>PPYF01026620.1_pt1 | contig 233984 bp, 197 predicted proteins | sample 1559871 | NCBI WGS metagenome assembly PPYF01 (sample SAMN08240021, study PRJNA423297) | Human gut metagenome, whole genome shotgun sequencing project. | reverse complement strand
CTACGACTTCTAACAAGAAAGAAAACACAAGGAGGGGGGGCCACCCCCGAAAGGCCTTCCTCCTGACCCTCCAGAGCCGTTCCGGAATTATTCCGGAACGGCTCTGGGTTTTTGTTTATCGGAGGATGATTCCCCTGGCCCGCTTCCTGAAAATATTAATTAATTCAAAGTCAAAAAGTTGTGTTTACGTTTCCGCAGTCAACAAATGGAACCCCGTAAACATTGAAAATACCGGTATGAGGAAAAATGATGCCGCTATGAACGACGTATTCCTTCTGCAACCCTGGGAATGAATGCCGCTGCCAATCCGCAGGATGCGCTGCCCTTTCAGCCATCCTGGCTGTGAAGCCGAAACGGCAGTCATCATTCATTGTCCATGAAGTAGGCCTGCAAAATACAAATGATATGCAGGACAATAGGAACGAGTGCAAAGATGAACCAATACAGGAGGCCGTAAGCCGCACCCACCACCAGGAACCAGATGATGGCCTGGACAAAGTGGCCCTTGTACAACTGGCCGAGACCGGGAATAAATAGGCTTAAAATGGCTGCTAAAAAAGATTTCATATGCTGGCTGGGTAAGAAATGACCGCACGGGAAAAGGTTCACGTGCCTGTACCGTTTAAGAGCCTCCCTTCTTCCCTCACGTTCAATCTCCCGGCGCAGCCCCTGTCATGAATGACGGTTTTCCCGGAGCGAATGAAGCCGACGCGGCAGGGAACGGGAGGCAGTCATGTTCAAGTCTTGACCGCCGCATGGGCTATGTTACCCTCCCCGCGCACAGGGCACTCATGTTAGAAGGGTAGAGACCACCATGTCCATTGAACTGACTCGCAATTTCTCCATTATCGCTCACATCGACCACGGAAAGACCACCCTTTCCGACCGGCTGCTGGAAAAGACGAATACCATTTCCGAACGGGAGAAGCAGGATCAGCTTCTGGATGCCATGGACCTGGAGCGGGAAAAGGGCATCACCATCAAGTCCCACCCCGTTACCATTTTCTACAAGGCCGGGGACGGAAAGACTTACAAGCTCAATCTGCTGGATACGCCGGGCCATGTGGATTTCTCCTATGAAGTGTCCCGTTCCCTGGCGGCATGCGAGGGAGCCCTTCTTATTGTGGACGCAGCCCAGGGAGTGGAAGCCCAGACACTTGCCAACATGCACCTGGCCATGGATCTGAACCTGGCCATTATCCCCGTCATCAATAAGATTGACCTTCCCAGCGCCAACCTGCCCAAAGTGTACCGCCAGCTGGAGGACATCGTCTGCATCCCCCATGAGGAAGCCATCCATGCCTCCGCCAAGATGGGCATCGGCATTGACGATATTCTGGAAGCCGTTGTTCAGCGCATCCCTCCGCCTGAAACGGAACAGGACGGCCTTCTGCGCGCCCTGGTGTTCGATTCCGTTTACGACGCCTACCGCGGCGTAGTCTCCTATGTGCGCGTCATTTCCGGCAGCGTGCACCGCGGCATGAAAGTCAAACTTTTCGCAACGGACGAAGTGTATGAAGTGAAGGAAGTGGGTATCTTCACCCCCAAAATGACCCGAACGGATTCCCTGGAAGCCGGCGACGTAGGCTACATCATCGCCAACATGAAATCCGCGGCGGATGTCAAAATCGGGGACACGTATACGGATTACATGCGCCCCTGCCCATCCCCCCTGCCCGGTTTCAAGGAAATCCGCCCCATGGTCTTTTCCGGCATTTATCCGGTGGATTCCTCCGATTTTGAAGCCCTGAAAGCGGCCATGGCGAAGCTTCAGATTAATGACGCCGCTTTCTCCTTCCAGGCGGAATCTTCCGTAGCTCTGGGCTTCGGGTTCCGTTGCGGCTTCCTTGGCCTGCTCCATATGGAAATCATCCAGGAGCGTCTACGCCGGGAATTCAACATGGATATCATCTCCACCTACCCCTCCGTGATTTATGAGGTCACCAAGACAAATGGAGAGGAAATCAATGTGGACAATCCCAGCCTGCTCCCGGAACCGCAGGAAATTCAGGAAATCCGGGAACCTATCGTCAAGGTGTTCATTATGCTTCCTGGGGAATACATCGGGGATATCATGCAACTTGTCCTGGAAAAACGCGGCAGCGTGGACAATACGGAGACCATTGACGATATGCGCGTAATGCTCACCTGCACCGTCCCTCTGGCGGAAATTCTGGTGGATTTCAACGACAAGCTCAAATCCATGACGCGAGGCTACGGCTCCATGGATTATGAATACGCCGGCTATCAGGCCGCCAAGCTCATTAAAATGGACATGCTCATCGCCGGGGAACCGGTGGATGCCTTCTCCATGATTGTTCACCAGGACAAGGCAGCCTCCCGCGGCAGGGAACTGGCGGAACGCCTGAAAAACGTCATTCCCCGCCAGCTCTTCACCGTCGCCATTCAGGCCTGCATTGGCGGAAAAATCATTGCCCGGGAAAGCATCTCCCCCATGCGCAAGGACGTGACGGCCAAATGCTACGGCGGGGACGTCACCCGCAAGCGCAAACTTCTGGAAAAGCAGAAGGAAGGCAAAAAGCGCATGAAGGCCATCGGAAAAATCAACATTCCGCAGGAAGCGTTCATCAAGGTGCTGAAAACGGGGGATTAACCCATTTTCTTCCCGGCTTTATATCGTTTTTCCGTTTGAATATGGGAAAACAGTTTATTTGCAGGGAGAATATATTGGCTATTTTGGAAAACAGGGTATTACTCGCGTTTTAATCGGCAGATTTCCTTCCCATTACTCTGATGATAGAGAGTATAACAAGGAACTGTTCCTGTTTTCCCGGGTTCTCGCGGCCTGCGTTTTGGTGAGCATTCATGCCCCGGCTAAATGAGCCACTTCACGTGGTCCTTCTTCCGTAGCAAACATTCGTTCAAAAGCGCCAGAAACAGCCTTTCCATCAGGATTCAATGGATGAAAATGGACCATGAGACACCTCCTGCACTACTTCCCCAACCATTCCCGGGAGGAGGAATGCTACATCAGGCTGCCGGCTACTGGGAAAAGGAGGAAATCGACGAGCTGATCTACCGGACCGTGGGCCGCGTTCCGGAGTCCGAATTCCTGTTCAGGGGCGACCGAGGCAAACGGTACGAAAAGAAGCTGCGCACCGGCAGGGCGAGCCACATCAACGACCGCTACATGCACCCCCCTGGATATCGCCATACGGGACCGGAAGCAGAAGAAACAGGAAGCCAAGAAATACTGAAACCGCTGCAGCCGTTGAACAATTCCCGGTTGCGTATTTTTCCCTGTTATGCTATCAGGTCAGTCATGAGTCTGCCCCGGCTGTCCATGCTCCTGTTTGCGTCCGCGGCTCTCTGTTCCTGCGTGGGAACCTCTCCGGAACAGGAAGAACCGAAGGTAAAAAAAAGCCTTTCGGAATACATGCAGGATAACAAGACCAATTCCATCGCCAATGTGCCGACGGGGCTGTTGAGCACTACCCCGAATCAGCAACAGGCCACCCATCTTACCGCCACCACACAGGAGGAAATGACCAGGGCAGACAGCGGGGCCGTCTATTACACGGACGCTCATGACCCGGACGCCCCCATCCCCGGGCTGGAAGAAGCTTTCGCCCAGCGTAAGGAAAACGAACGCTGGATCCAAAGCTATCCCACCGCCCTCCGGGAAGCCCAGAGTACCGGAAAACCCATTCTCATCTGGTTCCACCATTCCGTGGGCAGCCCTCCCAGCAAAAAGCTGGGGGCAGAACTCCTCCATACGAAGGAATTTGAAGACTGGGCAAAAAGGAATGTCGTCCGCGTCTGTTACGACCAGGCGGAAAAATTTGAAAGCGAACCTGTTTACAGGAAGCGCCAGAAGATGCTGGAGTATGTGAAAAAGGCTCCCTCCCTGTTTGGCGTGAGAGGAACGCCCGTGCTTCTGGTCATGTCTCCGGACGGCTCCAAAGTGGATACGTTGCGCGGTTATTATACCGGACAAAACGCCCTTTATTTTGACCAGATCAAGAACAGCGTCAAACTGGCGAAGCAGCAATATGAAGAGTTTAAAAAAACGCTGATTCCCAAAGGCTACCGGGTCTGGACAGGAGTCAACGGAAATACCGTCTTCGCCAAACTTTCCCGTTATTCGGAAAAGACCCAGACCCTCTGGCTTCAGGAGCTGGACGGACACCAGAGCAGAACATCCCTGAAAAGGCTCAGCCTTGAAGATAGAACATGGCTCCTGGAACAGAAAGAATCCCATGAAAACAACGGCCGGAACAAGCGCTCCGGCCCACGTGGCACCTGAACCGGCTTTTCCCCTGCCGTCCGGCTGCGGAACGGTTTATTCATGGGCTTCCGCTCCATCCCCATTTTTGTATTGAAATATGAAACTGATGTTTTATTTTTCCTAAAACTCTCTTCCAGCATTTTTTCTTTCGGGGATGTGGTCTTTTCCGTACCGGCAGGAATGCCCTTGCGGACAAATTCCGCCGCTTCCCCCTCTCCAACCATTGCCTGTTTAATTCATGATTTTAACAATGAACCGTCATGCCGCCATCGCCCTGATGCTTGCGGCCTGTCCCCTGTCCGCTTCCGCGGACCAGCCTCAAAAGCAGACGCCGGACCAGCGCCCCAACATCGTGGTCATTGTCACCGACGACCATTCCTACCAGACCCTGGGCACCTGTGAAAAGGATTCTCCCATGCCTTATCCAAACTTCCGCAAACTGGCGGACGAAGGCATGGTCTTTGACCGGAGCTACTGCGCCAACTCCCTGTGCGGACCTTCGCGGGCTTGTATTTACACTGGCCGCCACTCCCATATGAACGGGTACCTCTTCAACGAACATGCGGCTCCCTTTGACGGTTCCCAGCCCACTTTCCCAAAAATGCTCCAAAAGGCCGGTTACCAGACGGCCATTGTCGGCAAGTGGCACCTGGAAGCCATCCCGCCGGGAGCCAAGGGAGATACGTCCAAATATGAATCCGACCCCACCGGATTCGATTACTGGGAAATTTTCCCCGGCCAGGGCAACTATTTCAATCCGGATTTCATCACTCCCGGCAAGGACGGCAAACGCGTGGTGAAAACGGAACCCGGCTATGCCACGGAACTGGTCACGCAAAAAAGCCTCAAATGGCTGGACCAGAGGGACAAGGACAAACCCTTTATGCTCGTCGTGGGCCACAAGGCACCCCACCGTTGCTGGTGCCCCTCCATTCAGAATCTGGGCCGCGCCAAACAGTATGCGGACGCCATTGACCCGCCCGCCAATCTGGAAGACGATTTTGCAGACCGCCCGGAATTCCTGAAAATGACGGAACAAACCCTGCTCAACCATTTCAACGTATGGTCTGACGAGCACCTGATCAAGGAGGTGGTCCCGGAAGACATCCAGAAAATGCTTTCCTGCCCGGAATCCAAGACCCTGCATACTCAGTATGACTGGGAAATGCCGGAATGGGTGCGCATGGACCCGCAGCAGAAGGAAGCCTGGTACAACTATCACAAGGCCCGTACTGTACAGCTTGTCAAAGATATTAAAAACGGGAAAATCAAAACGCAGCGCGACATTTTGCTGCGCCGCTGGCGCCATTATATGGAAGACTATCTGGGCACCGTTCTTTCCGTGGACGAAAGCATCGGCCAGATCATGGACTATCTGAAACAGAACGGCCTGGACAGGAATACGCTGGTGCTCTACTGCGGAGACCAGGGATTCTACATGGGCGAACACGGCCTGTACGACAAGCGCTGGATTTTTGAAGAATCCTTCCGCATGCCCCTCATCATGAGATGGCCGGGCCACATCAAGCCGGGCGTGCGCTCCTCCGCCATGGTGCAGGAACTGGATTATGCTCCCACTTTCTGCGACGTAGCCGGGGTAAATACCAAGGAAAATATGAATACCTTCCAGGGCCGTAGCCTCACTCCCCTGTTCAAGACCGGAGAACATCAGGATTTCAAAAACCGTTCTCTTTACTACGCTTTTTACGAAAATCCGGGTGAACACAACGCTCCGCGCCATGACGGCCTGCGCACGGACCGCTACACGCTGTCCTATATTTGGACCAGTGACGAATGGATGCTTTTTGACAACCAGAAGGACCCGGCCCAAATGCACAACGTCATCAACAAACCGGAATATGCGGAAACCGTGAAAGAACTCAAAACCCTGTACGGCAAGCTCCGCAAAGACTACCAGGTACCGGAAGGCTTCCCCGGGGCCACCGGCAAACTGGCCGTCAAGCCGCAGTGGGACTGCGCTCCCTCCAGAGATTGACGCCGCCATTCACCGTTCCTCCCGAAACACGGTTGTCCGGAACACGCCATTGACGACGGAGGGACAGGGTTTAAATCCTCACACAAACAACAACCATTACTATACGCGCCGCATGAAATCAATTTTGCTAGCCGCAGCGTTCCTGGGTTCCCTCTGCTGGGCCGGAACCAATCCCTACAACATTATTCCGGAGCCCGTCAACGTGACGACAACTTCCGGAACTACCAAAAACCTCAAAATCATCCATGAGCAAAAAGTCGCCGGACTGGGCAATGAAGGGTATGCCATGAAACTGACGCCCGGCGGCGTGGAACTCCGTTATACCACGCCCAACGGGAAGGCCATGGCCATGGCGACCCTGTTCCAGCTCCAGGACCAGCTTTCGGATACTCCTGAGGGCCTTCCCTGCGGCAGCATCCAGGATTCCCCCGACTTCGGCTGGCGCGGCATGATGGTAGACGTAGGCCGCTACCACTATCCCATGAAGGAGATCTACAATTTTGTGGACGCCATGCATTATTACAAATACAACGTCCTGCATCTCCATCTGACGGAAGACCAAGGCTGGCGTCTCCCCGTGCCGGGCTACGACAAGCTCCGCACCATCGGCGCCGTCCGCCCTTCCGCTCCGGAAAACCAGAACAATTCCCTGTTGGCCAATGAAGGCATGTATACCAAAAAGGAACTCCAGGACCTGGTAGCCTACTGCAAAGCGCGCGGTATCCAGGTGCTGCCGGAAGTGGAAATGCCGGGCCACAATATGGCCCTGGCCGCGTCCTATCCCGAATTCTGCTGCAACACCAAACGGGCCCAGGTATGGACGCACGGCGGCGTTTCCTCCAAGCTGATTTGCCCGCAGAAACCGGCCACCAAAAAGTTTCTTAAGGATACCTTCAATACCGTCCAGCAGATATTCCCTTTCCCGTACATCCACATCGGCGGTGACGAATGCCCCATGGGAGACTGGAAGAAATGCCCGGACTGCCAGGCCGCCCGAGCCAAAAAGGGCCAGGGGGATAATGTGGAAGCCCAGATGAGCGATTTCACGAAAAGCCTGACGGCCATGCTCTCCAAGCACCGGAAAAAGCCCATCCTTTGGTATGACATCAACAAGAGCTATTACCACAAGGGGGAAACCGTCATGTCCTGGCTGCCGGGAGAATTCCCGCGTTGCATTGATAAGACGAAGGAACAGGGCATCGACCTCATCGTCACCCCCCAGTTCAAGTACTACCTGGCGCGTACCCAGATGAAATTCCCGGCGGACGACGTGCGCGCCCGGCCCGGGGGCGCACCCATCCTGCTGAAGGACTGCTACAACTTTGATCCCCGCAACGGACGGGACAAGAATGACGTCAAGCACATCAAAGGAATCAACCTCTGCATGTGGGCGGAATGGATTCCCTCCGGCGAATTGCTGATGTACATGACCTACCCTCGCGCCATGGCTGTTTCCGAAACCGCGTGGGGCAGCCACAAGAACCGTCCAAGCCTGGAAGAGTTTGAAAAGAAGATGGAAACTCACAAGAAACATTTCCAGAAGCGTTTCGGCTATACTCTGGAACGCACGGTGGAAAACAAACCCTACCGGGAAAAATTCATCACCCAGGAGGAAATCGAACGTATTAACGAAAATTATAAAAAGGGCCAGCAAAACGCGGACAAATAGCGTTTCCTTTCCTCTTACCATCCTCTGATTTCTTCAAAGCCGGGGACGCGGGCAACCGCGGATCCCCGGCTTTCTTTTCCCGCTTGACCGGGAAGCCCTCTTCCCTTCTAATCGTTCCGCCATGTTACACCTTTACGATACCCGCACCAGAACGGCCCAGGCCATTTCTCCCATGGATGGAAAAACACTGCGCTTTTACTGTTGCGGACCCACGGTGTACGGCCCTGCCCACATCGGCAATTTCCGCACTTTCGTGATGCAGGACGTCTTCCGCCGCGTCCTGGAACTGGGAGGGGTTCCCACCACGCATATCCGCAATCTGACGGATGTGGATGACAAAACTATCCGGGATTCTCAAAAGGCCGGCGTTTCCCTGGCGGAATTCACCGCAGGCTGGACGGCTCTGTTCCACCGGGACTGCGCCGCACTTAATTGCCTGCCACCCCATGCGGAACCCTCCGCCGTGGGCCATATTCCCGAACAGATACGGATGGTTCAAACATTGGTGGAAAAAGACCATGCCTATGTCTCGGAAGACGGTTCCGTGTATTTCAGAATTTCCTCCTTCCCGGAATACGGAAAGCTTTCCCACCTGGACGAACGTGAACTGGATTTAGGAAAAACCGCCAATACCCGGTCCAACGCGGACGAATATGAAAAGGATTCCGTGGCAGACTTCGTGCTGTGGAAGAGCCGCAGACCGGAAGACGGCGACAACTTCTGGCCCTCTCCCTGGGGAGAAGGCCGCCCCGGATGGCACCTGGAATGCTCCGCCATGATCCATAAATACTTCGGCAATGACTTTGATCTCCACTCCGGAGGCGTGGATCTGGTATTCCCCCACCATGAAAACGAAGTGGCCCAGTCCCGCTGCGCCTGCGGCGGAGGCTTCGCGCGCCTGTGGTTCCACATCACACACCTGCTGGTGGACGGCGGCAAGATGTCCAAATCCCTGGGCAACATGTACACGCTGGCGGATTTGGACAAACTGGGCCACAAACCGTCTGCGGTCCGGTACGTGCTGGCGGGGGGCTATTACCGCCGTCCGTTGAATTTCACTCTTTCCTCTCTGGAAGACGCTAAAGCCGCGCTGAACCGCCTGTCCAAATTTGATATACAGCTCAGGAACGCCTCCGGAACGGATTCCGTTCCCTCCTATGAGGAATTCTGCGCGGCATTCCCGGAATTGGGAATTTTCCAGCCGGCATGGGACAGCCTGAACGATGACCTGAACACTCCGGAAGCCCTGGGCCATGTTTTCAGCGCCATCAAGAAGGCGGATATCCCCTCCCTTTCACCGGAGGAGGCGACCCGCCTGCGGAATGCCTTCCACTTTATTCTGGCCGCCTTCGGCATTATTCTGCCGGAGGAGGGACAGGAGGAAGCCCCGGAAGAAGTCCGCACCCTGGCGGATCAGCGCTGGCAGGCCAAGCAGAACCGGGACTGGACGGAAGCCGACCGCCTGAGGGCGGAAGTGGCAGCGCTGGGCTGGGTTATCAAAGACCGCAAGGACGGATACGACCTGGCACGCAAATAAACGAATGGACGCCTTTTCTCCCATTCCCGATCATACGGGCTTCAAGGCCAGGAACCTGTTTGCGGACGGGCAGCAAATCCTGAAAGGCGGAGCTTTCGCCAAAATAGCCCCCGGCGGCGGCGGCCCCCTTTCCCCGCACCGCCATGCCCACGCTCATTTATTCATTGTCACCCGTGGAACGGTCTCTGTCATGCTTGACGGAAAAGAAAGAACGGTTCACGAGTACGAATCCCAGCTCGTTCCCGGCGGCGTTCTGCACGCCGTCTGGAACAAAAATCAGGAACCGGCGGAAATTCTGGGCCTGACGCTGGAAACGCCCCCTTCACCCGCACCATGATGCAATGAGTTCCCGCCAGCGTACCCTGGGCCATGCAGCCGCCCTCATGACCATTCTCATCTGGGGAACGACTTTCGTCTCCACCAAGGTGCTTTTGCGGGATTTCACACCCGTCACGGTACTCTTCACCCGCTTTGTAATAGGATATGCTTTTCTCTGGTGCCTGAAACCGCGGTTTCTTCCATTCTCCGGTTGGAAAAAGGAATTCCTGTTCGCCGGAGCGGGATTGACCGGGGTTACCCTGTACTTCCTGCTGGAAAACATCGCCCTGACCCATACCTTTGCCTCCAATGTGGGGATTATCGTGGCAGTGGTTCCTTTCTTCACAGCCCTTCTGGCTCATTTCCTGCTGAAGGGGGAAGGCTTTTCCCGCCGTTTCTTCCTGGGTTTTGCCGCCGCCTTTACGGGTATCTTCCTCATCATGGCAAACGGAGCCTTCGTTCTGGAACTGAATCCGGCGGGGGATATCCTGGCACTGGGCGCGGCCTTTGTCTGGGCTGCGTATTCCATTCTGATGAAAAAAATCGGAGTCAACACGTCCAACATGATCATCTGTACGCGCCGCATTTTTTTCTATGGCATCGCGCTGATGATTCCCGCCCTGTGGCTCCTTCCGGCAAACATGGACTGGCATCTGATGGTAAAACCCGTCAATGCCTTTAATCTGCTGTATCTGGGCCTGTTCGCTTCCGCACTTTGTTTCCTGACCTGGAACCGCGTGGTGGAAATTCTGGGAGCCGTCAAATCCAGTATTTATATTTACATGGTACCGGTCGTAGCCGTGGTGGCGTCAGCCATCATTCTGGGGGAACGCCTGACCTGGATATCCCTGACAGGGATCCTGCTCACCCTGTGCGGCGTCACGATTTCAGAGTATAGAAAAAAAACACGGAAAAGCGGAAAGAAAAGGCCATCCTGAGAAAAATCCGATTTCTCCCGCTCCGGTTCTCTATATTTTTCCCCCTTGCATGGAGATGGACAGAAACCGCTTCCAGAACATGTCAGGCCGATGATTTCCCGCAACGGACAGACATTCATTTATCACGTTGCGGAAAAACCTGTCTCTGGATTAGATATCCGGCAACAACAAAGTTTTTTGAAAAAAATCCTCTCAGCTTCCGGAAACGTTTCTTTCCGCCTCTTCTTGAATTCGGGCTTCCGTCTCTTCAATCTTTTCCGAAAGGTCAGCCCATTGTGTAAAACAGGTTTCCAGCTGCCGGTCCGTCTGCTGAAAACGGGAGGTAAGCTCCATGACGGCTTCCGTATCAGCCGCCACGTCCGGACGTTCCAATTGAGAAGTAATTTCCGTCTTTTCCGTTTCCAGCCGTGCTATTTCTTCTTCCAGCAGCTCCAGTTTCTCCTGAAGCGGACGCAGCAGGCGCGTCTTCTTCTGGCGGATTTCCGCCTCCATGCGCCTGCGTGCCTTGCGGTCCAGCCCGGCGCCCGGTTCCGCCGCTCCGGAGGGGGGTAAGGCGGCTGCGGCAGCCAGGGCCTGGTTCCTCTCCTCCTTTTCCAAATAATCAGAAACATTGCCCAGGTAAACGCGCGGTTTTTCTCCCGGGACGAATTCCAGTACTTTCGTCACGATGGGATCCAGGAAACTGCGGTTGTGGGAAACGATGCAGTAGGAACCCGGATATTCGGACAGAGCCTGTTGAAGCACCTGCTGAGACTGGATATCCAGATGATTGGTCGGTTCATCCAGAATCAGAAAATTGGCCGGATGCAACAGCATGCACACCAGCGCCACACGGGAGCGCTCACCCCCGGAAAGCACGCCAACGCGCTTGTGTACGTCATCCCCCCGGAACAGAAAACAGCCAAGCAGATTCCGGACCATGGGCGCAGATTCCCGGGTGGCGGCAGCTTCCACGCATTCCAGAATCGTTTTCTCCGGATCCAGGTCATCAGCATGCGTCTGGGAGAAAAAAGCTACCTGCGTATGGCGTCCCATGGTCACGCTGCCGGAACTGGGGGCCTCTCCGCCGGAAATAAGGCGGGAAAATGTGGATTTCCCCGCCCCGTTTACTCCTACAATGGCAATGCGGTCTCCCTTGACAATTTCAAAATCCACATTCTCAAAAACGGAAACGGAACCATAATGTTTGGAAACCTTTTCCAGCCTGACCACAGAATGGGCGCCAGCGGGAGGAGCAGGAAAGTGAAAGTTCATGACGGCGTCATCCTCTTCCACCTCAATCAGTTCCACTTTTTCCAGCTGCTTGATGCGGGACTGCACCAGGGAAGCCTTGGTGGCTTTATAACGGAAACGGTCGATAAATTCCTTCGTTTTGGCAATCTCCCGTTCCTGAGCCTTTTTCTGGCGCAGCAGAATTTCCTTCCGCAGCACGCTTTCCTTCAGGAAATAGGAAAAATTGCCCGCGTACTCCTCCGCCCGGCCGTGGTAAAAAGCAATCGTACGGGAAACCAGGGCATCCAGAAGCGCCACATCATGGGAAATAAGGATGATAGCACCCCGGTAGGAACGCAGATATTGTTCCATCCACCGTTGGGACTGGATGTCCAAATGGTTGGTAGGTTCGTCCAGAAGCAGCACTTCAGGCTCCCGGAGCAGCAGTTTGGCTAATGCGATGCGCATTTGCCAGCCGCCGGAAAATTCTCCGCAATCCCGGTCAAAATCCCTGTCTTTGAATCCCAGGCCGCGCAGGATGGATTCCGTCCGGGGACGCAGCCGGGCGGAATTATGGGCATGCAGCACCAGTTCCAATTCCCCGATTTCATTGAGAACTTCAGAGTAGGCGGCGGAACGGGGATCCAGCCCCGCCATTTCCCGCGTCAGGGCATCAATGCGCTCCTGAAGATCCATCAGGTCCGCAAAGGCGGACATGGCTTCATCAATCAATCTGCGCCCGCGGATATGAATTCCTTCCTGGGGCAGGTAACCCACCTGGGAATGCCTGGATTTGATAATGGAGCCGGAATCCGGTTCATTCAAACCGGCAATGCACTTCATCAGCGTGGATTTTCCCGCGCCGTTATGGCCCGCCAGGGCAATTCTTTCCCCATCCTCCACTGTAAAGGAAAGGTCATTGAACAGGACGCGTGCGCCATACTGCACGCGCAGGTTTTGAACAGCCAGAACCATGTACTGAAAAAGCAGAGAGAAGAAAACAGCGGAACGAACAGCCCCGTGCCGCGCTCCGCTGAATGAATGCCGGAATGAGGTTATTTACCAAGCGCCTTGTTCCACGCGGCAATGCGGTCGGCCTGTTCCGCAAACAGATCATCCGCATTATCTTCAATCGTAATGCCGGAGATGGTGTCTCCCTGCTTAATGGAATCCACCACGCTCTGGCCTTCCGTCACCTTGCCGAAGACGGTGTGCTTACCATTCAGCCAGTCGGTGGGCACATGGGTGATGAAGAATTGGGAACCGTTGGTGCCGGGGCCCGCGTTCGCCATGGAAAGAACGCCGGGGCCGTCATGCCTGAGGTCCGGGCGGCACTCGTCCTCAAACCTGTAGCCAGGGCCCCCCATGCCTGTACCGGTGGGGTCGCCGCCCTGAATCATGAAATCCGGAATCACGCGGTGAAACTTGAGCCCGTCATAAAACCCCCTAGACGCCAGATTCAGAAAGGAAGCCGCCGTCACGGGCGTCTTGGAAGCAAACACCGTCAGCCTGATGTCGCCCTTGGAAGTATGGATGGTGATATTCTTGTCAGTTGCCATGGGTGCATGTTAAACGCGCAAAAAGGCATGGTAAAGGCTTATTGCGTACAGTCTCCGGGCCCCTCCGTTATTTCCCGCCCGTTTCTCCGCCGCACCTTTCCCTGCCGGGAAAAAGAATACTGCCGCACCTGCCTGTCATGATGGTTCCTAATGACAGGAGGAACGGTTGATTTTCCACAAAGGAAGACCGAATTTGAATGACATGAGCGAAGAACTGGTAGAAGAATTCATTACGGTTGAATCCATCTTTGTCCGCGGACGCAATTGTCTGGCGCTCAGGTCAAAATTTTCTCCCCTGTTTACGGACTACTACCTTCACCTCATGCAGTACGGCCTGCGCAACGAAGAACTCTGCGACAGCCTGCTGAAAGAACTCATGGCCTATTTCACCCTCTATATGGTCGCACGGCCCTGGGCGGAGCAGCATGCCTGGACAGTCAATCTCCGGACGCCTGCCGTCGCCAATCTGTTTGTCACCGGTTCTTCCCTGACGGAATCCGTAGTGGGGCGCGTCTTCACACAGGACATTAAGGAACCTGAAGAAAACACGCTGTATTCCACCCTGCTCCGCAAGGGGTTTGAACCGCAATACTCCGTCGTACCCATTCCGGGAACGTCTCCGGCCCGGTGGGTGGAGGAATTCTACAGGCAAAGCGAACAGAGAAACGCCCGCTGCATTGAGCTCCCGGATGAATGCTACACCATGGTGACGGCCCAGCCTGACGCGGATGAAGAATGGCTTGCTTCCCTCACCCGGGAGAAAATGGCCCATCTGGAAGAAGATGAAAATACCCGAGTGCTGGAAACGCGCCGGTTCCGCTTTTACTGCGGCTGCACGCTGGACCGCATCCTGCCCACGCTCAAGACCCTTCAGGACAACAAGGAAGACCTGTTCCAGGGAGAAGAGGAGCTGGAAGTCACGTGCCCCAGATGCGCCGCCATTTACCGTGTCACGAAAGAAAATCTGGAAGATTGAGACATACATGATTTCTTTCTGACAATTAGTCTTTTCGGCAACGAACTTCGTGCTTAAACTTTCCTTGTGCCGACTTGTCCGAAGTGTTTACATAATTTCCACCGCGGGGCGGAATCATTGTGCCCTCACTGCGGTTTTTCCCTGGAAAACCTGGACAAAAAATACGGCAAAGACGCCATACCCTACCGCCGCGTATGCGACAACGCCGGCGCTCTCCGGCAGCAGGACCGCATGAGGCTGAATGCCCTGCTGGAGAAACTGGAACGCCGCATCCCCCCCGTTCTCCTGTCCGTCTATTTCCCCAACATCCTGGAGCCCTTTTCCCTTATTCCGCACAGTTTCTGGACGATGAACCACCTGACGGTGGATGAGGCCGGCTTCCCTAACCATCAGGGACCGCTGGATCCCCAGTGGCTCCTGGTTCTGGTGCTGGACGTGCGCACGGACACGGCCTGCTTCATGTGGGGCTATGAACTGGACCCTTATGTAGAGCCGGACCTGATCAACAAATCCATCATGAAAGCCCGCATTCCCCTGCGGGAAAGCATGCTGCTCCAGGCTGCGGGGGCCATCATGAAAAACGCCGTCCAGCTCGTAGCCAGGAAAGCGCGCTCCAAAGTCAGGCATCCCATGCGCTACGGATTAACGCCTCCCACCCCCGAGGACCGGAAAGGAGGAGGCGCATGAACCCCCTTTTGTTCCCATGCCTGCTGGCGGCGGCCATCTTTCCGGCTCCCGCCCAGGAATTACCCGCCCAGGAATTACCCGCCCTGAAATGGACCAACCACGACCAGCAATCCCTGATGAGAGGCGCGTGGTGGAATGCCAACCCTCCCTTGCTGCCCCCTGTGGATGCGGCAGCGGCTCCCTCCGACCCCATGCCGGAACCCGCCGCCAATGCAGACTCCCCCGCCGTGGATCCCATTCCGGAGGACTTTACGGACGTCAATGAATATTTCCTGCCGGACTACATCCGTACCTCCACCGGCCTGATTGACCCCCAGAAGCTTCTCGCGGAAGTGGAAAGCAATGACGTCATCGAACTTATCAAGCTCATCAAATCCCGCTACAATGTCAACCTGTTCGTCAGCATCTTCGCGGCCGGACAGAAAGTCCCCCCTTCCGTCAATGCTCCCACCATCGCCCGCCAGATATTCAGGAACAAGGAGCGCAACCTGCTGCTCCATTTCCACATGGGGGATATTAAAAGCGCCCAGATCGCACTGGATCCGGAGCTGAGCTCCCAGCTTAGGGATGCGGGACGGAGGGATCTCCTGTACCAGGTGAAGCAGGACGCCTCCCGATTCACCAATCCGCAGGACGAGCTCATTGAGGCCATGATTTCCCTGGCAAGAAGAACGGAGGCGGACATGGCATCCGCCCCCAGGCCCACCCTTCCCGCACTGGAGCCTGACAACCCTGCCAGCATCCCGGAAGCCAACATCACCATCCAGGAACCGGAGGAAACGCAAGAATCCTCCCTCCATGCCATGATGAAAGCCTGGATGACTTTCGCCCTGGCCAATGTAGCCGGCATCATCCTGCACATCTCCGCACTGGCGGCCATAGTGGTGCTCTGGCTGGTCTGGAAAAACAAGAGAGTGGTGCATCTGCTGCCGTCAGAGCCGGACAAGCGCCTGGGCGCTCCCCACGGCGCCTCCCAGAGCCGCCCCGTGAACTACTGCATGCAGGACAGCCGCGGGCCGAACTCTATCGGACGCAGGCAAATGCGCCAGCACATGCGCGACGTCTCATGATAGAATCATCCCCACCCCCCGGAATCCGCGCCTCCCTGAATGAGGCGGGAGAACTGGTACTTACCGCGGTGAACGCTCCGCCGGAAGCCGTCATCCGAATGGACGTGAATGCGGGCTCTCCCCGCATGCTCTGCACGCAGGGCCGCTATCTGGCTCCGGTGCAGGCCCCGCCCGGCGCACGCATCCGCTTCCGCCTGTTCCGGGGAAAGCGCGGCATTACAGCCCCGGAAACCTTCATCATGCCCGGACCTCCTCCCGCCCGGGCCGTACCCTCCACGCTGATTCCCTGCACCCAGGACCGGGACTTCATGATTTACGACTGGGCGTCCCGGCATGAAGCCGCATGCCGCATCGTGCGCGAAACACACCCGGACCTCCTCTTCATCGGAGACTCCATCACGCATTTCTGGGGAGGTGCGCCCGTGGATGAACCGCACCGGGACATTTTGCAAAAATCCCCGGAAACATGGAACCTGTGCACGGCGGGAATGCGGGCGGTCAATCTGGGGTTCGGCTACGACCGGGTGGAAAACGCCCTGTGGCGGCTCCGCCACGGAGAACTGGACGGTGCGGAAGACAATGCCGTTTGCGTGGTGCTCCTGGGCACGAACAACCTTGCGGAAAACACGGACGGGGAAATCCTGGAAGGCATTCGTGCCGTCTGCCGGGAAATCACCGGCAAACTGGCAAAAGCCGTCATCATCCTCCAGGGATTTTACCCGCGCAACAGCGCCCGGGAAGGTACGGCGGAACGCATTGTCGGCATCAATCTCCTCCTGAACCGCCTGGCCACGGAAGAAAATTTCATTTATACGGAACCGGGACGCGTCATGGCTAATAGCGACGGATACGTCCCGGAAGAGCTTTCCAGCGACGGACTGCACCCTTCTGCGGCCGGTTACGCACGCATCGCCGCCGTACTGGCCCCCGTCATCAGACAGGCGGCAGAACGGGAAAAATGACACCGGCAAGAAACCGGACCCATCTTCCGGTGTTTTTCTTCATAGAACCCTCAGCGGAACCACAACCATGAACGAACAGGACGATACAAAACTCTGGCAGATTCTGGGCCATGCCTCCCAACCTGCGCCGGGGGACGATTTTGCCCGCAAGGTCATGATGCGTATTGAAAGGGAAGAATGCGCTCCCGCCGTTCCGGTGGAATCCATTCATCACTTCAAGCGGCATTCCTTCCGCATTTGGGGAGCTGCGGCGGCGGCCCTGGTGGCTGCCGTCATCGGCATTGCAGCCCTGATGGAACCTTCTGCCCCGGAAACGGCTCCCCTTTCCATCGCTACCCTGAATATTGACGATGTGCTGGTGGAAGAAGCCGGGCTGGCTCTGGGGCAGGAAAACCTGGTAGACGCCCTCTGCGTACTGTCCTCCACGGAAACGGGTGTCATCTCCTCGGACAACATCCAGGACCTTCTTCTGTAACTCCGGGAACGGAAATACCATTCAATGCCCGTCCGGCGTCACAAGCCTCCGTGCCGGGCGTTTCCGTATTATTTTTCCCGACTGCCTTGAATCCGTATTTCAGAAACCCCGCTTTTTCCGAAAACGGAAATGTAAAGAGTCTGTATCCCGGAGGGGCAACTCATCCGGCAGGAGGAACGGGGCTACCAGCCCCTGTAGGGTCTAGCTTAATTCATACACAAGCGTAGCGATACGTTCCAAACTATTAACATATATATGGCGGGCGCTGGATGGCATCCGCCATTTTTATTGGAGATAATCGAGGATTTTTCCTTCATCACGTCCGGGGCGTGTTGTTGTTTTTTTGGAATTCCTGTAAGGTGTTCACAGAACTAAATGGTTAGTTCTGTGAACAAGAAACAATTCAGGAACATGAATAATTATATACCACTGAACAAGGCGGTCGGCCCGAAGCTTATCTGCGACGGGGAGCAGGCTCTCATCCCTCAGAAACTCGGAGTTGACGCGATGACGTTCAACTTTGACGGTTCGGCGTGCGAGCACGCCACTTGCGCGGGAGCGCCGCAAATGTTCATCAAGGTCGAGGAAGACGGCCTGTATTATTTCGGCGTGGAAGCCGACGACACAGGCAGCATCTCCATTGCCAACGAGAAACTTTGTGAGAAGGATGGAACGAAGCCCAACGGCAAGCTGAATCTGGCAACGGGTGCCAGGTTCCTGAAAGCTGGCTATTACAAGGTGGCCTTGTCTTACACGAATAATGCCTACACCCCCGTCAGCAACAATGCTGCCGCGTTCAATGTGACGATGGACAGGGAACCCATTCAGGAAGGGAAGTACGAAGGCAACTCGACGATGAAACGCGAATTCTCGCCGTCCCCCAAAATCAAATTGTGGACGATTGAAAAGGAATCCACCATTACCTGCGAACCGTCCAAAAACGTGGAATTTGAATTTGAGAAACCGGAACCTGTTACCACGGAAGAAGAAGGTAATAGTCAGACAAAAAACACGCCTGTTAACATCGTTGTAACGGTTTGTAAGGATGAAACTGAGAATGTATGGAGGTGTCGCGTTGTTTCTGCTTCTGGTGGCGCTACGGTAGTTGTTCGTACCGGGTCGTTCATTGATGCCCTTCTTACACCTCCCACCAATGAAGAGGACTGCATTATGGCGGTTAACGATTTGAACGGATACCAGAGCGGTGAAGGTCTTGGGATATGGCACACGGCGGAAGCTTCTCTCGCCCACGAAGAACACCACCGCCGTCAATGGGAAGATGCCTACAAATTCTACTGGAAACATTTGAAATTGCAGGAAAAATTGGAAGAGAAAACTCTTTCCTGCGATAAAGTTAAGGATATGGAAACCGCCATAGCTGCGATGGATCTGACAGCCGTAAATGCTAGCATTAACTTTATGACAGAGGTTATCGCTTACATAAAAAAATTGCCGGATAACCCAGGTGACAGACCTTACTGTGCCGGACAAAAGGTCCTGAATAACACTACCCGCAAGCTTATCAGGGTAGCCGAAATCAAGGGATGGAGCAAAGTACCCACAAATGTAACAGAACCCGGTATTATTGAGCCGCCCTGTTTCTTGCCTCCGGTTAACGAAGGTAAAACCCGCAGTATGGCAATTGCAGAGGTATCGACACCTCTTCATGTTCTTGTGAACTCGAAACGCGCTACTATAATCAGCAGGGTAAGGATTGTTTCCTGGGGATGCTCCGGGCGACGGCCAGACTCGCGCTGCAATGAAAAAAATCTTCCGGTATTTAATACTTCTGGCAAACCTGTCCCTCCATGCTGCGGCGTGGGGGGACATGGCCGACAACGGAGTGGAATGTTCCGTGGTGATGGAAAAGACCCAGTTTGACGCGAGAGAGACGTTCCCTGACTTCAAGCTGGTGTTCACGAACAAGGGCGAAAAGACCGTGCGCCTGTTCGACGACTTTTATCCCCTGAAGGATCATAGCCCTAATATCCACATCGAAATATGGCGAAAGGAAGGCGAGAAAAGAATTGGGTGTATAGGGAGCGTAATAAGCGATGGAAAGAAGCCTTTAGCTTGGTATAGTCCCCTGTATACAGTTGAACGTCTACCGTTTTCCATACGTTTCATTACGTTGCAGCCGGGAGAAAAGCATGAAGTTCCCATCCAGGAAGCTTATTTGTTGCTGACGTATTTAGAGCACCTTCGCAATAACAAGAGGTACGAGCTTGAAGTCAGATTCAAGGATGGATTTGCGAACCCCGGTGTTCGAAGGGAGTATGTAGGGAAAGCAGATTTTGAAACATCGAGCCGGTCTCCCGAAGGAGCCTTGCCTTAATAGCTTTTCTGTTTTATTAAAAAGCTATGGTCTCCTACGCAAAGTTTCCCCAGAATTTCTCAAATCGCTTTCCAGGCATAAAGGCCCGGCTCCTGCGCTGGTGAAGAAAATAGCAATCCGGGCAGAGAAAATTTCCACTGCTGACAGTTCCCTTTGACGTACACGCCCGTATCGTTTACAACGGGGCATATCCCATGCAGGACTTCCTTTCCACTGTTATTCTTCTGTTCATCGTCATCGACCCGGTGGGTCTGGCGCCCATGATTCAGGGAATGCTGAAAAAATACTCGCCCGCCCAACAGAAGGCTATTCTGACGCGGGAGCTTGTATTTGCGTTGAGCCTGTTGCTCCTTTTCTTCTTTTCCGGGAAATTCCTGCTGAACCTGCTGGGGCTGGAACCTTCCACCCTGAGCATTTCCGGAGGCATCCTGCTGTTTCTCGTAGCGCTGGGCATGGTCTTCCCCGCCAAGGATATGCTTTCTTCCTCCGGACGGGCGAACGGAAAAGACGAACCCTTCATTGTTCCCATCGCCATGCCCCTGATGGCCGGCCCCTCTTCCCTGTCCATCATTATGCTGCACGCCTCCCAGACTCCGGACAGCATTTCCCAGATGACTTATGCCGGAGCCATTGTGACCGCCTGGTTCCTCTCCGGAATGGTGCTTTTCATCGCCCAGAAGTTCCTGCGTCTGCTGGGAGAAAAAGGGACAATCGCCCTGGAACGGATGATGGGCATGGTGCTCATCATGATTTCCGTCCAGATGTTTATGAACGGCCTCGCCGGCTACGGCGTCAAATAGAAAGGCGGTTCCGACCATGCTTTGGCTTCTGCACGGCAATCTGGGTTCTCCGGCGGATTGGAAACCCGTCATGGAATTTCTTCGTGCCGGAGGAGTGGAGGCTCGCGCCCTGAACCTCTGGAGGTATCTGGAATGCTGCCCAAAAAGCCTGAAGGATATGGGTCGCGTGCTGTGTTCCGAAATAGCCTCCCAGGATCGCCACCCCCTCCTCTGCGGCTATTCCCTGGGAGGCAGGTTGGCCATGCAGGCCGTTTTGGCCCACCCCCCTCTCTGGAAAGGAGCCATATTCGTCAGCGCCAATCCCGGCCTGGAACATGAAGAGGAACGGGCGGCGCGGCGGGCGAAGGATGCGGAATGGGCCGTCCAATGCCTTTCCGCTTCCTGGGAAAGCTTTTTGAAGGAATGGGATGCCCAGGGCGTATTTAAAGGCAGTCCGCCGCCTCCGGACCGTTCTTCCCTGAAACCGTGGCGCAAATCCATCTCCCGCGCCTTTATTGACTGGTCTGTGGGCGCACAGGAAAACCTGGCTCCGCTTTTGAAGCAATCCCCTGTTCCCCAGCTGTGGATTGCCGGGCAGCGCGATGCCAAATTCAGCACCCTGGCGCGGCGCATGGCGGGAGAACAAGCTGTCATCATCCCTCATGCCGGCCATCGGCTTCCCCTGGAAACGCCGGAAAGGCTGGCGGAATGCCTGCAACCATTTATTCTGCAAAACCTATGAACGATCCTGAAATACCGGATGCGGAAGATTTGAGAAAACTGGTGGAGGAAATCGCGCAGACCCACATCCCTTTCGGCATGTACGGTCCTGCCAAATACCCGCCCAAGGGATGTCCGCTGATGGACGTCCCCCAGGAATATCTGGCCTGGTTCCAGGCCAAAGGGTTCCCGAAAGGAAAACTGGGCCGTCTGATGGAACAGTGCCTGCTGTTGAAAGGGAACGGACTGGACTCTCTTTTTGACCCCTTCCGGAAAGCCAACGGCGGGCGGACGAAAAAAAACGCCCGCCGCCGCGTGTGGGATTTTGAAAATGAATGACCTTCCTCCGCGGCAGAAATGCCCCCTCCGGCAAATCAGGAAGAAGGAACCATCTTCACTTCCAGGCTTGCGCCCCCTTCTTCCTTAACAGCCAGCACGTAAAAAACCCCGTCCTCTTTCTTCCCTGGCGTGACCACAATGGTCAGGCTGCCGCAGGACAGCCTGACGCCGTCCGCCGGAACGGAAAAGATCCCCAGTTCCGCCAGGAGTTCAAGCGCTTGAATGCCGTCCCTCACACGGATGGTTTTCCCGTCGTCTGCCATCTGCTTCTTGACTTCCTGCCAGGCGGCGGCAAGCTGGCGGGGTTCCCGCTGCCGCATCTCCGCCGGAGACAAGGACGGCAGAACCATGCACAGCACGGCGGACAGGATAATCAACGGTTTCTTCATGACAGGGAGGCGGAGGGAAGCTGCTTGTCTAATGCGTTCTGGAACTTTTCCAGGGCCTGCATGGCATGGCCTGATTCTTTCCGGTCAATGGAAAGCGTCAGGCCGCAATAAGGGCACCTGATGGAACCGGACAGCAAGTCCGGAATGGTCGTAGGGAAATATACTCCGCATTTGGGGCAGTCAAGCCCCGGAGTGCGCTGGTAGGAATAAGTTGTTTTCTGGTCCATGTTATTTCTTTCTATTAATCATTCTTTTCCCGGGAAGGGACATCCTCATAATGCGGCCTGGAGGCCAGCTGGAGAAATTGGGACAGGCCGGAAGGCATGTCCGCCTGCTGCATGGAGACATGGATTTTCATGTTCGCCTGCAGGGAGGAAGAAGCCCCTCTCCCGGACTGCGGAGCCAGGGAAGCCCGAAAATTCAGCCCTTCATCCCGCTCTTTCCCGCGGGGGGACTCCACCTCTCCCCTGTTCAGGGAAAAATGTTCATTCGGCGCGGCGGCTACGGCGTCAATGATATTGATGTCAAAATCAAAATCCGCCTGTTTGATTTGCAGCAGCGGCAGCGTCACCAGGCTGACGAGCGGCACGCTGACCTTCTTTTCCGCGCCGCCGGAAGCGTCGCTGTCCGTAAAATTGAAGCTGATCAACCTCAACGCCCCGGTGGAACCGTCCACAGGATTGTAGGACTCAAAGGCCAGGGACATGAAATGCTTCATGTAGCGTTCCGTGGACATCGCATCCGCGTCAATCGTTGCGACCAGCGGCGCTGAAATCAGCTGCTGCAGGCTCATAATGTGCCCGTTCACCTTGTTATTATTTGTAGAATCACTCATCATCTATCACTATTGCGCGGACAACCCGGAAACATCATTCTGCTCCGCCAGAACGGAGGGAATGGAAACAGGGGATATATTCAGGCGCAGGGTCTGCACGGCTTCCTCCGGCATCTTTTTCAGCTTGTCCGCCTCTACTTCCACATCCACCACCACACTGCTTTCCTGCCTGGTGAGGACGTACTTTTCCGCCAGAGCGGCCAAGAAAGAGGAAAGGCCTTCCCGGAGATTGGCGCGGCATTCCTGCCTGAGGGGGTCTCCCCGGGTTCCCTGGAACAGGTCCTCCAGCTCCGGATTATCCATGAATTCCCTTTCCGCGACGCCTGCCAGAAGCTCCAGCAGCAATCCCCTGTCCAGCCCGGGTTCCGCCTTCAGGAGCGCGCCCTCATGAGCGGAAACAGCTGCGGAAATTTTCTTCTCCAGGTAGGAGCAGAAATTCTTTTTCCACTGTTCCTCCCTGGCCAGCAGGCTTGAGAAGTCGCTTCTCGCTTCGTCGTCCGGAAGGCTGGAATGCACCACGGCCATCACAATGGAACGGATGGCAAACGACGGCACGCGCTCTTCCAATTCCTGCCGGAACAGGCTCCACTGCTCCGTGTCCGCAACCTGTTTCTCCTCCACCCCGGAAGTTCCCGTCACCGCATATTTCAAATCGAATTCCAGGGAGCCTATCTGGGCGCTGGGCAGCGGGAAACCGCACGCACGGCCTCTCTTCCCATACTGGCGCGCCAGTGATGCCGCGTGGCAGTTTGCCGCATGCTGCGCTTCAATAATGTCCTTCAGCAGGGATTCCACGATGAGATTAAGACGGGACATGGCTCTGGAATGGAGGAGAAATCGCTATGGTTCGGTTATCAGGCGCCTACAGCCACCTTCCTCTTGAGTTCTCCAGCGCTCACCGTGCAGTTTCTGGCGTCTTCCCTGGAAAGTGTGTATTCCTTGCCGGAATCCGTTTTCACAATCCTGGCTTCATTCCCCGCACCGTTTTCAAATATTTCCGTCGCTTCGCCTATCCGCAGGGTGATGGCTTCCGGGTCAAACAGCCCCTCCCTGTTTTTGTAGGAGGTTATCAATTTCACGGTTCCGTCGTCCTGGATGGCATGCTGCACGTCCAGGAACCCTTCCGGAGAAACGACGGAAATGCTATTGTTCAGCATCTCCAGCACCTTGGCCATCCCGGCAGGCATACTGTCCTGTCCGGCATGGACGGCTACGTCCATGGTGTATTCCACGCTGTATTTGGAATCCCTGGTCGCAGAGGAGTCCTTTTTGCTGGAATAGCTGGCATTCATGCTGCCGCGCGCCCAAAAGCACCTTGCAGAGGCGGAAACGCTGGTATCTACGGAACTGGAGGAATTTTCCGTCTCCGTACTGGCGGCGGACGCGCTGATATTCGCCTTGAAATTAATGTCGATGGAGTTAATGGCGATATAGGGAATGGGGACGATGGTCAGAAGGGGAACCGTAATCTGAGCCATGCGGCCGTCCTTGATGAACTGGAAGGAAACGTTCACCGTCTTCTTCTCTTCCCCATCCGCGTACAGGCCCACGTTCTGGATGAATTCCCAGGAAGTCCGGGCCGCCTGGGCCTGTGCTTCCACACAGGCGACCAGGGGACCGCCGATGATGTTGCCGAAAGGCAGCGACTGCAGGGAGGAAGTCGCCGCTTCTGCTGCTGATCTGTCAATTGCCATATATTTAATTTCTATTTCTGGTTTAGATTCATTGATATGCCGCCTTCCGGCGACGTCGTGAATGATGCGGCCATTCCGTTTCTGCTTCCATCCCGCCTTTCCGGCCGTTCCATTTCGCTTTCCCGGAACGCCGCAGGAGCCCGTGCGGCAGGCCGGAACTTATTTGGAAAACGACAGCATGTTCAAACTGCCCAGCACTTTTTTCTTCATGAATTTGCTGATGGGAATGGCAACGACGCCCACCTGGAGGAAGTTGCCCGCAATGGATTCTATATGCAGCTTGTTAACCAGGTAGGAACGGTGCACGCGGATAAAATATTCCCCATCCAGATGCTCGGATACCCGCGCCAGCGGAGCGGATACCAGGATAGCCGGCATGCCGTGCACGTGCAGCGTGCAATAACTTCCGCCCGCCTCCACATACAGGATATTCTTCATCAGGATGCGCTGGAATCCGTCATTCATTTTCACGAATACCATGGGATTCCTGGATAGGGAAATCCTTGCGTTTTTCCCTGCCGGCGGGAAAAGGGCTTCATCCTTCATTTCCATGATTTCCAGCTTATCCCCCTCTTCCAACGGCTCCGGCACCGGAGCATAGCAGACCCTATCTTTTTTAGTGACTTTAATAAATTGAACGGTCATTCAAAAATCATAACAAAAACTTTAAATCATCAATAAATCTCTCAATGAATAACAAAAATGACCTTCTGAAACCAAAATCCACTCTTTCGGATGGGAAGAGGGAACCATGCCGTTCCATGAATTCAGGGCCGTCCCCCTCCTGCACCGCTGCCTGAATCCCTCTGACGGCAGCCCTGAAAAAGCCTCCTAATGGACAGATGCCATCCATCCTCCGCAAAACGGATACTCCAGGGAGCAGAAATCTTTCATGGCAACATAAAATCAGATTCGAGCCGTGGCCAGGAAGACCACATGCATGACGGAAACCAGCGTTACAAAATACATATCCGCCCGCACGGACGGCACAGAGGAAAAGGGGCCGGCCATGCCGAGGCTCAAAGCGCCATGCGGACACCGGGAAATACAGTCGCGGCACAAGGTGCAGCGCCGGGAAATGCGGCAGGCCCCGCCCCCGCGCGAGATGGCGAGATCACGGCAGGCGGAGGCGCACCGCATGCACCCGGTGCATGTCTCCCTGACGCGCATGCGCCACGGGGACAGCCTGCCCAGCAAACTGGCGGTCAGCCCCATGGGGCAGAACCTGCTGCAATATTCCCGCACACCGTTTTCGGAACTTTTCTTCCAGGCAAATGGAGCCGTGAAAGCTACGGCGAACGCCGCCGCCAGGGCATACCCCAGCGGAACGCCCCACACGGACAAAAGGAGGGGAATCCCCACCGCCGCGGCAAGGGAAAACCACCTCCAGTCACAGGCTTTTTTCCCACCCGGCACCGGATGCCCCTTCCTGCGGGAAGAAGCGGCGGCCAGGCAGTCCCACACCCCGAAGTAGCACAAATGGCTGCACCAGGAACTCCCGGCCATAAGGACGGATACGCTGAACAATGCCAGCATGAAAAACCCTTCTTCCCGGTAAACCGGGCCGGAAATCATCATAAACGGCACGGGAATATGGAGCTTCCCCGTCATCAGCAGGGAGGAAGCCACCGTCACTCCCAGCAGAAACTGGAGAAAAAAAGCGGAGGCAAACACGGTCCACATCACCTGCCGCCTGCGTGGAGACGTCTGCGGATTCAACAAACCTTCCGCGCAATAGCCGCCCCACCAGGCCAGGAGAAGAATCGCCAGCCCATTGACCCCCTGCCACGGCAAGATGCGCTCCCCCATCAGCAAACGGAAAGGAACCAGCGCATCCAGCAAAAACAGAAGCAATACGGAAACGGAAAATACGCGGCTGCGGGCCAGCTCCGGAACGGGCAAATTCTTTTCTCCGCGCCTCCGCCATAGAATGGCCGCCGCATGAAGCAACAGCGCAGCAGCCGGAATGGAAGTCCAGAGCAGGAAAGGCCCCCCTTCCATCATCCACAGCCTGGCCAGACGCCAGGCTTCCGCCCCCCAGAAAAGCAGGGAAGCCTGCAGCAGAAACGTGACGCTCCTGCGAAGCCAGCCGCGACGGGAAAATGAAAAAAACGCCAGGCCCATGCACAAAACGGCGCCCGCACACATCCCGCCGCGCAAAAAATAGGCGGCCGTCATTAAAAAGCAGAACAAGGAGATGAGTCCGGGGCCGGTCATAGCATCGTGGGGCCTGTCTGGCGCCCCCAACATAAGGGAAAAGACCGGTCGCGCCAGAAAAAAACGGTTCATCCGCCTGTTAAGAGAGCCCCATTGCGTCACGCTCCGCCGGAAACGCGAGGCAGGAAAATATTTCCGCGTCGCCGCTCCGTCCGGATTCTCCAAAACACGCGGAAGAACACCGCTCCACAGCGATGAATACTGCGGAAATACTCCGCCGGAACGGCAGGCTCCATGCGCGGCCGCCATTTGGCCGGGCATGGAGCCGTATCAGGATGTTAAATTACAATTTTTTGGTGTTCAGCTTTTTATCCACCACCATGCCGTCCGTGAGCTTCGGCTGGAACTTCATATCGCGACGAGCCTTGAATTTCAGCACAAACAGTTCGGAGGTTCCTTCCACAGGCTCTTTGTCTCCGATGTTGACGAAGGTGGGGTACAGGGCCTTGGTCCCGTTCGTATGAAGCCTGTCGTTCGTCAGGTTCTCCATGTTCTTCATGTTCTTCACCTCCACGCCCACGAATTCCAAATCCTTGGGGTCATACGGAAGAGCGAAGCTCAGGGCATTCACCAGCCGGAGGTTCCGGCCCTTCACGGACACCTTGACGGCATCTCCCCTGGAATACCTTTTCTTATCCGCACTAAGCAAAAGCGTTCCGTCCACGCGGACTTTCTTCTTTGCCTCCTCGGCGGATTTTTTCTTCTCGTCGTCCCCTCCCGCCTTATCCTCTTCCTCATCTTTCTTGTCGGCTTCTTCCTGCGGCTGGTCGGCTTCGTCTTCCAGCTGGGTGGCTACCACGGAAATATCGTAAGCGTCAATAAGGCCATTCTTGTTGATGTCCCCGTTACTGATGTAGCCTTCAAAGTCGGAATCGCCTTTCCGCAGGCCCGTATAGTTGATGTAGGAAGTCAGGTCATTCCGGTCAATCTTGCCGTCGTTGTTGATATCGCCCGGCAAATAGCTTTCCGTACCCGGAACCTTGAAAACGTAGATTTCCCTGCCGGAGCCGTAATCACCCGCGCTTTCCGTGACATGAAGCTTGATATAGCGCGCCGTGGGAGCATCCTTGAAGCCGAATATCTTCACGTCTCCATTTTTATCCCACTGGAACGTTCCTGCCTTCGTCCAGTTCTCCCGGTCCATGCCGTAATAAACAGCGCCTTTCAGCAGCGTTCCGTTGCCGCCGTCCTCGCGGGGAACGTAATGAAACTTCTCAAGCCTGTTAATCGTTTTCAGGTCCATGACCAGGTCAAACGGAACAGCCTTCGCATCATGCTTCGTGTGCCACACATCCTTTTCCTTGAAATCAAACAGCTTCGCCAGGGAGCTGCCCTGGTTTTCCACGCTCGTTTCACCTTCGATTCCCGGAATGGCGAACTCAAGCGGATTGGCTTTCGTCTTCGCGCTGACGGCCGTCCACGCGGAATGGCCGTCCCGGTTGGCGGCCCGCACCTTGAAGGAATAAGGAGTCTCGGCCTCCAAATCCTCAAACAGGAATTCCGTTCCCTTGATGGTGGTGTACAGCATTCCTCCAAACTCGATTTCATAAAAATCGGCGTTCGGGACGGCGTCCCACGTGGGCTTCAGGGTATAGGCCGCCGCATTTTCCTCCGTCACCGCAGCATTGGCGGGAGCGGTCAGGGCTCCGGAAGAAAGGCGGTACTTTTCAGCCGGTTCAAACCGGAACCCTTCCACGGAAAGCACCGTAGGGGCCGCCGTGATATCTGCTGCGGCCAGCTTCACCAGCAATTGCGGATTCCCGGCGATCACCTTTTTTTCAAAATCGCTGCCTTTCGTTGCGAACCTGTTCAGGTTGGGAGCCCGGTCATAAAAATAAACATTCTCCCTGGATTTGAAATCCTCCAGGGAATTCGCTTCCGCCAGGTTGATGCTGTTTTCCCCGATTTTGGCGGAAACCCCGGACGGCTTCTGCGTCACATTGATGCGGAATTCCGTGGCCTTCTTTTTCTGGAAACCGTCGAAATCCCCCACCGCCGGATGAATAGTGACGGTCACGTTGTTTTTGCCGTCCACCCTGGACTCCACCAGAGTGCGGACGCCCCTGCCGGTTCTGTATTCCTCCGTCACGCCATCGTCGTCATACGTGGCAAAGGAGGTGCTGCCGTGCGGATAAAGTTCGTAAATGCGCAGATTGGGATTGATTTCCGAGACATTGTTGCTCGGGTTCGCCATAGGGATGATCGCGCCGTTTTTAACGAACACGGGCAGCTTCCACAAAGGAGCGTCAACATCATTGTAAATCTTGCCGCCCTCATACAAATCCCCGGTGAAATAATCAATCCACTGCCCTTCCGGCAGGTAAATGCCATGGCGGACGTCATTCCCCTCCTTATCCGCCCTGGTTTCCTGGTAAACGGGCGCCACCAGGAAGTAAGGGCCGTAGAGGAACTGGTACTGCGTCGCTTTCCCCAGCGTGTAGGGATTGGGATATTCCAAGAACATGGCCCGGATCATGGGCAGGCCGGAAACTGATTCCTCCGCAATGCTGTAAGCGTACGGAAGCAGTTCCGACTTGAGCTTGAGGTACCATCGGTTGATGGAGGTGTAAGGTTCCCCGAAGGCATGGGGATACTTCTCATTGGCTCCCCAGCCGTCCATGTTCAGTTCCATGGGGGTGAACGTTTTCCACTGGAAATCGCGGACGTTCACCAACGGGTTCTTTCCGCCGAAAATGCCGTCCATGTCCGAACAGATGTTGGGCTGCCCGGAAAGTCCGGAGCCGATGTAGGTGGGAATATGGAAACGGATGTACTCCCAGACGCCGCCCGTCTGGTCGCCCGACCAGATGCCGGCATACCGCTGGGTTCCCGCCCAGCCGTCCAGGGAAATGATGAACGGACGGCTGTTGTCCCCGTAGTAGGTCATGATCTGGGCCACATCCGTAATGCCGTTCAGCCCGAAAGAATAGCCCGCGCCTACCCAGGCCACGTCCGTCTTCAGCACGCGCACTCCGGCGTCCCGCACCTCCTTCACGATATCCCGCTGCAGCAAAGCGCTGATTTCCGGCTTGGGATGCAGGTCGGACTGGGTCCACAACCCGATTTCCACGCCGTTCTTCCTGGCGTAGTCCGCCAGACTCTTCAAATTCGCAATATTGCCGTCCAGGGTATCCGTCTGGCCGTACCCGGCTCCGTAGCCGTCGTTCGGCAGAAGCCATCCCAGCGGCATGTCATGGGCCTTGTAACGGTCCACGACGGCGCGGCCGGAAAACTGGTAATTATTCAATTCCCCGTTCAGGGATTCCTTAATGCCTCCGTTATCCTTCTGGCTTTCCTTGTACCGTTTCCCGTCCTCAAACAGGATGCCTTTTTCATCTTCCTTCCAGTAATCCCGGTTATAGGCGTTCAGATGCCCCTGGTAAAAGGCGAACTTGGGCAGCAGAACGGGAGCGCCGGTAAGCTGGTAGAAATCCCTTAAAAGACTGACCGGCCCGTCGTTGACCATGAAAAAGACATCCAGATAATTTTCATCATGCGAGAGGTTCACCAGATTCTCTTCCCTGGAACCGAAATCATACTGCCCTTTCTTGAAGGTATGCCACATGACGCCGTACCCGCCGGTGGACCAGTAAAAGGGAGTGGGGGAAGCCACGCCACCATCCGTCCAGCTGTTCTGGTTTTCTATGGAAATGACCTTTCCCCTGTGGGAAAAACGGCCGTTCTGCACGCCGCCGCCGTAAAAATATTCGTCCGGCTTCGCCTTCAGGGAAAAGCTGGTTTTGCCCTTTTCAAAAAGGATGGGGGATGCCTGCTCCGCCACCACGGAATGATCCTTCAGATTGATCACCTTGAAAAGAGATGTCTTTTTATTTATCTCAATCCTGACCTTCCCCGTAGTGATGACAACCGCATCCCCCTTCTGGTCCACATCCAGCCGGGAAACCGGCTTCCGGGGATTGTCCGCCAGAATGCGGGCTTCCGGTTCCGCCTTGGGGTCGCGGATAATACCGCCTTTGTCATCTCTGAAAATACGGAAAATGTTATCTCCGTAAAAATCCAGCGTCATCCGGCGGTTGTTGTCAAGCAGCACTTCCACGGCGGCAGGATTGATTTTTCTGGCGCCTTCAACGGCCTGGACCTGTTGTCCAGGAACCGGCTCTTCCAATGCGGCAAGTGCGAAGCCCGAGAAGGAAATGGACAATCCGAAAGCCAGCAGGACGGAATTCCGGAACATGCCATGGTCTATTGAGTTTCCCATCATTGTAGTGTTCTATATTATTCAGCGGAGCGGCATTGCGGAGAGGATGCAAACAGTCGTTTCCCGACGGGCAGCAGACCGCTTTCATTCATTGTGCCGTCTAATGGCGCAGGTTATCTTGCCGCACCATACCCTTTGTCCGTAATCGTAACAAGGTCAAAGACGGCAGTAACGGCGCGCCATTGCTCCACACGTTTATAAAATACCTGCCCACAAAAGGTTACCTTTCCATGATGACATTATTTCTTCTCCACGGCATCACATCGTCAAATGAATCAAGCGCGCTGAAGCCCTTACGGTAACCCCTGGCGTATATTCCCCCGGCACCGGGAACTGCCCGCCTGCGCGGCGGAATGCCGCGGACAACAGAACAGCAGGAAATAATATGCAATTCCTGTTTATTGCCGTTTTGAACAGAAGATTATGTTCTGCATTCCCGGACCGGCAATTAATCCGGAGCGGACCGTTCCAGGAAGAACGCCGCAGGCCATCCGGGAACAGGGGCGTCACGCTGACAGTCTGAACTCATTCGGGGAACATCCCGTATTCTTCTTGAACATGCGGCTCAGGTGATGGGGATACTTGAACCCCAGTTCATAGGCGATTTCACTGACGGATTTATTGGTGGCGCAGAGAAGCTCCTTGGCTTTGTCCACCAGCTTGAGCTGGATATGCTCCTGGGGCGTTTTTCCCGTCTCTTTCTTGACGAGATCCCCGAAATAGTTGGCGGAGAGATGCAGTTCATCCGCGAAATACTGCACATAGGGCAACCCCTGTTCCTGAGGCTTGTCTCCTTCGAAGTAGGAATCCAGCAGGCGTTCGAACTCCGTCAGCACATCCCTGTTCACATGCTCGCGGGTGATGAACTGGCGGTCGTAAAAACGCATGCAGTGGTTCAGAAGGACTTCTATATTGGCCGTCACGATGGACTTGGTATGCCGGTCAACGCCACGTTCCAGTTCCGCCCGGATTTCCGTCAGGCCGTTCAGGAACAGATGCCTTTCCCTCTCCGACATATGGAGGGACTCGGAAGCGTCATAGGAAAAAAAGGTATAATCCCTCATCTTGCGCCCCAGGGAAGTGCCGCGGAGCAAATCGGGATGGAACAGGAGCGCGTACCCTTCTATCCGGAAATATTCCCCGTTGTCATCATTGCCCAGCACCTGGCCGGGAGACACGAAGACAAGAGTGCCCTCCTGGTAATCATAATAATGCCTTCCGTACCGCAGGTCTCCGCATTTCAGGTCCTTCAGAAAAACGGCATAAAACCCGTAAGCCTTGCGGACATGCCGCAGCGGCGGGACCCTGGAAAAATCAACGACGCTGACCAGGGGGTGCAGCGTTTCCTGCCCCAAAAAGGAGTTATAGTCCCCTACGGAATCCATGTTCAGAATAATGCTCATGCCCTTTCTCCTGCTTTTGACCGAAGCATAGCAGGCAGGGCCCCGGCTATCCAGTTCATTCCGGCAATCTGTAATCATGGTAGGAAAACCTGTAATCCGTCTATCGGAAAAAATAGAAATCCTATGGTAGTTTTGCAGGCATGGAAACAATTAACGGGCAAAACATGCCATGCAGGGAGCTGGGCAAAAGCGGCCTGAAGGTTTCAGCCATAGGCCTGGGCTGCATGGGAATGAGCCATGCCTACGGAGCGCCCGCAGACAAAAAGGAAATGACGGAACTCCTGGCCCGGGCCGTGGATATGGGATATGCATTTTTTGATACGGCGGAAGTGTACGGAACGCACGGGTGCCCTCACGACAACGAAGAACTGCTGGGGAAAGCTCTGGCGCCTTACCGGGACAAAATCGTTATTGCGACCAAATTCGGAATCCGCTTCAGCGGCACGGCAGGAACCGGGCCGTCCCCGCTGATCACAGATTCCCGCCCCGGCACAATCCGCCAATCCGTGGAAGGTTCCCTTAAAAGGCTGGGAGTAGAACGCATCGGCCTGTATTACCAGCACCGCATGGATGATTCCGTGCCGCCGGAAGAAGTGGCGGGCGTCATGCAGGAGTTGATCCGCGAAGGCAAAATCGCGCATTGGGGTATTTCCGAAGCAACGGAGGAAGCCATACGGCGCGCTCACGGGACATGTCCGATCACCGCCGTCCAGAACCGTTATTCCATGATGGCGCGCCATCATGAATCCCTTTTTCCCGTACTGGAAGAACTGGGCATCGGCTTTGTGGCGTTCTCCCCCCTGGCCAACGGCCTGCTTTCCGGCCGCTACGACCAGAATTCCACGTTTGAGCCGGGTACGGACTACCGCAGCTCCATGCCTCAGTTCAAACCGGAAAGCTTTGCCGCCAACAAGGATCTCTTCCTCCTGCTCCGCAGGCTGGCGGAAGAAAAACAGGCTGCTCCGGCACAAATTTCCCTGGCGTGGATGCTCTGCAAAAAGCCCTGGATCGTTCCCATTCCGGGAACACGAAAGTTCTCCAGACTGAAAGAAAACGCAGAGGCAGCCCATGTAATCCTGTCCGCGGATGAAGTCCGGCAGATCGACGCCGCGCTTTCCTTCATGAACATGTCCGACGTGTTTGGAGGAAGCCCCATCAAAGAAAAATCAGCAAACCGTTAATCAGCAAATCACGCTTTTCTTCCCTTGCGGAAACATGACAGCTCAATCCCCTTCATGACATGATGAAAATACCCCAATTAATCCTCCCTGCCTTTTTCTTATCAATATTCACGCCTCCGGCCATGATCCAAGCGGAAGACAGCACTCCTGTTCCCGCCGCGGAACAAGCCCCCCTGCTTATTGCGAGGCAGGGAAGCTTTGCTGTGGGCGGGAGCATTCTGCAACGCCCGGGAACGTATGACAACAGCCGTTTTCCCGGCTGGGGTAACGCAGTGGAAGCCGGTCAGAGCTACCATGCCGACCACGCCGCCGTGGACTTCCAGATACCGGCCAGGGCCCGGGAACTGCCTCTGGTATTTATCCACGGCTATGGACAGTCCGCCCGGTGCTGGCAGACAACTCCGGACGGACGGGAGGGCTTCAATAACATTTTCCTGCGCAAAAGATACGCCATCTGCCTGGTTGACCTCCCCGGGAGGGGCCGGGCGGGCAGAACGACGGCGGAAACCGCCGTCAAGCCGCTTGCCGACGAGCAGTTCTGGTTTGACATCTTCCGGTTCGGCGAATGGCCGGCATTCAACCCGGGAGTACAGTTCCCTACGGACAAGGATTCCCTGGACCAGTTTTTCCGCCAAATGACGCCTGATATCGGCACGCACGATATGGAAAAAGAACTCGACGCCCTGAGCGCCCTCTTCAAGCGCGTGGGCAAGGGAATTCTGGTTACCCACTCCGCAGGGGGATTCCCCGGCTGGCTGACAGCCATCCGCAGCCCGGAAGTGCGCGGCATCATTTCCCTGGAACCGGGCACTTACGTCTTTCCGGAAGGGGAGGTCCCCGAAGACATGCCCAGCCTCACCGGCACGATGAAGGGAATCGCCGTTCCGCCGGAGGAATTCAACAAGCTCACCCAAATCCCCATCATCCTCTACTTCGGAGACTATATTCCCGAAAACGTCACCGATAAGCTTGGAGGGGAAAACTGGCGCGTGCGCCTGCAAATGGGGCGCAAATTTGTGGAGGCCGTCAACAGGCATGGCGGCAATGCTGTTCTGGTGGAACTGCCCAAAATCGGCATCCGGGGAAATACGCATTTTCTGATGTCAGACAAAAACAATAACATCATTGCCGGCCATATGGCCGCCTGGCTCCGGCAAAACGGCCTTGACAGGTAACAGACATCATCCCCCGCACATTTACTTTCTGCGGTCGCCATCCGTAATCATGGTAAGAAAACCTGTAATCCGTCTATCGACGGGAAGAGAGTCTTTCATGATAGAATGGGAGCTGCTTGAAAAACCAAAGTACATGCCATGAAAACAAAAGCCATTATTTCAATCGCCCTTTCCCTGGCTTCCTTCAACTCACCATTAAACGCACAGCAAATGAATACAAATGATTCTCCGGCCGTCTCAACAGCCCATTCCGCCAAATCCCCATTTACGGAAGTAAAAGGGATTAAAAGCCACAACGGTAATCCCTGGGGGCTGGTTTACCGGGGAGCCATCACGGAAAACGCGGAAGGCCGCGTGAACATCCATCCGATCACCTATATGCTGAACGGACTGCAAATTGCCGCCAATGTTTATACGCCTGCCGGATATGATGCCTTAAAAAATACCCCGCCCTTGTCGTGGCGCATCCCAACGGAGGCGTGAAGGAGCAGGTGGCCGGGCTTTACAGCCAGCGCATGGCGGAACAGGGCTACATCTGCCTGGCATTTGACGCGGCTTATCAGGGCGCCAGTGGAGGTACTCCCCGCCAGACGGATAAACCCGCCAACCGCATGGAAGACATCCGCCGCGCTGCGGACATTCTGCTGCAATATCCCGGAGTGGACGCCTCTCGTCTTGGCATTCTGGGCATTTGCGGCGGCGGAGGCTACACCCTGAAAGCCGCACAAACGGATAAACGCTTCAAGGCCGTCGCTACGCTCAGCATGTTCAACACCGGCCTGGTCCGCCGCAACGGGTTCCTCGACTCGCAGATCAACAGCGTGCAGGAACGCCTCTCTGACGCCTGCGCCGCCCGCCAGCGCGAAGCGGAAGGCGGTCAGCCGGAATACGTGGGGGACATGAAAGGAGTAACGCCGGAACAGGCGGCCAAACTGCCCTTTGACCTCTACCGGGACGGCTACGACTATTATCTGCAAAGCCACGCCCACCCCAATTCCACTTTCCGTTACACTAAAAGCAGCCTGATCGACCTCTTTGCCTTTGACGCGAGCGAAGGAATGCATCTGATCAACCAGCCCCTGCTGATGATGGCGGGCAGCCTTGCCGACACCTTCTACATGACGGAACAATGCTACAGCCGCGCCACCGGAACCCGGAACAAGGAATTGTACCTGATCCCCGGAGCCACGCACATTAAGACCTATTACGTGCCGGAATACGTGGATCAGGCTGTCGGGAAGCTGGCGGAATTCTTCGGGGAAAACCTGTAAAACCCTTCTCCCAGGTTCATGAAACTCTCGTCTGTTGTCCTGTGCTGCCTGATGTCGTCCGTGTCGGCCCTGACGGCCAATTCTTCCCCTTCCAGCCAGGAATTGACTTTCAGGCAGAGACACATCGTCGCCATTGCCGCCTATACAGGCCAAGGCAATTTGCATCAACTGCGGCCGGCTCTGAATGCCGCCTTGGACAGTGGATTGACGATAAATGAAATCCGGGAGGTCTTGGTGCATTCCTATGCCTATTGCGGATTTCCGCGGAGCATAAGGGGGTTGCAGGCATTCATCTCCGTACTGGATAAAAGAAAGTCCCGCGGCATAACCGACACACCGGGCCGAGATGCCTCCCCCTTGAAAGACAAGCGCAGCCGCTACAATCGCGGCTGCGCCATTCTTGCGGAAATCTCCGGCGTTCCCGCCAATGCGCCGAAAGCCGCCTATGCCGAATTTGCCCCGGTCATGAAACGTTTCCTGAAAGAGCACCTGTTTGCAGATATTTTTGAACGGGACGTTCTGACTTATGATGAACGCGAATTGGCCACCGTTTCCATCCTTGCCGCCATAGGCGGTGTGGAACCGATGGCCCGCTCCCACATGGGCATCTGCCTGAACCTGGGCATAACACCCGGACAACTGTGCCAGTTGCTTGATATCGTATCCCGGAACATCGGCCCCGGTGAAGCAGACGCAGTCCGGAAAGAACTGAATACGCTGTTGCAGGAAAAAGGGCTGCCTGGTGTTTCCGGAACTGGACAAGTTGCGGGAAAAAGGGAAACACCCGCAAATCCTCCGCTCAGGAGACGTCGTGAAAATCCGGCCAAACATCGTTCATTGGCATGGAACCGCTCCCGATAGCGAATTTATCCATACCGCCATCGGTCCCCGGCAAAGCCAAAGCGGAGCCGTCCGGCTCAGCGCGGCAACAGAAAAAAGTATAATCAATTACCACAATAAAAATAGATGAAAACCTGGCTGTTCACTTCATTATTAATGTCAACGCTGGTCTTACCCGGTTCCTGCAAGGATGCAAAGGAAGAAAAAAACCTTCCTTCAGGAAAACCGCTGGTTGTATATTTCTCCGCAACGGGCAATACCAAAGCGGTGGCGGAACAAATCGCGAAACTGACCGGAGCGGATATCTGCCGGATTGAAGCCGCCGAAGCCTACAATACCGACCCTTACCACGACAGCGACCGCGTCAAAAAAGAAGCTTATGAGGACCTGCGCCCCAAGGTCGCCAACTTGCCTGAAGCCTCCCTGATGGCGAAATATGATACTATCTTCGTTGGCTCTCCAATCTGGTGGCATCAGCCCGCTATGGTCATTTGCACCTTTTTGGACGCATTTGACCTGAAAGGAAAAACGATCATCCCCTTCTTTACCTACGACGCGACTACTTATTTAAACGAATCCATGCAAAAAATTTACAGGCTTACGCCTCATTCCCGCCACATTCCGGCAACCCTTCCAGAAGACCTTGATCCAGGAGATATTACAACTCCCGGACGCGCCGATGACGAGGGAATCGACATGCCGGGCAGCGCCGCAGGCGTCAAAACATGGCTGAAAAAAATCAACATGCTGCCATGATTTTTGCCCGGGTTCTTTCATCCCCCTCAATTCCATCCATATGAAAACGTTGCAATACCACCCCTATGGCTGTTTTTGAATTGTCCTTTTTGCGGGAGGGCCATACTGTCCGGTCAGAGGAACATATAACATGCTGCCGGGAATAAAAACCGGCCATTTCAACTAATTTCACACGCCCATGGAACAACGTCCAGCCAAAGAAGTCATGATATTAACCGGAGCCGGGCAAATCGGCATGGCCATTGCCCGCAGAATAGGCAGCGGCATGAAAATCGTCATTGGCGATAAAAGCGTCGAGAACGCGAATGCCATGGCCCGGACAATGAATCAAGCCGGTTTTGACGCCACCCCCTTAGAAATGGACCTCTCCTCCCGAAACTCCATCCTGCATTTGATTGCAGAAGCACAAGGGTACGGCAACATTTCCATGCTCGTCAATGCGGCGGGGGTTTCCCCCAGCCAGGCATCCGTTGAAACCATTCTTCAAGTGGATCTCTACGGAACCGCCGTATTGTTGGAAGAGGTGGGGAAAGTCATTATGCCCGGTGGAACCGGGGTAACTATTTCCAGCCAGTCTGGGCACCGCATGCCGGCGCTCACCCCGGAACAGGACGAACAGCTGGCCGTCACCCCTGCGGAAGAACTGCTTGCGCTCCCCCTGCTCCACCCGGAGCATATTAAGGACACCCTGCATGCCTATCAGATGGCGAAACGCTGCAACGTCAAGCGCGTCATGGCGGAAGCCGTTAAATGGGGCGCTAGGGGCGCGCGCGTCAACTCCATTTCCCCGGGCATTGTAGTCACCCCTCTGGCTCTTGATGAGTTCAATGGCCCGCGCGGCGAATTTTACAAAAATATGTTCGCCAAATGTCCGGCAGGCCGGCCCGGTACAGCGGATGAAATAGCCCATGTAGCAGAACTGCTGATGGGCGGCAAGGGATCTTTCATCACCGGCGCGGACTTCCTGATTGACGGGGGCGCCACCGCCTCCTACTTCTACGGTCCGTTGAAACCGCACGATTCAAAAGAGAAAACCTCTCAGACAAGCGAAAACGGCAGGCAAAGCACAAAATGAAGCTTACTGAAATCAACGCACCATCAAAAGGGAAACACCGTAGATCATCCCAACAAAACAACATGAAAAAACGATCAGCGCACGTTGCTGGCGATGTTTCTCATGTTACCCATTTATAATAAGGACCAAAACGGATAACGGACCTCTACCCCTGACCGCATGGCTGTTCCGTCATCTTGGCATCCTGCCATGCAATATGTCCCCCCCCCCGCGGAGTCATGATGGACTCCAAATTCCGGTCACCGAGATTAAATATACATTCCACATCCTGTATATCCCCATCCCGGGCATTTTCCTGAATCATCAGGCGGATTTCCTCTTCCGTCACCCTGTCAGTCGTATTCCTGACTCCCAGCAAATTGCATGCGAAAACTGTGCTTTTGGAAAGCACCCATACAAAGGGAGCTGCGGCACAAGAAAAGGCTTTCATCGGCACAGCCGCCAGTTTGGAAATTACTTCCGGAGCACACATTCCAACCCTCTTGGGCACCAGTTCCCCGAATACAAAAACTCCCAGAAACAACAGACTCCCAATACTCGCCGGATGCTTTTCCATCCGTAACGAAAAAACCCTGCAAGCAATGAACTTGCAGGGTTTTCAAATGGTTACGGGAGCAGGATTTGAACCTGCGACCTTCAGGTTATGAGCCTGACGAGCTACCTGGCTGCTCCATCCCGCGATTTAGAGAGCATCTGTAGAGGAGTGCGCAACTGTTATAAGGCATTTCCGCAGCATGTCAAGTACTTTCAAATAATTTTTTTATACCCGCAATTGTATGACAAAGACGTTCAAACGTATTCCGAAGACGACGGAAAGCGATAAACGGAAACGGCCGCTCCCCGATTGATTGGCTCACAACAGGTAGGAGAGCCGCCCAGGTCCGGCATATGGAAACGGAAAAGGAAAAGCGCCTTTCCCCGCACGCGAAAAAAAGAAAGGATTCCTCGACAAGCATTGTCAAATCTGTATATCTTGAAAGGTGCGGACGGGGTCCGCGCATTAACATCAACTAGAAAGAGGTACGACAATGCAAAAGGTAAACGTAAACACACCCATTACGATCACGGGGCGCCACGTGGAAGTCACAGACGCGATTCGGGAATTCGTAACGAAAAAAATTGAGGGGATCCGCCTGGATTTCCCGCGCATTATGGAGGTTAAAGTACTGCTTGATGTGCAACGCGACCGCAAGATTTCTCAGGTAATCCTGTTCTGCTCGGATCATATCACCATTGACGCGTCCACGGAAGGGACGGACATGTACGCCTGCATTGATGAAACGATCACCAAAATCATGCGCCGCATGCGCAAGCACAAAACGCGCCTGATGAAGAATTTCCGTCCCCATCACCAGGAAACCATCCGCAAGCTGGATGAAACGGTATATGACGATTCCGTGCTGGATTACCCAGGAGATTCCCCGGAAGACCCGGAACCCCTGCTCATTCACAGAGAAAGCTACAATCTCAAAAAGCTTTACAAGGAAGAAGCCATCATGGAACTGGAACTTTCCGATAAGCCATTCGTACTCTATAGGAATGCGCGGCGAGACGTGCTCCAGATCGTGTACCGGAGGCCGGACGGGGACTACTCCATCATTGAGCTTGGGAGCAGCCTGTAAGCGCAAAAAACGGTTTTGAAACAATCCGTTTTCCATAACGCATCAAAAAGAGCAGGACTTCAGAAACCGGGGGTCCTGCTCTTTTCTGTAATGCCGTGACATGGAACAAGAAAATCTCTTGATTTCTACTTGCCACCATTTACATTGGTGCCAGCAAACCTCCGTGGATGCGGAGGTTCCAGTAGTTAACAAACACTGTATTTAATTCGAATTATGAAGAACATCGCTATCCTCGCCATCGCCGGCGCCGCTTGCCTGGTCGCTTCTTGCTCCCAGCAGCAGCAGCAACAGCAAACCACCGCTCCTGCTCCCGCTCCGGTTGTGCAGGCCAAGGGCAAGTAAGTTTGCAGCGGGGTTTTGCCCTGCAACACTAGCAAATTATCCAATTAATCCGCACTCGGTGTACGCACTGAGTGCGTTTTTATTTGCCCTGAGTCCGGATTCCCTCCGCCATTTGCCGATTCGCCGGGATTTTCCTTAAAAACGGCGGATACCGCAAACCGCCGCGGCGCAGCACCGTGTGCCGGTTCTTGCCGGATCAGGCTTCCCCTTTATTCAGCGGCCGCCTTCGCCTCATTCTGCTGATCGGACTGGAATATCCGCTGAACCAGCATGGGGCGTTTCCTGGCCCACCCGGGCCAGACCAGGTGATGTTCCATGCCGTAGGAATGGCCCTCCGGAAAGGCCTTGGAAACAAATGGTTCCCGCCAGTCCTCCTCCCATTTGCCGCCTTCCCGGTCCTTCTGGGTCAGCGTCACCAGATGCCCGCAGTTCTTCCAGGCATCCAGAACAATGGAGCCCTGCAATCCCTTCCCCGCGGCATTGACATACACGCAACTGTGCTCCCTGCCCGTTCCACGGTCTCGAATCGTCAGCCCTATGCGGAAATACTTCACGGGGCGGCGGCGCAGGTCCCGGTACAAATCCTGCTGGACCTGCCAGCACAGCCCCCTGTCGCGCAGGTTGGAATTGACCAGAATATTGTTCAGCCAGCCAAACAGCACAGTCCTGTTGTCCCGGGCAATCGCTGCGGACTGGACCACGGCCGTGTCCGCCAGCCACCTGGCCTCCGCTCCGGCAGCGGGAAGAGAGGCCTGATCCGGCGGCAGCAGCGCCAGGAAGGCATTAGCCAGCCCGGACATTTGCTGCTGCACGTAAGGTTGTTGTATATAATCCTCCGCCGGAGGAGTACAGCAGGAACTCCATCCGCACAAAAGGGCGGCAGCAAGCAAAAGCCTGAATGTCTGCGTGGTCGGCATGGCGCGCCAAGGCTAGCAGACTACGCGTAAAAATCCAGTAAAGCTTTCAAAAATGCCTGCCTCCGCCCTGACGGCTCTTGCCTTCCCCTTTCCATCCCGGTAGAATACATCCTCTCTTCACCATGCTGACGATCAAAAATCTCACAAAATCCCACGCCGGACGGACCTTGTTCAGGGAAACGGAAATGACCATTAACTGGGGGGAACGGGTGGCTCTGGTCGGCCCCAACGGAGCAGGCAAATCCACCCTGTTCCGCATGATTCTGGGAGAAGACACGCCGGACGAAGGCTCCATCAGCATGGATGAATACGCCATCGTGGGCTATCTTCCCCAGGAAGCCAGCGAACCGAAGGATGAAACCGTCCTGGAAATCGCCCTGAGCATCACGCCGGAAATGGAACAGGCCATCCACACCATCCGGACGGCGGAAAACGCCAACAAAACGGATACGCCGGAATACGCGGAAGCCATTGACACCTTCAACGCCGCCAACGGTTACCAGCTGGAGCCCAAAGCCAAGAAAATTCTCAAAGGGCTGGCCTTTCGGGAAAGCGACTTCCACCGCCCCGCCCGGGAAATGTCCGGCGGCTGGATCATGCGCGCGTACCTGGCCAAGCTCCTTGTCCTGGAGCCGGACCTCCTGATGCTGGACGAACCTACCAACCACCTGGACCTCCTGTCCCTGCTGTGGCTCCAGCGATACCTGAAAAACTACCCCGGAGCCATCCTGATGATTTCCCACGACCGGGATTTCATGGATGAGCTGGTGGAAAGCGTGTACGACATCGACAACGAAGAACTGGTGGAATACCGAGGCAATTACTCGGACTTCCTCCAACAAAAGGACGTGCGCTTCGAGCAGCTTCAGGCGGCCTACCGCAACCAGCAGAAGGAAATAGCGCACATTCAGGAATTTATTGACCGTTTCCGCTCCATCAATTCCAAAGCCGGGCAAGTCCAGAGCCGCATCAAGCAGCTGGAAAAGATGAAAATCATTCAAAAACCGGTAGCCCGCAGGAAGGTATTTAAATTCAACTTCCCCCAGCCTCCGCGCAGCACCCAGAAAGTCATTGAGCTGGAAAAAGTTTGCCAATCCTATGGCGACCGCAGGGTTTATGAAAACCTGGACCTGCTGGTGGAACGCGGGGAGCGCACTGTTCTTGTAGGTCCGAACGGCGCGGGCAAATCCACTCTTCTCAAAATCCTGGCGGGCATCATCCCCATTGACTCCGGACAACGCACTCCCGGTACCACGACGCGCATCGGCTACTTCTCCCAGGCGCGAACGGAAAACCTGAATCCGGAAAATACCGTGCTGGAGGAAATCATGAAATGCAGCGCTGAAATCCGGGAGGAAGAAGCGCGTTCCATCCTGGGTTCCTTCCTGTTCCGGAGGCTGGATGTGGAAAAACGCGTCAGCGTTCTTTCCGGCGGGGAGAAATCGCGGCTCAGCCTGGTCAAATTCCTGGTGGATCCGCCCAACCTCCTGCTGATGGACGAGCCGACCACCCACCTGGACCTTTTGTCCGTAGAAGCCCTAGTGCAGGCTCTGAAGCATTATGAAGGAACACTGGTCTTCATCTCCCACGATGTGCACTTCATCCGTTCCCTGGCACAAAAAACCCTGCATGTGAACCGGGGGACCATCACCGCCTACGCAGGCGGATATGACTACTATCTGGAAAAGTCAGGCATTCTGGACGATGAAAAAGGCGGCATCACGGCGGAATAAGGCTCTTTTTTCAGTTTCCCCTTTTTCCTTGCCGTGGATTTCATCCTGCCTTAAAAGAACAGGATGAAGGCTTTTCTTGTTCCTCTCTTATATTCTGCGCTTCTGTCCGGAGCCTCTCTTGCATTTGGTGAAACGGCCGCCGGAACGGCTTCCCCCGCAGCAGCGGCTCCGGCGGAAAAAATTCCTTCCGCGGAATCCCTGATCAACCAGGCCTTTTCCTTTGCCATCAATATCCAGCAGACGTTGGCAGGCGTTCAGGACAAGGAAAGCGCGGACAACGCCGTCAAAACGCTGCAGGACATTCAGAAGGACATCCGGCATTTCCTCCAGCTTCAGGATAAATTGAACGATGCGGAAAAGGAGAAAGAAGACGCCTTGATAGAAAAAATGAAAAAACGAATGGAAATGCTGGACAACCGCTGCAGGCAGGAAGGCAAACGCCTGTTTGAGGCCCGCTATTACGGTTCCGCCGCCTTAAAGGACATTTTGGAAAATTCGGATGAATTCAGCGACCTGGTAGAACCGGATGAAGACGGGGCGCACCCCGGTGCACTCCGGGAAAATGAAGAGGCCGGACAGTAGCCCCCCGCCCCGTTTCTCCCCCCTCTTTTTTCATTCCCGGCACGCCCTTTCCCCGTATGGGTTCCTGCGCGGCCAAGTCCATTTCAAGCTTGCCGGAACCGTGAAAAACGAGTTTACTGTGGGCAGCATGCAAAAGTTAGCAGGTAAAACAGCCATCGTTACCGGCGCGGGCCGCGGAATCGGCAATGCCATCGCGCGCCGCTTCGCTTCGGAAGGAGCCAGGGTCATCCTGATCAGCCGCAGTCCATCCAGCTGCGGGGGGGCCGCAGAAGAAATCAACAAGGAATTTCCGGATTCCTGCAAGGCCTACCCCTGCGACGTAGCGGATTACGCGGCCGTTCAGGAAACCATGACCGCCATTTTGAAAGACTTCCCGCAGATTGACATCCTGGTGAACAACGCCGGCATCACGCGGGACTCCCTGATGCTCCGCATGAAAGAGGAAGACTGGGATGCCGTTCTGGACACCAACCTGAAAAGCGCGTTCAATACGGTCAAGGCCCTCCAGCGCGTTCTCATGAAATCCCCGGCCGGGCGCATCATCAACATGAGCTCCGTCATCGGTCTCGTCGGCAACATCGGCCAGGCCAATTACGCCGCTTCCAAGGCGGGCCTCATCGGTTTCACCAAATCACTGGCTCAGGAATTCGCTCCGCGCAAAGTCACGTGCAACGCCATTGCTCCCGGCTTCATCTCCACGGAAATGTCCAATGCCATTCCCGACAATCTCAAGGAAGAAATCGTTAAGAAAATACCTTTGAAAGAACAAGGTTCCGTGGAAGATATCGCCGCCCTGACGGCCTTCCTTGCCTCTGACGATGCCCGTTACATCACCGGGCAGGTCATTGCCTGCGACGGAGGCATGACGATGTAGGGCATTCCGGTTTTCTCCATTCCATGCGCGGCATTTTCCTTGTTTCCTGCTTTCTGGGAGGAAGCGCCCTGCTGGCCGGGTGCCGGGAAGAAAATAATTCCCCCCGCCCGGCCACGGAAGATGCCGCGCGCATTACCAGCGCACGCCAATGGGGAGAAAGCCGATCCGCGCTGCAAAAACGGGAACTGGACCGCGCTGCCGGTCCTGCCCTTCCCATTCCGGATGACCTGCCGTCCCGGGAGCTGGTCGGCACGACGCGCCAAATCCATCAGCTCATTGAAGCTTCCGGAAATCCGGCACGTTTTGAATCCTACACGGAAACGGTTCCCGCGGCGGGAGCTTCCCTGCGCATGGTCGCCATACCGGGAGGAACGTTCCTCATGGGGAGTCCCGCGGAAGAGCCGCACCGGAAACCGGACGAAGGACCGCAGCATAAAGTGAGCATCTCTCCCTTCTGGATCTCGGAAACGGAAATCCCCTGGGAACTTTATACGGCCTTCATGGAAAACGGGCGTCCGCGCGCCAAGGACGGTCAGCTTCTGGAGGAACAGCCGGATGACGAACTGTGGGACTCCGTTACGCAGCCTACCGCCCCCTACACCGCCATGAACCTGGGCATGGGCCACGGCTATGAACACGGTCTGCCCGCCATCTCCATGTCCCACCACGCCGCCAGCAAATTCTGCGAATGGCTGAGCGCCCAGACCGGGCATTACTACCGCCTGCCCACGGAGGCGGAATGGGAATACGCCTGCCGGGCCGGCTCCCCCGGCGCCTATTCTTACGGAAACGGGGAAGCCTCTCTGGACCAGTACGCCTGGTACTGGAACAACTCCAATGACCGCTACCAGAAAACAGGCTCTAAAAAACCAAATAAGTGGGGACTCCGGGACATGCACGGAAATGTGGCGGAATGGGTTTTGGACTCTTACGTTCCGGATGCCTACGGCAAACGGAGCGGCTTGCCCGCGAAAGACCCCTTGGTCATCATCCCCGGCGCCCCTCACATCGTTCGCGGCGGTTCGTGGGAAGACGACCCGGACAGCCTGAGAAGCGCTGCGCGCCGCGCCAGCACCCCCGCCTGGAACCGTCAGGATCCTCAAAACCCTAAAAGCATCTGGTACCTGACGGACGGAGGCATGATCGGGTTCCGCGTGGTGCGCCCCATGAACATTCCGGACGTTATGACGATGCACAGCCTCTGGAATTTCTCCAAGGGGGAGCCGTAAAGAACAACCCTTCATGACCATTGCATTAAGAACGGAACAATCCTCAGACCATGCCGAAACGGAACATGTCACGAGAGAAGCGCTCTGGAACTATTTCGTCCCCGGCTGCAATGAACATTACCTGCTCCATATCATGCGCGTCAGTCCGTCCTTCATCCCGGAGCTGGATGCAGTCGCCGTCCACGGCAGCCGCATCGTCGGGAAACATCGTTGATGCAACGTCCGTCATCAGGGCAGACGATGGAAAAGAATATGAAGTGCTGGGCATGGGGCCCATTGCCGTTCTTCCGAAATACCAGCGCCGGGGAATAGGACGGCGGATAATAGGTATGCGGCGGCCCTCCAGGTCTGTGCGCTGCAAAGGGGTTCCCTATCCGGCCTGAAAGGCCGCTATGTGGAAGCTGCCGTGTACCATATGGACGAAAAGCGCGCTGCCGAATTTGACCGGCATTTTCCGGTAAAGAAAAAGCTTTCCGGTATTGCGTCTCAAAAACGTTTCCAGCAAATTGCCGCCATGCGGAGAAAACCGGATACGGCCCCCTGCCCCCGGAAATCCCGTACCTTCCGGAGGGCATGAATCCCGCATGCGGATGAGTAATTCTTCCTCTCTGGATATAAAAAACAAGAGCTGTTCCGCAAGAACAGCTCTCATCCGCCGATTTTTCGCCATCAGGAAGCTCAAGCCCTGCGGCGGCGCATCATCAGCGCGGCCAGTCCCAGCAGGCCCAGGGAAACCGTGGCTGGTTCCGGCACCATTTCCCCTCGGATTTCCGTGAAAATCGGAGATAATAAGCTGAAAGTATTGGTTCCGTTGGCTCCCGTAATAACAACAGAATCACCAGGCGCTCCCTCGGCGTCATAATGGCCGCGGATGCCGGGAGCAGTCAATCCGCCGCTGATCGTTACGGTATCTCCTTCCGTGTTAGCAGTAGGGGCGGCTGTCCCCCCCGCAGCATATAAATACGTTTTAGACGTATCCTGCATCAAGTCCATCACGGACTGGCTCACGGCCAGGAAGCGGTATGTCAATGCCGCGTCAAGAAGCAGGGGAGAACCATCCAGGGAAGAAAAACTGAACGTCAGATTAATCCCTGCTGCAGTAGTTCCCGTATTGGTGCTCCAGCCGATGACCGAATTGTCGGAGCCATTCAGCACCAGGAAGCCGTAAGTGACATTAGCGCCAAAATTGTTGGCGGCTCCGCGCAGCGTAAAACTGTCCAGTATGATCTCTCCGGACAGGGAGGAGGGAGAAGAGGAATCGGAAGGAGCCAGGGAAGAAGACCCCAGGCTAAGATAAAACCCATGGATGGTACTATTGTAATTATCCGTACCGGGAGTGTAATAATTAAAAACGGTCGCTGCCTCCGAGGAAACAGCAAAGCTTCCCATCGCGATTAAAAGTGTCAGTGTTTTCTTCATATTTATTATTCCTTTTGGATGGCAACTTGTAGCGAATTTGGAATCCGTTACCTGTGCTTTTTTGAAGTACCTGATACACATGAAATTATCTACATTCTGCATCTTATGCTGCCTTTCCACGAGTCTTTCCCAGGCTGCCACCTACATCTGGAGCGGAGCGGCAGGAAACGGAATTTACGGAGACGCCAACAACTGGACGGTAAATGGCACGCCGAACGGCTATTATCCGCAAAGCAATAGCGATAATGCCATCATCGGAAAAAATGCCGGAACGGTCACCTGGTCCACCTCCCAATCCTATTTCGGAGCCACCAGACAAGTCATCATAGAATCTGGAAGCACCCTGCTTTGCACAACGACTGTAGGAGACCTCAACGTCGATTCTTTCACGCTGGAAGGCAATTCCCAATTGATATTTGAATCCAGCAATGCCCTTGGGCTGGGACGTAACTTCACATTGAATTTCGGCACGTTTACGGCGGAAGAACACGGCACCCTGACCGCTACGGATATCTCCGGCTTCTGGACCAACGGAAAAACAGTCGTCTTCGCCGGCATACTGGATACGAGCAGCCTTTCCGGAAGCGGAACTATTGAACTGGCTTCCATCAAATCCGCTCAACTGGGAGGAAATCTCTATCTGGATCTGTTCGGCCTGGATATTTCCACCAGCGACCCCAAAATTCAAACGAGCGTGGCACAGGTCACGGAAAACGGCGTCACCAAGGTGTTGATTAACTACGAAACCGTTCCGGAACCCGCAACGGCCACGCTGGGCCTCCTGGGACTGGGCGGACTGCTGCTGAGAAGAAAGAGACAATAACCTCTTCCGCACGACTGACTTCACCCCGGCTTATTCCTAAAGGAAAGCCGGGGTTTTCTTTTGCCGCCGGCCCGGTTTGCGCACGTCTCTCCCCTTATACCGCAACATTTATCCTGCGGAACCATACGACATCCTTCCAGACGGGAAAAACCGTTTCCCGCGGCAGGTCAGAACTCGCAATTCCGCGGAGTACGGGCAAAAGGCAGCACGTCGCGGATGTTGGTCACTCCGGTCACGAACATCAACAGACGCTCAAACCCGGCTCCGAATCCGGCGTGCGGCACCGTGCCGTAGCGGCGCAGATCCGCATACCAGCGGTACGCCTCCGCATTCATGCCCATGCGGCGCATGTTTTCCTCCAGAATGTCCAGCCGTTCCTCACGCTGGCTGCCTCCCACGATCTCGCCGATGCCGGGCACCAGCACATCCATGGCGGTGACGGTCTTCCCGTCTTCGTTTAGGCGCATGTAGAAGGGTTTAATCTCCTTCGGGTAATTGTACACGATAACGGGGCATTTAAAATGTTCCTCCGTCAGGAAGCGTTCGTGTTCGCTCTGCAGATTGATGCCCCAGGAAACGGGGTAATCAAATGTTTTGCCGCTCTTGAGCAGAATATCCACGGCTTCCGTATAGGAACAGCGCACAAACGGCGTTTCCTTCACATGTTCCAGGCGTTCCCACAGCCCCTTGTCTACAAAACGGGTCAGGAATTCCACTTCTTCCGCGCTGTTTGCCAAGGCATCGCCGACGAGAAAACGGACAAACTCTTCCGCCATGTCCATGTCTCCATACAGGTCGCAGAACGCCATTTCAGGCTCCACCATCCAGAATTCCGCCGCATGGCGCGTAGTATTGGAGTTCTCCGCCCGGAACGTGGGGCCAAAAGTATAAATGTTGCTCAGGGCGCACGCGAACGCTTCCCCTTCCAGCTGGCCGCTTACCGTGAGGTAGGCCGCCTTGCCGAAGAAATCCCGGGAGGCGTCACGGGAAGCAGCGTCTCCCACATCCAAAGTCGTCACACGGAACATTTCTCCGGCCCCTTCGCAGTCACTGGCGGTAATAATGGGAGTGCTGACCCAGGAAAAATCCCTTTCCTGGAAAAAGCGGTGGATGGCGAAGGCCAGTCTGCTGCGCATGCGGAACACGGCACCAAACAGGTTGGTGCGGGGGCGCAAATGGGCGATGGAACGCAGAAACTCCGGCGTATGCCCCTTTTTCTGCAAGGGATAGGAATCCGGAACAGCCCCCACCAGCTCCAGGGAAGCGGCGCGCAATTCCCATCGCTGCCTTCCCTGCCCGGCAACCAGAGCGCCACGGATGCTCACGGCAGACCCCGTAGCCATTTCTCCAATCCGTTCATAGCCGGGAATACCCTCATCCGCCACTACCTGCAGGGAGGCGACGGAGGAACCGTCATTCACCTCCAGAAAGGAAAAAGTCTTGGAATCACGGCGCGTACGCACCCATCCCTGAATCAGTACGTCCGGCATTTCCACCTCACTGTCCAGGACATGTTTCACCAATGTTCTGTTCATCATGACGCAAGTATAATACAGCGCCTTGCCCATGCCAGCAGAATTGCTTCACCACGGAGAGAATATTCCGGATTTTCCGGCAGAGAAGGAGGGGATATGCCGCACCTGTTATTTGGAAGGCTGCATGACCTGCCGTCCCGTCGTAATGGCGATGGCATCTGCCAGCGGCATTTCCTTCTCCGTATGGGCGGCCCCCCAGGAATCTGAAAAGATAAGCGTTTTCTTTTCCTCGTCAAAACCGGTAATCAGCCTCAAATGGCCTCCGCGCGTCTGGGACAAACGCAGCGGTTCCGGAACAATGCCAAGCTGCACGGACCAGAACACGGGGATGCCCGCCATGATATAGGGCTTGATGGCATTGAGCCACCTGTCCACCTGGGACGGTGATCCGGCACGCGCCAGCTTCAGGACTTCTCCGTCCGCATTGTCCCAGAAACCGGACCAGTCATGTTCATTTTCCACCTTCTCCTTTTTCAGCTTGGAGGCGGCGCGGTTATAGGCTTTCAGCAGATTCCTGAAATCACGGGAATTCGCCAGGGAATCCAGCACTTTGATCCGTATCTGGAAGCGCGTCCCGATTTTTTTCAGGTTTTCCGCCATTGCCGCCGTATTAGTGCCTCCGTCCGCAGAGGTATTGGCCAGGGAAGCCAGTTCATGCTGATCCACATAATCCATTCCATAATAGGCAAAAATACGGGCGGCGGTAGCCACCACGCAATAACCTTTCTGGCCCTGGTCCACCATGGGAATATCCTGAATCACCACCCGCTTTCCTTCTTTCCTGACGTGCTGCTTGATATCCGCCTTTCTGGCCCGGGAAGAAGCATCTCCTCTCGCGATGGAATCTTCCGTGGGACCGGCCTTCATCCGGATAAATTCCGCTTCAAACTCCCTGCCCTCCCGCGATGTATTGATCTCCAGGGTAATCGCCCCGTTCTCCCAAATCCAGGACCAGCCGTTGACTTTGACTACCGCCTCCTTACGGGAGGCCCGGTACTCCTTGGGCTGAATCCCGGTAAGAGCGGTCAGGGATTCCTTGATGAGCTCCAGGCGCTTGTCAAATTCATCCTTGCCAATGGCCCCGTTATCCCCCTTGTTGTACATCATGACAGTCATTGACTGGGGGGCTCCGTCCTTCCAGTTCACCAGCATTTCCCCCAGGGACATGTCCCCAATCTTGATGGAGGGCTTCGCAATCCGGAGCTGGGTCTTGCCTTTATCCACCCAGCCGCCGGGCTCTCCGTTAAAATACTTTCCGAACAAATCCGGCTGAGGCAACTTCCAGAACGCACCAGACTTTAAATCCGGCGCCATGTCGCCCGCTCCCCAGGCGGAGGGAAGAAGGCAGCAGACTGAAAGGAAAGGCAGAATGGCAGAGATAAATCGCATAACGAAAAAAGGGGCGGGGAATAGCCCCGCTGCTCGGAATCTACGCTGGTAATGTATTCTCCCACGACGGTTCTGCCAAGAAAAAATGAATCTTCCTCCAGCGAACCATTCCTTCTTTATCCTCTCCCATCCGTCCTTTTCTAATAATGCTGCCCGGTAAAAAAACCGGCCTGCCGCAGTAAACCCGCAGCAGGCCGGCTTAATGAATAAACCAGTCCGATGATTTACATGAACGGACGCAAACGCTGCATGATAGCGTCCTTGGAAGAAGCTCCCACCATCGTATCCATGATTTCCCCGTCCTTGATAATCAGAAGAGTGGGGATAGTGCGCACACCATAGGTGGCGGCCAGTCCGTTATTGGCGTCCACATCCACTTTGCCCACTTTGATCTTACCGGCCAATTCCGTAGAAAGCTGGTCAATAATCGGGGCGATCATGCGGCAGGGCCCGCACCATGTAGCCCAGAAATCGACAAGCACAGGAATGTCGGACTTCAGAACTTCATCCTCAAAATTTGCTTCAGAAAATACGTTTGCCATAGTACCGCTTAGAGTATTTCAATAATCATTACGTTCACTTATTCTTCCGCATCGGCGCCATCATCGGAAGGCTCTTCGGCAGAAGTTTCGGAAGAAACGTCATCGACCGTTTCTTCATCGGCGGCGGGAGCAGCGGCGGCAGGCTTGGAGTCTCCGCCCAGCCAGCCAACCATGCTGCGGGCTTCCAAGGTGTCCGTAGCGTATTGATAACCGACGAAAATAAGCGCAAAGGCAAGAGCCACAAAGGAGAGGACATTCAGCAGCGTACTGGGAGCCGCATCCGTATCTTCTTGAAACTTCCTGGCCGTAAAGGAGGCGGAAGAAACCGGAGAGGCTGCGGGTGCGGTATTCAGCCCGATGGTGGCCTGCGGAAGCTGTGCTGTCGCCATGCCTGCTCCGGGAGGAGTCAGAGGAACAGTAGGAGCGGCAGCGGCAGGCGCCGCGCCAGCAGGCGGAACCACGGGGGCCACAGGCGTAGTGGCGGAGCCGAGGGCAACCGTCTTTAATCCTCCGCCAAGCTTGATGCCTCCGCCAAGACCGGCGGGACGAAGGGGAATAGTGGGCGCAGCGGCGGCAGGCGGAGCAGCAGGTGCCGCAGGAGCGGCGGCTACCGGAGGAACGGCAGGAGCGGCAGGAGCCTTGGGCACGGAAGGAGCAGCCGGCGGAGTCGGAATGCTGGGCGGAGGCGGAGTACCGCCCGGAATGGAGGGAGGAGGTGGATTGCTCATATCGGAAAAATAACTGTGCTGAACGATAGCTCTCGCTTATTTCAGCCCGTAAATCAAGAAAAAGAATGCGTAGAACCTGAATTCCGTGCAATTTTTTTTAATTTGAAGCGTATTCTATCTCAAACACGCTGTCCGGACTTGCCCTGAAAAGCGTTCTTTCCTACGCTGTGTATCCGGCATTATCTCATATGAAACCCATTACCAAACTAGCTTCCTCCACCCTGCCCGACGGCTCCGTTCTCGACCTATGGGAACGGGACGGTTTCCACTTTCTTTTGCGCGACGGCGTACAGACAGCGTCCAGCTTTTCCCACGGAAGCAATGAAGCGGCGGCAGCCATGGCGGCGGCTCCGGTTAAAAGAGCCAACCAGCCCTCCTTCCTTCTCGACGGCCTCAGCCTGGGATTCACCCTGTTCGCCCTGATGGATCAAATTCGCAGGGAAAAGGCCCGCTTCATCGTGGCGGAACCCTGCAAACCGCTTATCGACTGGCACAAGGAACTGATGAACCAGGAACGGCCCGGATTCCTGCACGATCCCCGCGTCAGCGTGGAATTTACCCCGGCGCTTCAAATCGCCCGCAAGAATCCGAAAAGCTTCCACGCCATTCTGTCCCATTCCACGCACGAACGCATGAACCTGAGCGTAGCCGAAGCTTCCGACTATTTTGCCGCACTCAAGCAGGGCGGTCTGCTGGTCATTACGGTAGCCCGCCCGGACACCCGACTTTCCCGGACACTGCAAAAAGCGGGGTTCGAAGTAAGCACGGAAGCCGTTCCGGCCTCACATAAAGGAAAGAAAACCGCTTTTCACACCGTTATTCTTGGAAAGAAGGGACGTTTCGTCCCCTTCTCCGCTCACCAGTCCTGATTCCATCCTATTATTATGAACTGCACATCCCTTACCATGGCCGGACTTCTGGCCGCCCTGTCCCTGGGAATGCCCTCCCTGGCGGATTCCATTGCCCCGGGCATTCTTCTTCCCAAAAAAAATACCAAATCCATTTCCTTCTCCCCCAAGGGGACCTCGGACATTTTCCTGCTCGGCATCATGCCGCAGGGAAGTTCCGTCAAGAAAGGGGAATCCGTAGCTCAGGCGGACTTCCGCATACTGGACAATAGCATCGAAGATTATGAACGCGCCATCAAGAGCAAGAACCTGGAGGTGCTGAAACTCCGGTACGCCCTGGACCAGCAGAAGGAACGTTCCGCCCTGGCCCTGCAAAAATATCAGACGGCCCTGACACGGACGGAAGAGGATCAAAAGGATTTTCTGGAAAAACGGAAGGCCCGCATGCTGGCGGAAGAAGAGGAACGCGTCAACAAAGCCCTGCGCCACATGTCCTACAAACAGGAAGAGCTGAACCAGCTTACCAAGATGTACAAGGATGACCAGGTGGCGGAAGAAACGGAAGAGATCATTTTGAAACGCCTGAAAAATGAACTTGGGGAAAGCGAATTTGCCGTTCAGGGAGCCAAACTCGTTGCGGAACTGGCCAAGCTGCGCAATATTCATCGCCTGGGGGAAGACTATGCTACGGCAGTCAAGGAAAAGCAGATGGATCTGGAACAGGCAAGGAAGCAGGCGGATTTTGACCTGGAACAGAAAAAGATAGCCCTGACGGAGGCGGAAGTCTCCCTGAGACGCCTTCAGAATAAGTACAATGAACTGAAAGCAGACCGGGAAATGGCCTCTTTCAAGGCCCCGGAAAACGGCATCCTGCTGTACGGCGGATATGTGGCGGACAAGTGGGTGGCCATTCCGGTGGCGGAAAAGCTGAAACCCGGCGGCAAACTGGGAGCTTTTGACAAAATCGCCACCATCGTTCCGCCAGACTCGGAACTGATTGTCCAGGCTACTCTTCCGGACTCCACCGCTACGCCCAAGGTGGGGGAAACCGTCGTCATCAAAATAACGAACATGCAGATTCCCGGCGTTATTACGGAAGCCAGCCCCATTCCGGGAGCAGACGGCAAGCGCCGCATTATCATCACGCCCAAGGTTCCCGCCAGCCAGATTTTCGCCCCCGGCCTTCCCGTCCAGGTGACCATCAAGGACCAACAGGCCTGATTTCCCTTAACGGATCCCCATGAATAAAGCCGTCCTTTTCCTTGCCGCCCTTGGAGCCAGTACGGCGCTCTGCGCTCCTGTTCCGGCGGAAAAAACGGAAAAAAGGGATACCATTCCCATTGCCAGGGTTCCGGATGTTCCGCCTCCCTCCCGGGAAACGCTGGACGCTTCTATCCGGAAGGCGGCTGACTTTCTGTTGAAAGAACAGAACAGGGACGGTTCCTGGGGAAACCATACGCGCACCAAGGGTCTGAATGTTCTCTGCCCTTATCCGGAAGGCCCCAGATCATTCAGGACAGCCTCCACCTCTTTGTGCGTGATCGGCCTCCTGACCAGCCCCCTGAAAGAAGACCCCACCGTCAAGGCATCCCTGGACAAGGCGCTGCAGTACCTGCTAACCACGCTGCCCACCCTGAAACGGGGAGACACTCGTACCGTGCTTGGCGTATGGGGCCATGCCTACGGCCTCTCCGCCCTGAGCCGGGCGGCGCGGAACCTTCCTGCGGACGCCCCTTTGCGCGAAGAACTCAAAAAGGTGGCCTCCCTCCAAGTCAAAGCGCTGGACCAGATGGCGGACGTCCAGGGCGGCTGGGGCTATTACACATTTGAAACTTTTTCCAAGCGTCCCATTGGGGAACCCACTTCCTTCCTGACGGCTACAGTCCTTCTTGCCTACAAGGACGCGGAACAGGCCTTTGGCCTCAAAGCGGAACCCCGCGTCGTCAAACGCGCCGTCGCCTGCCTGGAAAAACTGAGGACGCCCGCCGGCAGCTACGTCTATTCCCTTTCCCATTCCTTTTATCCCGGCAGGCCCATCAACCGTCACACCGGCAGCCTGGCCCGCACTCCCGCCGGGGATCTGGCTCTGATGCGGTATGACCCGTCCTTTATTTCCAGGAGTCAGCTGGAAGACGGCCTGGAACGCATCTGGAGCCGCGGCGGCTGGCTTTCGCTGGCTGTAAAGAAGCCCATTCCCCATGAAAGCTTTGCCCAGAACGCGGGCTATTTTTTCTATTACGGGTATTATTACGCCGCCCGCTGCCTGGAGGAAGTGGCGCCGGAACACCTGGCGCGCCATGCGGCCCATCTGGCAAGCGACCTCCTGCCCATGCAGGAAGAAGACGGGTCCTGGTGGGATTACCCCCTGTACAATTACCACAAATTCTACGGCACCGGATATGCCTTATATGCCGTCTCCCGCGTCAGAGAATCCCTGTATCCCTCTGATGCGGCAACAACTTCATGACCCATGTTCCGCCCGCTGACGACCATTTTTCTCGCCACCTTGTGCCTGCATCTTCCCGCAGCGCAGGGGGAATCCGTGCCAAAGGAAAAAACGGATGTTATTCCAATCGCCAAAATCCCGGATATTTCCCCCGCAAAACCCGGACAATTTGACAGGGCATTCCGCCGCGGCGTGGATTTCCTGCTGAAAACGCAAAATAAGGACGGCTCCTGGGGCGACCACCGGGTAATCGGCACCTGGAATATCCTCTGCCCCTACCCGGACGGGCCCCTCACCTTCAAAACAGCCAGTACCGCCCTGTGCATTGCAGGGCTCAACGCCAGCCCCCTGCATCATGAACCCGCCGTGCAGGAAGCCATGACCCGTGCTGAAGACTATCTAATCCGTACGATGCCCCATCTGAAACGCGGCGACGCTCTGTGCGTTTACAACACCTGGGCGCATACTTACGTGCTGGATGCCATGAGCATGAGGGCTGCAAGACTGGCCCCGGACAGCCTTCGCTACCGGGAACTGAAGGAATGCGCCCGCTCCCAGGTAAAAAAACTTAATGAACTGGCTTCCGCCATGGGGGGCTGGGGCTACCTCACTTATTCCGGCTTCAGCAAACGCCCTGCGGCCCAGCCTACCTCTTTCCTGACGGGAACCGTCCTTATCTCCGCCTGGATGGCAGGAAAATCATTCGGCCTTTCCCTTGATGATAAGATATTCACCCGCGCGCTGAAATTCCTCAAATCCCAGAGGACGCCTGCGGGAACCTATGTTTATTCCCTTTCCCATTCCTTCTATCCCGGCAGGCCCATCAACCGCCATACCGGCAGCCTGGCCCGGACTCCCGCCTGTGATTACGCCATCAGGCTCTGGGAACCGGAGGACATCTCCCTGCGCCAGCTTGTGGACGGCCTGGACCGCCTGTGGAGCCGCAGGGGATGGCTGACGATGGCCCTGCATAAACCAACTCCCCACGAGAGTTTCGCCCAGAATTCCGGCTATTTTTTCTATTACGGATACTATTATTCAGGAATGTGCCTGGACATGCTGGCGCCAAACCAGGTAAAGCGTCATGCATCCCTGTTGGCGGACGATATTCTCACCCGCCAGGGAACAGACGGGGCCTGGTGGGACTACCCCCTGTATAATTACCACAAATTCTACGGCACCGGATATGCCCTGTACGCTCTTTCCCGCGCCTGGGACAAGCTGTACGGCCAACCGGAACCTTCTCCATCCTCTATTTCCACACTATCCCGGCCATGATAAATACCATGAAATCGCTTTTGGCGCTCTGCCTGTTTTACAGTGCGGCTTCCGTCTCCACCGCAGAAACCCCAATTAAACATACTTCCTTCAGACCCGGAGAAATCTGGACGGACAACAACGGCGCGCACATCAACGCCCACGGCGGCGGCATCCTGTACGACAAGGGAACCTATTACTGGTACGGAGAACACAAGGTGGAGGGGGACGCAGGAAACTATGCCCAGGTAGGGGTTCACTGCTATTCCTCCAAAGACCTCTATAACTGGAAGGACGAAGGAATCGCCCTGAAGGTGGTGGAGGGGGACCATTCCCACCCCATCGCCAAGGGCTGCATCCTGGAACGCCCCAAAGTGGTTTACAACAAAAAGACCGGAAAGTACGTGATGTGGTTTCACCTGGAACTCAAGGGGAAAGGATATGGATCCGCTTACGCGGGGGTGGCAACGGCAACAAAACCCACAGGGCCATTCAAGTTCCTGAAAGCCGGGCGAGTCAATCCGGGCAAATGGCCCCTGAACATGGATAAAAAGGATCAGACGACCGAATTCACCAAGGAAATGCCCGACTACGTCCGCATCATCCGCAGGGACTATCCCGGCGGGCAGATGAGCCGGGACATGACCATTTTTGTGGACGACAATGGAAAAGCCTACCACATCTATTCCTCGGAAGGCAATATCACCCTTCACATCGCGGAGCTGACGCCGGATTACACGGGGCATACGGGAAAATATGTCCGGGCGTTCATCAACCGCTACATGGAAGCTCCTGCTATTTGCAAACACAAGGGCAAATACTATCTTATCGCTTCCGGATGCACGGGCTGGGCTCCCAACGCCGCCCGCAGCGCCGTGGCCAAAAACATCGCCGGCCCATGGATGGAATTGAAAAATCCCTGCGTGGGGCCCAAGGCAGGCATCACGTTCGGCGGCCAGAGCACTTTCATCCTGCCTGTACAGGGCAAACCCGGAAAATTCATCTTCATGGCGGACATCTGGCGACCCAAAAACGCCATTGACGGCCGTTACCTGTGGCTGCCCATGAAATGGGAGGGTGACCAGATTATCCTGGAATGGAAGGATGAATGGACGCTGGATGACCTGTAAATTCATCTCCTTCCTTTTTATGCAGGATACGGTTTATTGCTTCCATCTCCTTGCCGGAAGGCAGAAGCGGAGCCTTCTGTATGCCTTGTGCTCCGCTCTCCTTGTTGCAGCAGTCTGGCTGCTTCATCCGGAATGGCCTTTCTGGGCGGGCTACATTGCCTGGGCACTCGCTTACGCGGCAACGCTGATTGTTCAACACACCATTCCCCTTTCCATCCGCTGCCCGCACTGCGGAAACGCCGGGCTTTATTCTGCTCCGCAAACTCCGGAAGAACAAAGAAGGCCGGATACAGGCATCATGCTGGAATGCCGGGGTTGCGGTTCCACCTTTTACACGGACGCCTATTTGCCCTGGCCGGGAAAAATTATCCGCCGGCGCCCCACTTGCCCGGAAGAATGGGAAGAAAAATCTGCCCGTAAACAAGCCGGGCCCGCTTCCTCCGGAGAGGAACGCAGGCCGGAAAGGTCTTTCGTCAACGGAGGAAAAATCTAACGGGCTTTTTTGGAAGCCATCACGTAATTCCTCATGCGCTGGTCTGCGGGGGTGGTGGGGCGCACGCTGGTAACCCAATTGCCGTCCTTATCCTTCTTTTTGATTTCCGTTCTGTCGCGGTACAATTTCGCGGAGAAATCGCTGGAATCAAGAACAACCGGCCCCGAACCTGTCGTGACAATGGGAGTGGGAGGAACCTCCGCAACCACCGTCATTGGAGCGGCAAGGGAATTATACCAGTACACCAGTTCCTGCTGGCCGACAGGATCGTCCGGATAAGGAGCATAAGCTCCGTTATTGGTGGAAACCTTTACATAGGCCGGTTCCGGAAATGTGGTCTGATAGGAAGAGGGGGAACAGGCCCCCAACAACAAAAGGCCGGCTCCGCCGGCAATAATCATGGAATGCAGTTTCATATAGGCATTGGACTCTCTTCCGCCACCTGCCGTTCAGAGGATGTACGGTTCCGGAATATTACGGGCACCCGCGCGTCTTGCGCTTGAGCGCCATTCCCAGCGCCGTACGCCATCATGCGGAGGAAAGGAGCTTGCCGTCCCCCCGGCGGCATGGTTGAATATTATTTCCTCTCCATGATTACGGATTTCCGGCTGAAAGTGTTTGAAACCGTCGCACGGCGCCTGAATTTTACGCGCGCGGCGGAAGAACTGTTCATCACGCAGCCGGCCGTCACCCGGCATATCAAGGAACTGGAACGTCTGCTGGATGCCCGTCTGTTCAAAAGGGAGGGACGAGGGATTGCCCTGACGGCGGAAGGCGTGCGCCTGCTGGCCCATTCCCGCCGCATCCTCAAGGAATACGAAACGCTGGCTGAAGAAATATCCTTTGGCCGCAATTCCCCTGTTTCCGGCGAATTGAGCCTGGGAGCCAGCTCCACCATGTCCCAGTATGTGCTGCCTCCGCTGCTGGCCCTGTTCAACCGCCATTACCCGGAAATACGCATATGGCTGAAAAGCGGCAATACGGAGGAAATAGAACAGGCCGTCCAGGATGAATCCGTGCAGCTTGGCATCGTGGAAGGCACGGCAACGCGCGCGGACCTGCATTACCAGCCATTTATGGAGGACGAAATTATTCTGGCAGGAGGCATGCAGGCCGCCGTGCCCAGTGAAGGGCTTTCCCTCCCGCAACTCTCCCATGTGCCCCTGATCATGCGTGAACCGGGGTCCGGCACGCGTCGGGTGGTGGAGGAAGCGCTGAAAAAACACGGGATCTCCGTTTCCGGCCTCCATGTTCTGATGATGCTGGGCAATACGGAAAGCATCAAAATGTATCTGGAGCATTCTCCGGCGTGCTCTTTTCTCTCCTCCCTTGCTGTCCGGGGAGAATTCAAACGCGGAAGTTTGAAGAAAATACATCTCCGCCACCTGGAAATTCGCCGCACCTTCCACTTCGTCTCAGGACATGGAGACCACAGCAGAATCAATGAACTGTTCATCAAGTTCTGCCGATATTATTATAACAAAATTTAATTGGCTATAACAATTTTTAATTAGATTTTATAATGGCTGCATCGTATATTATTCCGCAGCCAATCCGGTACGCTCCCGGCCAGATACAACGGGCAGCCGCAACCATCATTTACCGACCATGTCTCCCAAACATCTAGCCAATCCCCTCCACGGCATCCTGCTTATTGTTCTGTTTTCCTTTTCCGCTTTTTACATTGCTGATTTTGAATGGGTGAAACATCTTTCCCTCAGCCCGCTGATCGTCGGCATCGTGCTGGGAATGCTTTACGCCAACAGCCTGCGCAACCACCTTCCGGAAACATGGGTTCCCGGCATTCAGTTCTGCACCAAGCAGGTTTTGAGAACAGGCATTGTCCTGTACGGATTCAAACTGACTTTTCAAAGTGTCATCGACATCGGCGGCTCCGCCCTGGCGCTCGACCTTATTGTGGTCACTCTCACCATTCTTCTGGGAGCCGGGCTGGGGCGCCTGCTGAAAATGGACAGGGACACGGCCCTGCTGACCTCCATCGGCAGTTCCATTTGCGGGGCAGCAGCCGTTCTGGGGGCGGAACCCGTCGTCAAAAGCAAACCTTACAAAGCCGCTGTGGCCGTTTCCACCGTGGTCATCTTCGGCACGCTCTCCATGTTTCTGTATCCAGCCCTGCACCGGGCCGGAATACTGGATCTGACGCCGGAACAAATGGGGCTTTTTACCGGAGCCACCCTTCATGAAGTGGCGCATGTGGTGGGCGCCGGCAACGCCATGGGGCAAGCTATTTCCGATCCGGCCATTATCGTCAAAATGATCCGGGTAATGATGCTGGCCCCGGTGCTGGTCGTCCTGAGCATTGTCCTGGCCCGGAGGGATCCCTCTTCCGGCGCAAACGGGGAAAAACGGAAAATTACCATTCCCTGGTTCGCCTTCCTGTTCCTTGCCGTCATTGGCTTTAATTCCCTGCACCTGCTGCCTGCCGGACTTGTGGACGCCATAAACACCCTGGATACATTCCTGCTGACCATGGCGATGACGGCCCTGGGCGCGGAATCCAGCTTTGAGAAGTTTAAGAAAGCCGGAGCGCGGCCTTTCCTGCTTGCAGGCTTCCTGTATATCTGGCTTTTCTTCGGAGGTTACTGGCTCGTCAAGCTGATCAGCCTCTAAATTTCAAAAACATTCCTCCTGCGGAAAGAGGGCAAGTCCTGCGCCCTGCCTTTCCGAACAGGAGAAAAAAGCCGTTTCACCGGCAGAACGTGAGAACCGTTTCAGCACAGGTTCACCGCCTCGTTCCATCCTGATTTCCTGCCAGAAAATCCGGTTGAAAAGGATCACCGGAGGAACCATGCCGGCATGGGATGACGGAACATGCGGAGCGCCGCATCCTGCCCGCATTACTCCCAACTGGCCACCTGTGCCGCCCAATACAGACATCCTCTCTTTGCTTTCTCCGCTGCTGCGGCAGGTTTTCCCGGTAAGGCTCAACAAAAATTCATAGTCAAACCGTTTGGAGACGCTATAGTATGCGTACCCAGTTCTTAAAAACAAATGGCAACCAAATTATTCATTCCCGGACCCACTGAAGTAGCACCTGAAGTACTTGCCGCCATGAGCGGCCCAATGATGGGACACCGATCCAAAGCGGCCTCCGCCCTGCAGCGCCGCATTTCCAACAATCTGCGCCGCATCCTGCTGACAGAACAGGAAATTCTGCTTTCCACTTCCTCCGGTACGGGCCTGATGGAAGGCGCCGTGCGTTCCTGCACCGCCAAACGCGCCGCCATTTTTTCCGTGGGCGCCTTCGGCGACAAATGGTACAAGATCGCTACGGGCAACGGCGTGCCCTCCGATATTTTCAAGAGCGAACTGGGGCAGCCCACTACCCCGGAAATGGTGGACGCCGCCCTCTCCACCGGCAAATACGACACCATTTGCATCACGCACAATGAGACGTCCACCGGCATCCAGAACCCGGTGGAGGAAATTGCGGAAGTGCTTAAAAAATACCCGGATGTCGTGTGGTGCATGGACGCCGTGAGTTCCGCCGCCGGCTCCCGGATTGAAACGGACAAGCTGGGCGTGGACGTACTGGTGACCTCCACCCAGAAGGCGCTTGCCCTTCCCCCCGGCATGGCTGTCTGCACGCTATCCCAAAAAGCGTACGAACGCACCGCCTCCGTTCCCAACCGCGGCTGCTACTTTGACCTGCGTTCCATTTACGACACTATTCAGAAGAAGGACTACCAGTACACGAACACTCCCTGTGTCTCCATCATGTACGCCATGGACCTCCAGCTCCAGCGCATCATGCAGGAAGGTGTGGAAAACCGCTTTGCGCGTCATGAAGCCATGGCCGAATTCGTGCGTTCCTGGGCGGATGAATATTTCAGCGTCTTTGCCAACCGGGATCACCTTTCCCGCACCCTGACGGTGATCAGCAACACGAGGGACATTGACATCGCCGCCCTGAACAACTCCCTGATTGAACGCGGCATGCAGCTCGGCAACGGTTACGGGGACTTGAAGAACAAAACGTTCCGCATTGCCCACATGGGCGAGCTGACAATGGATGACATGCGCTCCATCACGTCCAGCATCGTGGATATCCTGAAGCTCAAATAAGCCAGGCCCCTGCCCTCTTTTCCGGCTCCGTCCGGAAAAGAGGGCGGAACGCCTCCGCCGGAACATGAACGGAACAATCGCCGGGAACAGGATACATCGCGGATATCCCGGAACTTGTTCATCTTTGATCTTTTCCGCATCCCGGCGGCATTCGTCATCGTCCAAACTTTCAATCAGACACGGTCTTTCCGGGACAACCCGTTCTTTCAGGACTCCATTTCACGTTATTTGCTGCTGTTCATTGCGGCATGCATTTTGGCCGGGCTTGTTTCCAGCATTCGTGCGCTATATCATCCTTCCCATTACTGACTTTCCGAACTCTTCCTTCCATGTCCACTCTCCATCCCTTCCCCGCCCTGCGCCCTCCTCGGGAACTGGCCGCGCGGGTCTCCTCCCTCCCCTATGATGTCATGAACCACCGGGAAGCCGAGGAAATGGCCTCCGGAAATGACGCCTCTTTCCTCCATATCTGCCGTTCCGACATCGACACGAGCGAAGCCGCCATCCATGCCCCGGAAACCTACGCCAAGGCCCGGGAAAACCTGGAAAGGTTTGTCCGCGAAGGTTACCTCTTCCGGGATGAACGGCCGTCTTTCTACATCTACCGACAAATCATGTGGGGGCGCGTACAGACGGGCATCGTCGGCTGCGCCTCCGTGGATGAATATGCCAGCGGCGCCATTAAAAAACACGAACTGACCCGCAGGGAAAAGGAACTTGACCGGATTGAGCATTTTGACGCCTGCTCCGCTCAGACGGAACCGGTATTCCTGGCCTACCGCAAACATGAAGGTCTTTCCGCCATCATCCGGGAATGGATTAAATTCCACAAACCCGAATATGATTTTACCACGGAGGACGGCGTCACCCATATCCTGTGGCCCGTTTCCGAGCCCGGCACGGTGGAAGACATCCGCAAAAGCTTTGAGGAAGTGGACGCCCTTTACATTGCGGACGGGCACCACCGCACGGCTTCCAGCGCCGCCGTTTCCGCCAGGCGCCGCCAGAGACACCCGGACTACACGGGACAGGAAGAATTCAACTACCTGATGGCTGTCGTCTTTTGTGATGAAGACCTTTTCATCATGGACTACAACCGCGTCATACGCGACCTGAACGGCCTGACTGAAGAGGAATTCATGAAAAAACTCCGTACCTCCTTTGACATAAATCCTGTGGATACCATTCCCGGAGAAGGCTACGCCCCCCGCGCCAAGCATGAGTTCGGCATGTATCTGAATGGACGCTGGTATTCCGCCACGGCCAAACCGGGAACCTTCCCGGCCGGCCATCCCATCGAAAGCCTGGACTGCGCCATCCTCCAGGCGAATGTGCTGGCTCCCATTCTGGGCATTGACGATCCACGCACGAGCGACCGCATCGACTTCGTAGGAGGAATCCGCGGTCTGGGAGAACTGGAACGCCGCTGTTCCGGGGAAATGGCGCTGGCTTTCTCCCTGTATCCCGTCACCATGGCCGACCTTTTCCGCGTAGCGGACGCCGGAGAAATCATGCCTCCCAAATCCACCTGGTTTGAACCCAAGCTGCGCAGCGGGCTTTTTATCCATACCATTGAACAATAATCTTTTCCACCGTACCAACATGAACAAGGTCCTTATTCCTACCAAACTCTCCGACGTAGCGGCCAACACGCTTAAAACGGCCGGCTATGAAGTCATCCAGGACGCTGATACGCCTCTGGAAAAACAGGTAGCCGCCCATCCGGATGCCGTGGCTCTGATCGTCCGCAGCGAAAAAGTCACTCCGAAAATCATGGACGCCCTTCCTTCCCTGAAGCTGGTCGTCCGCGCCGGAGCCGGTTACGACAACATTGACATTGTGTACGCCCGCAAAAAAAACGTGGACGTCATGAATACCCCCGGGGCCAACTCCAATGCTGTGGCGGAAGAAGTCATGGCCATGATTCTGGCCTACTACCGCCACATCGTCCAGGCGGACGCCACCACCCGGGAAGGCCTGTGGGAAAAGAAAAAATACATGGGCAGCGAGCTGACCAAAAAGACGGTGGGCATCATCGGCCTAGGTAACATCGGCCGCAACCTCGTCAAGCGTCTGCAGGGATTTGAACCCATTCTGCTGGGCTACGATCACTTTCTGGCACGCCAGCGCGCTCTGAACATCGGCGTCACCCCTACCAGCATTGAAGATATTTTCTCCCAGTGCGACATTATTACCCTGCACGTTCCGGGCGGCCCCTCCACCCACCACATGGTGAACGCGGAGCTCATTGGAAAAATGAAAGACGGAGCAGTACTCATCAACTGCTCCCGCTACGGCGTGGTGGATGAAGAAGCGCTGGCCGCCGCCAAGGCCGCAGGCAAAAACATCGGCTACCTGACGGACGTACATCCCAAGGACGCGCCCGGAGAGAAGCCTTCCGCCCCCATTGCGGATTTGATTCTTCCCCACCTGGGAGCCAACACCCGGGAGGCCAATACGAAAGCGGCCAAACGCGCCGCAGAACAGATGATCGCCTACTTTTCCGACGGCGACACCTCCTGCGTGGTGAACGGGGAATCCCCCAGCGGCCTCAATCCGGCCCATCTTCAACTGGCGTTTCTGCTCGCCTCCCTGGCGCGCAAGGCCGGCGGCAACAAGCCCATCCGCCGCGTGGAATGCACTTTTTACGGCAACCTGCGCATTTTCCGCAAATGGTTTACGGCCCCCATTCTGGAAGGCCTTCTGCCGCATGCGGAAAAAGGGCTCATGCCTGCCGCCGCGGAAGAATCCCTGCGGGAGCACGGCATCGTTTTCAAAGCGAGGGAACCCAAAGACGACAAACCTTATGAAGATTCCATCACGCTGGACGTGGCCATGGAAGAGGAAGAGGAATATTTCCACACCAGCGTGCGCGGCGTGGTGACGGAAGGCATCCCCATGGTCTCCCGCCTGAACAATTTCAACGGATTGTACGCGGACCTGCGCGGCACGACATTATGCCTGCGCTACAAGGACCGCCCGGGTATTATCGCCCTCATCGGCTCCGCCCTGTCTTCCAATGGAATCAACATTGACAACATCGCCGCTCCGGCCGACCACGCCACCAGGGAGGCCCTGACCGTGATTAAGACCAACCAGCCGGTTTCCGATGAGCTGCTGGATAAAATCGCGAAAGAGATAGATGCCATCTCTGCTTTTTCCCTGAATCTTTAACAGGGAAAGACGTGTTTCCGGAAACCTGCTTTTCAGGCCGCCCGCTTCCTTCATCTCCGGAGGGAAGCGGGCGGTTCTTATTTCTGCCATGTTGACAAGGCTTACCCATTTTTATACCATTGACCGAATCGTCGGAACATATCCATGCGTTACGTACTGCTTCTCCTGACCCTGTTAACCGCCGGATTTTCCGTCTGGTACTATCAAAACCGCATTTCCCCGGAAGGAAAGGAACTGGCCGCCCAAAAAACAACATTGGAACAGGAGGCCGCAATATTGGAAAAAGCCGTTATCCAATCCCGAAAGAAGCTGGATGATGCCCAGGATGCCACCCGGGCGGCGGAAGAAGACATAGAGAGATTCAAGCAAGCTTATCTCCAACAAAAAAGGCAACAGCATCAGGAAATCCAGGATGCCGCCTACCAAAAAAGCGTGGCGGACCAGCAGGAAGAAGTGAAGGAACACGACCAAAAGATTGACCGGCTGCGCCGCCGCATGAAAAGGCAAAGGGAAAGCACAAAATCCGCCAGGGAGGAACTGCTCCGGAAAAAGGAGGGAATGAGAACCCAGCTTGACAGGCTGACCGATCAGCAGAGGAGTATTCAGGCGGAACTGGAACAGGCGGAACGCGAACTGGCCCAAAAACGGGAAGAGGCCAAAAGCAGGAAGAAATTGTCCGGGATTGCCCCTCAGAAGGGAAATATTTCCGAACTTCAGACACAGATGAACCTTATCCGCCAGAAAACCGCAGCTGCTAAGGAAAAAATGAAAGCCGTAGATGCGGCGCTGGAAACTCTGGAAGAAAAGTCTGGCAAACAGGAACGCCTGATGCAGAAGGCGGAGGAGAAACTCACCGAACAGAAAAACAAGGTTCTGGCCGACGATGACCGGGACGAATCCGCTGTCCCGGAACCGGGCGATGAAGATTTGCTGGCGGCGGCCGAATACAGGGAGCTGTCCAGAGATGTACGGAAAACTCTGGAACAGGCCCGTAAAAAAGAAGAACAGGCATCCCGGGCCTATGACGAAGCCCGCGCGGCCATGCGGAAAACCTCCAGGGAAGAAGTGAACAAGCTGGTAAAGAAGGAAAAAGACCATGCCTCCTTTCAGAAGCTGTTCACGGGTGCAGCCTCCGTTGCGGGATTTATCCTGCTCCTGTTCACAGCCGCGGCCTTCCGCAGCGGCAACAGTTGAACGTCTGCCGGAAAATGAAATGCACGGAGAACAAGGAAGCGCCCGCCTTCCCTCAGGGAGTCGTTGACGGACGGCAGGGATATGATAGTCTCAGGCCAGCCCGATCATGCTCACACTGGCCCAGATTCACGGACAACCGGAAATTTTCCATTCCATTCAGGGAGAAGGAGTCTCCCAGGGAACACCCTGCGTCTTCCTGCGTCTGGCAGGCTGCAATCTGGCCTGTTCCTGGTGTGATACGGCGTATTCCTGGAACGGAACGGTTCCCGGAGTGCGCCTCGCGCCTGAAAAGGCGGCTGAACTGGTGCTCCATTATCCATGCCGCCGCCTGGTCCTGACCGGAGGGGAGCCGCTCATTCAGCAAAAGGCGCTTCCCGCCCTGCTGCGCCTGTTGCCGGATCATGCCGTAGAAATGGAAACCAACGGCACCATCATGCCGGATACGGAACTGCTGAAACGCGTCACGCAATTCAACGTATCTCCCAAACTCCCCCATTCAGGCAATAACGACGTTAAGACCTGGAAACCGGATACCCTGCGCTGTCTGGCGGGTACGGAGAAAGCCTGGTTCAAATTCGTCGTGGCGTGCGAGGACGATGTCAGGGCCGTTCTGCGGCGGGCTTCCGAAGCGGACATCCCTCCGGAACGAATTCTGATCATGCCCCTGGCCTCCACACAGGATGAGTTGAACGCCATGCGTGCGCAGACGGTAGAATGGTGTCTCCGCTACGGTCTTCGTTTTTCAGACCGTCTGCACATCGCCATCTGGGACAGCAAAAAGGGCGTTTGAACACGCGCCTGATTCAATCAGGAAAGACCATGCTTTCCGCTTTTCCGAACGGAATTCCGCAAGCCTCCCAAAGCTCTGCGTCATTTGGGAAGCTTACGCTTTCTGTTTCAAATCCAGCAGCATCTGGGCATTGCTGGGGTACTTGTTCAGGAAGAACAGGAAACGCTCCATGGCTTCTACAGGTTTATGCCCGGCTAAAGCGCGGCGGATCAGGTTCATCTTGTACAACCATGCTTCCGGCATAATCAGCTCTTCCCTCCGCGTCCCCGATTTCAGAATATCCACGGCCGGGAAGATATATTGCTCCGCAATGCGGCGGTTCAGCACCAGTTCCATATTGCCCGTCCCCTTGAATTCCTGGAAAATCAGGTCATCCATGCGGCTGTTGGTTTCCACCAGGGCGGTGGCAATGATAGTCAGGGAACCGGCCTGGCGCGTATTGCGGGCGGCGGCAAAAAGGCGGCGGGGCATTTCCAGAGCGCGGGCGTCAATGCCGCCGGACATCGTGCGGCCGCTTCCCTTGTCAGCGTTATTGTAGGCGCGGGCCAGGCGAGTAATGGAATCCATCAGCAGGAAAACATGCTGCCCCGCCTCTACAAGCCGTTTGGCGCGTTCAATGCAAAGTTCCGCCATGCGGCAATGATCGCGCACCCTTCCATCATTGGAAGAGGCGTATACTTCAGCTCCGGGGAGGGAACGTTTAAACTCCGTCACTTCTTCCGGACGCTCGTCTACCAGAAGCACCATCAGGTGAATGGAATCCCTGTAATTCTCCAGAATGGCTTCCGCCATATGCTGAAGCAGCGTCGTCTTCCCTGCGCGGGGCGGAGAGACAATCAGGCCGCGCTGGCCGCGCCCGATTGGAGCAATCAGATCCAATGTGCGGGTGGTGTAACGCTCCGGCCGGGTTTCAAAGGAAATGCGCTTATTAGGATTGACCGCCTTGAGCTCTTCAAAGTGCGGGTTCTTGCGCGCTTTCTCCGGAGCAACCCCGTTAACGGAGGCAATCTCCGTCAGAAGAATGCCGCGGTCATGACGGCAGGCCTGCCCATGCACCCACACGGCAGGACGCAAACCGAACCTGCGGATCATATCCTGCGGCACATAAACGGCTTCCGCAAAAGCGTCAAAATCATTATCCGGCTTCCTTAAAAAGCCGAACCCCTTATTCGTAATTTCCAGCAGCCCGTCCACCGGCTCCGGCGGAGCCAGCTCACGGGGGGCGCTATTCTGAGGGGTTCCGCCCTCCTGATTATTATTCCAGCGGTTTTTAACCCGGTCATTGCCGTTTCTGCCATTGCGGCCATCCTGGCGGTTATTCCGGTTTTTGTTGAAACGGTCGTTGTTATTCCGGCGATTCTGCCTGTCAAAACGCTGCCTTTGCGGCTCATTCGTCCGACGCGGCTCCCGGGCGGCATCTTCGGAAAAATCCGCCGCACCTTCCTGCACCACCTTGATGGACGGAGCGGACGCATCCGCCTCCGGCTCCTGTTCCCTCGGTTTCCTCACAAATCTCTGGCGAATAACCTTCGGCCTGCCTTCTGCGGGCTGTTCCGGAACAGAATCGGAAGCCGGCTCGGCAGGCGCCGCATGAACGGCAATTTCCGCCTCGGGGCCGGCTGAATCACCGTTCTCCGGAGCAACAGCCTTGGCAGCACGCCTGCGCACCGGCTTGACGGCGGCCTCCGTTCCGGAGACGACCGCAGAGCCGTCAGTTTCCGGAACCTCTTCCACAGGCTTCTTGCGCGGGCGTCCGCGCCGGGGCCTGGCAGGAACCTCCTGCGCTTCTTCCACCGGGATTTCAGCACCGCTTTTACGGGAAGTCTTCTTCCCCGGCACATCGACACTTTCCATCCCATCATCCGCCAATTCAGCAACCTTCTTCCTTATCGTCCGCTTGCGGGGCGCCGGGGAAGAATCCTGTTCCGTCCCGGGCACTTCCGCGGCAGTCTGGGGCTTTACCGGAGCTTCCGCCGCAGACTTGGTTTTGCGGATAATACGTTTTTTGGGCGCCGGCTCCGGAGAAACCTGTTCCGGAGTCAAATCTGGGGGGGTATCAGACATGGAAAAGAAAATTGAACTGCAACAACAGGCGTCTCCTGAAGGACAACAGCGTTAACCAAGCTGCTCAAGGATTTCTTCCGCCACATCGAAATTGGAGAAGACGTTCAGCGCGTCATCATAGTCGTCCAGCGCTTCATACAGACGCAGGGCGGCCTTCGCCGTTTCCAGATCATTAATCACGGAAGCATTCTGCGCCACGGAAATCAGCTTCATGGAAATTACCGTATGTCCGGCTTCACGCAGGGCGGCGCACACGTTGTTCAACTCCGTTGGGCTCGTAACAAACACCCATTCATTATCGGAATCCCCCTGTTCCACATCGTCCGCGCCGCATTCCAGCGCCAGATCCATTGCGGAATCCTCCGTAAGACCTTCCGCCATGATGCGGGCCTCACCCTTGCGTTCAAACTGGTAAGCCACGGAACCGGGCGTACCGATGCTGCCTCCGTTTTTGGTGAACAGGGTACGCAGCTCGGAAGCGGAACGGTTCGTATTGTCCGTTGCCACTTCAATCAGGAAAGCCGTGCCTGAGGGGCCGTAGCCTTCATAGGTAATCTCCTGGATGGTAGCGCCTCCCAGTTCCCCGGTGCCTTTTTTGATGGCGCGTTCAATATTTTCCTTGGGGGTGGACACGGCCTTGGCTCCGTCAATGGCGGCGCGCAGGCGCGGATTCAGATCAGGATCTCCGCCGCCGCTTTTGGCGGCCAGCATGATTTCATGGGCAAAGCGGGCAAAAACCTTACCCTTCTTGGCATCTTCCTTAGCCTTAACGTACTTGATCTTAGACCATTTATTATGTCCTGACATAGAATTGGGAATAATAGTAAGTGTAGGTGAAAAGAGACAAACTAACAAGTGGAACTGTTCTGCAACCCGGGGAACACATTGTCATTTGCAAATACCACGCAGGAAGGGAATCAGGGTGCGGCCATCCGTAAATACGTTACAGGTACCGGATACTCTGCCGGGGAACACGCCGCGCACCTTCAGGAGCTCCGGCTACCTCTTGGCAGTCACTCTCAACACACGCAAAATAACGTATTCCCCAGCATTGGCAATACTTTTTTAGGTCACGGCAACCGGTTGCTTTCAGAGCTATCTTCTAGCGCCTTCAATTAATTTTTAATATATTTTGATTATTTAAAATAATAACTACTGTTTCTTTAATAGTGAAAATAAAAAAATATATCCGCACAGCAGGCTCCTGTTACGCATCCAGCCCTGATGGTGCAGGGGGTGATTCCGTCATGGGCCAAAGCCTGAGTCCTAACATCGCCTCTGTTATCATTGACTAAGAAAGGGAGGCGGGCTTAGATATGCCCTTCTTTCTTTTTCCCTGTCTTATGGAACAAGCAGCGCACCAGGAAAAATCACATGCGGCCCTTTCCTCCGTCCTGTGGTCCGCCTTTTTAACGCTCATCAAGCTCTGGGCCGGCATTGTAACCGGCAGCCTCGGCATCATTTCCGAAGCCCTGCACAGCGGGCTGGACCTGATGGCTGCGGCCATGACGTTTTACGCCGTAAAAGTGGCGTCCCGCCCTGCGGACGAAAGCCACCCCTACGGGCACGAAAAGGTGGAGAATCTTTCCGCCCTGGCGGAAACGGCCCTCCTTTTAGTTACCTGCGCCTGGATTGTCTGGGAGGCTGTGGACCGTCTGTTCTACAATGAGGCGGAGATTACCCTCACCTGGTGGGCTTTTGCCGTAGTGGCCGTCTCCCTGCTGGTAGATGTGAACCGTTCCGCCATGCTCCGCCGGGTAGCCAAAAAGCACAAAAGCCAGGCCCTGGAAGCGGATGCACTTCACTTTACCACGGATATCTGGTCTTCCGCAGTCGTGCTCCTGGGTCTTTTCTGCATCTGGCTAGCCCATCTGGTCCCCGCGGAATCAGCCTGGCACGGCCTGCTGGAGAAGGCGGACGCCATTGCGGCCCTGTTTGTGGCGGCTCTGGTTTGTTCCGTGGCTTTCGGCCTTGCCAAACGCTCCATCCACGCCCTGATGGACGGCGGTTCTTCCTCCCTGACGCGGCAGGTGCTGGACGCCATGAAAAAGAATGCCCCGGATTATCCGGTCAAACGCATCCGTCTGCGCGACGGCGGCGCGCGCATCTTCGTAGAGCTGGATGTGGAAGCGCCTGCGGAACTGCATGTGGATGACGCCCATGACGTGGCGGAATCCATTGAAGGCATTGTAAAGCATGAATTGCCGGAAGCGGACGTCATCGTCCATATCGAACCGGCGCGGGAGAATCTTTCCCATATGGAGCCGGATATGATTATCCACCGGCTGGCCTTGCGTCACCATGTCCGCATTCACGGCTTTTATGCAGGCCACGGCAAACATGCCCCCTGTTATTTCATGGATGTGGAAATTCCTGCGGATTGGCCCCTGGAACGCGGCTACCATGTGGTGGAGGCTTTCAGGGATTCCATTCTGCATGAGCTCAAGCCGGAAAAGGTAATTTGCCGCATTGAACCGGATTGCCGCGACATGGAAACAAGCGCCATTGCGGAACAGGTTTCTCCGGAAGAAGTGAGCCTGAAGGTAAATCTCATTCTCCAGCAGCACAGAAACATCCGCAAGATCCTCAAGCTGGACCTGACCAGGGAGGACAATTTCCCAACCTTGACCTGCGTGTGTTCCGTGGACGCCTCCCTGACTATCCGGGAATGCCACCAGATCGCCTCGCAGCTGGAAAACCAGATAGAAAACGCACTGCACCACCTGGGGCGCGTTACCGTCATTCTTAAACCGTCCAAGTAGAACAGAAGTTGCATGACTGTTGCCGGATTCCCGTAAAAACATGTTCCGAATCCGGGAAGGGGAAGCAGTTTCCATTCCGGGCATGGGAACCTCTGCCCGGACAAAGCGGAGCCAACGATTATGAATGGCCCGCAACGGAAACTCCGGGCATTTCCCTGTCCAGCTCCGCGCGAATGCGCTGGCGCTCGGAAACGATCTGTTCGTCGTCCGCACCGCCTTCCCGCAGGAAATATTCCGCCATGGACAGGGCTACTTCCGATTCCGAGGAAAAAACCTGGGAAGCGCCGGCTTCCTTCAGTATATCCACGTCCCTCATGTACTTGGTGTGAATCATCACGTCAATATGAGGGTTAAGCTCCAGAGCCACGCCTACTATCTCCTTGGCGTCCGGAATGGAAGCGGAGAGAATCAGGCTTTCCGCATATTCAATGCCCGCATGGCGCAGAATTTCCCGCTGGCTGGCATCCCCGTAAACAATATCCCCTCCCTGCTCCCGTATAGCGGTAACCGTGTCTATGTTCATTTCCACGATGATGACTTCCACCCCGTTGTCATTCAATATCCTCTTAAGAATGCGCCCCGTGGGGCCAAACCCTACCAATACCACGCGCCGCGCATCCGGAGCGGGCAAGGCCATGCTGTTCACGCCCCCCGGGTCCGCAAGCCCTATGCCGCGTTTTTGCAGCCATTTGACTGCAGGTCCAATCTGCCGATACAGGATGGGATTTAAGGAAATGGAGACGACAGCCGCCAGAATGATGGCCTGATTGGCATCCGGAGGCAGGATGTTGTACATGAGACCTATTCCGGCGAGAATGAAAGAAAATTCACCCACTTGAGCCAAGGCCACGGATACGCTCAGCGCCAGCGGCACCGGCCGCCTCAGGCAACGAACAACCACATAAGCCGCCAGCGGCTTGCCGATCATCACCACCCCCAGCGTTGCCAGGGCCAGAGGCCAGCAATCCCCCACGGACATCGGGTCAAACATCATCCCCACGGAAACGAAGAAGAGAACCGCAAAAGCATCCCTCATCAACATGGCTTCCGCCGCCGCGCGCGCGCAGAAGTCCGACTGGCCTACAACCATCCCCGCCAAAAACGCCCCCAAAACCATGGAAGCGCCAAAGAATTCCGCGGAGTACACCGCCACGCCCAGCGCAATGACCAGCACAGCCAGCGTAAACAAGTCACGCGCGCCCGTTCGGGCCACGTACCGCAGCACCAGCGGAATGACTTTTTTCCCGGCAAACAGCGTCAGGGCCACCAGCAGGGCCAGCTTGACGAACATCCAGCCAAGCTCGGAAAGAATGCCGCCCCAGTCTCCGGCGCCGCTCTGGCGCGCTTCCATCACGGCGGGGATGAGAACCAGCAGCAGAATGGTAAACAGGTCTTCCACTACCAGCCATCCCAGAGCCACATGGCCGCCGGGCGTATGGAGGTTCTGGTTGTCTTCCAGCACCCGCGTCAGCACTACGGTACTCGCCACGGAAATCGCCATGCCAAAAACCAGTCCGGAAATCGCGGACCATCCGAACATCCACCCGACCAGCACCCCCAGCACGGTAGCCACGGATATCTGCACAACGGCTCCCGGCACGGCCACTTTTTGCACGGCAATCAAATCCTTCAAATGGAAATGGAGCCCCACCCCGAACATCAGCAGGATAACGCCCAGCTCCGCGAATTGTTCCACCGTATGGGAATCCGCAACAAATCCCGGCGAGTACGGCCCTACCGCCACCCCGGCCAGCAGGTAGCCCACCAGCGGGGATAAATGCAGTTTTCTGGCAATAAGGCCGAAAAGAAGGGCAGCGGCCAATCCGCCGACAAAAGTGAGAATAAGGCTGAAATCGTGATCCATACGCGCGTGACAGGGATAAGGGGTATTCTTGACCGCCAAGTCGTTTTCACGCTATCGCGTTTTATTTTCCCTCACAAGAACGCATTGCGCCGCATGGAAATGCAGTCGCACTTTTTGCATGAAAAATGGTCCCGGCAAATTTTCATCATACCCTATTTGCGACCGCTTCTAATTAAATTTTCCCATACGGGATTCCTATCAAATGTGTTAGTAAAATTCGTCCTGTTCATTCCCGGGAAGCTGCCGGGTCATTGTCCCGCACTGGCGGTCGGACAAATACCCATACATCACCATCGGCAATTTTTACATCCTGCTGCCGGACAACGGAAATAATCCGCCGGCCCGGAAAATCCAAAGCAGGAACGCCCGCCGGGCAGACACTTTCGTTTTCAGGCTCTTCCATGCTCCATGCCCATACCCCTGAACTTGGAAAAATTGATAAAATACCCCTAATTCTATTTGAATTTCCAGGAAATTAATTTATTTTATATTGGAAATAATTGATTTTTTCAAATCTATGACTGAAGATGCCATATTCAAGGAACAGTGGAACCTTCTTAAGAAGGAGATGGCAATGGGAGACGCCCATCTCCAGCAAAGGCTGGAACAGTTCATTTTCCGGCAATACGGCCGGGCGGTTCTGACGCATTACATTAAAGCCCTTTCCGTCCTGGAGCTCAGCCGCCATTTCTACCTGCGGTTCCGCAGGAGGAGCCGGGCCGTAACGGAACCCATTCTCTACTGGACCGTGCTTGCGGAAACAACCATCCACATGACGCTGGAGGGAGTAAAAGACATGCACCCCTTCATCTCCCTGCCGGCACGTGCCGGCGCAACCTTCCAGCTTGACATGTTAAAAGACTGCTACCTTCTTTATTTGAGGGACCGGGGATATCCCTACTGGCCCAGGGCCTCCCGCAGAAGCCGCATCATCCGGAACAAATGGAACGCTCCGGAACTGGAAGCCGCCTATTTCCTCCGGTTGTGCCAGAACAGCACGGACCGTCATTATGCCAACGTGATGAACATCCTGCTGGAAGAAATACTGCATATGCTGATTACCCTCCGCCAACTCAGGAACCACGGAAAAAACCTGCTGGAACTCAGAAGAAGCCGGAACTCCAATTCTTCCCCGGGCGGCGTTCCGCCGCCGTCCCTCCGCCCGCAGCACCCTCCCGAAGACAGTCTTTAAAACCATCCGCGCTTTTTCCAAAGGATACTTGAAAAAACCGCCAGGACCTTACAAAATCAACATGCAGTCTCCATAGGAGAAAAATCTGTACCGTTCCCGGATGGCTTCCAGATAGGCTTTCATGACCAGCTCCCTGCCCGCAAAGGCGCTGACAAGCATCAGCAACGTGCTCTGCGGCAAATGGAAATTCGTGATCAGGGCGTCCACCACCTTGTAGTTGTAGGGAGGATAGATGAAGATGTTCGTTGAACCGGAACACTCCCTCAACGGCAGACCTTCCGCCGTTGCCACATGTTCCAGCACCCGCACGCTGGTGGTGCCCACGGCAATGACCCTTCTGGCGTTATTGACTGCCCGGGCAGCGGCTTCAGGAAGAAAAAAATGCTCCGTATGCATCTGATGGTCTTCTATCCTGTCCGCCTTGACGGGACGGAATGTTCCTACCCCCACGTGCAGGGTTAGAAAATCGTGGGGGACGGATGCCAGCAGCTCCGGCGTAAAATGCAGCCCGGCCGTAGGAGCGGCAATGGCCCCTTCATGCCTGGCGTAAACGGTCTGGTAACGCTCCCTGTCGGATGGGTCGCTTTCCCGGTTCATATAGTGGGGAAGAGCCAGACGCCCGTATTTTTCCTCATCCACTTCCCGGTCAAACCGGATAAGGCGGTACCCTTCCTCATCAATGCCTTCCACGGTGCCCACCGCCTCTCCGACCGCAACCGTACGCCCAAGCTTCATTTTGCGTCCGGGGCGCACCATGCACTTCCACAACAGGGGATTAAGAACCTCCGCGCGTACTATTTCAATGGAACCGTCGTTGGAAAAATATCTTGCCGGAACCACCCTGGTATCATTCAGGATAAAATGATCCCCTTCCCGCACATATTCCGGCAAATCGCAAAAATGCCTGTGCTCAATCATGCCCGTATCCCGGTGAATGACCATCATCCGGGACGCGGAGCGGTCCGGAAGGGGACGGTCCGCTATCAGTTCTTCCGGCAGCGGATAATCAAAATCAATGGTGCGCACGGCCAAGTGCATTGCCACGAATCCTCCGAAAGGTCAATATCTTTAAACCGCAGGTAACACAATTATATCTTTACCCTGCTTCGGTTCATATGGTATGGAAGGATACATGAACAACCTGCTGTCAGCAAACATTTCCAACGCAACCGCCTGGGGGACCATTCTGGTCGTCCTCCTCGTCATCTTTCTGGTCATCTTTTTCGCCATCATCGCCAAATTCTTCAAGACATGGCTGCGCGCCCGTCTGGCGAAAGCGCCCGTCTCCATGAGCAACATGCTGGGGATGTGGCTCCGGAAAGTGCCCTATCCCCTGGTGGTGGACACCCGCATTACGGCCGCCAAGGCGGGCCTGGACATCAGCACGGATGAGCTGGAGGCCCACTTCCTGGCCGGCGGCGACATCGTGGACTGCGTGCTTGCCCTGATTGCGGCGGAGAAAGCCGGCATTCCGCTGAGCTACGACCGCGCCTGCGCCATTGACCTGGCCGTGAAAGGCACTTCCAAGACCGTGCTGGAAGCCGTGCGCACCTCCATCAATCCCCGAGTCATCGACTGCCCGAACCCCAGCTCCGGCCAAACGCGCCTGACGGCGGTGGCCCGTGACGGCATTGCAGTGGCGGTGCGCGCCCGCGTAACGGTGCGCACCAACCTGGATCTCTTCGTAGGGGGCGCCACGGAGGAAACGGTGGTCGCCCGCGTCGGGGAAGGCATCGTCTCCGCCGTAGGTTCCGCCCCCTCCTACAAGGATGTTCTGGAAAAACCGGAGGTGATCTCCCGTACCGTAAGCGACAAGGGGGTGGACGCCGCCACGGCGTTTGAAGTGCTTTCCATTGACATTGCGGATGTGGATGTAGCCGGCAATGTGGGCGCCCGCCTCCAGGCCGAGCAGGCGGAAGCGGACAAACAAATCGCCCAGGCCAAAGCGGAAGTCCGCCGCGCCGCCGCCGTAGCCACGGAACAGGAAATGGCTGCAAAAACGCAGGAAATGCGCGCCAAGGTGGTGGAAGCGGAAGCCCAGATTCCCATGGCCATGGCGGAAGCCTTCCGCAACGGCAATCTGGGAGTGCTGGACTACGCCCGTTACCAAAACGTGGTGGCTGACACCAAAATGAGAGATTCCATCGCTCAACCGGATACGCCTCCCTCTTCCATCAAATAAATAAATTCCCTGGTTTCCGGAAAGGCCTGCTTTTTCCGGAAACCTTTATCCTTTATGGATTCACTGGCATACATGCTCGCCTCCGGAGGCGATGACAATAGCCTGAAACTCTGGTTCTGGCTGATTGTCGGGGTGATTTTCCTCATCAAAAAAGCAATCGAATTGTTGAAACCGGATGAAAAAGATGAGGAACCGTCCGTTCCGGACACGGAGAACCATCATGAAAAACGCGTAAGGGAAGTCATTGCGGAAATGCGCCGGGCAACCCCGCAGCCACAGCAAACCCAACCTGCCGCACCGGCCCGCGCACCGCGGCCCTCAGCCCCTCCTGTAGAGCTTCCCTCCCCCGCCGTGGCCCGCAAACCGCAGCCGATCCCGGCGCCGGCGGCTGCACAACCCGAGGAAACAGCCCGGCAGACGGCGCAAAATGTGCTGGAACGCTACGTAAAAGCTACGGAAGAAGCCCGGCAATCCATGCGCTCTCTTTCCGATGCGGAACAGGCGGCTCTGCAACGTTTGCAAAAGAGGGAGATGAAGGAACATCTGCCCGACCTTCTTCCGTCATCAGCCGCAGTGGAATCTCCTTCCCTGAAAAATTCCCTTCACCACCCCAAATCCCTGAAAGCGGCTGTTCTTTATCAGGAAATCCTTGGAAAACCCAGAGCATTACGAAGCGCATCCTTCAGCGGTGAATAAAGAATGGCCCTTCCCGGGCCATGTTCCGTTCAGCCGTCATGCTGCCCCCCTCTTATTCATTCTCCCTTGCCTGAAAAGGTAAGCGGAGGTACCCTCCATCCCGCAATGACAGACACACCTTTGCAGATAGCCGGACGCCAGTTCACCTCCCGCCTGATGGTGGGAACGGGAAAATTTCCTTCCAATGAGAGCATGAAAGAAGCTCTGGAAGCCTCCGGCGCCCAAATTGTGACGGTGGCTCTGCGCCGGGCGGATCTGACGGGTTCCCACGATCCCGCCGCCAATATTCTGGATTTCATTGATCCGGAAAAATACCTCCTTCTCCCCAACACCAGCGGAGCGACTACGGCAGAAGAAGCCGTACGCCTGGCGCGCCTGGCGGCAGCAGCCGGGCTGCCCAACTGGATCAAGCTGGAGATTCACCCGGACGCCCAGTACCTGATGCCGGACCCCATTGAAACGCTGAAAGCGGCGGAAATCCTGGTCAGGGAAGGCTTCACCGTGCTTCCCTACATTAACGCGGACCCCGTGCTCGCCAAACGCCTTCAGGAAGCCGGAGCGGCGGCCGTCATGCCTCTTGGCGCCCCCATCGGCACCAACAAGGGAGTACTGACCCGGGAGTTGATTAACATCATCATTGAACAGGCTATTGTCCCCGTGGTGGTGGACGCGGGGCTGGGAGCGCCCAGCCACGCGGCGGAGGCTCTGGAAATGGGAGCGGATGCCGTGCTCGTCAATACGGCTATCGCCGCCTCCGGCTCTCCCTCCGCCATGGCGGAGGCGTTCGCCCTGGCATGCCGTGCCGGACGCATGGCTTATCTGTCCGGCCTTCCCGCCGTTTCCTCCCAAGCTACAGCCACCAGCCCCCTGACTTCCTTCCTGCATTAAAAGGCCGGGAAAAAGCCCCGGTTTTCTCCCGCACCCATGGGTCAAGAAACTCCGGGAACATTTTTCGCAATCTTCCTGCGTATCAGGAATTCCAGGATGAAGCAGGCGGCTACAAACAGCACAATCAACGGAATCAGATAAGGCTGGCTGAAGAACATCTGGTAAAAGAACGCCCCCAGAATAAACAGCATCAGAAGAAAGCCCAGGATGATAAGCAGCGCATTTCCCTGAGTCTCTTTCCGGAGCCGCCAATGGGCGACGAACACCGCCAGGTAGCTGATCAGAAAACAGGCCCCCGCCAAATTGGCGATGGCTACCAGGTTAAAGGCATTCGTCATCACCAGAATCCCCAGCAAAAGATAGAAAAAACCCTCCGTTCCGTGGCCCCAGAAAGGCTGTTTAAAAATAGCTCCCAGCTGGCCGTTGCGCGCCAGAGCCCGGGAAATGTCCAGCATGCTGAACATGGTGGCATTAATGGCTGATGCCGTAGCAATGAGAGCCGCTACGGATACGGCCATGAAGCCCCACATGCCCAAAACCGGATAGGCGGCCTGCGCTACGGCCGTTTCCGTATGGCTTTCCAGGGAAGTAGCGGGAACGTTGGACAGTACTACGTAGGAGAGTATCAGGTACAAGGCCAGCACAAGGCCAATAGCCATAAAAATGGCTCTTGGCAGCGTCCTGGAAGGATTTTTCAGATTGCCCGCCGTATTGGCCATCATTCCGTAGCCGGCAAATGCGAAAAATGTCAATCCCACGCTGCCCAGCAAACCGTCCAGCCCTTTCACCGGAATGGGATCCGCGCCCACAGGCACGGAAGAACCGAAGCTGGCAAGCATTAAAACCGTCAAAATCAATAATTTGAATGCCACCATGATTACTTCCGACTTTCCAACGGCCCTGGCTCCCCCCATATTCAATGCCCCCAGCAGCAAAATAGCCACGCTGGCAAAAAGGGCCGTGGAATAAATGGTGACTGCCCTGTCCGGTAAAAACAGGCGGGACGCATAGGCTCCAAAGGATTTGGCCACCAGGGCCACGGTAATGACCAGCGTTCCCAGGTAAATAAGGGTCAGTGCGCCGGACAGGGTCTTATGGGAAAAAGCCTCGTTGAAATAATCCATAATTCCTCCGGAACCGGGATAACGGGAACCCAGTTTGGCGTAGGTGTACCCGGAAAGCAGGGCAGCAACGCCTCCCAGAATAAAGGACCAATATACATTTTTTCCCGCCATCAGGGTCGCCTGCCCCATGAGGGCGAAAATTCCCGCTCCCACCATGGACCCTATTCCTAATGCAATGACGCTCCACAGGGACAGATATTCTTTTGGGGCCTTCCCGTACATAAGGGATTTAGAGATACTACAGGAATGAAACGTTGACCTTTCCGCACGGGATGACACGTCCTGCTTATTCATCCGTCCTGCAGCCCCATCATGACTATTCCGGCACGGCTTTCCCCTTGAACCGTCCGTTGTCGGCATGTAGGGTACGGCTGATGATCAAAACCGCCATTTTTGATTTTGACGGAACTCTTGCCGACACCATACCCCTGTGCCGGGAGGCTTTTCGCCGCGCTATCCAGAAGCTGGACGGCAGAATATTGACGGATGAAGAAATCGAACGCCAATTCGGCCCGGACGATCTGGGAGTTATCCAGAAATTGATTCCCGGGAAACCGGAACTGCATGAACGCGGCAGGGAACTATTTATCCACTATTACCGCAAGCTGCACGCAGACCTGGCTCCCGCCCCCTTTCCCGGAACAGCCGAATTGCTGAGCACTCTCCGCAACCTCGGCATTCGGCTGGCCATGGTCACAGGCAAACGCCTGGAAAGCGCAGAGATATCCCTCCAGTTTTTTCATCTGTCCGAATTTTTTCCTATTCTGGAAACAGGCTCCCCGGAGGGAGGCGTAAAACCAGACCGCATCAAACGGGCTTTGTCCCGTCTGAATGCCGTCGCCTCAGAAGCCATCTATATTGGAGACGCCCCCACAGACGTGGACGCATGCCGCTCTGTCCCTATCCGCATTCTCTCCGCAGGATGGGCCGCGGAGGCGGACATCAAAGGCCTCAGGGAAAAAAAGCCGGACTTTCTCCTGACCCGTTTTGAAGACCTGGAACGTTTCTTCCGGGAACATCATGAAAATGAAGGCCTTTAAGATTGCAATCCTGCAGAAAACAGGCTACCATTACCCACCCCGTTAATATCAATCCTTCCATGACTTTTCAGAAAGAATCCGGAAAAGAGGGCCTGAAAATTCTGCTCATGCTCGCCAGCGTCATTATCATCACGGCCGGGCTGCAGGCGGGAAAACCGGTGCTCCTGCCCATCGTTCTATCCGGCTTTCTGGCAATCGTCAGTTATCCGCTGACGACTTTTTTCAAGAGCCGTCTTTGCTTCCCGCACTGGCTGGCAGTGACTTTCACGGTCATCATGGACTTTGGCATTCTGGTGGGCCTGGGCTATCTGGCCCAATACCTGGGGCAGGATCTGGCCAAAACGGTCACGGTCAAATACCAGCCTCTTATGATGGAGAAAATCCATGAACTCCGCGCTTTCCTGATTGAACAGGACTGGAACAACCTGGCTGACCAGATGCTTCAGGAACTTCCGGACCTGCTCAACGGCCAGCGCATCGTGGCGTTTTCCACAGGGGTGATGGGGCAGTTAGCTTCCATGCTGACCTTCACCACCCTGATTCTGATCCTGATGACTTTCTTCCTGGGGGAAGCCCCCCGCTTCCGGGCGAACATCAATAAACTGGGGCATAACAGCGACACAGGCATCCGCAAATTCTCCAAGGCCCTGGCCGGAGTTCAGAAATATCTCATTATTAAAACCTTCATCAGCGCAGTTACAGGGCTTCTGGCTTTCCTGCTTTGCTATTACATGAACGTGGACTTTCCGCTGTTGTGGGGCATCGTGGCTTTCGCCCTCAACTTCATTCCCACCTTCGGCTCCATCATCGCGGCTATCCCCCCCACACTTCTCGCCATGCTTCTGATCAGCCCTACTGCGGGCATCATTGTTGCCGGCGGCTACCTGGTGATCAACACAGCCTTGGGAAACTGCCTGGAACCCATGCTGTTGGGACGACAATTCGGCATTGTGACCAGTATGGTTCTGCTCTCCGTCATCTTCTGGGGCTGGGTATGGGGCCCCATCGGCATGCTGCTGGCCGTACCCATTACCATGTTGATTAAACTCGGGCTGGAAAGCTCCAAGGATCTCGCCTGGATCGCCCAGCTCATTGACAACCCTCCCACTCCCAGATTCCCTCTCCCCCCTCTCCATTCCGGGAAAACCAACGAAAGCACAACCAAGGAATAATCCATGCATTCATTCGCTTACAAAAACGGCACGCTCTACTGTGAAAACGTCAACCTTCAGGAACTGGCGGACAAGGAAAGCACACCCCTGTACGTTTATAGCAAACAAACCATTTTAAACCACTTTCACCGCCTCAGGGAAGCTCTGGCACCGCTTAACGCGGAAGTGGCCTACGCCGTCAAGGCCTGCTCCAACATCGCCATCCTGAACCTCATGGCCCGCAACGGGGCGGGATTCGACATCGTCTCCGGCGGAGAACTCTTCCGCGTCCTCAAAGCCGGGGGAGATCCGTCCAAATGCACTTATGCCGGCGTAGGAAAAACCGAGCAGGAAATCCGTTATGCCCTGGCGCAGGGCATTTATTGCTTCAATGTGGAATCCGAAGCGGAACTGCGGGCCATTAACGCCATTGCCGCCTCCATGGGAGTCAAGGCTCCGGTGGCCGTGCGCGTCAATCCCAACGTAGAGGCGGGAACGCACAAATACATTACTACCGGCAAGGCTGAAAATAAATTCGGCGTGGACTTCGAACGCATTGAATCTCTTTATGAGATGGCGGCCCGCGAACTTCCGAACCTTCATCTGAAAGGGTTGCAAATGCATATCGGCTCCCAGCTTACCCAGGCGAAACCCTTCCTGGAAGCCGTCAGGAAAGTCGCCCCCCTGGCTGCTTCCCTGAAAGAAAAACACGGCATTGAATTTTTCTCCATCGGAGGAGGAATTGGCATCGTTTACCAGGGCACGCTGGATTCCGGCGTTCAGGAATGGTGGAATGAGGACTGCGCCCAGCTCACGCTGAGCACTTACGCCCAGGCCGTCGTCCCCACCCTGCAACCTCTGGGATTACACATCATTGTGGAACCGGGCCGTCTTATCGTAGGAAATGCGGGAGCACTCATCACGCGTTGCCTGTATGAAAAAAACGGGAAAGCCAAAACCTTTAAAATTGTGGATGCAGGGATGAACGACCTCATCCGCCCCGCCCTCTACCAGGGCTATCATGAAATTATCCCGGTCAGAGAACACCCCTCCGGATCCTGCGTCACAGCGGATGTTGTGGGTCCCATCTGTGAATCCGGAGACTTCCTCGCCCAAAACAGGGACATGCCGGACGTGCGCCAGGGAGAACTCCTGGCCGTACTGTCCGCCGGAGCCTATGGTTTTTCCATGTCTTCCAACTACAATTCACGGCCTATGGCGGAAGAAGTCCTGGTGGACGGGGACCAATGGAACGTCATTCGCAGCCGTCAAAGCTGGGAAGACCTCATCCGGGGAGAATCCATTCCGGAATAACACCCCCATCCCGCCCATCTTTAGAATGCCCTTCCAACGATAAAACGAAGAGGGGCATTTCCTTTCAACCGTACTGAATGGAAAACAAGGCAGAATTTTCAAGTCCGCCGAGCCACGCGGAGCTTCTTTCCGGAGACGCCGCACGCTACTGCCGTACGGACTCCGGTGGACCGGTCCGGCCGCAAGTCACAATGAGCCGAACATGAACATGTCCCGCAAGAACGTTGCAACCCCGGCGTGCGCCTGAGTTCAGCCTTGCCCTCCTGAAAAAAAACACCTATCATATCCCCGTTATGCCAATAGCCACACCAGAACAATACATTACCATGCTTGAAACGGCCAAAAAGGAAGGCTACGCCTATCCGGCCGTTAACGTGACCACGATCGAAGTCATCAACGGCGCTCTCCGCGCTTTTTCCGAAGCCAAAAGCGACGGTATCATTCAGGTTTCCATCGGTGGCGGCAAATTCGCCTCCGGCAGCTCCGTAGGCAATTCCGCCCTTGGCGCCATTGTTCTGGCGGAAGCAACGCGCCGTCTGGCTGAAAAGCACAACGTTCTCGTAGCCCTTCACACGGACCACTGCCAGCCCGAACACGTGGATACTTTCCTGCGTCCTCTGATTGCCGAATCCCGCCGCCGCGTGGAACGCGGTGAAGCCCCCCTCTTCAATTCCCACATGCTGGACGCCTCCACGCTTCCCATGGCGGAAAACCTCAAGCTTTCCCGGGAACTGCTGAAGGAATGCGCCGAACTGGGCATCGTTCTTGAAATCGAAATCGGCGTTGTGGGCGGAGAAGAAGACGGAGTGGACAACTCCGGCCATCCCGCCGACAAGCTTTACACTTCTCCGGAAGATATGCTGATGACGTATGAAGCCCTCGCGCCCCTCGGCAAATTCATGCTGGCCGCCACTTTCGGCAACGTGCACGGCGTGTACAAGCCCGGCCACGTCAAACTGAAACCCAGCATCCTGCGGGACGGTCAGGAAGCCGTGGTTGCCAAACACGGTGAAGCGGCTCGCATGCCCCTCGTCTTCCATGGCGGTTCCGGTTCCGAACTTTCCGATATCCGCGAAGCCGTTTCCTACGGCGTCGTCAAGATGAACATCGACACCGACACGCAATACGCCTTCACCCGCCCGATCGTCTCCCACATGTGCGAACACATCAACGGAGTGCTCAAGATTGATGGCGAAGTGGGCAACAAGAAGGATTACGATCCCCGTTCCTATCTTGCCAAGGGTGAAAAGGGAGTCGCCGCCCGCCTTCAGGAAGCCGCCGACAATCTTATGTCCGCCGGCAAGACCCTCTTTGGCAAAATCTAAAAAGAGTTCCCTCAACGAATTTGATGCCATGCCCGGTTTCTTTTAAGAAACCGGGCATTTTTTCTGGAAAAACCCGCCAACAGGGTAAGGCGGGAAACGCTTTCACCGAGTATCTATCCCTCTGAGACGACGGGAAAACGAACCGTTCCCCGTCTTCTTCTTTTCTGTACTCTGGGCTTCTCCGATTACGGGACCATTAACTCGCATTCTTCCACAAGGAAACCGCTGCGGACATATAACACAATAGCCGCACAGGAAAAACCGGAATTATTCATAACCGAACAAGGCCATTCCTCCGCTCAGCGGACCGCAGGGAACCCGGCAACGCGGCTCTATCCCATCACCGCTTGAACACAGGAGCCTTTCCCCAGCGCTCCAGGAACCTTAATTTCCTGCTTTGCGGGATTCCCTTACGCGGTCATTGGCGTTCAGGATGCGCTTGCGCAGACGGATAAAATGAGGCGTAGCCTCCACCAGTTCATCAGGTTCAATGTACTCAATGGCACGTTCCAGAGAAAAAATGACGGGAGGGGAAAGCTGGATGCCGTCTCCCTTCGTGGCTGAGCGGATATTGTTCAAATGCTTTTCCTTGCACGGGTTGACCGGCATATCCATCTGCCGCGGGTTTTCGCCTACAATCTGGCCTTCGTAAATATCTTCCTGCGGCCCCACAAACAGACGCCCGCGTTCTTCCAGCGCTACCAGCGCGAACGGAGTGGAAACGCCCGTCTCCATGGAAACCAGGGTGCCGGTGGTACGCGTGGTGATGTCCCCGGCATAGGGGCCGTAATCCCGGAACAGGTGGGAGAAAATACCGTGGCCGGACGTCAGATTGACCAGCTCAAATTCAAAACCGATAATACCGCGGGTGGGAATATAAGCCTGAATAAAAGTATGGCCCGTGCCTTCCCTGCATACCATGTCTTCCATCTGTCCCTTGCGGGCGTGAAGAAGCTTCATGACGCCGTTGGCATGTTCGTCCGGAACTTCTACGTACATCGTTTCATACGGTTCCGTAAGGCGGTCGTTTTCATCCCTCTTCATGATCACGGTGGGACGGGAAACGCACAGTTCATAATTTTCACGGCGCATGGTCTCCACCAGCACAGCGATCTGCATGGCGCCGCGGGCAGAAACGGAGAAAACGCCGGCCTTGTCCGTATCCTCCACCTGGATGGAAATATTCGTCCGCATTTCCCTCATCAGGCGGTCGCGTATCACGCGGGAAGTCACATTCTTGCCGTCGCGCCCTCCGAAAGGCCCGTTGTTGATGGAAAATTCCATGGAAATGGTAGGAGGATCAATCGCCACGAATGGAAGGGGTTCCGTATCCGCGGAACCGCCCAGGGTTTCCCCGATGTTGACGTTTTCAAACCCCGCCACCCCTACGATGTTGCCTGCCACGCCGATGGCCGAATCCGTAGTGCTCAGGCCGGAATATTCAAACATGCGGGTCACTTTTCCGGAAATGCAGGAGCCGTCGCTCTGATGGAGCCACACGGTATCCCCTTTCTTCACAGTGCCGGAAGTAATGCGGCCGATAGCCACACGGCCCACATAATCGTCCCAGTCAATATTGGAAACGAGCATCTTGAATTCACCCTCCGGATCGGCATCCTTCGGAGCGGGGATATGTTCCACAATCTTGAATAAAAGAGGAGTGCAGTCCACAGGAGGTTCCCCCTCCATGGAATTCATGAAGTAACCGTCGCGGGCGGAACCGTACACGAAAGGAGCCTCAAATTGTTCATCCGTGGCGCCCAGCTCCAGAAAAAGCTCCAGCACCTGGTCATGCACGGCGGCGGGATCGGCATGCGGACGGTCGATCTTGTTAATGACGACAATGGGCATCAGACCTTCCTGAAGGGCCTTGCGGAGCACAAAACGTGTCTGGGCCTGCGGCCCTTCAAAAGCGTCCACCACCAGAAGCACGCCATCCACCATTTTCATCACGCGCTCCACTTCCCCGCCGAAATCCGCGTGTCCGGGAGTATCCACAATATTGATCGTATATCCATTCCAGAGGATGGATGTATTCTTGGCCTTAATCGTGATGCCCTTTTCTCGTTCCAGATCCATGGAATCCATGGCGCGTTCCTGCACGGCCTGGTTAGCACGGTAGGCGCCTCCCGCCTGCAAAAGTTGGTCAACCAGGGTCGTCTTCCCATGGTCAACGTGAGCGATAATGGCGAGGTTGCGGAACTTGGAAGGATCTGACATTGCGCGCGAGAGCTAAAAACACCGGAAAATAAATGTCAAGTCTGCTCCATGAATACCGACTATATTTTCAGCGGTTGCAAGCCTCCCTGCCGCCATTGCCGCAAGCGATGGAACTTTTATTTTCCTCCGGCGCATTTATAGCTTCCCCCCCTCCTCAAATAGGAGTATTCTGTTCCGGCATAAGTAATTTCTCAATTCTAGATAACAATGAAGATTTGGTTAGATGGAAAGCTGGTGGAACAGGAGGAAGCAAAAACCTCGGTTTTCGACCACGGCACACTCTATGGAGACGGCATTTTTGAAGGTATCCGGTTCTATAATAAGCGCGTTTTCCGCCTGGAAGACCACATGGACCGCCTGTACAACTGCTCCCATTATCTGTTGCTGGATATTCCTTACACTCAGGAAGAACTCTCCAACGCCGTATGCGAAACGGTCGCGGCCTCCGGCCTGAACGACGGCTATATCCGTCTGGTGGTTACCCGCGGCGTCGGCAATCTGGGACTTAACCCATTCAACTGCAAACGGTCCTGCGTCTTCATCATTGCGGATAAAATCTCCCTGTACGATCCGAATGTATATGAAAACGGGCTGGCCCTGATTACCAGCTCCGTGCGCCGCAACCGTCCGGACACTGTTTGTCCGCAGGTCAAGTCGCTCAATTATCTCAACAACATCCTGGCCAAAATGGAAGCTGTGCGCCAGGGTGCGGCGGAAGCCCTGATGCTGAACGACCTGGGTAATGTGGCCGAATGCACGGGCGACAACATTTTCATCGTGAAGGACGGTACCGTGTTCACGCCGCCAGTTACGGACGGCTGCCTGGACGGCATCACGCGCCGGGTAGTGCTGGAAATCTGCCGGGAGCTGCAAATCCCGGCTCAGGAAAAGACCATGAACCGCTTTACCATCACTTGTGCGGACGAATGCTTCCTGACCGGCACTGCCGCGGAATGCGTTCCCGTGACCAAACTGGACGGCTATCAGCTGGGCTCTGGAAAAATCGGTCCTGTTACAGCTCGAATCCTGGCCCGTTTCCAGGAACTGGCCCAGACCACGGGAACATCCTGTTAAAATCAGCCAACCCTTTTTTGGACCAACGAAAACGGCTCCGTCATCCGGCGGAGCCGTTTTTTTGCGCTATTCCGTTAAATATAAAAAAGAAAACACAGGTAAGCACATTCCCGCGGAGCTATACAGCAATCTCCTCTGGAAATGCAGACTTGCGACCTTCACGGCCTCCCGTTCCGAAACACTGCAGAAGAATCCAATATGAAAAGCCGCGCCATTTGTGAAATGACAAGGCAAGTGACATATTGCATGTCCGGCCGCCACGCCGGACATGTCTCAACCTGGAAAAAGGCTATTTCTTCTTGGGCAGGCCGGTTTCCGGGTCAAACTGCTTAGCCTGCTGGGCATGTTCTTTCGTCTGATAGAACCGAACGTAATCAACCAGGAATTTTACAGGATACCCTTGCCCGTCTTTAGGAGCTTTCTCGCACCAGGTGCCGCCCACGGCGGAATTGAGAATGAGATAGAACGGCGTACGGAACGGATTCCCCGCCCCATTGGCATAATTGGTGGTATTAAGGTCAATGGACTTCACCAGCTTGTCATCCACCATCAACTTGATGGAATCCTTGTCCCATTCCATGACATAGGTATGAAAATCATCGGAAAGATTATCTATCTTCACAGTCCCTCCGCGGGAAGCATCCCTTTTGGACACGCCGTCCGGACTCAAATGGAAAGTGGAATAAACCACATCCGGCTGTTGGGAAATATTCTCCAGCATATCAATCTCTCCATTGGCGGGCCAGCCCCATTTATTCTTGCCAAGCAGCCAGATGGCTGGCCAGATGCCCTTGGTTTTGGGAACCTTGGCACGCACTTCCAGTCTGCCGAACATGAAATTTTTTGTCTTGATCGTCGTAACGGAACCGGAGGTATAGGGCATGAACTTGGTATTCTTGATCCAATCCGCCGAACTTTTTTTGTAATTGATATTGGCGAACTTTTCAAAATGGGTTTCCAAAACCAGGCAGCCATCCTCCAATCTCATATTCTTGGGTCGGCCTGTATAAGTCTGCTGGGATCCCTGGTTACGGATTACTCCCAACTCCGGTTTCCACTTTTTGGCGTCTATCCTAGAACCGTTGAACTCGTCACCCCAGACATAAACCCATCCGCCGGGGAGGGTCCTCGGAGGTTTGGAATCTTCTCCCTTTACAGACATGCAAAGGCATGCAGTCAATAACACGGCAAATAGGCTCTTCTTCATACGGAGCAATACTGCACCTAGTTCCGCAGCCTTTCAAACAAAATACATCATTCGGGACCTCATACCTCCTTTCCCCTGTCAAATGGCGAAATATCCTGCAAAATGAATAGAACTTTTAACCCGGCACATGCTATGGTCATGATATGAAAACCACTTTTCCTCCCCATGCCCGAGCGCTCCTCCACCAGACGCCTGCAGGCGCTGTCGTGATTGTGGAAAACGGCACAGCCGTCACCCATCTTTTCTTCAGCCGCATGGCACAGCCGGAGCATTTGGAATGGGAGGAAACACCCCTGCTGCGTCAAACGGCTGACCAGCTGGATGAATATTTTCAAGGTTCCCGCCGCGTATTTGACGTGCCGCTTTCTCCCCAGGGAACCGAATTTGAACGAACGGTCTGGAAAGCCCTTCAAGCCATCCCCTATGGAGAAACCAGAAGTTACGGAGACATTGCCCGGCGAATAGGACGCCCATCAGCATGCCGGGCAGTAGGACAGGCCAACAATCGGAACCCTGTCGGCATCATCATCCCTTGCCACCGAGTCATCGGAGCCGACGGCAAACTGACCGGATATGCAAGCGGCCTGACCATTAAACAATACCTGTTGGAATTGGAACAGGGCTCCGCCACTCCTTTCACATTATTCACGGATGTGGAACGCATGCCCGGAAATACTCCGGCCAGTCCATAAAACGGCAGGACTGAAAAATTCCGGTCAGTGCTGCATACCGTTTTCCGTCTGAGGAAGAGGCATGGATTTCAAGGCGGCCTTGGGGGATTCAATATCCAGCCATTGAAGAGGCAGCAATTCACCCGTTACCCTGTAATGTTTGTAGGTTAATCCGGCAAACACAGCCAGAAAAAATATCAGGACGGCATAAAGAGCCATCCATAAATAATGATTCCGGGTCGTGCGGGCGGCTTCATCCGCCAACTGCTGTAAGTTCCGCATAGCGATCGAAGGGACGGCATCTTCTTCTCTCCCGGATGATTCGGCAGAAAATCCCGGAGATGGCTCTTCCGCAAACCGGAGCCTGGCATCCCCCAAAGCGATTTCATCGCCATCGTAAAGGGTCGCGGCGACCATCGGCGTCAGGCCGTTGATTTTAGTTCCATTAGTGGAGCCAAGGTCTTCCAGGACATATCCCCCTTCCTTAAACTGAAGCAAGGCATGCTCTCCGGAAACCGACTGAAAGGGAAGCACGATCTCGCAATGCTCGTCACGTCCGATGCGTGCGAAATATTCACCGTTCTTTGGAAGAACTATGGTTTTTTCAGAACCGTCGGGAAGGTGGATGGAAAGGCGTGGCATGATTCCCGGAAATCATGCCACGCCCATACTCATTTTCAATCCAAAAGACCGTTTGCCCATCACGTATAAGAAAAATGGCAATATCCGCCTTTCCCCAGAAAGACAGAATTCCATGCAAATTCATGATATGGGTTCATACTCCTCAATTTTTATTTTTCCCGCAGACTTTCGAAACATATTTTAAGCAATTACAGTGGCCTCCAGAGAGGTTTTCCATAAGTAATCCACTCATTTTAAAACATTACATGAAATACTGAATCAATTTTTTTCCTGATTGGAAACAGACCTTCCGAAACTGCGACGGATCATGCCGGACACGAACACTGCGCAAACGACAATCTTCAAGGGGGACAACTTGTTGGGAATCGCTAAACAGGCCATTTTCAAACATACCGTTTTCCGGGAGGGCCGCCCTCCCGGAACATAGGGATTGGATATACGCGCAAACTGCCGTCCTGCCTTTGGACATGTCCTTCACTATCTCGATAATTTTTTTATTTGCCTGGAGCGGCTTAAATCAAAAGAACTCAACTGAAATTTTTTCTGCTGTCTGGCATCTGCCGCTCCTCTTCTGGCATGGAGTTTATTCACCCTGGGTTCCCTTCCCCGTCCGTTACATGCAGACGTCTGCATGACACCAATAAAAGCGGCATGTCGCTGCCGCTGTCCCTGATTATTTTAATAAGAGGAATTTTTCTCTTCATTTATTACTGTGAAGACAGCCAGCATGGCACAAATCAATCCGGGGCATCGTAAAAACATCCGGAGTTCCCGTAATGATTCGAAATCCTCTTTCACGGGAAAGTCAGCGGCCTACACCGTGGAAAAACCGTGCAGCCCTGCACATGTCTTGCGTTTTGAAGGAAAATGTTTCATATTCAGACCATGTTTGTTGACAACATCCGCATATTCGCCAGGGCAGGAAAGGGAGGAAACGGGCTGGTCAGCTTCCGAAGGGCCAAATTCGTGCCCAAGGGAGGCCCGGACGGCGGTGATGGAGGCGATGGCGGAAGCGTCATTCTGGAAGTGGATCCGCACACGAATGACCTGCGTTCTTTTTTTTATGATCCAAAATTAATCGCCACGGACGGGGTAGGCGGACAAAGCGCCAAGAAACATGGCAAGAACGGCAAATCCGTCATCGGGAAAGTGCCCCCCGGCACCATTATCTACCGCAGCAATGCCTCTTCCATGGCGGAGGCGACCTGGCTGGAACGGGAAGGTGAAGGCATTGAACTGGAAAAAATAGCGGATCTGACGGAAATCGGCACCCGGTTCACGCTGTGCCAGGGCGGCCTCGGCGGCAAGGGAAACTGGCATTTCCGTTCCGCGACCAACCAGGCGCCTACGGAAGCCGAGATGGGAACGGAGGGGGAGGAAGGAGTCTTCTTTATGGAATTGCGCCGCATTGCGGACGCCGGGCTGGTAGGCTACCCCAACGCGGGCAAAAGCACATTGCTGGGAGACATTTCGGAAGCCAAGCCCAAAGTAGCCAGCTATCCTTTTACCACGCTTCAGCCTATCATTGGAGTGGTGGAATTCGACAGCTTTCGCCGCTGCATTGTGGCGGACATTCCCGGCATCATTGAAGGCGCACACAACAACCGGGGCCTGGGACATGAATTCCTGCGCCACATCACGCGCTGCAAAGTGCTCGTCTTCGTTCTGGACATGGCCGGCAGCGAAGGCCGCGACCCCATTGAAGACCTTCAGAATCTCCGCACGGAAATTAAACTGTACAGCGAAGACCTGGCCAAACAGCCCTGGTTCGTCGTCGCCAACAAAATGGACCTGGAAGGAGCGGAAGAAAATCTGGCTAACTTCCGCATGCGTTTCCCGAAAGTGGACGTCATCCCCATTTCCGCGCTCAATGGAGACGGTATTTCCCGGCTCAGGAACAGGCTTGATGAGCTTGTAGGTTATAAATTCATCCGTTAACTTATTCATTCAACTTTCTTTCAACCTTTGACATGACAGCCCCTCTCTCCGTAACGACAGCTCCCGACCAGCTTCTGTGCCGTATCGCCGGAATTGGAGACCTCTTCGCCATTGAAGGGGAATTCGTCACCGGGAAGGAAATCCCCAGCGGGCACATCAACACCACTTACAAGGCCACCTACCGTAAAAGCGACGGGACGGAAGATTCCTATATCCTCCAGCGCATCAACGATTACGTCTTCAAAGACCCCAAAGCCGTCATGCGCAATGTGGAAAAAGTCACGCGTCACATCAACTGGAAAGTCCTGCGCCGCCTGAAAGATTCCGCCGGCCAAACCCTCAACCTCTACCCGGCCCGGGGAGGACGCAACTACATTGACATCCCCGGCGACGGCATCTGGCGCTGTTACAACTACCTAGCCGGCACGCACACCTACGACGTGGTGGAAAACACCCGCCAGGCCTACCAGGCGGGATTTGCCTTTGGCTCCTTCCAGGATTTGATCAGTGACATGAACCCGGACGACATCGTGGAAACCATACCTGGCTTCCATCATACCCGGAACCGCTTCAACCGCCTGATGGAAGTGGCGGAACTGGATCCGCAGGGGCGTCTTTCCACCTGTCTGCCTGAATTGGAATTCATTAAAGCCCGTGAGCAGGATGTGGATCGGTTGCTGAATCTCCAGGAAAGAGGCGTGCTTCCTACCCGCATCACTCATAACGACACCAAAATCAACAATGTCATGCTGGATGAGGACACAGACCACGCCGTCTGCGTCATTGACCTGGATACGGTCATGCCCGGCCTGGTGTTGTACGACTTCGGAGATATGGTGCGCACCGTCACTCCGCCTACGGAAGAAGACGAAGAAGACCTGGACAAGGTGCGCATGCGCATGCCCATGTTCCAATCCATTGTAGAAGGGTATCTGTCTGCTGCCCACGGTTTCCTGACCCAGGCGGAAATAGACCAGCTTGCCTTCTCAGGAAAACTCATCACGCTGGAAATCGGCATCCGTTTCTTAACGGACTATCTGGAAGGCGACCCATACTTCAAGGTCTCACGGCCGAACCACAATCTCATCCGCTGCCGTACGCAGCTCAAACTGGTGGAATGCATTGAACAGGAACTTCCGGCCATGGAACAATATGTTCAGCGCGTCGCCAGGGGAATGTCCAGAAAATAAGGAAGAAGTTCTCCCTCTTCTATTCCACCACCTCCGGGGACGGCTATGCCGTCCCTTCTTTTTTATATTATTTGAACATGGCGGCCCATTCCATAATCCAAGAAACATTACACGTAATAGCCATAAGCCATGTTTGAAATACCAGACATCCAACTCAATCAATATGGCAAGCCGGCAAGGATCATGTTCCTGGCTCCATATGCCCCCGACGCTCCCGATTTCTCCAAAAAACCCTACACAGGCAATGGAGGCTACCCTCAGTACCACTACAACATTTATAAAGCCATCCAGGACATAGGCTATGACGTCGTCTCCTCCTCCAAACCCTATTCCGTCCAATTCGCCAAGGGAAACGTGGACTATGTATTCTCCCTGATGAACAGGTTCGCCATGTCCAGACCTGAAATATTCATTTCTTCCTACTGCGAATTCATTCAGATTCCCTACCTGGGCGCCCCTCCCAACATCCGCGCCATAGCGGAAGACAAATTGCTGACCAAAATGGTATTCCGCTCCCTGGAATTGAACGTTCCGGAAGGCATTGGACTTTCCGGAGAAAAAGGTATTCCGGCCCAGGCCCCTTTCCCAGGCCCCTATTTTGTCAAAAAGCGTTTTGGAGCCGCTTCAGGCGGCATCCGGGAAGACAGCATCTGCAGCTCCTGGAAAGCCGTGGACTCATGCGCCCGGCGCCTGATGGAAGAAGGGCACGAAGTGCTCGTGGAACAATACTGCGAAGGCATTGACGTCACCGTTCCCGTACTGGGCGGGGAAAACCCCGTCATCCTGGGATATGTGCAGCCGAAATCCGACAAACCGGGCAGCATCATCACGGAAGACCTGAAACTGCACGACCATCTGGGCTACCAACTGGTCTCCGTTCAGGATATGGAGCAGGACATCGCCTGTGACGTCCGGAAAATCTGGAGCGCTCTGGGGCCGATGGACTATTTCCGCATCGACTATAGAATCGACTTCGAGACGGGAGAACGGCGCATTCTGGAAATGAACATCTGCTGCCACCTGGGCAAAAGCGGCTCCATCTGCCTGGCGGCCGCAGAACACGGCTACTCCCAGGAGGACCTCCTCAAATACATTATCGCCTACAGCATGCACAGGCAGAAGAACCTCCGCCAATACGGCACATGGCTCATCTGACCCGCAGGGAAGAAACGGTTCGCATTCCGGTCAGAGCAAAAGCGGCACTTCACGAATCCGGTATCCGGCTGATTGCCTCAAACACCTCCTGCCAGCTTTCCATGGAAGCTTCCTGGCCGCCCAGGGCCATGCCCCGCTCACGGGCGGCAGCGGCCATGTCTTCCCGGTAGTGGGGCTCCCAAGCCATCTTAGTGGCGTACGTGATGAAATCACCGGGGCATTCGCACAGCCATCCGGTCTTCCCGTGTTCCACCATTTGTTCCCACCCCCCGCGCCTGTCCACAACAAGCACACTCCCGCTTGCCATGGCCTCAAAACCCACACGCGGCCAATTCTCCGTCGTATCGGTGGGCTGCAAAACGATGTGGCAGCGCCGGTAAAACTCCTGTTGAGACAAAGACTTTTGATCATGGAAAGTCTCCACCCAATCGGGAGGCCTGCCGGTCTTCGCCTCGCTCCGCCGGTCAAAACCGAGAAAAGTGCCCTTCTTCCGGACAGGAGAAGCAAAATGCTCGTAGATATGCCACGTATCCTTGCTGAACTTATCTTCATCCTGCCGGGAAATGTGTCCGGCTCCAAACCAGTCCGTGGAACGCCCTGCAGCAAAAGGAAAATCTGCCGCATCAAAATACGGCCTAAACGTCATGAACCGGATGGCCGGGTCGGGATTTAAAGCTCTCAGGCGAGGCATGACGTTTCCCATTACGTTGCTATTTTGATAAAGAAACAGGGAAATATCTCCCCGCCTCATGGCTTCCTTTTCCCTGCCGAAAAGCCAGGTCATGCAATTGACGAAAACTGTCCTTCCCGTCCGTTTTCGTATCTTCGGGAGAGCAGCCAGAAACTCTTCATTACAAAAACTGATGACGGGAGCCCCTGCCGGAATGGCCTCCCAATCATAGCCTTCATGCACCGCAACACCCAATTTCACCATCTCCGGATAAAGTCCGGCGCCGTGTGCATTTTTCTGGGTGGGGATAAGATGCATTTCCACCCCCATCTGCTTCCAAACCTTAATCTGGTGATAAAGCTCGGCTCCCGCACCGCCGTAAAGGGATGGAAATCCAACAATATAGAGAGAATGTATCATTAATTAATGGATTTATGTAGAATAGTCTTGCCGTAAGATTTTCAGAACATTTGGACTATTGATATTCAGAAAATTATTCAGATGAAAATAGAAAAAATGAATAAAACAAATTTAAAGTAAACAATTCCATTAATCAATAAACATTTATTGCAAAATTTGCACTAAATCTTTTTTCGTTCTGTTTTTAAATAATATTAATATATCACTTAAACTAAAACATCGATCTCCACAAAAAGATGCAACCAATAAAAAACCTATTCAATTTAATTCTCTTCTTTATCAGATAACTTTTGTTTCAAGAAATTAATTACTTTTTCTGAGATTCATCATCTAAATAATTGGCAAATTCAACGTATGCATTTTTTATGATTATTTCCATCGTTCTTTTATCTTTGGGATCAATAGCTATCGTTCTGTTCCCGGCAATTTTTTCAAAACTGTCTGTAACTAATCTTTTCAGAACGTCTTCCGGATTTTTTCCTATGAAATGAGCCAATATGCTTCTACTATTCCAATCATATCCATGTTTCTTCATTTCATTATAAAATTGATTTTCAATTACTTTCTTTTTATTTAACAAAATCACGGTTTTGAAATAATTACGTTCACTCTTGTTAATTATCATTTGATTTATAAGAAAACACTGAAAAAGATATTTTTGAACTATCTTCGGTAAATATTTAACATCGAATTTCCGATAAAAATTCATAGACTGCTCCAATATAAAGTGGTTATTTTGATCACTTAATATAGAAGAAGAATACTTGGAATTACCTACAGCACGCATTAAGAATGCAGAAGATTGAAGTATATACTTTTTTAAATATTCTTGTTCTTTTATTGAAAAATTGTTTTTAACATAGTCTGAATCCTGATAATTATTCACATCAGAATAGACACTCATCGGGAATAATAAAATAAAAAACAGAAATATTTTTCTCATAATTTTGATTGATTTAATCATATATCTGTTTGCATTTTAATTTACAATTTCTATTGTCAACAAAAATAAAAGCTGATGCAATAATAAATAGAATGCCTTGAATTTTATTCTCTTCTACAGACGGTCCTCCAATAGAAGAGTTAAATTGTTGTGCACGCTCATATGAAATTTAACCATCCTCCACATTGTGCCTGTAAACGATTTTCACAGTCATTTAAACAATCTTGCAATTTTTTAGAATAATTTGTCCTCTGCGGCATTCCCTTCCATCCTGAGAATATTCCCATACGGGCCGTATTCGTACAAGGCGCGGCGTCCCGCTCGGATGCCGAAGAGCGCCGTGGTGTTTTTCAACAGGTCGTGCGTGAGTACAGGTTTTCCGCCCAGGTTCTCGTCTCATCAAAAAGGCTCATGGCCAGGATGCGCGTGGCTGCCGGTTCCAGCAGATCCCACAGATAGGTTTTTCGCAGTACGGACATCGCTGATTCCGTTGTCCAATCATATTGTAATATGGCCTCATAATACTATTAATTCAAGATTTTGTAAGAACCATTGGCCATTCTTATTGAATATTTCTGTTCCAATTTAGATCTGCTATATTATATTAACCATTAGAAAGAATTTGATATGCAGTTTCTTCTGGAAAAGGATATGAAAGGGACTTTTAGATATCTTCTTCGAAATGTCGAATCAGATATATTCCACATGATCATTCGATATATGATGAATATAATAAAGAAAATTCTATATCCTCAATCTTGGGGATAGAACGATAATATAAATTATTATATCTAATTATTCATAATTTTATTTTTCAATTTTATACATTCATCTTTATAATCATAAAACGAATTATTTTCCATTAGTTTTAATATTCTTCCCAACAAATTCTTTTCACTTTCATTTAAATTCTTATAATTTTCAATAACAGCACCAATTGTATATCCTACAAATGAATCGATATTTCCAATTTCATATTTATGATAATCACCAAAAAAATATTTAATAGTTAAATTTAAACATGTCGGAAAATAATACCTAAGAAAAGATGTTGAAAATATATAATGCGGCAAAATTGTTGTATCATATTCAAGTGGCATTAAATCATACTCCCATGAACATTTTAACCAATTTATTTTATGAACATGGACATATTCACAAAATTCAATTACAGGCAGCGCAAAAGATTCAGACTTTATAAAATCAATGCATATTTTGAATTGTTTATTATTTGGAAGCGGGAACACAGGATATATAACCTTCATTATATCAAGAAAGGATTGATAGGACAATAAATTAGTATCCATAATAGATAAAAAATTTAATTTATTTTTTGACTATGAGAATTTCATAATAATTGATTGAGTTTATCTTGGCAACGTTTTTTGCCCGCTAAAGCGCGCTCAATTTCATCATTATGTGCATTATCTCCACCATTGAAGCATTCATTATTTATTTTTGTTCTTGCATCAATACAGTCTTGAAATCTTTTTATATTTCTTTCTATTTCATTTTTACACATATTTTTGTTTTTACAATGCATTGATGAACCTTTGCACTTACGACCAACCTCTTTATTTAATTCACTATGTCTTTGTTTTGAACAATTTCCATATCTAGGTTTTTGAGGAATTGCTATTGGAACTGTTTCTGGAACTGTTTTCTTTGTAGTATCCGAGCTTATTTCATCTATTACTTTTTCGGCAACTACCACCACTACCGCAACAGCTACACCTACTGCCGCCGCCGCTACCACCGCCGCTCCTATAGGATTAAATAGAGCAATCGCAAACGCGAATTGCCCCTGCACATCAATCAATTGTCCTCTGCGGCATTCCCTTCCATCCTGAGAATATTCCCATACGGGCCGTATTCGTACAAGGCGCGGCGTCCCGCTCTGATGCCGAAAAGCGCCGTGGTGTTTTTCAACAGGTCGTGCGTGTAGTACAGGTTTTCCACCCAGGTTCCCGTCTCATCAAAGAGGCTCATGGCAAGGATGCGCGTGGCTGCCGGTTCCAGCGGATCCCACAGATAGGTTTTTCGCAGTACGGGCATCGCTGTTTCCGTCGCGTTGGCGGCGTCCAGTTCCGCGATTTGCAGGTAGCCGTGATAAATGAACCGTTTCTTCGACATCAGGACTTCTCCTTCATAGACGGCTTTCTCAATCCGTCTGTTCAGATAGCCGTAATACGTATCGCATGCTCGTTTTTAAAGGCATGGTAAAAACAGTTATTTCTATCTCTTCATATCATTCATGAGTTATTTCCTTTCATCTTATCAAAATCAATCATTCTAATTTATCAATATTAAATAATTTTAGAATAGTAGTAATTTTTATAGTTTTGACCTAACATCATTAATAATATATAAAAAAATCTTATGAAATTACTCTATATAGTTTCAATATTTTTCTCCTCCACTAATAGTGATAACCAAGTAACACATTCTTTATAATCATATGGGTTAAGTCCACTATTTTTTTCGCCAAGATCAAGTAGCCATTCCAAAATGGTTCGTAACTGAACAGAAGAAAATTTTTTAAAGATATCCAAATCGTCACGCATTCTACCGATCATATTCTGACATGTGCAATCTACTAAGAGATCTGAATCTTTCAATTTTTGAAATTTAATCAGCTCTTCAAATGAAATATAAATAACAGCAGGCAAATAATATCTAAAAGCCTCGTTGCTGAAAACAGAAAAAAAATCCCATATATATTTACAATCACTAGCTTTCAAAGATATCCACGATTTCCCTTGAATATATGTTATATCTTCAAATTCATTTTCATATTTAATGTTATTTGGAATCGGCAATATCGGAAAATTTATTTCTAAAGATTCTTTTTTTAATAATTGCATTTTTCTTCTATGAATTTTTCACATTTTGATAAATTATTCCAAGCATCTTTCGCTTGTTCTTGATGAGTTTTATTTCCACCCTTAAAACATTTATTATTAATATGACTCCTAGCACTAGCAAGCATTAACCATGATTTCTTTTTCATTTTTAATATATAGCAACAGTCATCGCCCGTACACTTTCCACTTTTACCAACCTCTTTCTTTGCTCTATTCACTTTGTCTTGTAAATATTTTTGTTCTGCTTCCGAACAATCACCAGGTTTTGGAATATCTGGATAAGGCACGGCAATTGGCTCGACTTTAGGAATTACATTCTCAGATATTTTTTTAATAACTTTTTCTGTCGTTCCTGGGGCAATAACTTCAGTAATGGCTACGGTGGTTACTGCAACAGCTGCAACTGTCAATCCAACTGGATTCAACAACGCCGGCAATGCAAACCCAAACTTTCCTTGTACGTCTATAAAAGCGCTGGGGAAATTTCCCACATAGCCATACAGATTTTCCTGAAGCCTTTCCATCATCGGCTCCCGGGACAACCATCCAAAGTTTTAGCAGTTCCAAAGAGAGAACTATTCAAAATGATTTTTTCAATATTTGAATTTAATCCATTAATAAATAACGAATCACATCTAGGTATATCATTATTTTTCAAATTCTCAAAATATGCCATCATTGAGTTGAATAGTGAATAAATTTTAAAGGCTGTTGAATCCTCACGTGGTAATAACAGTCCCCCAAAAACTACTCCAAAAATTTTTGAATTGTATCCGTATGCAACCAGAGGAGTTCCAGAAACTTCATTTCCATATGCCCCAAATAAATTAATTATAAACTCCAGATTTTCTAACGACACTTGCTGATTAATCATATTTGATAATTTATATTGTTTCATTATTTTCATCAAAGCGCTACTGACGACGTCTTCAGAATCGGAAACCATAATAGAATATTGTTTCATCATTTTATTTTCAAGAAGACATATATAATAAAAATATATTTTATTATCATTCAAAAATAAAATATTATATTTTTTTCTTTCTTCATCTGCTTTCAAAAATAAAATATCATACTTATCAGGAAATTCAGCCTTTAAACAAGGATGTTCTTCAACCCAACATTCATAACCAAGAAAAGGCAAAATACTTCTCTCTTCACATAAAAAGGGAATGTATGTAGACAGACTTTTATTTATTATTTCAATATCTGAACTGATTTCTTTTATCTTATGCAAAGCGGTTTCTACAGCTGCATCCAACGGGGTAATATTATTGTTTCCCGCAAATAAAATATTACCCGCCGAAATAAAAAATAATAAAAATAAATAAATAATATTCATAGTCACTGTCTTATTCCATTAATAAATGTTACATTTGTTTTTCCTGCAGGTCTGTTAGGGTTATAGAGATGGATACGCATATTATCATCCCGATCTCTTACTAATACCGTAATTATTACTACTGAAAAAATTTTAACATTTTCTTTCATTTTTAATATTTTTCATTTATATGAATTTATTATAATGTTTATAATTAATTTTTATTTTTAATTTCCGAATCTAATATTTTAAGAGCGTTGTTACAGCTATCTGCAAAATAATTATCTTTATTTTGAAACAATATCCACTTCCTTACAATTTCAAGCTGATTTTTTGTATAAGAACGGTATATATAATTTACTTCTTTTTGCACATAAGTACGTATTCTCTCCGAAAAACAAACGACAATAAGTTTATTCATCATCCATTCCTCAGCGTCAGCCATATAATTATTCACCCTTGATATTTCTTCCATATAAGAATTCCTTATAATAGAAGGGAAGAAATATGCAAGGGCTCTGCTTGTAGCAAAACTCACAAATTCGGCATTATCGTACCATTGTATCGCAGGAACATCAATCCAGCGCTGGTTTAAAAACGGTTCCCCGCATTCTCGTCCTTCATCATCCGGATAATCAGGATTTGCAATAAGATTGCGAATGTTTTTTGTTGGAAAAAAAGAGTTTTCTAAAGGAAATTCTCTTTCCACTTCCCGAATCATATCATTCAAATTTTTATGAGTATAATAATTCACCATTATAGTAATTTTTTCCTGCATTCTTTATATAAATTCCAACATCTTTCGGCACCTTTTCCTATCTCTTCAGACTGCTCTATATGTCCATTATCTCCACCATCAAAGCAATTTGAATCATACATTTTTCTTGCTTCTTCAGCATTTTTTAATTTTTGAGCCCGTCTCTTAAATTCATCACAAACAGAAGCTGTTGGATGCTCTGGGATACATAATTTTTTGCATGATTGACCTCGAGATGCTTCTTTAGCTTCTTTCTTTTTCCGCTTTAATTCTTCACAATCTGCTTTGGGAACTGTATTTGAAACAGGCACGGCAATTGGCTCGACTTTAGGAATTACATTCTCAGATATTTTTTTAATAACTTTTTCTGTCGTTCCTGGAGCAATAACTTCAGTAATGGCTACGGTGGTTACTGCAACAGCTGCAACTATCAATCCAACTGGATTCAACAACGCCGGCAATGCAAACCCAAATTTTCCTTGTACATCTATAAAAGCGCTGGGAAAATTTCCCACATAGCCATACAGATTTTCCTGAGGTCTTTCCACCATTGGATCCCTGCTTACCCACCTGCCATTTTGGGGATTATAATAGCGGTAATTGTAGTAAACCAGCCCCAGTTCGTCATCAGCGTATTCGCTGGAGAACCGGAACGGATTGTCCTCTGCGGCATTTCCTTCCATCCTGAGGATATTCCCATATGGGCCGTATTCGTACAAGGCGCGGCGTCCCGCTCGGATGCCGAAGAGCGCCGTAGCGTTTTTCAACAGGTCGTGCGTGCAGTACAGGTCTTCCGCCCAGGTTCCCGTTTCATCAAAGAGGCTCATGGCCAGGATGCGCGTGGCCACCGGTTCCAGCGGATCCCACAGATAGGTTTTCCGCAGTACGGGCATTGCTGTTTCCGTCGCAACGGCGGCGTCCAGTTCCACGATTTGCAGGTAGCCGTGATAAATGAATCGTTTTTTCGACATCAGGACTTCTCCTTCATAGACGGCTTTCTCAATCCGCCTGTTCAGATAGTCATAGCGGCACTCCACCCGCCTGTTCCCCTGAATAAACCTTGCCGCCTGGTTCAGGGCATTATAAGAAACTTCCCATTCTCCTGTGGACGTTTGAATCTTCGTCTGGTTGCCGTCAGCATCATAGCCAGGCGCGAAAGGCGCTTCTTCCTCCCGGGTGATGGCCGTGTACTGGTTCAGGCTGTTGGCCGTGTACGCCGCCGCTGACGCACCCGAACCTTCCCGGGAGGTGACGCGGTTGCCGATGTTGTCATACACATAGGAATATGTTCCCCCCCGGCTCATCGCGTCGGCGGCCAGTTCGCCGCGGCCGTTGTAGCTGTAGCTGTGCGTCAGGTCAGGAGCAGGGGTATTGAAGTAGTCCTTCTTTTCTGTGGGCCGCCCCAGCGCGTCATAGGCGTAGTCGGTTTTGGCCGGGTAGTTGACGCTGCCGGGACGCATATAGTCGATTCTGGTCAGCAGATCCCGTTTTTCTTCCCGGGTGTACCATCTCCGGAGGGTATTGGGGTAATCAAGCGTTTCCAGCAGTCCGTTGACGGCGTGGTAGCCATAGACGAAGGGATCGGCGCCGTTATTGAGCGAAACCGTAGAAAGACGTCCGCAACCGTCATATTCCCAGGCCGTCTGCTGGACAACGCCCTCCCCGTAATGCAGACTGTAACCCGAAGGCCGCCCCAAACCGTCGCGCAGATAGTTGAGCGCGCTTGCCGCCAGCCCTGCCGCAGTTTCCGATTCCGCTTCATTATATTGGTTGTAAGCCAGCGTCCTCGTGCCGGAATCGTCCGTGACCTGCGTGAGCAGGTTAAGGTGATTGTAGGTACAGGTGATGGAAGGAGTCGCGTCGTTGTGAGTGACGGAGACCAGGTTGCCCGTCTGCGGATCGTAGGCATAAGAAGTCGCCAGAGGCGTTCCCTGCCCGTCCACCGTCCGGGCCTGTCGTTTAACCGCCAGCCTGTTCCAGTCATCGTAAGAGTAGCTTTCCCCATGGCCGTCGGCATAGGTTTTAGCCGTCATCAGGCCGGAGGCGTCGTCATAGCTCCACGCCGTCACGTCCCCGTCCGTCCGTTCCCGCGGATCGGCAGCGATGGTTTCCCCCGGAACGCGGAACGTCATGAGGGATACCAGCCTGTCCGCATCATCGTAGCCAAAGACGGAGGGCTGAAGAGCCGTACCATATTCGGCGGTTTTGCGTCCCCGCGGGTCGTAAGCGTAGCAGGCCGTGTTGCCCAAGGCATCCGTGACGCAGGAGGGGGAAGCCGTGGACGGGTCGTACTGGATGGCGGTCGTATTGCCGGCGGCGTCCGTCCTGGCTGTTTCACGGCCGGCGATGTCAAAGACGGTAACGGCGGCATTGCCGCGGGCGTCCGTATAAGTCTCCGTGCTGCCGCTGGCCGTATAAGCGCGGGAAGAGGCGGTCAGAACTCCCGCATGGTCTTTCCGGGATACGGCGTAACCGTCTATGACGACAGTTTCCGCAATGACGGAAGAAGCCGGGGACTGCGTTTTTACCGTCCGTCTGGCCGGAGCCGCGTATTCCGTCCATTGCAGGGTTTCATTGCCCCGCGGATCGGTGGAGATGTTTTTTCCGGCCAGCGAGGGGGACAGGAAGGAAACCAGTTCGGCCGTTCTTTCCGCATATGTTGTTCCCTGGCTGTTGCAGCGCGTGACTGTGGTTACCCGGTACACGCCGTCTTCCCGCTGCCGGCGGGCATAGGCGTACTCCGTGACTAGGGAGTTGGCGGATGTGGGGTTTTCGGCCAGTTTGAGCGTGGTTTTGACGATATTGCCAAACGGGTCATAGTCATAAAGCAACGGAGCCATTCCATCCACCTGCTGCCGCAAAAGCCTGTTGTTCAGATCAAAAGCGCGCCGGTCATGAATAAGGCCGCCGTTGGCGTTCGCCCGGGAGACGCGCACCATGTTGCCCCTGCCGTCCGTGACGGTTTGTTCCACCAGCGCCGGTTCTCCCTCCGCCCGGGGAAGCAGCGTGGAACGGACCACGCCTTCCGCGGAGTATTCCGTACGGTAGAGGAGATGCCTCTGCCCCGTGCCGCTCTGTTCCAGCACGGTCCCGTCCGCATGGCGGATAGTGACGAGCGTCGCGCCCGTCGGCGTGGTGACGGTTTCCGTCAGGCCGTCCGCACTGTAGGCATGCGTATTGCTCCTTCCTAATACGTCCGTTTCCTGCACCAGCTGCCCCAGCAAATCGTAAGCCCTGCTTTCCGTCGTCGTCATGGGGCCGACGTCCCGGCGCGTTTGCAGGATTCTGCCGAAGGCGTCCCGCGTGTAGCTGACGATGGTTTCAGGCGTGACGATTGTTTCTCCGTCCGTGACTTCCGACCGGCTGACTTCCACCAGCTGGCGCGCCGTATTGTAGGAGTAAGTAGTCATGATGCCGTCTTCATCCTTTTCCCACAAGGGGCCGCAGCACATCATCTCCCGTTCCGTCACCCTGCCGTTGCCGCGCGTACGCTTAATCCATCGGTTTTCCTTGTCGTATTCGTAATCCGCCGTATCCGTCAGCGTCCAGGTTCCATCCGTCAGCAAGGCGTATTTCTCAACGCGCGTGTTATTTCCCTGAGCGGAAACGTACGTGACTTTCCTCGTGCTGTGCCCCGGCACGGCCTGCCCCGCTATCTGCGTTTCCCTGGTCTCCCTGTAGAGGGCGCCGTACTGGCTGGCCGCCTCATAGCCATAGACCGTCTGCACGCCGCTGGCGGACTGCTTCATCTTCAGCCTCCCCCGGGCGTATTCGTTAGGCGCCGCCGGCAACCACGTTTCCGTCACTTCCAGCTGCTCTCCCTCCGCGCCCAACGCCGTGGTGCGTTTTTCCACACGGCGCACATGGTTGGCTTCCGTATAGGCGTAATGCGTATCCGTCAGCCGGGCAGCGTTCATAGTGAGCACCACGTACTGGTGCGCAATATCCGGATCGGCATGGTCGGAGCAGCGGTAATAGGTGTAGGTGCCCTTCCTTCCCCCGCCCGCCCAGGGTTCCATCCGGACGGTTTCACGCCCGAAGGCGTCGTAAGACCAGGTCTTTTCACTTCCGTCGGGGGCCGTCTCCCGGATCAGTTTGCCCGCGGCGTTATAAGCGTAAGTCGTTTCACGGGCATAGTCGGTTCCATAAGCCTCAATACGGCTGGTGCACAGGTTGCCGCTGCGGCCCTGTTCATAGGTTTCGCACACCCGGGAAATAGGAGCGCCGTTTTCCCCGCGCTGCACGGTAGTGAAGAGTTTCCAAATCCCCGAAGACACCTCCTGCCTTTCACGGATCGTGTAAATCGCGTCTTCCCCTTCCCCCTGGGACATGCACCAGGCCCCTCCCGTTCCCTGCCAGTAGCGGGTGACGTAAGGCGCGCGCCCTTCCGCCTGCTCCGTGACGGTGAGCTTGCCGGTCTCCGCATTGCCCTCAATGGTGAAGGTTTTAAAAGGCGTCCCCGTAACGGCGTAAAGACCGGTGGAAACGTTTTTGGCCCCCACCTGCTCGGGCAGATAAAAGGCGATCACATAGCCCGTATCCGTCACGTTCTCAATATTGGCCAGACCGTCCCACAGGTTCCAGACCTGGCAGATGACATCATCTGCGCTTCGGACGATGTCCAGGTAATTGGTAAAATCCTGAGCCGTCCATGAAGAACCCAGCCTGGTCCGGTAGCCGGAGGCCGCGCCCAAAGCGGAAACGGAAGAACCGCCGTAGATGACTGTATTGCCCCCGGCGTTGCTGACCCTCATTTCCGCCGCGCTGGCGGAAGCCGAGACAGCACGCCCCTCTGCCGCGGCATACGCCATGGAAACGGAACCCGTCCTTTTCCGCGAGCCGCCGATGGAGCCTGCACTGGCCGCGCCGGCATAGCAGTAATAGTTGGCGCAGGTGCCTCCGTTCCGGATCTGGAATGCCATGTCAGCCCCCAACTCCCGACCGGAAGGGGGCAGAATACAGCTGGCCATGGGATGCAAGTATTGCAGGGCTGCGGGCGTCCACAACCTGGAAGAGAAGTGATAAGCCACAATTTCCAGCATCCCGTACGGCACGCCTTCCATACCGCGGAAGGAACCGAAGCTGGTGCGCCATACCATGCTGGTTTTCCGCGTCTGGGCAGTTACCCGTTTGCCTGCGGAAGAGAACTTTCCATATGCGGAGGCGGAGGAAACCAGGCTGCGCACGGCAGACGCGCTGGGGGAACCGCCCCGGTTGTCCATGCAGTCATCCGGGGAAAAAGGATTGTCCGGATCAGTCTCATCCTCATCCCCGCCGTTGTCGCCATTAGGGCATGGATTGCTGGAACTGCTGTTGGGAGAACTGCTGCTTCCGCTGCTGGAGCCTCCGCATGGATCATCGTCGCCCTCGTCGTTGTTGTCCACTGGCTCCGTTTCCGCCTCCGGGGGCACATAGGAAGAAGAAGAACCCGTTTTCCGGTTGGTAATTTCCACCTTCAGGTCAAAGGAGAATTTGGCAATGTTGTTATTGGCATTGGGAATGGAAATATTGCTATAGTCCACATGCGCCCGATGCATTCCGGGCTCAATGATGAAAGAAGCCGTCTGCGGCTCGTAACTGCCGCCTCCGTACTGTCCGCGCGGGCCGATGTCCAGCCGTTCTTCTCCATCCACGGTCAAGTTAGCCAGATCGTCGGCGCCCATGGTCACCTTGCATTCGGCCGTTTCATCAGGCCCCAGCTCCCTGACTTCAAAATCCCAGTCCCAGCTTCTTTCAAAAGCGTCCGTTGGCGCTTGTTTGTCGATCGCGGAGGGAGCTCCGCTATTGGAATTGCTCATGCCCGTCAGGGAATTGACATCGTTATCAAAGGATTGTTCTTTCATGGTTTGAATCGGATTAGCTATTGAAACGCAAACATTGCATCATCCCAATCTTGGAAAAACTGCAATAATTTTTATCCGTTCCTTATCCATAACAACAAAACCTCCTGTTTCAACACGTCCAACACGGGATGCCCCCTGGCCTCAGCCGTGGTTCAATAAATGGTAAAAATTTCTTCTCTGCACTTCCGAATGGAAAACTCTGGCCCATATGGAAAATTCCGGAAGCAACATATCCAAATGGCCTTTAACTGCGCGCCATGAAACACAGCAATTTTTCATTTAACATGGATTCATGAACTCTTCAACGGAAAAAGCATGATCTCCCTGAATTGGAAAAGAAATCCAAAATCCATAAAAACGGTTATCGCCTGCGGGCATGTTCAGCAACCCCGGCATGTCTGAATGGAGAGAAAGCAGGATAAACCACCACTTTCCCAGCCTCCACGCCTGAATTTACAAGGAAAGCTGCTCCTTCAAACGCTCCAGCAGATTGCCGCAACCGTCCTGAAGCAGTTTTACCACATATTCAAAGCCTTCCTGCCCCCCATAATAGGGATCCGGCACTTCTTCATCCGGAAAACGAGTCGTGAAAAAACACATGGGCGCTATCTTGCCTGCCCACTGTCCCTTTTTATCCAACCGTTTCAAATCCCGCAGATTTTCACGGTCCATTCCCACAATCAGGTCAAATTGTTCCAAATCCTCTTTCCGCACGGGGCGCGACTTAAGCCCCGGATCCTCATATCCGTATTTTTTCAGCGCCGTCAGCATCCGGCTATCCGGAGGGCAGCCCCGATGGTAACCGATCATTCCGGCGGAATCGCTCTCAATCAAATGTTCCAGACCTTGTTCTGCGACCATTTTTTTGAAAATGATTTCCGCGGCAGGAGAGCGGCAGATGTTGCCCAGACAGACAAACAGGACTCGGTAAGGTTCGGGAGCACTCATGGACGTCATTTCTTTTTCAGGATAGGCAGGCGGCCTCCCCATTTCAAGAGGGAAGAGTTTCTGCACGGGAAACGGAAACGCCCGCGAATATGGCATGGGGCAGAGAAAGAAACTGCGCCGCTCATTCAAAAATAAGATTCTCCTGTGTTTCGGCTTGCGTTAAAGGATGTCCGGCTGTAGATTATCGCATGGCAGATTTCCCTCTTGGATTAAGTTTTGATGACGTGCTCCTGCTGCCCCGCCTGAGCGCGATTCTTCCCGGCGACGCGGACATCAGTTCCCAGCTTGTTCCCGGCTTTGACATGAAAATCCCCGTGTTGTCCGCGGCCATGGATACCGTTTCCGAATCGGAACTGGCGATTGCCCTGGCGCGGGAAGGCGGTCTGGCCGTCATCCACCGCAACAACCCCATTGACATCCAGGCGGCCATGGTTTCCCGCGTGAAGCGTTTTGAAAACGCGGTCATCCCGAACCCCGTCACGGTCAACAAGGACATGACGCTGGAAGAAGTCCACCAGATCATGATGGACCAAGGCTATTCCGGCTTCCCCGTCGTGGATGCCAACCGCAAGCTGGAAGGCATCATCACCGGCCGCGACATGCGCGGCGTGGACGATTACCAAAATGTCCGAGTCGAGGACGTCATGACTCCCCTTCCCCGCCTGATTACGGCGGCTCCCACCACGACCATTGAGGAAGCGCGCCACATCCTTTACACCCACCGCATTGAAAAGCTTCCCCTGGTGGATGAACACGGTGTGCTGGCCGGCCTCATCACGGAAACGGACATCCAGAAGCGCGCCATGTTTGCAGACGCTTCCAAGGACGAACACGGCCACCTGCGCTGCGGCGCCGCCGTGGGTGTGGGCCCTGATTATCTGGACCGCGCCAAAGCCCTGATTTCCGCCGGAGCGGACGCCCTGTTCATTGACGCCGCCACGGGACACACGACCCGAGTGATGGACGTGGTTTCCAACCTCCGCAAGCTGACGGACCGTCCCATCGTAGCCGGCAACGTGGTTACGGCGGAAGGAGCGGCCGACCTTATCAAGGCGGGCGTGCAGGCCATCAAGGTGGGCGTGGGCCCCGGCTCCATTTGCACCACCCGCGTCATCTCCGGCGTGGGCATGCCCCAATTCACCGCCATTCAGGAGGTAGCCTTCGTTGCGCGTCCCGCGGGCGTCACCGTCATTGCGGACGGCGGCATCCGCTATTCCGGGGACATTGTGAAAGCCCTGGCCGCCGGCGCCGACCTGGTGATGCTGGGCGGACTGCTGGCAGGTACGGAAGAAAGCCCCGGCAAGGTGGTTCATTACCAGGGCCGCCACTTCAAGCAGTATCGCGGCATGGGCTCCCTGGGAGCCATGCGCCGCGGCTCCGGCGACCGCTACGGTCAGAACAGCTCCGGCAAGCTCGTCGCGGAAGGCGTGGAAGCGCGCGTTCCGTACAAGGGCATGCTGGCGGACGTGGTATTCCAGCTCATGGGCGGCCTGCGCTCCGGCATGGGCTATCTGGGCGCGCACAACCTGGAGGAACTCCGGAACAAGGCCCGGTTCGTGCAAATCACCTCCGGCGGCCTGAAAGAAAGCCATCCCCACGATATCACCATCACGGAAGAACCCGTCAATTATTCCTGTTAACTCCTCCTTCACATGGACGACAAGCACCTCGTAGCCGTCATTGACTTCGGCTCCCAATACACCCAGCTCATCGTGCGCCGCGTGCGCGAACTGGGCTACATGGCCAAGCTGTATGCGCTGGAAGACCTGGACCAGATTCACGAACCCGGCGCCGTCATCCTTTCCGGCGGTCCCAAAAGCACCACGGACGCGGACGCCCCGGACATTGACTTTGAATGGCTCCAAAGCCTGAATGTCCCCGTCCTGGGCGTGTGCTACGGCATGCAGCTGCTGAACATCAAGCACGGCGGCACCGTAAAAGCCAGCAACAAGCGGGAATACGGCCCCGCCGCCCTGCTGCCGGAAACCTGCGCGGGCCTGTACCGGGACATGTCCCCCTCCTCCCAGGTATGGATGAGCCATTCGGACACGGTGGACCATCTGGCGGAAGGCTGCCGCGTCATCGCCCGCAATGCGGAGGGCGTCCCTGTCTCCCTCCAATGGGGAGAAACCACCTTCGGCATCCAGTTTCATCCGGAAGTGACCCATTCCCATGAAGGGCGCACAATCCTGCGCAACTTCCTTTCCTGTGCGGCCAACCTTAAAAAGTTCGACATCGGAGACTTTAAAAGGGAACTCATCCGGGAAATTCGGGAACGCGTGGGCGACAAGCAGGTGGTCTGCGGCGTCTCCGGCGGCGTAGACAGCACCGTGCTTGCCGTTCTGCTGCATGAAGCGGGCGTGAACATGCGCGCCATCTTTGTGGATAACGGCCTGCTCCGCAAAAACGAGGCGGAGGAAGTGCGGGCCAATTTCGCCCGCATGAACGTGGAAATTGAAACGGTGGATGCTTCCGAACGCTTCCTGGCGGCCCTGGACGGAGAAAGCGATCCGGAAAAGAAGCGCCGCATCATCGGAGGCCTGTTCATCGACGTTTTCTGGGATGCCGTGGGAGACGCGGAAATGCTCGCCCAGGGCACCCTGTACCCGGACGTGATCGAAAGCGCCTCCAACGCCAAATCCAAGGCCTCCGTCATCAAGACCCACCACAATCGCGTGGAACGCGTGCTGGAGCTCCAGGCGCAGGGGAAAGTACTGGAACCTCTGGCGGAACTGTTCAAGGACGAGGTGCGGGAACTGGGCGCCTCCATGGGCATCCCGCATGATATTCTGTGGCGCCACCCCTTCCCCGGCCCCGGCCTGGCCGTGCGCTGCCCCGGCGTGGTCACCAAAGAACGCCTGGACATCATCCGGGAATGCGACGCCATCTTCATCGGCAACCTGAAGAAATACGGCTGGTACGACAAAGTCTGGCAAGCTTACGCCGGCCTCATCCCCGTAAAAACGGTGGGCGTGAAGGGAGACGAACGTTCCTATGAATGGGCCACCAACCTGCGCGCCATCGTGTCGGAAGACGCCATGACGGCGGACTGGGTGGAACTCCCCCCGGCCCTGCTGAGGGAAACCAGCAACCGCATCCTCAATGAAGTAAAGGGCATCAACCGCGTCCTTTACGACATTTCCACCAAGCCCCCGGCTTCCATTGAGTGGGAATAATTTCGCAGAGGCACTTTCTCGGCTGTAGAGCCGTAAAAGTCTGATTTTTGCGAAGTTGTGCCAATGATTTGGCAACAAGAATTCATCATTCATAATTAAAGAGCTAACTGATTTTGATTAAATCAATTAGCTCTTTTTTGTTCTTACATGATATTAACATCCATTTGCGAAATAGCAATTAGCAGCCAGAACTTGATTGGCTAATTTATAACAAGCCTATTGAATATGCCCAGCTTGTTCTCGGTGGTGAATCTGACAGGTATGCCGAAGCATCGGCTGATGGATTAACACAACAACTAATAACTAATCACCATGCCGCTCGAGGAAGCATCACAGTTCCTGCGGGCGTTACCCATCGTCACAAAAAAGATACAAATTATCTTCCGAAATGGTATTGCTATTATTCGAGTTTTAGAATATAATATTATTAGTTACACATAGAGGTGCAATTATGGAATTTATGTCCGCAAGAGAAGCTGCTGATAAATGGGGGATTTCCCAAAGACGAGTTGCGGTTCTTTGCTCTGAGAGCCGAATAGACAATGCCATAATGGTCGGCAATATGTGGATTATACCGACTACTGCCAAAAAGCCGATTGATGCGAGAAGTATCCGCTATGTGCAGAGTAATGGCAAAAAAGTGAAACCTTTTTTGAAATGGGCAGGCGGCAAAGGTCAGCTCCTTTCAGAGATTGAAAAATATTATCCCTTTGCAGATGGAAAAATCACAAAATACGCCGAACCATTTGTCGGTGGCGGTGCCGTCTTGTTCGATATTTTAAGCAAATACGACTTGGATGAAGTTTATATCAGTGACATCAACGCCGAACTTGCCAATACCTATCTCATTATTCGAGACAATATTGATAAATTGATTGCGATGCTCACAGTGATGCAGAATGAATTTGTTCCGACGGACACCGAGCTCAGAAAAGCATACTACCTCACAAAGCGTGAGCGTTTTAATGATTTGAAGGTCAATGGAGACGAAACCATCAATATCGAAAAAGCAGCATTGATGATTTTCCTTAATAAAACCTGCTTCAACGGTCTGTTCCGTGTGAATAAAAAAGGACTTTTCAATGTTCCAATGGGCTCTTATAAAAATCCGATGATTTGTGATGAAGATAATCTTTGTGCGGTATCAGAGAAACTTCAGAACGTAACCATTGTATGCGGTGATTATAGAAAGTCAGCAGACTTCATTGATGAAAACACCTTTGTTTATTTCGACCCTCCTTATCGTCCTATCACCGATACTGCGAGTTTTACCGCATATACTGAAAACTTGTTTAACGATGAAGAACAGATAGAGCTTGCGAGATTTATTGATGATATGCATCAGAGAGGTGCAAAGATGGTTATCAGCAATTCTGATCCCAAGAACTCCAATACAGAAGATGATTTCTTTGACAATATCTATTCCTCTCATCGAATTAAGCGTGTTGAAGCGACTCGTATGATTAACTGTAACAGCAAAGCAAGAGGGAAAATTAAGGAATTGCTTATTAGCAATTTTTAAAGTGGGGGGGCGACTATGAAAATTCGAGAAGGAACACAACGTATAGATAATGGGACCAAAAAGGCAATAATAGAATTTGTCTTTGACGATTATATCATTTATGTTTTTCAAGGTGCTTTGTCTCAATTCGACATTGTAATCAAGTACAAGAAGGACGGCATGCGAATTCGTACACCGAAGCATATTCATTGGGTAGTTGATATTCTCATGAAAATGCAAGGAAACGAAGTACTCACAAAACAGTATTTGGAAGCTATTCAAAATTGTTGGAACACCTATGTTCCCCTTACTAATAACAATTTTGATACTTTGAAAGTGTTAATAGAGAAGGGCGAGAACGAGATTAATATTGCACAGTATTTTCCGCTTAACACATTTGGCGAATATAATGTCGAATTTCTATATGTTTTAATGGAATTGTTGGCGGTACAAGAAAAAACAAATCGATCAGATGCGTATATGTTTGGTAATATCATCGAAGAATTGCTTGAAGCAGATAGGGACATCTTTAAGATTATCTCTACGGCAGGTTTCGGAGGAAGAAGGGGGTAATATGGCAAGAAATTTTAATTCATAGTTAGTCGGTTTCCGTGACAGTATTGCAGATTATGGTTATTATATTGATTTTGAAAAAGTCCATCGCAATGTTGATGGTATCAAGGTCGAGCTAAATATTCTCAATTCTCTTATCGGCTCTAAGAATATCAAGGATGATTTTAAGGCACTTATCAAAAAATATCCCGGAGTTTTAAAATGTATCCCTCTGCTCTTGGCGATTAGAGCAAACGAAATATACTGCCAGGACAAAAACAGCGGTTATTTGTATCAGTTCGACTTTGAAAAATATCCTCCGAACAGTAACGCCCATTATGAGCGTTACTCCTATTTTATGGAGCAGACAGGTCTGTTTGACTTGCTTTCAAATCACATCATAAACAATCTCGTTGACTATGTTACAGGCGTAGAAACAGGCTTGGATTCCAATGGTCGAAAAAATCGCGGCAGGCATTTGATGGAAGATTTGGTAGAAAGCTTCATTAAAAAAACTGACTTTGTAAAGGGTATAAACTACTTCAAAGAGATGTACATACATCAGATTACTGATAAATGGGGTATTGATATTTCTGCACTGGCGGAAGTAAGCTTAATGAAACTGTCCGTAGCTATAAAACGCTTGCTGCAGAGGCTGATACAATTGATGGATTTGCCTTTGTTTGGTTTACTGACGGTAAGGGCTGAACAAGCGCCCGTAATAACCTTGAAGAAACCTTTGACATGATGTATAACATATATAACATCAATGATTTGAAAAATGGTATTATCACATAGGTTTTCAAATAATGACCAAAAAAATCACAAAATGGGAGCCGGAAGATTTTGAGCTTGAAATGACCACACATTGGTCTTTCCCGAAACGTGGCGATTGGGCAACGCACGATGCAAAATGGCGTGGGAATTGGTCGCCGTATATTCCACGAAATATTCTGCTCAGATATTCCCAAGAGGGAGATTTAGTTCTCGATCAGTTCGCCGGGAGTGGCACAACGCTTGTTGAAGCAAAATTACTCAATCGTAACATCATAGGTGTTGATGTTAATGATGTTGCCCTTGCACGTTGCAGAGAAAAGGTAGATTTCGAGCACGAGGGTGCGAATGGTGAGGTTTATATATACAAAGGTGATGCACGTCATTTGGACTTTGTTCCGGATAACAGCATTGATCTTATCTGTACTCATCCGCCGTATGCCGATATTATCCAGTACAGCGAAAATATAGAGGAAGATTTGTCTCATTTGAAAGTCCAAGACTTTCTTGAAGAAATGGAAACGGTAGCCCAAGAGAGCTACCGTGTGCTGAAAAAAGACAAGTTCTGTGCCATGCTGATGGGCGATACTCGCCAAAAAGGGCACATGATCCCAATGTCTTTTGAAGTTATGCGTATTTTTGAAGATGTGGGATTTAAGCTAAAAGAGCTGATTATTAAAGAGCAGCACAACTGTAAAGCTACAGGATATTGGAAAACAAATAGTGTGAAGTATAATTTTTTGTTGATTGCTCATGAGTATTTATTTGTATTCAGAAAATAACATCGTTCAAACTGTATTGGAAAATATTTTATTAATGGAAGTGAATAACTATGCTTAGTGGACATTTTAAAAATTGCTATGGACTAAAGCAATTTAATTTGCAAAATATAAATTTTTCCCGTTGTAATAAAGCTTTGATATATGCACCAAATGGTGTGATGAAAAGCTCACTTTCTAAAGTTTTTGATGATATTTCTAAAGGGGCAACTACTTGTGATAGAATATTTCAAAACGTAGTAAGCAATTATTCTGTTACGCACTATACGAGCCGATATGTATACAGTTCCGCAAATAGAACACAGCCAACGGCAACAGATAGAATATATGTTGTAAATACGTTCAATAATTCGTTTGAATTTACCAAAGAAACTGTGAGCACATTGTTAGCTGACGAAACTACAAGAAATGCTTACAATGTGCTTATGGCTCAATTTAGTGGTGAAATCATACAAATTGAAGAGAAGTTACGAGTATTAACCGGCTTAACCAAATCTCAAATAAAAGGCAAACTTATTACCGATTTAGGGCTAACAGGTACTGCCGATTGGACAGATATATTTGAAAAATTAAACGAGTTATACGCTACTCGTCGAACATTTGAATATCTGAATGATTGCACATATTCAGAATTATTTAACGACAAGGCAATGGCGGTTTATGGTAAACAGGAATTTCTAAATTCAATAGAGGAATATATTTCGAGTCTTAATATATTGCTTGAAAATAACCCTATTTTGAATGACAGATTTACTGATAGAAATGCAGAAACACTAGGCAAAGAGATGGCGAAACACAATCTCTTTAATGCCCAACATACTATCTGTCTAAAAGATGGCACAACTGTTATTCATTCACTTGAAGAATGGAATTTTGTAGTAAACGAGCAGTTAGACCGTTTGTATTCGTCTCCGGAGTTAAGTACTGTTTTTCAAAAACTGAAAAAAATGCTCACCTCCAATGGCGAGGTTTCACGGCTTCGAGATATTATAGTTGCCCATCGTGAGATTATTCCTGCGTTAAGCGATATACCTGCATTAAAAGTACAAACTTGGTTGGACTGCTTTTCAAAGTTGGATATGTCTTTCGATGATTATTACCGCAACATTTCGCAATATACTGCCCAAATTAAAGTTTTGTACGAGCAAGCTTCAGCACAATCAGCAAGATGGCAAACTGTGGTCAACAAGTTTAATAGACGATTCCGTGTTCCATTTGAAGTGCGAATTGAGAACAAGGCAAATTTCTTATTGAAAGATGAAGCTCCCAATTTATCATTCAAATATACACGAGGTATGATCGCCCAACAAAGTGCTACGCTTAAAAAAGATGATTTAATGGTATCGTTGAGTACAGGCGAAAAACGAGCTCTTTACCTGTTATACATCCTGTTTGATCTTGAGCGTATTAGGCAGCAGGCAACCGCTGGCGGTGGTCAGTTTTTAATTGTTGCAGACGATATAGCAGACTCTTTTGACTACAAGAACAAATATGCCATCATCGAGTATCTCAATGATCTTGGAAATACATCGGGGATAGACCTTCTAATTCTTACACATAATTTCGATTTCTATAGAACGGTAAAATTGAGATTGGGCGTTGCAAGAAATCATTGTTATATCGCCCAACGTGATGAAGAAGGTATTGTATCAATTACTGAGTTCAAATACCAAAAGGACTTTTTCAAAAACGTTGTTATTAAGGATATCAAGGACGGAAACATAATAAATGACGATAAGAAAAAATTGCTGATTTCCAGCATACCTTTTTACAGAAATCTATGTGAATATAGCGGAAAAGAGGTTGAGTATTCAAGGCTTACCTGTTTCTTGCACTTAAAAACAACTCCGCTTGACACGTTGACAGTAAAAATATCTGATTTGTGGAATTTGATTAACCCGTTCCTTAACAATACAACTTTTTCAGGGGCAGATGAAGACTATTATACCGCTGTGACAAGAGTTGCTAATACCTGTGTTGCAGATAACACTAATGAAGTGTTATTAGACAACAAGTTATTTATTGCGATAGCAATTAGATTATTGACTGAGAAATTTATGAAAAACACATTGATTTCAAATGGTAAAGCATGTTCGGATGCAGACAGTAACCAAACAAGAAAATGGTTCAATCAAGTTAAAAGATTCTTGACGCCGGCACAGATATCGGTAATAGAAGAAGTAAATCTTATTACCCCTGAAAGTATTCACCTAAACTCATTTATGTTTGAGCCACTAATTGATATTTCCAACTGGGCATTAAAGGATTTATACACCCGAGTGACGAACCTATAAATACAGTTTCCGTGGCAACAGAATGGCAACAAAAAATCAGATAGCCCTTACTATCTGAATAATGAAAGCAATAGGAATAATCTGAATCAAATCCCATAAGCAAAACTGTTTAGAATTTTCTTTCAGAGAGAGAGTGGGAGTAAAGCTTCTGCGCCCTGTTGACGCTCGTTAAGCAGGGTGCCCCGCTCCTCCTCTCCGGTAATAAGGATCAAGAAAGGAGAAAATAATGACTGAACTGGAAAAATGCATGGCGGGCGAATGGTATGACTGCCATGACAAGGTGTTTCTGGAATTCAAGAACAAGACGCACCGGCTCCTGATGAAATACAATTCCCTGCCTTACGACCATAAGGAGGAAAAGCGGCAGGTGCTGCAGGAAATGCTGGGCAGCGTCGGCGCCAAGGTCTCCATCGGCCATTCCTTCATCTGCGATTACGGCCGCAACATCCATATCGGAAACAACGTCACCGTCAATACGGGCTGCACGTTCGTGGACTGCAACAGGATCACCATCGGCAACAATGTGCTGATCGCCCCCAACGTACAGATTTACACCGCTACACACTCCATTGAGCTGAATGAACGCCTCACTCCCATGGAAACGGATGAAGGAATCGAATACATCCGCCATACCTACGCTCTTCCCGTAACGATAGAAGACGGTTGCTGGATTGGCGGCGGCGTCATTATCCTGCCCGGCATTACCATCGGAAAAGGAAGCGTCATCGGAGCCGGCAGCGTGGTCACCAAAAATATTCCTCCCGACAGCCTGGCGGCGGGGAACCCCTGCAAGGTTATTCGTAAAATCAACGGAAGTCGGGAACAATGATTAAGCTGATCGCTTTTGATCTGGACGGAACCATTGGGGACACGGTCCCCATGTGCATCAGGGCATTTGAAAAAGCAGTTTCTCCCTATGCCGGACACACGCTGAGCGAACGGGAAATCACGCAGACTTTCGGCCTGAACGAAGTAGGAATGATCAAGAAAGTCGCCGGAGAAAAATGGAGGGAAGCTCTCCATGATTTCTACCTGGTTTATGAAAAAATGCATCAATCATGCCCGGCTCCGTATGAAGGCATACGCGAATTGATAGAAACCCTGCAAAAGGCTGGCGTGCTTGTCGCCCTGATTACCGGAAAGGGAGACAAAAGCTGCCGTATCACGCTTGAGCAATTCGGCATGCGGGATTTATTCTGTTCCGTCAAAACCGGAGCGGAAGACAGGCCCAACAAGGCGAAAGCTATTGAAGAGCTTCTGCACGACTTCTGCTTGAACAAAGATGAATTTTACTATATCGGGGATGCGGTTTCAGATGTGGCCGCCTGCAAAAAAGCGGGGGTGACCTGCCTGTCCGCCGCCTGGGCAACGACCGCAGACGTCGGCGGATTGGAAAAAGCCAACTCCTCAAAGGTTTTTCCCAGCATCAAGGAATTGACATTATTCCTGTCCATTGAGAAATAATTAGAAGATCCTCCTCACTTGGATAAGGAAAAACATGATGGAAAAATTTCAAAAACTGGCCCTTCTGATTGATGCTGAGAACATCGCTCTGGATAATCTTGAAAGCGTCATTCGGAAAATATCTGCATATGGCCGCATCGTGATTCAAAGAGCCTACGGCGACTGGAGCAAGGAAAGTTTAAAAAACTGGAAAGACTCGCTAAACCGGTTTGGCATAAAAGCGGAGCAGCAATTTAATTATACTCCCCAAAAAAACTCGACGGATATGGCGTTGACTATTGACGCCTTGGATTTATTGTATCAATCATCTTACGATGCCCTTGCCATTGTTTCGAGCGACTGCGATTTCACTCCCGTTTCCCTATATGTCAGGGAACATGGTATTTATGTAATTGGTATCGGAGAAAAGAAAACTCCAGAGGCTTTCAAAAAAAGCTGCAATGAATTTATTTTATTAAAAACTGCTGACTCTAAAATAGATAATACACTACAAAATAAGCCTTCTCAATCTGGATCAGAAAAACGAAAAAAAATCCCTGAGTCTATTCATAAATTACTTAAGGAGGCATTTGAAACGCACAAAAAAGAAGGATGGGTAGATTTATCTCAGGCATCATCTTATATTAAAGATAAAAAACCTGATTTTTCTTCAAAAAAATACTATTCCCAATTTTATAAACTCATTCAGGATTTTCCGGAAAAATACAAACTTGAAAAATCGCATAAAAAATATCAATGCAAATAAAATTATAGAGTTATCTTCTATAACTATATTCACCTGATTCTATCTTGGAACAGGAAATAAATTCCTGTTTTTTATACGCTCATTTAACGCAAAAACAGTTCCTTCTGCCATGGATACCGGCGCCGTCATCCTCACCACCTTTCTCTCCACCATTCCCGTTTATCTTTTCTTTGCCACGGGTTTCTATCTGCGCCACAAGCAAGTCATCCAGGCAGACCATGACGCGCCCATCATGCGCATCGCGATGGATGTGGCCTATCCCTGCCTCGTCTTCCACAGCATCATGAAGTACATGGTGCTCTCCGGAAATGAGACGCTCAGCAGCGTTTCCTTTTCCCTCCAGGCCATCGCAGCCGGGGCCCTGGAACTTCTGCTGGGCATCGCGGCCGCATGGCTGGTCGCGAAAATGCTGCGCATGCGCATCGGCACGGGCCTGCGCACTTTCACCCTGACGGCGGGAGTGCAGAACTACGCTTTTTTCGTCATTCCCATCATCCAGATGCTGTTTGCCGCCGGCAACGATCCCACGCTGGGCGTCCTTTTCGTCCACAATGTGGGGTGTGAGCTGGTCGTCTGGAGCATCGGCGTCATCATCATCGCGGGCGGCCCGGGCAATCTGAATATGGGCGTTTTCTTCCGCGGCCCCCTGCTGGCCGTTATCGTGGGCCTAGCTCTTGCCTGGTCCGGTTTGGGAACCTATGTAGCCCAACCGCCCCTGATGAAGACTCTTGAAATGATCGGCAACTGCGCCACTCCCCTCTGCCTGATTCTGTTCGGCTGTTCCATGCGGGATTTGTGGCATAACATGAAATGGGAACCCAAACCCATCATTTGCGGCCTGCTGACGCGCCTGGGGCTGGCCCCCGCGCTGCTGCTCCTGATGGCTTATTTCCTTCCAGTGGATGATTATATCAAGCGCGTCATCATCATCCAAGCAGCCATTCCCTCTGCCGTCATTCCGGTCATTTTGGCCAAACGTTTCGGAGGCCATCCGGACCTGGGCACTCAAATCCTGCTGACAACGACGGTGGCTTCCTTCCTCACACTGCCCTGCTGGCTGGCTCTTGGTTCCACCTTGGTCGTACCATTGTATTAACGGGATAATGGCGACATCAATCCCCGGATGACCTGGAACAGCCCGCTCGCCCAACATCTTCCGCTTTTCCAGAGGAGATTCTATTCCCGGTGTCCCGCCCCTTGATGGAAATAAAACCAGTCCGCAGGATTCGGCGGCGAAACAATTTCCCTGCCGAAATATCCGCATCCTTTCCGCATCCTTTCCGCATCCTTTCCGCATCCTTTCCGCATCCTTTCCGCATCCTTTCTGCCTCCATACTGCATTCCATGCTGAATGCTTCCCTACCTTTGGGTTGACTCCCCAGTCGGATATGTATTGAATGGATTCATGAAATTTCCTGCTCCTCTCTGTGCCGCCCTGCTGCCGGTCCTGTTTTCCTGCGCGGAGCAGGTTTCCCGGATTGAACACGTTCGGGAGGTGCCCTTAAAAACCACGGTGGTTCCTGCGGAAGACGTAGGCATGCACCGCACTCAGGCCACCTATCTGCTGCATGGCGCCGTCTCCCAGCAACAGCGCCTTCAGCGTCTGGGTCAATACTACTTCGTCACATGGAACGATGCCAATCCGGAACAGGCGGCAACCCTGGTCATGATGTACCGCCAGGGAAAGACAGGTTCAACCGTCCTGACAAAATCCATTTCCTATCCGGCCGGGAGAAAAGGCGGCACGCAAAACTCCGTTTTCGAATTCATCGGGGATGAGGCCAGAGAAAAAGGGGAAATCCTCGCATGGAAGCTCGTCCTGAAGGATAACCGCGGCAAAACGATTTCCGAACGCCATTCTTATCTGTGGGGGGACGATCATTGACTCTTCGGCAAAAACACCGAAGAGCCAGTAAAATCAGCCGGATATGAAGGATGAGACCTGTAGTTTCCGGCAATCTCGCCAGCCAAGGCATGGCCGCGCCAGCCTCCAACTTCGTTAATAATCCTCCGGAATATGGGCACGCTTACGCTTCCTGCCGTTTGGCACGGCGTTTGCGGACAGCGGCGGCAAGGGTTTCCAGCACTTCCACTGTCGTCTCCCACCCAATGCATTGGTCCGTGATGCTCTTGCCGTACACCAGGTCGGAACTCAACGGCTGGGCTCCTTCCACAATGTTGCTTTCAATCATCACGGCAACAACCTGTTCGGACCCGCTGGATATCTGTTCCGCGATATTGGCGGCCACAGCCGGCTGTTTGCGATAATCCTTGCAACTGTTTCCGTGGGAGCAGTCTATCATGATGCGGTTATTGATGCCGGCCTTCTGCAAGGCTTCTTCCGCTTCCTTTACATGATCTTCATCAAAGTTCGGCCCCAGGGAGGAACCGCGCAGAATCAGGTGGCAGGATTTATTGCCCGTAGTGGAAACAATGGCGGAAACTCCCTGCTTGGTCACGGAAAGGAAGCAGTGCGGACAGGAGGAAGAAACAATGGCGTCCACAGCGATTTGCAGGCTGCCGCTGGTGCCATTCTTGAATCCCACAGGCATGGAAAGCCCGGAAGCCAGTTCACGGTGTACCTGGCTTTCCGTGGTGCGCGCGCCGATGGCGCCCCACGTAATCAGGTCCGCAATGTACTGCGGCGTGATGGTGTCCAGGAACTCGGTGGCCGCGGGCACCCCCATGTCCCCCAGGCGCAGTAATAGCCCGCGGGCCATGTGAAGGCCGCGGTTAATGTCAAAGGTATGGTTCATGAACGGGTCGTTGATGAGGCCCTTCCAGCCCACGGTGGTGCGGGGCTTTTCAAAATACACGCGCATGATGATCACCAGGTCCTTTTCAAAGCGCGCCATTTGTTCCTTCAGGCGGGAGGCATAATCCACGGCAGCCTGGGGATCATGGATGGAGCATGGCCCCACCACCACCAGCAGGCGGTCGTCGTGGCCGGAAATGATGTTCTCCGCATTCTTGCGGGTCGTAGCCACCATTTTGGCAATCTCCGTGGTTGCCGGATAATCCTTGATTAAAATGGCGGGGGAAATCAGGGGCTCAATGTCTTGAATGCGTATGTCGTCTGTTTTGAACCAGTTCATGTCTGGGGCTTATTGAGAGGTTTTTGAGAGAAGTTGAAAAGAAAAAAATACGGTTTGCGGGCTTTATGCCTGAATATACCGCGGGGCCTCACGGCCATAAGCCGGAAGCCCCGCAAAATGAAGCGGCCGCGCCTCCCGACAAGAGGCGCCGTCATGCATTACCAGGAAGTCACATTGTCTTCCGTCAATTCCGGATTGTTGATATGGCCGTCCGCCGTGCTGCCCTGCTTGTCCTTGCCGGTGCTGTAAACGGCCACGTTCTTGGTCACCATCCGGGAACCTACCTGGACACGGGGAGTACGGTCGTCAGGGTTGGCATTCAAAACAATGTAATAGGGAGATTCCCAGGGATCCATCAGGCCCACACGGCCGCGGCTTTCAAAAAACAGGCCGGGAGCGCCTTCCACATCCGTAGTCGTCGTATTGAAATAAGCCGTTTTCTTGGGGTTCAGCTTTCTGTCCTCATCCGCCCGGTCCATATAATTGGTCAGGATGCTCATGATGCGGCTATCGTCGTCCACGGCGGTTGTCACGTAATACTGTCCGTCCTTGTGGGCCTGCTTGGTCATTTCCCGGCTGCTCCAGGCCACGGGAACGCGGCCGTTGTCCAGCATGTAATTTTCCACAGCCGTCTGCAGGCCGTTGCAGTCGCTCCGCGCCGTGGTAACCTTGGATTTTTCCATCACGCCGTTCACCACCGTCATGGCGATGCCGGCCAGCGTCAGGATAATGGCGATCACCACAAGCAATTCAATTAACGTGAATCCCTTGGATTTACGGTTCAAAAAAGGTGTCTTCATACTTTGCCAAGAGTAGCGCAATTACGGTTCAGGGCAAGCGGAAAACAACCGGTGCCGCCAATTTCAAAGCCTGTTCCCGAAACGGCAGCAGACGGAATAACCCCGGTGCACAAACACCCCGGCTGCCGGAAGGCGCCGGGGTGTTTAAAAAGAATGCTCCTTTAGTTGGAGGGGACAGGGGTTTCTGTGGAAGCAGGGGCCGGGGCTTCGGTCACGGAGGGAGCCGGAGCCTGAGAAGAAGCGGCTTCCGCCTCAGCGGCGCGCCTGCGCAGCTCCTCCTGCTGGAGTTCTTCCGGCGTCTTGGCGGGAACGGAGGCTTCCTGCCTGGCGGCAGCCTTCATCATTTCCGGGCTCAACAGGCTTTCCGAACTCTTAACGTGCTGCCGGTTGATCAGCATGCCCAACCCTAGGCAAAGAACCATGAACGCGGTTCCGAAGTACACCGTGGCTTTTTTCAGCACATCCGTCGTCCGGGCGCCAAAGGCCTGGTCCGTAATGGCTGCGCCAAAGGCGGCTCCCAGCCCTTCCTGCTTGGGCCTCTGCATAAGCACTACGCCCAGAAGGAGAAGTGATACAATCACCAAAACGGCAAAAAGCAACTGAATGCTGATATTGAGTGAATCTGCTAAAAAAAGGTTCATGAGCGCGGGGAGTATGTGTGAATTCGAACGGTTTGTAAAGTCTAGGAAATGATTTCGTTATGCTCGTTGCAGACGATTTTCTTGGGGATGATGGGCTTGTCCGACAAGGCAAAACTCATGATGACCACCCGTTCGCCCGTCTTGATTAAATGAGCCGCACCGCCGTTCATGATGATGTTCCCCGTGCCGGCAGGCCCCTGGAGAGCATATGTTTCCAGACGGTTCCCGGACGTGACGGACGCCACGAGAACTTTTTCCCCGGGCCACAAATCCACGGCGGCCATCAGATCGGCAGGAATTTCAATACTGCCTTCATATTGAACATCGCCACGGGTAATCATGGCGCGATGAATTTTTGATTTTAACTGCTCAACCAACATGACGTTCGAACAACAAACCCCCGATCGCCCCTCCGGTCAAGCCGTCATCCTCCATTTTACGGTTTTCTGTGTCTTACTCCCCCTCCTCCAGCGCTTCCGCGGCATGGGCGGCATCCCGGGCAAGCTGGCTTTTCAATTCTTCCAAAGAAGGGAATTTGATTTCCGGCCTTAGGAAACGGACCGGTTCCACTTCCATCTCCCGCCCGTAAATATCCCCCGGGTGGCCGAATAAATGCGTTTCCAGCAAAAGTTCCCCCGTCTCACCTTCCACGGTGGGGCGCACCCCCAGATTGGCTACGCCTCCGTATTTTTTGCCGGCCACCCGGGCGCGCACGGCGTAAACGCCATGGGGAGGCTGCAACCCGCAACCGGGTCTCATATTGGCCGTGGGGTAGTCCAGCAGGCGCCCCAGTTGGCGCCCGTGAATCACCGGCCCCTTCCAGCGGTAGGGACGGCCAAGCATGCCGGCAGCCTGTAAAAAATCCGCCGCGCGCACGGCTTCGCGGATCCGGGTGCTGCTTATGCGCTCCCCGTCCTGCAGAATAGAAGGAACGGCCGTCACCCGGAACCCGTAGCGGCAGGACAGCAGGCGCAGGGTTTCTACATTCCCTGCCCTGCCGCGGCCAAAATGCCAGTCCTCTCCCACGGCAATCTGAGCCACCAGGCAGGAGGAACAAAGTTCCCCGATAAACTCTTCCGGACTCATGGACGCCAGCCTGGAAGAAAATTCCAGCGACAGCACTGCCTTCACTCCCAGCTCTTTCATCAAGGCAAATTTTTCAGCATCTTCCCCCATGATGGCGGGCGGCACGCTTTCCGGCCTCACCCGGGCCAGCGGATGAGTGCGGAATGTCAGCACGGCGGGAATTCCTCCGTCAAGAGCAGCCCCTTTCACCGCCGCGGCAATCACTCCGGCGTGTCCCAGATGCACCCCGTCAAACATCCCCATGGCCCAGTGTACGGGGGCGGCAAGGCTTTTCAATCCCTTGAATTCCCGGTAAATGACCATATGCTACCCGGCAATCAGAATATCCGCCAGCTCCTTCAGGGAAAGCATAGCCCGGAACAGTTCCTCCCTGGGAGCGGTTTTCAGGGTGTCCACCGTAATGGCGCGGTCCAGCGTAAAAGAACCGGACCTGGTGCGCCGGAGGGCGCTCAAATGCGCTCCGCAGCCCAATGCCTTCCCAATATCATAAGCATAGGACCGCACATAAAAACCTTTGGAACACTGAACGGTAAAATCCACTTCCGGAATGGCCACGCGTGAAATTCCGTGGCCAAACACTTCCACAGGCCGCGGTTCCCGCACAACTTCCTGACCTTTCCGGGCCAGTTTGTACAGCGGCACCCCGTCCTTTTTGATGGCGGAAACCATCGGAGGAATTTGTTCAAAAGCTCCGTCAAACCGGTCAAACGCCTCGCGCACGGCCTGTTCCGTCACTCCGTCCACGGAATACTCCGCCACTATTTCTCCCATGGCATCCTGAGAGGAAGTCTCCACGCCCAGCATGAGAGTTCCGGCGTATTCCTTGTGTTCACACATCAACTTGTCCTGAAGCTTGGTCGCCTTCCCTACCACCAGCATCAGCAGCCCCGTGGCCATGGGATCCAGCGTGCCGCAGTGGCCTATTTTCTTAATTCCCAGGGAACGCCGCGCAATCGCCACCACATCGTGGGAAGTCATGTCCCGCGCCTTGTCAATCAACAGGACGCCCGAAGGAACCTGGATGGAATCTGAAACATTCATGAAATCTTCTGTCGGAGCACTCGTTCCACTTCTTCCCGCATAGCCTTCAGGATAGTAAGGCGCACTTCTTCAATAGGCCCCCGGATACGCACTCCGGCGGCCATGGAATGGCCGCCTCCGCCGAAACGGGAGGCCAGCTCCGCGACGGATATTTCAGGCGTCTTGGATCTCAGGGAAATACGGATGCGGGGATCGTCCTCCGTTTCTTCCAGATAAGCGGCCAGCCAGACTCCCTGCACGGAACGCAGGAGGTCAATCAGGCCTTCCGTATCTTCCGGACGGCTTCCAATCCGGGCTTTTGCCTCATTCGTCAGGCAAAACGTGCAAATCCTGCCGTCCGGCGTCAGCTTCATTCCGTTCAGCGCCTCACGCATCAACTGCATTTTCACCCACGGCTTTTCCTGGTAAAGCTGGCGGTTGATGTCCTGGACGTCAACGCCCATCCGGATCAAATCCGCAGCCAGTTCCATGACGGCCGCCGTCGTCATCTGGTACTGGAAAGACCCCGTATCCGTGCTGACGGCCACGTAAAGGGCGTCTCGCATCACCGGAGTGACGGGAATGCCCAGATACTTGAAAAAGTAATATAAAACCGCCCCCGTGGCGCATTCGTCCGGCAAAACGCACTGAACGTCTCCAAACAGTTCGTTCGTCCGATGGTGGTCGATGTTCGCCCACACCTTCACTCCCGCCAAAGCCTCCAGGCTGCGTTCTCCCAGCCTCTTGAGCGCGCCGTTATCCACGGAAATGGCTACTTCCACATCCACCGGCTCATCAGGCGTGGGAATAATATTTTCCACACCCGGCATAAAGGCCAGATTGGAAGGCACCCCGTCCTCGTTCATCATCACCACCTTCTTTCCCATTTGCTTCAGGGCTTCCCCCAAAGCCAGCGTGGAGCCGATAGCGTCGCCGTCCGGATGAACATGCGCAATTACCGCAAAACTGCCATGGCTGCGGATCAGATCCGCCAAAGGCGCAAATTGGGGACAATGTTTCCAATCTTCCATATGTACTGCCGTGTTTTTATAGAAAAAGCCGCACCTGGACAATCACCAAGTGCGGCTTGAAAAGTCGTACTTAATCCCGGAAGAGGATTACTTCTTGGACTTCATGACCACCGGAGCCACATCCACGGCGGGCTGGTTCAGGTCATTGAACTTGGGCAGGGGGGTCAGGGGCGGAGCACCCTGATCCTGGCAGCAGCAGGAAGCCATGATGCTCGCCGCAAAAGCGGCAAGAGCCATAACGGTAATCTTCTTCATATGCGTGGTTAAATGATGGGTGATAAAGGATATGGAAATATCTTGGAGCATAAAAGCATACCATGCGGGCGCCCGTCAATCAAATTTGCGAAAATCTCCCAAGGAGACGCCTTTCCCAAAATGGCAAGACGCATAAATCGCTCGCCCGGGGTTATCTGTAATTATAATCTCTGCCAAGCTGTATCCTTTTCATGCCCTTTTCCGTCAAAATACTCCGGTTTTTCGGCATTCTCCTGCTGAGCCTCTGCGCGCTCGGCGTGGCCGGCATGACCTGGGCGTACCTGATAGAACCCAATCTTCTGTTTGTCAGGAAAGTAGACTACCGTGTCCCCCAGTGGAAAGGGAAGGGAACACCCGTTAAAGTCGTTATTGCCGGCGATTTGCACCTGATGCCCACCGCGTTTGATGAAGTGAGGGCCCTGCGCTATGTTCAGAGGATCATGCGGCTCCGGCCGGACCTGATTCTGCTGGTTGGGGACTATGCCCGGGGAAGCAGCGAAAACGCCAGCATGGATCCCGCCACGGCCGCCCGGCTGCTGAAAGGCCTGACGGCTCCCTGCGGGGTCTTTGCTATTCAGGGAAACCATGATTTCACCTTCGGCTGGAACAACTGGAGCAGGGAACTGAAACAGGCGGGAATCACCGTGCTGGAAGACCAGAGCGCGCTTGTCACGTTCAAGGACGGAAGGCAGCTTCAGCTTTCCGGAATATTGGATACGACGCGCAATGTCAGAAAACGGCTGCCCAAACGCCAGTCGCCGGACATCCCCCATTTCCTGCTTTCCCACCGTCCGGAAACGGACCGCATACTTTCCCATGGAGACGTGGACATCGTCATCAGCGGGCACACCCACGGAGGCCAGGTTTGCCCTCCTTTCGGCCTCCTGCGGTTTGAAGCCAGCCCGGACCATGCCCTACCCTACACCTATCCCTGGCATATCTCCGGCGGCAATACCTACCTGATCACCAAGGGGCTGGGGACAAGCACACTCCCCCTCCGCTTCAACTGCCCGCCGGAAATCTATCTGCTGGAACTGCATTGACCCATTCCTCCCGTTAAAAATACAGTCCCTTCCTTCCCGGTGCCCTCCCCCTCCGCTCCACGCCGGCGGCAATCCATAAAGAAAACGGAAAAGAACGGCCGGGTTCCATAGTTTCAAAGGAGCCGGTTATCAAACCCTTCCTTCAGCCTTAAAATCTTTCTGGCCGTCATCCGGTAAACAGGCCGGTAAAGGTGCTTTTTCAAGACGGCCGGGAGCGTTCTTCCGGGCAGCGGACCGCGCAGCAGCCCGGCTTCACGCATAACCCGTTCGTAACGTTCCCCTTCATAACGCCAATTATACCGCCAGGGCTTGTGCACCCCCTGGTAATGAAGAATGCCCGGTTCCAAAGCCGCTTCCACCGCCTGGCGCGGCGTAACGCCGCGCCAAAACTGTTCCCGGGGATCGTTTTTCAAAATGCGGCGCGTCAAGCCGTCATGCCAGTTCCAGCGCGGGTGCAGCGGCACGGTCAGCTCGCACAGGGCTCCGTTCAAGGCATCCTGGTCCGGACACGTCAGCCTGTCCCGGTGAGTGACGGCATAATCCAGCACAGCCCTGACCAGATTCCTCTCCCGGAAGACATCCACATTCATCAGCAGCACGCCGGAATTGAAATATCCCGTGCAGGTCAGCGGCATCTCAAGACGTTCGTTAAAATGGGAACCGGGTCTGGAAAAATTCTCAAACACCACCCCTACTGCTTTTCCGTCCATATTCGTCCGGAACAGCTCCGTCAAATCCCGGCAAACCAGAACGTCAATGTCCAGATACAGAATATTGCCCTGCTCTTCCTTCAATAATTCCGGGATGAACACGCGTCCCCAGGCTGGCACCGGCCATTGTTCCGTATGGGGAAAGTCGTGCTCTTCCAAAATGCCGGAAACGTCTATGAACTCCAGACGGCAATCGAACGGAGCGGCCAGCCGCTCCACGCTTGCCCGGTTCTCTCCGTCAATGCCGTCGGAAAGAACGTAAATTTTGTAAAAAGTCTCCGGACCGGCAGTATTCAGCAAAGAAAAGACAGTAACGCTCAAAGGCAGGATGCCCCTGTTGTCACTGGCCAGGACGACGGCAAATTCATTCTTTTTCATCGGATTATTCATTCGGGTGATGTCAGCGGCGCAGCAACCGGGCTCCCGCCTTGCGTATTTTCTTCCAGTAATAGGAAAAGTCCAAGCCGGATTTTCCGCCCATCCAGGTTTTCAGCAATTTTCCTTCCCGGCGGGACAGACTGGAATCATCCTCTCCGGGACGGTACAGATTTTCCTGACAAAGCATATCGGCCACCTTCCGGGTAACCTCCTTTTGAACGGCATGAGGGGCGTATTTGCGGATATTCCTCACGCCCATTACCAGCATTTTCAAAAATGCCGTCCTGTATTCCTCCAGAATTCCGGCTTCTTTCCATTCCTTCAGCACCAGCTCCGCCACCGTCAGGTAATCCAGCGACTGGAGGGAACTGCCGGACGCAAAACCACTGGTAATGGACCCGGCCCGCTTGCGGTAAACGTAAGCCGCCCTGCTGACGACGCAAACTCTCCTGCACCACGGAAAAACGGCGTAATGGAAATACAGGTCTTCACAGGCAACGCCCTCGGGGAACCGGATGCCATGCTTTTCCACAATGGAACGCCTGATCATCATACCTCCCGCTCCATGATGTATTTTCCCAATGGTCTCCGGAGAGCAGGGAATCCACCCCTTTTCCGGAGAGGCCATATCCTCCGGCAGGAACCGGTCTTCCCTGTCGGGGTCGGCCTCGTAATAATACCGGAACCCGCATACCAGCTTGTCGGCATCCAGCGCCTTCGCACGGGAATACATCTCCTCCAGCAAATCCGTCTCCAGCCAATCGTCGGAATCCACCAAAAACAGATATTCTCCCACAGCATGGTTCATCGCCAGATTCCGGGAACGGGATAAACCGCCGTTTTCCGGGGCCTGCACCACTTTCACCCGCGGGTCCCGCTCCGCGAATTCCCGCAGAATGGACAGGGAGCCATCTGTGGAAGCGTCATCCACGCAAACTACCTCCAGTTCACGAAGCGTCTGAGAGCAAATGCTTTCCAGGCACTGGGCCAGGTACGGCTCCACATTGTAAACCGGAACCAGCACGGAAATGTTCACGGGAGCCGTCATAAGCCATGCGGAAAATCTGCCGCCCTTATTTGTTCAAATCCTTCCTGCGGCGGCAGAAAAGGCTCCAGCGCGGACCATACCTGGTCCACTGTAATTTCCTCAATGGCGCCGGGGGAAACCAGGTTGGAAATGCACCGCGCAGTAATGGCGGAGTTGCGCGTCCGGTGGCAGAAAATGGCGGTCACGGGCACCCCGGCATAGGCACACATATGTGTAGGCCCCGTATCATTGCCTACACAAGCCAGGGAACGCAAAGCCATCTGGGGAATATCCATCAGGGAAGACTTGCCCAGAAAACTGACAGCCAGGGGAGAACTGGCGGCAATGGCCTCCACTTCCGCAGCCTCCGCCCGGGTGCCGATGACAACGGAGGACACGCCCCGCGCCGCCAGGCGTTTCGCCAGGGCGCAGAAATTCTCCACGGGCCAGCGCTTGTAGGGATGGTTGGGGGAACAGCCCGGAATCATCATCACATAACGTTCCGGAAGCTCGTCAAAATGCAGCCCCTCCCCGTGCATGAAAGAAAGATCCGTCAGGACGCGTTCCAAACGGAACGGCTCCCGTTCCACCTTCCCCCACCGGAAGGATTTCTTTTTCAGCAATTTGCGCCGTTCTCCGGAATTGCAGGCCACCCAGTCCATGTCATGGTTCAGCAGGAAGCGCACGGCGGGATAATAGCGTTTCCTGGTGCGGGAAGATTCCTGAAGATCGTACACCACGTCAAAATTCCCTTTCACAATGGAACGGACGGCCCTCCAGGTGGCGCCCAGCTTCCAGTAAGGCAGGCGATTATCCACAATAAAATCGTCAAACACTCCGAGCTGCTCCGCCATGGGAACAAACATTCCCATGGTCATCAGGGTGATATGCGCCTCCGGATGAAGTTCGCGGAGCCGCTTCATCGTCCCCATGGCGAGCACCACATCGCCAAGGGCTCCATGCTTGATGATCAGAATGCGCTGTGCGGGCATGGGAGAAAAAAGGAATGCGGGTTAAACGTAACTGTCTTCCCTGTCCAGATACTCCTGCACGTACCGGCGCACGCCATCCTCCAGGGAAGTCATGGGCGCTGCATAACCGGCAGCGCGCAGCCTGGAAAGGTCCGCCTGCGTATAATACTGATATTTCCCCCTGAGCTCTTCAGGCATCTCCCGGTAGGCAATCTTTTCCTGGAGGCCCAGCGCATGGAATGCCGCCTTCGCCAGATCGTGGAAAGAGCGTGCCTTCCCGGAACCTACGTTGAACAGGCCGCTCACCTCCGGATGCTCCAGCAGCCAAAGCACCACGTCCACGCAGTCGCCCACCCACACGAAATCCCGGAGCTGCCATCCGTCACGGTAGTCGGGATGGTAAGATTTGAACAGCTTCACCGTTTCATTGGCCTTCACTTGGGGGAATATATGGGCCACCACGCTTTTCTGCCCGCCCTTATGGTATTCATTAGGGCCGTACACGTTGAAAAATTTAAGCCCGGCGTATTGGGGAGGAACCGGACGCCCTTCTTTTACTTCCCGGGCCACTTTACGGTCAAACAGGGCCTTGCTCCAGCCGTATGCGTTCAGGGGGCGCAGCGCGTTGACGTGCTCCAGGGAGGCGTCATCGTCAAACCCCATGGAACCGTCCCCGTACGTGGCTGCGGAGGAGGCGTAAATAAACCGTTTGCCGTACAGGGAACAAAACTCCCACAAATGCCAGCTCAACGTGAAATTCGTCCGGATAATCAAATCGGCGTCCGTCTCCGTGGTGGCGGAAATGGCCCCCATGTGAATGACCGCCTCCACCTCATCCGCATGCGCCTTCATATAATCAAGCATGCCTTCCGGAGAAACCACGGCGCACAGCTCTCTCTTGGCAATGTTTCTCCACTTGTCGGAAGAGCCCAGCTCGTCCACCACCACAAGATCCTTTTTACCGGCTTTTTCCAGAGCGGCGACAATGTTTGAGCCGATAAACCCGGCCCCACCCGTGACAATAATCATAAGAAAAGAATCAATAAAAAAGTTGTACGGCCTTTTGTACCACATCCACCCGTCCCTAGGCAACTGCCATTTGAGACGTTCCCCGGCTCCCAATTTTCAACGAATTTACAATCCGGACACTCCAAACCCTGACCGTTCCATGCGGAAAACCATTGGGCCGCAATCCCCGCGCAGCTTGCGGAGGGAGCGCCCCTCAAATCCTCTTTTCATACTGGCAACGTTAAAAAATTTCGGTAAGACCTGTCTTGCAAAAATTATCATTGACCACGGATTGTAAATCCGTTACACACATTCCCACCCCTATGATCCCCGATGTTTCCATCATTGTTCCCTGCTACAATGTAGCCGCCTACGTGGACAGCTGCCTGGATAGCCTGGTACGCCAGACTCTCCGGAACATTGAAATTATCTGCATCAACGACGGCTCCACGGATGAGACTTGGATACATCTGCTGCGCTGGAAAGAAAAGGACAGCAGAATCATCCTTCTGAACCAGCGGAACGCGGGCGTTTCCGCAGCAAGGAATGCAGGGCTGGATGCCGCCCGCGGCCTTTATGTCGGCTTTGCGGATCCGGACGACTACATGGATCCGGAAATGTATTCCCGCCTTTTTTCGGCGGCTCTGGAATATGACGCAGACATTGTGGAATGCGGAAACCATGTTTTTGAAGACTCGTCAGACCGGCTTATCGAAGCCAAAAGAAGATCACCCTCCCGGCATTTTGAAGAGAACGCCTCTCCGGCCAGCTTCTTCCGGGATTCCATCTGGGGGAAAATGGATATCTGCGTGTGGAGCAAACTGTTCCGGAAAAGCATGCTGGACGCCCACCGCCTCCGCTTCAACGTACATCTGAAATCCGGCGCGGAGGATGAAACCTTCCGGCTGATGGCCGTTCCCCATGCCTCCCGTCTCCTGTTCATTCCCGACTGCCTGTATTACTACCGCCTTATGCGCAACGGCTCCCTCTCCCGCCGCTGCAACGTTCCCACCTACTCCAAATGCGTGCAGGAATTCCAGCGGCTGCTGTACATTGTGGACTACTGGCAGAAACAAGGATGGCAAAATGAAGGACTGTTCGCTTACGGCGTCCGGAAAATCAGGCCCTTTTTTGTTTCCAAGCATCCCCTTTTCCATCAAATGACCGCTGTCCAGCAACGTTCTGCGCTGAACTTATGGAAGCTGTTCTACCAGAAAGCGGAAGGAGAACGTTTCCTCTCCGCGCTGGCGGGACGGGACAGGCAACTGGCGGACCTGCTGAACTCGGCGGAACCGGTCCCCAACGGCTGGGGGCGCATTCTGCTGGCAGCCTGCTCCCTGCTTCCCGGACAAAAAGGACGTTATTACTCCTGCAAAAAAATGCTTGCGGAACATTTTTCCCAAGTCTGCCCCAATGGGTTTCAAAAAGAAAACGCTTCTCTGGAAGAGCCGTTTGACACATCGCCGCCTTCCCTGTAAATTGCCTTATCCTCCCATTCCGGATCAATGAACCGTTTTCTCTCATTTGCAGACTCCCGCATGTCGGCCGCCCTGGAGCGGCTGGGCAGGCAGGCGGAAGCGCTGGATTTTTTTGATGAGATCACGCTCTTCACGGAACACGACCTTTCCGCAGAATTCACCAGCCGCATGGGCCGGTACCTGACGCCGTCCTGCCGGGGATTCGGATACTGGTCCTGGAAACCCTGGTCCATCCCACCATGTCCTCCAAGAAATGGAGGAAGGCGACCGCCTCCTTTATCTGGATGCAGGCTGCCATATCAACGCCAACGGAACGGATCGCTTCCGGGAATACGTAAATATGCTGGACCGCGACAGCCGCGGCATGCTGGTTTTCACCAACGGACAGCCGGAATACAAATGGACCAAAGGAGATATCTTCCGCCACTTCGGCGTTTCCCAAGAAGACGGGCATATCACGCATACCCAGCAAATTGCGGGCGGCCATGTTTTCCTGAAAAAGAACCCGCTCACGGAAAGCCTGATCCGGGATTGGCTCCATGTCTTTTACGACCATCTGCATCTTGCGGACAACACTCCTTCCGCCTCCCCCAACCTGCCGGGTTTTGTGGAAAACCGGTATGACCAGAGCATCTTTTCCATCCTATGCAAACTGAGGGGCATCACCACCCTCGACGGATCGGAAACCTATGCGGAAAACTGGAAACAGCTCTCCTTGTTTCCATTCCAGGACAGACGGGACATGGGAATCCCACGGGCCGGGAAAAAGGGATGGCTGGAAAAATGCAGGCAGCTCCTTCTTTCTTCCAAAAGAAACGGATTTGGAATCCGGTAAAGCTTCCCCATTCGGAACAACCGGGCTGCACGACGTTTCCAAACGGGGCAATCTGACGCACCATGAACTATTTTCCCGTCCTTTTCCACAGCTTCATCCCGAGAATTCCTTTCCCCTTCGGCTGCCGTTTCCGGAATGTAATGACGGTTATTTGGACAAGCTCTTTTCATTTGATCAGGAATGTTTTGCCTTCATGAAAGCAAACATCCCTCCATTCCAAAACTCCGCACCCGCACTATCCTCCGCCGACATTCTCCCACCCCTATTCACAGTTATGCTGTCACCGGAATCCGGCTTTCCCCCATTCATACCGGAATGAAAATAAAAAGGCCGTCATGCTGGGAACAGCCTGCCGCAGTTCATGGAATACTGGCAACCTGGATTTCCTCAAAACGTTTTTCTTTCAGATTTGTAGGCTTGACGGCGGATTCCAAATCCTCATACTTTCCTATGTGGCTTCTCCTCAATGCCGAACAATATTTCAAGTCTCCCATAGCGTCTCGGCCAGCTCCGCCCCTTACCGGTTGAGCGACGCTCTGAACCGGCATATTCCCGGCCTGAAATCCACCCTGCTGCTCCGGAGGCGCAAAAAAATTGACGGCCTGGAAATCCACAGGACACCCGCCAGAAGGGCTACGGACGCCTTGCGACGCCATCTGGCCCATGGATTTGACATTCTGCTGCCGGAAAGAAGAAAAGACCTGCCTTTCTCCCTGAACGTGCTGGGCATGGGATTTGACACGGCCCAAATGGAAAAAGCCGATGTGGTGCATCTGCACTGGATAGGCGGCAGAACCGTGGATTTCTCGCAGCTGCGCCATATCCGCCGTCCATTGGTCTATACCCTGCACGACATGTTTGCCTGCACCGCGGGATGTCACTGCACCATGGACTGCAGCCTGTTCCAAAACGAATGCCGCGGCAACTGTCCCCAGCTTGGCGCTCCCCGCCTCTTCCGCAACATTCCAGCGTGGCTGTTTTCCCGCAAACGCCGCGCCTTCGGCCGCATCCCGTCCCTTACCCTCGTAACTCCCTCCCTCTGGTTAAAAAGGGAAGTGGAAAGAAGCTGCATGTTCCCTGGAAGAAAAATCGTACAGATTTACAATCCTGTGGACACGGACCTTTTCCGTCCGGCGGAAGACCGGAATGCCATCCGGGCCGGCCTGGGCATCCCGCCCGGAGCGTTCGTCATCGCCTGCGGCGCAACCGGCCTGTTCAATCCGGTCAAAGGCGGCCATTTCATCCCCCTGGTGCTGGAGGAACTATACCGGCGCGGGCACCGGAATCTTCATCTCCTGCTCTTCGGCAACCAGGAAAAAAGCGTGGACTACCCCTTCCCCAGCACAAGCGCCGGATTCATTACGGACATGAACAAGCTGGCCGGGCTTTACAGCGCGGCGGACATTTTCCTGAACCCCACGCTTCAGGATGTCCTTTCCAACGTAGCGCTGGAATCCATGGCCTGCAAAACCCCTTCCGTTACCTTCCGGACGGGAGGAGTTCCGGAAGCGGTTCTGGACGGAAGGACGGGGCTGGTCGCTCCGCAGGGAGACCTGAACCAAATGGCCGCCCACTGCGAACGGCTCATCCAGGACGGAAAACTCCTGCAAACCCTGGCGGAGGAAGGCCGCCGGCACGCGGAACAAACATTCTCCTACCCCGTCATTGCCGCACGGCACGCCGCCCTGTATGAGGAAACGCTCCGGGAATACCGTTACGAAGAGTGAAAACGGCCGGCGTTCAACTGACGGACTGCCTGTTCCTGTACATCCGGGCGCATCTTCCTTTGTCATTGACAAGAAAAAGACGCCTCATACACTCTGCACCGTTTCAACCCTTCTCTCCCCATGAAAACGCTTAAAATCTCCTTTTTACAGTCCACTCCGGATTTCGGCAGGGAAGGAATGCTTCAGCTTCTGAAAAGCCGGTATCATGTGGTGGAAGACGATTCCTATTTTGATTACCTGGTCGCCACCCCCTGGTTTTACGTCAACCGGGAGGCTTTTTACGATTTTCTGGAACGGGCCCCCGGCCACATCACCGTCATGTACGGCTGTCATGAAGCCATTGCGCCGGATTTCATGCTGTTTGACTATTACATCGGGCTCGATACGGTGCCCGGAAGCGACCGCACTGTCAAACTTCCCTACCTTCGCCACCATTTGCAGGAAGTGCACGGCGGAAAGGAAGGCCTGGATGCCCATGCTCTCCTGGCCTCCAAAACGGGTTTCTGCAACTTCATTTACGCCAACCGCAAATCCCATCCCAACCGGGATGCCATGTTCCACAAGCTCTCCGCTTTCCGGTTCGTCAATTCCCTGGGGCCCCATCTTAACAACACCCCGGGCGACGGCCACCGGGCGGAAGACTGGTACGCATCCTCCATCAGAATGAAAAAGCCGTATAAATTCTCCATTGCCTTTGAAAATGCATGGTACCCCGGCTACACCAGTGAAAAAATCGTCACCAGCATGCTTGCGGGCACCATTCCCATTTACTGGGGAAATCCGGACATCAGCCGGGAATTCAATTCCGCCTCATTCATCAACTGCCACGACTTCCCAACCCTGGACGACGCCGCGGCCTATGTGCAAAAAGTGGACGAAGACGACAACCTGTGGTGTGAAATCATGTCGCGCCCCTGGAAAACCCCGGAACAGGAAGCCCGCTTTCTGGAAGAGACGGAAAGGGAAACGGTCAAGCTTTACAAAATATTCGACCAATCTCCGGAAGAAGCGCGCCGCAAAGGTGACGGAACATGGGTATCCTACTACCAGCGCTTTTTAAAACGCGGCCACAGGATGCAGCTGGCATGGCGGCGGCTGAAAAACCGCCTGCGCCGCTAACCAACGTTTCCGGGCAATTCAACCCCATGCCGGATTTCCTCTGCCCGCCTTCCCCCGTCCCCATCCACTTCCTTCCGCTTCATGAGCAAATGCTTTTCTGAACCCTTTTGTTCACCTTCTCCCCACCAAGCCGGAGACGCCATCCACGGAACCTATTTCCCGCACATTGACGGCCTGCGTACTTTCGCCGTGCTGGCCGTCGTCCTGTACCATTTGCAGGAAGGGATCTGCCCTGGAGGCTATGCAGGCGTGGACATCTTCTTTGTCATCTCCGGATATCTGATTGGCGGAGGCCTCATCCGTAGCCTGAAGGAGGGAACGTTCTCCCTGACCTCCTTTTACCTCCGGAGAATCAGGCGCATCATGCCCGCCTACTTCTGCCTGATTGCGGCCGTGCTGGCTTTCGGCTGCGTCGTTCTGGACTGCGATGACCTGCGGACTCTGGGCCGGACGGTGAGATCCAGCGCCCTTTTCATCACCAACACTTACTTCAGCAGAACCACAGGGGATTACTTCAGCCCGGCGGCGGAAGAAAACCCTTTGCTGAACCTGTGGTCCCTGAGCGTGGAAGAACAATTTTACCTGATGATTCCGCTTACCCTGTGGCTGCTCTGGAAATTCAGGGAAAAAGCCGTCAAACCCGTTCTATGGGGGGCGCTGGGTCTCTCCTTCTTCGCCGCCGCCTTCCACATAGGGCATCTGGAACATAACAAGGCCTTCTATCTGCTTTACTGCCGCGCCTGGGAACTTCTGGCCGGCTGCCTTCTGGCTCTGGCTCCCGCCGCAGAACAGAACCGGGGAACCGGATGGCTGCGGACGGCGGGATGGGCCGGAATCCTGCTCCCATTTGCCTGCTATACGCCTTCCACTCCTTTTCCCGGATACACGGCCATCCCTTCCGTCGCGGGGGCGGCTTTGCTTATCCGTTACGGGAACCATGGCTGGTCCGGGCGTATCCTCAGGCACCCGCTCAGCACAGGCATCGGCAAAATCTCCTACTCCCTGTACCTGTGGCATTGGCCGGTTATCGTGTACTGGACGTACATCTGCTTCGACGAATGCGCTCCCTGGGATTATGCGGGAATGTTCCTTCTCTCCCTTCTTCTGGGTTTCCTCTCCTGGAAATTCGTGGAAACTCCCTTCAGGACGACCGTCTCATGGCAAAATCCCCAAAAAGCGTTTCTGGCCACGGCAGCAGGGTGCCTCATGCTGGGACTTGCCGGCGAATGGCTCAAATGGACGGACGGCGCGCGGGATTACTGGCATGTAGCGGCCAACAACATGGAATTCCCTGAATACTGGAAAGGGCCGGCCTTCCCTCCCTCCTTCGGCATCACGCCTCCCGACCGGGCGGTAGTGGAAAAGGGAAACGCCATCCAGCACCATCATCCAGAGCTGGGGGATGTGACGGATTACCCCTTTGTCCTGCTGGGAAAAACCGGGCAGGCCCCTTCCTTCCTGCTTATGGGGGACAGTCATGCCATGGCCAGTTCCCCCGGGTTTGACGAGGCCGCCCGGCTTCTTCAGCGTTCGGGCCTGTTCTACCGCGCGCGCCTGTGTCCGCTGAGCGGCATTTCCAGCTCCGGAGACTCCTCTTCCCTAACGCTCCTGCGCCTGATGTACCCCCATTGGGAACACAATATGGAACTAATCCTGGACTGGCTGGAAAATACCCCCCAAGTACAGACCGTATTCATCCACAACCGCTGGATTGAACTGGTCAACAACCACCGGGATACGCGCCTGAAACAACTGGTTGCAGACGGCCTGCGCCACACCTGCGCGCGCCTTCGGAAAGCCGGCAAGCAAATCGTGCTGCTGGGCCCCGTTCCCGAATGGACTTTCGGCCCGCGCAAGCTCATGCGCCGCAATGCCCTGCTGAACGCCAACCGGACAGACCGCCTACTGGGCGGAGATTTCAACACGCGGCAGCGTCCGGTATTCGCCCTGTTGGAGCACATGGAATCCACAGGCCTGTGCCGCTTCATTCCCCTCCACGGCACCTTCCATAAAAATGGGCGGTGGCAGGCGGAAGACGGCGGCCAATTAATGTACTGCGACGATAACCATCTTTCCCCCTATGGGGCAAAAAAAATGGTCGGCGGCATCATCGACCAGCTTTTCCCGGGAATGGAAAGAACAGCAGCCAACTGACGGAAGTACCGCACGGAAAAACATCCAATCCTTTGACATTGACAAGGCATGCAGGCCCCCTACACTGGCGCCAGGCAGCAAAGCCTTCGCGATGGTCCCGGATAAAAGCCCGGAATATGGAGGCCATACCGCGTCCCCCTATTCAACGCCTGTACTCCCATGACGGATTCCCCCCGCCCCACACGCATCAAGGTCATCAGAAAATCCATGAAGGCCTCTCCGGATCAAACGGAATCCCTGTTGTGGGGCGACTGCCTGTTCTGCACGGACGCCGCCATGACGGATTACGACTGGGTTCTGGTATACGACGAATTTCCCAGAACTCCCGTGGGCACCATCAGGAATGAAACGGAACCCCTTCTCTGCCCTCCGGACCAGACTATCCTGATTACGGTGGAGCCCCCTTCCATCAAAATCTACAGCAGGGCATACACCAGCCAATTCGGCACCGTTCTCACCACCCACTCCGCCCGGGACCTTCCGCACCCCGGGCACACCCTGGGCCGCGGATGTCTTGAATGGCTGTACATCAAGCCCATGCAGGAAATTCTGGACCAGAAGGAATTCCCGAAGACAAAAATGCTCTCCACCATCTGCTCCGCCAAGCAGCATACGCATACCATGCATAAAAAGCGCTATGATCTTACGCGTTACCTGGCGGACCGTCTGCCGGAACTGGACTGGTTCGGACACGGCATCCGGGAAATAGAAAATAAAACCGTCGCCATGGATGACTACAAATATCATCTATGCGTGGAAAACCATCTGGAACCCCATCATTGGACGGAAAAACTGTCTGATGCCTTTGTCGCCATGACCCTTCCCTTTTACGCCGGGGATCCGTTGGCAACGGAATGCTTCCCGCAGGAAAGCTTCATCCCCATCCCGCTGGACAACCCGCAAAAAGCCCTTGAAATCATCCGCAAGGCCATGGAGGACGGAGAATATGAAAAACGGCTCCCCGCCATCCGTGAGGCAAGGCGCCTGGTGCTGGAAAAATACAACATGTTCGCTCAAACAGCGGCAGTCATTCACAACCACAGGGAAACGGGAACCATACGGCCCGGAGCCATGCTGAAAGGACGTCACGTCCTGCGGAAAAATCCGCTCAATGCCCTTCGGGAATTGGCAGACACCCTGGCCTATAAAATCAGATCGTTCGGCAGACGCGGAACCGGCCCCGGCGTGTAACCTGGATTCCGGGCGCGCGCCAACAGGAGGGAACAAATTCCCCCTGCCGGTAAAAAGAATGGGCGGCCAATATTCCGCCAACTGCCTTGCGGCAGACGGAACGGCCCAGCCCGGTCTGAAACCGATTCAAACCGGACGGGAAACAGGCCATTAAAACGGAAAAAACTTAATCCGCTTTGCGGGAAGCGTGCCTCTTGGCCCGTTCCTCCTCCCGCTGCTTCTTCAGGTCTTCCTTCATCTTGGCCTTCTCTTCGGAATCCAGCTTTCCATCCTTGTTAATATCATATTTTTCAAGGAGAGCGGCTTTCTTCTCCGCAGAAGTCATTCTCTTGGGAGCGTCTTCCTCCGCCATGGAAGGCATGGCGAACGCAACGGCCAGAACAATAAGCAAATACTTCATGATTAAACGGGGTTCTTGAATAATCCTTTTCTACTCCCGCACGTGCCGGTTGTCTCTCTTTTTTTAGCAATACATGCAAATTACCCGGCCATGCCCCTTTTCCGCCGCATGAACTCCCACCGGTCAAGCCTTCCCGAACGGGAAAAACAGCGGAATCACCACGACCATGACCAGCCCCATAATCACCTGCAGGGGAACGCCCACTTTCACGTAATCCATGAACGTATATTTCCCCGCCGGCATGACCAGGGCATTGGGCGGCGTGGAAAAGGGAGAGGCAAAACACATGCTGGTGCCTACGGAAACCGCCAGCAGCAGCGGATAGGGGCTGATGCCCATACTCGCCGAGGATTGCAGGGCGATAGGCGCCAGAAGCACCGCCGTAGCCGTATTGCTGATAAACATGGTCAGCAGGGACGCCGTGAAATAGACGCCCGCCATCAGGGCAAACGGCCCGAATCCCCCCAGTCCGGCCACCAGCCCTTGGGAAATGGCCTCTGAGGCTCCCGTCTTCTCCAGCGCTACGGACATCGGCAGCATGGCGGCAATCAACACGATGCTCTCCCAGTTGATCGTCCGGTACGCCTCCTCCACATTGCGCAGACAGCCGCACAACACCATCAGGACGGCGGCAATCAATACCGCCGCCACAGCAGGCACCCAGTTGAACACCATGGCCGCAATCATCAGCAGCATAATGCCTGCGGCCAGGGGGGCCTTATGCGTCAGGGTCACCTTGGAGGCCTCCGCCAGAGGCTGGCCCACTACAACCCATTCAAAGGTTTTCTCACTCAGGCGCGCAATATCCGTCCAGGTTCCCTGAACCAGCAGCGTATCTCCGTACTGGAGCTTCACATCCTTCAAATTATGGAAAATGTAATGGTTGTCTCGCTGGATGGCCAGAATATTGACCCCGTACTTGGCGCGCAGCCCCGAAGATTTCACGGGCATGTTGATAAGGTCCGAGTTCCGCATGAGCAGCATTTCCGCAATGCCTATCTCGTCAAACTTCAATTTGCTTTTCAACAGGGAATCCGTATCTTCCGACGTCTTCCGGTTAATCATCTCCGCCCCATATTCCCGGGCAAAACGGGCCACGTCCTCAAACTCTCCCATTACATAAATGACGTCGCCCCGGGCCACCCTCGTATCTGAACCCGCCATAGTCTGGCTGACCGTCTGCAGGAAGGAATGCCGGCCGGAATGCCTGCGGCGCACCTCCACAATATTCACGCGGTAAAGGTCCGGTATCTGAAGATCATGCAGAGGATGTTCCGTCAGAGGGGAATCCTCCAACACCCGGAGGCGGTAAAGATTATTAATAATCTGGTACTCATCTATCAACTGGCTGAGGGATTTCCCCTTGGCCTCGTGTTCCGCCCTGTCGTCATGACGTCCCAGAAATTTCCTGCTGAGGGGGATCAGCACCAGGATGCCCGTCACGATGCAGACAAGGCCGATGGGGGTGAACGCAAAAAAGCCCAGCCCCTCCATTCCGGCCTCCTGAAGCTGGTTGTTGACGACAAGGTTGGGGGGCGTGCCGATCAGCGTCAGCATGCCGCCCATACTGCTGGCAAATGCCATGGGCATGAGCAGGCGGCTCGTCTGAATGCCTCCGTCCGCAGCCAGGCTCACCAGAATAGGCAGCATCAGCGCCACCGTCCCCGTATTGCTGACAAAGGCGCCTATGCCGGCTGTAACAAGCATGGTCAGCACCAGCAGGCGCAACTCGCTCCTGCCGGCCAGTTTCATGATTCTGCCGCCCATCATTTTGGCCAGGCCCGTCCGGAAAATGGCGCCTCCCACCACGAAAAGCCCCACCATCATCACCACAATGGAATTGGAAAAGCCGGAAAGCGCCTGTTCCGGGCTCAAAATCCCGAACATAATCAGGCAGAGCAGGGAACACAGCGCGACAAGATCAGAACGAATCCTCCCCTGGACAAATAAAACGGCGGATACTCCCAGAATGAGAAGCGTGGTCAACATAGCAAAAACGGCAGGAGTGAAAAAATGGCAAGGGAGGATATCTAACATGACCGGCATGTCTTGTCGATAGGCTGAACAAGTCATTCACAAAACCGTCTCTCCGCCGGCATCCGGCAGAAAAAAACACTTTGTTCATCCTGCTCGGAGAACCCCGCTTCCTCTTTCCTTTCCCGGTATCATGGGGATGATGAAACAATAAAAAACGCGCTCTCTGAAAGAACGCGCCATAAAATGAAAAGTGGTGGGTAGAGAAGGATTCGAACCTTCGAAAGCAAATGCTAACAGATTTACAGTCTGCCCCCTTTGACCGCTCGGGAATCTACCCACTTGAAGTGATGTGCGGCGAATGTATAAGGATTCCCGTGCCTTAGCAAGTTTTTTTTCTAAAAAGTAGGTCCTCCCGGAAGCAGAACCCCTATATGCAACAGCCATGCCGCCGGAAGGAAAGCGGATGCAGGAACAAAAAGTCGGAAAAGGCAATTTTTACGAATCTCCCACATATACCGGAGCGCGGCTGTCCGGGGAATCCGCATCCAGTTGCTCCAGTTGGGGCAGAATGTTCTCCATGCTCTCCCATACGGAGGGAACAACCTTGATTGCGGTTCCAAACCGGACTGCCATCATCAGGGCGTCTGAAGGGCGGGCGTCCAGCTCCACCAGCTTGTCCATCACCTCATTGGCAGCCTCTATGGTCACGCGGGCATAAAAGACTTCATCCTTGCGGCCGTTGATAAGCACCAGCCTCACCCGGCATTCCATGGCGGATAAAAAGTGAGCCAGCAGGGAAGACGTGTCCGGCCGTACCGGGCGTTCCCCGTTCAGGCAGCGTTCCAGGGCCATGCCGTCTGTCAGCTCCATGAAAATGACGCCCACCTTGCCGGTCAACGGATCACGCAGGCACACACCCGCCCCGGCCCGGGTGTAAAGCAGGGCGTAAGGTTCCAGAGTAATCAAATGTTCATCCGGCATGGCGGGCGGAAATCACATGTTAAAAACCGGGATTAATAACCCGTTCCGTATAGCGGGCAGCCACCTTGACGTATTTTTCCGCCCATTTGTGGTTATTATCCGCGGATTCCGGCCCCAGGTCCTTCACCACCTTGGCAGGAGAACCCAGCACCAGGGAATTGGGAGGAATGACGGTACCTTTGGTAATGAGCGCGCCCGCTCCCACCACAGACCCCTGGCCGATGACCGCTCCATCCAGAATAATGGACCCCATTCCTATCAGGCAATTATCCTCCACCGTGCAGGCGTGCAGAATCACGCCGTGCCCCACGGTTACGTACTTGCCTACATAGCAGCCGAAATCGTCTGCCAGGTGGATGCAGCTGTTGTCCTGGATATTGGAGTAATCACCAATGACGATCTTATTGATATCTGCGCGCAGCGTGGTATGGTACCAGACGCTGGCATGTTCCCCAATGGTAACATCTCCAATCAGATCAGCGCTTTCCGCCACAAAAGCGGTATCCGCCACTTTGGGCCAGAAGTTCGCGTAAGGTTCTCTTGCCATATAAGTCATGTATTAATTGAAGATAAGACAGCATTCCAGTCTAAAAACGTTCATTCCGCGGGTATGCCGCAGCCGGAAACGAATACGGCCGAACCCACCCGAAAATGAAAGGCCGCAGGCACCTCCGCACTAATTTTCTTCCCGGATGCCCTTCTTGCTGTTCTTCTCCCGCTTCTCCGCATCCTTGCGCAGGGAGTCGGCTTTTTTCCCATTACCCCCCTTTTCATAATACCCGGCTATCCTCCGCTGGATGGCGGCTTCTTTTTTTACCTTGAAATAATCGCCCGATTTAGTCCGGATATACCGGTTGTAGGAAGACTCCGCCTCCTTGGCCAGCTGAAGCACGGCATCCTGATCCTGGGAAACGTACTCGTAATATTGCCCCATCAGCGCTTCAAATACTTCCGCGCGGCGCGCATAATCCTTCATGGACTTCCGGTACAGGGCAGCCACCCCGGCCTTGTCCCCGTTTTCCATCAGGAGATCCGCCTGCCGTTTGATGGCGGCGGAAGTCAGGTCGCTGCGCCCCTCGTCCGTCTCCTTTTCCAGCTTCTTCAAATCGCGGGCAACATGGCGCTTATTGGTGGAAGCGTCCCTCATGGGGAAAATATACTCATCTTCCACGCGGGCGGCCATGGCCAGGTAATCCGGACGGGAACGGAACTTGCGCTTAATCATGGCCACCAGTTCATCCCATTCTTCCAGCTTCGTGCCGCTCTCCGGGCGTCCCATCAGAGCAATCAGGCGTTCCCAGCCCAGGGGGCTGCCGGGAGTGGCCTGTGTGGCGGCTTCCAGCATTATCCGGGCGCAATCCGGCTTCTGCATCTCCTCAAACAGGTCCGCCAGGGAAAGATAATCCAGGGAAGTATCCAGCCGGGCGCCATTCACCTTCTTGTCCATACCCTGGAGAAGGGTGGATTCATGCTTTGACTTGCAGTTGTGCGGATGGGAAAAATGCCCCGTATTATATCCGTACCCGCCGTAGGACTGCCAGGTTTCATCCGTCGTCAGCAGATTGACCCAGGCATGCGGCCCGCGGTTGCCGTCCCCGGTAACATAGGCGGAGGGAATGCCGTTGCATTTGGCGGTATTCACCGCAAAATAGGCCTGGTCCATGCAAATGCCTCCTTCATCCAGAATCTCCTGGAAGGTATAATTAGTATAAGGGTCCTTGCCCAGTGCGGCGCGGTCCATCCGGTAACGGATCATGGAATAGGCTCCGCCCCATCCTTTCCGGGTAAGGCGCACCTTTTTGCGCGCCCAATCCATCTCCGACCTCGGCAGACGCACATCCACCACAAACAACAGCTCGGAAGGGCTTAATTTGGAAATGTCCGTGAGAAGCTCACGGGCTTCATCCATCTCCATGAAGTACTCGAATACCTGTTCCAGCGTCAAAGGCGTGGTGGAAATACTGGTGGAAGAAGATGCCCTCAGCTTGGACGGGCTGGAAGCGATGCGGGGATCCAGCATGGCGCAGGCCAGCGCCAGGGCGGAATACCTGCTCCGGGGCATGGCGGAGGTTTTCATCCAGAACTCCGCCCACTTCCTCAGAATTCCTCCCCACTCCCCCCCGGGTGTCTGCTCCCGCGCCATCGTGCGCAGGAAAAGTCTCAGGGGATCGGAAGGGTCCGAAAAAAGCCATGGATAGAAATACCTGGGGGAACCCTCCTGGATTTGTTCCCGGATGGTGTCCGCTCCCACTTTGCTGATGAGCTGGTACAGCTCATTGGCGCGCATGAGGTACGGGCTTTGATCGTACATGGACGCGTCAAATTTGCCGAATTTGATGACTTTCACGGCATCCCGTTCCAGATTGGAGCGCAGGAAATCGGCGTACAAATCATAACGGCCCGTTTCGAGAGCCAGATGGAAGGCATCCGTAAACAACTTCCTGTTGGCGGCGTTATTGGCCTTAAGACTGACCAGAAGAACAGGCTTCTTGAAAATCTCCAGCCGCGGATCTTCCTCCTGGACCACGGGTTCTTCCTTCGGTTCCTCAGGGGAAGGCTCCGCCACTTCCGGTTCCTTGTTCTGTCGTTTTCCGGCGGCTTCCTCAGCAGCCAGGCGTTCCGCCTCAAGACGGGCTTTTTCCTCCGCCTCCTCGCGCGCCCGTTCCTCCGCCTTCCTGCGCGCCGCCTCCAGTTCCGCGGCTTTCCGCGCACGCGCCGCTTTCGCTTCCGCTTCCTTTCTGGCCGCCAGCTCAGCGGCAGCAGCCTTACGTTGAACGGAAACCCGGTGGTAAGCCACCCCTCCGGCGGCAAGAGCCAGCACCAGGACAATAGTAATAATAATTCCGCCGGAAGAGGATTTTTTATGCTTGGGAAAACCGGGACGCAGAGGATTGACAGGATTCATGGGGATGCAGCTTGAACGCGTTGAAGCAAATTGGGGAGGGGGATGAGACGGTTTTATCCCTGTTCCGTGTGACATAAAAGCGCAATACCTTTCCAAGGTCAACTTGAAACAATGGTCTTTTGCTGAAGGTTCGTTTTCCCGGAACCCGTTAAGAATCAAACCAAAGTATTTTTCCTTGTATTTTCATAGCCATTTTATAGTATCAGGCCTCTTCATGTTTCCAAAAACATGAGAAAAACACAAGTATCCTGCTGATTATTCCTGGCTGACATATGTTTTTCCCGTTGCCTATGAACACTTTCTCTCATCTCAGTCCGTTTCTGGCCGTCATTTCGGGAAGCCTTTTCTCCGGAACGGCCCTCTGCAGCGACATCGTGCTGCCTCCGCCAGATAAAAAGGGAGGAAAACCCCTCATGCAGGTTCTTCAAGAACGGCATTCCACCAGATCCTTTGCAGACAAACCCATCCCGGTGGAAGTCCTCTCTTCCCTGCTCTGGGCTGCGCAAGGCGTCAACCGGGACGATCCCGACTACCGTACGGCGCCGTCCTCCCGGAATTCCAACGAAATAGAAATCTATGTCGTCCTGCCGCAGGGCGCCTATCTTTACAAGCCGAAAACCCACCGGCTGAAGCAAGTGGTTCAGAGCGACATGCGGGCCGCTACGGGCACACAGGAATTCGCGGCTACCGCGCCGTTAAACCTGGTCTATGTAGTAGATCAGTCCAAACAGCCGGGAGATTTTGATGCCAGGAAAAAACTGATTACGGCCTGCACGGATGCGGGATTCATTGGAGAAAACGTTTACCTTTTCTGTGCTTCCGAAGGACTCGGCACCGTTTTCCGCGCCATGATTGACGCCAATTATATCCAGCAGTGCCTGAAGCTCCCCGTCCTCAAAAAAGTCCTGTACGCCCAGAGTGTCGGCTATCCGTCAAAATCCTGAAAAAACCATAAGCCGGAACGCTGTGAGACTCGCCGTTCCATCGGCGGCTCTTCCTCATGCCCTGCGGAAAACCGTCATGGGAACCGCCGTTCCCATGGAAATAAAAACGCCAGGAACCATTGCCGGGCCAGTCAGGAGCGCACTCTTCCGGACAGCCCGGCAACAATAGAAAAAGCGTTTGGCGAACTGTTGGATGAACGTTTCGGGCAAGCCCGGTTCCGCCACTCCGCCCTGCGGCATTGGCTGGAGAAATGTTCAAACCGGAATTCCCGGGAAACTGCGGCGCCAGGAAATCTACTCCCCGCTTGCGGTCTTTCCCATAGTTCAAATTCATGGAAAATCCGGAACCGCAAGCGGAAAACGCACCAGCATTACCACTGGTTGTCCAGGTTTTTGGTATTTATCTTTCCGGGTTCCTTGTTGCGTTCCTTCATGCCGCGGACAGGCTTGGGCTCCTTTTCGTGCAGGTCCAGAATATCAATCACATTCTCCCCTTTTTTCAGGAATGGGGCCGGAACATACAGCCTTAACTGAGGTCCCACATTCCAATAGCGCCCCACGTTGATTCCGTTCACCCATACATACCCCTTGACATAGCGGGACATATCCAGAAACGTGTCCTGAGGCTCTTCAATATTTACAACGGCCCGGAAATGTGCCCCTTCCCGTTTCTGGGAAGGCCCCTTTCCTTTGGGAGCCCGCACAATGGAATCAGCTTTCAGGGGAAGCGCCCTCACCGTCCAGTTCTTTAACTCCCGCGTTCCCAGCTTCACAGGACCGTAAACTCCCTTGCGGTCACTCTCCATGCTGATATGAAAATTAATATGTCCCATGGCCTCTACCAGAACTTCCAGCGTCCCCGGCTTCCCGCGCTCCGGCAGTTTCACACTCTTCTGCCCCAGCCGCCGATCCAGCGTGCCGACCAGCTCTCCATCCAGATACACCTGGGCATAGTCATTGACATTGGTAAATTCCAGCGTTTCAGGCGGTCCTGACGGAACGGCCGTTCTGTAAACGGCAATACCCTGGTTCTGGTTCCATTGTTCAAAATAGGGAGGCTGCGGGAACTTGGACCGGAAAGGCTTGGGCAGGTTCTCCCAAAGGCCGGCATGCACTGCGGGCGTGAACTCCGGAATTTCCATGGCCGGAATGTCTGCGGGAGGTTCCGGCACAGCGGCTTCGGGAGGCAACTTTTTTAAAATGATTTCCCTCATCTGGGCATAATATTCATTCATCCGCCCCTGCTCATCCACGGGAGAACCGTAATCATAACTCGTCAGGTCCGGCTGGTATTTTCCCGGCCCTCCGTTGTTGGCTCCGGCCGAGAATCCGAAATTGGTACCTCCGTGGAAAACGAACAAGCTGAAGGAACGCCCCTTGTCCATAAACCAGCGGACGTGGTTGACCACTCCAGGGGTGGGAGCCCAATTCCCCTCCCCCCAGTGCCGCAGCCAGCCCGGATACGTTTCCGAGGAAAAAACGGGAACTCCCGGATTGCATTTATTAGCCACTGCCCAATGGCCGTCGTTCAGCCCCGGATCCAGCCCTACGGCCACGCCTGGAAGCACCACGCCTTTCAGAAAATGTTCTCCCGCGCCGTCGGAGGTGTAAAAGGGGCCAAAACCCTTCCTGCTCCAGAACGCCTTCAGCCATTCCATATACTTGCGGTCTTTACGCTGGTAGCTCCCGTATTCGTTTTCAAGCTGGGTCATCAGAATGGGCCCCCCGTTTTTGGCTAAAAAAGGCTCCGCCACACGAGCCACGGCCTCCAGATAACGCGTCTGCGCCTTCATGAATTTGGCGTCTTCCGTAGTTCTCAACTTGGCCTTGGGATCCTTCAGCAAATAATGAGGCAGTCCACCCAGGTCCCATTCCCCGCATGCATAGGGGCCGGGGCGGAATAAAACCCACATGCCTTCCTCCTGGCATAACTTGAGGAACCCTTCCAGATCCCGATTGCCCGTCTTAAAGTCAAAGCTGCCGTCCGGCTGCTCATGGTCATTCCAGAACACATAAAATGCAATAGTATTCAGCCCCATAGCCTTGGCGGTCCTGATGCGGTGCCTCCAGTATTCCCGGGGAATGCGCTGGGGATGCATCTCCGCGCCGCGGATCTGGAAGGGTTTCCCGTTCAGCATGAACTCCTGGTTCCCTTCTCCGCCGAACCCGAACACAACGGGGGTTCCTCTGGAAAGAGCGGGTTTCTGTACATTCTGGACAGCCTCAGGGCCAGCCCATGCCAATGCTCCCACTCCGACGGCCATCAGTGCGGCAGACCAACTGAAACCATATTGCTTCATCATGTTGAACAGTTAATTCATTTGAAGACGGTTGCCAATAACAATTTTTTTCTCTCTTCTCCGAATCTTCGGAATACCCTTCCCCTCCGCCAGAAATCTGACGGGGCCGGACGGAACGGAGGCCTTCCGTTCCGTGGAATGTGATCATGTCATATATCTTCATCCCTTTGTATGAAAACCGGAGGACGCCTGTCTAAATTGATCAATATGAAAACAATTGTTCTTCTTCGCCATGGAGAAAGCACGTGGAACCGTGAAAACAGATTCACCGGATGGACGGACGTGGATTTGACGGAATTGGGAATACAGGAAGCCAACCATGCGGGCGACCTTCTGAAAGACAGGGGAATGGCCTTTGACCATGCCTACACCTCTTATCTCAAGAGGGCCGTGAAAACGCTCAACTGCGTGCTGGACCGTTTGGACCAGGACTGGCTGCCCGTCTCCAAAAGCTGGAGGTTGAATGAAAAGCACTACGGCATGCTCCAGGGCCTGAATAAAAGTGAAACGGCTCAAAAATACGGAGACGAACAGGTACTGATCTGGAGGCGCAGTTATGACGTGGCGCCTCCTCCCCTGGCGGAGGACGATCCCTCCAACCCCAAATGGGATCCCCGCTACAAGGGAGTGCCGGACAGCGAACTTCCGCGAACGGAATCACTGAAAGAAACTATTGCCCGCATGATGCCCTACTGGGAAGGAACAGTTCTCCCTTCTCTACGGACGCTGGACAATATCCTGATCGTAGCCCACGGCAACACATTGCGGGGCATGATCAAGTATTTGAAAAACATTCCTGACGAACAGCTGCTTTCCCTTAATCTTCCTACCGCCACCCCCTATGTATTTGAATTTGACGACTCCCTGAACCTGGGAAAAGACTACTTTCTTGGGGACCCGGAAGAAATCCGCAAACGCATGGCGGCCGTCGCCGGCCAGGGAAGCGCAAAGAAAAAAACGCCTGCGGAATAACCTCACTATCCTTTCCTATGACCGTCCATTCCTGCCGCATTGCGTTCTTTGACGCCAAGCCCTACGACCGGGATTCCTTCAATTCTGTCAATGAACGCGAATTCCATTACGACATCCGTTACTTCAAGGGGCACCTCACTCCGGACAGCGTGCCCCTGACCCGCGGTACGGACGTAGCGTGCATTTTCGTCAATGACACGGCAAACCGGGAAGTAATACGGAACCTGAAGGAAAATGGCGTCAAATTGCTGGCTCTGCGCTGCGCCGGATTCAATAATGTGGATCTGAAAGCTGCGGAAGAAGCGGAACTGCCCGTCGTGCGGGTGCCCCAATATTCTCCCTATGCGGTGGCGGAACATGCCGTAGCCCTGATGCTTTCCCTGAACCGCAAAATACACCGCGCCTACTGGCGCACCAGGGACGGCAATTTTTCTCTTCACGGCCTGATGGGCTTTGACATGAATGGAAAAACGGCCGGCATCATCGGAACGGGAAAAATCGCCAGAATCCTCATCCGCATTCTCAAAGGTTTCGGGATGAACATCCTGGCCTATGACCTGCACCCTGACCAGCGCTTTGCGGAAGAAGCCGGCATTACGTACACCACCCTGGACGATCTGTACGCCCGGTCCGATATCATCTCCCTGCACTGTCCCCTTACTCCGGAAACGGAACACCTGATTAATACGGATTCCATTGGAAAAATGAAGGATGGAGTAATGATTATCAACACGGGACGCGGCAAGCTGATTAACACGGAAATGCTGATTGACGGCCTGAAATCAAAAAAAGTGGGAGCTGCCGGACTGGACGTGTACGAAGAAGAGGGAGAATATTTCTACGAAGACAAATCCGACAGGATTATTGATGACGATACTCTGGCCCGTCTTCTTTCCTTCAACAACGTCATCCTGACTTCCCACCAGGGCTTTTTCACGAAAGAAGCCCTGCACAATATTGCGGAAGTCACCCTGCACAACATCCGGGACTTTCTGGAAAGCAAACCTCTGATCAACCGAGTCTCGCTTCAGTCACGCTGAACGTGCCCGGCGGGCGCTCTACGGAAATCCGGGACTTTCTCATCCGCCTTCTGCCGGACAGAAGGCGGAATTCGGGGAAAGGCGGCAGCTTTTTTATGCAAGCGCCGCCACTTCCCGCCGTATTATATACTATGAGCACTCCAGCCCCTGCCTCCGTCCTGGCTCCCAAACCGCACTACGCCGCTCTGGACGGCCTCCGCGGAGTGGCCGCCGTCATGGTGGTCCTGTTCCACATGTTTGAAGGCAGCGCCAGGGACTTCCAGTTCCACATGGACCAGATCATCAACCACGGCTACCTGTCCGTGGACTTCTTCTTCATGCTGTCCGGCTTCGTCATCGGATACGCCTATGACGACCGCTGGGAAAAAATGAACCTGTGGAACTTCTGCAAGCGGCGGCTGGTGCGCCTTCAACCCATGGTGGTCATGGGGATGCTGCTGGGGGGAATCCTCTTTTACTTCCAGGGGTCTGAAATCTTCCCGAACCTTGCGCAAACCCCCGTATGGAAAATGCTGCTGGTCATGACCGTGGGATTCACGCTGCTGCCCGTTCCCGTTTCCCTGGATGTGCGCGGATGGTCGGAAATGCACCCGCTGAACGGTCCGGCCTGGTCCCTCTTCTTCGAATACGTCGCCAATATCCTTTATGCCATGCTCATCAGAAAATTTACCAGCAGATGGCTGGCGGTCCTGGTCTTTCTGGCGGGCTGCGCCCTCATTCACCAGTGCTACACGCAGGGCAACAACATCGGCGGCTGGACTCTGGATGCGGAACAGTGCCGTGTGGGGCTTACACGGCTCATGTTCCCTTTCTTCGGCGGTCTGCTCCTGTTCCGTCTGTGCAAACCTGGACGGCTCAGGCATGGTTTCTGGTGGTGCAGCCTGCTTCTGGCGGGAGCCCTGGCGGCACCCCATGTAGGAGGCGCGGAAAATTTCCGCCTGAACGGCCTGTATGACGCCTTCTGCATCATTGTCATCTTTCCCGCGGTAGTCTTCCTCGGAGCCAGCGACATCCCTGGAGACATCTCTTCCAGAGCCAGTCGGTTTTTGGGAAACATCTCCTATCCCCTTTATATCACCCACTATCCCATCGTATATCTCTACCTGGCCTGGGTCCACGATGCGGAAGTCCCTCTTTCCCGTGCGCTCCCCGTGGCGGCAGGCGTCTTATTCCTCTGCATTGCCGTAGCCTACGGGTGCCTGAAGCTTTATGACGAGCCCGTGCGCGCATGGCTTTCCAAACGCGTGCTGAAGCGGCGCCCTCCGGAACCCGGGGCGTAAAGCGGAACAAACATCTGCCTTGCCCCGGGCGGGGCCAGGCCGGATACTGACGGCGGTCTTTCATGGAAAAACTGCCGACATCCTCCAAAGCCCTGCGCTACCTGCCCTTTCTTGTGGCATCGGCATTCTTTATGCAGATGCTGGATGCCACCATCCTGAACACGGCCATTCCCACCATTGCCCGCAGCTTCAACAGCCATCCGCTGCAGCTCCACTCCCTGGTAACGGCCTACATGCTCACCGTCTGCGTCCTGATACCGGCCTCCGGATGGATATCTGACAAACTGGGTTCCCGCCGTACTTTCCTGCTGGCCATCTCCATTTTTTCCGTGGGCTCCCTGCTGTGCGCCCTTTCCGCCTCCATTACCATGATGACGGTATGCCGCGTCATCCAGGGAATAGGCGGCGCCTTTCTGATGCCCGTCGGGCGCCTTGTCGTCCTGCGCTCCTATCCCCGCTCCATGTTCGTCAATGTCCTGAACATTGTAACGATTCCGGCGCTGCTGGGCCCCCTTCTGGGGCCGGTGCTGGGCGGTATCATCGTACAGTACGCTTCCTGGCACTGGATATTCCTGATCAACATCCCGGTAGGCATGGCGGGCCTGTGGGCCACCTGGAAGCTGATGCCGGACCTGAAAGCGGTCCGGGAACAGAAATTCGACTGGCCGGGTTTCTTCCTTTTCTCCTCCTCCGCTGTCCTGGCTACGATGGGCCTCTCTTCCGCGGGAGGCATAACCGATAAGCCGCGCATGGTCATCCTCACGTCTGCCGGAGGCATTCTTCAACTTCTGTACTGGGTTCTGGCGTTCCGTTCAAAAGCCCCCATCTTCAGCCCGGCCCTGTTCCGCATCAGAAACTTTGCCATCGGAATCGCCGGCAACATCGTCTGCCGCCTGGGCGGAAGCTGCCTGCCGTACCTGATGCCGCTTTTCTTCCAGGTGGTGCTTGGTTATTCCGCTCTTCAGTCCGGCATGTCCCTGATTCCGCTGGCCCTGAGCAATTTGCTGGCAAAAACGGTTGCGCCGCGTCTGCTCGGGAAATTTGGTTACCGGAACATCATGGTCGTCAATACCTTCACCATAGGAGCGCTGCTGGCCTCCTTCCACTTTGTAGGCCCTGGAACCCATGAATTTACTCTCCTGGGCATGCTCGCGCTGCTGGGCGGGGCCAACTCCATCCAGTTCACCTGCATGAACACCCTGACACTGATTGACCTTCCCAACGCAGACGCCAGCAGCGGGAACTCCCTGCTTTCCACGATCATGCAGCTCTCCATTGCTGTCAGTATTGCCGCGGCCTCCCTGCTGCTGGACAGCTTCGGCGGCCATTCGGCTACCTCCGGAAAGGCTGTGGAAACCGCCTTTCATGCCACTTTCGCCACCATCGGCGCCATTGCCGCGGCCAGTTCCTTCATCTTCGCCCTGGTGGACAAAGACAAAGGAATCACCCGCAAACGGAGAAAAGCAGCTTGAAGAGGAAAATCCCCGCCCCTGTTCAGGAACAGGAAGAGGAATCTCCCGTCTCAAGAGAACAACACTGCGCAAACCGGGCGCGGGACTCTTCCAGGGTAATCGGTTTCTTATCCTCCCCCAGAGCTACATAAACCAGTTCCGCCTCTGTAATTTTGGCAATGTTATTGCAAAGCTTCGTCAGACGTTCCGCATACACCTCCACCTTCACGGTGACGGAGGTGCGGCCTACCTTGATAATATCCGTATAAAAGGACACTACATCGCCCACCAGCACAGGAGCTTCAAACGTCAGGCTGCTCACCGCACGCGTCACAATATAACGGCTCAATGCATAGCGCATGGCGGTATTGGCTCCCGCAAGGTCTACCTGGCTCATCACCCAGCCGCCGAATACTTCCCCGCTCTGATTGGTATCCGCAGGCATTGGTTCCACGCGCAGGGCGGGAACGCGCCCTTCCGGAAGCTGGGCATGACGATATGTATTTTCCATAAATAAGAATAATTATAAATTAATAAGGACATGCTTATCTATCACAGCCCCCTTGTAAAGGGTAAAACGCGGAAGCGGAAAACGGGCGGCGCCGGCACGCTCTGCGGGAAAAAGAAAACAGCCCGGAATAAACTGCTTTCCCATATTGATTAAGTTGGGCAGGCGGATTTCCGTGTCTTATCCCGGAGTTTTTCCACCATGGCCGGTAAAGGCGGTTGTCCATTACTCATGAACCGCAACCATGAATCCAAAACGAAAAAAGTGGACGGGGAGGCACATCCCGCTTCCGACTTTGCCTACGTTCCCGATCCGGAAAAGCCTTCCACCTGGAAACTGCCGATTTTCAACATGCGCCACGTAGGAGGGGCCCTGGCCGCCATGACCAGCGACTATCGCGGCAACCCCGTGGAAATACCGGAAGGAGATCGCCGTGCCGTCATGAAAAAAATCCTGGCCAGGAAAGCGAAACTGGAACAGGAGGAAAGCTGATTCCGTTTTCTTTCATTTCTTTTTCCGCCTGTAAACAGGAAGGAAAGAAATATCTTTTCCCTTCGTTCCCCGGTCTTAGCCGTTTGAGGACGGGCTGACACCATCCAGATACCGGCTTTCTGCGGCGCCTTCGGCTGGCACCCCCGTAGAAATGAAAGACATTCCCACCCTTCCGACGCTCCTGGCGGATACAGCCGGATACTTTATTTACGGACGGCATCAAGAACGGCGGTAAAACAGAAGAAGAAATTAAATTATTCTAAAATCATCAATCATCCCAAGGATGTTTTTCCCCTAACGCGATTGGGGAAATTCAGGAAATCTGAAAATCAAGTAACTTTTTCCGGCCAATAAAAACAACATTTAGAAAATTCATATATAAATAAATATCAATGGCATATTGAAATAAAAACATGTCTTTCCCTGAACAGGCCGTCCAAAACCCGGTCATCACGATAGGAAATGAAGAATGCCGGGAAAAAGAATGCTGCCGGCTATTTCCCGCATGGCAGCGCTTTTCCCCTTCCGTTAACTCCGCATCAAAATATGACTGACGAAAAAATGAGCACAGAAGGCACTGACGAAATACAGAACCCGCGCGATGAATTCCAACAGGAAAGATATGAAAAGCAGCAGCAGAAAGCCCCCGGACTGCAATCCGGAATGAAGCCCGTGCCGGATTCCGGGGAACAAAGCTACCATGGCTGTAACAGGCTCCGTGGACGAAAAGCCCTGGTCACAGGGGGAGACTCGGGAATAGGTCGGGCGGCGGCTATTGCCTACGCACGTGAAGGAGCCGACGTAGCCTTGAACTACCTTCCTGAAGAACAAAGCGATGCCGAAGAAGTGACGGAACTCATCAGAAAGGAGGGCCGGAAGGCCGTCCTGCTGCCGGGGGACCTCAGCGATGAAGTCTTTTGTAAAAAACTCGTCAGGGATGCCTTGGAAAAACTTGGCGGACTGGACATCATGGCCCTGGTAGCCGGCAAACAAGTGGCGGTGGAAGATATCCGGGACATTACCACGGAACAATTAACCAAGACATTTGAAGTAAACGTGTTCTCCCTGTTCTGGATTGTCAAGGAAGCCCTTCCGCATCTCAAGCCGGGGACGAGCATCATTACCTGCTCCTCCGTTCAGGCCTACCAGCCCGGCAAGAACCTGGTGGACTATGCTTCCACAAAAGCGGCCATCATCGCGTTCAGCCGCTCCCTGGCCAAGCAGGTTGCCCCCAAAGGCATCCGGGTCAACGTGGTGGCTCCCGGCCCCATCTGGACAGCTCTGCAAGTAACCGGAGGCCAGCTGCAAAAGGACCTGCCGGAATTCGGACGGAAAACGCCCCTCAAAAGGGCAGGGCAACCTGTGGAGCTCTCCGGACTATACGTCTTTCTCGCCTCCCAGGAATCCAGCTTCATTACTGCGGAGGTCTTTGGCGTTACCGGCGGCATGCATCTGGCCTGATGCGGAAACCCGCAATCCGGGAAAAGGCCGGACTGGCTTTCCGGAATCCCTTTCTGCAGCGCCATACCTCCGGATGGCCGGGAAAGCGGCCGGAAACGGCTCTGCAAAGAAATCAGGGCATTGCTCCATTTCCCGGTTGTCCCGGCAAAAGGTTCCTGCTTGAATAGGGTAATGGCATTTTGGAGGTTTTGGTTCATCTTTTTCCCTTTCACGGCGCTTCTCTTTTCCATGGTGCATGGCAGTCCTCTGAACGCACCCGTCATCACCCTTGGAGAGAAAAAAAGCCTGTTCGGAGAAAAAGCGCAGACCAATGAATATGTCAGCTATGCCCTTTATTACTGGCCGGACCCCGCCAATCCGGACGGTCCTTACAAACCCATTGACGGCAAAAAGAACAAACGGCTCCGCAGCATGGACGACAGCGGCAGGATGGCCGCTTTCATCAGCACGGTCTGCAGCCTGGGACGGCAGTATAAACTCGACAGGGATCCGCAGGCCGCCTCCCGGGCCGGGCAATGGCTGAAAGCCTGGTTCATTGCTCCGGCAACCCGCATGCAGCCCCATCTGAAATATGCCCAAATTCGCCCCGGAAACCGGACGGAAGGAGGCGGAGGAGGCATCATCGACCTTTACCGCATTCCCGAATTCCTGGAAGCTTTGACGGCGTTGAAATGCTCCAATGCCCTAACGGCAGAGGAATGGAAGCAGGTGGATGCGTGGCTGAACCAGTATTACACATGGCTGACTACCAGCAGGCAGGGCAGGCATGCACACACGTGCAGCAACAACCATTATCTGTTTTATGTGGCGCAATGCGCCCATTTGGCATCCTTCCTGGGCCGCAGTCATGAAGCGGCCCAATGGCTGGCGGAAGCCTTCGCCAACATGGACCGCCACATCGCTCCCGACGGATCCCAGCCCGAAGAACTCAAACGGGCGGAACCCTGGCAATACAGCGTTTACACTCTTCAGGCATGGGGATACCTGGTGCATCTTGCAGAACGCATGGGCGACAAGAACTACCGTTACCGGAAAACACCCGCCGGGGCTTCCATTCAAAAAGCTGTGGATTATCTCCTGCCTTACCACGCCAACCCTGAAACATGGCCCTGGCAAGGCTCCAGGGCAAACACTCCGCTGCCCGCCATCTTTGAACCGGAGCAGGCGGGCAGGCCACAACGGAAATGCTCCTGAACCGCGCCCGCCGTTAAAAGCATCCGTTTTTCCTGCTTATTGAAAATCCCCTGTCCAGCAGCATCACGAACGAGGCATTTTCCCGGAAAACGATTTAATAAGGGATCTCCCCAGTATTTTTCCCCTTAGATTTTTCCTTTCTTTTTGCTGCTTTCCATTCCCACGGAGATATGGGATTCGGGTCAGACCAGATGCCTTTTTGGGCCTTTCTGGCATCCCTTTCAAGAGAAACGAGCTTCCGGCTGGCGGAAAAATTTTTATAAATCCACGCCCATCCTTCCTTCACCATCTCTTCGTTGACGAACATTTTTCCATGCCATATTTCCCCTAAAATACGGCCGTACCTGTCATTCTCGGTATACCGGACTGTAACCGTCTCTCCCCAAATCAGCTTTTCCAGGTATTTCTTGGCGCCTTCATACCCGTCCTGCCCCCTTTCCGGCGTATCAATTCCCTCAAGCCGTATCCGGTGCGTACGCATTTGTTCAGGCGTCTTTTCCAGAAGGATGACCGTGTCGCCGTCAATCACGTTAATCACGACTCCCCTGATACTTTCAGCAAAAGCCATGCAGGGACTTATCAGGAAAATCAAAAGCCATTTCATGAAAAATGATATAATCCAAAAAATATCAGGATGCAACTACTCTTTAGAGAAACCGTTCCCGCACTGTTCACACGGCCGGAAACAGATGAATGCGGTCATCTGTGGACAGCCTGTTCTGGAACAGGCCATCATGTTTTCCGGCATGAAGGAACACAATTCCCGAACCTATTCCAACCTGTCCGGAACAACGGTAAACAGGCTGTATCATTGCCCCGCTCCGGAACATCTTTATTCGCTGCCGTGCCGGGAGCGGAAGAACATCCCGCCGGCGCACCCAACAATCCAATCATGCTGCCATTTAGAAAAGCTGCATGTTAAACAAGAAGAACCGGGCGCCCTGCAACATTCAATGGCATGGCGTGAGGCATTTCACTCATTTTTTCAATTCTTCGGCTATTCTGCCGAGGTTCTTTTCCGTTGCCTTTCTCAGTTTCTCCTGCTGTTTCCAGTACCATGCCGTTCTTTCCGACACCCCGGCCTGATTCGCCAGCCAGCGCACGGCGCCGCTCGTGTCACAGCCTGTTTTCTTCTGAATGACTTCCAGCAGTTGAGCGACATATTTATTCATGGATTCCGGGTTGATATTATTTCGATTCCCATGCCCGGCTGAATTCCTCGTCCCGGAACAGGGAGGCAATCCCGCTGAGCTGCTTGAGGCGCAACAATTCTTCCGCGTCCATCCCCAGATTTTTGAGTATCCACGCATCCGACATGCCCGCCTCCGTCAACTCCTGGATAATATTGGTCATGAGGGCGATATTATGAGATCCCCGGGCACGGTTGTGCCTGATGGTGGAAGCCATGCGGTTTCCAAGAGGCTTGTCGATTACGGCCACCGGCATCATGCCACCCTCCCGTTCGTAAATATCGCGGTAAGTCTTCATGATCTGGCAGCGGTGGAACCCGTCCACGATTTCATAGGTCCCGTCCTCCAGCTTATAACAAACGATAGGCATCGTATAACCGTCCTCCTTGATGCTCTGGTAGAGCAGCTTCATTTCGGGGGGAGCTACGCTGTTCGGGTTATAGGCATTGGAACGTATCTGGTCCAGGGGAACGCGCCGGATTTTGTAAACGGGGGATTGATAGGAGGTTTTCATAAAATATTGCGGTATTTATTGACGGCGGCCCGGCGCCGGGCAATCGCTCCCTTGGTTGGACCGAACCCGGCGTACTTGCAAAAGTAATCATTCTTCATGATGCAGATGCACATGCGCTTGTAGGAAGGCACCTGCCGGAAATTGCTGACCGGCATGTCGTCGGGATAGCCCATAAACTGAATGACGTCGCGGTCGACGTAACGGCCCGACTTTCCCGTCACGGTCGCCAGAGGATAGGCGGCCAGCACTTCATCGGCAGTTCCGGGATCGACGGTGCCCCCTTTCATCCAGTACTTTTTAGACCTCTCCAAAATATTGTTGTAGTGTTCCGCCGTTTTCTCGTTCATTGTGGAAAGCAGGAATTCATAATAGGACTTCCAGGTATGGCCGGGCGGCAGTTTGATGGTTTTCCAGCCCATGGCCGTCGTACCTCCGTACAAACCCGTGAAGTTGACGCCGTTGACGCGCCCGACCATGCGCGCCCAGTTGGCAGGATCAATAACTTTGTAAAGCTTCAGGCTTTCCTGGGCGCAGTCATTAAACGGGCTTGCCACCCGCATTTGCCCGATCGTAAGGCCTGCCTGGTACAGGAGATCGTAAAGGCGGTTATAGTCAAAACCAAAACGGGCGTTAGCCGTCCAGACGTCACTGACGCGCCAGTCATAAAGAGGGTAGGCGCTGACGGTCACGGCATCAGCCCGTGTAATCCACTTCCTTCCCTCATAAGACGTCCTTTTATTGCCGCGGGCAACGGCGGCGTATCTGTTGAGGCTTTCATCCGCCCGCAACCCTACCATGACGGCAGTATTTCCGTGTTTTTTGGCAAAATGGCGTGAAAGCTTATCCTGGAATTCATAGTCCACCATACCGTGCCGGAACGGGACGTCCAGATTCTTTTCGTTGATTACATAGGGATTTTCCGGCATGGGTCGCACCCACAGTTTTTTCTGGGCGGCGCTCCACGGCGTCCAGTAAGGTTCCCCCAGGGAGCATGCGGACTGGGCCCTGATCGGTACACAGTACCACATCTTACGAATGCCGGGGAATTGCTCCAGAAATGTTCTGGTGACATACTCGGTCGTCATTTGATATTGGGCCTCATAATCAAGGTGATACATGGACAGCTTATCCAGAAGGCCCTGTTCGGCGGCGTAACGATAGCAGAGATTAAGCATGACGCCGCTGTCCTTGCCGCCCGAAAAAGACACCAGAACATTGTCAAACTCTTGGAAACAATAGGCTATGCGTTCTAAAGCCGCCTCATAAACATTTTTATCCAGATATGTTTTCACAACTTTTCCAAAGCCTGTCTTTCGCCATCCGCCGCCAGCCCCCTGCCGGACGGGAACACGTCGGCCCGGATATGATTGCCGGAAGCCATGCATTTTCCCTGAAACCACTCTTGCAGCTTGCAGCTCATAGGGATATCCCCTGTTCTTTCAAACAGGGTTGCAACGCCTTCATTTCTGCATAAATAAGCAACATCATGTTTTTTCATGTTTTCAAATGCGCAGCAGCTTATCGTCCGTTATTTTCCGTCAACAATACCAACCTACTGAATTATTGCGGCGGGTCAATGTTTTTACTGCAATTATTTCAGTAATTTTATTGTCATCACCCTCCTTCTCAAAATACCTGCGCTTTTTAGCGAGCAACACCATTCCAGAAATGCCTTATGCATTGCGCCATGACCTCCTTTCCTTCTCCGCAACATCCGCGCTATGTGCAGCATTCAAGACGCTGCGTTGGAATGCACGGTTTCAAAATCGGAGATACAAAAATCATAACTTGCTTAAAATTAGGTGAACGAAAAAATGTACGACTCAGAGCCATTTTCCGGTTCCAACATCTTTCCCCCAATACTCTTTCCGGAACCGCATCTTCCAGGCAGACGATACATCCATCATTTCCTTCCTGAAGGAAAAATAAACGTGTTTCCCTTTTTGCAATCCGGGATGCTGTCCAAACATGAATATGCCGGTACACGCCTTAATCATGCCGTCAGATTAGACTTTAGGCGTTTTATGATTTTCCCCGAAACGCCAATTTCATGCCAGAACGGAATCAAAAAATGACATTTTGTCAGCACTTATGGTTGTTTTTCCGCGGTTTTTCACCTTTCCAGCCTCAAAACAGACAAAAAAGAAGCCCTGTAATCCATTAAAATTACAGGGCTTAGAAAATTAGTGGCTCCCCCGGTTGGGCTCGAACCAACGACCTAGTGATTAACAGTCACCCGCTCTACCGCTGAGCTACAGGGGAGTTTGCATTCCATGGAACGCGGAGGGATTTTTACTGGAGGTACGGGCGTTTGGCAAGTACTTTTTTACTCTTGCAGGCTTTTTGACGCAAAAAGGCTTCCGCGGCGCGGTCATGGCAACGGTGTTTTCTTGACCTTTGAAGGGAGAATGACCAGACTTTCAGCGACATGAGTGAACATCACCATCATATTGCTGTCTTGGCCGGCGACGGCATCGGGCCCGAGGTCATGGCACAGGCTCTGAAGGTTCTGGATGCCGTAAGCGGCAAGTTTGGCTTTACCGTAAGCCGCAAGGAGGCATTTGTAGGGGGTGCGGGCATTGACCACTGCGGCAAGGCTCTTCCCGAAGAAACCATTCGCGCCTGCGAAGAGGCGGACGCCGTTCTGTTCGGCTCCGTGGGCGGTCCCAAATGGGAGCATCTCCCCGCCAATGAACAACCGGAACGCGGAGCCCTGCTGCCTCTGAGAAAACATTTCGGCTTGTATGCCAACCTGCGTCCGGGCGTATGCCTTCCGGCCTTGACCCATGCCTCCCCCATCAAGAATGAACTGATTGAAGGCGGATTCGATATTTTATGCGTCCGGGAATTGACTGGCGGCCTGTATTTTGGCCAGCCCCGTTTCCGCGAACGGGAGGGAGACGACGAAGTCGTCGTGGATACCATGCGCTACCATAAAAGCGAGATGGTGCGCATCGCCAAAGTGGCGTTCGAGGCTGCGCGCGGCCGCCGCAAGCGCGTCACCAGCGTGGACAAAGCCAATGTGCTGACCAATTCCCTGCTGTGGCGCGAGACAATGATTGAAGTTTCCAAGGATTATCCCGACGTGGAATTGCTGCATATGTACGTGGACAATGCAGCCATGCAGCTGGTGCGCAATCCCCGCCAGTTCGACGTGCTGGTGACGGAAAACCTGTTCGGGGACATTCTTTCCGATGAAATGGCCATGATTTGCGGTTCCCTGGGCATGCTGCCCAGCGCCAGCCTGTGCCAGGGCGCACAGGACAACGGCCTGTTCTTCGGCCTTTACGAACCCTCCGGAGGCTCCGCTCCGGATATCGCCGGCAAGGGCATTGCAAACCCGATCGCCCAGATTCTTTCCCTTTCCATGCTGTTGCGCTACTCCCTGGGAGAAAAAACAGCGGCAGACGCCATTGACTCCGCCGTTCGCCGCGTGATTGACCAGGGCTGCCGCACGGGCGACCTGGCTACGGGAGCTCCCGGAGAAATCCGCGTGAATACGGCGGAAATGGGTGATGCCATCATCGCCGCCCTGTAAGCAGAGCCGTTCTTCCGGCGCCGCAGGGGAAGGGACACCTGCAGCACGCCTTTCCTCCGGGGGGAGCGGTACCGCCTCCCCTCCGCTTTCCTCTTTCATTTCCGGGATTTTCCGGTTCTTTATCTATCTATCATGAACATCCTTATCATCGGCCAGGGAATTGCCGGAAGTTGTCTGGCGTGGGAATTGAAACGCCGCGGCGCGGAGTTTACGGTTGCAGACCGCCCCGTAGCGGAAACGGCCTCCCGGGTGGCGGCCGGATTGGTAAACCCCCTGACGGGCCGCGCCTTCCGCCCCGGATGGAGGCAGGAAGAATGCCTGGCGGCGGCAGAGGCCTTTTACCCGGAGACGGAACGGGAATTAGGCGGGTCCTGGTGGCAGAAAACTCCGATTTTCCGGGAAGTGGAGACGGAGGACCAGTTTGAAATCTGGCAGGAACGCCAGACGGCTCCGGAATCCTGCGCCTATGCCGGACCTCTTTTTCCATGGCCGGAACACTGGGAAGGCCGCGGGAAAGCCGCCTATACGCGAGGTTCCGCCGTGCTGCACGTGGAAAACATGGTCACTGCTATGCGGCGTTTTTTTATGGAACAGGGCCGTTTTGTGGAAGCGGATGTATCCCCCACAGATATCCGGCCGGATGCAAACGGTCTTTTCCATTGGAACGGTCGCACGTTTTCCCACATAGTCTGGTGTACCGGCTGGGAAGCCGGGCTTCATCCGGACATGTCTCCGCTGAAGGGGCGCCCCTCCAAAGGAACCATTCTGGACTTGGACTTGAAAGAGCTGGACTGGCATGCCGGCATCCTGCATTTCGGACACTGGCTGGTTCATAACGGTTCTTTCTGGCGCTTCGGGGCCACCTACGCGTGGGCGTGGGATGCTCCCGGCATTCCGGAAGCCCCCGCCGTCCAGGAATTGATGCTGGACCTTGTTAAACGCTATTCCGGGAACATGGACGTCATCCGCGCCCGTGCCGCCGTCCGCCCCATCATCCGCCGCAGCCAGCCGGTCGCCGGTCCCATTCCCGGGCTGGACGGTCAGTTCGTCTTCTCCGGGCTGGGCAGCAAGGGGGTGACCACTTCCCCCTGGTCCGCCGCCCAGCTTGCCGGACATCTCGTGTGCGGAACGGATCTGCCGCCGGATCTGCTACCTGCCGCGCTCTGGAAATGATACGGAACATCAGCTGTCCTTCCTTGAACGGAACAGCTATTTTCCTTGTCAAAAGGTTCTGAACGCGATTACATGCGGCCTAATATGCGAGCGGAGAACGAGAACTGGGGAGATACGGTACGGAATCATCTGTTTGACCAGCGCAGCGCCGTCATGGTGCACTGGCTGATTCTGCTCAATGTAGTCATCTTTATCCTGGGATTCTTCTTCCAAGTGGACATCCCAAGGAATATTTACCCGCCTGTCCATTTGGACTTGATCCAGCTTTACGGAGCTTACAGCGAATATACGTGCTTTCACGAGGGGGAATTATGGCGGTTGCTTACCTATCAGTTTCTTCACGCCAATCTGGGGCACATCATGTTCAACATGATTGCCCTGTGGTTTTTCGGCCCGGTTGTAGAAGAACGTTTCGGCCATTGGCGCTTCCTGCTGTATTACCTGTTTTGCGGCGTGGCTGCAGCCCTGTTTTCCTCCCTGCTGGGGTACATGGGATTTTTTGATCCGGAATGGCGCTTCATTCCCATGGTGGGGGCCTCAGGTTCCATTTACGGCATCATGGCCGCATGCGCGGTGCTCTTTCCCCATGCCCGGGTACAGCTTCTGTTTCCTCCGGTTAATTTGAGCGTGCGCCAGTTTGCCCTGGCCGTTCTCGGAGTCGCCGCAGCCGTCATTATCTTCCAATGGAACAATGCGGGCGGGGAAGCCGGCCATCTGGGCGGCATGTTCGCCGGATTTATTCTGACATTGCTGATTTTATGGAAGGAAAAGATGTCTTCCCCAAGACGGAAAGCCGCCTCTTCTTCCCACTATTCCCCTGAGCCTTCCAGCCGCCGCCCGGCACAGGCTTACCCCTCTGAAAAGGAGGTGGATGAAATCATGGAAAAAATATCCAGGTCCGGCCTGTCCAGCCTGACGGAGGAGGAACGGGAAATTCTCCGGCGCGCTTCCCGGCGCTGAACTATTTGTTAGATATTTTTATATTTTTCGTTATTTTCCTTCCTTTTTGCCATCCATTTCCTAGCATGGATGAATGATGACGCGACTGTATTCCTCCACCGTCCTGGGCGTAGATGGCGTAGAAGTGGAGGTGGAAGTGGATTTCCGCCCCATGGCGGAAAAACGCACCTTTATTGTCGGCCTTCCGGATGCGGCCGTGAAAGAAAGCGGGCAGCGCGTGGACACGGCCATACAAAACAGCGGCCTTCCCTTTCAGCAGGGTATCTTCGTCGTTAATCTGGCTCCGGCGGATTTAAGGAAGCAGGGCCCCGGATTCGACCTTCCCATCGCCCTGGGAATGGTTGCGGGAGCGGCTGAAAAGGAGATGGACGCTTCTGCCTGGTGCATTGTGGGAGAACTGGCCCTGGACGGAACCGTACGCCCCGTGCAAGGCATTCTGCCGCAAATCATGGAAGCGCGGCGCATGGGCAGGAAGCGCATCATGCTGCCGCAAGCCAATGCCTATGAAGGGACGCCCGTACAGGGTGTGGAAATTTATCCTGTTTCTTCCCTGAGGGAAGCCTGGCATTTGCTTACTTCCAGCACCCTGCCGCCTCCATTTACGGATTCAGGGCAAGAGATTCACGTTCCGCGGGATAAAGACGCCGCTGTGGACTTTGACGAAATCAAGGGGCAGCCTTATGCGCGCCGCGCCATGGAGATTGCGGCGGCAGGCGGCCATAACATCCTGCTTTGCGGCTCTCCGGGTTCCGGCAAATCCATGCTGGCGCAAAGGCTCCCTACCATTCTCCCGCCGCTGAGTCCGGAGGAAGCGTTGGAAACCAGTAAAATCCACTCCGTATGCGGCCTGTTGAAACGGGGGAACGGTTTGGTGGACCAGCGTCCGTTCCGGGCCCCCCACCACACCATTTCTGATGCCGGGCTGATGGGGGGAGGAACAAATATCACGCCGGGAGAAGTATCCCTGGCCCACAACGGTGTCCTCTTTCTGGATGAATTGCCGGAATTCCGCCGTGCCGCTCTGGAAACCCTGCGGCAGCCGCTGGAAACCGGCCAGGTAGTCATTTCCCGCGCTTCCGGTACCATGACATTTCCGTGCCGTTTCATGTTGGCAGCCGCCATGAACCCGTGTCCCTGCGGTTATCTGGGAGACAGAAGAAGAGCCTGCACCTGCCCCCCGGCGCAGATCGCGCGCTACCGCCGTAAGATCTCAGGCCCGCTTCTGGACCGGTTTGACCTGCTGATGGAAGTTCCCGCCGTGGATCCCTCCATTCTGGCTTCCTCACCTGCCGGAGAATGTTCCGCCAGTATCCGGGAACGCGTGGTAACCGCACGGCGGCTCCAATCCAGCAGATACGCAGGAACGCCCTTCCGTAATAATGCGGCCCTTTCCGGAAAAGCGCTCCAGAAATACTGCCGCCTGTTGCCGGAAGGGCGGGCCATCCTGCTCCGTGCCGTGGAAGAACTGGCTCTTTCCGCCAGAGCCTACGACCGCATTTTAAAGGTGGCCCGAACCATAGCGGATTTGGAAGGAACTTCTGACATTCAGGATAAACATCTGTACGAAGCCGTGCAGTACCGGTCTTTCGAGCAATCGCTAAGGGATTAACATCATTAACCCCTTTTCTTGCGCGGCGATTCAAAACGAAAAAATATATTCCCGTGCGGAAAATAAAAAAGAGGCAGCTTTTCAGCTGCCTCCCTAATAACGAAAGTTTTACTACGAGCGTCTGCGGCGCAGCAGCATAGCTCCCAGGCCCAGCAGGCCCAAAGACGCTGCGGCAGGCTCGGGAACCGTTTCATAGGAAACCTGTATACCTGTAATTGTATAAGCGGAAGTAGCGCTTCCAGCACCACCGCGTACTCCGGCAACTACCTTATAACCTTCCTCCCAGGTAAGGGGAGCCGCCGACATATCCAGGGAAATTGTCGTTGTTTCCGATGTAGAGGTAAACGAAAAGTCCTGTATCTTGGAAAGTTCCTCAACCAAAGTGCCGGTTGAATCATATACGGCAAGCACCATGGAATAACTGCTGATTACAGAAGAAGGAGTATTGCAGGAAAATGTAATGGAAGAAACGGAATCACCCTGCTGCGGCCCTCCAAGAACCATGGCAAAGGAATCCCCGCTAACTCCGGAGCGTCCGCATAATGTAATAGTTCCTACATTGTTCTCATTCACCCAAGTGCCTTCATTATTTATACCCCAATTTGAAATGGCGGATTAACAATCCGCTGTCCCCTTTATCCAATCCTTAATGATAAAGAAAAAGCCGCCTCAGCAAAGTGAGGCGGCTTTTTCCAAGAAGACTTTTTAACGAATAGCTTCCAAAGCCTGTTTGAGGTCCGCAATAATGTCTTCCGCAGCTTCCGTCCCTACGGAAAACCGGATGAGGTCAGGCCGTACGCCCGCCTCCATGAGCTGCTCATCCGTCAACTGGCGGTGCGTATGGCTGGCGGGATGGAGAACGCAGGTACGGGAATCCGCCACATGGGTCACGATGGTGGCCAGCTTCAGACTGTCCATGAACTTGATGGAACGTTCACGGCCTCCCTTGATGCCGAAGGTTACCACACCACAAGATTGTCCACCTCGGAATTGCTTCTGCGCCAATTCATAATACTCATTGGAAGAAAGCCCCGGATAATTAATCCAGGCAACATCTTCCTGCCCTTGCAGGAATTCCGCCACTTTTTGCGCGTTTTCACAGTGCCGCGGCACGCGCAGATGGAGGGTTTCCAGGCCCAGATTGAGCAAAAAGGCATTCTGCGGGGACTGAATGGAACCCAGGTCGCGCATGAGCTGGACAGTCGCCTTGGTGATGTAGGCGCCCTTGCCGAAGCTTTTGCTGTAGGAGAGCCCGTGATAGGAGGGGTCCGGTTCAGTCAAACCCGGGAATTTATCCTTGTGCGCTTCCCAGTCAAAGTTGCCGCTGTCCACAATCACGCCGCCTACGGCGGCGGCATGACCGTCCATATACTTGGTGGTGGAGTGAGTGACGATATCCGCGCCCCATTCAAACGGACGGCAATTAATGGGAGTGGCAAAGGTATTGTCCACAATGAGGGGAACGCCGTGCGCATGGGCAATGTCCGCCATTTTATGGATATCCAGCACGCAAAGCGTGGGATTGGAAATAGTTTCCGCAAAGAAAGCTTTCGTGTTGGGACGGAACGCTTTGGAGATTTCCTCCGCCGGGGCGTCCTGGTCCACGAAAGTAACTTCTATGCCCATTTTCCGGAAGGTGACGGCAAAGAGGTTGTATGTGCCTCCGTAAATGGCCGCAGCGCTGACGATATGGTCTCCAGCCTCGCAAATATTGAAAACGGCAAAGAAGGAAGCCGCCTGGCCGGAAGACGTCAGGATGGCGGCCACGCCGCCTTCCAGTTCGGCGATTTTTCTGGCAACCGCCTCATTGGTGGGGTTCTGTAAGCGCGTATAAAAGAATCCGGCTTCTTCCAGATCAAACAATTTTGCCATTTGTTCGCTGGTTTCGTACTTAAACGTCGTGCTCTGGTAAATGGGCAATACGCGGGGTTCGCCCTTTTTAGGCGTCCAGCCCGCCTGCACGCACAGAGTTTCCGGTCTCAATTCCTGATTCATCATGCGGGGCATGCTATGCCATGCCGCCTGCCTTGTAAAGCCGGGAAAACCAGACGTATGGCCAAATTCGCCCCTGCCCCGCCGAAGCACGCTCCCGGGTTTTTCCCAGTGTAAAACTCCCTGTTCCCGGCAAATCAACCGCAAGGACAGGAGCGTTTTACCTGCGCGCGGGATACCCTACGGTCGTATGAAACGGCAATTCCTCCGATACCCCTTTCCCGGAACCAACCTTTTCCCGGCGAATAAAGCCGGGCATCTCACTACTTGATTTCCGGCAAGGGGGTGGAAATTTCCTCTTCCGTCAGATAGCAGCCGGGATCGGACCCGTACCAGTGCCCATTGGCAAACGCGGCACGGGTACGGAAGCCTCCGCCGCACAGGGCGAAGTGAACGCAGCGGCCGCAACGGCCTTCAATCTTCTTCTGCCGTTCCAGAGGATCGTCGGAACCGCGCAGCTCAGGCAACATTTCCGCTGCAGCTCCGGCCCTGGCATCCCATAAATCGGAAAACCGGTCACTTTTCACATTGCCCAGAGTAACGGATTGCCAGAACTGGTCCGGATGCACGGCACCCTGTGTGTCAATGTTGGCGATGCCCCGGCCGGAACTGTTCGCGCCGCCGCCATTCCATTGAAGCAGGCCAAGGGTTTCCTTCGCCAGAGGGGAACCTTCCCGGAGCTGGCGCAGAAGCAGGTAAATGCCGTCCGCAGGCTGAGTCACAGTCAGCACCTCACGGTTTTTCCCCTCCGCTTTCCATTCCTCCACACGGGCAATCAGCGTATCCATGGCATTCCGCGCTTCTTCCTGAGTCAGGGTCTGCACTTCCACGCCGCGGCCGGTGGGAACCAGATGGTAAAAACAAACGCGCTGGATGTCGTTGGCGTCAATAAAATCCAAAATCTGGCCCATGCACTGCACATTGTTGCGGGTCAGCGTCAGGCGCAGGCCTGTCTTTTGCCCCACTTCACTGCAAAGCCTGAACCCGCGCACCGCCTGCTCAAAAGAACCTTCCACACCGCGGAATTTGTCATGAACGGCGCCAATGCCGTCCAGGGAAATGCCTACGTACGCCACGCCCAGTTCCTTGAATCGCGCTGCGGCTTCCGGAGTGATGCGGGTGCCGTTGGTGGAAATGGTCACCTTCAACCCTTTCCCGGTGGCGCGTTCCAGCAGTTCCATAAAGCGCGGATGCACCAGCGGCTCCCCTCCGGAAAAAAGGAGGGCGTTCACCTTGTAGTCCGCCAAATCATCAATGACCGCGCAGCACTGGTCCCAATCCAGCTCTCCCTTAAATTTCCGGGCAGAGGCGTCTGCATAACAATGCACGCATTTGAGATTGCAGGTACGCGTAATATTCCACACCACAATGGGCTTGCGCGCACGGGACGAAGCCGGTGCACAGGATTCCACGGCGCCCCCTGCAAAACGACCGTGCCCGTGGCCCTGTCCGTATCTCAAATGGTCCGCGGGCTGTTCCGCCCCTGTCCAAAGTCTGGTAATATTAATCATGGTGTTGTGAAAGCCTGGGCTGATAAGGGCAAAGGTTGTCTTCCGCCATCATGTCTCCGTAAACGGCATAAGCGCGGGACCGGGACCCTCCGCAGATGGTACGGTACTCACACCGTCCGCATTTGCCCTGCAACGCATTGTCATCCCGGAGTTTGAGGAAAAGGGGGTGCGTGCGGTAGATTTCTCCAGGGTCATCCGTCCGGACATTTCCTGCCGTTATGGGGAGAAAACCGGAGGGCTGTATTTCCCCGGTATGAGAAATAAACATAATGCCCTTGCCGTCCCGGGTGGGAATGGCGCGGCGAGCAGGCTTGCTTCCCTGAGCACGGGCTTCCTGAAGCGCCACGCGGCGATAATGGTGCCCTTCCGTCGTTTTGACGCCGAAAGAAACCTCATGGCTTATCCTGCTCAGTTTTTTCCAGACGGCTTCCACGTCTTCCGCCGCAGGCATCTCATCCATAGCGGCGCGGCCTGTGGGCACCAGAAGAAACACGCTCCACATGCCCGGTTTCATTTTTTTCACCAGCTCCACAAAGTCGTCAAATTCTCCCAGCGTGCTCCTGGTAATGGTGGTGTTGATTTGCAAGTGCATGCCGGCTTCCTTCGCCATTTCCGCAGCCCGGAGAGTCCGTTCATATGTGTGGGGGACACCGCGGAAGGCGTCATGGGTACTTTCATGCGCACCGTCCAGGCTCAATGACATGCTCTGAACCCCAGCTTCTTTCAACGCATGGAAATCCGTGTGCAACAGCCGGGCGGTAGCGGCAGGGCTCAATGCCACATGCAGCCCCTTGCCGGAAGCTGCACGGACCAATTCCAGAATATCCGGCCTCATGACCGGGTCTCCGCCTGTCAACACCAGCATGGGAGGCCGCAGTTCCGCCAACTGGTCAATCAGGCGCAATGCCTCCTCATGAGTCAATTCATCCGGGTGGGGACGCGGCTGGGCGACGGCGCGGCAATGTCTGCACGCAAGCGCGCAAGCGCGCGTCACTTCCCAGAAGACCAGGAAAGGGCGTTCATTGAGATCTGTTTCACTAAAAACCGGGCGCATTTTTCAGGACAGACAATTTAGAACAATTATAATTTTTTGACCAGCCCAAAAGGACGCATCCTTTAAAAAGTTCACTTAGCCGCCTCTTCACGGATTTTTTGAACTTCCTTAGGCAGTTCAGAAAGGGAATTCAGAGCTTCCTTCAGGTTCCTGGAAGCATCCGGAGAAAGCATGATGGCCGTTACATGCTTGACAATGGGCTGCATCATTTCCACAAGCTGCTGCTGCACTCCCATCAGCTTGGCCTGCTGGTTGCGGGTGAGAGGCGGCAGGGCGGCCTGTTTCCTGGCAACGTCCAGCATAGCCGCCCGGTAGCGACCTATCTGTTCCACAGCAGCCTTGCCGGTTTCTTCATCCCTTACCCTGGCCAGAGAGCCGTTAAGCTTTTTTACTTCCTCCACAGTTTTGGTTAGCAGGGTTTCATGCGTGTTGCCCTCCGCATCCTCCGGGAACGGCTCCGCCTGCTCAGCCTTATCCCGGGAAGCCTGCGCCAGCTCCTTCTGAACAGACTGTAAATCCGCCAGGGCTTTTTGCAAATCGGGCGTAAGCAGACCTTCCTTCTTCAAACGGGACAGAGATTTTATCAATTCACCTGAAATTTTCTGTGCTTCCGTCATCTGGGCGGAAACCTGAGCCTGCTCCTGAAGCGTGGCACCAGGAAGCTCCAGCTGTCTTTTCCCAATGTCCAGCAGCTTTTTATGAACTTTTTTAACCGTTTCCACAGCAGCGGCCGCTCCAGGTTCATCCGTTACCTTGTCCAGAGCCGCTGCGATTTCATGCATGCTGGCAACGCTCTGCCTGGTCAGGGAAAGATGGGAGTCCTGGGCAAATGCGGAGGCTGTTATGCAAACGGCAGTGCCCAGGCTGATGGAAGCAACAATTTTATTCATGATACGGAAGCCTTTCCGGTATGGAAGAATACGTTTTCCTCCTTTCCCCGTCAATGGCGGCTATTGTCAAGACCACTATATGAAAAAAGGGCTGTCCGCAAACAAGCGGACAGCCCTTTTGAAATCTTAACAGCCCGGCCTTAGTCGCGCTGCTGGCGTGAATACTTGTAGTAACTCTGGAAGCTGAGTTCCGCAGGGAATTCGCTCAGGCCGCCATTGGGATTGTATTCCTTGAGGCCGCTCATGCCGCAGCGCCCCTGATAAGGGGGCTTGTACGTGCATTTGTAAGTAGGAGCCCAGAAGGTGACAAGTTCATAAATTCCGTAGCCCATGCGTTCAAACATGGTAGCGGTGCCATCAACAATGCCTACGGAAAAACCGGCATAATCTCCCTCGCGGCTCGTCCAGTTGATGATTCCCAGCGGGATTTCTTCAACGGAATAAATAAGGTTGGCGATGGCGCGGCCCAGCTTGCGGGTGGGGGTGTATTCGGAAGCGGGGGGAGCCTGAATGTCCGCACTGGCGACACCAATGACGCCGGCGGCAAAAAGAGCTGAGATGATGGCACGTTTCATACTGATTGTTTATATAGTATAATTTGTCGAGGGAAAGCAACTCAAAAAAACAAAAAATCAATCTAATTCCGGCCGGGGGTCCCGCGTCATGAGTTCCGCAAGCGCTTCCATCGGCGGCTTGGATTCATAAAGAACGGAATAAACGGCGTCAATCAGGGGCGTCCTCACCTCCAGCTTCCGCGCAATTTCATAGACGGATAGCGTGTTGGGCACCCCTTCCGCCACCATGCCCAGGGTATCCAGGATTTCCTGGAGGCTCTTCCCTTCCGCCAGTCTCCGCCCCACCGTCTGGTTGCGGGAGTGGCGGGAATAGCAGGTAACAATCAAATCGCCTACTCCGGAAAGGCCCATGAAGGTTTCCCTGCGGCCTCCGCTGGCCACGCCGATGCGCGTCATTTCCGCCAGGCCGCGGGTCAGCAAAGCGGCCTGGGCGTTATCCCCCAGGTTCAGCCCTTCGCATAAGCCGGCCCCGATGGCAAAGACGTTCTTAATGGTTCCGCCCAGCTGCATGCCGATAATGTCCGTAGCGGAATAAACACGGAAGGTTTTGGATGCAAATATCTGCTGCACCCAATCCGCATACTTCGGATCTTCAAATCCAATCAGGGAGGCGGACGGAAGGCCCAGGCAGATATCTTCCGCATGATTGGGACCGGAAAGCACGCCTATGGGGTTGGAGGGCAGATATTCCTGAAGGATTTCCGTCATTCTTTTATGGGTTCCCTGTTCAATGCCCTTGGTGCAGGAGACAATGACGGCATCCGGCTGCACCGGCAGGCTGCGCAGCCGCTGGGCCACGGAACGCATGGCCACGGAAGGTACCACTACTACAATGAGTTCCGCATCCTTCACCTGGCCCAGATCGCAAGTAGGATGGATATTGGGGGCCAGGGGAAGGGCGGTTTTCGAAAGGACGGGGCTGCGTCTTGTTTCGGCAAGCTGCCTGGCCTGAGCCTCTTCCGGCGTCCACAGGACGACTTCACATTCCCGGGTCGCCAGAACCATGGAGAGGGCCGTGCCCCAGGAACCGGCTCCAATGACTGCTATTTTATGTAACCGATTCATCATCTTACTTGGACTTTTTGGAATAGAAGGAGTGCTCCGTTCCGTTGAGAAGCCTTGCGATATTGGAACGGTGCTTGAGAATCACCAGTGCGCCTACCACCGTGAAAAAGGCGACGTAAAGTATCTGGGGGGAGACATCCCCGTCCTGGCAAAGCGGATAAATCCACCATCCGGCGGCGATCATCACCACAGCGGCCACCAGGCTGGCCAGGGACACGATGCCGGAGATTCCCATAACCACCAGCCAAGAAGCCAGAGCTACGCAAGCCACCACCGGATTGAGGGCAAATAAAACCCCCGCGGTTGTCGCTACGCCTTTTCCTCCCCTGAATCCCAGGAAACAGGTGTAAGTATGACCGAGTATAACAGCGAAACAGGAGAGAACTACCAAGACATTGAAATCCCAGCCGCCCGCATCCCCCGTCAGGAACGGCAGCCAGTTCAAGGCGCCGAACACAGGGATGAACCCCTTTAAGAAGTCCAGAATGAAAACGGAAAGGCCCCACTTCCAGCCCAGTACGCGCCACGCATTGGTAGCGCCTATGTTGCGGGAACCCTGCTGCCTCAGGTCAATCCCTCTGATTCTGCCGGCAAGGTAGCCGAACGGAATCGCTCCGATCAGGTAATAGAAAACTATCCAGGCAATCATGTTGTGCGGAGTGCATTTTAATCCCCCGCCGGTCAAATGACAATGGGGAAATCACCTCCGGCCCGGTTCTTTCCGGAGGGGTTGCTCCCGTAAAAGAACACCATACCTGACAGCCTCCTCCAGATCCTCATTTTCAAGGCTCTCCGTGCCCCGGTCTGCGGAAAAGCCCTGTTTAAGGCGCAATAAGAACAGCGCGAACATTTTCCCGCCCGCCCAGAACCATGCTCCCGCACTTCCTTCGCCGGAATAAGCTTATTTACCGCCCTCGCAGGGTTTCCGCATGACGGCAGCCCAGACGGAGGCATTATCCTGCTGGGGCTCCAGCATATCCTTCACCTGTTCCATAATGATCCCCACCAGCTCCCTGCTGGAACAATCCCTGGCCTTTTGAAGAGCCAGGAAAGAAGGTTCTCTCAACAGCTCGCTCCAAACCTGCAAGCCATCCGAGCATGCCAGCACCGCATCTCCCGGATGCAGGAGCAGGGGCATGGCGCTGATGTCCACCAGTTCCATGGGACCGCCCATAACGGCGGAACGGAGAATGCAGCGCTGCCGAAGCGCACCCTGAAGTGACATTTTCCCCTTCCGGTAAAGGCAATCCGCAATCGGTCTCATGGAATGGTCTTCATTCAGCCGGTCCATGCGAAAGCTGTCCGCCCCGCTCCATAAATACAGGGGGGAGTCTCCCACACTGATCCACCACAGGAAATGGTCGCGGATGAAGACGGCCAGCAATGTGGTTCCGGATTCCCCCGGTTCCTTCTGAATGGCGGCCAACGCCCTGTTGGCAGCATGCAAAGCCGCCGTTAAACGTTCCGGAATATCCTCAATGCCGCTTTCCGCAAATACCGCGGCAAATTCCTGCGCCACCACACAGGAAGCGCAATCCCCGCGAAGATGCCCTCCCATGCCGTCGCACACGATGCCCAGCATCCCGCCGGCGGCGGGAAGACTTTTAACCACGTCTTCCTGCTCGCGGCGTTTGCCGATCCATTGGGCGGAAGCGCAGTCCAGAATATCCGGGGTGCGGGGAGCCATGCGGCCGGTGGTTCGGATTAACTGTCCTTACGTTTCAACTGCGGGAAGAGCAGCACGTCACGGATGGAAGAGGCTCCCGTCAGCATCATGACGACGCGGTCGATGCCGATGCCGATGCCGCCTGCGGAGGGCATTCCGTATTCCAGCGTTTCAATGAAATCATAGTCCACGCGCTGGGTCTCCCCGGCAGCCTGGTGTTCCAGGCGTTCCTTTTGCACGTCAGGATCGTTCAATTCCGAATAGCCGGGGGAAATTTCCTGCCCGTTGATCACCAGTTCATATACGTCCACTACGTCCGGATTTTCCCGGTTCAGCTTGGCCAGGGGAACCAGGTCCTTGGCCACGTGGGTAACAAAGCAGGGGTTCATGGTCTTTTCCTCCACCAGTTTTTCATACACCTGCTGGGAAACATCCACATCTTTCATATCCGGGCTGATTTCCACTCCCAGCTCTTCACAGCGGGCGCGGCGCGCTTCGGGGGAAATGTCAAACCAGTCTTCCCCCGCCATGCCCCGGATCAGGTCCTGGTAGTCGGCGCGTTTCCAGGGACGGCTGAGGTCGATTGTGTAAAGAACGTTGCCTTCCGCGTCCTTGTGGTCAATCTGAAGACCGCCGCAGAATTTTTCCGCCAGATGGCAGATGAGCTCCTCCACCATATTCGCCATGGTTTCAAAATCACCGCAGGCGCAATAGGCTTCCAGCATGGTGAATTCCGGGTTGTGGCGGCGGTCAATGCCTTCATTGCGGAAGCTGCGGTTGAGTTCGAAAATTTTCGTGAAGCCGCCCACCATCAGGCGCTTGAGGAAAAGCTCCGGGGCAATGCGCAGCGTCAGCGGCATATCCAGCGCGTTATGGTACGTTTCAAACGGCTTGGCGGCGGCCCCACCGGCCACATCCTGAAGCATGGGGGTTTCCACTTCCAGATAACCGCGTTCCTGGAGAAAGCGGCGGATTTCCGCAATCATGAGGGAGCGCGTCACGAACAGGGAGGCGCTTTCCTCATTGGAAATGAGGTCCAGGTGGCGCTTGCGGTAGGTCACCTCCTTGTCCGCCAGCCCGTGCCACTTGTCCGGCAGGGGGCGGAGGCTTTTGGAAAGAATGGTCAGCCCGGATACCTTTACGGTAGGTTCTCCGGTACGGGTCAGGAACGTGGTTCCCCTGATGCCGACCCAGTCCCCGCGGTCCAGGAGCTTCCAGAGCTTCCAGGTGGTTTCGTCCACCTCATTTTTATGCAGGAACCCCTGGATTTTTCCCCGTACGTCCCCAATGACAAAAAACTGGGATTTGCCCATGTCGCGAATAGCCAGAAGGCGGCCGGCGACGGCTACCTGTTTGTCTTCCTGGAAATCGGCTTTCAATCCGGCGGGAGTGGTGGTCACGTCAAATCTTGCGCCGTAGGGGTCAATTCCCAGCTCACGGATTTTGGCGAGCTTGTCGCGGCGCACGGCAATAAGTTCGGATTCCGTCGTGGTCGGATGTGCCTGCTGTTGTTCGGACATAGTGCGGGGATTCTAAAGGCTCGCTTCCGTTTTGGCTAGCGCATTGTCAGGCAGAGGGGACATTTTTGGCGGCCGGTTTTGACCCGAAGGTTCCTCCCCCCCTTTTTCGGAAGCCGGATGCCGGAACATGCCCCAGTATTTCAGCCGTTTTGCAAAAAGCCTGAACAGAACCACATAAAGCACGATATTCAAAGGAATTGAAACAAAACTGGTCTTATTATTAAAAAATGGCCGGCAAATCCCCACATACGCATAATTGCTTTTACCTTTGGCACCAGACATGTTATAAATGTTTCCGTTAAGACGCACCTTATTTATCAATTATATACTATCCGTGCAGACTTATGAGTGATCAGACAACCGTAACTTACAGCACGATTGACGCTAACGAAGCCGTAGCCTCCGTAGCCTATCGTTTTTCTGAAGTCATTGCCATTTACCCCATTACACCATCTTCTCCGATGGGTGAATCAGCTGAAAGCTGGGCCGCTGTCAACAGGAAGAATCTATGGGGCACCGTTCCCTCCGTAGTGGAAATGCAGAGTGAAGGCGGCGCGGCAGGCACCGTTCACGGCGCCCTCCAGACCGGAGCGCTTGCAACTACGTTCACCGCATCCCAGGGGCTCCTGCTGATGATCCCGAACATGTTCAAAATCGCAGGGGAACTGACTCCCGCCGTGTTCCACGTAGCCGCCCGGTCCCTGGCTTACCAGGCCCTTTCCATTTTTGGCGACCACAGCGACGTGATGAGCGCCCGCTCCTGCGGATGGGCCATGCTGTGCGGCTCCTCCACTCAGGAAGCGGCGGACTTCGCCGCTATTTCCCACGCCGCTACACTGGAATCCCGCATTCCTTTCATCAATTTCTTTGACGGGTTCCGCACGTCCCACGAAATCGGCAAGATTGCAGACATCACGGACGACACCCTGAACGGCATGATTAAACAGGAATGGCTGGATTCCTTCCGGGAACGAGCCCTGACCCCTGATGCTCCCGTTCTGCGCGGCACTGCCCAAAACCCGGACGTTTATTTCCAGGGGCGTGAAACGGTCAACCGTTTCTATGAAGCCACTCCGGCTATTGTCCAGAACGCCATGGACAAGTTCGCGGAACTTACCGGCCGTTCCTACCATCTGGTGGATTACACCGGCGCTCCGGACGCCGAACGCGTCATTATCCTGATGGGATCCGGCGCTGAAGCTGTGGAAGAAACGGTAGAAGCCATGATGACCCGGGAAAACGCCAAGGTAGGCGTGCTGAAGGTGCGCCTGTTCCGCCCCTTCCCCGCCGCCGAACTCGTCAAGGCCCTCCCCGCTACGGTCAGGAAAATCGCCGTGCTGGACCGCACCAAGGAACCCGGCTCCCAAGGAGAACCGCTCCACCAGGACATCATCCAGGCCCTCTTCGACGCCCAAGCCAACGGCACGCTGCCCTTCACCAACGGCATGCCCAAGGTGGTAGGCGGACGCTACGGCCTCTCCTCCAAGGAATTCACCCCCGCCATGGTCAAGGGCGTCTATGACAACCTGGCTCTGGACACTCCCAAGAATCATTTCACCATCGGCATCAACGACGACGTACTGGGCACCAGCCTCCCGTATGATGAAGATTATTCCACGGAAGCGGACGACGTGACGCGGGCCATGTTCTTCGGCCTCGGCTCCGACGGCACCGTGGGCGCCAATAAGGACGCCATCAAGATCATCGGCCAGCATACGAACCTGTATGTGCAGGGCTACTTCGTGTATGACTCCAAGAAATCGGGGTCCTCCACCATTTCCCACCTGCGCTTCGGTCCCCGTCCGATCAAATCCACATACCTGATCACCAAGGCAAACTTCCTGGCCCTGCACCAGCCTTCCCTGCTGGATTTGTTCGACTTCCTGAAGAATGCCGCCAACGGCGCCACTTTCCTGATGAACAGCCCGCACCCGGCGGACAAGCTCTGGGACACGCTGCCCGCCCGCATGCAGCAGCAGATTCTGGACAAGAACATCAAGCTCTACACGATTGACGCTTTTGCCGTGGCCCGCAAAACGGGCATGGGCGGCCGCATCAATATGATTATGCAGACCTGCTTCTTCAAGCTGGCCAGCGTGATTCCCGCGGATGAAGCCATCGGCTACATCAAGAAGGCCATTGCCAAAACCTACGCCAAGAAGGGCCAGGAAGTGGTGGACAAAAACATCGCCGCCGTGGACGCCACGCTGGAAAACCTGCACCAGGTGGACACAACCGGAAAAACTGTAAACGGACACGCCATTCCGCCCGCCATGTCCCCGGACGCTCCGGATTACGTACAAAACGTCCTTGGCAAGATGATGTGCGGTGAAGGCGACAGCATCCCGGTCAGCCAAATGCCCGTGGACGGCACATTCCCGAACGGAACGTCCCAGTACGAAAAACGCAATCTGGCCCTGGATCTGCCGGAATGGGATCCGACCCTCTGCATCCAGTGCGGCAAGTGTACCGCCGTCTGCCCGCACGCGGTTATCCGCAGCAAATTCTTCTCTCCTGATGCTCTTGCAAACGCTCCGGAAGGGTTTGAATGCCTGGATGCCAAGCATCCGGACTGGAAGGGAGAGAAATTCGTCATCCAGATTTCCCCGAACGACTGTACGGGCTGTACGCTCTGCGCGGACGTCTGCCCGGCCAAGAGCAAGACGGACCCGACGCACAAGGCCCTGACCATGGTCCCGGCCGGGAAGATTCACGACAAGGAAGAAGCCAATTGGAATTTCTTCCTGAGCCTTCCGGACGTGGACCGCACCAAGGTAAGAACGGACAACATCCGCTCCATGCAGGTGCTGCGCCCGCTGTTCGAATTCTCCGGCGCCTGTGCCGGCTGCGGTGAAACCCCGTATGTGAAAATGCTCTCCCAGCTCTTCGGCAACCGCCTGGTGGTCGCCAATGCTACGGGCTGCTCCTCCATTTACGGCGGCAACCTGCCCACCACCCCGTGGTCCCATGACTCTGAAGGGCGCGGCCCCGCCTGGGCCAACTCCCTGTTTGAAGACAACGCCGAATTCGGTCTTGGCTTCCGCGTCTCCCTGGACAAGCAGATGGAACACGCCATTGAGCTTCTTCATGAAGCTGCCGGTGCCGTGGGCCAGGAACTGGTGGATCGGATACTGGCTAATCCGCAGAAGGATGAAGCAGACATCGCCCAACAGCGTGAAAACATTGAAGAACTCAAGAAAAAAATCGCCGGCAAGCCGGAATACGCGCGCCTCCTGACCCTTGCGGATAAACTTGTCCGCAAGAGCGTGTGGATTCTGGGCGGCGACGGCTGGGCCTACGACATCGGCTACGGCGGCCTGGACCACATTCTGGCCAGCGGCCGGAACGTGAAGGTGCTGGTCATGGATACGGAAGTATACTCCAACACCGGCGGCCAGTGCTCCAAATCCACCCCGCGCGCCGCAGTAGCCAAATTCGCCACGACCGGCAAGCCCGGAGTGAAAAAGGATCTGGGCCTCATGGCCATGACTTACGGCAACGTGTACGTGGCCTCCGTCGCTCTCGGCGCCAAGGACGAACACACGCTGAAAGCCTTTGTGGAAGCGGAAGCCTATGACGGCCCGGCTCTCATCATCGCCTACTCCCACTGCATCTCCCACGGCATCAATATGGCCAAGGGCCTGCAGCAGCAGAAGGCATGGGTGGATTCCGGCCGAGTCCTGCTTTACCGCTATAATCCGGACCTGGCCCGCCAGGGCAAGAATCCGCTGATTGTGGAAGGCAAAGGCCCGAAAGGCGATCTGCGCGATGTGCTGCTCAGCGAAAACCGCTTCAAGCTTCTGGCGAAGACCAATAAGGAAGGATTCGAAAAACTCCTTGAAGAAGCCCAGAAGGATGTCTGGCACCGCTGGAACCTGTACCAAAGCATTGCCGGCATGGGTGCCGACAAACCTGCGGAATAAGGTACAGGCCGCTTAATTTCAACGCCCCTGTCCGGCTTATCCGGCAGGGGCGTTTTTTACTGCCGGATTTCATGAAAAACAAACCATGAATATTTCGGGGAGGGGACTGCCTTTCCGCCCCGCCATACAGCCACGCAAGCAGGCTTCCCGCGCCAGTACTTTCCCTTCCTGAAAACCGGAGAATTCATCCTTCCCCCGCAGCACAAAAAAGGGGCACACCTTGCTGCAAGGCCGGGTTTTAATATATCTCACCTTATACGGGTTAATTTCCGCATGGAGGTTTTGAAGGCCTTCAAGGAACCGCAGCCTTTGCTGCCAGCCATGTCCAAGGTAAAGACGGGCATCTCATGCGGCCAAGGGAATACTGTTTTCTCACACCTTCCTCCCCATAGGAGCGCGGCCCGCTTTCCTGCGGACCGCGCCGGTGGAAAAACCGGAAAAAGGCTTTAAAACAGGAATGCTGCTTCAAGATTCCCGAAAATGGTGCACACCGGAGGAGGAATATACCATTCCGGATGCCGTATCCGGGAAGTGCACCACATCAGGCGTCAGGCGAGTGCCTACATCCAGATAGACCAGCTTTTCCATAGCGGATCCGTTGCGGATAACATGTGCTCCCTCCGGGCTGGCGGGGAATACAATCGCATCCCCCTCTTTTAAATTCTTTTCACCCTCAGGCGTACGCACAACGGCATGGCCCCTGATGATGTAAAATACCTCTTCATTCACTTCATGATAATGGTAGCCATAGGCGTACCGCCCCGGCTCCACTTCCACGAAACTGGCCGCACATTTTCCGGCATCCGCTTCCCGAATGACGGGCTTTACCGCAAAGGAATTGCCCTCCCGGCTGATAACCTGAGGCTCCGTCTCCCTGTAATTGGCAATGATGATCTTGTTCATGGCATTATCTGTTCTGCTTGCCGTAACGGCAAGTACCTATTAAAATAGGCGGCAACATTCTTTCTGTAAAGTAGGCAGAAAATAGTAACCTGAATTCCCGAAAGAAACCATTGCGTAAAATAAATGACTTACTACAATTCATCATGCACTGTTGAAACTACTCTCCAACTGATTTCCTCCCGCTGGAAAGTGCTCATCCTCCGCGATCTGCTCGAAGGCACCCGGCGGTTTGGAGAACTCCGCAAATCCATTGGGCCTGTGACGCAGAAAGTTCTGACCACGAACCTGCGTTCTATGGAAAAGGACGGCCTGCTTACGCGAAAGGTGTATGCGGAAGTACCTCCGCGCGTGGAATATACTCTTACGGAACTGGGGCGCAGTCTGCGCCCCGTCCTGGCCTCCATGGCGGAATGGGGATCGAAATACCAAAGAGAAAACCGCTGATCCTCCCCCCTTTCCGGAGCTTAACCGAACCTCCGGAAAGACATGGAAATACAGCGGTTTCCCTTTTTCCCGCAAGAAAGGTCAGCGGGAAATTTCCGTCGTTTTACGGATAATTTCGCGGGCTTTCCGCACGTCTTCCTCATGGGAATCCCCGCGGCTTTTTTCCACGGTAAAGAGCTTGGAAAGCTCTTCATCCATGCGGGCTACGGCAGCTTTCGCCTTAGGATTTTTTGCGGCGCGGGCGCGCAGGATATTGACCTTTTCAAATTCCTCCAGTCCGTCCCGGAGTTTTTCAAACCGCAGGGAACTGAGATTGCCGGGATAAACAAGGTAGCAGTCTCCCGCGGGCCAGTTCCCGAAATCCGTCTTTTCAAACGGATTGCGGTTCCAGGAATTATAAGCCCATCTCAAAAAGCCGTCCAAATGATTGGCGGCGGCAAAGAGGGGAAGCCATTCCGCCTCCGCCAGCGGAGAAATAGTGAAGGTGTTGGGCTTTTTGGGATGGACACAGACATAGAACGTCGTCTTTTTTCCCTCCTTTTTGCGCTGCGCCAGCAGATCGCCCGTGACCGTGCCTGCATGGTCAATTACAGGAGAGACGTCATAAACGTCCCGGGTCATGGCCGTAGGCCGATTGACGGCGGAAACGATTTTGAATTCCGGGGCATACTTGTCCAGTACATTCTTGGCCGCCCTGACCATAGCGTCCGGCCGTTCATCCAGCCCGATGCAGGTTTTGCCCAGCCAGCCCTTGCTCTTGACGTGCTTGCGAAAATCCGTCAGGAAAGGCCCCCAGATAGCTTCATAGGAGGGATCGTTCGGCTTAAGATCCAGAAATTTGTACTTTCCGGTCGCCTCATCCAGATAACGGATTTTCATGTTCCAGGGAATCATGGTATAGCAGGATATCTGCCCCTTGACGCCCACCTCGTTCATCATGAAGGAAACCCACTTGTCAAAATTGGCGTAATTCCAGCGCATGGTTCCGTTTTTGCCCTTGACCCATTCAATCATGGGCGGGAACCAGTCATAAGTCTGGGCATTCCAGGCTTCATCAATCAGGGAGCATGTAATGGCCTTTTGCCCGGCATCCGCCAGCCTTTTCATCACCGGCTTCATCAGTGCGAAATGCTCCGGAGACCACGGTTCCACATCATGCCAGCGGGCCACGGCCTGCGGATGCTGCCACAAGTCCAGATGAACTTGCCAATGCGCGGGAGCAGGGAGGGATTCCGGCGCCACCTCCAGAATTACCGGCACACTGACGGGAGAGCCGCTTTCTGCGGAAACTACCACTTTTCCTTTGTACACGCCGGGTTTGGCAGACGGGGGGATATTGACCTCCACCCATACCGGACGCACGCCTCCGGCTTGCAAATCGCAGCTGTTTTCGCTGCCGATGATATCTGAAATCAGCCTGTTGCCCCCCCTGGTGTAGCGTATCATGGCAGTCCGGACAGGGATAATCTGTCCGGCAGCGTTTTTTACCCCGGCGCAGGAGGCCGATAACTGGGGCTGCGCCTGGGAAGACCAGACGGCAATCTGCCCGCCGGCGCGTTCGCCTCTCCAGCCGGACAGACGCACGGCATCCTGAAGCATTTCCTGCCCGGGAGCGCCATTGTAAGGAATACGGTCATAATCCTTCACCGCTGCAGCCTGCAGGCTCAGGGCGGCATCGGGTCCGTACCCTTTGATTTCCACCAGATGCCCCCCCTTCTCATTGCCGGCGCTATTGCCCAAAAAAGTGATTTTAACGTAACGGACCGTCTGCGGATTGAATTTGAAGGGAACGCCTTCCGGAGTGGCGGCAATGCTGTTGGAAGACTGATCCGCCAACATTTTCCAGTTCTTTCCGTCTTCGGAACCTTCTATTTTATATTTGTAAATGCGCCCTCCCTCCCAATAGGGCCATACATGCAGGGAGGAAAGCGTCCGAGGCTTTCCCATATCTATCTGGAGCCAGACGGGAATGCCCTCGCAACCCCAGTATTTGCCGGCGTTATTCGTCTGCCCGTCCACGGCCAGTTCCGGACGGTCACTGCCGTAATGACCGGAAGCGGTTACTTTGGCTCCGGCAAATAAATTACCTGCATCACCCGGAGTTCCTACGGAAACAAGGGCGGGTTCATACAGGGGATGCCTCTCCAGGGACTGGGCCTGGACAAAAGACGTTAAGGCAATAGCGGAACACAGAGGAAAAAAAAGACAGCGCATACGCATATTACGCACCGGAATTTCATTTTCTCTCAAAAGAAAAGCTGTTTCCGCTATTCCGCCAAAGGACGCACGGGTATTCCTCTGGAAGCAAAGTAAGCCTTGGCTTCCGGCACCGTGTATTCCCCAAAATGGAAAATGGAAGCCGCCAGCACGGCATCCGCCTTCCCTTCCACCAGCACGTCCACCATGTGATCCAAATTACCCGCACCCCCGCTGGCGATTACCGGAATGCGCACCGCACTGCTTACGGCGCGGGTCAATTCAATATCATAACCCGTTTTGGCTCCGTCCGCATCCATGCTGGTCAACAAGATTTCCCCGGCTCCGCGGCGTTCCGCCTCCACAGCCCATTCCACGGCATCCAGCCCCACGAATTTCCGGCCTCCATGGGTGGAAACGCCCCACTTGCCGGAAGCCTGGCGCTTGGCGTCAATAGCGACGACGATGCACTGGCTGCCAAAAGCCGCCGCACCTTCATTAATCAGCTCCGGCCTATTGATGGCCGCCGTATTCAGGGAAACCTTGTCCGCACCCGCCAGAAGCATTTCGCGCATGTCCTTTACGGAACGGATGCCGCCGCCTACCGTCAGCGGCATGAAGCAGCATGCCGCCGTGCGGCGCACCACGTCCGCCATGGTGGCACGGCCATCGGAAGAAGCGGTAATATCCAGAAAAACAAGTTCATCCGCCTGCTGGGCATCATACGCCCTGGCACATTCTACAGGATCCCCGGCATCTCTCAGATTAATGAAATTGGTCCCCTTGACGACCCTGCCGTCCGTTACGTCCAGACACGGAATGATTCTTTTAGCCAGCACGGCCCTATCAAGCCATCACCGCCGCCAAAGGAAAAGCCTAAAATACGGCTTGCCGCGGGATGCCTTTTGATAAACATGTTCCCTTTTTGACCAAGGCCCTCTTCGGCAGCGCTTCCATCCCGCATATCCACGGTAAGAGAAATTTACTGAAATTCATCAATATCACTATTCCACTCACTTTCCGGCCGGCCCTGCCCCGCCATGAAGAAACGCAGTGCGGCATCTGCCCCTTTCCCGCCCGCATGCATAAAACGGCCTAAGAGCTTTTCTTTCCATGTCCAGGTGGTAGAGTCCGCATAAGGCATTTCCATTCATGACCACTACACGCTCGGGATTCACCAAACTTGCAGCCGTCTGCATTGCCATTCTTCTGGGGGCGGTGGTCTGGGAGCTGGGCTGGCCCCTGACGCGGGCGGAACATGAGTGGTCGCGGCTGATTGCAGCCGTTGCCACGCTGGGCCACCTGACGGGCATTCTGGGTTCCTATTTCCGGAAGGAAATCAACCGCCCTTCCCTGAGGCTCCTGATTTTCCAAATCATCAGCTGCCTCATGATTTTTCTCCTGATTGCCAGGGAACAACAGGAAGCGGGATACATGAGGTTCACGGAGCTTTCCCGCCTGATGATTACGGCCGGGCTGATTGCCATCCCCACGCTGATGTCCCTGACCAGGATTTTTGAATGGCTGGTGGGCAAGCAAAAAAAAGGCCGGCCTCTTATGGCCCCCGCCATGCAGTTTGTAGCTTCTCTGGGAGTAGTCATCCTGGCAGGCACCGGATTGCTTCTGCTGCCTAATTCCACATATCCGGGTATTACACTCAGTTTTACGGATGCCCTGTTCACCAGCACCAGCGCAGTATGCGTCACCGGTCTGAACGCCGTGGATTTTGCCCATACTTTCACCCCGCTGGGAGAAATGTTCACGCTTGCCCTTATCCAGATTGGCGGATTCGGCATCATGACGTTCGCCTACTTCGTAGCCATGGTGGCAGGCCAGGGTTTTTCCCTGAGGGACCGCGTGCTGCTGACGGATCTGCTTGATGAAGGCAACCTGGGGGCCGTCGTCTCCTTTATTACCACTATTGTGGTCAGTACGCTGTTCATCGAACTGTGCGGCGCCGTCCTTCTTTATTTCTCCTGGGAAGGGAAGGACATCAACCTGATGGGGGAGCCTTTGTGGTGGCATTCCCTGTTCCACTCCGTTTCCGCCTTTTGTAATGCTGGTTTTTCAACTTTCCCGATGAATTTGATGGAGCCGGGCATCCGCCTGTGCTACAGCGGGCAGGCGGTCATCATGGCGCTGATCGTATGCGGCGGCCTGGGATTCGGCATTTACAAGGAAATCAATTCACGCCTGGCAAACCGCTTTTTTTCCAAACACCGCCGCCTGCACATGCAGTGGACCCCTTATTTCAAACTGGTGATGATCTCCACGGGGATTTTGCTGGCGGGAGGCGCCCTGGCCATCTTTGCCGTTTCCTCTCCCCATGCCGCGGAACCGTTGGGGGAACACCTCTGGATTTGCCTTTTCGACAGCGTCACGGCACGCACGGCGGGATTCAATATCAGCGACTACGGCCGCTATCTGCCCGCAGCCAGCCTCATTATGTGCGGTCTGATGATGGTGGGAGGCAGCCCCGGCGGCACGGCAGGCGGCATGAGAACCACTACCTGCGCCATTGCAGGTGCGGAAATCCTGCGCATCCTACGCGGCAGGGATCATGTGGAATTCTTCCGCCGCCGCATCGACCAGCGCACCGTGGCGCGCTGCGTAATTACCGTGGTGGTCTCCTGCGCCTGGATCGGCTGCTTTACCGTCCTGATTTGCGCCTTGGAGCCCTCCATGAGCTCTCTGGATATCTTCTTTGAAAACTGCAGCGCTTTTGCTACGGTAGGCGTGTCGCGGGGCATTACTCCAGATTTAAGCGGTCCTTCCAAATACCTTCTTATCGTCAACATGCTCTCCGGCCGCGTGGGGCTCTTCGCTTTTCTCATTGCGCTGGCCGGCACCCCTACTCCGAGGCATTACCGCTATCCATCCGTCAAAATCCCGTTAACCTGAATATACCATTATGAGATACACCGTTATCGGCCTGGGCCAGTTTGGGCAGGAACTCTGCACAGAACTTTCCGCCCGTAATATTGAAGTAGTAGCCGTTGCCTCCACGGATGAAGAATTGGAGCAAATCAAGGATCTGGTGACTTATGCCGTGGTGACGGATTACACTAATCCGGCCGCTTTGCGTGAGTTGGAACTGGACGACCAGTCCGCCGTCATTGTCGCCATCGGAGACAGTTTTGAAGAAAACCTTCTCGTCGTCACGCACCTTCAGAAAATGGGCGTCCGCTACATCTACGCCCGCGTCATGAGTCCGGTGCACGAACACATTTTAAGCCAGATGAACGTGTATGCGCTCATCAACTTGTCCCGCGTGGCTTCCAAGCAACTCGCCAGCCAGTTGGAATCCCCGGAATTCCTGCGCGTCTCCCCCATGGACGAAAACCACAGCATCGTGGAAATAGCCGTGCCGCGCATCTGGGTGGGCAAGCGCCTGCGGGATGTAGGCCTGCGCACGGAACACCACCTTAACCTGCTCACCATCCGCCGCGGGGAGGCCCAGACTCCGCAGGGGCGCCGGGAAATCCTGTCCATACCGCGCATTCCCGTCATTGGCACCCCTTCCCCGGATCTCGTTTTTGAAGACCACGACATTCTGGTCCTGTTCGGCAAAGAAACCAATTTGATTGAATTCGCCCAATTATCCAAAGGATTGTAAACCATCCTCCGCGAGCAGGCTGAGGGTATCCCTCTCCATTTCAGAAAAAGGCGCCGGATAAGCCGCCTGTGCAAACAGCCTCCGTCCTGGTTTTACTGGCTTGACAATGCCTCAAAAGAAGCCACCAGACGTTTTTCGGAGACGCGGCCCTTGACGGAGATGGCGGGAGCGAAAACGGCCAGGCGGTATTCTTCCAGCAAATAACCGTATTGCATCCAGCGCAGGTCTCCGGCATGTTCCTTCAAAACCTGATGCCAGGGAAAATACACGCGTTCAAAGAGATCCAAGCGTTCCAATTCCCTGGCAAGGGGTTGCTGGCCGATGCGTCTGATACGCTCCGCAATTCCCTGCATGTACCGTTTCAGGTCCGGCAAGCGTTCCGCTCCATGCGCCCACAGGAAACGGGGGCGTAACAACCAGTCAAGCTGGCGCTGAAGGTCAGCCGTAATGCGCTCCGTATGGCGCACACCCTTTTGCAGCGCCGTAAAGTCCCTGACGGCATGTTCCGTACCCGCCACCAGTTCCCATATATCCGCCACGTTATGCGCCGCGTCAAAAAGGTTTTGGCGCAGATTCATTTCCGCAGCAGCGAATTGCTCCGCCGTGCGCGGCAAAGGACGGCCCATGGCTATCTCCGCGGCAACGTCCACCAGGTCTTCCGCATTGGTAGACGGCTCCCGTCCGAGCATATGAAGAGAGAGCTTTCCTTCCAGCTTCAACGGAAATTTTCTGCGGAGATGGTTAAGCTGATCCGTCTGGCGCAGGCGCATGAAACGCAGGCACCCCTCCCGGTGGGATTCCGCAGCATCCAGTTCATCCTCAAAGACACGGACGCCCACGGATGCTCCTTCATCCACCAGAGCCACATAACCCGGCCTTCCCGCCACATCCACCGTGTATTCCAAATCTCCGCAGCTCCATTCCTTCATGCCGGTTACGGACACGATATCCTCCGCTGTTTCCTGGAACCGACGGGAAAGTTTTTTACCCAGGCGGTTATTCAGTTCCGCAACATCCGTGCCCATGGCAAGCTCTTCCCCTTCATCATCGCACACCCATATTTTCGTAACCAGCTCCGCAGGAAGACGGTTCATGTCAAAAAAGGAGGGCGCGCAAAATTTTCCCGTTTCCACTTCCACAAATTCCGCCAGTTTCCCCGCCAGCGGCCCGTCCGGTTCCAGGCCATGCCTCAGTTCCGCAAAGTAAGCGGCCTTTTGGCTGATAGGCTGGAGAAAGACGCGCAAATCCTTGGGAAGGGAACGCAGCAGGCATTCCGCCCGCTGGGCCAGATGGCCGGGAACCCCCCACTCCGGCAACCATTCGGGAATATCCGGCAACTGGTCGATGTGGACGCCCAGGGTCACGCCGTCATCCTCCGCGCCGGGATCATTCTGGTAATACACGGCATATTCCGCTCCTTTACAGGTGATTTCATCCGGAAAACCATCCAGCAGGTCTTTCCCCCAGAATTCGTACATAGCTTCCTGTGGCGGAACATGCAGAGCTTCCGGGTTTTTCTTCTCCATACCGGCGGCCCACCGCAAAAAAGCCCTGGCCGTACAGCAGTCCGGGGGAACAAGCCTGTTAAAGAATTCAAAAACTCCTTCCTCACACCAGACCTGGTCCGGACGGCGCAACTTCAGCTCTATCTGCCGAACCTCTTCCCGGAGTGTTTCCAGATGCCTGATACAGGCGGGTTTCGTGCGGAAACCACCGCCCAACAGGCCTTCGCGTATCATTATTTCCCGCGCATGGGCGGGATTGATACGGCCATAGTGCACACGCCTGTTATCAATAATGCGCAAGCCGCCGCACACGACGCGTTCCACTGCGTAAACAGCCCCCTGCTCCCTGTCCCACCGCGCTCCGGAATAGTGTGATTCGCACAGATGGGGCGCTACCAGCTCCACCCATTCCGGTTCCAAAATGGAGGCGCGGCGCATCCACAGGCGCGTGGTGTCCACCAACTCCACGCCCATTACCCATTCACTCCTTTTTTTACGGCGGAACAGGCCGGAACCGGGAAAAATGCCGAAGGAACGTCCTCCGGCGCCGCGATATTCCCGGTTGTCTGCATCCCAGAGGCCGAACTGGCGCGGAACGCCCGCCAGGATGCTCCGGTGAATCATGGCAAAGGAAGCCTGCCGCTCCGTTTCTTCTTCCAAAGGGGAAATTCTGCATTTCAGTGTTTCCCTGACCAGCCGGGAAAGGTCCTCCCATAAATTGAACCATTCCATCATGCGGTTGAAATTGAGGAAATTTTTCCCGCACCATTTCCGAAGCTGGTTTTTACGCCAGCGCCTTCCCTCCCGGAATTGCCATGCAGCCTTCCATAATTTGAGCAGAGACAGGAAGTCACTATCTTCTTCCTTCCACTGCGCGTGGGCCTGGTCCGCTTTCTGAGCGGCATCCGCAGGGCGTTCACGGGGATCCATGATGCCCAGGCCGGCTACAATCACCAGCATTTCCGGCAGGGCCTGTTCATGTTGTGCCTCCAGCAGCATGCGGGCCAGCCGCGGGTCAATGGGCAACCGCGCCAGCTTTCTGCCTACGGGCGTGAGCTGCCGGGCTTTGTCCAGAGCGCCGATCTCCCGTAAGGTGCGGTAACCTTCCGTCACCAGTTTGGATGAAGGAGGATCCGGAAGCGGGAACTCCGGCATTTCCGGCAATCCCAGGTCTTTCATCCGGAGCAGCGCCCCGGCCAGTGCGCTGCGCCTGATTTCCGGGTCCGTAAAGTCCGGCCTGTCCTCCCAGTCCTTCTCACTGTACAGGCGGATGCACACACCTTCGCACACACGGCCGCAACGGCCGGCGCGCTGGCGGGCGCTGGCCTTGGAGACGGGTTCTATCTGAAGCCGCTGCACTTGGCGTGCCGGGCTATAGCGGCTGACGCGCGCCAGGCCGGAGTCAATAACATAAATGATGCCGGGGATTGTCAGGGACGTTTCCGCCACATTTGTAGCCAGCACGATGCGGCGGTATCCCTGCTCCGGATGAAAAATCCTTTGCTGGTCCGCCAGGCCCAGCCTGGCGAACAAAGGCAGAATGCGCGTGTTTCTCAGATTCCGGCCTTCCAGTTTTTCCGCCACCTCACGTATTTCGCGTTCTCCGGGAAGGAAGACAAGCACATCCCCGCGGTCGTCCAGAGTATCCAGCCAATCCACGGCACGCGCCACATGAGCCGGAAGTTCCTCATCGTCATGCAGCGGCGGCAGATAGTGGAAGTCCACCGGATAAGTGCGGCCTTCTACTTGAATAATAGGCGCGCCTCCAAAGAATTCGGAAAACCCGCCGGCATCCAGCGTCGCGGAACTGATGACCAGCCGCAAGTCTCTCCGCCTGCCCAGCAAAAGCCGCAGATAGCCGAGCAGAAAGTCAATGTTGAGGCTGCGTTCATGCGCCTCATCCAAAATCAGGGTATGATATTGGCGCAGATCCGGATCATGCTGCGTTTCCGCCAGAAGAATCCCATCCGTCATGAACTTCAGGCGCGTATCCAGCCCGGCTTTTTCCTCAAAGCGCACCTGGTAACCCACCAAACCTCCCAGGTCGCAGTTCAATTCCTCCGCCACTCGGCGGGAAACGGAAGCAGCAGCCAGCCTTCTGGGCTGGGTGCATCCTACTCTGCCCCGCGCCTCCCCGGCAAGCTCCATGGCCATTTTAGGGAGCTGGGTAGTCTTACCGGATCCCGTCTCCCCCACTACGACAATGACCTGGTGCTCCCGCATTGCCGCCAGAATGTCATTCCGGCGGCGGGAAATGGGTAGATCCGGATAAGTAATGTTCATGGTGAAGATGAGAAAAAAACCCTGCAAGAACGTCCTGCAGGGTTGAAGAAGAAAACCGGGAGGTTCTTTTACTGACAGGGTTTGGGAAGGGCGATACGGCCGCTCCGGGTCAGCATCTGCACATCATAATCCTCAATGAGGGACAGGAAACGGTCTATCTTGTACTCGCCTCCCGTCACTTCAATGGTCAGGGCGTCCCGCGTGACATCCACAATGTGGGCGCCCAGTATCTGGCAGAACTCAATGACTTCATGCCGCGTGGCGGAATCTACGCCAATGCGGGTCAATACCGTTTCCCGGTACACATTGTCCGTATTGCGGAAATCTACTACTTCCACCGTGTTGACCAGTTTTTCCAGATGCTTGATAATCTGGTCCAGAACATCTTCCTTTTCGCGTACGACGATGGTCATCCGTGAAAAGCGCGGGTCCTGGCTAGGGGCAACGTTCAACGAATGAATATTGTAGCCCCGTCCACTAAACAAACCGGCAATGCGGGCAAGCACGCCAAATTTGTTTTCAACAAGTACGGAGATAGTATGACGAGTCATAATTTAATTTCTTAAAGGTGATGCATTGTAAGCACTTTTGACTGCCAGTCAAGCCTGCGGACGGCGATGCCGGAAAACGTTTTTCCTAACGGGGGTTCCGGCAGGAACCGCTCAGGCCGGATCAAAGCTCGTGCGGTATGATGGCGTTGCCTTTTGTCGCCTCCGGAATGCGGGGAAGCAATGTTTTTTCAGAAACGGGGCGCGCATCCACTTTCACATTGAATTGCTGCCCGTCGCGGGAAACGGTCAGCAATGCCGGCCCTTCCCTAAGAGCTTTGACCAAGGCTTCCTTGGTGCTGACACTCTGGTGGTTTACGGCAAAGACCATGTCGCCGGCCTGCAATATCTGCCCTACGGATTTCTTCGGATTCACTTGAATGACCAGCAACCCCCGAGCACCTATGGATTGTTCTTCCGCAGTCAGTTCACGCAAATGCATTCCCACTCCTTCCATGAAGTCTTCCCAAGGAGAAGGAACATTTTTTAAAATACTATCTCCCACCTTCAGGGTGACGTTCATTTTCTGCCCTTTGCGCCAGACTTTCAGCCAGAACTTGTCGCCGATGGAAAGATTTTCAATGCGTTCCTTCACTTCCTCATCCGTCTGGATGGGGACTTCGTTAAAACTCAGTATTACGTCACCTGTTTGAAGGCCTGCCTGCTCCGCCGGGGAACCATGCTTCACGATGTTGATTACTGCGCCTCCCGCCTCATGATAATCCAGGAAGCTGCGAAGCGGGGGAGTATTGCGCACAATGTCCAATCCCAGATACCCTTTCATGGGGCGGCCATGTTTGCAAATCTGCTCAAAGCTGTGCATCACCAGATTGGAGGGAATGGCAAACCCAATGCCGGCGTAATTTTTCTCCGCATTGGGAAGCACCGATTTATTGATGCCGATGATTTCCCCGCGGATGTTGATGAGAGGGCCTCCCGAATTCCCCGGGAAGATACTGGCATCCGTCTGGATCAAGTTAATGCCGGAATCCACCAGCTTGCGTTCACGGGCACTGATAATGCCGCGGGAAACAGTCGTGCCCAGCCCATAGGGATTGCCGCATGCCAGAACAATCATGCCGGGCGCAATTTCATCACTGTTGCCGAACGGAAGAGGGGTAAACGTCATCGGGTTTTCTACCTGCAGCACGGCCATATCCAGTTCCGGATCCACCCCTACCAGGCGTACGGAAACGCTTTTCCCATTGCTCAGCGTAACGCGCAGCGCATGCTTGTTCTGAATGACATGGTAGGCGGTAATAATATGCCCTTCTTCAGTAACAATGACGCCGGAACCCAAACCATGAACCGTCAGCCTCTTTTCAATCATGAAATCACCATCCTCGGAAGGCTGAGGAACGCTTGTCACGCCTGTAGTGTCTATGCTGACCAATACCCGTTCCACCAGCCGGGCAACGCGTGAATATTCCTCATTGAGCTGGTGCAAAACAGGAATATCCTCCTCCTTCAATTCGGGCTGTTGGGCCAGGGTAAACACTTCCGACCGGAAGGAAACATTCTTCTCCGTAACACGACTGTTCCATCTCCAATAGGCAACGGAGACCACGGTCATCATAACCGTCATCATGATGACAAGTAAAGCCCGTGTCCATATGGTCGATCTCATGGAAATGCCCTGCCGTAATAACGATCAAACGGTTTGCGGCTTGATCACAAGGAGATGCCTGAAAACGGAGCCTGTCAAGCTTCAGCCGCTTTTTGACATTCCGGTTCCATTGATACTATTTAAGTACTTTCTCTTCAAATGAAAAAACTTTCAAATGACAAATACGCCTTTCAACAAGGCGTGCTTTATGATATCATGCGGCTACGGTTTTATGGGTTCCAGCACTTTACAACAACAGGCCATTCATCTCGTCTTCGGTACGGATGAAGGAATGGTGCGTGAAAAGGCTTCCGGCATCTTTGCCGCTCTGACGGAAGGCACAAACGAATTTTCCCATGAAATTCTGGAAGCGGCCTGCGGTGATTCCGATGAAGCGGCCCAGCTGGTACGCCAGGTTATGGAAGCTCTGCGGACCCTCCCGTTTTTTCCGGGGCGCAAAGTAGTCTGGATGAAGAACTGCAATTTTCTGGGAGACTCCGTCACGGGGCGTTCCTCCACCACGGAAGCGGCTCTGGATTCTTTCAGGCAATTGCTGGAAAGCGGCCTGGGGCCGGACGTCCTGCTGCTTATTTCCGCCTCCGAATTTGACAAACGCCGTTCCTTTAACAAATTCCTGCTTCAATACGCCGCATCGGAAGAATTGAACAAGCCGGACATCACGAAAGCAGGCTGGGAAGGCAGTTTAATGCCCCTCATTAATAAGGAAACGGCGGCGCGCGGCATGAATTTCGACTCCGCCGCCCTGGAACTGTTTATTCACCGCGTCAGCGAATCCTCCCGCCAAATCATTTCCGAAATTGAAAAACTGGATCTTTATCTGGGAGCGGACAGACGCACCGTAATGCCGGAGGATGTGGAGCGCATGGTTCCGCTGACGCGTACAGGCGTTATTTTTGAAATTTCCCGGGCTTTGGAAAACAAGAAAAGCGATGCGGCCATCTCTCTAATTGATTTTCAACTGGAACGCGGTGAAAACGCCATCACAATCATGCGTGCCGCATTCATCCCTACGTTAAGAAATTTGCTGGCTGCCAGACTTTTATGTGACGCATTCAACCTGAAGCCCACCAATTTCAAGGAATTTACGGCCCGCATTTCTTCCCTGCCCTCCTATGCGGCCGCGTTAATTCCCTTGAAAAAAGACGGTACACCCAATGCGTATCCGCTTTTTCTGGCGGCGCAAAATGCTTCCAAATTCAAGACGGAACGGCTAAAGCAAACTTTGAAAGAATGCATGAAGGCGGATAAAGCCCTGGTGTCCTCCTCTCTTGATCCCCGCCTGATTCTGCATCGTCTTGCTATCTGCTCCGCATCCTGATGAACTCCTCCCCTTCTTCCGTTTTCCCCCTGTTTGACGTTCTCGTCGTCGGCGCCGGGCACGCAGGCATTGAGGCGGCACTGGCAGCATCCCGTCTGGGGTGCTCCGTCGCCGTCCTAACTCATAACCTGGATACTATCGGACAAATGTCCTGCAATCCGGCTATTGGGGGACTTGCCAAAGGGCATATCGTCCGGGAAATAGATGCCATGGGGGGAGCGATGGGGTTGAACACGGATGCTACCGCCATTCAATTCCGGATGCTGAACGCTTCCAAGGGGCCCAGCGTGCGCGCTCCCCGCGCCCAGTGCGATAAAACAGCCTACCGCACAAGAATGAAAATGGTTCTGGAAACCGCCCCCGGCATACGCCTGTTTCAGGGAGATGTGGTCAAACTGCTCGTCAATGGAGAACAGCAGGCAACGGGAGCCGTTACTTCTCTGGGATGCGCCATCCATGCCCGCAGCGTGATTATCTGCTCCGGGACATTCATGAAGGGATTGCTTCATGTGGGCCTTCAACACATAACAGGAGGCCGAATGGGTTGCGCTTCTTCCAGCCTTTCCGCCGATCTTGCCATGCTGGGTTTTCAGGTGGAAAGGCTTAAAACAGGAACTTCTCCCCGCGTCAATGGGAGATCCATCGACTTTTCCGTCTGCGAAATACAGCCTGGAGACTCTCCGGAAGCCCTGTTCAGCTACCGTTCCCGTGATATACTGAAACGTGATTCCGAACCCTTTTGCACTTTGAACACGTGGGGAGATGAAAATTTCCGGATGAAGCAAATGCCGTGCTGGATCACCTACACCAACCAGACTACGCACGACATTATCCGGAAGAATTTAAAATTCAGCCCCCTTTACAGCGGTATCATTGAAGGCGTAGGCCCCCGGTATTGTCCTTCCATAGAAGATAAAATCGTGCGTTTTGCGGAAAAAAACAGCCATCAGGTATTCCTGGAACCGGAAGGCCGCAGTACGGAGGAATTCTACCTTAACGGAGTTTCTACTTCACTGCCCTACTCCGCTCAGTGCGACTTCATCCATACCATTCCCGGCCTGGAAAACGCGCAGCTGATCCGTCCGGGATATGCGGTGGAATACGACTTCTGTCCTCCCACGCAATTGCATCCTACGCTGGAAACAAAACTGGTAGAAAACCTGTACTTTGCAGGTCAAATCAACGGCACTTCCGGCTATGAAGAAGCCGCAGCGCAAGGACTAATGGCGGGAGCGAACGCCGCTCTGAAAACCCTGGGCAAACCTTCTCTGGTGCTGCGCCGGGATCAGGCTTACATCGGCGTCATGATAGACGACCTCGTTACCAAAGGAACCGATGAACCTTACCGCATGTTTACCAGCCGGGCAGAATTCCGCCTGTTGCTGCGTCAGGATAATGCAGACCTGCGGTTGGCCCCTCTGGCTTTTGAAGCGGGCCTTATTACCTGTGAAATGGCCCGGAAGGCTGAAGACAGGAAAAACGCCGTTGAAGAAGGAATAATAAAAGCTGCCGCGCTTAAACATGAAGGAGTTTCTCTCTCCACATGGCTTAAAAGGCCCGGCAATGACTGGACTCTATTGCCTGAAGAACTGAAAAAAATGTTCCACGTGGAACATTTGGATGCCATTGCTACGGATATCCAGTACGAAGGGCATATTGAAAGGCAGAAAAAACAGGCGGAAAAAATCATACGGATGGAAAATAAAACTATTCCCTCCGATATTGATTACGAACATGTCCATGCCTTAAAAAAAGAGGCTGTCATCAAGCTGGGCAACATACGTCCTGCAACTATCGGGCAGGCCTCTCGAATTCCCGGAATTACCCCGGCAGATATCGCCCTGTTGCTTGTGCATCTGCAAAAACGCAGCAGGCAACAAACATAATACCCCGCGTTTTTTATTCAGAAATTTCAATTTAAGGAGGACCATAGGAGGCGGGTATTGGAAAAATAAATATGACAGGGACATCCTTGAGCCGTATATGATCCCATTATATTTCCCTGTCGCCATTGCCTGGAGTCGATAAAAAGATTCAATCCTGTTTTCTGAATGTCTTTTTGCACGACAGCAGCTCTTCCCTTCCTCCGAACAACCACCACTTTCTGCTTGTCGTAAAAAGAAATGGAATATCCCTTCAGTATCATTGAATACCGGCCTCCCTGATTTATCCATCGCAAATCATTAAGAAGCGTCACACGATTTCTTCACGGATTCCATTCAAATACTGCCGATAAGAAAAAGCAGCATTGAGCTTACTCCAAGAGGCAAGGGAGGCCGGAAGGGCTGAATGACAAATCCACCGGGCGAATGAAAATTACCTTCCCAAGTTTAAAATTCTTCGGATAACCAATAAACAAAGACCTCATCCATTACCGGTAACAGATATCTCCCCGGATACATACATCATCTCCAAAAATATTTACAACAGGTTGTTCAAGATGGGCTTCATGCTCCAGAAACGGACCGGGCGCTACGCCGTCCGCACCGCCGCCGATAATGATGGGAGCATAAAACCCCACCCACTCGTCGACTAAACCGGCTTTCAAAAATTCCCGGACCAGACAGCCTCCCGCTTCCAGCAGGATAGTTCCTATTTTTTTATCATTATATAATTTTTTTAACAATTCCAAATAATTGGAAACATTCTCCACAACTAAAGTGCGGTCACGAAATTCATCTGTTAAACAAATGGAATTCGCAGGTATGGAAGAGGCATCATGGGTTAGAATAATACGCCAGGGTTGTTCCTTAAGGGGAGAAACAGGACGATCCGGTTTCCTAATGGTCAGGGACGGATTATCAAGACGCACGGTATTTCCTCCGGTAAGAACCGCATCGCATTCCGCACGCAGGGTATGTACAAAAGATCTGGATTTTTCATTCGTCAGCCATTGAGAACGTTCCGGACTACGGGAAATGCGGCCATCCAGAGACATGGCGCTTTTTGCAATTACCCAGGGACGCCCTTCCAGCATGTTCACCCTGAACCCCCTGATTAAATGATCGCATTCCTTCTCCAGAACCCCGCGGGTAACCTTGATGCCGGCCTGTTCAAGAATATCAGCCGCAGCGCCGCGGTGTTTGGGATTAGGATCTTCCGAACCATAAACCACCCGTTTGAAACGATATTTCAAAATGGCATCCGTACAAGGCGGTGTTTTTCCGGAAGTACTGCATGGTTCCAGAGTAACATACAAAGTTGAGTCCGCGAACAGGGGGGAATTGCCATTCGCCACTCCGTCGGCAATAGCCTCTCTTTCCGCATGAGGCAAGCCGGCTTTTTTATGAAATCCCGAACCAATCACCTGGTTTTCATGCACAATGACTGCCCCCACGCAGGGATTCGGACTCGTAAGTCCGATTCCATTTGAGGCCAGTTTTATGGCCATGTTCATCCAACAGTCATCCTGATTTTTCGTATTCACGCCGTTTTGTAGCATGAAAACCGGAAGAAGGACAATCACGTTGTGTGATTGAAGAATATTAGGTTTAACAATATTAAATTCCTTCTTCTTCTGCTGTGTGCCTAGTGTGAATAAGATTTTAAATGACTGTAAATGAGAGCATTGAGTATCATTTCAAATGTTAATAAATTTGGCCTGCAAATTTGTGGATAATATCTGAATAAGTTATTCACATCATACTCACAGTTAATCAACCTAGCCTTTCACAAGGTTATTGGCAGGTGCGGCTGTAAACAGAAACGGCATTCCTGCTTGCAGAAAACCCGGAGGAAAGCATACCATCCTTTTGTGAAGGCTGCCAGATTGATTTACATTCCGGAGAGGGATCATACTTTTCCCGCTACAAGCCCTGAAAGGCCCTTCTACGGCTTTTCCGTGGCTGGAATGAATATAGCCGCTTACTGTGCTTCCCGCCTTCGGGAAGTGGGCTTTGAAGCGGTTTTTGACCCGGGAACGCCGGTTTCAGAAGAAAAAGGGGAAATCATAGAAGTGTCCATGCATGATTTTTCCCCGGAGGCGGCCATATGGCTTGCCTTTTGCGGGGCAGGGGAAGCAAGGAGTGAAGAAGGGCATTTGCTGGCCCGGAAAAGCGGGGAAAACGGGTTGACGCGGGTATTCACGCGGAAGGAAGCAGCGATAGAGCGCCTCGTTTATCCCTGGGATCTTCTGGAATGGCAGGAAAGAGTGATGGAGAAGATGGAGTGGGAGGATTTCTCTGGAAGGGAAGGGGTTTATGTCATGGGAACGCTCCGGGTAGGGGAAGGAACCGTCATCATGCCCGGCGTGGTTGTAGAGGGAGCCGTGTGGGCGGGTGATGGCTGCCGCATAGGGCCTAATTGCTATTTAAGGGGTTGTGTATCTTTGGGGAATGGCTGTGTAGTAGGGCAGGGAGTGGAGCTGAAAAATTGTATCATCGGCGCCGGAACATTTATTCCTCATTTGAGTTATGCGGGGGATTCCATTATTGGCAGTGACGTTAATTTCGGCGCCGGAACGGTATGTTCCAATTTTCGCCATGATGGCGGCGAACACAGAATGGTGGCGGGAGGAAAGCTGGAATTTACTGGAAGAAACAAGCTTGGCGCCGTCATTGGAGACCATGTTCGGCTGGGTGCCAATACCGTCGTTTTGCCGGGGCGGGTTCTTCCTCCCGGTGCTTGGACCAGACCGGGGGAAGTCTTCACGGGGGCATGAATCGGGTAAAGGAATTCTCTTAATACTGAAAAGGCCGCATGCGGAAAAACGTCTTCCCGCATGCAGCCTTTGGCGAATGGTTAAAGTTGCTTCAGCAGCACCGGCGGCGGGCATCATCAGGGCAGCCAGCCCCAACAGGCCCAGGGAAGCTGTGGCTGCTTCCGGCACAGGAAGCACAACGCCGTCATAAAATTTGACGTTGTTGATATCCATAGTGCCGTTCATGGGGCGGGTATTTCCAAAAGAAGCTCCAAACTGGGAGCCTGTCAGGGCGGGGGAGGATGGATTCCACCCGGTAATCGTACCTGCCAGAGCGCCGTTGACATACACGGAAAGCGTTTGGGAGGAAAGATCGGAAACGATGCTCAGATTAGTCCAGCTGTCCTGCTGGAGATCCGTCCAGGTCAATCCCGTATTGATATTTCCGCCAGTTTGGCCGCCGAACCCCTTATTGTAGAGGTATAGTTCTCCGTTATTAGTGAATTCCAGCACCATGCTGTTGGATTCTCCGGAGACCGTTCCATTGGTGTACAGGCTGAAAATGTCTTTCCACCCATTGCTGGTGGAACTCAGGTTTTTCAGGTCAAAGCTCACGGTGAAACTGCCTTGGATGCCCGTTATGTTTGAGTTATAGGGAGTGCCGGAACTGTTGCCGAACGTAGCGTAATCATTGCCGGAAGTGTAATTGAAGGAACCGTTCCAGTTGGGGGCGGTTATTTGTGCTCCTTCCGCAGTCCATTCCCAGGAATAGATAGGGGTAGCCGCCTGGGCCATGCCTGCCGCTGCCAGTAAAGATAAAATAATAAATGAGCGTTTCACGGAAATTCTGAAATATGGGTTAAAATCAATCCGATAGGAGGGTAGCGGATTATAAATCCGGGGTCAAATTATTTTTCTGAAAACAAATCATTTAACGGAAAAAAGATTACGGAGAAGATAAAAGAAGAGAAAACAGAAACGGCATTCCTGTTGGAAAGAAAACGTACATTTCCAATAAAATTGCCGCATCCTGAGAAAAAGAGACAATATCCGGATTTATAATCCGCACAAGAATATTGAAGAAATCTGATTCCCCGGAATGGATTTTTAAGAATGCTTAAATAATTTGAAAAACCTTTTCATGCAAGATATGCCCGGAGAAATTGTATATTACTATATATAGTATGCTTTTAAAAAAATACTGCCAAATATTAGGGTTTGACGGAGAAATGGCTTGAACCACGAAAGGCACTTGTGAGAAGATGCGAGGCAGATAAAAGCACAGACACATGAAGTTTACCATTTCCAAGCAAGTATTTCTCGACGGGCTGAGACAGGTTGCCAGCGTCGTGTCTTCCAAGACGACGCTGCCCATTCTTTCCAATGTCAAGATTGAAGCTGAAAACGGCCAGATACGTTTTACGGCTACTGATCTTGATGTATGCATTACTGGCGTGGTTCCCGCAAATGTGCTGCGTGAAGGCACCGTGACCCTGCCCGCTAAAAAGCTGGTGAGCATCATCAGCGAACTTCCTGAAGCCGAAGTCCAGGTGGATGTCAACCAACGCAACCAGGCTGCTGTGGAATGCGGCCGCTCCCAGTTTAAACTGAACGGCCTTCCGGCGGATGAATTTCCGGAACTGCCGTCTTTTGAGCAGGCTACTGTGTACCAGGTGGAGCAGAATATGTTGCGTGACTGTATCCGCCGGACGGAATATGCCATTTCCACGGATACGACCCGCTACGTGTTGAACGGCATTTCCCTTTCTTTCCGCAATGGTAAAATGACTTTGGTAGCCACGGACGGACGTCGTCTGGCTTTGGCGGAAACCGCCCTGGAATTTCCGGAAGAACAGCAACTGGATGCCATCCTGCCCACTAAGGCTGTCGGAGAACTCCGCCGCCTTCTGGATGAAGTGGGAACCGTCACGATCCGGTTCACACGCAACCAGGCAGCCTTTGAAATCAACGATACGCTCTTAATCAGCAAACTGATTGACGGCAATTACCCGAACTACCGGCAGGTAATTCCTACGGATTGCAAGGAAAGTATCGAACTTCCCTGCGGGGAACTGCTGGAAACAGTGCGCCGTGTTTCTCTCCTTTCCGTGGATAAGAGCACAAATATCAAGCTGAATTTTCGTGAAAACGAACTGGAAGTGGCTTCCAGCGCAGAAGGAGTGGGCGAAGCTCATGAATCGATGACGATCACTTATTCCGGAAGGCCGCTTTCCATTTCCTTTAATCCGGATTTCTTCATGGCTCCCCTGAAGACGATGGCCGGGGATACGGTCATTACGCTGAACCTCATTGATGAAATGAGTCCGGGCGTCTTGAAGATTGGAGATGAGTTCCTGTATGTGCTCATGCCGATGAGATCTCCCAATTGATTTTGGTGGCACAAAATCGTTCATACAGAGGGACAGGCGTCGTGGAGACATGACACCTGTTTTTTATTGGCTGAGAGTGAATGGAAAAGAAATGTTATTCACATAAATGTTCTACGTGGAACATTTTTTATTTTCCATTACAGGAAAACTGTAATCTGCCTTGAAAAGACGGAACACCTGCATGGGGCGCGAGGGGAATCGCCGGAAACCTCTGCGACGACGGGAGAATGCCATTATCCGGGAATGAGAAGATGCGGGGACAGCAAATATTCAGAGCGGAGAATTGACAAATTTTACTCCGTATCACTCGCCCAGCAGACCCGGAGGAGCGAACAAGTCCGGAGCAAGATGAAAGGGATAAAAACCGGACGCTTGAAGAATGGCTTCACGGACGGAGGATATGGAATTGAAACAGGAATGTTCCACATCCAGAATACGTCCGTCCTTCAATTTAATCATCAATCCGGGTTCTGCCTCATTATTTGGTGTGCATCCTATGCGTTCAATTAATTCCCACGGTATTTCCCTGCGTGAAATGCTGTTGCCCCAGAAGATGGAAGAAGAAGTGATTGTGAGAAAATAAGGCCTGCCCATAATAACGGGAAGCCACAGGAACAGTAAAAGGGCGCCGAGAAGAAAGTTCCACCAGCCGGAACCAAAAAAAGCCCAGGCCAGGCTGCATCCCAGGGTTCCGAGAATTCTCCCTCCCAGCCGATAACTGCGGTAGAAATAATAAGTGTTCATGAGTTGCGAAGTCAATGAAACGTCAAACCGACCATGGAACAATAAGTTCCCGACCGTATTCTATAAGCTACCGCTTTATCCCGGCAAAGACAAGATGATAAGTCAGGAAATCCAGTTCAGCATGTCAGGCGGTACGGAACCGCAGGAACGTATCAGGGAAAGAAAATGCTCTTCCATTTCCGGCGGAGGAGGAAAAAGGCCTGGCAAAACTCGGCCTTCGGCAAGTTCCAGAGCTCCCTGGTTATGAAGAGCCAGGGGCGGATCAATGTAACGCATTTGCGTAGGGTCCGGCAGAATAAAATTAAGAGGGCGGCCTTCGTTCAGCAGGCGGTTTTTCGGAATTTCCGGCCCCCATTCATCCTCCACACCCATATTGGCAAGCAGAACGCCGGAAGAGAAAGGCATGGCCGGCTCAATAAGCCCTGACATGGCATGCCGCTTTCCTGTAGCCGTAACGGCGCAGAAAGCATGCCTGATTGCGTCAGTAAGGGTTTCCCTGTCCGTTGCCGGCACAAAAGAGGCGGAAGCCAGAGGTTTTTTTTCCACGTCCGCTACAATGACATTCAGTTTCCGTCTGAGAGCATGCAGAGCTATTCCGCGGCCAACTTTTCCATGTCCAATGATTACCAGAGTCTGTCCCTGTTCATTTTTTATTCCAAGAGATTCCAGAGCCCGGAAAAAACTTTCTCCGGTTCCAAGGCAGGTTTCTATCTGTTTAATCTTTCCGGCGTCCACCATCCACACGGGCTGCGTGCATGCCGCATAGCGTTCCGCACCCGAGCGGGTTAATTCCACATACCCGCAGCGGCTGGGAACATGGCTGAGCGCTCCGGCGCAGTCCATGACCACATCATAAGGTCCGCCTGCCCGTTCCGCTTCCACCACGGGAATTCCATACTGTCCCAATAATACGGCTGTTTCCGGGTCATAGGGCATTACCGGGGAGACCGCTACTGTCAGCTCCGCTCCTGCGGCCAGAAGAGAGGCGTATTTGGCGCAGGTATTCCGGAACACGGGAGAAGCGTCAATAATCCGGCATCCTTCCAGAGGGCGACTTTCCGACCACGTTTTATACTGGTGCAGGAGAACGGGAAATTCTTCCTGCCGGTAAAAGGGGAACAAATTTTCCAGAATGCGCTCCGGAGATGCAGGCATAACAAAAATCTTAGGGTTTCTCGCAGCAGAGGGTAATCCCTATCCTGTCGTTTTCCCAGAAAAACTTTGTTAAAGAAATATCTTTTGTTTAATAATTTTTAAAGCTGTAGCCAGTTCAGGGAAGACAAAGTGCTAAGTCATCTGTATTCGCTTGCAAGTATTTTATGCGCGTGTCATGGCATGCCTGAGAAAAATCTTTTTAACTGCATTCTTCACCTGTTTGATGCAGAAGTGTTTTCTTTTTGCGTAGAATAAATAGGACAGCAACTGTTAATATGGTCAACATTTCCGACAGACAAAGTGCTAGCCACGCACCGTTCGTTCCCATTGCTTCAGGCAACAGGATAAAGCATGGAATAAGAAAAACAAATCCTCGCAACAGGGCAAACAAATTAGCGAGTTTTACATTTTCCACGCTTTGGTAATAACCGATGAGCATCAGGTTGATGATGAAGAAAACAAATGCCAGGGAGAAATATGGAAATCCCTCAATGGCTATGAGCGCCGCAGTGCTGTCCGGATTGACGAACAAGCCTACCAGAATATGCGGGAACAAAATAAATGCTGCCGTCGTGACTATGCCGCAAACAACGGAGGTAAATAATGCGATCCGTTTTGTATCGGCTACGCGTTTTTTCTCTCCAAGCCCGAAGTTATAGCTGATGATGGGTTGCGCTGATTGCGCTATGGCATTGCCTACCATGAATACGAACGGAAGGTAATAGCAGGCAATGCCGAACGCTCCTACTCCATTATCTCCCAGATATTTCATCAATGTGTGGTTCCCGACGAACATGAGCGTGGCCAGTGTCGCTTCAGTCAGCAAAGCGGAAGAACCGATGCGACATTGGCAGACAATATTAAGGAGGGAGAACCGAAAACTTCTGATGCTCCATTTAATAGGATAAAGCCGCAGTTTATGTGCAAATTTCCATAAATAAATAAGGCCCGTGGCGCCGCTCGCAAACAGTGCTATGGTTGCGGCGAAAGCAGCTCCCGTCAATCCCCAGCCCAATGGAAAGATAAACAGCCAACCGAGTATTACGGTGATGATTGCAGCAATGATATTGCACATCATAGCCAACTTCGGAGCGCCATCCAAACGAATCATGAATAGGCAGACAGAGCACCACATCTGGAATATCAACGAGGGGATGAACCACAACAGGTATTCCCTAACCATGGGGGTAAGATGTTCGGAAGCGCCTAAAAATCGGGCTGTAGCTGAGGGATATGCCATCATCAAGGCAGATGGCACGATGGCGACAATGGTGACGAACAACAAGGCCTGGGTGACATTAAGGCGTGCGGCCTCCAGTTTTCCTTTTGATAGCTGAATGGAAGCGACTACGGATGAGCCTACGCCTGCCATGAGCCCTATCCCGGTAAACAGCATCAGCAGGGGAATGCATATATTGATAGCGGCAATGCCATCGCTTCCGATTCCGTGGCCGACGAGTATTCCGTCTACTGCCGTTACTGCCGATATGCTAAGCATCCCGAATAAGGTCGGGATAAAATACTTTCTGAATAATGTGCATACGTCCAGTGTGCCTAAATCAATTGCATTTCTTTTCATATGTGTCTGTTATTCTTATGGCTATTTTTTGCCGGGAAACAAAAAATGCCGGATAAGGTGATTGGTTTTACCCAGTCATCTTATCCGGCATTTTTATTTGCCCTCCGATGAGGATTACAAAACGCTTCTTTTCGTTGTGTGGCCGTAAAAATAGTGCAATAATTTAGGAAATATAATTTTTTTATACGTCATGTTAATGCCTTGGAAAAAATGGGATAGAAAAAAGACTGCTTTCCGGGCAGTCTTTTTAAAATAGTTTGTGTTTTAAAGGGGGCGTTTTCCCGGTAGGCTATTGTTTACGGCCTTCGGATTCCTGTTGTTGTGCGGGAGGGATTTTCTGCGCTTCCGGCACGGGGAGCGGCGTTTTCTGGATGGTAACGGGCGTTCCTATGCTGGTTTGCCTGTAGAGGATTTCCGCAACATTTCGCGGCAGACGGACGCAACCATGGGAAACAGGATGCCGCCGAACTTTCCCTACATGCAGGCCCAGCCCCGCGTTGGTAAGACGCTGCCAATAAGGCATGGGAGAGCCGTCAAAACGACCTCCCTCCGGTATGGGATCCGTGGATTCGGCATTGTAGTTGATGCATTTGCCTTCGGCATCATACATTTTGCCGTAGAGGTTGGAAGTATGGTCTTCCTTTTTGGAGATAACGGCGTAGTCCCCCGTTTTGGTCGGATAGGCTTTTACGCCGGAGGAGAGGGGGAAGTCCATGGCGACCAAGCCGTCCACCAGATACTGGCCCCGTTGTTCGTCCAGGCAGACGAAGATTTTTCGGGATTTTTTCGGCTGGCGGTTCAGCAAGGTATCGTCCTTATAGACGTCGTACGTTTTCCGGTAGTCCTTGCGGGCTACAAAATGAGCGTATGTGGAAGGATGAAACGGGTTTTTATATTCCGGAACGGATTTGTCCACGGCACGCGGATCCGGCAGGGCCGCATGGCCCGTGCCGGAGTGGGAACAGGACGCCCACCCCATGAGCACCACGGGGAAGGCGGCCAGAACAAGGAGAGGCTTCATAAGTGGTGGAACCGGGAGGATCCCCCGGATTACTTGGAACGCGGAATCGTCAACTTCTGGTTGATGTGAATCAGATCGGACTTAAGGCCGTTAGCCCTTTTAAGGGCCTTGACAGAGGTGCCGTTCCTGCGGGCGATGGCTCCCAGCGTATCGCCTTTCTTCACGGTGTAGGTGCGGGCCTTGGGAGCGGATTTACGGGAGGAGCTCTTTCTGGCAGCCGTGCTGCGGGAGGATTTGCTGCCGGCCGTGCTCTTCCGCGCGGATGATTTTTTAGTGACGGAAGGCTTGGCGGGGGGATTGTAAGCGTAGCTGGAAGAACTCTGAACCGGGCTGTAATGGCCGGATTCGTAAGCGGGATCAGAGCTTTCCGCGATCCACGGCGGGATTTCGCCGCTGGCCGGTTCCGCAGTGTCGTAACCGGCCGTGGAGGAATTCTGGGTGGAGCAGGAAGAGAGGGGGAATACCAGCGCGGCAGCGCAGGCGCAGGTTAAAATGAATGGCGTTTTCATGTGTGCCCTGTTCATACTAATTTATGATTTCGGATTCAAGGCGGTAGCGCGGATTGTCGGGATTTTTTTTCAGACCTTGCCCAGATTATAAAAGGTTTCCGCATTTCGGGTCGTCACATGGGCCAGATCTTCCAGGTTCATGCCTCTGGCAGCGGCGATGAAACGGGCTGTATGAATGAGATGGGCGGGTTCGTTCATGCGGCCCCGGAGGGGTTCCGGGCTGAGATAGGGGGAGTCCGTTTCCAGCATGATACGGTTTTCCGGGCACCAGCTTGCGGTTTCCGCCACTACGGGGGCGTTTTTAAAAGTAGCCACCCCGGTGAAGGAGACCATGCCGTCCAGTTCGTCAAAGATCCGCATGGCCTGAGCGGTATTTCCGATGAAGCAGTGAAATACGGGACGCACGCGGCCCGCGTAGTTCCGGGCAATAGCCAAGGCGTCCTCAAAGCTCGCGGAACCTTTCCGGTCCCGCGTATGCAGGACGATATTAAGGCCCAGGCGCTCCGCCAGGTCAAAGTGCCGTTCCAGAAGGTCCTGCTGAAGGCGGTGGAATTGTTCCGTTTCCCAGCCTTGGGGCGTCCCGTGGAAGTAATCCAGGCCCGTTTCCCCGATGGCGGCCAGGGGAACGTCCTGCGCCTTCCGGAAAAGCTGGTCCGCCCAGTCTGCCGGGGCGTCATGGGCATCGTCCGGATGGATGCCCAGCGCACAAAAAACCGCGCCGGGAAACTGGCGCGCCCACGCCGTGTTTGCCTCCCAGTCATCCATCCGCGCCCCCAGCGTAATCATGCGGTCAATGCCTTCCCGGAGGGCATGCTGGACGTAAGTTTCCCTGCGGGACTGGTCGAATTGAGCGGAAGCCAGATGGCAGTGCGTGTCAATAATCATGGTGTAAGGGACTGTGGCGGAACGGATGAAGTTTGTGGATATTTGCCGGCTTTGAAAAGTGCAAACGCAGAGCATGCCTGATTTTTCCTTGCCACGCGGAAGTGAAACGCACAAACTGCCCCGCATGAAATGTACGGCTTTGTGCATGTGCGCCGCCCTGCTGCCGGTGGGCTTCCTGCAGGCAGGAACCCAGCAGATAGAAGCGCCGCAGGAGGGCTCCGTTATCAGTTTCCATCTGGAAAACGATATGTTCGTGGGGGATGATGATAATTATACCAACGGCGTCCGCTTTGCGTGGATGTCCGGCACCACGTCCCGAAGCCATACGTTTTCCGGCATGCTGGGAACAGTGCTGGGCGGCACGAACGCCTCGGATTCCTGGCGGCGGTTCATGGGCATGAGCGGTTCCGCCAACCTGCGCCAGCAGTGGGGCCTGGACCTGACCCAGCTCATGTACACCCCGGAGCAGAAGGCCACCTATCCCATCTACAACCAGCACCCCTATGTGGGCAACCTGACGCTGGGGCTGACCTCCCTGGTTAAGAATGAAGACCGGGCCAATTCCCTGGAGCTGCAGCTCGGCACCACGGGCACGAATTCCCTCGCCAAGGGCTCCCAGCATTTCATCCATAAGCTGTGGGGTATGGAGCAATGGCCCGGCTGGGCCAACCAGCTCCCCGGAGAGATAACCGCCAATTTGTTTTTCAAGCGGTATTACCGCCTGCGCGGACTGGAGAAGCGCTACGGCTCCGGTTTTGAAACGGATGCCCTGGCTTACTGGCATGCGGACGCCGGCACAGTAAAGGTGCAGGCGGGGGGCGGCATGTCCTTCCGCTTCGGCTATAATCTGGGCAATACTTCTCCGGAGAACAGCATTCGCGGCGCGACCAGCGCAGCGCCTCCCTTCGTTTATAACAGGATGTCCGTTTCCAATTGGGGGTATTACGGTTATATTCATGCTGCCGTGCGAGCCGTGGCTCATGACCTGTATCTGGATGGTACGGTGTTTCGTTCCTCCCCCAAGTATGTGAACAAGTATCCCGTAGTGGGAGAATGGGGTTATGGCTTCGGCCTCCGGTACAAGCGCTCGGAATTGCTTTTCGGCCTGCATTACATGACCAAGGAATACACCCAGCAGGAATCCATGCAGTGTGTGGGCGTTCTCCAGCTTCGGCATACTTTTTAACGGCTGCGTTTGCAGGCCGTTCATAAACGCAACAGCAGCTTGCAAAGGGCAAGTTTGCTGTTAGAATTAGAATTGCGGATTCGTATGTAACAGGACAATCCGTTTGTGCATATCAACTCCGACACATATTGATTTCATGAGAACGACCAGATCCTGGCTTTTATCCTGTACCGCGCTGGCGGTAAGTTCCGCCATGTGCGGCCTGGGAGCACCGGGCGATTCCGCCCCCGCGCCAGCCCCCACAGGGCTGGAATGGGAACAGGAACAAAACCTGCATTTGAATAAGGAAGCTCCAACCGCCTTTTTCGCGTCTTTCAGCGATTTGCAGTCCGCCTTGAAAGTGCTGCCTGAAAACAGTAAATGGCGCAGGTCCCTGAACGGTCAGTGGAAGTTCCACTGGGCGAAGGATCCCCAGAGCCGCCCGGCCGATTTTTACAAGCCGGATTACGACGTAAAGGACTGGAAGGAGATTAAGGTGCCTTCCTCCTGGCAGACTCAGGGTTACGGCACCCCCATTTATTCCAATCAGCCGTATCCCTTTGAACGCTCCTGGCCTTATGTAATGAAGGAGCCTTCCAACAAGAATTATACGTCCTACAAGGAACGGAACCCCGTAGGTTCCTACCGCCGCACTTTTGAAGTACCTGCGGACTGGGACGGCAGGGAAGTGTACATGCAGTTTGACGGAGTGGATTCCTTCTTCTACCTCTGGATCAACGGGCAGTATGTAGGTTTTTCCAAAGATTCCCGGAATCCGGCCCGTTTTGACATCAGCCCCTACCTTAAGAAGGGGGAGAATGTGGTGGCCGCAGAGGTGTACCGCCATTCCGACGGAGCATATCTGGAATGCCAGGACATGTTCCGCCTGTCCGGCATTTTCCGCAATGTTTCCATCTTTGCGCTGCCGAAAGTTCACATCCGCGACTTTTTCGCACAGGCCAATCCGGTGGACCAGAGGGATTGGGCTTTGAATATTGACCATGCCAAACCGGGGACCGTGGACGGCGATTGGCGCCTTCAGGTGGATGTGGATGTTCGCAATCTGTTTCCGGCAACGGAAAAGCTGGACGGCTGCACGGTTTCCATGGCCCTTTATGACGCTGCCGGAAAACTGGTAGAACCTGTCAAGCCCAAGGATGCGCCATATGACGGCGTGTTGGAAAAGCCCTTGCGCATTACCGGCATGAAGGATTTTAAAACTTCCCTGCTGGGCATTTATTCCAAACCCAGACTATGGTCTGCGGAGGAGCCCAACCTGTACACCCTGGTACTGACGCTGAAGCGTGACGGGAAGACGGAAGAAATGGTTTCCTCCCGCGTGGGTTTCCGCAATGTGGTGATTAAGGACAGCGTGTTCCTGGTAAACGGCCAGCCGGTGAAGGTAAAGGGCGTGAACCGCCATGAAAGCCATCCGGAAACAGGGCATTACGTGACTCCGGAGCAGATGGAGGAAGAAGTGCGGATGATGAAACGCGCCAATATCAACCACGTGCGCTGTTCCCATTATCCCGCGGATCCTTATTTTTATTACCTCTGTGACAAGTACGGCATTTACGTGCAGGATGAGGCCAACATCGAGTCCCACGGCTATTACTATGGCAAGGAGTCCCTTTCCCATCCCATTGAGTGGATGCCGGCCCACGTGGACCGCATCATGGCGATGGTGGAGCGCAACAAGAACCATCCCTGCGTGATTATGTGGTCCCTGGGGAATGAAGCCGGCCCCGGCCAGAATTTCCGCAGTGCGGAAAAGATGGTGAAGGCCAGGGATATGTCCCGCCCCACCCACTACGAACGCAATAATGACATTGTGGACCTGGGGTCCAACCAGTATCCGTCCGTGGACTGGACGCGTTCTATGGCGGGCAACAAGGATTTTCCCAAGCCCTACTATATTTCCGAGTACGCACACAACATGATGAACGCCATGGGCAACCTGGCGGATTACTGGGAGGCCATCGAGTCTTCCGACCGCATTATGGGCGGCGCCATCTGGGACTGGGTGGACCAGGGCTTGTACAAGACCCTGCCGAATGGAGAAAAGATGCTCTGCTACGGCGGCGATTTCAACGACCATCCCAATAGCGGCCAGTTTGTGTTCAACGGCACCATCCTGTCGGATCGTACGCCGGAACCGGGTTATTTTGAAGTCAAGCACGTCTATCAGAATATTTCCACATCTTTGACGGACAACGGCAGGATTTCCATTTTCAACAAGAATTTCTTTACGGACCTTTCTCCATACGACATTACCTGGACCCTCACGGAAAACGGCAATGCAGTGGCTGAAGGCAGGCTGGACACGCCTCCGGCCGGTCCCAGAGAAAAGATTGTGGTTCCCATTCCGGACATTCCCCAGTTGAAAAACCGGAAACCGGGGGTGGAGTATGCCTTGCGCATAAGTTACAAGCTGAAGAAGGACAGGGGGTGGGCCAAGAAGGGATATGAATTGGCCTTTGACCAGCTCCAGCTTCCCGTGCAGGGAGATCTGCCTGTGTTCAAGGCTCCTGCGGGCAAAGTCAGCCTCAGCACGGACAAGCATACCGTTTCCGGCAAGGATTTTTCCGTGCAGTTTGACGCGGCCACCGGGGAACTGGCCCAGTTCACGGTAAACGGCAAGCCTCTGTTTAAAACGCCCATGGCGGTGAACGCCCTGCGCGCCGCCTCCAGCAATGAGCCGGGCGTCATGGCCAAGAGCATGGCTAACGGCCTCCGTGAACTGAAGCATGAACTGCTCAGTTACGAAGCCATTGATAACGGCAATAGCGTCACCGTCAAGCAATCCATCAAGGTAAGCGGCAAACAGGCTGAAAACATCAGCGGCTACGGCGATACCAAGACCACCATCACGGCCAGGAAGCAACCCCTGAACGATACGAACACCCATTTCATCAATAATTTGGAATGGACCATCTATGCGGATGGAACTGTCGTCTGCCAGTCCGTACTGCTTCCGCGCGGCAATCCCCTGGAACTGCTGCGCCTGGGATACGAACTCCAGTTGCCGGCGAATATGGACAACGTAGCCTATTACGGGCGCGGGCCGGAAGAAAACTATGCGGACCGCAAGAGCGGCATGCCTCTGGGCGTGTATAAAACGACAGCCTGGGATTCTTTCTTCCCGTACGGCAGACCGCAGGATTGCGGCAACCATGAGGATACCCGCTGGGTGGCCGTTACGGACGACAAGGGGAACGGCCTGCTTTTCGGTTCCGTGGGCGCACCGTTCGCTTTCTCCGCCCTTCCGTATACCACCACGGATTTGATCCTGGCAAACCACCCCGTGGAACTGCCGAAGACGACGGATAAGACCGTGCTGGTTCTCTCTTCCGCCACGCGCGGCCTGGGGGGTGCTTCCTGCGGTCCCGGCCCCATGGGCAGGGACATCATCAAGGCCAACAAGCCCTACCCGATGTCCTTCTTTATGCGGCCCATTACCGCCAAGTCCTACAAGGGGGAAATCCGTGTGCCTGCGGCCCGGCTGGATATGACCATGCTGACCCGCACGGACAAGTATACGGTCAAGAGCGTAACCAGCCAGGAGCAGGGCGAAGCGGACGCCGAATTCGCCATTGACGGTGATCCCGGCACCTTCTGGCACTCTGAATATAATAAAACCGTGACCAAACATCCGCATGTACTGGTCGTGGACCTGGGTAAGGAGCGGGAATTCTCCGGAATCACTTATCTTCCACGTCAGGATGGCGGCAGCAATGGCCGCGTGAAAGATTATTCCGTGGACGTGAGCACGGACGGAGAGAAATGGCAGCCTGCCGCCAAGGGCTCCTTCCCGGATAGTGCTGACCTGCAGGAAGTGAAATTCCAGGCTCCCGTCAAGGCGCGTTATTTCCGTTTTTCCGCCCTTAGTGAGGCGCAGGGGCGGGATTACGCCGCCGTAGCGGAACTGGATATCATTCCCGTTAAGAAATAACTCCTGCGGTTTTTACCGTTTGAACAGGCGCCCCGCCGCTCTTTCCGAGTGCGCGGGGCGTTTTATTTGCCGGGCTCCATGGGTTTTCTGGAGGGAAAATGCAGAAGAAGATGGAGGATGAACAATTGGCAGAACAAAAAACCCTGTACGGAAAATACCCGTACAGGGGTTTGATGAAAAGGGAAGCTTCTATTTCCGTTTACGGCGTACCATCAGGGCCGTCAAACCCAGCAAGCTCATGGTGGCTGTCGCGGGTTCCGGGATCAAAAGCTGGATGGTATTGTTTTGCAGATTGATGTTTCCCAGGATGCATTCGGTGTAGTAGTCAAGCTCGTTTGTTAGAGCCTGCTCCTTGGTCGTAAGCCACAGATCGAACGTCTCGGTGCCGGATATATCTATATTATCGTAATTAAGCAGACTGTCGCTGGATACGTCTTTAAAGACAAAAAGAGCTGTTTCTCCATCCTGTCCCGTCACCATTAGATAAACCGGGGATGTCAGAGAAGAAGAGTAATCTCCGGACAAGTTAAATCTGCCGTCAGCGACGCCGCCATTTTGCTCTTCCGGTATATTTGTCAACGCGCTGGTGAAGTTGTTCTGCATGCTCATCAGATCACTGTATTTCAGTTGATCCTGTGCATACGAATTGCCTTGGAAGTTCCATCGGCTGGTGGTCACATCATAACTCCAAGTACCGCTGCTGAAGGTGCCTAAAATGGCATTGCCTGCATTCAGCGGTTCTCCGAGAGAATTGATTAGGGAATATGCGGAGGAATCGTCATTGCTGATATTGAAACTGTCCGCTAAGGCAATTTCTCCAGAAAAGAGAGCGCAGGCGGTGAAAGCATTGGTGAAAAGGGAGCGATAGAACATGGCTGGTTATTTGTTGGTTTGATGTTTGCTGGACACCGTGATGTAGGAAGGTGTCTTGGAAGATTCGTAGTAGATGGAAAAAACTCCGCTGAAGGGGATATTGGAAACATCCTCTCCATTGTCCTGACGTTTCCAGGAACCGTTGTTGTTGACGACCTTGACCATGGCATTTTTGTCATCTGCGGGAATGTTGATGACGGCGTCATCAGGCAATTGCAAAGCTATTTCAGCCAAAGTCTGGGAAAGGGGCAGGCGAGTGTGAAGAAGGGAATTGAATGTGGGAACGACCAGCTTCTGATTCTTCAGGGATACTTCCCCAATGACCACAGCTGTAACATCGGAACCAGCTTTGCGCGTAATGGTCAGGGGTTCATGGCTGAACACCGGCATATTGCCGATATTTTCCGTAGATCCCCTTCTTCTCCATTCATTTCCAGAATAATAAGCGGCAAGCTTGGTGGTTGCCGAATTAAAGATATTAACCGTGTCTGCAGACATGGCGGAGCCGCTTTTCAGGCCAAACTGGTTGTCTTCTCCAAGAATATCATCCAGAGTGCGCGCCTTGCGCAGGACATATAAATCGGGGGGAGTGCCCTTGCTTACCAGATCAGAAAGAAGGCGGTCATCCACTTTAATGGAATGCTCCGTCCAGCTGGCTCCCGGTTTTTTCCAACCATCCCGGTTTAAGGGAAGAGCTATAACTTCATTGCCGAAGTGAAGAACCAGCACATAGGCGGAGTTTTCATTCATCAGGTCGTTGAAATTAACGTCCGGGTCCGTGATGGTGACTTTATTACCGGAAATAGTAATGTTGCCTTCTTCAAGGGTGTGCTGTACCAAGGCTTCCGGATGCACCCCTAAACCCAGATAACCCGTTGCTTTGGCGTACAGGGTTGTCTGGATATAGCCGCAGGGCGTACTGTAAGCCGTTTCCGCATGCAGGGAGGCGATTGTTGCCGGAAGCAACGCGCATGCGCAGAGAGAGGCTGGCAGACAATGTACCGGATTGATAAACATTAACCCATTAAGAAGAAAGGAAATCGTTTGTCAATTAGGAAAGGGGGAAACATTCCCGTTTTTCATTTGTCAGACTTTTCCCCGGATGGAGGAAGCTTTCAGGTTTGTCCGGGGGATGGCCCCGGGATTTGAAGCGCAGGAAGGGCTGCCGCCGCTTTTTTCAATGCCTCCGGAACAGTAACTTCCAATGGCCGGACACAGGAAAAACAGGACGGAGGCAGGGTGGTAGAGATACGGTGCGGAACCTGGAAGGGGAAAATCATGAAAAAAAGATTTCAGGAATGCTTGGCAGAGGAAGGGGTGGGGAGAGCCTGAAAACAGGGGAGAGGATTTAATAAAATTTTAATGTTTTTTCCGGGTTGTTTTATTTGCGCCCTGAACGTTCTTCCATTAGGTTGATTCCAACATTCAAGCCGGATATCATTCCGATTCCTCTTTTCATGTTTTCAGAAACGCATTCGGACAGCCAGCGGGCGGACAGGATTCTGGCCTCCATCCGGAGGGAGGAAGCCCGTCCCGGCCGCGGCTTGCTGAAAATCTTCTTTGGCATGGCGCCGGGAGTAGGCAAAACATGTGCCATGCTGGAGGCGGCCATTCAGGCGGCGGACAAGGGCGTGCAAGTCATTATCGGCGTGGCGGAATCCCATGGGAGGGAAGATACGATGCGGCTCATTGGCAGGCTGCCGCGCCTTCCCATGAAAAAGATGGTTTACCGGGGAGTGGAAATGGAGGAATTTGATTTGGAGGAGGCATTGCGCGTGAAGCCCCAGCTTATTCTGGTGGATGAACTGGCGCATACCAACGTCCCGGGAATGCGCCACAGGAAACGCTATCAGGACGTGGAGGATTTGCTGGCCGCGGGAATAGACGTTTACACCACGCTGAACGTGCAGCATCTGGAAAGCCGTTCCGATACCGTTCACGACATTACAGCCGCCCCCGTGCAGGAAACCGTGCCGGATTCCGTATTGGCGGAGGCGGATTGCATCCAGCTGGTGGACATTACTCCGGATCAGCTGCGGACGCGCCTTCGGGAGGGGAAAGTGTACAGCGCTCCCCAGGCTTCCGCCGCTCTGGATCATTTTTTCAAGGAGTCCAATTTGACGGCCCTCCGGGAACTGGCCCTGCGCATCGTAGCGGAGAAGGTGGACCATGAACTGACGGAGGTGCGTACCATTTCCGGGGACCGCTCCATCTGGCGCAGCGGGGAACGTCTGATGGTGGCGGTAGGCCCCAGCCCGTTTTCCGCCCGGCTGGTACGCTGGACGCGCCGCATGGCTTATGCCCTGAACGCTCCGTGGATAGCCCTTTCCGTGGATACGGGCGTGCCCTTGCCTCCTGAACAGCAGCAGCGGCTGGACGCCAATCTGGAATTGGCGCGGCGGCTGGGCGCGGAAGTGATCGTGATGCCCGGTTCCGATTTGGCGGAAACGCTGCTCCGCATGGCTTTTTTAAGAAATGTCAGCCAAATTGTGGTGGGCAAACCGCAGGAAAGCTACCTGTGGGGCCTGGTGCGGCCCATATCCCTGGTGGATAAGCTGGTGAAGGGAAGCGACCAGATTGATATTTACGTGGTTCCCGCCGCTTCGGGACCGGGCCGTAACCGTTGGAAGAGCTGGCACCGGAAAACGGAGAAAGATGGCCGGGATTACTGGCTGGCCGCAGGCGTGACAGCGGCCGTCACGGGTGCCGGCCTGCTGGTTTCCGCATTTACCGGTTATTTTGCTCCCGGTTTCCTGTATTTGGCCGGAGTAGTGGGCCTGGGCTTTTTCATCCGTTCCCGCTGGGCCATGCTTTTGGCCGCGGCGCTGAGCGTCCTGTTGTGGAACCTGCTGTTTATTCCCCCGGTGATGACGTTCAAGATAGAGCGGCTGGAGGACGCCTTGATGTGCTTCTTTTTCTTTTTGGTGGCCCTTTCTACGGGACGGCTCACTTCCCGCCTGAGGATCCGCGAGCGGGAAGAACGGGAACGGGAAAAAAAGACCAATGCCCTGTTCCTGTATTCCCGGGCCATTGGATCCGCTTCGGACGTGCCTTCCCTCATTTCCGTCGCGGCGGGACAGATCAGCCAGATTATGGGGGTGCGCCTGGCTGTCATGACGCCGGAAGGAGGCGGCGGTAAGCTGAGGCTTTGGGAGACCGGCGGAGAGTACGCCATGGATGAGAAGGAATGGAGCGTGGCAGTCTGGTGTATGGAACACCGCCGCCCCGCAGGAAGGTTTACGGATACGATCCCGGTAGCAGAAGGGTTTTACCTTCCCATGATGTCCGGGGAGCGTTGCATGGGCGTACTGGGCATAAGGCCAGAGGAAGGGGAGTGCCTGACGGCCGGGCAGAAGGATTTGCTGGAAAGCATGGGAGCGCAGCTGGCCATGGCGCTGGAGCGTGAAGAATTGAGGGCGGAACGGGCGCGTACGCGGCTTATGGAAGAATCGGAAAAACTGCACCGATCCCTGTTGGACAGTGTTTCCCATGAGTTCAAAACGCCTTTGGCCGTGATTGAGGGCGGCTGTGAAAAATTGGCCGGACGTGCCGCGTCCGCACCGGAGGAGCGGGAAGAATACGGGGAAATTTTACTGGCCGCGCGCCGTCTGCGCCGCCTGGTGAAGAATTTGCTGGATGTGAGCCGCCTGGAATCCGGCGCTTTGAAACCCAAACTGGACTGGTGCGATCTGGGGGATGTTATTGAAGGGGCTCTGGCTGCTACCAGGGAAGCACGCCGGAATCATCCCGTGTCTGTTTCCCTGCCGCCGGACTATCCGCTGGTGAAGGCGGATTTTTCCCTGATGGAACAGGTACTGGTCAATCTGCTGTTGAATGCCTGCGTACATACTCCTGAGGGAACCTCTGTTACGTTGCAAGGTGGTGCCGACCCCGTGCGCGGCCAGGTTTGGCTGGATATTCATGACATGGGGCCGGGCATTCCTCCCGAACGGGCGGAAACCATTTTTGAGCGCTTCCGGACGACGCGGCCCGGTGGTTTGGGCCTGGGGCTCCCCATTGTGCGCGGGTTTATGGAAGCTCAGCGCGGTGCCGTCTCCCTGGTTCCCGTTTCCGCCGGAACATGTTTCCGGCTTGTCCTTCCCCTGGTGGAGCACGATAGTGTTCCTGAAGAGTAATTCCTCCTGCCTCATGAGCAACTTTCCTGCAGATATCCTGATAATTGACGATGAACGGCAGATACGCCGTCTTCTGAACCTGACGCTGACCGGCGCAGGCTACCATGTCCGCGAGTGTGAAAACGGGCAGCTTGGCTTGAGTGAGACCGCGCTGAAGCGGCCGGATGCCATTATTCTGGATCTGGGGCTTCCGGACATTAACGGCCTGGAAGTGCTGAAACAGCTTCGGGAGTGGACTCAGGTTCCTATCCTGATTCTAACGGCCTGGGACAGGGAGGATGAAAAGGTGGATGCCTTGGATGCCGGGGCGGATGATTACCTGACCAAGCCGTTCAGCGGCCGTGAATTGCTGGCGCGCCTGCGCGTGATGCTTCGGCGCAATCGTCCGGACCGCGAGCCGTCCGTATTCCGGCTGGGTCCCATTGTCGTGGATCTGAGTTCCCGGCGCGTGGAGAAGGGGAAAGAGGAAATTCATTTAACCTCCAAAGAGTACGGAATTCTGCGCCTGCTTCTGCTCCATCAGGGCAAGGTGATGACCCATCGCCAGCTGCTCCGTGAAATTTGGGGCCCCCAGCATGAGGAGGACACACACTATCTGCGGGTGCACATTGCCCACCTGCGCCAGAAGCTGGGGGATTCCGATCCGGAAAACCGCATTATCCGCGCGGAATCCGGCCTGGGTTACAGAATTGTGGCGGATGGAGCCGAGTAGCCCTTGTCCCGTTTTACTGGGCTGGAAAAAATAGCGGCGCATTATCTGCGGCAGCCGGAAAATATATTTTTTCATAACGGTTGGAGAAGATGACTTAACTTCACGCAGTTCAACATGCTGTGTAGGCTCCAAGACGTATTCAATACGTCTTTATGAAGATTAAGTACAACGCAAGAAACGTAGGAGCCGCAGCCCTGGGCTGCGCCATGATAGCAGGAACCGTCTGCGCAGGAGAGGAAACGGTTTCTCCGTCGATAGCCTCCCTGACAAACATGCAAGAGGCCGCCATACCTTCCACAGACGCGGACTGGGCCTTTTCCTTCTCGGCGGGGTGGTCCAGCAAGTACGTAACGGAAGGTCTGGACTGCCTGCCGGGCAGCGGCATCTGGGAAGTGGCTCCGAGCATTTCTTGGAAGAATCTTACGTTCAGCGCCTGGTATGCCGGAGGAGATTCCGCCAATTACGATGAACTGGACCTGGTTCTGGGTTACGCCTGGAATCTGGGGAAGTGGACTGTCAATCCCTGGTATGAGCACCAATTCTATTTTACGCAGGATTATAATGTGGCCAATCCGGCGCTGACGGTCTCCTATGCCGTAACGGATTGGCTGGCTGTAGGAGCGGAAACCCAGGTGAAAGTGGAACACCAGGATTTTGAAGCCTATTACAGCGCCTTTGTACGGTTGGAGTGGTCCCCCCTGGAAAATGTGACCGTGGTTCCCATGGTCAGGTACGGGTACAACGGCGGTTATAACGTGGACTATGATGACGGCTCCAACTGCATTGACTGGAGCCTGGGTGTGACGTGGAGGTTTGCAGAACATTATACGCTTTCCGGCTCCGTCAATTATTCCCAGGCGGCTACAGTGCTGCGTCACAGGGATGCCGGAGACGAATTCTGGGTGGGATTCCGCCTGGGCGTGGAGTTTTAACGGCGCATCGGCGTTAAAAAACGGGCTTCCGGAGAGGAATTAATAATTTCTTAATGTCCGGAGGCCCTTTGTTAACTACCCGGAATTTCCAGAATACGCGTAGAGTTGCGTTGTGTCCTCACACGACTTGTTAATCATTGTCCTGTTCATAGGCATACTGGTCTCTTTCACCCCGTTTCTCGGAAAATGGCTGGCAAGTGTTTTGATGGGAAGGCAGACATGGCTTTCCCCGGTTCTGGGTCCCGTGGAGCGCTGCGTCTACCATATGGCCGGAGTGGACCCCACCCGCGAAATGGACTGGAAAAAGTATCTGACGGCCTTTCTTTTGTTTAACGCCGCTGGATTCCTCGTCCTTTTTCTTTCCCTGCTGTGCCAGAAATGGCTGCCTCTGAATCCCGCCGGAACGGAAAATATGCGGTGGGATATAGCCTTGAATACGGCCATCAGCTTCGTGACCAACACCAACTGGCAGTTCTATTCAGGGGAAGGGCCGGAAGGCGTCAGTTATTTTGTTCAAATGACCGGGCTGGGCGTGCAAAATTTCGTCAGCGCCGGCACGGGAATTGCCGTCATGTCCGCCCTGATCCGCGGGCTGGAAAGGAGATGCGCTTCTACTCTGGGGAACTTCTGGACGGATCTGACGCGCAGCACGTTGTATTTTTTGGTTCCTGTTTCCACGGTCATTGCTCTTCTGCTGGTCTCCCAGGGTGTGGTGCAGTCCTTTGACGGACCCATTGCCGTGCCGGGCATGGATGGCGTGGAACAGATGATACCCAGTGGCCCGGCGGCATCCCAGATAGCCATCAAACAGCTCGGAACAAACGGCGGCGGCTTTTTCGGGAACAACAGCACACATCCTTTTGAAAACCCCACGCCCTTCAGCAACATGGTTGAAATGATTTCCCTGCTTCTGGCCGGCTGCGCCTGCCCATACGCCTACGGCGTCATGATTGGAAAAAAGAGGCAGGGGTGGATTATCTTCGGAGCCATGATGATTCTGCTTGTGGCGGCCATTGTCTTGTCCCAGTGGGCGGAACATGCGGGAAACCCGCTTTTCCCGGGCATGGAAATGCTGGAAGGCAAGGAAGTGCGCCTGGGCGTTACGAACAGTTCCCTCTGGTCCGTCGCTACGACGGCATCTTCCAACGGGTCCGTGAACTGCATGCATTCCAGCATGTCCCCGCTGGGCGGCGGCATTGCCCTGTTCAATATGTTGCTGGGTGAGGTAATTTTCGGAGGTCTGGGCTGCGGCTTGTACGGCATGCTGATGTTTGCCATGATTACCGTGTTCCTGTGCGGTTTAATGGTGGGGCGAACCCCGGAATTCCTGGGCAAAAAAATGGGAGCCCGGGAAGTGTGCTGCTCCATGGTGGGTGTCCTGCTCCCCGGCATGGCCGTCCTGGTCATGAGCGGGCTGGCCGCCGCTACGGAAGCCGGGCGGGCGTCCATCTGCAATGCCGGCCCCCACGGGCTGACGGAAATCCTGTACTGCTTCGGTTCCCAGGCCGGGAATAATGGAAGCGCCTTTGCTGGTCTGGCTGTAGGGGATACGCCTTTTTATTCCCTGCTGGGCGGTTTGGCGATGCTGCTGGCCCGTTTCGGAACCATTATTTCGGTGATGATGATTGCTGGCAGCATGGCATCCAGGAAAATTTCTCCGCCGGCCCAGGGTACCATGGGGACGGATAACCTGATGTTCATGGTTCTGCTGGTAGCCGTCGTGCTGGTTGTAGGAGCCCTCACCTTCTTCCCGGCCTTGGCTCTGGGACCTATTCTGGAGCATTTGCTCTTGTATTCGGGAACCATGCTTTAAGGCGTATTCGCCGATAATCCGGATGTTTATGATCATGAAGGAGAAAAAGAGTCAATCCTGGTATGACGGAGCCGTGTTGAAAACAGCTTTCCGGAATGCGTTGCGCAAATTTGACCCGCGCGTCCTGTCTAAAAACTTCGTGATGTTTATCACGGCTGCCGGCGCTCTGATGGCAACGATTGCCCTTATCAGGGATTTGGCTGCCGGGCAACCCTTCGGCTTTACTTTGCAAATCGCGCTCTGGCTCTGGTTCACCGTGTTTTTCGCCAACTTTGCGGAAGCGCTGGCGGAGGGCCGGGGAAAGGCGTATGCGGACGCTCTGAAAGAAATGCGCGTTTATGTGAACGCCCGTTTGCTGACGGACAAGGGAACGGAGGAAATCGTCTCCATTTCCGAATTGCGCAAAGGGGACAAAGTGTTGTGCGAGGCCGGGGATATCATCCCCCTGGATGGAGAGGTGATAGAAGGCATCGCTAGCGTGGATGAATCCGCCATTACCGGGGAATCCGCTCCGGTCATCCGTGAGAGCGGGGGGGACCGCAGCGCTGTAACGGGAGGAACCCGTGTAATCAGTGACGGCATTGTTATCCGTATTACCGTGGAACCGGGCCATACGTTCCTGGCCCGCATGATTTCCATGGTGGAGGGGGCCAGCCGGCAGAAAACGCCCAATGAAACCGCTCTGGGCATCCTGCTGGTGGCACTGACCATTGTTTTTCTTGCCGTGGTTTTTTCCCTTCCCGCCATGGCCGGATACATTGAGGATTCTGCCCGGACGCTAGGCTTCAGGGCGGAGGGCCGTATTTCCCTGCCCATCCTGGTCTCTCTTCTGGTATGCCTGATTCCGACGACGATCGGCGGATTGTTAAGTGCTGTTGGTATCAGCGGCATTGACCGGCTTGTGCGCCGGAATGTGCTGGCTGTGTCCGGGCGCGCCGTGGAAGTAGCCGGGGACATTGATGTGCTGATGCTGGATAAAACCGGAACCATCACCTTCGGCAATCGAATGGCGAACGAATTCCTGCCTGCACCCGGTGTGGATGACCTGCAGCTGGCGGAAGCTGCCCAGCTTGCTTCCCTGTCCGATGAAACGCCGGAAGGCCGCAGCATCGTAGTGCTGGCTAAAAAACAGTTTGGAATCCGGGGCCGCCATATGGACGCGGACCATATTGCTTTTATCCCGTTTTCCGCTTCCACCCGCATGAGTGGCGTGGATATTGCGGAGCATGACGGACATCCGGCCGTTTCCATCCGGAAAGGAGCGGCGGAAAGCGTGGCGCAGTGGGTGAAAATCCGGGGCGGAACTTTCCCGCAGGAGGTGGAAATGATGGTGCAGAATGTCGCGCGTGTTGGCGGTACGCCGCTGGTAGTGGCTCGGGGAAAAGACGTGCTGGGAGTCATTTATCTGAAAGACATCGTCAAGGGCGGCATCAGGGAACGCTTTGCCCGGCTCCGGGCCATGGGCATACGGACTGTCATGGTGACAGGGGACAATGCCCTGACTGCCGCATCCATTGCGGCGGAAGCCGGCGTGGATGACTTCATGGCGGAAGCGACGCCTGAGATGAAGCTGGCGCGCATCCGTGAGGAACAGGCTGCCGGCCGCCTGGTGGCCATGACCGGGGATGGAACTAATGACGCTCCCGCCCTGGCCCAGGCCGATGTGGGTGTGGCGATGAACACCGGAACGCAGGCCGCCCGGGAGGCGGGCAACATGGTGGACCTGGACAGCAATCCGACCAAGCTGATTGAAATCGTGGAAATCGGCAAGCAAATGCTGATTACCCGCGGCGCGCTGACCACCTTTTCCTTCGCCAATGACGTAGCCAAATACTTTGCCATCATTCCCGCCATGTTTGCCGGCCTCTTTGTGGCTGACGGCATGGCCAGTGGACCTCTTTCCGCCCTGAACATAATGGGCCTGAATTCCCCGCAAAGCGCCATTCTCAGCACTGTGATTTTTAATGCCCTGGTCATCGTAGCGCTGATTCCTCTGGCCTTGAAAGGGGTTTCCTACCGTCCGGCGGGAGCGGCCTCCCTGCTGAAGCGCAATATCCTCATTTACGGGGTGGGCGGCCTGATTGCTCCTTTCATGGGCATCAAGCTTATTGATATGGTCATCAATGCATGGCGCCTTGTTTGAAAATCCAATCCTAACCTGCTGAATTATCATGAAGTGGACATTTCCCAATCTGCGCCTGTTTCTGTCTCTGGCCGTCATTACCGGAGGCATTTACCCTTTGGTCGTTACGCTGGTCAGCCTGATTTTTTTCCCTCATCAGGCTCATGGTTCCCTAATCCGGAATGAACGGGGGGAAATTATCGCTTCGGAGCTTGTCGCACAGCCTTTTATCTCCGCCAAATATTTCTGGCCCCGGCCCTCTGCCGGAGAATACGCTACCATGCCTTCCGGAGCCAGCAACCTCTCCTGGACTTCCGGGAAGCTGGTCAGGACGGTGGCGGAGCGCAGGGCGGCTCTGCTGAAAGCCCACAGTCTGCCGGAGAAAACGCCTGTCCCTGCGGACATGCTTTTTGCTTCCGGCAGCGGTTTGGAGCCTTTTATCTCTCCGGAAGCGGCGGAATTTCAATTGAACCGTGTTGCCTCCACGCGCGGAGTGCCTCCGGAAAAAATCCGGAAACTGGTGTCTGAACACTTCGTCCGGGGCGGAATTTTGGGGGAAAACGTAGTCAACGTGATGACCCTGAACGCTGCGCTGGATACATTGTTCCCGATGAGCGGGATGTAATTGACCGCCCCGGTTCGGAAAATATCCTGGCGGAAAAATCGTCCGGCATCAGCCGGTGCCTTGGTTCCGCGTCTTTCTCCGGTTACCGGGGCGGTTTTCTTATTGGATTTTTGTCAGTTTGGCCTAATTTGTTGAAAAACAGAGACAATAAATTGGCCGGCGTGCGGTATGCTGCCGGATAATCCTTTCAGAATGCAGCAATAGGGGGGGCGACATCCTCTCGTTAGTTTTATTAGGCTGATATGAAGTTTCTTCAGCCCCAAATGCGGCTATTTACAAATAGTCCTCCCTTGGCGGTGTGAACACATCGACAACCTCTCCGCTTCCCATCACCTCAAAGGAACGAGGCGTATTGTCCGGTATGGCGTAGCTGTCCCCTGCATGAAGCAACACTTCAATATTCTTCTCCGGCATTTCCATGTTCAGGCGGTATTTGCCTGAAATGACGTACCCGCATTGTTCATGCGGATGTTGGTGGGTAGAGGCGAAGTTGCCTTTCACATAGTACATCTTTGCTGCCATTGATTTCTCTCCGACAGCGAGCGAATCCAGTGAAACGCCCTTGAACACTTTCTTCGATGCGTCTTCCTTGCGAACTATGACTTTATTATTTTTTATGATTTCCATATCAATACGTTATCTTCAGTTCCATCTGGATGTTTCCGCGTTCGTATGCCGGGTGATTTTCCGCAAGTTCCTTGAATCCCAGCTTTTTATATGTGTGTATGGCGGGTTTGAGCAGGGTGTTGCTTTCAAGAAAAAGAATTTTCGCCTTCATGTCCTTTGCTTTGTCTATAGCTGCATGGCAAAGTATTTCCCCGATGCCTTTGCCCTGCGCATGAGGGTGAACGGCAAGTTTCGCCAGTTCATAATCATATACCGGGTCATCCATTTTGCAGAGGGCACAAACTCCGACGGGCTTTCCCCTGTAAAGGGCTACAAAGATAAAGCCTCCTTTGTTGATAATATATTCCTGCGGATGATCAAGATAGTCCAGATCGTGCGGTTCTATCTTCCAATGTTGCGTAATCCACTGTACGTTAAGTGATTTAAACGTATTCTTGTAACACGGTTCGTAAGGAATTACCCTGATATGCTCCCTTTCCCTCATTTTCCGGGCTTCTTTGACCCGTTGCAGCAGGCTCTTCTCAGCGAGCCGGTCTTCCCATTCGCCGATAGCTCTCCACAAATCATGGCGCGTTTCCTTGGAAATATCCTCTACGGCGACCTCCACGTCTTTGCAGAGCTCTGTCAGCATGGCGGCAACCCTTTTCCCATGTGGAGACAGGGCGATGACGGTGCGTCTCTTGTCCTTCTGGTCTTCAAGGCCTTTCACCAATCCTCTTGCCGTCATTTCTCCAACGATATTGCTCACGGATGGATGACTGTGCCCTATTTCCTTAGCTATGCCCGTTATTGTTTTCTCTTTCCCGCCGGCTAAAACGAAAAGCAGGGGAAACCACTTTGGCTTTATGTCAATGCCGTATAATTCATAAATTTGACTTGCATCAGACGTCACAGCATCCGTCAGCATGCGCAGCCTGCTTCCAATGGCTATTTTACCTGTCCTATTGAAAAAATCCATATCTTTCCGTTATTAAATACGTAACTGATTACGTAACTAATATGCCATTATCATGCGAGCAAGCATTTTTTCACATTTTAGTCTTCTTGCAGGTGGGGAATATCGCTGTATCCATCAATGGAATGGAAAAATCCGTCTCCTGTCAGTCGGGTAGGCTGCGAACGTGGTATTTGGCATTGCCGCCCTTGCCCACGCGATTATTTTGGAGCATGGGCAAGGGCTGTTCCTGCGTTTCTATCCGGTACGGGGCTGCCGTTCTTTCCGGAAATATTTTCCTTGGCGTTCAGGATTTACACTATTGCCGGGATACCGGATGCGCCAGCTCCATGAGAAAGCGGGACAGGATTTCCTTGTCAGGGCGGACTCTCCAATAATCCGTTGAGCGTGCAAGTGATATTGCGGGGAATCCGGAGGGGCAAAAAATTTTTAGATAACAGGAAAAATCCTGTTTTTCCATTCAACGGTTGGAGTTATTCTTATGTCTAAAATACCAACATACCATGCTTAACAATCTAACAACAAAATTTCAGGAAGCGCTGATGCAGGCGCAGCAAACTGCAGGCCGGCTTGGAAAACCGGAAATTTCTTCTCTGGACGTTCTGGTGGCGTTACTGGAGCAGGAAGGCGGAATTCTTTCCCCTATTCTCCGCAAAGCCTCTTGCGATCCGGGGCTGCTTCTCCAGGCAGCCCAAAGGGAGGTTTCCCACGAACCTACTCAAAGCGGCGCCACCACCCAGCCGCAGATGGGGCGTGACCTGGCTACCGTCATGCAGGCTGCGGAAGAGGAACGCAAAAAGCTCAAAGACGACTACCTCAGCGTGGAACACTTCATGCTTGGGGCGTTGGACACGCAAAACAAAGTGCACCAGTTGACGGACACCTTTGGGCTGACCAAGGATAACTATCTGGCCGCCATGAAGGAAGTGCGCGGCAACCAGCGCGTGACGGACGACAACCCGGAAGGCAAATACCAGACGCTGGAAAAATATGGGACGGACCTGACGGCCCGCGCCCGCGCCGGTAAAATTGACCCCGTCATCGGCCGTGATACGGAAATCCGCCGCGTTTTGCAGATTCTTTCCCGCAGGACGAAAAACAATCCCGTCCTGATCGGGGAGCCCGGCGTTGGCAAAACCGCCATTGCGGAAGGTCTGGCGCGGCGCATTGTCAACGGCGACGTGCCGGAAAGCATGCGCAACAAGCGCATTGTATCCCTCAACATCGGCTCCATGCTTGCCGGAGCCAAATATCGCGGTGAATTTGAAGAACGCTTGAAATCCTTCCTTAAGGAAGTAACGGATTCCAACGGTGAAATCATTCTGTTTATCGATGAACTGCACACCATCGTAGGCGCGGGCGCCAGTGAAGGGGCGGTGGATGCCTCCAACCTGCTCAAGCCCGCCCTGGCCCGCGGGGAACTGCGGACCATCGGCGCGACGACACTGGACGAATACCGCAAATACATTGAAAAAGATGCGGCTCTGGAACGTCGGTTTCAGCCCGTCATGGTCTCCGAACCCAGCGTGGAAGATACCATCGCCATCCTGCGCGGCTTGAAAGAACGCTATGAAGTCCACCATGGAGTGCGTATTACGGACGCTGCCATCGTAGCGGCGGCCACCCTTTCCGACCGTTATATTTCCGACCGTTTTCTGCCTGACAAGGCAGTAGACCTGGTGGATGAAGCGGCAGCCCGCCTCAAAATTGAGCTGGACTCCATGCCCACGGAAATTGACCAGATTGAACGTGAGGCCATGCAGCTTGAAATGGAACGGCAGGCGCTGGCGAAGGAAGAAGACGCCGACAGCAAGGCCCGTTTGGAAAAAATCACCAAGGACCTGGCCGACCTGAAGGAAAAATCCGGTTCCATGATTGCCAAATGGAAAAGCGAAAAGGAAGTGCTGGACGCCGTCCGCAGGGAACAGGAAAAAATAGAAGCCCTCAAGCTGGAAAGCGAAAGGGCCAAACGTATGGGTGACCTGACCCGCGCGTCGGAAATCACCTATGGCGAACTTCCGGAAGCCCAGCGCGCCCTGACGGAAGGCAAGGAAAAGCTCAGTAAAATGCAGAAAGAAGATGGAGGGCTGCTGAAGGAGGAAGTCACGGAAGGAGACATTGCCAAAGTGGTTGCCACCTGGACCGGCATTCCCGCCGCCCGTCTGCAGGAAGGGGAGCGTGCCAAGCTGGTGCACATGGAAGAGCGTCTGGGCGCCCGCGTAATCGGGCAGAAACAGGCCGTTAAGGCCGTATCCGACGCCGTGAGACGCGCCCGCGCCGGGCTGCAGGATGAAAACAGGCCCATCGGCTCTTTCCTGTTCCTGGGACCCACCGGCGTGGGCAAGACGGAACTCAGCAAGGCGCTGGCGGAATTCCTCTTTGACAGTGAGAACGCCATCGTTCGCATTGACATGTCCGAATACATGGAAAAACATTCCGTCGCGCGCCTCATCGGGGCGCCTCCCGGATACGTGGGGTATGAAGAAGGCGGTCAGCTCTCTGAAGCCGTGCGCCGTCGTCCGTACTGCGTGGTTCTCTTCGATGAAATTGAAAAGGCCCACCCGGACGTCTTCAACGTATTGCTCCAGGTGCTGGACGACGGCCGCATTACGGACGGCCAGGGTCGTACGGTTGACTTCCGCAACACGGTCATCATCATGACCTCCAACATCGGCAGCCAGTACATCCTCAATGAAGCCAATGCGGAACAGAGGGAAGCCAAGGCCCTGGAAGCGTTGCGCGGTCACTTCCGTCCGGAATTCCTGAACCGCATTGATGAAATCATCATCTTTGACCGGCTCACGGCGCAGGAACTCAAGGGCATTGTGGACATTCAGCTTCAGCGTGTCCGCAGGCGCCTGGAAGCCAAGGGCCTGTTTTTGCGCATGACTCCGGAAGCTACGGCTCTGGTGGCGGATCATGGTTTTGATCCTGTGTATGGAGCCCGTCCTCTCAAACGGGCCATTCAGCATGATCTTCTGGACCCGCTCAGCCTCAAGCTTCTGGAAGGAGACTTCCCGGAAGGAACGGAAATCGTGGTACGGGAAAAAGACGGCAAACTGGACTTCACCAAGGAGAAAAGATAATTGCATTTCTCGGCATGTTGCCGGAAAAACAATGAAGGGCGTCCCCTGAGAGGGCCGCCCTTCTGATATAAAGATTCCCGCTTCCGGGAGCTGAAGAAAATCTGCTGCGCGGTTAAATCTGGGACAGAGCGTCGTCAGCAACGGCGGCGGCGCAAAGCGAGTGCGGCCAGCCCTAGGAGGGAAAGCGTAGCGGTAGCGGGTTCCGGAACCATGTTCCAGCCCATGGAACGCATTAATCCCACTTCTCCATCCGTCAGGGTGCGATGATAGGTATCCGGTGAGATGGAATACTGCATAAGGGCGTCTGGATCGCTCGTGCTGTCAATGTGGGCCATGCTGGACCCTTCCGACCATGTGGTGGGGTTATAGACAAGTAAGCCCCGTATCGCCCAGAGACAAAGTTTCCCCTAGGGTAAATGCCGTATTCCCATTTCCGGCTTTTTCTACGATGGACTGGCCTTCTTGGTTGGTTAACAGGGAATCATACTTGGTGTACAGCATGGTGCTGTAGGTTGTGGAAGCGCTTCCGGATTGGACTTGGAAAGTGCCTGTCTGCGTCGCCAGGGAAAGAAAACCAACGGCATGCCCCACTTCATGGGTCAGGATGCTTTGAAAATCATATTTTCCCGTATGCTCCGCCAATAAGGCGGCCCCATAATAAAGGGAAGCCAAATGAGAGGTATTGCACTGGATGTAAATATCATAGCCTGAGGTAGTCCTTGTGCTTCCATCGCGCCATACGGCCTCGGCCATGGTGGAAACCTGTTGTGGCTTGTTTGACAGGTAGTAGTAATAAGGGGAATAAGCGGAGGCTAGGGTGGAGGAATCGGCTCCGTCGTACCAGGTGAGGCCTACGTTAAGCGTTCTTCCCGGGGTGGAATTAATCAGGGTATTCCATGTGTTCAACGCCCGTATGGCGGAATCTATCTGATCACTGGTCCAGGTATGAGTACTTGAAGAATCAAAAAATCCCTTCTCCCCGGAATCTAGGAAGGTGCATGAAAAAGTGGAGCCTATATTAACTGTCTGTACAGCAGATGAGAAAAAAGTGCTTCCCAAGCAGAAAACAGTGCAGAGAATGCCAATTTGGAATGAACTTTTCATAGATAAAAAATAATAAACCCTTGAATAGCAAAAAAATCCTTTCTGTTCAAGTGAAAATAAATCAAGTCTGCTTCTTTTTCAGGGAAGACGGGTCAGACACCCCTTCTTTTTTCTGGCTCTTGTTGCATAACAACAAAAAATGCTGAAAATACCGGCAGGGGCCCTCCTGGTAAGGACAGTTTCCTTGTAAAAAATGTAACGGCGCAAGATAGTTGCGATATGCGGGACAGGTTGTTGCGATATTTCGCCACTTGCTGCCAGGAAAAGCCCCTTTCCGGAAGCCTGAAAAGAGGTTAAAAAAACGCCTGAAAACGGGTGAATTCGCGTGACTTTTACCCCCGAATTTGCTATAAAAAACTCACCGGAAGGAAGGTTGATCCGTACCTTGAACCGGGGCTATTGCCGCCGCTGCCATCAGCTTTATTTTGGCGTTGCAAAGGGAGTGCATAATTTCCGCCCTGCGCTCGCGCGGCACTCCATAAGGCCGGGGATTGCCTGTCGTCACCATCCGGAACATCCGGGCGTATAAATCAAGGGGAGCCTCGGCGCTGTGCCAGCACCGGCAGGACCAGCGGGAATTCTCCGAAATACCGATCGTTCCGGAATCTTTTTGTTTACCATTCCCGGGTGTCCTCCGGTTCGGTCGGCATCTTTCCCTCAAAACCATTATTTTCGGCTTGGCTTTGGCCTCGTAATATTGACAGCCCCTCCGAAGAGGGGCGATTTCATATCGCAACAACCTGTCCCGTTTCAGGCAGTTTCATGTTCCTTCATCACAATTACCCGTCTCTTCTTTCCATCGCTGTAATTTCCCGCCATTGCTAGCTTTCACCCTATTTCAACTATACTGTCCCTTTTCAAAAAGGGGAAGAGCGAGGGGAAAAAGGGAAGCGTTCAAAAAAAGACGCGCCAGGATGGGGGGTTATGACAAAAGAGCATCTCATTGATTAGGTGTGTATTAAGGGTGGTTGCAGTGGGTATGGCCTGAATAAGGATCGGGAAAAAATGAAAAAACATCTCGAAAAAAATTGACAAAAAGGTGTGGTATGGTAGATTTCTCGGCACGCCAACACGGCGACGGGATGAA
>PPYF01670241.1_pt1 | contig 234087 bp, 185 predicted proteins | sample 1559871 | NCBI WGS metagenome assembly PPYF01 (sample SAMN08240021, study PRJNA423297) | Human gut metagenome, whole genome shotgun sequencing project. | reverse complement strand
AGGTTGTCACTCGCAGACAAACAAACCGAGATACCCCGACCGAGCGGACAATCCCTATTTTTCACCCCTCCCCCTTTTCGGCTGGAAAACCGAATTTTTATCTATCCCATTAATAGGATTCCACATAAAACAGACCACCCCCTATTTATGCCCGAAACCATATAACAGCATAGAATTATTTGCATTATCATAGAATCGGAAAGCTATTCTTACATGGAGATATGCCGCCCTTTTTAGTTGGTTATGAATGGAGTTATCTTTTTACAAGTAATGGGGAATAACTCTAAACTTTACAGACCATGAAAACATTAAATGAAAGGGCGACAGAAATTCTGAAAGCCTTGTTAGCCGTGCGGGCTTACAGAATCGACCACGGGAACGGAGTTTACACACGCTTACGTGCCGCAATGATTGGGCGCAATGGAAAGTACAACCTTATTTCGCTGGTAGAATACTACGAATCTAAAGGTAAACTTGCGCAGAATACAGAAATGAATTTTGCATTTGACACAAGTACAAAGCAATTTATCCCGTACTATTACTGCAACAAAACTCTCCGCATTGAATCGCATAGTGCATACCCGACAGAAAACGGAATGGAGAATTGCGCCGAGGAACGACAGGCAGACCACACAAATTTTGCAAACCGATGGCTAATACGCATGAACTCGCAACAACCGATTATATGAATGCGCAACGAATAGTACAGAATTGTGTTTTGAAGAATCAAAGCACGGTTATCGAGGAAATGATACGGGCAAACCTTATTTCCGAAGAATATCTTTATCCGTTCGCGGATGATGTCATGGAATGGTGGCTGATTGATTCATGGCTGGCCGAACGACTGAAACGTGAGGGCGAGGTTATCATCGAGGAATACGGTTGCTACTGGTGGGGCAGACAATCCAGCGGACAGGCGATTTACATGGACGGCGTAATACAAGAAATCTGCGGGAACGATTAACCCAACTTACAACTAACAAAGTTTCGATTCCATACTCCCCGCTATTGGATAGAAACTTTGTTTTTCAGAAATTTGATACGGCAACAATCCCGAAAAGCGGGATAAGGTCATTGCGATTTCAGAATATGTTTTTTACCTTTGTGGATGACATATTGAAATTTACGGAAGCGTAAGTTTATTCTCGGATAGTGAACGTAGGAAATTCATTGAACATGAGAATAGGCAGACCTTATCTCCCGTCATATCCTTTACGGATACGGCGCGGGGTTGTTGCTTATTTGAATGTTCGGGCAATCCTACGGCCTACTATCCTCAAATGAGCTTTCAGCCCTGCGCTTTCTTATTATTGAATCCACTATTGAGGGGCGGATAGTAAGATTTAAAATACTTGTTCAACTTAAATAAATCTTACTATGAAAAAACTATTGGCTTTTGCCGCATTATTTGCGGTGGTTGCGCTCACATCGTGTAAATACGATGATGATGACCTTTGGAACAGCGTTCACGGATTGGAAAACCGTGTCGCAAAATTAGAGGAACTCTGCAAGCAGATGAACACAAATATTTCATCGTTGCAGACTATCGTAACAGCATTACAAAACAACGTCTATGTTACGGGGACTACACCTCTTATGAAAGACGGCAAAGAAATCGGCTATACAATTACTTTCAGCAAAGGTAACCCTATTACCATCTACCACGGTAAAGACGGACAAGACGGTGAAGATGGGATAACACCCACTATCAGCGTAAAGAAAGATACTGATGGTGTCTATTATTGGACGTTGAACGGTGAATTTATCGTGGTCGATGGTGGAAAAATCCAAGCCGAGGGCAAAGACGGAACCAACGGCACGACCCCGCAATTCAAAATCGAAAACGATTATTGGTTTGTTTCCTATAATAACGGAGCAAATTGGACGCAGTTAGGTAAGGCCACAGGTGAAGACGGCATTGGTGGCGATTCCATGTTTTCGGGTGTGGATTATGAAACCAGCACCGACTATGTAATTTTCACTTTATCGAACGGTACGCAAATCAAACTACCCACATGGTCAGCTTTTGAAGCCTTACAGCGTCTTTGCAACGAAACGAATACCAATCTTTCAGCATTGCAGACGATTGTAACAGCACTCCAAAACAACGATTATATTACGAGTGTAGACCCGCTGACCGAGAACGGCAAGGTAGTAGGCTATACGATTAAGTTTGCCAAGAGCAACCCGATTGTAATTTACAACGGTAAAGACGGTGCGGATGGCGTTGATGGAAACACGCCCGTTATCGGTGTGAAGAAAGACACGGACGGCATCTATTATTGGACGCTGGACGGTGAGTTTATCGTTGTAGACGGACAAAAGATAAAAGCACAGGGGACGGACGGCAATAATGGTGCGGATGGTTCAGACGGTGTTACGCCGAAACTCGAAATTCAAGAGGGCTATTGGTGGATTTCCTATGATAACGGAACAAACTGGACACAGCTGGGCAAAGCCACGGGAGAGGATGGCAAGGATGCAGACAGCATCAAAATCACGCAGGATGAGAATAATGTTTACTTTGAATTGGCAGATGGAACGGTAATAACTATGCCTCAGAATAATGATACGACAACACAAAACATTCAATTTGCTGATCCCATTACGAAATATTTGTGTTCTAGTCAATGGCTTAACAGTAGTAATATAGATAATCTCAATTCGTGGGATAAAAATCTTGATGGTGAACTATCGTATCAGGAGGCAGCAAATGTAAAATATATTGGGTATTACCATTACTTTCATGGTAGTGCGATTTCGTCATTCAATGAATTACGATATTTTATCGGGGTAACCTATATTGGAAAAGAGGCATTTAAAGACTGCTCTAAATTATATACTATCGTTATTCCAGATAATGTAAAAACTATTGAGCAAAATGCATTCTCGGGATGCTCAGATTTACAGTTTGTTACTTGGGGAAATAATATTACAGATATTCAAGATAGAGCATTCTATGGATGTACCTCACTCCGATTTATAATATTAGGGGATTATGTAGAAACTATTGGAGCATATGCATTTTATGGAGCATCTAGTATCAATATCTCAACTTTACGTGTTACGCTACCCGCAAGTGTCAAATCTATTGGAGACTATGCATTTCACAATCGCAATGTAGAATTTGTCTATTGCAAATCTCTTACACCGCCTTTTTTAGGAGGTGCCAACGTTTTTGGAAATGATTGGGGAACTTCATGGAAATGTAAATACTATGTTCCGATGTCAGCTGTTGATGATTATAAAAAAGCTCCATATTGGAAAGATTTAGGCGATAATATTGTTGGATACGATTTTACAGAGTAAGCCCAATGGAGTACAAAAATATTTTTGAAATAGAGTTTATCCAACGGACACAAGAAATTGTTAACGGATACCAAATACCGTTTGAAAATACATTGTTCATCAATGCATGTGTTGGATTATTGATAATTCCACAACAAAGCCTATTCAATCATCTTCCGACAGAGGTTGTTTCAGCGGACAAATGGGGAATTGCCGATACAGACATTAGCTGCATAAAAGAACCCAATAAGAGCGTGAAGAACGTGGCTCGGCATATCCGAAATGCCATTGCACATGATGGAATCCGATTCGGGAGCGATAACGGAAAAGACATTACACATATTAAAATCACAGATTGGAAAGACGAAAGACACAAAACAGAAACATTTAAGGCGGTAATAGAGGTGACGAAATTTAAAACGTTTGTTTGGGCATTCGCTCAATTTGCCTTAACTCAACAATCACTATTCAAAAGCCAAAACTGATTGGCAAAATTCCGAGTGACAGACTTTGTGAAAAGGTTAATCCATAAGACCCTTTTGCAGAGTTTGTCACTTTCTTATTTTGTTTATTCCACTAATAATCTTATCTTTATAAAGATAAAATAACAATTAAATTTTAGCTAAAATGAACAGATACAAACAACCGAAAACAGAATGAATGACCAAAGCATGAGAGGATAAACAAGCTATATGTAAGCTGGTTGAATGGAGCAAGACAGAGGGAATAGGCTTAATTGTCATAAAGCCTCAAAATGAGATTTATCCCGAATTATTTTACTTCGTTTTCTCTCCCGAAACAGCGGACATAAATAAACCCGTCGAAATCGCACTTGTAAAGAATAAACAATGAATTATCGGGTGAAAAAGCGACCTTGAAGAGATAAACGATATAATAGGAATAATAATCGCCAACGAGATGAAGATGGAGGGCATGAGCGAAACGGTAAATTTATTCGACTGCCTTGTCAAAGCGAACGCTATAATATTTCATTACACTACACCCGACGGACGGGACGAGATGGTGAAATTCCCGTTAGCTGGATTTTGCGAAAACTATCTGATGCAGTTTGCAAAGTAGCGGCAGAAACCGTACGGTAGTAACGGAACAGACGCACGTATTAGAGGTAAAGAATATTACTCCACAAAAAATGGAGTTATATATACTATATATCTTAAAAGGTTAAGGGCAGGCCGAAAAAATGTGGTTTTCCTTTGACAAATTCGGCACCGTAGCTTAATTGAATAGAGCATCTGACTACGGATCAGAAGGTTACAGGTTTGAGTCCTGTCGGTGTCACAAGGAGGGAAAGGCAAATGCTTTTCCCTCTGTTGTTTACAGCCGCTTGCAATTTGCAGGCGGTTTTTTCGCATCTTGTTTCGAGCGGTTTTCACGGCGAAATCGGGAATTTATTTAAACCAATGCGTAAACCGAAAAATCCCGATGAACACGGCCATCGAGACGATCGAAAAATGCAGTGACGCGTAAAGCCGGCATTATTTCACCTCCGAATTTTTCCGTTTCACCCGTCCGAAACCGGACAATCGGACAAAGTTTTCTAATTCTATATTTCAGCAACCGGCTCGTTTCACTGTCAAAAGCCGACGGCCAACACGCTTTTTGGGCATTTTCGGCATCGTTACGACACTTTTATTCGTCGGAAAGGGCACCAGAACCGGACGCCCATTCGGTTTTGCATCCATCCGCCTTTTTCGTATCTTTGCATACAATACCCTACGCAAAACCGGACTCTCGCAATGAATAAGAAAAAGAAATGGATCATCACGGCCATCGTTCTCGTGGTATTCTGCCTGATCCTGGGCCTCTACAATCTATTGAACGACAAAGCTCCGGCATCGGATGACGCCGCCAAAGCGCCGATCGCGCCCCGCAGACAGAGCACCCTCAACGTCAACGGACGCATCGTCCGTCCGCAGCGGCTCACCGACGGCATCACCACGGTGGGCAACCTGCTGCCGGACGAGGAGGTGGACCTCTCGTTCGAAACCTCGGGCAAAATCGTGGCGATCAACTTCCAGGAGGGCACCGTCGTCCGCAAGGGCGAGCTGCTGGCCAAGGTCAACGACCTGCCGCTCGTGGCCCAGCTCTCGCGTTACGAGGCGCAGCTCAAACTGGCCGAAGACCGCGTTTACCGCCAGAGCGCCCTGCTCAAAAAGGACGCCGTGAGCCAGGAGGCCTACGAACAGGCCCGCACGGAACTGGCGATGCTCAACGCTGACATCGACATCGTGAAGTCGAACATCGCGCTCACGGAGCTGCGGGCGCCGTTCGACGGCGTGATCGGCCTGCGCAACGTCAGCGAAGGCGCCTACGCCTCGCCCAGCGTCGTGGTGGCCAAGCTCACGAAGATTTCGCCCCTGAAGATCGACTTTTTCGTTCCCGAACGCTATGCCAACCAGATCAAGCCCGGCACGCGCCTCTCGTTCACCATCGAGGGACGGCAGGAGCGTTTCGAAGCCGCGGTTTACGCCACCGAATCGAAGGTCGACATCGCCACCCGCACGCTGGCCGTCCGGGCGAAGTATCCCAATACGCAGGGCAAACTGCTGCCGGGACGCTTTGCGACGGTGCAGATCCGCATGCACGAAATTCCCGACGCCATCGCCATCCCGACCGAGGCCCTCGTGCCGGAGATGGGCGTCGACAAGGTATTCCTCTACAAGGGAGGCAAGGCGCACGCCGCGGAGGTGAAAACCGGACTGCGGACCGATTCGAGCATCCAGATCATCGACGGGCTTAACGTCGGCGACACGCTCATCACCTCCGGCACGTTGCAGCTGCGCGAGGGGCTTCCCGTGAAACTCGACACCGTCGAATAAACCCTCCGCCGCATGAACATTTCCGAACTGAGCATCCGGAGGCCCGTCCTGGCGTCGGTGCTGACGATCATCATCCTGCTATTCGGTCTGATCGGATACAGTTACCTCGGCGTGCGCGAATTCCCGAGCGTCGACAACCCGATCATCTCGGTCTCGTGCTCCTACCCGGGCGCCAACGCCGACGTGATCGAAAACCAGATCACCGAGCCGCTCGAACAGAACATCAACGGCATCCCGGGCATCCGCTCGCTGTCGAGCGTCAGCAGCCAGGGCCAGAGCCGCATCACCGTCGAGTTCGAACTCTCGGTGGACCTCGAAACCGCCGCCAACGACGTTCGCGACAAGGTTTCGCGCGCCCAGCGCTACCTGCCGCGCGACTGCGACCCCCCGACCGTGACCAAGGCCGACGCCGACGCCTCGCCGATTCTGATGGTCACGATCCAGAGCGACAAGCGGTCGCTGCTCGAATTGAGCGAGATCGCCGACCTGACGGTCAAGGAGCAGTTGCAAACCATCAGCGACGTGAGCGGCGTGCAGATCTGGGGCGAGAAACGCTACTCGATGCGCCTGTGGCTCGACCCCGCGAAGATGGCCGGCTACGGCATCACCCCGACCGACATCAAGACGGCCCTCGACCGCGAGAACGTCGAACTGCCTTCGGGCAGCATCGAGGGCAACACCACGGAGCTGACGATCCGCACGATGGGACTGATGCACACCACGCGGGAGTTCAACGACCTGGTGGTGCGCGAAGACGCCGACCGCATCATCCGCATGAGCGACGTGGGACGCGCCGAACTGGGTCCGCAGGACACGCGCAGCTACATGAAAATGAACGGCATTCCGATGGTGGGCGTCGTCGTGATCCCCCAGCCGGGCGCCAACCACATCGAGATCGCCGATGCCGTGTACGCACGCATGGAGAGCATGAAGAAGGACCTCCCGGACGACGTGGTCACCTCCTACGGATTCGACAACACGCGCTTCATCCGCGCCTCGATCGACGAGGTGAGGACCACCGTCTACGAGGCTTTCATCCTGGTCATCATCATCATCTTCCTCTTCCTGCGCAACTGGCGCGTGACGCTGATCCCCTGCATCGTGATCCCCGTGTCGCTGATCGGCACGTTCTTCGTGATGTATGCCGCGGGATTCTCGATCAACGTGCTGTCGATGCTGGCCGTGGTGCTCTCGGTGGGACTGGTCGTCGACGACGCCATCGTGATGACCGAAAACATCTACATTCGCATCGAACGGGGCATGACGCCCTTCGACGCCGGCATCGAAGGGGCCAAGGAGATCTTCTTCGCCGTAATTTCGACCTCGATCACGCTGATCGCCGTCTTCTTCCCGATCGTCTTCATGGAGGGCATGACGGGCCGCCTGTTCCGCGAATTCAGCATGGTGATCTCGGGCGCGGTGGTCATCTCGACCTTCGCCGCGCTGACGATCACCCCGATGCTCGCGACCAAGCTGCTCGTGCGGCAAGAGAAGAAGAGCTGGTTTTACAGCAAAACCGAGCCGTTCTTCGTCTGGCTCAACGACTTTTACAGCCGCACGCTGGCCTCGTTCCTGCGCCGCCGGTGGCTGGCCCTGCCGCTGGTCCTGCTGACGATGGGACTCATCGGCTGGCTATGGAGCGCCATCCCGGCCGAGATGGCCCCGCTGGAGGACCGTTCGCAGATTTCGATCAACACGCGCGGCTCGGAGGGCGCCACCTACGAATACATCCGCGACTACACCGAGGACATCAACCGCCTGGTCGACTCGCTCGTGCCGGAAGCCTCGTCGGTGACAGCCCGCGTGTCGAGCGGCTCGGGCAACGTCCGCATCGCCCTGACGGACATCGCTACCCGCAAACGCTCGCAGATGGAGATCGCCGAGCAGATCTCGGCCGCCGTGCGCTCGAAGACCAAGGCCCGCGCCTTCGTGCAGCAGCAGAGCACCTTCGGCGGACGCCGCGGGCGCATGCCCGTGCAGTACGTGCTCCAGGCCACCAGCCTCGAACGGTTGCAGGAGGTGCTGCCCGAATTCATGCGCAAGGTTTACGAAAGCCCCGTGTTCCAGATGGCCGACGTGGACCTGAAGTTCAGCAAGCCCGAGGTGCGCATCGAGGTCAACCGCGACAAGGCCAACCTGCTGGGCGTCTCGACGCGCAACATCGCCCAGACGCTCCAGTACGGATTGAGCGGCCAGCGTCTCGGCTACTTCTACATGAACGGCAAGCAATACGAAATCCTGGCCGAGATCAACCGCCAGCAGCGCAACAAGCCCGCCGACCTGCGTTCGATCTACGTGCGCAGCGACAAGGGCGAGATGATCCAGATGGACAACCTCATTTCGCTCGCGGAGAACGTCGCGCCGCCGCAGCTCTACCACTACAACCGCTTCCTGTCGGCCACCGTGTCGGCCGGACTGGCCAAGGGCAAGACCATCGGGCAGGGACTCGACGAAATGGACCGCATCGCCGACGAGACGCTCGGCGACGACTTCCGCACGGCGCTGGCCGGCGACTCGAAGGAGTTCCGCGAAAGCTCGTCGAGCCTGATGTTCGCCTTCATCCTGGCCGTCATGCTGATCTACCTGATCCTCGCCGCGCAGTTCGAGAGCTTCAAGGACCCGCTGGTGATCATGCTCACCGTGCCGCTGGCCATCGCCGGCGCGCTGGTCTTCATGTGGGGCGCGGACCAGACGATGAACATCTTCAGCCAGATCGGCATCATCATGCTGATCGGACTGGTGGCCAAGAACGGCATTCTGATCGTCGAGTTCGCCAACCAGAAACAGGAGGCCGGGCTGGACAAGATGCGAGCCATCGAGGAGGCCTCGCTGCAACGCCTGCGCCCGATCCTGATGACCTCGGCCTCGACCATCCTGGGCCTGCTGCCGCTGACCGTCGCCACGGGGGAAGGCGCCAACGGACGTATCGCCATGGGTATCGCCGTGGTGGGCGGCATGGTGGTCTCGACGCTGCTGACGCTCTACATCGTTCCGGCCATTTACAGCTACGTATCGACGAACCGAATCAAGAAATCGAAACACAACGACGCATGAAAATAGCATTTTTAGCGGCCCTGCTGCTGGGAATCGGCAGCGCCGCCGGAGCGCAGGAGGCGCCGCCGGCTCGGGAGGCGTCCGCTCCGCTGACCCTGCGCAAATGTCTGGAGATCGGGCTTGAACAGAATTACGACGTGCGCATCGTGCGCAACGAGGAGCGCGTCAGCGACAACAACGCCACGGCGGGAAACGCCGGGATGCTCCCCACGGTCGACCTCTCGGCCGGGTACACGGGCACGCTGGACAACGACCGCACCGTCACCCCGCGCAACGGGGACGCCACGACCGAGACCGGCGTCTACGACCAGACGGCCAACGTCGGGCTGGCGGTGAACTGGACGCTGTTCGACGGACTGCGCATCCGCACCAACTACAAACGCCTGAAGGAGATGCAGCAGATGGGCGCGCTGAAGACGCGCATCACCATCGAGGACTTCATGGCCAGCCTCACGGCCGAATATTACAACTACATCCAGCAGACGCTGCGCCTGGAGAACTTCCGCTATGCGGTCTCGCTTTCGCGCGAGCGGCTGCGCATCACTGAAGCGCGCGTCCAGGTGGGCAACTTCTCGCGCCTCGACCTGCTGCAAGCCCGCGTCGACTTCAACGCCGACAGTTCGAAATACATGTCCCAGCACGAACTGGTGACCGCCTCGCGCATCCGCATCAACGAACTGCTGGCCAACGAGAACCTCGACGAGAGGTTCAGCATCCCCGACTCGGTGATCCGGGTCAACGCCACGCTCGACTGGAACGACCTGCTGGCCAAAACCCTTTCGGCGAACGCCTCGCTGCTGATGGCCGAGCACAACAGTTCGCTGGCCGAACTGGACCTGAAGACCGTTCTGGCCCGGAACTATCCCTATGTGAACCTCACGACGGGCTACGGATACACCTACAACCGCTACGGCACGGGAGGGAACCTTTCGCGGGGAACGCTCGGGCTGAACGCCGGGGTGAAGGTGGGCTTCACGATCTTCGACGGCAACCGCCGCCGCGAACAGCGCAACGCCCGCATCGGCGTCGAGAACGCGCAGCTGACGCAGCAACGGCTGGAACAGTCGCTGCGCGCCGACCTGTCGAATTTCTGGCAGGCTTACCGCAACAACCTCGAAGTGATCCTGCTCGAGGAGGAGAACCTGATCGCCGCCAAGGAGAATTACGAAATCGCCATGGAACGCTACCTGCTGGGCGACCTGCCGGGCATCGAGATGCGCGAGGCGCAGAAGAGCCTGCTGGACGCCGAGGAGCGCATCCTCACGGCGCAGTACAACACCAAACTGTGCGAAATCTCGTTGCAGCAGATCAGCGGCAACGTGATGGTCTACCTGGAATAATCCGCGAGAGTTCGCATTCCTTCGCCATCAAAACATTTCGCACGCTTCGCCGGCTGTTCTTTGCCGCTTTTTGGTCGGCGGTTAACCGCGGTCTCGGCCCGCGGAAGCTTATGTACTTTTTGACCGCAAAAAGTACCAAAAACTCTCCGACAGATGCCTTCGCCGACTTCGTCCCGTCTAACGTTCGCCCGCCTAAGAGGCGGGTTTTAGGGGACTGCGCGAACATTCATAAAACAGGCGCATTATCGCTTGGAGCGGAACAAGAACAACCGACAGCCTGCGTGCCCGGAGCGGGAGGCTGGCAAAGGCGTCCGCAGGCGAAGGCAGATACGTGCTGTTTGCCGAGCCGCCACAGCCTTTACGGCGCGTGTTTTTGCGCCGTAAAGGCCTGATCTTACTGCGCCCGCTCAGCACGGGACGGAGAAGACTCCCGCAAAGAACGACATGCGGATGGTTCTGGCGCTTTTAACTTCGCTACGCTCGTTTTCCTCCTTCTGGCACGGCATAGCCCGCAAGCGGTCTCTGCTCGCGCTGCGTGTGTCGGTTGACATCAAAAGTACATAAAATTCCCGCGGGCGAAACCCGCCGTTTTCAAATCAGTGAATCATTAGATCACAATATTTTCCATTGGAAATTTGTTTTATCGGAAAATAAATTCTATCTTTGCATCGTTATTGATAGAGAACAATAAAAAACAAGATGAAAAAACTGCTCATAACCGCTTTCGCGCTGCTGGCCTTCGCCGCCGGAAGCCAGGCACAGACAAACAACAAAAACGCAAAGAATATGAAAACGATCGCATTGACCAAAGCCGACTTTCTGAAGAAGGTCGCCGACTATGAAAAAAATCCCGAGGAGTGGAAATACCTCGGTGACAAACCCGCCCTGATCGACTTCTACGCCTCGTGGTGCGGTCCCTGCAAGGCCCTCGCACCGGTGCTCGAAGAACTGGCCGCCGAATACGGGGACCGGATCTACATCTACAAGATCAACACCGAGGAGGAGCAGGAGCTTGCCGCGGCGTTCGGCATCCGCTCGATCCCCACGCTGCTGTTCATCCCGATGGAAGGCAAACCCCAGATGGCCCAGGGCGCCCTGCCCAAGGCTTCGCTCAAGGAGGCCATCGACAAAGTGATGCTGGGTAAATAATGGCACTGACGGTCGACGCCCTGCTATGCCCGCAGAACCACCGTTGCCCGCTGATCCCGATCTGCCCCGCGGGCGCGATCTCGCAGGAGGGGAACTCCCTTCCGCGGATCGACCCCGGAAAATGCATCGAATGCGGCAAATGCGTGAAACGCTGCGGCATGCAGGCGGTATATAAAGCGAAGGAACATGGACAAACTTTGTAAGATCCGCGACCTTCAGCGCGCCGTGCACCAGTTCGAAAGCGCGTTCGAAAAACGCTACGGCATCTGCCTGAACGAGGGCATGACGCTGTGCAGCCTCTCGAAAACCGGGCGTCTCTGCCCGGGAGAGCTGGGAGAACTGCTGGGACTCACGCCGTCGAACACCTCGAAAGTGCTCCGCTCGGTGGAACAGAAAGGACTGGTGACCCGCGAACTCTGCAACGAAGACCGGCGCCAGATGTACTACTCACTCACGCAACAAGGACGCGAACTGCTCGCTTCGGTCAGCTGCCGGGAGGTGGAAACACCCGAAATCCTGCGCGACTGGCTCTGCGGGTAGCACGTGACGCAACCAAACACAGCAACGGCTGTCCTTCCGGGGACAGCCGTTTGTCGTTTCGGGACGGCAGGAGCGCTATTCGAGAAAATGGTTCTCGTCGTTGAAGGCCGCAGCGAATTCGCTCAACGACTTGAGGTGGCGGCGCTGCATCGCGACGGCCCCCTCCTCGTCCTTCTCGCGGACGCAGCGCAGCAGTTCGCGATGCTCGAAATAGACCTCCTCCTGCGGAACCGTGCAGACACGGTAACGCTGGTAATAACGCAGCACGTCGGGCGTGATGACCAGCAGCATCGACGCGATCACCGGATTGTGCGCCCCGCGGGCCAGCGCCTGGTGGTAGGCGAAGTCCTTCGAGACACGCTCCTCGGTATAGAATTTCGCCTCGCACTCCTCCAGCGCCCGTTCGATGTTCTCCAGATCCTCCGCCGTACGGTTGCGGGCGCAGAGCTTGATGGCCTCGATTTCGAGCAGCACACGCACGTAGACCAGCGACGCGAAGTCGTACTGTCTGATCTGAAGCGCGTCGGTGATCATGCGTTCGAGCACCTGCATCTTCTCCTGGGCGACCACCGTGCCGCTCTGGGGGAAGGTCTGGACGATGCCGTAAAATTCGAGTTTCTGAAACGCCGCACGCACATGGGCGCGGCCGACGCCCAACATGTCGGCCAGCCGCCGCTCGGCCGGGAGGCGTTCGCCCGGCTGCAAACGTCCGGAATAAAGCTCATTCTTGATGTATTTCAGGACGGTTTCCACCTGTTTGATGTTCGGCGAGTTGTTCATGGGTTATTCTTTTGCAGCACAAAGATCGCAAAAAAACCAATCAAACCAAACAATTCCGGCAATTTCGTGAACGTCCCGCAGATTCCGCTCCGCAAAGTCCCCGCCTCCGGGAAAAGCCGAAAGGCCGGATACGGGCCGCACGGCGTCCCGGAGCGCATTTTACATTTTTCAACCAGAAACCGGGTCGAAACCTATATTTTTTCCCGATTCCAGCCGAATGTCTGATAAATTATCGCCAAATATTGGATTTTAATTAAATTTTCCTAAATTTGTAAAAAGTGAACCAGACCGTAAGCTCATGGCAAAACGAGAACTCTTACTCGGAGACGAAGCCCTCGCACTGGGGGCGCTCCACGCGGGACTGTCGGGTGTCTATGCCTATCCGGGCACACCCTCGACCGAAATCACGGAATACATCCAGCAGCATCCCCTGGCTGCGCAGCGCAACGTGCACCGCACGTGGTCGTCGAACGAAAAGACGGCCATGGAGGAGGCGCTCGGCATGTCGTTCGCCGGCAAGCGCGCGCTGGTCTGCATGAAACACGTGGGGCTGAACGTGGCGGCCGACGCCTTCGTCAACTCGGCGATGACCGGAGCCAACGGCGGGCTGGTGGTCGTGGCAGCCGACGACCCCTCGATGCACTCGTCGCAGAACGAACAGGATTCGCGCTTCTACGGGAAATTCGCCCTCGTGCCGACCTTCGAGCCTGCGGACCAGCAGGAGGCATACGACATGGCGAAGGCCGCCTTCGACCTCTCGGAGCGGTTCCGGATTCCGGTGCTGATGCGCCTGACGACCCGCATGGCCCATTCGCGGGCCGTCGTCGAGACGGGCGAGGCGCGCGCCGAAAACCCGTTGAGCCATCCCGAACAGCCCCGCCAGTGGGTGCTGATGCCGGGAAACTCGCGCGTGCGATACCAGACGCTGCTGGAGGATTACGCCCGGCTGGAAGAGGAGTCCGCCGCCAGCCCGTTCAACGCCTATACGGAGGGTCCGGACAAACGGCTGGGCATCGTCGCCTGCGGCATCGCACACAACTACCTGATGGAGAACTACCCCGACGGATGTCCGCACCCGGTGCTGAAAATCGCGCAGTACCCGCTGCCCCGCACGCTGGTGCGCCGTATCGCCGCCGAGTGCGGCACGCTGCTGATCCTCGAAGAGGGCCAGCCCGTCGTGGAAGAGATCGTCCGGGGCGTGCTGCCCAATCCCGTGGCGATCCGCGGACGCCTGACCGGCGAACTGCCCCGCACCGGGGAGCTGACGCCCGACAGCGTGCGCGCGGCCCTCGGCATGGCGCCCCGCCGGACGCACGCCGCAAGCGGAATCGTCGTACCCCGCCCGCCCGCGCTCTGCCAGGGATGCGGACACCGCGACATGTACACAGCCCTGACGGAGGTGATCCGCGAGGAATACCCCGCGGGCAAGGTTTTCAGCGACATCGGCTGCTACACGCTGGGGTGGCTGGCGCCGCTGCACGCCATCGACACATGCGTCGACATGGGGGCCTCGATCACCATGGCCAAAGGCGCGGCCGACGCGGGCCAGCACCCTTCGGTGGCCGTGATCGGCGACTCGACCTTCACCCATTCGGGCATGACGGGCCTGCTGGACGCCGTGAACGAGCGCGCGGACATCACGGTCATCATCTCGGACAACCTCACGACGGGCATGACCGGCGGGCAGGATTCGGCCGGAACGGGCCGTCTGGAACAGATCTGCGCCGGCATCGGCGTCGATCCCGCACATATCCGCACGGTCGTGCCCCTGCCCAAGAACCGCGAGGAGATGAAGGCCGTGATCCGCGAGGAGATCGCCCACCGGGGCGTCTCGGTGATCATCCCGCGAAGAGAATGTATCCAGACCGCAAAGCGACACAACGCTGCTAAAAAGTAAAGGCTTATGAAACGCGACATCATACTCTCGGGCGTAGGAGGCCAGGGAATCCTCTCGATCGCCGCCGTCATCGGACGGGCCGCCCTCGAAGACGGGCTTCACATCAAGCAGGCCGAGGTCCACGGCATGAGCCAGCGCGGCGGCGACGTGCAGTCGAACCTGCGCATCTCGTCGTCGGCAATCCGTTCGGATCTCATTCCGCGCGGCGCGGCCGATCTCATCGTCTCGATGGAGCCGATGGAGGCGCTGCGCTACCTGCCGTGGCTCGCCGACGACGGATGGGTAATCACCGGCATCACGCCGCTGATCAACATCCCGAACTACCCGGAGGGCGAGACCCTGCGGCGCGAACTGGAAAAACTCCCGCACGCCGTAGTCCTCGACGCCGACGCCGTCGCCAAAGCCGCCATGGCGCCCCGCTCGGCCAACATGGCGCTGCTGGGAGCCGCCGCGCCGCTGCTCGGAATCGACGCCGCGAAACTGGAGTCCGGCATCCGCGCCATCTTCGCCCGCAAGGGCGGGCAGGTCGTCGAAACGAATCTCGCGGCGTTCCGCGCCGGCTACGAAGCGGCCCAAAAACAGACAAAGCCATGAAAATACCGTTCGACAGGTCCTGTCTGCGCTCCGCGCTGGAGCGGATGGACATAGCCGACATCGCGCAGGCCACGATCCGCCAGTCGGGCGACATCGCCCGCACGATGGAGCGCGACACGGGCGTGGAGTTCCTCCACCTCGAAATGGGCGTGCCGGGGCTGCCGCCCGAACGGGCGGGCGTCGAGGCCGAATGCGCGGCCTTGCAGGCGGGCGTCGCGTCGCAGTATCCCAACATGTTCGGCATTCCGGAACTCAAGACGCAGGCGTCGCGCTTCCTGAAAGCCTTCCTCGACGTGGAGGTGGCCCCCCGGGGCTGCATCCCCACCGTCGGGTCGATGCAGGGCAGCTTCACCACATTCCTGCTCTGCTCGCAGCTCGACCCGCAGCGGCGCAAAATCCTCTTCATCGACCCCGGATTCCCCGTGCAGCGCAGTCAGGTACGCATTCTCGGCATTCCCTCGGAGTCGTTCGACATCTACGATTACAGGGGCGAAAAGCTGGGGCCGAAGATCGAGAGCGTCCTCGCCGCAGGCGACGTGGCGGCCATCGTCTACTCGAACCCCAACAACCCGGCGTGGATCTGCCTCACGGAGGACGAGCTGCGCACGATCGGCGAGCTGGCCACGCGGTACGACGCCATCGTCATCGAGGACCTCGCCTACCTCTGCATGGATTTCCGCAAACCGCTGGGACGGCCTTTCGAAGCCCCCTACCAGGCTTCGGTGGCCCGCTACACGGACAATTACATCCTGCTGGTCTCCGGGTCGAAGATATTCAGCTACGCCGGACAGCGAATCGCCGTGGCGGCGATCTCCGATGCGCTTTTCCGCCGCGAGTACCCCGCCCTGCGCCGGCGTTACAACATCGGACGGCTGGGCGACGCCTACGTACTGGTCTTTCTCTATGCGGCCTCGTCCGGCACGAGCCATTCGGCGCAGCACGCCCTGGCGGCAATGTTCCGCGCGGCGGCCGACGGCGAACTGGACTTCGTGGGCGAAGCCTCGGAGTACGCCCGGCGCGCCCGGCTGACCAAGGAGACGTTCCTCCGCCACGGATTCCGCATCGTCTACGACAAGGACCGCGACGAGCCGGTCAGCGACGGATTCTTCTACACGGTCGGCTACGGCGCGATGACCAGCGCCGAACTGTTGAGCGAGCTGCTGCTCTACGGCATCTGCGCCATCTCGCTCACCTCGACCGGCAGCCGCCAGAGCGGCATCCGCGTCTGCGTCTCGCAGATGAACCGCCCCGAACAGTTCGAAATGCTCGAAGAACGTTTAACCGCTTTTGCAGAAAATAACCGCTGACAACATGCACTACACGACTGCCGCGGAGGCGGTAAAACTCATCCGATCCAACGACAGCGTCTACATTCAGGGCAGCACCTCGATCCCCGAAACGCTCGTGGCCGCAATGGCCGAACGGGGCGGCGAACTGGAGCATGTGACGGTCTATTCGGCCTTCGCCGTGGGAGCCTTCGACGCCCCCTACTGCCGCCCCGAATACAAGGAGTCGTTCCTCGTCAACAGCCTGTTCGTCGCCAACAACATCCGCCGGTGGCTGGCCGACGGCTACGGACAGACCATTCCGGCCTTCCTGGGCGAAATCCCCGCGCTGTTCCGCGACGGCACGCTGCCTCTCGACGTCGCACTCATCAACGTCTCGCCGCCCGACGCCGAAGGCTACTGCTCGTTCGGCGTCTCGGCCGATCTGGCGGTTTCCGCCGTGGAGTGCGCCAAGACCATCATCGCGCAGGTCAACAAGGCGATGCCCTACTCCTACGGCGACGCCGTGATCCACACCTCGCGCCTGGCGGCGGCCGTGGAGGTCGATTCTCCGCTGGTGGAGGTCCCGACGGCCGTGCCGAGCGAAACGGAACGGAAAATCGGCAGCTACATCGCCGAACTGATTCCCGACGGGGCGACGTTGCAGATCGGCGTGGGCGGCATTCCGAACGCCGTACTGGCGGCCCTCGGCGGCCACCGGCATCTGGGACTGCACACCGAGGCGATGACCGACGGCGTGCTGCCGCTGCTGGAAAGCGGCGTGATCGACAACTCGCAGAAAGCGGTGATGCCCGGCGTGACGGTGGCCTCGCTGGCCCTCGGCTCGCGCCGGCTGTATGACTACATGGACTACCGCAAAGACCTCGTGATGAAGGACGTGGCATGGACCAACGACCCGTTCCGCATCCGGCAAAACCCGAAGGTCATGGCCATCAATTCGGCCGTGGAGGTGGACCTCACGGGGCAGGTGTGCGCCGACTCGGTCGGAATGCGCATCATCTCGGGCGTGGGCGGCCAGCACGATTTCATGTACGGTGGGGCGCTGTCCGAAGGCGGCAAGACCTTCATCGCCATCCCCTCGACCACGCCCAAGGGCGAATCGAAGATCAGGGCGCTGCTGTCGCCCGGCGCAGGCGTCGTCACGACGCGCCACATGGTCCAGCATGTCGTCACCGAATACGGCGTGGCGCACCTGCGGGGCCGCAACCTCGCCGAACGCGCCCGGGCGCTGATAGCCGTGGCGCACCCCTCGGTCCGCGAGGAGCTGGAACGCGCCGCAGCCGGACGCTTCGGCTATTCGTTCCTGCGCCTCAAAGCATAAAGCCCGGCCCGGTCCCCGAAAAGACCGGGCGGGCCTTTTTACCGATAGGCAGATATTCCGCAATCACCTCTTTTTCGCCCCCGACGACCGCCGCACGACCGGCGTGATCCGTCATGCGCCCGGGGAACCGGGAACCGCCCCCGCGAAGCGGCTGCGGCCCGAAGGCTCGGAACACGCGGTGGCCGTCCGGGACACAGATGCGCCATAACAGCCGCGAATACGCCGGCGTCCCGCTCGACAACCCGATCTTCAACCGCCGGGCCGCGCGCAACGACATCAGCAAGGCGCAGCTCGCCGTGCGCAGCCAGCAGCTCGCCGTCACCCAAACCGTGCAGGCCAAATACGAGTTCGTTTTCCGTCGAAGATTCCCGATTTCCACCGCGGGAAGCCGTTGCAACTCTGAAAACGGGAGATTCTGATAAACGAATTCAAACAAAAAGGGTGACCTAAAACGGTCACCCTCGCTGCTACCCGGAACATCAAGTTCCTGAATAATCCGGGCGGCTGCCGGATTGGATCCCGGACCTTCTCCGGCAGAAAAGTCCTTCGTGCGTCACTGATGATCTGTGTTTATCCCAGCAATACAAAAGTAGACAAATTATCCCAACCCACAATAGGTAGAGCGTTTTTGTAATAAGGCTCGACCAAAATGTCATACCCCGAAAAGGCAAAATAATACGCCCGGACGCATACGGACCACTTTTCGTTCTGCAAAAAAGCGGCAATCCGGAAAATTTGACCTACTTTTGCAACGGTTTCAACAGTTGAAGGAATGGAATGGCTTAAAGAATTGTTCGTCGAGCACTCGGCTTTGCAGGCCGTCGTGGTGGTTTCGCTCATCTCGACGATCGGTATCGGACTGGGAAAGATCCGCTTTTTCGGAATCTCGCTCGGAACGGCCTTCATCTTCTTCGTGGGCATTCTGGCCGGGCATTTCGGGCTTTCGCTCGACCCGGCGATGCTGACCTATGCCGAGAGTTTCGGACTGGTGATCTTCGTCTACGCCCTCGGCCTTCAGGTGGGGCCGGGCTTCTTCAGTTCGATGCGCGCCGACGGACTGCGGCTCGTCTCGCCCGCCATCGCCATCGTGCTGCTCGGAACGGCCCTGGCCATGGCGATGAGCTACGCCTTCGGAGTCTCGATGCCCGACATGTCGGGCATTCTGTGCGGCGCGACGACCAACACCCCGGCGCTGGGCGCCGCGCAGCAGACACTGCAACAAATGGGCATCGACGCCAACGGAGCGGCGTTGAGCTGCGCCGTGGCCTACCCGCTGGGCGTCGTAGGCGTAATTCTGGCCGTGGTCTTCCTGCGCAAGCTCTTCGTGCGTCCCTGCGACATGCCGGGACCCGACGCCGAACACCGCAAGAACGTCTTCATTGCCAGCTACCACCTCACCAATCCCGCGGTCTTCGGCAAGAGCGTCCACGAAATCGCGACGCAGAGCCACCACCATTTCGTCATTTCGCGCCTGTGGCGCGACGGGCGGGTTTCGATCCCCACCTCGGACAAAACCCTACAGGAGAACGACCTGATCCTGGTCATCACCACGCCCGGCGAGGCCGACGCCCTGCGGCTGATCTTCGGCGAGCAGGAGACCAAGGACTGGAACACGGAAAACATCGACTGGAACTCCGTCGACAGCCAGCTCATCTCGCAGCGCATCCTCGTGACACGCCCCGAAATCAACGGCAAGAAACTCTCGCAATTGCGCCTGCGGAACACCTACGGCATCAACATCAGCCGCGTGTACCGCTCGGGCGTGCAACTGCTGGCCACCCCCGACCTGCGTTTGCAGCTGGGCGACCGTCTGACCGTGGTGGGCGAAGCGGAGGCGATCCGCAACGTCGAGAAAATCCTCGGCAACGCCGTCAAGAGCCTCAACGAACCCAACCTCGCGGCGGTGTTCATCGGCCTGATCCTCGGCCTCACGCTGGGAAGCATTCCCGTGGCGATCCCCGGGATTTCGATTCCCGTGAAACTGGGACTCGCAGGCGGCCCGATCATCGTCGGCATCCTGATCGGCACGTTCGGCCCCCGGCTCCACATGATCACCTACACCACCCAGAGCGCCAACCTGATGCTGCGCGCACTGGGCCTTTCGATGTACCTCGCATGCCTCGGGCTGGATGCCGGAACCCACTTCTTCGAGACCGTCATGCGCCCCGAGGGGGCCTTGTGGCTCGGCATCGGATTCGCCCTGACGTTCGTGCCGGTGGTGCTGGTGGGGCTGTTCGCCCTGCGGGTGCTGAAGGTCGACTTCGGATCGGTCTCGGGACTGCTGTGCGGCAGCATGGCCAACCCGATGGCGCTCAACTACGTGAACGACACGATCGAAGGCGACAACCCCTCCGTATCCTACGCCACGGTCTATCCCGTGTGCATGTTCCTGCGCGTGATCATCATTCAGGTGATGCTGATGCTGGTGCTTTAGCCTCCTCCGGGGCGGGCTGTTCCGCCTGCGGCCTTTGCGGGGCGGCCGGCCGGGATGCATGCAGGGGCGGCGCATTTTGCGGGGCGGCCTGTGAGGAGGCCTGCGGTGACGCCTGCGGGGGTGTCTGCGAGGGTGTCTGCGCGTTTGGAAAAAAGGCATTGCGCAGCGAGGCGACGTCCTCCCCCGACGGATTCTGAAAAACCCGCAACCCGAATTCGGGAATCACGGCCAGCACATGATCGAAGACATCCGACTGAATCCCCTCGTAATCCACCCACACGACCGTATCGGTAAAGAAATAGAGCTGCATCGGAAGCCCCGTTTCGGTGGGCTGCAACCGCCGCACCATCAGCGTCATATCCTTGTTCACCGGAACCTCGTTCCGGAGGTAGCGGACCAGATAGGCCCGGAAAACCCCGAGGTTGGTCTGATGCAGGCCGTTGATCCGCCGTTCCCCGGAGCCGATGCCGTGCGCGGCGTTGTACTCCTCGACGCGCCGTTCGGTCTGATCGACGTAGTCGCGGATCAGGTCGATCGTACGGTAGTGGTCCAGCATCTCGGGGGTGCAGAAACGCACGCTCGTCATGTCGATCGCCACGGAGCGCATCACGCGCCGCCCGCCCGAAAGCTGCATGGCGTGCCAGTTGGTGAACGAATCGGTCGTCAGCAGGTAGGGCGGCAGCATGACGAGCGTGTTGTCCCAATTGCGGATCTTGACCGTCGTGAGCGACACCTCCTCGACGTTGCCGTCGGCCCCGTACTTGGGGATCGAAATCCAGTCTCCGACCTTGAGCATGTCGTTGGCCGCGAGCTGAATGCCCGAAACGAAGCCGAGGATGCTGTCACGGAAAATCAGCATCAGCACGGCCGCCGAGGCGCCCAGTCCCGTCAGCAGGATGGCGGGCGACTTGTCGAGCAGGATCGAAACAATCAGAATCGTGCAGATCAGCAGCGCAATGCCCTGCGCCGTCTGCCGCAGGCCCTTGATGGGTTTGTTCTGCCAGGCGGGACGCGCCGCAGCGATGTGGAAGGCGGCATAGAGCAGGGCGTTGACGAAGCGGAAAACCGAAAAGACGATATAGGCCTCCATGAACCGCAGGACGATGACGCGCCCGGTGGATTTCTCCTCGAAGACCACCGGGAGCACGACGGCCAGCAGAATGGCGCTCAAAATATGGCACATGCGCCGGAGAACCGGAACGCTGAAAAGCGTGTCGTCCCACTTGGCCCGGGTGCGCTCCACGAGTTTCCGCACCCCGTGTACGATGCCCAGTTGCAGCAGCAGGTCGAAAACCACGGCGGCCAGCACCACGAGCACGAAAGCCGCCCAGCGGTCGAGCGCATCGCCGGTGGCCGAAGTCAGGCCCAGCCATTCGAGCAGGGCGTGCGTCCAACGTTTCAGAAGTGTCTGCATACCCGTACCCGCATCAACTTTCGGGCCTCAACCGCAGCGGCGGCCGAAAAACCGGAAACGACGCCGGCGCGGACAACGGAATCACCCGAGAATCAATCCGGCTTCGCCTTCGAAGTTGGGTGTGAAAACACCCTGTCCGAGGTTTTCGCGGATTTCGTCCGGGGACCAGAAACGCCCGCCGTCAAGCTCCCCGCTCGGACGGACCTCGCCGTCGTAGACCGTGCGGAAGACATGGACCAGTTCGTATTCGCGTTCCGAGCGGAACGGATAGACCGCAACCGCCCCGGGCACGAAATCCGTGATGCCCAGCTCCTCGCGCACCTCGCGCCGCAGGGCTTCGGCGATCGTCTCGCCGTAGTCCACATGGCCGCCCACGGCCGTGTCCCACCGTCCGGGCTGAATGTCCTTCCAGGCGGGGCGTTTCTGCAAATAGAGTTCGCCGCGCGAATTGAAAACATGGAGGTGCACCACCGGGTGCAGGAGCATCGACCCGCCGTGGCACTCGCCGCGCGTGGCTTTGCCGACGACGTTCCCCGCCGCGTCGACCACGGGAAAGATCTCTTCGCTGTTATCGCTGTTCATGCCGGGGATATTTACGGATGTAGATCATGGCGGCCGTCATCCCCAGCAGCACGAAAGCCGCGCCGGGAAGCGCCGTATATTCATAGCCAAGCCCGTGCCCGATCGGCAGGCCGCCGACGTAGGCCCCCAGGGCGTTGCCCAGGTTGAAAGCCACCTGCACGAGCGCCGCGCCGAGCATCTCGCCGCCGCGCGAATTTTCGAGGATCAGCAGTTGCTGGGGCGACGATACGCAGAAGAGGCAGGCCGTAGTCAGACACATCAGCGCTAGCGAAAGATAGCGGACATGCGCCCCGAAAAAGATGCCGACGAGCGCCAGACAGGCCATGCCGAGCGTGAAGCGCACAACCCGCTCGGGCGTGAACCGGTCGGCATAGTGACCGCCGACGATATTGCCCGCAAACATGCCGAAACCGGCCAGCATGACGATCAGCGTCAGGTCCTCGGAACGGAACCCCGAGGTGTGGACCATCAGCGGGCTGACGTAGCTGTACCAACAGAAGATGCCGCCGTTGCCCAGCATCACCGACGCCAGCACCAGCCACGGAGCGGCGCTTTTCAGAAACCGGAACTGCCCCTTCATCCCCGTATCGGGCAGCGCGGGCAGAGCCGGAACCCACAATTTCACGAGCAGCATGGCCACGGCTCCCCACACGGCGACGATCCCGAACGTGGCGCGCCACGTCACGACGCCGCTGATATAGGTTCCCAGCGGCACGCCGAAGAGGTTGGCGACGGTCATGCCCACGACCATGATCGACACGGCCTCGGCCCGCCGGCCCTTGTCGGCGACGCGCTCGGCGACGATCGACCCCACGCCGAAGAAGGCCCCGTGGGGAAGCCCCGAGACGAAACGCATGGCCAGCAGGGTCCAGTAGTTCGGCGAAAGCGCCGCACAGGCGTTACCGAGAATGATCAGGCCCGTGAGGGCCAGCAGGATGTGTTTCAGCGGCCGCGTGCGGGCCACCAGCACCGTGAGGGGCGCCCCGAAGCAGACGCCCAGCGCATAGGCGGAGATCAGGTGCCCCGCTTCGGGGATCGAGACGCCGAGGCTGCGGGCGATGTCGGGCAGAATGCCCATCATCACGAACTCCGCCATACCGAGCGCCAACGTCCCGAATGCCAGGGCGATCAGACTTTTCTTCATGGGAAAACAGACATTAACGGCTAACCGGCTGCAAAAATAGCACAAAAAAGGTGAAAAGTTTTTGCATCTTTTCACCTTTTTCCAATTTTTCAGAGCTTGGGTCCCGACTCCCGAGGCTGGCCCACCTCGAAGCCCAGCGCCCGCATCCACTCCACGGTGGCGGCATCGACCTGATCGTTGCGGTCGGCCCAGCGGCGCTCCTCGATCAGCTGCTTCTTGCGCTCCTCGAGGGCTTTCAGAAGCGGGAAATCCGGATGTGCGAGATGCCTCTTCTCCTCGCGCTGCGAGGGCCGGACCCTGCGGTCGAAAACCGCCCCCTGCGTCGGACGCCGCGCGCCCTCCCACTTGAACCCCTTGAGGTAAAGCTCCTGATCGGCGGGAATCTTGTCCATCGGATAGATGTTCCAGTCGGGGTCCTTGCGGTAGACGATCGTCACGACCTGTTTGTCCTCGATATAGAACGAACAGTCGCCGCTCTCGATGACGCCCATGCCCGTGATCTGGGGCGGCTCGCCGTCCTGCATGTAGTAGATCGTCTGGGCATTGCCGTTCACGTCGTTGCGGTAGATCTGATTGTCGCGGAACCACGCCGTCATCTGCTTGCCCGCCACCTGGTTGTAATGGACCGTGTCGAGCTGGGAGACCATCATCGGAGTGCCGATGAACTCGGCGCGCGTGATCTGCTGGTTCTCGGTGAATATGTCCATCACGTCGGAGGTGATCTGGTTACCCTGGTTCCACAGCACGGGATTGATGTAGAGGTGGATCGTCGAATCGGTGCTGATGGCCGTCATCGAGTCGCATACGGCCTGGAAATCGGAACGGAAAATGCGCACATTGCGGAAACCCTTCATCAGGCGGTAAACCGAGTCGGCGGAGTCGGTGAGCGAATCGACCGAGTCGGCCGGAATCCGCATCGCCAGCGAGTCGGCGGCCAGCGAATCGGCCATCTGCAACAGCAGCGAATCCATCTCCCGGTCGTTGCGGGCGATCAGCGAGTCGATCTCGCGCAGGGCCGTGGAATCGACCGGAATCACCTTGCCTTTGCGGGCGGCGCGGGCCTGACGGGCGCGGAGTTTCGACTCGGCCTTGAGTTTGCGCGCAGCGAGGCGCCGCTCCTCCCGCTCCTTCTGCGCCAGCAGTTTGGCCGTCGTCTTATCCTGGCGTTTTTTGGCGATCTCCTCCAGTTTTTCCTTCCGGGCCTTGGCGGCAGCGGCTTTTTGGGCCGCCTTCAACTTGGCGGCCTGCTCCTTGAGGTAGGCTTTCCGGGCATCGCCGACCAGCGTGTCGAGCGGATCGACGGCCGGAACGGCCAGCGAATCCGGGACGGAAACGCCCAGCAGCGAATCGGGGACCTCCCGCCGGGCCAGCGAATCCGGCCCTGCGGCGTCTTCCGGCGAACCGGGACCGACGGCCGGAACGCGGGGACTTCCGAGCGAATCCGCCGCAGGACGGCCTTCGGGAAGCTCCCCGGCCGGGTGGTGCGGCGTCCCGAGAAGGGCGGAATCGGTTTTCAGACGCGCCAGCGAATCGGCTTTGGCCGCAGCGGCGGCCCGGCGCAGTGCGTTTTCATTGATCGTGAAGAGGTACATCGAATCGGCGCGCATGAAAAGCGAGTCGCCCTGCGAAAGGTCGTAACTCACCACCGCGGGCCGGCGCGTGAGGAACGCATTTCCCGGCTCCTTCCAGTACTCGCCGTAGTCGCCGAAGGCGATCACCTTGTGTTCGGCGTTGTCCAGCTGCAAATCACGCCGCAGGATCACATGGTCCTCGGCGCGGTAGTAATGGAGGCTGTCGCTCCAGATCTCCTGCTTTTCAGTCAGGATATAGCCGTTGCGCGTCACGATGTAGAGCGTATCGGCCTTGTCGTAGGAACCGCGGTCGGCATAGAGGTAGTCGCCGTCCTTGTTCCAGATGTTGGTGCGGTCGAAGAAAAAGGCGTTGTCGGTAGCCATGTTGTAAACCACCGAATCGCCCTTGAGTTCGTATTCGTCGTTGCGCATTTCGACGCGGTCGACGGCGATCAGCTCCTTCGTGTCGGCATAATAGTAGCCGCGGACCGATTCGAGCAGGTTCTCGCGGTTGAGCATCACCCCGCCGTCGGCGAATTCGCCGATGTTCTTCTTCGTGTTGAACAGGAATTTATAGGTGTAGAGCGTGGCGTCGCCGTCGACGACCTTGACGATGTCGGAGTAGACCCGCGCCTCGTTCAGCTCGCCGTCGTACTCGGCCCGGTCACCGTAAATGTAGGTCGTATTCTTGTTGATGAGCACGTTGCCGAAGAACTCGATGCGCATGTCCGAGTAACGCACGGCCGAGTCGCACGTGATGACGGCGCCGTTGTGCTGTGCGGCGAAGTTCCCCACCAGGAAAACCACCGAATCGCCCGGGGCGATGGGGCCCATCAGGTCCGACTTGAGGTCGATGAGCTTTTTCTCGCCCTCCGGCTCCGGCGCCTGCATACCGCTGCGCGCCGCAACCACGGCGGCGGCCAGCACCACTACGGCTATGGACAAGAGCCTGCGCACGGCCTATTTCACCCAGTGTTTGTTCTCGAACTCCCCGTTGCGGAATTCGGGCGAGATGTAGACGTACATGCCGTCGATCTTCTTCGAAAGCCACTCCTTGAAGACCCGCTCCTGCTTGTCCTGCAAGGCCATCTCTTCGAGCCGCAGGTAGTCCTCGTTGAGCGAAGCCGTATGCGTGGGGATCACCTCAACCAGCTTGACGATCTTGGCCATCTGGTTGCCGAGCATGTCTTCGGTGAGGTAGGCCTCCGAAATCTCGCCGGGTTTGAGCCGGTTCAGGGCGTTGTAATCATCGAGGCTCTTGAAGCGGCCAAAGTCCTCCTTGAGGAATTTCGTGACGGTCAGCTTGGCGTCGAAGGCGTTGAAACGCTCCAGGATGTCGTGGTTCGAGACGATGCCGCCGTTCATCTTCGACTGCGCGTCGTCCGAATAGAGCAGCGCAGCCCTCTCGAAGGTGATCGAATCCTTGCGGATCACCTTCACCAGACTGTCGAGCGTATTGAGCGAACCGCCCAGCTCCTCGGTCGTGTAGACCGGACGCAGCAGGATGTGGCGGAAATGATAGAGCCGGCCGCGCTTGTCCAGAAGCTGGATGATGTGGAAGCCGAACTGCGACTCGACCACCTCGGAAATCTGGCCGGGGCGCATCTTCTCCAGCGCCGCGCCGAATGCGGGGTCGAGCTGTTCGAGCGTCGAGGGGTCCATCTCGCCGCCGCGCATCATCGTGCCGGGGTCCTGCGAATACATGCGGGCGAGGTTTTCGAACTTGGCCTTGCCCGTGATCACGCGTTCGCGCATGTCGATCAGCCGTTCGCGCGTACGCTGCTTGGCGGCGGTCATCGACTTGGGAAACTTGGTGATCTGCGCATAGACATACTGGTCGGCGACGAGCGGCAGGCTGTCCTTCGAGATCGACTTGTAGAAACGCTCCACCTCGCCCGGAATCACCGACACCTTGTCGACCACCTCGGTCTGCATGGAGTTGGCATAGGCCTGCTCCTCGTAACGCTGGCGCATGATCTCGCGGATGTTGAAGATCGGCATGTGGTGCTTGGCTTCGAGCTGGGGGATCGAGCCTTCGGCCTCGACCATCTGCTGCACCTGCTCCTCGACGCGCGCCATGATGTCGGCGTCGTTGACCTTCACCGAGTCGATCTGGGCCTGGTTGTAGAGCAGCTTCTGGGTCATCAGCGCTTCGAGCGCCTCGTTCATCGGGTCGCGGTCGGAAGTGTAACCCTCCTGACGGCGCTGTTCCGTCAGCTGGCGCGCATAGTCGTCCACCTCGGAGTAGAGGATCGACGATCCGCCCACCACGGCCACCACCTTGTCGAGCATCACCTGTCGTTTCTGCGCAAGGGCGCCTGCGAACAACAGGGCGAGCGCCGCGGCCATCATAGCTTTTTTCAACATCTTGGTTTCGTTTATCGTTTTATTTTTATTCGTCTTTCTTCGGTTTCTCGTCGGCGAAAATCTTCACCTCGCCCATCTCCGCGGCCCGGGCGCAAAGCTCCTCCTCGTGCGCGCGGATGATCTCGCCCTTGCGCTGGTTGAACAGGATGCGGCGAATCGTTCCGCGCAGCCGTTCGAGCGGAATCGGCTCGCCCTCGCGCAGCACCGCATCAATCTGGAAATAATAGTGCGCATGGCTGTCGCGCATCTCCTGCACGGCAGCAGTCGCCAGCACCGAATCGTAGCTCTGCGAACGCAGCGTCGGGAGGTAGCTCAAGAACTCCGGGAAATCAATCCACTGGTCGCGGAAATCGTCCACCGTGAAATCGTTCTTCTCGCAGATGTCCCTGAAATCCTGCTGCTGCGCCTCCGACCTGGCCCCCATCAGCGTCTTGAGCTTCGCGGCCTGCCGGTACCCCTCGCCGAAACGGACGATGCGCCCCTTGACGATCGTGCGGTCGAGTTTGAAATCGGCCTTGTGAGCGTTGTAGTAGGCCGCAATCTCGTCGGCGGTGAACACCGTGTCGATCGAACGGTCGACGTAATGCTGGTCCAGCTGGCGGATCAGCAGCGCCTGGCGGTACTCCTCCACCATCTTGTCGATGTCGCCCGCCGAAGAGGAAAAGAGCGTCTCCGCCTCCTGGAGCTTGAGCTGCTTGAGCACCCAGCGGTCGATGTAAACCTTCATAAAGGCCGCGCTGTCGTCGCCCGAAAGCCCCTGCGGGACCACCGACCGCACGTCGCCCAGCCGCAGGTCCTTGCCGCCGGCCCGCGCAATGGTCGTGTCGCCGGCAAAATAACGCGGCAGCTCCCGGCATCCCGCCAGCAGCAGCACACCCGCCGCGACCGCTATTTTCGCTCGCAAATTCATATTCCGAAGGGCAAAGATACGTTTTTTACTTGTAAGTAACGCAGTGCGGAGCCGGATTATTACGCCGCAGACGGATTTTTCTCCGCCTCCTTCATGCGCCGCAGCGTGCGCAGCATCATATAGCCCGACACGGCGGAGAGCGCCAGCGCCGCGATGTAAATCAGCACGTAAAGCGTCCGGCTGCCCACCAGGTCGATCAGCAGCGCATTGCCGTGCCCGGTGGCCAGCGCCAGATAGGCCACGGCGTTGTTCAGCGCATGGAGGATCATCACCGACCACAGCGAATCGGTCGCCAGGTAAACGTAGCCGAGCACCAGGCCGATGACCGTGGCGTTGATCACCTGCACGGGCTGGCCGTGGAGCACGCCGAAGAAAAGCGACGAGACGAGCCATGCGGTCGTCACGCCGAACTTACCGCGCAGCGACCCCAGCACGACGCCGCGGCAGATCAGCTCCTCGAAGATCGGAGCGAAGATCACCAGCGAAAGGATGGTCCAGAATCCGCGGCCCACTTCGAGCGACAGTTCGGGCATCAGCCGCAGCAGCGGTTCGAGCACCACGCCGACGGCGAACATCAGCACGAAGGCCCACAGCAACAGCGCGGGATTCAGCCCCCGGGCCGAGAAACGCGCCCACGGACCGCTGCCGCCGCGCGCGCGGCGGTAGTAGAGGATGCCGGCAAGCGTGATCGACATCGAGCAGAAATAGAGCGCCGCCATCACCTTGCCCAGCGCAGCCGGCTCCAGCGATTTGAAATCAAGCCCGTGCCCGGCGAAAAGCAGGAAGACCATCGCTGCGGTCCCCACGACGATCTGCGCCCCGAAGGCGATACCCAGCATGGCGAACAGGTCGCCCACGGTCGGGAATTTCCGGCGGCCCGGACGCAGCTCCGCCGCCGGGACTGCGGCCGGCTGTCCCGAAGCTGCGGACTCCGCCGCGGAAGCCGGCGATTTTTTTTCTTCCATAGTATCGTATAGCTATCAATTCATTCCGACCGTAAAGATAAGCATTTTTCCGCTACGGTTATGGATTTCCATTTAATTTCACTAAATTTGCCTGCTTATAAACCGAATTCAAACATGGCAAAGGTAATCGCATTGGCCAATCAGAAAGGCGGCGTGGGCAAGACCACGACAGCTATCAATTTAGCGGCTTCGCTGGCCCTGCTGGGCAAGAAAGTCCTGTTGCTGGACGCCGATCCGCAGGCGAACGCCACCTCGGGGCTGGGCTTCGACATCAACCTCGAAGGCATCTACGAGTGCATCGCCGGACAGAAACAGGCCGACGAAGTGCTTCTCCAAAGTCCCGACGTGAAAAACCTCTGGGTGCTGCCCTCGTCGATCGACCTGGTGGCCGCCGACACCGAACTGCCGAAGATGGAAAACGCCCACCACGTGATGAAACGCATCGTCGACTCGGTGCGCGGAAAGTTCGACTACATCTTCATCGACTGCTCGCCGTCGCTGGGCTACACCACGGTCAACATCCTCACGGCCGCCGACACGGTGCTGATCCCCGTGCAGTGCGAATACCTCGCCCTGGAAGGGCTTTCCAAACTGCTCAACACCATCCGCAAGGTCAAGGGCGGACTGAACCCCGGCCTCGACATCGAGGGCTTCCTGCTGACGATGTACATGCGCAACCGCCTGAACAACCAGGTGGTGAGCGAGGTCCGCGAGCACTTCGGCCCCCTGGCCTACGACACAATAATCCAGCGCAATATCCGTTTGGGAGAAGCGCCCTCGCACGGAAAACCCGTGATGCTCTACGACGCCGGGGCCGTCGGCTCGGAAAACTACCTGGCCCTGGCCCGGGAATTTCTGAAACGCAACCGCAAACGCAGCAAATAAACGAATACCGATATGAAACAGAAGGGATTAGGACGCGGACTCGACGCCATTTTCGGCAGCGATCCCGTGGATGCCAAGCTCAAACCGATGAGTCAGATGGCAGAAATCGAAATCGCCGACATCATACCCAACCCCACGCAGCCGCGCACGCAGTTCGACGAGGAGGCTCTGGACGAACTGGCCGACTCGATCCGCCAGCTGGGCGTCATCCAGCCCGTGACGGTGAAAAAGGGCGACGGAGGCAAATACGTCATCATCAGCGGCGAACGCCGCTGGCGGGCCGCGCAGCGGGCCGACCTGAAGACCCTCCCGGCCTATATCCGCGAGGTGGACGACGAGAACCTGCACGCCATGGCCCTCGTGGAGAACATCCAGCGGCAGGACCTCAACGCCATCGAAATCGCGCTGGGCATGCAGCGCCTGATCGACGAGTGCAACCTCACGCAGGACGCCCTGTCGGAGAAGGTGGGCAAGAAGCGTTCGTCGGTGTCGAACTACCTGCGCCTGCTGAAACTCCCCGACGAGGTGCAGCTCGCCCTCAAGGAGGGGCTGATCTCGATGGGACACGCCAAAGCCATCGCCGGGGCGCCCGCCGACCAGCAGCTGCGCGTGCTGAAAAGGTGCATCAAGAAAGGCCTCTCGGTCCGCCAGGTCGAGGAGCTGGTCCGCTCTCTCTCCGAAGCCCCGGGCAAAGAGGCACAGAATGTGGAGGACGAAGAGTATCCCGAAAGCTACCTGAAACTGGTCGAGCAGCTCGAAAAGTTCTTTTCGCAGGAAATTTCGATCAAACGCGCGAAAAACGGCGGCGGCAAAATCGTCATCGGCTTCACGGACGACAGGGACATCGAACAGTTCATCGAACGTTTTGCTAAACGCTCCTAATTAAAATATATGGTGACAATCCGGTTCAGACTCCTGCTCCTGGTCGCAGCCCTTTCGCTGGGACTGCCCGCCGGGGCGCAGCTCCACCGCGGCGCACGCACGGTCGTCCGCGGCGGACTGCTCGAAAAACCGGATTCGCTCAAGGGCCGGCGCGATTCGCTGCGCCTGGCGGGCCTCGTACGGCAGATCGACTCGATCGCCGCCGCCGAATACGCCGCCGACTCGGCGGCCGTCGCGGACCTGCGCTCCGACGACCTGCATTACCTCGACTCGCTGGCCCTGGCGCGCTTCGACGCCGCACAGCGGGGCGTGGACACCACGACCAAACGCAAGGTCTACAAAAAAGGCTGGTTTATGAGCGACTCGATGTCGCTCTCGAAGGTGTGCTGGATTTCGACCGTGGTCCCCGGCTACGGACAGATTTACAACAAACAGTACTGGAAACTGCCGATCCTCTACGGACTGGTGGGAACCGGACTGGGACTGTACATCCACGAAAACAAGACCTACAAGCCGCTCAAGCGCCAGTTCGAATCCTATACCGACGTGAACCTCTCGCGCACGCCCGAGCTGGACGCCCTCCAGTCCAAGATGATCCGCAGCAACACGCGGCGTCAGGTTTACCTGGGGATCACGATCGCCTCGTACATCTACTTCATCGGCGACGCGGCCGTGAGCTACTCGACCAACGACGTGTCGAGCGTCAAGAAGGCCACCACGCTGGCCTGCATCTTCCCCGGAGCGGGACAGATCTACAACAAAAGCTACTGGAAAGTGCCTTTCGTCATCGGCGGATTCGCCTCGATGATCTACTGCATCGACTGGAACAACCGCGGCTACCAACGTTTCAAAAAGGCCTACAATCTGTTGAGCGACTACGACCGCAATCCCGACAAATACCCCGACGGGCCGACCGACGAGTTCCACGGACGCTATTCGGCCTCGTTCATCCGCAACCTGCGCAACAACTACCGGCGCAACCGCGACCTCTGCATCATCCTCTCGGGTGCGCTGTACGTCCTGCAGATCGTCGATGCGCATGTCGACGCCCACCTCAAGGACTACGACATTTCGGACGACCTCTCGATGAACCTCGAACCGCTGGTCGACTACACCTACGTCCCCACCCTCGGGGGTAACCGCCCGGTGTTCGGCTTCAATTTGAGCCTGAAATTTTAGACGATGAAGAAACTCCTTACCATAGCGCTGCTCCTTGCCGTCGCCGCTTCGGCGTCGGCCCTCGACCGCAGCCCCCGCAAGAAGAAACGCGACAAGAAAGCCAAAACCGAAACCGTCGTCCCGGCGCCCGTTCCCGAGGCCGAACCGGTTCCCGTCCCCGAGCCGGAACCCGCCCCGGCCGAAGAACCCGTCGTCAACGACATGACGCTGGGATTCTCCCCCGAACAGACCGACTCGCTGCTGGCCGCATGGCGCGAACGCCAGCGGCAGGACGCGTTCAGCGAATTTTTCAAACAGTACATTCTGGAGGACTCCACCGAGGTGGCCGACAGCACGCCCGACTCGGTCTACTCCCGGCGGCTGCTCGACCTCGCGTCGCCGATCCAGTTCCCCTACAACAGCATCGTAAAGGGCTACATCAACCGCTACACCAACTCGCGCTACGGCACGATCAGCCGCATCCTCGGCATGTCGCAGTACTACTTCCCGATCATCGAGGAGGAGCTGCTCCGCGAAGGCCTTCCCGTCGAGCTGCGCGCGCTGCCGATCATCGAATCGGCGCTCTCCCCCACGGCGGTGTCGCCGATGGGCGCCGTCGGGCTGTGGCAGTTCATGCCCACGACCGGCAAGAGCTACGGACTCGAAATCAACTCGCTGGTCGACGAACGCCGCGACCCCTACCGCGCCACGCAGGCCGCCTGCCGCTACCTGAAAGACCTCTTCGCCATTTATAACGACTGGTCGCTGGCCATCGCCGCCTACAACTGCGGCCCGGGCAACGTCAACAAAGCGATCGCCCGCTCGGGAGGCAAGAACTTCTGGGAGATTTACGACTACCTGCCCCGCGAGACGCGCGGCTACGTGCCGGCCTTCATCGGTGCGTCGTACGCCTACGCCTACCACCGCCAGCACGGCATCGAGCCGACCGAAGCCCCGATTCCCCTTTCGGTGGACACCGTCCGGATCAACAAACTGATGCACCTGGGGCAGATCTCCTCGACGATCGACCTGCCGATCGAGACCCTGCGCCAGCTCAATCCGCAGTACAAACTCGACATCATCCCGGCCACGACCAAGCCCTACACGCTGGTCCTGCCGCAGCGGTATGTCATGCAATACATCGCTCACGAGCCTGAAATCCAAGCCAAAGACTCGATGTACCTCAAGGAGTACATCAACCCGGCCAACATCGACAAGAAACGCCAGGAGCGCAGCGGATCGGTCTACGTGGTCAAAAAGGGCGACACGCTGGGGGCCATCGCCCGCCGTTACCGCGTGACCACGGCGCAGATCATGCGCTGGAACAAGCTCAAGAGCGCCCACAAACTCCGCATCGGACAACGGCTCCGCATCGAAGGCAGGTAATGAACACCGATCACGATACCATCGTCGCCTCTGCAACCGCCGCCGGAGGGGCTATTGCCGTCATCCGCATCAGCGGCGGCGAAGCTTTCGCCGTCTGCGACCGGATATTCCGGGGCCGGCGGCCGCTCGCCGAGGCAGACGGCTACACGGTACATTACGGTACGATAGCCGAGGGCGACCGCGTGATCGACGACGTGCTGGCGGCCGTTTTCCGCGCCCCGCACTCCTACACGGGCGAAAACTCGGTCGAAATCTCGTGCCACGGCTCCTCCTACATCGTCTCGGAAATCCTCCGGCTGCTGATTGCCGCGGGAGGACGCATGGCCCAGCCGGGCGAATTCACCATCCGCGCCTACCTGGCCGGGAAACTCGACCTCTCGCAGGCCGAGGCCGTGGCCGACATGATCGCCTCGTCGTCACGCGCCGCGCACGCGCTGGCCTCGACGCAGATGCGCGGCGGATACTCCGAAGAGCTCGAATCGCTGCGCGAAAAACTGCTGAACCTCACCTCGCTGCTGGAACTGGAACTCGACTTCTCGGAGGAGGATGTGGAGTTCGCCGACCGTACGGCGCTGCGCGCGACGATGCAGCGCATCGCTGCGGAGATCGACCGCCTGCGCAGTTCGTTCGCACTGGGCAACGCCATCCGGGAGGGCGTCGCCGTGGCCATCGCCGGAGCGCCGAACGTCGGCAAATCGACGCTGCTCAACCGACTTCTGAACGAGGAGCGGGCCATGGTCTCGGAGATCGCCGGAACCACGCGCGACGTGATCGAGGAGTGCGCCAACATCGGCGGCGTGCTTTTCCGGTTCCTCGACACGGCCGGCATCCGCCCGACCGACGACCGGCTCGAACAAATGGGCATCCAGCGCACGATGTCGAGCATCGAACGGGCGCGGATCGTCATTCATATGGTCGACGCCTCGACGCTCACGGGTCCGGTTCCCGCCCCGGATTTTCCGCTCCGTCCCGGGCAGAAACTCCTGACCGTCGTCAACAAGACCGACAAGGCTCCGGCCGCATGGCGGCTTCCCGAAGGCGTTGTCGGCATTTCTGCCAAACACGGCGAGGGTATCGACGCCCTGTGCGACGCCCTGCGGGAGTCCGTCGACACCGAAGCGCTCTACCACGGTGATCCGGTCGTCTCGAACAGCCGCCATTACGAAGCGCTTTCGGCGGCCCGCGAAGCACTCGGCCAAGCCCTCGACGGTCTCGCCCACGGCCTTCCGACCGATCTTCTGAGCGAAGAAATCCGCCAGGTCATCACCCACCTCGGCGCCATCACGGGCCGCGGCGCCATCGCCCCCGACGAAATCCTGCAAAACATCTTTTCGAAATTCTGCATCGGCAAGTAACGGCTTGTAAACAGCCATAACCAACCATAACCATTTAGAATAAAGTTGCTGTAGTTGACGTGTGTTGACAATGGTTTACATGTGTGGACAAAAAGGGAAATTAAAATTCATGTAAAATGGCAGAAAATAGGACGAAAATATGGAAGTAAAAAGAATTTGTCAATGGTGCGGAAAACCGTTCATCGCACAGAAAACAACTACCTGTTATTGCAGCCCGCAATGCTCGAAACGAGGTTACAAACACCGCATGATGGAACGGAAGATGGAGTTGCGCCATATGCAGGAGATGCAGGAATTGCGCTCGTCGCTGGAAAAGCAGGAATACTTCACTTTTTCGCAGGCAGCACGTCTGATGGGTGTAAGCCGACAGTACATCTACAAACTGGTAAAGGAAGAGAAACTCCGTGCATCCCGGCTCAGCGGAAAGATGTCGTTGATACGGAAAGCCGACATAGAACTCATGCTCAAAAGCAAACCTTATGAACGGCTGGTAGCAAAAAACGACTTTGACATCACCGAGTATTACACTGCCGAGGAGATTGCACAGAAATATAAGGTCAATGCCAAATGGGTATGGACTTATACACGACAGCACAAGGTTCCGAAAGTGAGAATCCGTCAGTTCAACTATTACAGCAAGAAACATATTGATGCCGCCTTTGCCAAATATGAGGTGGACTCCGACCTGACGGAATGGTACACTCCCGAAGATATTCAGGAAAAATACGGCATGACACGTGTCGCCATCCGTTCTCACGTCTACCGTAACAACATTCCCTCAAAGAAAGAACACGGGCAGATCTACTACTCGAAACTGCATTTCGACCTCTCGAAAAACTCTGCGGAAGAGAGCAAGGCCGAATACTACACCGTCAAAGAGGCAATGGAAAAATTCAAACTCTCCCGTGACTCGGTTTATAATATCCTGCAATTCCATCAGATTCCCCGAGAGAAGAACGGGCGCTTCGTCCGCTTCCTGAAAGTGGATTTTGACCGGGTAATGGGTGTCCGTAAGTGACCCGATTATAGGCTACCGTAAATTATTCCAAAATTAATCGTCACTGAAGGTGGTCTGCATGGTTACATTACAGTGATTTGCCAGCGAATTAATAACAACCATAAAAAATATAACATTATGAACGATTGTAAAACCGTAACATTAAGAACACGTCCTTTGAAAAACAGGATGCTGTCGTTTTATCTGGATTATTATCCTGGGTATAGAGACAAGGAAACAATGAAAGTTATCCGTCATGAATCGCTTGGCATTTATATATATGCCAATCCGAAGAACAAGCGGGAACAGGATTTCAACGAGGTAATGGCCGAGAAGGCTGAAGCCATCCGTTGTCGCAGGTTCGAGTCGGTAGTGAATGAACGGTATGATTTCTTCGACAAGTACAAACTCAAGGCTGATTTCCTAGAGTATTTCCGTAATCAGCTCCGTAAACATGACCCAAAGTGGGAATTTGTCTATCTCCATTTCAGCAACTTCGTGCATGGGAAATGTACTTTTGAGGAGCTCGACATTGATCTCTGCAACAAGTTCCGTGAGTACCTGTTGACGGCCAAGAAACTCAAGCGTAACGGACACATCACACGAAACTCCGCATCGGGATATTGGTCTACATTCAGGGGACTTCTGAAAATCCTCTACCGTAACGGGCTGATCCGCAACAACGTCAACGACTTCCTCGAAAAGATCGAGACCGAGGACGTAGTCAAGGATTATCTTTCAGTGGAAGAACTCTACAAGCTGGCCGAGACACCTTGCAAGAAGCCCGTACTGAAGACGGCATCCCTCTTCTCGTGCATGACCAGCCTGCGCATCAGCGACATCCTCGCCCTCTGCTGGGAGGACATCGTGGACTATTCGGCCGGTGGCAAGTGCGTACACATCATCACCAAGAAGAACCGCTCCGAGGACATTATCCCCATCAGCGAGGAAGCACTGGACCTGATCGGCTACAGCCCTGACAAGCGGGGAATGGTATTCAAGGGGTTACAGCGCTGCTGGACACAGACCTACATGAAAGGGTGGATCCGTTCGGCTGGAATCACCAAGAAGATCACATTCCACTCCTATCGTAGAACATTCGCTACGCTGCAAGCGGCTGCCGGAACGGACATCCGTACCATACAAAGCATGATGGCTCACAAAAGTATAACCACAACCCAAAGGTACATGAAAGTAGTGGACAGCAACAAGCGTGAAGCCAGCAAGAAAATCACCCTGACACGGAAAGACTGACAGGCATTTTAACCACCTGTTTTAGCGGATATAGTTTGATTTTGAGCGAAAAATCGGACTATATCCGTAATTTTTGTGTAAAATCGGGCGATTATAACTCATTATTTATCAGTATCTGGAATAACGCACATAACTTTGGCGTACAGTAATTCCAAATAGTGATAGAAGATGACAAATACAGAACAAATCCGAACTAAGAAAATAAGTTTTATCCTTGCGCTATCCGTTATCATTTTTGCGGCCATAGCCACTTATTTTACCCTTTGCCATGACATCAACATCATGCGCATAACAACTCCTGTAATTCTCGGACTGGCGATGTCCATCATATTGTGTGGAGTCCTGCAGAAATTTTTCTATAATTGGCTGACGAAAAATCCCATCCACTTCTCTTTTGGTGAACAATCCTCTCCTATTATAGAATCAGAGAGCACCACAGAGCCTGTTTGTATTGCTGAAACACCGCCTACCGAACAACTGGCGGATTCTTCTGAACAGGAGTATGCTCCAACTCTACAGCCAAATCAAGAGCCTGTCGTCCCCGATTGTTCCAATGAATCTCATTTGGAAAAGTATGATTCAATTCTGGAAGAACTCAAAGAGAAAGAATTGAAAAGACAAGTAAAGGTTATGGATGCAATTCGGGAATATGTAACCATCAAAACTGCCCCCTATCTCTCCAAAGAGGCTATAGCGACTCTCATTTCCAACATTGAGTACATGGCTTGTGATCAGCCGGAGCTCTACAAACCGATTCGTTCCAATATTGACAATCCGCTACGGTCACCGGGACTTCGTCATCTGGCGTGGAATGTAGGTGAACGATTGAGAGTGCCATTAGCGAAAAGAGCCGTCTTTATCAAAGCATCATTTCCATACGAACTTGAAAACGCGAGTCATGAATATCTCAGGCTTAATTTGCGAGATCAGGTAGTAAGTCAGATTCCAATTGATGTACCTGAAAAGGGAGACTATCGCTTCCATTTGGAAACAGATAACGATGAGTCGTAACAAAAAGCGTATGCAGATGAAATAATTAATCTGGTCTGTATTGTTCTGCAAAGCTTCATTGGGTTGGTTCGCAGCATGTTAAACGATTAAAAAGTTATAATATGAAAACAGACCAACTTACATTCAATGACTTGCCGGCAGTAGTCGGCGAACTTTGCGACCGGATAGCAAGCATGGAAAATCTGCTGACAGAAAAACTGTCCAAGCAGCATGAAGTAAAAGAAAACACGCACGTTCCCATGACCGTGCAGGAAGCTTGCGCCTATCTCAAAATGCCGTTATCGACCTTTTATTACAAGGTCAAAAAAGATGATATTCCAGTCATCAAGCAAGGGAAACATCTATACATTTACCGGGATGAACTGGACAAATGGCTGGAATCCTCCCGAAAGAATCCGGCTCCGCAAACTTTTGAGGAAGAGAACGAAGCCATGCTTGCTTCCCATCGCCGTAAACCTAACCTTAAAAACTGGTAATGATGGAGAAGACGGACGAAACGATACCTTCACGTGAGGAACTGGCAGTTTTTATAGAGGAAGCAGCCGTGAGCGTCACGAATAATTATGAAGAGGCACCGGCGGTGTTGATGGTGGATGATGCTGTTATAGGCACGTTGGGGAATTTCAGCGCTTCCATCGGGAAAGCCAAAAGCAAGAAGACTTTCAACGTTTCGGCCATTGCCGCATCAGCATTGAGTGGCCGCACTGTTCTTCGTTACCGTTCCATGTTCCCCGAGAACAAGAGGAAGATTCTGTATATCGACACGGAGCAGGGGCGTCATCATTGTCAACAGGTACTGAAGCGCATCCTGCGTTTGGCTGAAATGCCGGATGACAAGGTGCCGGAAAATCTGATTATGCTGTCTTTGCGCAAGTTTGCACCAAGAGTGCGTCTGTTGATAGTCGAAGAAGCTATCGGCACCACACCTGATTTGGGTCTGGTCATTATAGATGGCATCCGTGATTTCCTTTACGACATCAATTCATCCAGTGAATCTACCGAAGTTATCTCGAAATTCATGCAATGGACGGACGACAAACAAATCCATATCCATACTGTCCTGCATCAGAACAAGAATGATGAACATGCGCGTGGTCACATCGGCACGGAACTCAACAACAAGGCGGAAACCATACTGCAGGTAGAAGTGGACAAAGATGACAAAGCCATAAGCGTGGTCGAGGCCGTTCACATCCGGGACCGGGACTTTGAACCTTTCGCTTTCCGCATAAACGAAGACGTCCTGCCCGAACTGGTAGAACCATATCTGTCCAAAGAGAAGAAGAGCGGGCGACCAACCAAAGAACCGTTCGATCCGCAGAGGGAGATTCCTGAGCCTGTACATCGTGCTGCAGTGGATGCCGCTTTTGCCAATGGCAATATCGGCAGCTATGATGACTACCTGGAACGTCTGAAGGAAGCTTACGGATTGCACAATGTAAAGCTCGGCTACAACAAGGCGGTCAAAGTAGCCACCTTTCTTGGCAACAAGCAGATGGTCATAAAGGAGGGGAAAAATTATATTCTCAATCCAGAATACCATTACTGAGTACAACTTTACTTTATTGCAGGGGCGTATATATTAGAATTTGGTTTAGGGGAAACTATAAAATTATAAAATGGGACAATGTCGACATAATGCCCATCAATTGCATTTGGATAAAATCGAGGTGAGCCATATTGCCCATATACAACGCGACCATATTTCTCTAAATATGTAATTAATATATTCAGTTCTTCTATCGTGCAGTTTATAAAAACATCAATATCCTTACCACCATTTCCATATAGGATATAGTCGCGAATATACCCACCACATACATAAAAATTTTTTATGTCTTGATAATCAAATAAAATATTCCATATTGGGTGCTTATATAAAAATTGGAGACTAGTAATTTTATTCATCTTTTTATTAATATTATATTAATTCCTTTTAATGTAATTACTAAACTATATAATCATTGTATTGTACTTCACTAAACCATGGGGCATACTTGTACTCTTTGATTGGAGCGTATTGTATATCTGCAAATTCTTCATTCATAATGATATGTTTTAATATAACCATTTTAATACTATTCATTGTTTAAGATCAGTATCAATGGGATTCTCTTTATATCAATTTATATTCATGTATTTCGTTTTCCGCATCAACTTGAATGTAGTTAACTGGAATATGATACTTTTTACGAAGAGCATTCAAATAATTCCGTGCATCGTCAGTAAGTACAATACTGCCTACGATATAGTAATTACGGACCTTGATGTCGGTACGGTATAGACCGTATTCAAGTAGTTGTGAGAGTGCTTCACGAATGCATAGTCGAATGTCTAATGCTGTCTTGATTTCATAAAGATCATATTCATCACCATGCTTTGTGACGATATCGATTTCAGTTCCAATAGAAGTAGAATTTTCTGTACCCACATTTCCGTTCCCATATTCTTTTACAAGATAATCGTAAAGAACTTTTTGGATAACTGGATGACGTTTTGAAATATGAGAACGATGAGAAGAACCATTTGGGACATCTATTTCAGTTCCTTCTGTTCGGTAACCAGGCTGAAAGACGAAATGATCTTCAGGTTTGAAAATTGTCTTAAGGTTATAAAGTGATGTATAATAGCTTGTCTTAACATTGGGTTCTTTTCTGTCAACAGGTTTCAGAATATCATATTTTCGGAGATTTTCAGGTCTATATCGGAGATTAAAGGCAAATCCAGTAGGTATTTTTTCTATGTAGTCTTTGAGCTGTTCTTGCATTTCTGCATACCACCCTTTTTTCTTGTACTCACTAAGAATAGTCTTTGCCTCTTTATTGAAAACTGGTTCTACATCAAGAATCTCCCCTACCCAGTAACGCTGTCTTGTATGAGTCCTTATTCTTGCTTTTACCAATTCGTCCGGAAGGACATGTCCAACCATTTGTGTTCCAACAAATACGTGCTATTTTTTTTAGTCTTACATTGATTCCAAGTTTTTTGAATTCCTCAGCATAATCAAGTTCCTCAGCATAATCAAACTCATCATTATATACTCTCCTTGCAACCTGGAGGAGGGGAAGAAATGCTGTATTATCTTCATTACAAATCCACCATCCACTGATAAAGGAATTGTTTAGTGATGCACTATATTTTATCGCTTCAAGAATAATCTTTTTAGTCAAATGTATCATACGTAGTAGAAATAAATCGAAACAAAAATACGGAAAAGATTTGAACACACAGAAAATACAACTTTATATTACAAATCGGCACAAAAGATGTTTGATCAATCCATCAAAATATCTTCACTTTCATCTATCCCAGATAATTCTGTTACTGTGAAGCTATCCGTCAGTTAGAATGTTACCAAAAGTTAATTTTAAACAAATTACCGGCACTAATTCAATATAGTACCGGTAATTTGCATATTGTTTTTTCTGTCATACGCTTTTATTTCAGGCTTATTCTTTCCTCAGGCTGCCATTCGGCGTTAGAGACAATAACCTGATATTGCTCCTTAGTCAGAACCGAATTAGAATCGTCCGAACATTCGTATTCCCACGGCAGTTCGTAGACGGCACCTTCTTCCTGATAACCCATATAATTGTGATATGAGTCGGGAACCAACCGTACATAATCCTCTTCCCTCAGAATCCTCAAGAGTTTCTCGGCGTCAAATATCAGCAGCGGTGCCCCAGCCTTATACAAAGCTGTGGCCACTTCGATAGCCAATCCGGCATTGGCAGAATAACTGTTGGAAACAACAATTTTCCATCCATGTTGCCGGTCGTTTGAGGCAAAGATATTCAAACGTGAAAGTCCCAGTTCTCCGTAATGGTCAGTTGCGAAGCGCATGAAATCCTCCGGACTGTCAATGTCGTACATTTCCGTCACATCCACGAACTTCTTCCGCTTGTAATAGACCACATCACGCAGTTCTTCTGTGGCATTCAAAGTGTGTTTGAATTAGGAATCATTGTTCACTATCCAAACAAATCCTCCAATGTTATCTCACTTTGTACAACTCCCGAATGTGAGTTCTGACGGACCCCGTAGGTAGTGACCATCGTAAGATGTACAGCCTTGCGTGTTTTTGTAGTCTCGATAAACACACTCTTTTTGTTACGCAGCTCGCGTTCGTAATCAGCATCAATAGTGAACTCAGACATAGAGTATTTCATCTCGCAGACATTTATTACATGGTCATTACGGTCTATCAGCAAATCTATTTGTGCTCCGTTGCCATTTTCATCTGCCTCTTTTCGCCATGAGTAGATGTTACTCAATACTCCTGAAATACCCAGACCAGCCTTGATTTGCTGTATGTGAGCCATACACAGGCGTTCAAAAGCCAAACCGCTCCACGCCCGATGCGTTGCAGAATCTATAGATACAGACCAGAAATGCTCGTCATTATTCTTGTTTTGCTGGATAAACTTGAAATAAAAGAGCGTATAGTTATCGACTAATTGATAGATTGCCTGTTTTGTCTTTTTGCCATAGCCACTGTATTTTCGTATGAATCCGCAGTACTCCAACTCATCAAGCACCTTACTCAATGTCCCGTTGCTCGGCTTGTCAATTGCGGTCATAATCTCCTCGCGAGTCATACCAACCTTTTTACGGCCAAGAGCGGTTACGACATCTATATATTGCTCTGGTGACTTAAACAATGATGCATAGAGCAGATTAAACTCATTTGATAATTTACCATTCTTGGCAAAGAAAATCTTATCAATGTTTTGAGCAAGACTGAGCCCCTTTTCAAGCATACTCCAATAAAAAGGTATGCCTCCCAACACCATATAACATTCGGCAATTTGATAACGGTTCATTTCAAGCCCCCTGTTTTGAGCAAACATTTCACACTCACGCAAAGTAAACGGCTGAAGGGCTATACGTTGAGTCACACGATTGTGCAATCCACCATGATCATTAATCACTTTGTTGATAATCCACGATGTAGCAGAACCGCAAATAATCAGAACAATATCCTTTCTGGCCGATGCCCATCCATTCCAGAAATGTTCAAAAGCAGAAATGAAATTTGAACGAGGTGTATCCATCCATGGAAGCTCGTCCAGGAAGATTATCTTTTTCTCATCTGTCGAATTCTTCAGGAAATGAGATAACAGACTGAATGCCTCCAACCACGATTGCGGTATTGGGCAATCATCGTATCCGGCATCACGAAGTGAAATGGCAAAACTGAACAGCTGGTCTTTTGTCTTGGCATTTGCCAGGCCAGTATGCTGGAATGTGAACTTATAGCCAAATGTTTCACGAATCAGATAGGTCTTGCCTACTCGTCTACGACCATAGACTGCTATCAACTCCGAGTACTCCGACTGTGCTGCCGAAAGCAATATTTTCTGCTCTTCTTTTCTTCCTATTATCATAACTATAGAATTTTGCCTTTACAAATATAGAACAAATTAATCACATAATCAGCCAAATCTCATAGAATTCTAGAGATTTGGCTGATTATAACTGAATTTTGAAGCAAAAAAACAACGCATTCGGATATAATTTACGTGTTGTTTTTCTGTCATACGCTTTTATTTCAGGTTCATTCTTTCTTCCGGCTGCCATTCTGCATTAGAGACAATCGCCTGATATTGCTCCTTGGTCAGCACCGAATTAGCATCGTCCGAGCACTCGTATTCCCACGGCAGTTCGTAGACGGAACCTTCTTCCTGATAACCCATATAATTGTGATATGAGTCGGGAACCAACCGTACATAATCCTCTTCGAGCAGGATCCTTAAGAGCTTCTCTGCATCATATATCAGCAGCGGTGCCCCGGCCTTATACAAGGCTGTCGCTACTTCAATTGCCAGTCCGGCATTGGCAGAATAACTGTTGGAAACAACAATTTTCCACCCCTGTTGCCGGTCGGGTGAGGCAAAGATATTTAGACGTGAAAGGCCCAGTTCACCATAGTGGTCAGTTGCGAACCGCATGAAATCCTCCGGACTGTCAATGTCATACATTTCCATCACATCCACGAACTTCTTCTGCTTGTAATAGACCACATCACGCAGTTCTTCAGGAACATCCTGCGGATCTGTATATATGCGTTCCCTGAATCCCCGCTTCCGGTGATAAGCCTCATACACCTCGTTGGCAATGCGGTAATATGTGCAATACTTTCGTATGGTCATGGTTTCAAAAAGAGGGGCAGAATGCCCGTACACCGAGTCCTCCAATGCCTTGATGGCCGTTTCCCGATCTTCCACCTCAATTTTGAAATTCGGCACTATGCGATTAAAATCCTTCTGTGCAATCCGTCCTGTACGCTGTTGGTACGGAAGGTTATGCGCCACGTAATCGTTGAACCTGTCGGGATTTGCGACAATGACATCAATTATCCGTTCCAGATAGTCGAAGAGGCGGGTTAGATTCTCCCTGCACCACGTATCATCTGGCCCTGCATCCGTACACTTAGGGCAATTCGTAATGATAAAACGGGTATGCTTCCGGTCCGTAACACGGATTGACCGGGAGTCCCCATATCTGCTTGAAGCGACATGGAACCACCGGGTCTCCATCGGATTGGATGCAAGCCAATCTGCAAGAAACGCTTCCCGACTGTCATATTCCCCCGAAGCGACCAATTCCTCGGCATCCCCCCACTCTTCCGGCGCAGGCCGTGGCACTTCGATATAGAATCCCCGGTACTCATCGTCACCCATTACGGCCAGCTGCTCGAACCGATGTTGAATCTCAACCAGCCGTTCAAGCATATCGCCACCAACGACAATCTCCCATTGGCGGCTTTCGCCCAACGCCTCCAAATGCGAGGCATTCAGCCCGACCTCCTTCGCCAAATCGGCAAAGAACTTTCTATCTATAATCTTTCTTTCGTTCATTTCTGTATATCCATTAAATTTCAATAAATCTGGCCGGATCAAATCCGTTCATCAGGTGTTCATCTTCAAAAACATATCCCATCTGGTTACAGGCAATTCATTATTTTTCAAGTATCTGCTGTTTTCCTGGAACTCCATGTGCAGATCACTCATGTATTGTATCTTCATCTTACAGTTCTCCTTTCTTTGAATGCTCAATCTGTTTCCCTATGATTGCCTTCACCTGCGCAAATGAAACCGGAGTGAAATCGTTGTTGTCCACTCCGACATCATATTGTGTCGGAAGAAGCATACTTAGCCGAGAAGCATCCTTTCCGGTATTGTTCCTTCGGGTATGCACGTGTCCGAAAAGCTGCCAGGTGTCATCGTATGAGCCGCCATAGCAAAGGAACGGACAGTGATTCAGATAAATCTTCTGTTTATCCACCTCGATATACATCTGCATCGTTATCTGCTCGAAGTATTTCGTGTAATTCTGCCTCAGGTTCTTGATGTCGTGGTTACCGGAAATAAGGTATATTTTCCCGTTCAGCCTGTTCAGTACGTTTACCCATTCGGCAGAACCACCCAGACAGAAATCACCCAGGTGGAACACGATATCCTCCGGACCGACCACTCGATTCCAGTTGGCAATAATCGTTTCATTCATGTGCGATACATCCTTGAAAGGCCTGTTGCAGAACCTGATGATATTGGTGTGGTTGAAGTGGGTGTCGGATGTAAAGAACACCCTGCTACCGTCAAATTTATAATTCATAATCTTTTCATTCATGCGCATCACTGCGCGGTTAATAATACGTTTCAATTCAGCCCGTGGACGGAATTGACCGAGAATAGCACATCGTGCGAACGTCACCAACAGGCATCAAACAAAAACCGTCGAAAAGTTTGGTAAGGACTCTCCGACGGTTTTCATTTATCGTTTCAGCGGGATACCAGCATCATCGTATCCCCGATGTTCTATCAAACGTTCGTCGGAAAATGTCTCCAAAAGTATAGAATGCTCCAATGCTCGATGTATGGACACATGACAATCTCTCAAGGCATTTTATGCCTCGATCCGATACGGTGTTCCAGTTGTTCATTCTTCTTTGCAACATTGTAAGCTTTATGTTTTTATTCAATTGGCGGTGCAAAATTATAGATTTTATTGAGGACCAGCAAATTTCTTTAGAGAAAAGCTGATATGAAGCAAACTGCTGACCCAAAAGTGCAAATGCAAACGTATATTCTGAAGATTGTAAACTTAAACATGTCAAGTAAAAAAAATATTAATTTTAGAAGCTTTTTTGCAAGCTTCACAAAAGATTCCTTATCACCTTGATATTTATATAACTTTTATAAAGTTGGATTCACAGACTCCACTTTCGCTTCTCGCAGCAACAAAGCTACAGCCAAACATCGAGATATATAAGGTAAGGTGCATTTGTTCGAATGCTTATTTTTCTTCCACGGAATTAGGCTAAATTAGAATCAATCTATTCCTAATAGATATTATTGCTACCATTAGTCCCGACTTGGAGACAAATCTTAACGAATCGTACCAAGCCAGGACTATTTTTCTATTTTACAATACGTACTTTACTGAAGATTTATTAATAATGATTATCATTTATGATATGATTAAATCTTCTTATTATCCATCGTCATATATTCCATTACGAATTCTCAATTTCGTCAAAGTGAACAAAAAATTTCAGCTTTTCATCAACATTAAGATTAAAATAGGAATATAGCTCTGGAACAATAGGAACAAATATCTTATCCTTGGTTAGTATTGTAGCCGAACGTATACTTTTACCTCCAGTAGTATCTGGAATTTTACGCGTTAGTTCTAGATCATAATAAAGAGTATTCTTTCCCAACACATCTGTAAATATATAAATTAGACGATGCATACTCCAAAGTATTCTTGTCGTATGTGGATTAGAAAAAAATATTCTTTTCTGATTTACCATTTTATCCGTCAATGCCATAAACATCTTGTTATTCTGTAAAACCGGTGTTTCAATATCAGTCTTAAGAATCCGAAGTTTTGTTTCTACATCCAAACACAAGATTGATGGCATTGGCATTATATCTTGATTATTTATATTTTTAATAGCATCTGTTGATGTATTTAATGCATTATTATTAATATTTGTGATAACCTCTGACACATCACCAACTTGTGATTGGTTGATTGTTTGCTGATGTTTGTTTCTTTCCGCCTTGGCGAATCTAACAAATTCCTCTGGTGTAATTTCGTTTGCTCTTAACTTTCCAATCATCTCATCCATTGAGCCAGTCATCTCGTAAGGAATAATATATTCATCTTTAGTATTATGAATAACACGAGATATATAATCCGTACGTTCTTTTATTCCTTGCGGTATAAAAGATGAAAACTGTTGATATAATATTACCCTTACAAAATCTTTTGCTAGCGGAGTAAACAAACGATAGTTATCACTTCTAACTGACATAAGTCTCAGTATATCACTATTATTGGGGGATATATATATATGAAAACTACCTTTGCTAAAATCATGAGTAACAAATACATTAAGCATATGTGAAATTTCAGCAAACTGTATATCAAAATCCTTAACATAGTAATCTTCTTCAATAATACTTCGCAATTCATTAATAATAAAGAATTGATCTACTGTTAAATCCTTATTTTCGTACTCTTTGATTACTTGGATGTTATTGGGTATTGATTTTACACCCCTCCGCTCCAAGTAAGTTCTCTGTATTCTTTTTCTATAGGTGCTATCTGATATAGTTAAAACCTTATCTGTTGAATTTTTGAATTTTGCCAACACAGTAGAATCCACTCCATCAGCATACCTAAATTCTGATGCATTTTGATTTGTTATATCACCAAGTTTAATATATTTATCTTCATTTGCATACTTTATATTGATAAGTGTAGCTTGCTCCATATTAAAATGGGAATATAAGTATTGCATATAATTACGATAGTTATCACAAATTGGATCTACAGAAATAATGGTGGTCCATGAACGCTCTACTGATTGAATTATTGAAGAGACAAGAGCTGCAGATTCGCGATTTACAGCTTCACGGCCTGCAGTAGGAATTAGATTATCCAGATTTGCAACTCCTCCAAATTCGTAAATTGATACAACATTAATACCAGCAAGACCAAAACCATTTCTAAGACCTAAAATACCTTTATCTCGTGTATTAAGATACAAATAGCCTTTAAGTGGATTATTTTGTATTGTTATATCATATACTAAAATATCAACTTGCATAGGAAATTGATTGCCATACCCTACATCCAACTTATAAGATATTTGAGAATCTACCACTTCCTTTGCCGATATTCTCTTAACAAAACTTATTTTCTTTTGAGGAAACTCTTGTTCATTAATAGTTATAGGTATTTCTATATACTCTATATATTGACGAAGGTAATTAATTGCACTCAAAACATCAATTGAACCTGGCCGCTCAAGAGTTACCGTTACGCAAGTACCATAAGGGATCAATGTATCCTGTATAGGGCTTATAGGTATAGAATTTTTAATATTAATATTTTCTCTTTGAGCTTCTGATTTATAAGCAATGTCTTCTCCATATCTGCGTGTTAGAATATCAAGTTTTGTACAAACTCCAAAATTTGCTAAAGCTCCAATGCCGAAATGACCAACTACACCTGCAGCTATAGATTGTGGATTATTCTTTCCACTATTACCTGCTTTCCAATAGTTATTAGCCAATATTTCCTTGTTCATACCAATCCCATTATCCTCAATAACGACTTGGTCATTAGTAATTTTTATTTTAATATATGGCACAAAATCGTTATCAACCAATTTCCTCTCTAGAATTGCATCATATGCATTCTGAACATTTTCTCTCAACATAGCCAAAGGAGAATCATATAAATCATTGCCAAGTAATCTAATCATTTGCTTAGCATCAAACTCCATAGAAACATACATCGTATCACTCATATTCATTACATTTTTAATGTAGAAAGAAGATAATTTACATTTGAGTCATTTAACTTTTTAATATCATCATCATTGATAACCTCTCGGATATAATCAGGATTCTTTGTCTCAATTGCAGCTGTTATTTTCAAGACGGCATCTTCAACAGCTGTAATTTTTCGTATATTCTTAAATATATAGTTATAGTCTTTTACCTCTTTTAAGTACGACTTAAAGATCAATGAAAAATCTTCACCTGTACTCTGTTGTAATAATTTAACATTCTCACACGCTTGATAAAAATCTTTGTTTATCCTACATTTTCTATCTATATTTAATAACATATCATTATTTGAAAGTTCTCTAAGTTTAACAACATAATGTATTTTATTGGTAGAATTGGAAAGAGGTTTCATACGCCATTGAGGGATTTTATTATTAGGATTAGGATTAAAATCTTCACGTATACTTATATCAATAGCAGCATATCCATTCCCTTTTTCTATTTCTATTATATTATATTGTCTATGAGAATTTGGTGGAAGAACTTTAGGCCCTCCAAATAATGTTCCCGAACTAATTAATAATAATTTTTGTGCTATCTCATCCCGTTGTAAAAGCAAATCGGAATATTCTTCTGCAACTTGTGTATAATGTTGATGCCCATATAATCCTATTTGGATATTACAACTAAGCAAATTAGTCAAAAATGAGCGATCTATATAATTTGTTTCCAAAGGACTGCCATAAAAATGATGATGCCATACAGCAATATTTAAGAATCCTGCATTATAGCAATCTGTTAAATCTTTGCACACAGAATTTAAGGCCTCTTCAGTTATACTTCCTGTATCGCAAAGATGGTCTAAATGATGACAACTGTTGAAGCAAGAGAAGCATATATCAAAATCGTCGTGTATAACAACATATGCAGTTTCTTCAGGATTATTGGGATATGATCTAATTCCATCATAGAATTTATTATAAAATTCTATAAATAGATCAAACCGATTATTATAGATTGTACGATTTATAACTTCATAAAATTTATGTTCCTTCCAATTCCACCGAATGTCTGCCGCTCCTGAAAAAAATGAATTCAAGCATGAGTCATAATCTCTAGTAGACGGTATCATACTTGCCTTAGTTACATTTCTGTTAACATCATGGTTTCCAGGAACTATAATAAGTTTCTTTCTATCACCATTTAGAAAAAAATCACAAATTTCAGATAGAAATAAAGAAACATTATCATATTGTTGGCGAATTTCATCATCATTGTAAGCACCTTGAATAAGATCCCCACTTACAACCACAAAAGAAGGTGGCAAAAGTCCTTCTTGATTAGTATAACACTCGTAATCTCTTCTCATAGATTGGAATAGAGGACCATATTCAACATCTTGTCCTTTGTGTATATCCGATATGTGTAGTATACTATATTTCATGTGAAAAAATTTTCATTTATTACACTATTTAGAAATGCAAGTACGACTATAATTTATTGTTAATTATTTATTAAGTATTCTTTTGTCACTGCCTTAAAAAATTCTCTTTTCTGTTTCAAATCTATAAAATATATATTACTTAGTAAAGATAAATTAAATTCATTTCTTGTATAATTTCAACCGAATATTCCTCACTCCAATAATTTCTAAAAACGGAGGCCACCCATGCGGGAGTAGTCTTCGATTCCGACAAGATAGTCAAAGGATGAAAGATGGCGAACAGGACGCTTCTCTTCTTTCGCCAGAATCTGTTCACTGCGATTGATCAATGTGCGGCCCCATCTGTCTGGGAGGGCATCAGAAAAACATCCGAAAATATCCTTGCCTGGAGCTGTATATTGCTGCCCTGGATAGTTATTCAAGTCATCACTAAGAAACAAATTACCATAGTCCCTTAGCCAGTCATCACTATAGCAGAATCCATAACTGTCCGAGCCACGAAGTGATTCATAGCTCAGCTCTCCAATCAGCCTTGGTGCTTTCAGCCAATCAAAATCAGCAAACACATATAGTCGTTTCATGGTTTATTCTTTTTTAGAGGCTCTCTCTCGCTTTTTCAAACTTAAATCCTGTAAAGCCTTTCCCATTGCATCTTCTTTGGCAAGAAGAAGTATATCATCATCCAATTGAAGCGCATATAGAACTCTGAGATAAATACCGATAGCTACTGTCGGTGCCCCCTTTTCAATCCGGCCAACCGTAAGCGGCGAGCAGGTTGCACGTTCGGCAACCTGAGCCATGCTGAGATTCCTGCGCAGTCTAGCCAGTTTGATTTGCTCACCCACTATCTGCATCTTCTGCTCCAGTTTTTTTGGCAACTTGGTGCCCATTGTATTCTTCGCCATATTCAACATATCATATAATATGTAAATGTACTACTTTTAACCTATTTAATGATGATGTTATAGGTAAAATTTTTAGGAATAGAAGATATGGTATTTAAGTGGTTCTACATTTTTTCAAGCGAATAAATCGAATTCGTCACACTTTTTCCAACGAATCAGACTCATGTTATACACTTTTCCATCAAAATTGAGGCTTAAGAACTACACTTTTCTATGAAATCATCAACTTTACTTTATCCCCGTATTCATATATACGTTCATTAAAGTAAAGTCAAAATAAGGGAAGAAAAGAGATGGCTGCGCCATGGCTAAATGGTTCCAGACATTTTTTCTTTTGGCTGCAAAATTATATATGCTCCTGGTGCTATTAAGGCCGAGCAAAATACCTCTTCAACCAGACGCAATATCCCCACAATTGGAACCCGAAAATATTTGTGAATACATCCTCGATTTTACAGCCCGTTTTGGCGAAATAAACCCCGACATGCCCTATCTTTGCAGACGAGAGCAGTCGGGGCTCAAAAGGACTGTTTTTGCCTTTTTCCCTCTGTTCGGAGGGAGTCGATGAAAAAAAACGTTAAATCTTCGATTTTTCGCAAAAAAACAAGTAAATTTTTGAGTAGTCTACCTTTTAAGATGTAAACTATTGATAATCAACAAGAATACGATGATGCATCGGAAAACAAATGAGACAACACCTTGACAAAATACTTCGGCCATTTTCTTTTTAATACATATCTACCAACAATATCCACTGTTTTCAGGGAAATAGCATCGTGATATCCGTTTCAAATCAAGATTCGGATTTTGTCGAGTCATTAAATTCTTGTAATTTTCGTAAAATTTACGGACTAATCTCACAAAGCAATATGAAGAAAGACTTTGGATCGAAGAGTTGGCTCTACCCGATGCCCGTACTGATTGTGGCAGCCTACGACGAACAAGGCGTGCCCAATGTCATGAATGCCGCCTGGGATGGCATGTTTACCGATGAGACAATCGGGATCTGTCTCTCCGCCGGGCATAAAACCACGAAAAATATCCTTGCAACACGTGCCTTCACCGTCAGCATGGCCACGGTCGATCAAGTGGCTGCCTGCGACTATGCGGGTATCGTCTCCGGGAATAAAGTCCCCGACAAATTCGCCCGGGCGGGATTTCATGCCACTCCTTCGGCGCACGTCAATGCCCCGATGATCGACGAACTGCCCATGACGCTCGAGTGCGAACTACTCTCCTATGATCCCGCAAGCTGCCATCTGACAGGACGTATCGTCAATATCTCAGCCGACGAAAGCATTCTGACCGACGGCCAAATCGACCTGCGTAAGTTGCGCCCGATCAGCTACGACCCCATTCATCTCGAATATATCGAATTAGGGACTACGGTTGACAAGGCCTTCTCCTGCGGCAAAAAACTAAAATAGCAAGACCTACCGCTATTCAGAATGTACGACCCTCGGGAAAACCGGATTATCATCGACGGAGAGGACAAAACCGACTCCGTCGAACGCTGTTGGTACACCTCAAGGCCCAACCGCTGCCAGGTCGTTTTCTGTAATTTCCCGAAGACCTACTCCTATGTCCCGAGCAAAGTGTTGTGGCTGAAGGATCCCGTGGTCTTCGATCCGCAGCATTGCCATCTGCTCCACAAAGGCCGCCGGATAGAGCCGCTCTCCTACATCGCCGCCTTCCAACAAGGTGCGCGGCGATTCTGGTATGTGGAATACGCCAACGGCACCGGAGCCCACTACAAGGGATCGGAGGTTGAACTTGTTCGGTCGTGCCTGGAGGAACCACCCGCACAGGATCGCTTTGCCTATCTGCGCGACGTAGCGGAGCTCAACCCTCTGGAGACCGACGACGGGCAGAAACTGCTGCTGATGCAGTATCAGAAGATCGACTTCGTCTCCGACCGTTCGGCGGCGGCCCTCTACCTGAATCCCGGCAAGGACTCGCCACGGCAATTCCCGACGCCGCCGCTCATCTACCCCTTCGGGTGCAACGCCAGCCAGCAGAGAGCCATCCAGGCAGCCTTCGGGAATCAGATCAGCATCATCCAGGGCCCTCCGGGAACCGGCAAGACGCAGACGATCCTCAACATCGTGGCCAATCTTGTGGTGCAGGAGAAGACCGTGCTGGTCGTCTCGAACAACAACTCGGCCATCGAAAATGTGGTCGAGAAGCTGGAGAAGCAGGGGCTGGGATTTCTCACCGCCCTGCTGGGCAGCCTTGAGCGAAAGACGGCCTTCGTCGAAACACAGGCTATCGAGAAGGCCATCCCGGCCGAGATCGACTCGTGGTATTCGGCCGAAACAGACTCTCCGGAATTCCTCCGCACCATCCAGTCCGAAGCCGAAGCGTTGCAAACGATTTTCGAACGGCAGGAGCGGCTGGCTCGTGCTCGACAGGAGTTGTCGGGGCTGCAAACCGAACAGCTCCATTTCGAGCAGGAGACAACGATTGATCCCACCATCACGCTTCGTCGACAGATGCCGTCAGCTCGGCTGCTGATGCTGTGGAACGAATTGCAGGCCGCAGTCGAATGGCAACCGAACGGACTCTTTGACCGATGGCGGGAAGCGGTCCGATGGTTTCTGCTCAAACGCCGGATCCGCCGCCTCTTCGACGGATTTTCCCGCCATCCGGAGCGGCAGGATCTCCAACGGCTGATCCCCCTCCTCCAGCGCAGTTACTACCAGGTTCGGCAAGAGGAACTCTCGGCGGAGATCGACCGAATTGAAAAGCAACTCGCCACGTCGGATGCTCCGGCGATGGTAGCCCGGCTGAGCGACGACTCGATGCGTTATCTGCGCAGCCGACTGGCCGCCCGCTATGGCAAGGGACACAAACGACCGATTTTCCAGCACATCACCCCCGAGCTGCTCAAGGAGTACCCCGTCGTGTTGAGCACGACCTTCTCTTCGCGGTCGAATTTCCGGGCGGAGACGCTCTTCGACTACGTGATCATGGACGAAGCCTCGCAGGTGTCGTCCGAAACAGGGGCATTGGCGTTGATGTGCGCCCGCAATGCGGTGATTGTCGGCGATTCGATGCAGCTGCCCAATGTCATCACCGATGCCGACCGGCTCCGCATGCAGGCCATCGCCGCCAAACACGCGATCGATCCCCGCTACGACTGCGCCGCGCTGAGTTTTCTAGAGTCCGTCTGTCGGGTCTTTCCCGAAGCGCCTCAGACGCTGTTGCGCGAACACTACCGCTGCCATCCGAAGATCATCAACTTCTGCAACCAGCGCTTCTACGGCGGGCGCCTGTTGATCATGACCGAGGATCACGGCGAGCCCGACGTCATCACGGCGTGGCGAACCGCCCCGGGGCATCACGCGCGGGGAGCGTTCAATCCCCGCGAGATCGAGACGATCCGGCGCGAGATGCTGCCATCACTCCCCTGCGAGCCGGCCGAAATCGGCATTATCTCCCCCTACAACGAGCAGGTCAATGCGCTCCACCGCGAGCTGGGCGGAGGCATTGACGTGGCTACGGTACACAAGTTCCAGGGACGGGAGAAGGAGGCCATCATCCTGTCGACCGTCGACGATCAGATTACCGCCTTCACGGATGATCCCAATCTGCTGAACGTTGCCGTATCGCGGGCCAAGCGGCAATTCACGCTCGTCACCTCGAGCAACGAGCAGCCCGACAGCCGCAACATCGCCGACCTGCTGGCCTACATCGACTACAACGGCGGCAAGATCACGGAGAGCGCCATCCATTCGGTTTTCGACCTGCTCTACGAACCCTACGCCGAGGCGCGGCGGGAGTTCCTCAAACGGCATCGGCGGATCTCGGAGTTCGACTCCGAGAATCTGACCTATGCCCTGTTGGAGCGGGTGTTGGAGGCCGACCCGGCATTCCGGCATCTGGGCGTCCTCTGCCACCAACCGCTGCGACAACTGATCCGCGACTGGACGATTCTCGACGACGAGGAACGCCGTTATGCCTTGAACGGTGCCACACACCTCGACTTCCTGATCTACAACCGCGTAAGCAAGCGGCCCGTCCTGGCTATCGAGACCGACGGCTACCAGTTCCACAAACAAGGAACCCGCCAATCCGAACGCGACCGGATGAAGGATCGCATCCTCGACCGCTACAGCCTACCGCTGCTGCGCCTCTCGACCACGGGCACCGACGAGGAGGCCAAGATCCACACGCTATTAAAACGCAATTAACAGAATTTATCTACTTGCCCACCCGCTCAAGAAGGTTATCACAGAAGAATCCTATAAACCTACACCCTACCAGGATCAGACTTGCAATACAAAACCAAGCTTTAAGAAACAATAAAAACTCACGACCTCCTCTTTCATGAAATTAGGATATATACATAGCAACAGGGAAGAACAAACCCGGGTCATGCAGGTACTGAAAATGACCTCGGAATCTGTAGCCCTCGACGAACTCGGCATTGGCCGTATTCGTGACGCTTTTTCAGACCGGATGTTCCCCGGAATATCCACCCTGCAGAAGCACATTAAATATTTCTCGCTCATGCCTCAACTCTACCGCAAGGCTACTGAAAAACGATATAACCGGATTTCAGAGGTGAAAACGGAAATTATACGGCTGGAGCGCATCATGACAAAGAATCTCTGTGAAGGCAGTACGGACACACGAGGAATTATAGGAAGCGAAGTTATTAATAAACCCGGGAACAACTACGTTAAATACGATCCTGCATACATCTACAATACAGGATTGCTCACTTTTGGAATCTTGCGCAGTCCGCAATTGTATGAACTTATTTACTCAACATCCAATGCACTACACAACGCCCCGACGGCAGCCAGGACAGATGACGAAGATACCAATAACGATGCTGATGACAGGTTAGGCCTGTTCCAGTTTTGTTCTTTCCCGAATGTGGATTATGATTTTACTCAAAAATGCTCCTTAGACCTGACCGTAGAGGACAAAGACTTCATTGTGGGTCACATACTAAATGCAAAAGCATGTCAAGGTACATTATTACGTTACATCGTAGATAATCCAGACTTTGCGATAACCGATAGATTTGAACAGATCCCATACCGCCAATTGCCACAGGAGATTGGAGAATTGCAAGACCTGGCCCGACGCTTTGCGGATTTTATATATATGGTGCACATCCGCTATAACTATATCTATTCGCAATACCAGGATGAAGAGATGCGAGTTGAATTTCAGGAGAAACTTGAAGAATACCGGGAAAGTGGGACCGATATAGACAAGGTACTGAATGCCGTAAACATACGGGAGGATAGCGGGAAAAGGTTCTGCGAAAAAGCTGCGGAACGCCTTGCTGCCAATGATATTGAAGAAGATGGAGGTCTGGACCAACTGATTATCAGCCGAGAACGAAATGTAAAAGGGAATCGCAGGAAAATTGGAAATCCTGCATACGTTTACGACAAGAAAGCCCGCATACATTACTATAAACTCACGTACCGATGGGATACGGTGAAAATCTTTGTTGACGAATTAAGAAAGGAGGCTATCAATGGCTGAAGCATTATGGAATGATATTGTCTATACGGATGTATTGCAAAGTGACGGCTTTGTGGTTGATTATGCCGTATGCACGACCTATAGTCTGGACATGCCTTCCTTATTGTCGGTACCATTTATGCTGGGTACGATGACAGATTTGACGGAGGCAACCATGCGTTCTCCCCACTTGATTCTTGAGACTATCAATCAATCGGCAGGTAAATTTGCAGTTTTTTGTAACGCCGGATGTATTGCAATACCGCAGGCCAACTCCAAAGTGTATTCACTTCTTGAGCAAAGCGTTGTGCAGGTAACACTCCAGGCGAAAGGCGGAGGCTTCATCAATTTTCATCCCAAAGTATGGATAATCAAAGAAACAAACCCGAATACAGGTACGCAGCAAATCAAATTGATTGTCCTTTCACGCAACCTAACCAGTTCTAACGACCTGGACGTAGTATGTGAACTTTCCGGAAAGATCAGCACGAAACAAGCTACTCAAAAAGCCCAAAGCAAACATAAACCGCTTGTGGACTTTCTCACATGGTTGATCGGAAAAACCGATAACTGTACTATCCGTAAAAATATGTGTTCGCTCTGCATAGACATTAACTGCATCGAACAATTTGATCTTACGGATTCGCCCTTTGAAGATTACGAGTTTTTCCCCATGGGAATACCTGGATATGATGGACATGCAGAATGCCTTGAACAGAGTATGTTGAAGCATGCAACAGAGATGCTGGTTATCTCTCCATTCGTAGACACACATATCCTGAATCAAATGGTCAGTTGCAGCCACGGAGCCAGAAAGACACTCATCACAAGACATGCTTCTGTTACACAAGAGATCATAAATTTATTTAATAACGAAGTGTACACACCCAAGGAGGTACTGACCGATAAAGTAGAAAAAGATGTAGCTGTCGATTTGCACGAGAAAGTTTATTTCATACGCAGACATGAAGGCCATCTTTACTATAACCATATGTATCTCGGTTCTACCAATGCTACCAAGAACGGATTCGGACGGAATGTGGAATTTTTACTGCACCTGAAGTTTGCCCCATATAAGACCTCGTATGAAAAATACCGGAGTGAACTGATTAACGACAGTAAAGAGTGTATGTTCGAGCAGGTTATTTCGGTACCTAAGGAAGACGGTGGTAAAAAGAATGTCACCGACGAACTGATATTGCGTCGTGCGATTGCAGCGATTCAAAAGGCACAAATCAGATCAAATAACGGCAGCTATACCATTACAATCCAATGCCTACCAAACAAGCTCCCTTCGGAATCTGTTTTCCTTTATCCTTTAGGATGTAATGGCAAAGAACAAGAGTTGACTGATGATCTGATATTTGAAGACATACCACTGGATTCACTGACAGAGTTTTACTCAATACGCACTGGAGATTTACACCGAGTGATAAAGATAAAGACGGAAGAAATGCCAACCGACGAACGGGACAAAGCCATATTCCGTTCTTTCATCAATACAAAAGGGAAGTTCATCAACTACCTGGCTTTCATGCTGACAGAAGATGTGGAACAATATATATTGGAAAGTCAACAGTTGGAAAAAGAGTTGGCCGAAGACAAAACTGCTGCTTTGGAACAGCAAATCAGCACCTCCCTTTATGAGGATATGGTAAAAATGGCATATAAAGATCCAGACCGCATTGCATCTATCCGACAAATCGTAGAAAAAGCGGACGAGTCTGTTATTCCAGACCATTTCGTGGAGATGTACAGCACATTTGAAAATGTTCTTAAAAGAATCAAACGCTTATAAGCCGGGAAATCAAAGATTTTCAATGTGCCACAGCAGAGCGCATTCTACATATCTATAAAAACTTAGGGCACCGTCGGGTATTGCTTGCCGATGAGGTAGGATTGGGTAAGACGTATGTGGCCAAACAAGTTATTAATTTGATTCGAGAATGGCATAAGCAGGAACAAGATGATTTCTTTAAGGTTGTCTATATCTGTTCTAATGCTAATATAGCCGACCAGAACATTGAGAAATTGGGAGTTGACAATCGGATGAGTATCAGTGAGAGCCGTCTGTCAATGCAGCATCTTTATATTAAACTGGCAGAAAAAAGGATTGCGAAACAACGCGAGAAAGGGGAAATGCCAGAATCGATCATTCCACTGACACCATCAACCTCCTTCCGTTTTTACAGTGCACAAGGAACAGCCAATGAACGGGCCTTGATGTATGATATATTATGCGAGCTCCCTCAATTTAAAGATCATAAAAAAGTCATCAGCAATCTTCTTAGTTGCAATGTAAAAAACTGGCATGAACTTACTATCATCTATAACGGTAAAATCAAAGAATGTGGCAAAGACTATCTTTGCGAGATGTATGGCAAGTTGCAGACAAGCCTGTCAGATACGATTATCAATCAACTGATTGAATATGCTCAGAATGGTTGCGACAATCGGCAACGAGCAGATCTGATTAACAAACTGCGTCGTATTTTTGCCGGGATCAGTATAGACATGCTCGATCCGGATCTGGTTATCATGGATGAGTTCCAACGCTTCAACTCTCTGCTCGAACAAAGTGATGATGAGCAATCCATGCTGGCCAACAAATTTTTCGATAACAAGCGATCCAATACCAAGATTCTGTTGCTTTCCGCTACGCCCTACAAGCCATATTCTACCCTTGAAGAGTTGAATACGGATGGAAATGACGAGCACTATCAGGACTTTATGAAAGTAATGGACTTTCTATATGCCACAAAAGATAAAACCGACCGATTTAAGTTGATATGGCATACATATTCTGCCGCACTGAAGCGTACTGATGTAGTTGATCTGACACCTCTCGTCTCCGCCAAAAACGAGGCGGAAGAAGCTCTATATGGAGTGATGTGCCGCACGGAACGATTTAATAGTGGCATTATAGACGATTCTCAAGTATGCGATGTACAGGTCTTGCCGGAAGATATTCTTTCGTTTGCAGAATGCCAGCATCTTATGGATTGTCTAAGCCATGAAAATAAAAAAATACACTTGGGTAATCTTCCCATGGAGTATGTCAAATCTTCGCCTTATTTACTGTCCTTTATGGACAAGTATGAACTGAAGAAGCAAATAGTTTCAGCATTGCATCATTTAGAGGTAAAGAAACCCGGTAAAATGAAAGCATTACTCCTCTCAAGAGATGCAATCAACAAATATCGTTCAATTCCTTTTGCCAGTGGCAAATTAAAGTATCTTCACGACTTGGTATTTGGAGTTCGCCATGAAAAGAAAACACATCTGCTGCTTTGGGTTCCTGCATCCAATCCTTACTATACGGCCGAGAGTGTATTCGAGTGCAACGAGGCCCGCAGTTTCTCTAAGGTTATCCTGTTCTCGTCATGGGAAATGGTACCGAGAATGATCTCCATAATGATGTCATATTATTCTGATTTATATACTTTTGGAGAGTTAACCGAGCCGAAGATAGGCTATGCTTCAAAAAAGAAGAATCGTTACGGTGAAGGCCGTTTAAGAACAGGCGGGCTATTGGAGTATCCTTGCCGAACTTTAGCGGGTCTTTTCTCTCCTGCGGAATTCTATGGAGAAAAACTTTCTTCAATCCGGAGAATCATAAAACAGCGAATTCAAGAAAAATTTGCCCAGAATACGCTCATACATACCCTTCCACAACAAGGACGAAACAACGCCCAACTTATTCTTTCCCTCATGAGAATACTGGATGACGAACCAGTAGAAGACTTGATTGGCTTGTATGTACCTTCGAATGCATTGGATGTGATGACAGATATCGCTATAGCCTCACCTGCAGTATGTGCCTATCGACAATCAGGCAATGAAGAAGATGCCAAGATGGTAGCCAAAGCAATCGTCTCAGTGTTCAACAAGCCCGAAAGTGCAGTTGTGATAGATCTGATGTACAACAAGAAAAATGATGATGATTATTACGAATCTGTACTTGATTACTGTGTGATAGGCAACCTGCAGGCTGTTCTCGATGAATATGCACACATGGCACAAAAAAAGGAACTCGGACATGTTATCTCGGATGCCATTATCGGTACGAGCAATCTTAGTATAGACACAACCGATTCTTTGGGTACGGATAAGAAAAAGCAACTTATGCGTTGCCATTTTGCAATTCCGTTCATTGATAAAACAGTCACAGACAAATCAGTCGCACGTACCAGCAATATCCGTAAGGCATTCAACTCTCCCTTCCGGCCATTCTTGCTTTCTACCACTTCGATTGGACAGGAAGGTCTTGATTTTCATTGGTATGCCAGAAAGATTGTTCACTGGAATTTACCTTCGAATCCGGTTGATTTGGAGCAACGCGAAGGCCGTATTAACCGCTATAAATGCCTGGCTATACGCAGAAATGTAGTAAAATTATATGGCAATGCAGTGTATCATACTTGGGATGATTTATTCTCTATGGCTTACAAAGATTTGAAAGGTACGCATTCGGATATCGTTCCTTATTGGTGCCTTCCTGTCGCAGAACTAACAGAAGAACAACGGGCTAAATTGGAATACATTGAACGTATTGTTCCGCTTTACCCTCTCAGCCGTGATCGATATAAATACGATCGCCTGATCAAAGTACTTGCATTGTATCGTATGACATTGGGACAGCCACGTCAGGAAGAATTGTTGAACCTTTTGAAAGATATGCACCTTTCGGATGAACAGCTCAAAGAGTTGACTATTGATTTGTGTCCATATCATAAAGAGCGTGAATCATGAAATAAGACTTTCAAAACCAATAAATTTCATTTAGCCCAATAAAATCTAAACTATTTTGGAGGAAAAGACCATTAATTGTCCACCACATTATAACCGCATTTCAAGAAAAAGTCGTTCTGCTATATAATTATATACTCTAATAGCATTCTCCCAACCGCCACAGCAATCAGGACTGAGAGCAATAGTAAGTACAGCTATTTTAGCTTTCTCTTTAACAATCTGGGTACATATAGATTCTATATACGTCTCTGTAAATAATTGAACATTATTATTAAAAAAATAATCAACATCCAGATTTACAATCCATAATCTTCCTTTATTATTACTAATCTGCTCTTCCAGTAGTCGACTTAAATCATAACAATTGATATTGATTGGATTAACTGGATATTCTTGCCATCCGTTATTAAGATCATAATAGCGATCGTATGGCTGAGTTTTTGTTACACTGCAGTTTTCGCCTGATACAAAATCATGACATACATAAACTTCTTTCATAAACCAATGAGGAAACACTGATTTCATGTGAAGTATATAATTATCCCAACGTATAGCTTTCACTGGAGGCATCACAACTTTAGGCGGTTGTTCATAATGTAAGGAAATATATCTTTCAAGCGAAATTGGAGTTTCTTCAAATAAGTCCTTCACAATATCATGCTTATCATTAGCGAGATCATCATGCTGATCAATATGACAAAAGTTATATTCTTTACGACGATCTAAGGTATTATACCAACACCACCCTGCCGCAAGATGATTGTCCATTACATAAGTACATCCTTCCTGATAAAGAATATTTAACGCACTTGAGCCGGACTTCAATCTCTTGAACTCTTCACGTTGTATATGCCACATAGCTTTCATTGTGCATAAAAATAAAATAAGAATCGCACATATCTTAAGAATCTAACAATCTTGAGTTTCTTTCGACTCACTAACACAGTTTAGATTCTTATTATTTAGTAGGAAGTATTTCTCGCAGTCTGTTAAACTCATAGACCGTCTCTTGCTCATTCAACCCGGCCTTTGCTGCCACTGCCAAAAGATCCTCTTTCCTCGGTTCGATACTATCGTTGATGGAAGTCGTGCGAAAACCGTTAATGCCATCGCTGGGCAACAGGTCATAGGCCGGAGCAAAATGCCAATCGCCATCCCGATGAATAAAGGCGAAGTTCTTAGCGTGGTCATCCTTGTTACCGATGAGATAATTGAACACCATCAGTCGATAAACTTTCCACAACTCGGCTACACTATGCGTCAGCACGGCGCACACTTGAAAAATATGCTTGTAGTCGATACTGGGCAACCGATAATCGGCACCGATAAGACCAGCCACGCTAACAACATGCAACTTACCTTGAAGCGTTCGGTCGAAACGCTCCACGCCGAAGTACTTGCCTTCGAAAAGCCGTGTATCAGGCATTTCGATTCCGCACTCTTTAGCAAGCAGCGAATAGCGGTATTCATCCACACCGATACTCTGCGGATCTCTCTTGGCTCGAAACTTGACCAGCCACTCTTTGCCTTCATAACGGGCGAAGATCTTGGGACGTGCGCCACCCGGAGAGCCACCACGATCTTGAAATTCCTCGATGCCTTTCCCCCTATATTCGTCGCTGCCCAATATCCGCTCTGCTTCCAATGCCAACTTTTCGAAATCGGCATAATCCTGTCGAGTCACGACACTATGATCCGGACGAAACTCCAGGGCCCCACGTCCCGACGACCCGACCAATGCAAGGCGATCCAGCAAAGTAAGCGCGCGAGGATTGATCCCCTTTTGTTGCAGGTATCGATCCACAATAAGAAGGCCCCATCCATCGGGCAGGCAATCATCGAAGACACCGAATCCCCCCTCAAACGGACGCGGTTTGGCAATAAAGACGCCGCTTCGCAAAGGCAGCTCAAAGGGAGAAATGGAGAAACCCGAACCGAGCCAATCGGGAGCATATTCAAATGCACACAACCCCTCCTTGGTCAGAGCCAGACGTCCCACCAACCGATCCGCAAGAAGAACTTCGATTTGTTTGATGCTATTCATTTTTCCGCCCCCGTTTACGCGTGACACTTTGCTCATTCAAGACATCATCGAGCGATTGATATTGCCTCTGCGCAAAAAGAGCATCGAACTCCGAAAGAGCATTCAAGGCAAAGCCTATCTGAAGCAGCCCCTTCAACGAGATCTCCCCCGTCTGCTCAAATCTGCGATAGGTTGCGAACTTGATTCCTGCTCTCACAGCCAAACCCTCCTGCGTCAAATCCAACTCCAATCTCCGAGCTTTGACTCTCGCTGCAATCCGCATGGCCACCTCACCTGGATTTAAGACATCAAACGCTATCATGTTATTCATAAATGCCATTTATACCACAAAACAAATAAAATAATATTCCTTACAAATATAATCAATATCTTCCATTTAAGCAACATTCACCATGAAACACAGACTGCGAAGAGAAATTTCCTTGCAACCGGCCGGAAATTCCCAACAGAATAAAAAAGTCGGGCTCCGAAATTCGGAACCCGACTACCCTATCCTCAGTGTGTGACGGCTACTTCTTCTTGCGATACCCGCACTTCGGACATATACCCTCCTCGTTGAGTGCAACGCCGCACAGCGGGCAGCGGTCGATGTCGTTCTTGGTCACGAACTCCGCCGAGGCTGCATTCACACCGCTCGTGAAGGTAATCTTGGCGATGTTGAGCTTATCCTTCAGCAGGTCGTAGACAATCTTGATCATCCCCTCAACCGTCAACGTCTCCTTCGTGACTACCAGACGGCAATCGGGATAGGCCGTGGCCAGTTCCGTCTTGAAGGCCGGGCCCTTCATCTTGTTCTGCGGGTGTCCGTTGCGGATGCCCTGCTTCTCGTAGACGTCCAGAACGGCCGGCAGCAGCGGATCATCCTCGCGCAGAACCAGCGTATGGTCGAAATTCCGGAGCACGTCCCACGCTACCTTCTGAATCTCGTTGCAGGGGTAAACCATGTTCACGCCCGCCTCGATGCTATCCTCCACCTCGATGGTCAACTTTCCCGTGTGGCCGTGGAGATACTGAGCCTCTCCTTGAAAACCGTAGAAACGGTGTGCATACTGCAGATCGAATGTTGTGATACTTCTCATAACAAATTGCGGTTTTAAGTTAGACATTCTTTTTCAGAGTTACCTGTACCTGTACTTTTCCGATCTCCTCCGTCGGGGTGATAGATGAACGACAAACAATTTGCCAATCAGAAAAATTGGCATCAATTTTCATAAACAAAGCGAGAATTCGAAATATTTTCCTAACTTTGGATTCAAGAGCAAATAGGCTTCACGATGGCTTTCAAGGTTTTCACGCTGCTGATAAACGGACTGGTTCCTGTTATTCCGGCTTGGTTCATCATGAACTCGCACCCGGAAACAGCGGTTATCAAGCCGTGGCCAATCGTTTGGACATTGCTCGGGGTCAACGTGCTTTTCATTCTGATCGCCTGGAAACACCTCGGATATACACGCCGGCAACGAGAAACGGAAGCCTTGATGTTAATCATCAATGCATTCGTCCCTTTGGCAACGTACAACTGGCTGTTTCCTGCCGAAACGCAGTTTTCGTTTCCCGTGCAAATTCTGCTGTACTGTTTCATGCAGGTTGTATGGATTGTCTCGATTGAAATTGCACCGGATTGGGTCGGACGCATCCGACAACGCAAAGCCGAGGAGCGAGCCTTGTCGGGCAAACAGCACTTTGAATCCAGAGAGGAGGTTCTGAAAAAGCACCAAAACAAGGCTTAAAAAAAGATCTCGTTCTTCCCGGATGAATCCCCGGTTCGGAGCGGGAAATGAACCTCCAAAATTCGGACTCCGAACCCGGGTTTTACATTTTTCCGAGAATATCGGACCTCTGAAATGAAGCGTCAAACAAGGTTTTGCCGCCTCTTTACAGCGTGCCTTTTTGCGGCATCTGTTAACATCGTAACTAACAGAAAATTAACGAGTTACAACGCTTTTCTGCATCGGACTGTAACCCGGTCCGGCTTTTGGGAGATTCTTCATGGAATTTCCGGACAAAGCAAAATGAGGCGTCACTGTTTGTTCGCCGGACCGGGTTCCTTCCGCACGTCTTTTTAGCGTTTGAGCCGATAGTCGATTCCCGCTTTGCGGGCCTGCGAGTGCTGGTAACGGCGGTGGATGCGGTACATGCGCCCGTCTTTTACGAACCGCGCCCCGGTCTGGTGGAAGCAGAAGGAGATGTCTGCCGCCACGCACTGTTCACGCAGCCCGAGCACCCAGGCGTAGTCGCACGGCCGGGCCTCGTTGCCCGATTCGCCGCCCGCCGAGACCTCCTCGACGGCGGGCGAGAGATAGCGTGCGATGTCGAGCGGTCCCAGCAGCGGGGCGCAGACGATGAGCCGGTGGCGGACCGGCGTCGCGAGGAACAGCAGCAGCCGGTAATCGGCCATCGCCTGATTTTCGACCGTGCAGCCGATGACGACATTCTCATATCCGTCGCCCCAGTCGGGCGGCAGTACGGCGGCCAGCCGGTCAATGCGCTTGGTGAAGAAGAGGAACCGCAGGTCGTGGCGGATGCGCATCATCTCCCAGGCCTCGGCACGCCAGGCGTCGGCCTCCTCCAGCAGAAAATCCGATGTGAAGCAGGTGTAGACCATCTCGCCGGCGGGGACCTTGAACCGTCCGTCGCGGCTACGGCGCACCGGACGGTCGAACATCGCCGTCTGCCGCACTTCGCGGCTGTCTTTGTCGTGGCGGCTGTCCTGCCGGTAGACATAGCAGTTGCGGCAGCCTTCGCTGATTTTCCGGCATCCGTGCCAGGGGTTCCACGAAACGGACATGGTTACATGAACTCCATGCGCAGGCGCACCATGTGGCGGCACTCCACGCCGTTTTCGAAGATCGGCGTAGGGCTGTGCTTGCGGAAATAGTCTACGTCGATGCCGCAGCGGACGAATCCGCAGCGTTCGTAGAGGGCGATCTGCCCGAATCCCGAATTGCCCGTGCCGATTTCGAGCAGGCGGAACCCCGCCCGGCGGGCCGTGTCGGCGGCGTGGGCCAAAAGGGCCGTGGCGATGCCCTGCCGCTGGCGGTCGGGCACGACGGCGATATTCACGACCTCGGCCGTGAAGGGCCGCGTGTGGATCAGCACGTACTGTCCGACGATCCGGCCGCCGTCGCAGGCGGCGTAGCACGTTCCGCGGCCGATGTAGTCGGCCACCGAGGCTTCGACCTCGTCGGCCAGCAGCAACAGTTCCCGCGAAGGGGTTTCGGTTTTGCGAATTTCCATATCAGAAAAGGGATAGGGCGCCCCGGAAGGTCGCCAGTACGACAATGTAACGCAGGGTCTTGCCCGCGAGCATCGCGCTGCCGGTCAGCCACACGTTGCTGCGCATCAGTCCCAGCACGATGGCGATGGCCTCGCCGATGGTGGGCAGGAAGGCGAAGAAGGCCATCAGCGCCCCGCGTCCCGAGAGGAATTTCCGCGCCCGGGCCAGTTGGCGCGTCGAGACACCCAGCCGGGTGATCCATTCGGTCTTGCCCAGCGTCCCGATCCAGTAGCAGGTCATGCCGCCGAGCGTGTTGCCCAGCGCGGCCGCGACGACGCATCCCACGGGATCAAGCCCCATGCCTGCGAGCACCACCATCACCGCCTCGGAGCTGAAAGGCAGGACGCTTCCGGCGATCAGCGCCGAGAGGAAGAGGCCCCAGTAGCCCCAGTCGATGAGAAATTCGGTGATTGTTTCCATATCTATCCGCACGGGGCTTTCGGCGGCCCGTGCAGACAAAGATAGCGATTTTTTCGGTTCCTACGCCTCCCCGGCCCAGCCGCGGATCACACGGCTGCGGACGTCGACGCCCATTTCGCGGGCGCGGGCGAGAATGCGGCGCGCCAGGGCGGCTTTCCTGTCGTCGGGCGCGTAACGGAAATAGGCTTCCGCCGCGCGGATGTGCGCTGCGTCGACGAGCGGGAATTCGCGCGTTTCGGGGATTCCGAACGCCGATGCGGGGAGTTCGCGGCGTTCTTCGACGGTGAGCCGGTCGGGAGTTTTGGTTTTCGGAGCCATGACGGTGTGGTTTTTCTTTCCGGGCGGCAAAATCCGGGCCAGCGGAGCGGCGTTTGTCTGCGAGGTGGCGTGCCGACGGCGTGCGAATGGCTTTCAGGGGGCCGGGTGCAGAGCCGCCGGGCGATCCGGCTGCCGGCGGCATACCGCCCGGGACCGGCGATCCAAAGCAGCGCGAAGGCCGCGAGGCAGAGCATGTTTGATGCCTTCGTTTGGTTCTCCCAAATTGATGGATTATCTTTACAGCCGTGAATTTCAACCGCTACATAACGGAGGCCGAATTTTCGGAACTCGCCGCCTTTATCCGCCGCGAGGGCGTCGTACGGCGTTTCGCCCGCGGCGAACGCCTCTCCGGGCAGGGACTCCGCAGCCACCGCTGCGGACTGGTCGTGCAGGGCGCTTTCCGTTACGTGCACGCCGACGCCGCGGGAGAGGAGCATGTCGTGGGTTACGCCTTTGCCGGAGAGTTCGTCGGCGACTATATCTCGATGTGCGTCGATGCGCCGTCGCAGGTGACGATCGGGGCGATGTGCGGCGCCGAGGCCCTGCTTGTTCCCGGCGAACGGCTCGAAACCTTCTACCGCACCGATGCCGCCTGCGAGCGGCTGGGCCGCAGGCTGGCCGAACACATGCTGGCCGAGGTTTACGAACGTCTGCTGGACCGCTATGCCGCCTCGCCGCAGCAACGCTACGAGGCCCTGACGGAGCGTTGTCCCGACGTGTTGCAGCTCGTTCCCCTGCGGGAACTGGCCTCCTATCTGGGCGTGCGTCCCGAGACGTTGAGCCGCATCCGCCGCCGTGTCCGCTGATTTCTTGATCTGCGTCAACGTTTTTTTGGGGCGCACCCGTTAACTTTGTTTCCATGAAACGAGCGATTGTCATCGGGGCCACTTCCGGCATCGGCCGGGCGTTGGCCGAACGCCTTGCGGCCGAGGGATACCGGGTCGGCGTGACCGGGCGGCGCGAGGCGTTGCTGGAGGAGCTGGCGGCCAGCCGTCCGGGCAGCTTTTGTTACGCCGCGGCCGACATCATGGACCCTGCCGCCGCCTGTGCGGCGCTGGAACGCCTCGCCGGAGAGCTGGGCGGCATGGATTTGTGCGTGGTCAGCGCCGGAACCGGCGACCTGAATCCCGGACTGGACTATGCGCTGGAAGAGCCGGCCATCCGCACCAACGTCGTGGGCTGGACCGCGGCGGTCGACTGGGCCTACGGCCGTTTCGAGGAGCGGGGCGGCGGCCATCTGGTCGTCATCACGTCGGTCGGGGGCCTGCGCGGCGGCGGTGCGGCTCCGGCCTACAACGCCTCGAAAGCCTATCAGATCAACTATGCCGAGGGCCTGCGGCAGCGGGCTGCGAAGTCCGGACTGCCCCTCCCGGTGACCGACATCCGTCCGGGATTCGTCGCGACGGAGATGGCCAAGGGCGAGGGGCTGTTCTGGGTGATGCCCGTCGACCGGGTCGTGGAGGGGATCGTGCGGGCCATCCGCCGCCGCCGTAGCGTGGCGGTCGTCACACGCCGCTGGCGGCTGCCTGCGTGGCTGATCCGGCACATGCCGGAGTGTATTTACCGTAAAATGGGATGATGATGAACGGATGGTTTCTGGCGGCCGGAGCGTTGCTCGCCGCCGCATTCTTCGTACACGTGTTTTCAGGCAACCGCTTCTACTCGGCGGCGCGCCCTGATGCGGCAACGGCCCCTTCCGGAGCTTACGAGGCGTGGCTGATGGGCCGCTGCGGCGTTCAGATGATTTCAGTGGACCTGTTCCTCTGCGCGGCTTTTCTTTTGCTGCTGGGGACGGGCGTCCTGCCGCGCAATTTCGCGCTCGAACTCCTGCTGCTGCTGGTGTTCGGCGGCTGGTGCGTCTTCTGGCTGGTGTCGCTGCTGTGTGAAAAAGCCGGAGGGCGTCATTACCTCCGGCTGTGCCACTGGGCGTTGTTCCTCGTGCTGTTCGGTTTGGTGCTGGGCGGCATGCTCGGGTAGTCCTACTCCTCCTCTTCGTAATAGACTTTGTAGAACTTGCCCTTCTCGTCCTCGCCCTGCTCCAGCAGGTTGCGGTTGCCGTGGACGTAGATGTGGAAATTGCGGTCGAGTTTGATGACGCTCTTGTACGACCGCGCCTGCTTCTTGACGGCTGAATCCGAGATGCCGAATTCGTCCTCGATGCGGATGTCGCGGTCCTGTTCGTACTCCTGGCGGAAGCGCGTGAAGCTCTCCACGACCTCCGGCTGGCGGATCACCTTCTCCGAAAAATCGTCCATCGAAAAGCTCTCCTGCTCCTGGAAATACTTCATCGTCTCGTTGAGCAGCTCGGCCTGGTCGGCCTTCGACACCTCGAACTCCTTCGAGAGGTGTTTCGTGACGTATTTCTTGCACATCGCCAGCGTGTTGTGCGTATTGTGGTAGTTGTCCTGCCGCTGGCGCACGCGCAGGAAGTCGTCGATCCAGTAGCGTGCTTCGGTGCGGTTGGTGTTGTCGACGACGAAGACCGCAAACCCCTCCTCGCGTTCCGTGTTGAAAATGACGGCTCCCTTGTCCAGCCGTTTGATGTCGATGCCTTCGCGGGCCGCGATGTGCACCCCTCCGGCCTGCTGTTCGACGTCGAGGAACGTGTCGCGCGTCTCGGACTTGAACAGCCCCAGCGCGTCGCAGCGTTCGCCGCCGAAATTGCAGTCCGAAAAGTAGGCCGTGTAAAATTCGCCGCCCTTGATCTGCGGGTGCATGCCGCTCTCGTAGAGGTGCTTGGCCAGGCTCACCGAATGTTCGAGGAGCGCCTCCGGGTCGTCGAAGATCCTGCATGCGAAGTTCCAGACCTCGTTGCACCCGAGGTCGGTCTCGTGGTGGAGGTTGTAGCACTCCTCGCTCTTGAAGCCGCCGAGGAAATAGGCCGTGAGCGTGCGCATCAGCCCTTCGTCGGCGACCTGTGCCGAGAGTTCGGGCGAGACCGTCAGGGGTTCGTCCTTCGATTTGTTGCCGACGACGTGTACGGCCAGCGCTTCGATGCGCGTATCTTCGGTGTATAACATGTTCGGGATCGTTTAACGGACGACAAAGATGCGCATTTTTTGTCTCCCCGGCAAGTCCTGCGGCCGATAAAAAGGCCGGAATCCGCGGGGGACTCCGGCCTTCGGGCGTGTGGCGCGGCTTATAGGCGGGTCGCAGGCGCGATCTTCAGGCGGAACGTGTAGTCGGCGTAGGGAATCCGGTATTCGGGCAGCGGCAGCGCGCCCCACGAGTTGACGCACGCCAGTCCGTACTGCACCTTGTCGAGGCATACCGAAACGTTCTTCTGCTTTTCGACCTCGGGCGAGTGTCCCTGCCGTTTTGCGGGGCCTTCGTCGAGCGACTCCTGCGGGTAGTGAAGCGCCGAGGCGGAGAACGGAGCGTCGGAGGTCACCGTAAGACCCCGTCCGCCGATGTCCGCGAGGTGCCACCAGCGCAGGTCGCTCTTCGTGCCGGTCTCCTGCGGGCGGATGTAGGGGTGGAACTGCTCGTCGACGTTCTGGCGGTAAAGTCCCACGAAGGCCGACGATTTGCGGTCGGCGTAGTTCTCGCCCGGTCCGCGGCCGTAGTATTGCAGGCGGTCGAACGCCTCGGGCATCTCGAAGCGCATGCCGAAGCGGAACATGTCGGGAACTTGGGCCCCCGGCGTGGCGTGCAGCGACTGTGCGATCGTGACGGCGCCCGTGTTGTCGACGGCGTATTCGATCTCCAGCGTGGCCTGCACCCCGGGCATTTCATAGCCGGCCTTCACCGTGACGATGCCGTCGGCCTCGGCATGGGTGAGCGTCTTGAGTTTCATCTCCGGCTGTTTCCAGACGGCCATTTTGTGTTGCAGTCCGGCGCCGAAGTCGTTGTCGGTCGGCGCGCGCCAAAAGTTGGGGCGCAGCGTGGAGCCGTCGGCCAGGAAGTCGAGCCCGCGGACTTCGTAACGGGTGATGAAGCCCGTCTTGCGGCTGAAGTCGAGCCGCAGGCCGTTGCCCGCGACGATCAGGAAGTCTTTGTGGTTGTCCGCAACGAAGAGCGATTCACCTTCGGCTGCGGATTTCGCCGCGGGAGCCGTGAAGACGTATTCGCGGATCGGCAGCTGGGCGCGCGCCGCGGTGTGGCCCGCGGGCAGGATGCCTTCGGCCGTCTTGAGTTTGTAGGCCACGTCGAGCAGCAGTTCGCCCGCCGCGGGCAGCGTGGCCGGATCGTAGGGGAGCGTGATGCGCACGCGCTGCTGCGGCGCGGCTTTCAGTCCGTCGACGACGCCCCGGCGGAGGGGCGTCCCGTCGCAGAGCACCTCCCAATGGAGGTCGTAGTTTTCGAGGCCGCGGAAGAAATTTTCGTTGAGGACCTCGACCGTATTCCCCGCATCGCCGGCCCACGAGGTCCAGACCGACTGGTAGTAGTAGCGCACCTCCTCCATGTGGGGGTTCGGAATGCGGTCGGGACCGATCAGGCCGTTGTCGCAGAAGTTCTGGTCCGAGGGATCGTAGGGATTCCAGTCGCCTCCGTAGCCGTAGACCGTCACGCCGTTGCGGCCTTTCTTGCGCAGCGACTGGTCCACGAAATCCCAGATGAATCCGCCCTGGTATTTCGGTTCGCGGCGGATCAGCTCCCAGTACTCCCTGAATCCGCCCATCGAGTTGCCCATAGCGTGGGCGTATTCGCACTGGATCAGCGGTTTGGCGGGATTCTCGGCGAGGTATTTCTCACACCGCTCGTAGCCCCAGTACATCGGGCAGATAATGTCCGTGTTGCGGCTGCCGGGCGAATAGACGGCCCGTTCGTGGTGAATCGGCCGCGAGGGGTCGTAAGCCTTGATCCAGTCGTAGCAGGCGTCGAAGTTCGGCCCGTCGCCCGCTTCGTTGCCCAGCGACCAGATGATGACCGACGGATGGTTGATGCTGCGCTGCACGTTGCGTTCGTTGCGCTCCAGATGCGCCTTGGCGTAGAGCGGATTCTTGGCCAGCGTCTTTTCGCCGTAACCCATGCCGTGCGACTCGATATTGGCCTCGGCCACGACGTAGAGTCCGTATTGGTCGCAGAGCGAGTACCAGCGGGCGTCGTCGGGGTAGTGGCACGTGCGCACGGCGTTGATGTTGTTCTCCTTCATGATGCGGATGTCCTCCAGCATGCGCCCCTCGGAGACGTAATAGCCGTAGTCGGGGTCCATCTCATGCCGGTTGGCGCCCTTGATCAGCACCGGCCGGCCGTTGACGAGCAGCTGCCCGCCCTCGATCTTCACGTCGCGGAATCCGATCCGGAGCGGAATGACCTCGATCACTTCGCCCGCCGGCGCGCGGAGCGTCGCCGTCAGTCCGTACAGCACGGGCGTCTCGGCGCTCCACAGGGCGACTTTCCCGGCGTCGAGCGTGCAGCGCTCCTCGTCCTTCGTGACGCGCAGCTGCTGCGACGCGACGCTGCGCCCTTGGGCGTCGGTGAGCGCCAGTTCGACGCTGCATCCCCGCGCCTGCCTGGGGAAGAAGGCTTTGACGGCTACCGTTCCCGCGGTGTAGTTGGCCGAAGGCGCGGCGTCGACCTGAATGTCCGTAATTTGCCGTTTGTCGCGCGCGTAGAGGTAGCAGTCGCGGCCCACGCCCGAAAGGCGGAAGAAGTCCTGATCTTCGAGGTATGTGCCGTCGCACCAGCGGAAGACCTGGAACGCGATGAGATTCCGGCCGGGTTTCACGTAGGGCGTCAGGTCGAACTCGGCCTCCAGCTTGCTGTCCTCGCTGTAACCCACATAGCGGCCGTTGACCCAGAGGTAGATGTTCGACGTCACCGAGCCGAAATGCGCGACGATCTGCCTGCCGGCCCATGCCGCGGGGATGTCGACCGTACGGCGGTAGGAACCCACGTGGTTCTGCTCGACGGGAACGTGCGGCGGATCGTTTTTGAACCAGCCCCGCCAGGCGTAACCGACGTTGAGGTAGACCGGATCGCCGTATCCGTTCAGCTCCCAGAGTCCCGGCACGGGCATGTCGTTCCAGCCTTTGTCGTTGTAGCCGACGCGGAAAAAGTCCGTCGGTCGCTGGTCGGCGTCGCGCACCCAGTTGAATTTCCAGTTTCCGTTCAGCGTGACGAACCGCTCCGAGAGGGTCTTGTCGCCCGTTTGTGCGGCTTCCGGCGATTCGTACGCGAACCAGGAGCCATGCATCGGCATTCGGTTCACGGCATTCACGCCGGCGTCCTGCCATTCGTTGCTCTGCGCGCCGGCCGTCAGCGCCGTCGCCGCGGCCAGCCAGCATAAGAGGATTTTCTTCATCGGTTATCTCTGTTTTTAAGGTTTAGGCATAGTCTGCCGAAGCGGTTTCCGCTGTGCCGGATGTCCGGCGCGGTCCGATCGGTTAAATTTCGGAAAAATGTCGGGAAACTCCAAATATGGCGGCTGAAAAAGACGACAGCCGTATTGTTCCGGTGCATTTTTGCCGGGTGACGGTTATTTCCAGTCATGTACCTGGTCCGTTCTCACGCCGCCGCCCGCAGGGCAGTCCTCCTATAAAAAAGCAAGGACGCAGGTACAACCCCTACAGTCGGCCCGTTACAGCCTTATGATGGTAGTTGCCCTTACGCCCAAGCCTGTCCCCCACCCGAACGGGCAGGGACAAGGCTCAAGTTTCAGACAAATATTACACCATCATAAAAACTGCCGTATTTCTACAACAGGTAACGGTTTACTGTAGGTATAAAGGTTTGTCTTAACCTTTGTTTCTATTTTCTATTGCGAAGATAGTCAAATAATCCGACTAACCAAAAAATCCGGCCCCCTTTCGGAGGCCGGACCCACTATAAATAACTATGACAAAAACTTTCGTTTATGCGTTGGCGGTCGCCAGCGGCGAAGCCTGCGTGTAGGTGCGGGCGGCCAGCTCCTTGTCGAGCATGTACAGCCCGAACTTGTTGCCTTCGACGGCCTCGCAGGCGGTGATCATCTCGCGTGCCGACTCCTCCTCCTCGACCTGCTCGTCGACGAACCAGACGAGCATGTTCGACGAAGCGTAATCCTTGTCCTCGGCGGCGATGGCGGCCAGATTGTTGATCATGGCCGTAACCTCCTTCTCATGGACCAGCGTGTCCTGGAACATCTCAGAACCAGTTGGCGACACCCTTCAGCCCCTTGGCCTCGGCGTCCATCGACATCGAAAGATAGAGATAGGCCGACCAAAGCTCGGCATTGATCTGCGCGTTCATCGCTTCGTGTAATTTCTTGCTTAACATAACTGTATTGTTTTAAGTTTGCGGTTTATCATCGTTCGTGATACAAATATACAATAGTTTTTCGTGATTTGTATCAAAATAGTCATCAAATTATTTTATATCGAAATGGCGAGACATTATAAAACAAAATAGACGGCGTCCGAATACGTATTCGGGCGCCGTCGGATGGTTTTCAGCGGAATGCGGATCAGTCGTCGATCTCGATCAGGCGGAACTGAAGGTCGAATTTCAGGTCGAGACCGTTGTCGAGCTTCACCTCCCAGTCGCGCTTGTCGCGGTCGATCGAGACGATCTTGCGGCCTGCGAAGTTCTTGGCGACATAGTCGCGGATCTGCTGCGGAACGATGGCTGCGGGAACCTCGCCGTACTTGCAGTCGACCTCCTTCCACGCTCCGTCCTTGGCGAACTCGACCTTCGAGCCGTTGACGAAGACCACCTTGTAATCCTTGTCGAACAGCTCCTCGTCGACTTTGGCGTAGGAGACCTCGACAGCCTTGAAGTGGGTCTGGACGAACTGTTGCGCAACGGCGGGAAGTTCGCCGACGGTGATGATCCGGTCTTTACCGGCGAAAGCGGGAACCGAAGAGGCCATGACGGCCAGCGAAGCGAGAAGAATCGTGAACTTTTTCATAATCGTAGTGTTTTAATTGAATTTCGTACTGCAAAGTTGCGGCCCGAAACTGAAACGAATCTGAAAAAAGCGGATTTCCTGCATTTTTTTCACGCCGGGAAATCGACCGCGAAGCAATGCCGCCCCTCCTTATAAGAATAGGACACCTTCAACCCGTAGAGACGGCAGACTGCGTCGACCACGGCAAGGCCCAGCCCCGTAGAACCCTCCTTCTTCGTTCCCTGATAGAACCGGTCGAAGATACGCCCGGCGTCGAGCGGACCGCCCGCACCGCTGTTGCAGACCGTGAAGCGACGCGGAGCGACGCGCACCGTCACCTCGCCGCCCTCGTCGCCGTGAACGAATGCGTTTTTCAGCAGGTTGGCGACCACGCTCCCGGCCAGCGACGGATTCATCCGCGCCGTGAGCGGCCCCTCGTCCACGAGCGCAAAGCGCATGCTGCGGTAGGCGTAAATCTCCTCCATGTCCTCGGCCGTGCGGCGCACCAGTGCGTTCACGTCGACCTCTTCGGCCTCGGGGAACTGGCCGTTGTCGATCTTCGACAGCAGCAGCAGCGAACGGTTGAGCCGCACGAGGTAGTCCAGCGTCCGCTGCACCTTGGCGATCTCGCCCAACTGCTCCCCGGTGAGCGCATGCGCATCGTCGACCAGCATTTCCAACCGGTTGCGGCAGACCGCCAGCGGAGTCTGCATCTCGTGCGAGGCGTTGCCGATGAACTGTTTCTGCCGCTCGAACGACGACTCGGCCCGCTCGGCATAGCGGCGCGCGGCATCGTTGAGTTTCCGGAACTCCGTGACGGAGGTCTCGACGGCCAGCGGCGCATTCCGCGCCCCCACGGTGTAACCGTCGAGCCACCGCAGCAGGGCGTAGAGCGGCCGCATCGTGCGGTAGAGCACGATGACCGTGACCAGCAGGATCATCAGCAGCAGGAAGAGGTAGAGGCAGACCATCCACCGGAGGATCGACTCCCGGAGGTCGTCCTTCTCGATGGTCGGAGTCATCACCGTCAGTTCGCGCCATTGCCCCGCGCCGTCGCGGAACACCTTGCGCAGCACGCGGGCCGGCTCCTTGTCGTCGCGTTCGGGAATGAAAATCTCCTCGTCGGAATAGCGTTCGTGGTGCTGTGCGGCGGCATATTGGGGCGACACTTCGTGCAGGAAATAGCCGTTGTTGCCCTCGTCCGCCGGAACGGGAAGCTCCCGTCCGGCCAGAACCCGCTTGACGATCACTTCGGCACGAGCTTCGAGCGCGTCGTCCACCTCGTCGTTGATCTCGTCGATCAGCGTGAAGTAAAACAACACGGCCCATGCCGCCAGAAGCAGCGACAGCGCCCACGAAAGGTGCAGCAGGATGCGGTAAACCAGTTTCACGGCTGTACGAGTTTATAGCCGAAGCCGTAGACTGCGCGGATCTCGATGTCGGCGCCCGCATCGTGGAGCTTGCGGCGCAGGTTCTTCATCTGCGCATAGACGAAATCGAAATTGTCGGCCTGGTCGATATGGTCGCCCCAGACCCCTTCGGCCAGCGCGGTCTTGTCGACCGTGTGGTTGGGGCGGGACATGAAGTAGTGGAGGATGTCGTACTCCTTGCGCAGCAGCTCCACCTCGCGGCCCGCCACCTCGACCCGGCGGCTGTCGGGCCACAGGCGCACGTTGCCCGCGTCGAGGCTCTCGTAACCGCCGCGCTGGTGACGGCGCAGGACGCTGCGGATGCGGGCGCTCAATTCCGCCAGGTGGAACGGCTTGGGAAGGTAGTCGTCGGCGCCGAGTTCCAACCCCTCGATCTTGTCGTCGAGGGAATCGCGGGCCGAAATGATGATCACCGCAGCCGGGCTGCGACGCCTCTTCAGCTCTTCGAGCAGCCGCAGGCCGCTGCCGCCGGGCAGCATGATGTCCAGCAGGATGCAGTCGTAGTCGTATGCGGCGATCTTGTCGAGCGCCGCGGCGTAATCGGCGGCCTGCTCGACGACGTACTGCTCCCGGGTCAGCGTCCGGACCATGATCTCCCGCAGGGAGGGTTCGTCTTCAACAATGAGTATCTTCATAATACACTCCTTTTTCTCGTTTCTCGGGACAGGGGGAGGGGCGAAAATCCGGTCTTGAAACCCGCGGCCCGCCACCGCCCTCCGAAACCCGTCTTTCAGACGGGCGAAATTACGGCCCGAATCCGAAAGGAAACTGAAATGCCGGGAATCAGCGCTGCCCGGTGCGCCGGAAATAATTCTGCAAGACCAGCAGTGAAATGATCTTTTCGCGCCGGCGGTCGCGGAACTGCGCGACGTATTCGTGCGCATGCGCGATGATCGCCTCGGCCTCGTCCGGATGCTCGATGTAGTAGCGCATCCGCTCTTCGAGGTCGGAATAGTCGGGCCGGATCTCGACGTAGTGGTAACCGGGGATGAGCGTGCCCTCCATGAACCACGTCTCGTAGGTCGGACGGGGCATCACGGCCAGCGAGTTCGACGACATGATCCACTTGAGGTTCGTCGCCACGTCGTAGCCCTCGATCGCCAGAATGAACTTGTAGTTCAGGTGGTCGTACATCGAAATATGGGGTTTGGTCCACTCCGGGGGATATTCGGGACGGGGCGTCGAGATGCCGGCATCGCAGCACTCCGAACCGAAATACATGCGCATGAAACGTTCGCGGTGGGGACGCCGCGTGATCGCCAGCCGGAAAATCGCCTTGTCCGACTTCTTCCGGAACGGAATGTCGTCCCGCAGGAAGATGAAATGGCGGACCTTGTCGAGGTTCAGCAGCACCGAATTGGCGTTGTCGCCGCAGATCGGCCTGCTCTTGACGATCGACGGCACGTCGGGAACCGTCGTCACGTCCCCGGGAACGGTATTCCACAGCAGGCGGTCGCTGAACCAGCGGGTGAACTCGTAGGTATCGAAGAAATAGGCCGTCTTGACGCCCCGACGGAACTTGTGGTCGCCTAACGGACGCAGCCCTTCGCGGGGGGGGGTCGCAGGCGCAGGCGACAGTTTGTTGTAATAATCCGCCCGCCGACAGATGTACTCCCAGTCGGGGCGGCGTTCCGCCTCGGCGAGTACCCGGTCCAGACGGGACTGCAACAACCGTTTCGGCGTAAGGTAACGCGCGAAACTCCGCAGGAACCAAAACAGTTTGATCTGTTTGTTGTGAAAAATACGGTTCAGACGGTTCATCGGCAATGGGTTTAGCTCAACAAAGATACGAAAAAGTCGAATGGGTTGCAAAACAGAACCGTACAAGATTCCGTAAAACCGCCTACTGATATAAAAGGGGCGTTACGGCTCCAAAGATAAAAAAATTCCGCGAAAACGAACAAAAAAAGGCGGAAACATCGGTTTCCGCCTTTTGCCGGGGATCGCCCCGCTTATGCCTTCAGGCCGTCGTAGGCCCACTTCACATAGGTCGCACCCCAGGTATATCCGCCGCCGAAAGCCGACAGAATGAGGTTGTCGCCCTTGCGCAACTGGCTCTCGTAGTCGCAAAGACACGAAGGAATCGTGGCGGCCGTGGTATTACCGTTGCGGTCGATGTTGATCATGCACTTGTCCTGCGTGATGCCCATACGGCGCGCCGTGGCGTCGATGATGCGCAGGTTGGCCTGATGGGGAACCAGGAAACGGATATCCTCGCCCTTGAGGTTGTGACGCTCCATCATCTCCACCGAAACGTCGGACATCTTCGACACGGCAGCCTTGAACACGGCGTGGCCGTCCCACATGATCGTGTGCCAGTTGTTCTGCACGGTTTCGACCGAAGCCGGGTAGCGCGAACCGCCCGCCTTCATGTAGAGCTGCATCTCGCCCGAGCCGTCGGAATGCAGGATCGAATCCACGACTCCGAAACCTTCGGTATTGGCTTCCAGCAGCACGGCGGCGGCAGCGTCGCCGAAGAGCGGGCAGGTCGAACGGTCGGTATAGTCGACGATCGACGACATTTTGTCGGCGCCCACGACGATGACCTTCTTGCTCGTGCCGGCCTCGATGAACTTCGCGCCGGTGGTCAGGGCGAACAGGAAGCCGCTGCAAGCTGCCGAAACATCGAACGCAAAGGCGTTCTTGCAACCAGCCTGGTCGGCGATCAAGTTACCCGTCGAGGGGAAGAACATGTCGGGGGTCACCGTGGCGCAGATCACCACGTCGATCTCCATGGGGTCCACCCCCGTCTTATCCAACAAATTGATGACCGCACGGGCGCCCATGTAGGAGCTGCCGATACCCTCGCCCTTGAGGATATGGCGCGTCTTGATACCCGTATGCGACATGATCCACTCGTCGTTGGTGTCGACCATCCGGCTCAATTCGTCGTTGGTGAGGATATATTCCGGAAGGTACTGTCCCACACCCGTAATAGCTGCTGTTATCTTACCCATTAGCTTTGGCTTTTCGTGTTTTGGTTAATTTTGAAACGCACGTTGCAGTTTCGCTGTCAGATCGGCCTTGATGACCTGTTCGGTCGAAAGGATCATGCTCCGGATCGCCTGGGGCGAAGAGCATCCGTGACCGATGATAACGGGCGCGTTGACGCCCAGGACGGGTGTTCCGCCCACGTTTTCGTAATTCATGGCGTCCCAGAAGGCATTGCGGCAGCCCAAGGCCGTGTTGATGCGGTAGAGGCCCTCGGCCATTTTCAGCGCCGTGTTGCCGACGAATCCGTCGCAGACGATCACATCGGCGACCTTGCCCGAAAAGAGATAGGAACCCTCGACATTGCCCACGAAATTGATCCGGCTCTCCGCCTTCAGCAGTTCGTAGGTGGCTTTGGTCTGGGCGTTGCCCTTGGTCTCCTCCTCGCCGATGTTGAGCACCGCCACGCGCGGACGCTCGATGCCCAGCACCGCCTCGGCGTAAATCGAGCCGATCAGGCCGTACTGCGCCAGCACCTCGGGCTTGCAGTCCACATTCAGGCCCACGTCCAGCAGCAGCGCAGGACGCCCTGCGATGGTGGGAACGATGGATGAAATCGTGGGACGCACGACACCCTCGATCGGTTTGACGGCATACATCGAACCGACCATCATGGCGCCGGTCGAACCTGCGCTCGCAAAACCGTCGACAGCTCCCTTGGCCAGGTAGCCAAACCCGACCGTGATGCTCGAATCCGCCTTGGCCTGGAAAGCCTTGGCCGGATGGTCGCCCATCTCGATCACCTCGGTGGTCGCTACGATTCCGAACCGCTCGGCGGGACATCCCTCCGAAGCGAGCACGGACTTAATTTTCTCTTCGTCGCCGAACAGCACGATACGGCTGTCCGACCCGATCGCATCGAGCGCCATGACGGCTCCCTTGACAGCCGCTTCGGGTGCATAATCGCCGCCCATGGCATCTACGCCAATCTTTATCATACTCGTACGAGTGTTGGTTGATATCCTGTCCCGCTCCCGACCCGCCCCCGGAAAACATGCACGACCGGGGATTCAGGCGGCCGGAAGGGAACCTTCATAAATTAAAAAAGAGGCACTCCCCGCGGGGATGCACTCTTTTGAGCGCCGGAATTATTCGGCAGCTTTCTTCTCGATGGCGAGCTTTCCGCGATAGAAGCCGCACTCGGGGCATACACGGTGATAGAGCACCGCTGCGCCGCAGTTCGAGCAGGTAACCACCGTCGGAACGGTAGCCTTGTAGTTGGTTCTGCGCTTATCGCGTCGCGTCGACGAGACTTTGTGTTTAGGATGTGCCATTTTTAAATATAATTTATAAGTTTAAACGTATCTTTATCCGTGTTTATTTCGCGCCGCCGGGTTCCTCTTCGCCTTCTCCGCCGTCCGCGCCTTCGGCCTCCATCCGCTCGCGCAGGGCGGCCAGCTTGGCCCATTCGCCCCCGCCGCGCTCCCCGGCGCCTTCGGCCGCAGCCTCGATCGACGCGAACTCCCGGTCGGAAACGATCCGGAAGCGTTCGAGCATCTCTGGGTTGCACTCCCCCTCGGGATGCACCCGCTGGTAGGGCAGCGACAGCACGATGCTTTCGTAGATGTACTGCGCAAGCTCCACGCGGTCCTCGCCCGGCAGCATCCACATCACCTCGCCGTCGTATTCGTGCACCTCGTCGGAGAATTTCACCACCAGCTGCCCCTCGAAATCAATGGGCACACGGCAGTCCTCCAGGCATCGGTCGCATTCGACGACGACATGACCCGTGATCCCGACATCGAGCGTGAGCTGCTTCTCCGAGCGGTCCACACCGACCGAGACCTCACACCGTCCGTCCTTGATCTCCGTGCTTTCGAAGGCTTCGAACAACGCCTTGTCGACCTCGAAACGGAAGTCGTGACGACCGTTTTTCAGCCCTTTCCAGGCAATCGAATATCGTTGAGCTACCTCCATTTACGCACATTTAGTGCGCAAAGTTACGAAAAAATAAGACATTTGCAAAGAAAACCGCGAGTTTTAGCACTCCCGGCCCGGCGGGGCGCAAATAAATTTGGCGTTGCACGACAGTTGTATTATTTTTACGGAAAAATAGTCCGCGCACGGCCCGCCGAACCGATCCGGCGCCGTATCCGGCCCGCGCGGCCCCGACAGAACATGGACGAAAAAGGATTTACAATCGAAGTCACGAGCCGCTACGAAGGGTGGTGGCGGTACAATGCGGCGCTGATGTGCGGCTGTTTCGACGCCGCCGGCCGGCGCATCGGATTCGCCTCGTCGGCATCGACCGTGGCCGACGTCGGCTCGAACCTTGCCGAACGCCCCGCAGACATCGCCGCCGACCGCACGGCCGCGCTGCAAACCATGCCGTGCGACCACCTCGTGCTCTACCTATATATAATCCCCCACACGCTGCCCGCGGACAACGAAATCGACGCGACCAGGCCCTTCGGGATCGAGGTGAGGATCTCCTATGCCGGACGCCGCCTGCGCACCGAAAAGCGGGAGATCAACCAATGGTCGGGCGCCTCGGTCGAAATGCGGGTCGATTCGAAAAAATAGGCTCCCGACCGACCCGGAAGCCGATATAAAGAAAAGAGGAAACCATCGCTGGTTCCCTCTTTTTCTATCGGATGGCTTACGACTATTTGTTGTTGTAAGCGGCCATCTTCTCGATCAGCATGAGGACCTTGTTCGAGTAGCCCCACTCGTTGTCGTACCACGAAACGACCTTCACGAAGGTGTCCGTCAGCGCGATACCGGCAGCCTTGTCGAAGATCGACGTGCGGGCGTCGCCCAGGAAGTCCGACGAAACGACAGCCTCCTCGGTGTAACCCAGGATGCCCTTCAGTTCGCCTTCCGAAGCCTCCTTCATGGCAGCGCAGATCTCGTCGTACTTGGCGGGCTTGGCCAGGTTTACGGTCAGGTCGACAACCGAAACGTCGAGGGTCGGAACACGCATCGACATACCGGTCAGCTTACCGTTCAGCTCGGGAATCACCTTGCCTACGGCCTTTGCAGCGCCGGTCGACGAGGGAATGATGTTGCCCGAAGCGGCACGGCCGCCGCGCCAGTCCTTCATCGAGGGACCGTCGACAGTCTTCTGCGTTGCGGTGGTCGAGTGAACGGTGGTCATCAGACCGTCGGTGATGCCGAACTTGTCGTGCAGAACCTTGGCGATGGGGGCAAGGCAGTTGGTGGTGCACGATGCGTTCGAAACGATCGTCTGGCCCTTGTAGGTATCGGTGTTCACGCCGCATACGAACATCGGGGTGTCGTCCTTCGAGGGAGCCGACATAACGACGTACTTGGCGCCGGCTGCGATATGAGCCTCGGCCTTCTCCTTGGTGAGGAACAGACCCGTCGACTCTACCACGTACTCGGCGTTAACCTCGTTCCACTTCAGGTTTGCGGGGTCCTTCTCGGCGGTTACGCGGATAGCCTTGCCGTTTACGATCAGCTGGCTCTTCTCCACGTTGAAATCCACCGTACCGTCGAAACGGCCGTGCATCGTGTCGTACTTCAGCATGTAAGCCATGTAGTCCACGGGAACCAGGTCGTTGATGCCCACCACTTCGATGTTGTCGTTCGTGCAAGCGGCACGGAACACCAGACGGCCGATACGACCGAAGCCGTTGATACCGATTTTAATAGTTGCCATAATAATTTGAATTATTTGTTAATAAAAAATTGCGTTATTTTTTTAACAGCACAAAAGTACATACTTTATATAATTTACGCAAATAAAAAATTAAATTTTTTTACGAACCGCGGACGCATCCGTTTCCCGGCACGCACCCGTCCGCCGGAAACCTCCGCCGTCTTCAGGCGCACAACACCGCGGAAGCCTACTGCGCAGCCAGTTTGGCCCGTTTGGCCATGGCCGAGGCGAAGACGAAATCGTTCAGCTCGCGGTTGTCCGCATGCAGGATGTCGTCCTTCGTCCCCTCCCACCACTTACGGCCGTCGTGGATGTATACAATTTTCTCGCCGATCTCCATCACGGAGTTCATGTCGTGGGTGTTGATGATCGTCGTGATGCCGTACTCCTGGGTGATCTCGTGGATCAGGTTGTCGATGACGATCGAGGTCTGCGGGTCGAGTCCCGAGTTGGGTTCGTCGCAAAACAGGTAGCGGGGATTCATCACGATAGCCCGGGCGATGGCCACGCGCTTGATCATGCCGCCCGACAGTTCGGCCGGATAGAGTTCGTTGGCCCCGTCGAGCCGCACGCGCTGGAGGCAGAAATTCACGCGCTCCATCTTCTCCCGCTCGCTCTGCGAGGTGAAGAGGTCGAGCGGCAGCTTGACGTTCTCCACGACGGTCGAGGAGTCCAGCAGCGCCCCGCCCTGAAAGATCATGCCGATGTCCTTGCGGATACTTTTGCGTTCCCGGAAACCGAGTTTCGAAAAGTTCACCTCGTCGTACCACACGTCGCCCGAATCGGGTTCGTGCAGGCCCACCAGCGTCTTGAGCAGCACGGTCTTTCCCGAGCCGCTGCGGCCGATGATGAGGTTCGTTTTTCCGGTCTCGAATTCGACCGAGATGTCGTCGAGCACCACCCGGCCGTCAAACGACTTGACGATATGTTCGGCGCGTATCATATAAGCAGGACTTGTGTCAGGATCAGGTCGAAAAGCAGAATCACCACGCAGCTGGCCACCACGGCGCGCGTCGAAGCCGCGCCGACCTCCAGCGAGTTGCCCCGGGCGTTGTAGCCGTAGAAGGCCGAAATCGAGGTGATGATGTAGGCGAAGAAGACGGTCTTGATCAGCGTGTAGGTGATCGAATAGGGCTTGAAATCCATCAGCAGGCCGTCGACATAGTCGGCGGGGATCATAATGCCCGTCGCGGCGGCGATGAGGTATCCGCCCAGAATGCCGATCAGGATCGAGAGGATCGTCAGAAAGGGGAAGAAGACCATCGCGGCGACGATCTTCGGGAGGATGAGGTACGAGGCGGAGTTGACGCCCATGATTTCGAGCGCGTCGATCTGTTCGGTGATGCGCATGGTTCCGATCTCCGAGGCGATCGACGACCCGACCTTTCCGGCGAGAATCAGCGCCACGACCGCCGACGAAAACTCCAGGATCATCGTCTCGCGCGTGGCGTAACCCACCAGCGAGCGGGGAATGAACGGCGAATCGAGGTTGATGCACATCTGCAACGTGATGACCGCGCCGATGAAGACCGAGATGATGGCCGTCAGGCCGATCGAGTTGACACCGAGCGACTCCATTTCGAAAATGATTCGCCGGCGGTAGATGGCGGCCTTCTCCGGACGGGAAAAGACCTTTCCCATCAGCATGAAATAGCGCCCTATGAGTTCGAAAATCTTCAACATGCTACTGCTTTTCCTCTTCGAAATCGACGTAGTCGCCCACATCCTTCGACACGCGCTTCTCGGGCATTCCCGGGGTTTTGTGCACCTTCACCTCGCCTTCGCGCTCCTTGCGCGGCTGCTCTGCAAAGGGCGAGCCGAAACCGCCGAATCCCTTCGGTCCGGACTGCTGTCCGAAGCCTTCGCCGAACTGCTGCTCCATCTGCTTGCGGACCTTGTAGATCCGCCAGCGGAAAGCCAGCATCAGCACGACGACCAAAATAACAAGTCCCATAAGAAAATACAAGATAAACAGCGCGATGCCCTTGAGCAGCGCGGGGGCGCCGAGCGCCAGTATGACGATAAGGAGCATCGTCAGCGGATTGCGCTGCACGAAGCCCGCCAGGGAGTCGATGATTGCCAATATGAAATTCATTCCGATTTCGGTTTACATCTCCACAAAGGTATGGAAAATTATGCGTATTTCAATTAAATGTCGTAAATTTGGCGTCTGGAAACGAAAAACAAATCACAATCCCATATGTTAACTCCCCTCACCGCCATCTCGCCCGTCGACGGGCGTTACCGTAATAAAACGGAGAAATTAGCCGATTATTTTTCGGAGCAGGCCCTCATCCGCTACCGCATCCGCGTCGAAGTGGAATACTTCATCGCCTTGTGCGAACTGCCGCTGCCGCAGCTGACCGGCATCGACCGCTCGAAGTTCGCCGCCCTGCGCGCGCTCTACCTCGATTTCTCGGACGCCGATGCCCGGCGCGTGAAGGAGATCGAGTCGGTGACCAACCACGACGTAAAGGCCATCGAGTACATCATCAAGGAGAAAATGGACACCCTCGGGCTGGAGGCCTATAAGGAGTTCGTGCATTTCGGCCTCACGTCGCAGGACATCAACAACACGGCCATTCCGCTCTCGCTCCGGGAGGCGATGACGGGCGTCTACTACCCCGTCGTCGAGGAGGTCCGCGACGCTTTGGCGTCGTTCGCCGAGCAGTGGCGCGAGGTTCCGATGCTGGCGCGCACGCACGGGCAGCCCGCCTCGCCGACCTCGCTGGGCAAAGAGTTTTCGGTATTCGTCGAGCGGCTCGAAAAGCAGTTGTTCATGCTCCACGACATCGCCGTTCCGGCCAAGTTCGGCGGCGCCACGGGCAACTTCAACGCCCACCGCGCAGCCTACCCCGAAATCGACTGGGTGGCTTTTGCCAACCGATTCGTGAACGAGACGCTGGGGCTGTGCCGTTCGCAGTACACCACGCAGATCGAGCACTACGACAACCTGGCGGCGATCTTCGACAACATGAAGCGCATCGACACCATTCTCATCGACCTCTCGCGCGACATGTGGACCTATATTTCGATGGAGTACTTCAAACAGCAGATCAAGGCCGGGGAGGTCGGATCGAGCGCCATGCCCCACAAGGTCAACCCCATCGACTTCGAGAACGCCGAGGGCAACTTCGGCATCGCCAACGCTGTTTTCGAGCACCTCGCCTCGAAGCTGCCCGTCTCGCGCCTCCAGCGCGATTTGACCGACTCGACCGTGCTGCGCAACATCGGCGTGCCGATGGCCCACGCGGTGATCGCCCTGCAATCGCTGCTCAAGGGGCTGAACAAGGTGATCCTCAACCCCGAGGCGCTGGCGCGCGACCTGGAGAACAACTGGGCCGTGGTGGCCGAGGGCATCCAGACCATCCTGCGCCGCGAGGGTTTCCCGAAGCCCTACGAGGCGTTGAAGGCCCTGACGCGGACCAACGCCCACATCACCCGCGAGTCGATCGCGGCATTCATCGAAACGCTCGACGTCGCCGAATCAGTCAAGGAGGAGCTGCGCGCCCTCTCGCCCTCGACCTACACGGGCGTGTTCCGGTAGGCCGGAACCGGCATCGAAAACAAAGGCAGGACCCGAAAGCGTCCTGCCTTTATTCGTCCCGACGGACCGTCACTCCTTGCAGCAACGCACCGTATAGCCGTAAGACCGGTTCATGTCCAGTTCATTATTGATCGAACCGCTGCTCGACAGTTTGCTGCGGAAGAAGAGGTAATAGGATTTGACCGAAGAGGTTTCCGCCGACCAGTAAGCGCCCGAACCGCCGGTCGAGCTGCGCAGCCCCACGATGGCGCCCGAACTGTAATTGCGATAGCCCTGCGCCGGATACCAGGCCGTCTGTCCCCCGTGGGTATAGGTCATACCGTAGTTCGTTCCGTCCCATACCGAAACGCCGTCGATGTACTGACGTCCCGAAATCAGATCCTCCCATGCACCGGTTCCAGGAACCCTGTACCCCGGCGGGCAAGGGTCGTTGAGCGTTTTGGCCTCACCCCACAATGTCGCGTTCGGCGACGCAAGCCAGTTATAGCCGGTTCCGACCTTATCGTTGTAGAACGTCATGGGATTGGCGGCAGCCCCGTCGGTCGTCGTCGCACTCTTGCTGAAAGCCCAGTCCAGCGCCGGATAAGCGGGATTCACCACCGTGCCGTTCTTTGCTTCGAGGAACGCATTGGCCGAAGTTTCCGTTTTCTCGCCCCCGTAGAACGGGTCCTTGCGCCCCCACTGGTAATACATGCCGTAAGCGTCCGTACCGCCTGCGGTCGTACCTGCGGCGCCCAGGTTGCGGTCCATGAAGACCGTCCCGTTCCCGTAGGTCATCGTCTGCGGAGCGTCGGTCACCCAGACATGCCAGCTCCAGACGACCTTTCCGTCCTGCATCAGGGCGACCAGCGCGTTGCCCCTGCCTTCGCCGACCGTGAGGAAAATATCGCCGGAGGTCGTGTCGAGGGCGACTCCCGAAACGAGTCCTTCGGAGTCGGTCCACAGCCAGTCGGCCGTCATGCCGTCCGCCATCTCGATCGCCGGCTCGAATCCGACCCCTTCGCCGGCTCCGTTTCCGCGTACCCGGGCATTGAAAACATACGTTCCGGGCGCCGAAACCACATAGCAGTTGGCCGTCCCCGCAACGCTCAAGTCGTTGACCTGCGCCGCCGAAAGAGTCCCGCCGTCCGTCAGCGCGATTTCCACCCGGCCGTTTCCGGCCTTTACCGACCGAAACAACTCCACCTGCTCGTCGCCCGTGGCTTCGACCGGATTTCCGGAGCCGTCCTCGATCTGCCACGGCGTCACGGCGGCGTCCGTCGTCACGGTCCAGAAACCTTTATCATCGCGCCCCACGACGGGGACAGGCCCCGAAACAGGCATTTTCGCTCCGGCGGCATCTTTCAGCCAGGGAATATCCTTTTCCGCGGCGAGTGTCCAGTAATACGCATCCCCATCGACCGCAATGCCGATCAGCGGCGCTTCCGCCGCCGCATTGCAGGCTACCGTCACTTCGGTCCCGTCGCAGAACGTAAGGCGCACGCCGTCCTCCGTCTCGGCCAGCGACCGCACTTCCGACTGCGACACGGCTCCGGCCAGCGTCTTCAGCGAGACCAGGCCCGCATTCAGGTCTTCGATCTTTTGCAACAGTTCGGCCGAGGGGGGGGGAACAGGTTTGTCTCCATCCGGGTCCGAAGCCCCGGATTCGCTCTTGCAGCCGCCGAGAAGCAGCGCCCAGGAGCAGATCACAAATAATTTTTTCATCATACCTTGTTTTTTAGTTAATGGTTCCATCTGTTCCGTCCGTAAGGGACAGACTTCACGGAGAATACCGCGCAGGCAAAAACAGGCATGACGACCCGGCAAAGCATGGCGACGACTTCCTCATCCAACCGTAAAAAAGTCTGTCCGAAGAGGTTCGCAGCAACAGGAAAAAGAGGGCCGAAGCAAATAAGGACGCACGGAAAAACCGCCGGCGACGACTTCAGGCGCTCCCTTTCTCCGCAGGAGCAAACACCCTATCGCGCAAGGCAGGTCTTCTGACTTGTCCCCCGAGGCGGCGCCTTCCCGGTCCCGGAGGACCAGTGGCTCAAGAATGCCGCAACGAAAAAGCCCTTGCGGGCGGGACTCACAGCAGCGGGAACTGTTGCCGATTCACACGGCATTCCCTTTTAATTCCCCTCCACGGGGAAACCATTGCACGGCAAAGGTACACTTTTATCGGCAGGAAGCAAGCGATCCGGCGGAATATTTCCGCGAAACGCGCCCCGCCGCTCTGCGCAGCGGACCGTTCCGACCACGATGCGTCCCTTTTCCGGCAGACGGCGGCGCGACTTTGGCACGCGCTTTGTACTTATTTCAGTCAACTGCGGCACAGCAACCGCAGTGAGGTTTCTTCATTTATTTAAGTTTGGGTTAGTAGTTTTAGGAGGGCAACCTCCTGGGGGCAGCAGGCAATCGTGAGATTCCCTGCTGTTTTTTTATCCCCGGAGGGCATCACTAACCGAACAGGTCGTTGAGCACGGCGGCCAGACGATACGACGCCAGGATCAGCTGGCGTTCGGGCAGCAGGTAAGTGTCCGTCACGAACTGCTTGCCGTAGGTCCCGTCGGCCCGCTGCCAGTCGTAGATCACCCGGCAGGCGACGGCCGTTTCGTACAGCCATTCGCGGGGCGTACCCTTGGCCATCCCGGCCTTCTCGCGTTTGGAGAAGGTGTCCAGCAGCAGCCGGTACTCGCTGTAACTCCAGCCGTGGGCGCCGTCCAGCACGCCCCAGTCCCACATCGCATGGTAGGACATCTTTTTCCCGTTGAGGTCCGCACGGCCGCTCTTGCAACCGGGGTACTTGACATGCGAAGGGCAGTGCATGTCGCCCACGATGTGAATGACATACATTAGGTTCAACCGCACGAGCGAGTCGCTCATGTTCCGGTAGTCCTTCAGCCGGTCGATGGCGTGCATCAGCTCCACGACACAGTTGGTTTTTCCCTTGCGCAGCGTGTCGACCAGCTGCATGTCGGCATCCACGTAGCTCACGTGCTCGACATTGCGGAATTCGGGGGTGTCGCGGTACTTGTCCATCCACGAAGCGTAGTAAACGATCGAATGGTCGAGGTAGCGGGCGATGTTCCTCTTCGCCCGGGGCGTCAGGTTGCACTCGGCGATGTAGGCGATGGCATCGTGACGCGTGCGGTCCCATGCCTGCGACGGCAGCGCCGCGCAGAGCATAAGGCCCAACAAAAACAGTTTCAGGTTCTTCATTGTCTTTCAAATTAACGGGTTAACGATTCGGCGCGGAAGTTATCGAACGGCACGCGGTTCTTGCTTTTGACCGCCGGGGCGAACACCACGCGGGTCGTAGCATCGGCTCCCGCAACGGCGAAGGCTGCAAATTTTCCTTTAAAGGCACTATCATCAGGCATATGCCACAAATAAAACAATAAAAAGAAATAAAACCAAAATTATTCCGGTGAAAATTCCACGACAAGACCCGATAATCGGCCAAACGGTCCCCGGCGGACGGCGATTGCAGGTTCGGCACGCGCTTTGTACTTATTCCGGTCAGCTGCGGCACAGCAACCGCAGTGAGGTTTCTTCATTTATTTAAGTTTGGGTTAGTAGTTTTAGGAGGGCGACCTCCGGGGACAGCAGGCAATCGCGAGATTCCCTGCTGTTTTTGCGTCCGCATGCCGGGCGCGCCGTTCCCGCGTGCGCAGGGTACGAAAAAGCCGCCCGGTGTTCCGATCGGTTCTTTGCAACGCTCCGGCTGCCGATTTCACGGGGCGGCAATGCGCTCCGGCACGAAAACTGTGCGGCGGACGACGAGGGAAAACAGCAAAATCCAACCTACCCACCATGGCAAAACGTAAAAATATCACCACGACGCAGCTGGCGCTGATGACCGCTGCGGCCGTCATCAGCCTGCGCGGGCTCCCGATGATGGCCCAGGAGGAACTGACGATGTTCTTCTACATTTTCTTCGCGACGTTCCTCTTCCTGATTCCCGCGGCCCTCGTTGGCGCCGAACTGGGCAGCGCCTTCGCCGACCGCGGCGGCGGCGTCTACACCTGGGTCAAGGAGGCTTTCAACCGCCACCTGGGCTTCTCGGCGATCTTCCTGCAATGGATTCAGAACGTCGTCTGGTATCCCACCGTACTGGGATTCGCCGCCGCGTCGATCGCCTACATGATCGGCGTTCCGGCACTGGCGCAGAACGGGCTGTACGTCGGGTTGTTCTCGATTGCAATGTACTGGTGCGCGACGCTGGTGACCCTGCGCGGCACGTCGGCCATCTCGGGCATCACCTCGAAGGGATTTCTGATCGGCACGGTGCTCCCGGGCGTCGTCGTGATCGTGATGGCGGTCATCTGGATGGCCGGCGGCAACGAAATCGCCCTGAAGGAGATTCCGGCCGGCGTCTCGCAGATCGTCAACGTCGACGCCGCGCAGCACGTCCACCCGCGTCTCTTCCCCCACATCACGGGCATGAGCGACATCGCGTTCCTGGCGGGCATCCTGCTGCTGTTCGCCGGCGTGGAGGTGCACGCCGTGCACGCTCCGGAACTGGCCAAACCCCAGACGCAGTTCCCGCGGGCGATGTTCCTCGCGGCGCTGATCTCGTTCGGACTGTTCACGCTGGGCGCGCTGGCCGTGGCCATCATCACCCCCTACGACCAGATCAACCTCCAGTCGGGGCTGTTCACCACCTTCCAGATCGCTTTCGAACGTTACCACGTGGGATGGCTCTCGAACGTCATGGGACTGCTCGTGGCCTTCGGTGCGCTGGCGGGCGTGATGTCGTGGATTTCGGGCCCCAGCCGCGGCCTGCTGTGGACGGCCAGGGACGGTGCTCTGCCCTGCTTCCTCCAGAAGACCAACAAGAACGGCGTGCAGCTCAACATACTGATTATCCAGGGCTGCATCGTGACGCTCCTCTCGTCGCTTTACATCGTGATGGACGACGTCAGCGTGGCGTTCTTCCTGTTGAGCGCCCTGACCGTGGGACTGTATCTGATCATGTACATGATGATGTACGCCGCGGGAATCCGCCTGCGCTACACGCAACCCAAGCTCATCCGCAGCTACCGCGTGCCGGGCGGAAACACGGGCATGTGGCTGATCGGAGGCGTGGGGTTCCTCGCCGTGCTGTTCTCGTTCATCGTCACCTTCTTCCCGCCTTCGCAGCTGCCCGTGGGCAGTCCGGCGACGTACACGTGGCTGGTGGTGACCGGCACGACGGTCTTCCTCGCGATCCCCTTCATCATCAGTTTCGCAATGGACAAACGGAAGGCCCGGCGGACGCCGGAGGCTTAAAACTCGATCGTCAGGCCCAGCGTCGGGAGCAGCGTACCGCTCACCTGTTCGAGGTATTTCATGCGGTAACGCCGCTCCGAAGCCGGAGCCGAGGGGTTCTCGATCTCCCCCGTGGACATCAGCACGTCGGGCTGGCGCAAACGACCGCCCGCAACGTTTTGCAGGTCGATGTAGACGCCCAGCATGCAACGGCGGAAGTAGAACACCTTGTCGACGCGCACGTCCAGCTGGGCGAAGGCGTCGAGCCGCCCGGCGTTGTATTTCGAATAGTCGTAGTAGGGCCGTCCCTGCGCATCCCACGCCTCGACGAGCGACGAACGCTCCACGTCGTAGGGCGTGTAGGGCGCACCGCCCACGGCGCTCAGCTTCGCACCGAAGCTCCAGTGGCGCGGCAGGTCGTAGGTTCCGCTGACGTTGACCACGAAACGGTTGTCCCACGCCGAGGCGATCCACGGGGCCTGCCGGTCGTTGCGGTACTCCGAGCGGAACACGGTCACCGATCCCACGACGTTCACTCGCCCCGGAATCTGCCAGCGGGCCATCGCCTCGACGCCGTAGGCGCGCCCCTGCGCCGAGGAGACCAGCTTCTCGTTGCCCACCACGCCGTAATCGTTGCCCTTGCACGAGAGCGGAATCCCGTCCGCCACCGACAGCGGCACATCGCCGTAGCGTTTGTAAAATCCCTCGACCGAGACGATCAGCCGGTCGCGCAGCCGCCAGTCGACACCCGCGCTGAAGACCCCGACGCGCATGTAATCGAGCGATCGGTTGACCAGCGCGTCGTCCACCTTGAATCCCAACGCCGTGTAGGGCGGCAGCTGGCAGTAAAGTCCCGCGCTGCCGCTCACCGACCAGCCGGGACCTACCGCATAGGAGACCGAAGCCCGGGGCGACAGCTGGCGCCACACCCGCGCCATACGTCCCGAGTAGTCGCACCCGTCGGCGCGCAGGCCCGCCGAGGCGGTGAACCGCTTGTCGGCCGAGGCGTATTCGGCCCCGGCGAACAGCCCCCAGCCGACGATTCCCAGCCGGGTCCGGTAGTCCGACAACTGCGTCCTGTCGGTATAGAGCCGTTGCAGCGTGCGGTTCGTGTAGTCGGAATAATTCACCTCGACGCCCTCGCGGACGGTCCAGCGGCCCAGATAGGTGCGGTTCTCGGCCCGGAGCGTGGTCTTCTGCTCCACGGAGCGCAGCCGGAGCGTCAGGTTGTCCTCCGACGAATCATCGTTGCGCAGGTATTTCAGGTTGCGGTTGTTCAGGTAGTTGTGGCTCAAGGTCACGGTCTGCACGTGGCGGCCCGCATAGTGACGCCACGAAGCCCCCACCGTGAAGGTCTCCTGCCGGATGCGGGGCAGGTAGCTCAACAGGTATTCGGCGTCCTCGCCCTTCTCGTCGACGTTGAGACGCATGTTGTCGAATCCCGCAAGGGCCAGCACCGTCAGCTCGTCGCGCTCCGAAAGGCGTGTCTTGACTTTCGCCTGCCCGTCGATGTAGTTGGGCAGGAAGGGCAGCCCCAGCAGTTTGAACAGCAGTTGCAGGTAGGACTGGCGGATGGAAAACAGATAAGTCGTCTTGCCGCCGATGTGCCCGCTGCCGCTCAACCCCACTTCCGAGGCGCCCAACGTCGCTTTGAAGGTCTGCTTTTCGGCATTGCCGTCGCGGAGCCTGAAGTCCAGCACGGAACTCAACGCCCCGGCCCGGTCGGCGGGAAAGGCTCCCGTATAAAAACTGATTTCGCGCACGAGGTCGGCGTTGACGATGCTCACCGGACCGCCCGTCGCCCCCTGCGTGGCGAAATGGTTGATGTTCGGGATTTCGATCCCGTCCATGTAGAACTTGTTCTCCGCAGGCCCGCCACCGCGCACGATCAAATCGTTGCGATACCCCACGGGCGAGAAGGCCACGCCGGGATACGAGCGCACGATGCGCGACACGTCGCGGTTCGAGCCGGGGCTTTTCTCGATCTCCCGCAGGCCGATCACCTTCAAACTTACGGGACTCTCCGCCGTGACGCGGAACGGCGACGGACGGACCGTCACGGCCTCCAGCTGCGCGGCATCCTCCTCCAGCTCGACTTCGATAAAGGGCGTGGCGGCCGAGACCATGTATTCGGGCGTCGTGAGGCTCTTGTAGCCCACCGACGAGACCGCCAGCCGCCAGATGCCCGGCTTCACGCGCTCGATGCGGAACCTCCCCAGCGAGTCGGTCGAGGCTCCCTTCTGCTCCTGCCCGGCCAGCACCACGGCGGCATAGGCCACGGGGCGGCGGCTCAAACGGTCGATCACCCGCCCGCTGACGGGATAGGTCCCGCCCTGCGCCCGCACGGCAAACGCCGCGGCCAGGCCGAAAAACAAAACAGCGACTTTCAGGAATTTCATACGGCAAAGATACTCGGTCAGGCGCCGTCCGACGCCGTTTCATCGGTACATTTCGGCAGCAGTTTCAGGTACGAGAGCAGAACCACGTTCATCACGAGGGCGTAGACGATGGCCGGGACGGCCATTTCACCGCTGTCGAAGATCAGCGGCGAGGTGGCGACGGCGATCGCCTGCGCAGCGTTCTGCATCCCGACCTCGATGACGATCGTGCGGCGCACCGCCCGCCGGAGCCGGAACAGGCGGGCCAGCAGCGATCCGCCCGCCATCGCCAGCAGGATCAGCGCACCCGCGGCCAGCCCCAGCACGCCGAGATTCTCCAGAATCGTCGAGGCGTACTGCACGAAGAACACCGCCGCCAGCAGCATCAGGGCCGGGAAGGCCACACGCCCCAGCAACTCATGCACACGCCGTGCCGCCCGGGGCCGCCAATGCCTGAAAAGCGCCCCGCAGAGCATCGGCAGGAACAGCAGGACGATGTTCTGCACCAGCAGTTTCCCGACCGGAAGTTCGATGGCCGCACCGGCATGCACCGCGACGAAACGCGCGGCGAAACCCATCACCAGCGGAATCGTGAAGAGCGTGATGAGGCTGCTCAAAGCGGTCAGCGTCACCGAAAGGGCCACGTCGCCCTTGGCCAGCATCGAAAAGACGTTCGACGAACTGCCTCCCGGACAGCAGGCGACGAGCAACAGTCCCAGAAAATAGACGGGCGGCAGGCGGAAGGCCAGCCCCACGCCGAAGGCGATGAGCGGCAGCAGCGCCAATTGGCCCAGCAGCCCCGCGACAACGGCCGCCGGACGGCGGGCCACACCGGCGAAGGCCTGCCGGTCGAGTTCGATGCCGAGCTGAAACATCAGCGCGATCAATACAGGCAGTACGATCCAGACGGTATTCATAAGCGATGTAAAACGGCGATCCCGGGGCGCGGACTTCCCGGCAGCCCGGTTCCATTTTACTGCAAAGGTGCCCCTTTTTTCGGGAATCCGGCCCGTTTTCCGGAAAAAATTGTAATTTTAGCCTCCCGAATTACGCGAGATACGACGGTTTATGTCCCTGAACGCCAAATACGACATCCTCGACAACCGACTGGTCATCCGACGGCTCAACGCCGGGGACCGGCAGTGTTTCGAAGCGTGCTACCGATTCTATTACAAGGGATTGTGCAGCTTCGCCTCGCGCTGGGTATCCCTCCCCGTGGCGGAGGACATCGTACAGGACACGATGCTGTACATTTGGGAAAACCGGGACCGCCTGATGGAGGAACTTTCGCTGAAAGGACTTCTGTTTATGATCGTCCGCAACAAGTCGCTGGACCGCATCTCCAGCCAGAAGGTCCATTCACGCGTCCACCAGCAGTTGGAAAAGAGATTCGCCGACCAGTTCGACTCCCCGGACTTCTACCTCGGCACGGAACTCGCACGGCTCTACCGCGAGGCGCTCGCCCAACTCCCCGAGCAGACCCGGCGCATCTTCGAGATGAGCCGCTTCCAGGGCATGACCCACCAGCAGATCGCCGCCGAGATGGAGGTGTCGCCCCAGACCGTCAACTACCATATCGGCCAGGCGCTCAAAGTCCTCGGCGTCGCGCTGAAGGACTACCTGCCGCTGATCGCGCTGTTTTTCGAAATGCCCGGGAACAACTGAAACCCCTGCCCCCTGCAACCGACCATATGCAATAAAAACGAAAGCCCGAAAAAAAATCGGGTTTTCGTTTAGTAACTATTTCCCCAAAACCGTATTACTGTTAGAAACCGAACTTATGAAAGAGATCGACGACAACCTGCTGACCGAATTTCTCGAAGGAAAACTCGACGAACCCGCCAACCGCGAGATCGAAAACTGGTACGACGCCTCGGAGGAGAACCGCCGCCGGCTCGAAGCGCTCTACTTCGTGCTCTTCGCCGGAGACCGGCTCCGTGCCGCCGCGTCGGTCAACACCGACCAGGCCTTCAGATCGTTGCAGCGGCGCATCGAACTGCGCCGCACGAAAACAAGGCCCCAATGGCGGCAGATCGCGGCGCGCTACGCCGCCATCCTCGTCGCGGGCGTGATCGTCGCAGGCATGTATCTCTACCAGAACCGGCCGGACGACCGCATCTGCACGGTCAGCGCCGAGCGCAGCGACTGCTCGGTGACGCTGCCCGACGGCTCCGTCATCCGGCTCACCCGCAGTTCGCAGCTCAACTATCCGGCCTCGTTCGACGACGGGAACCGCACGGTGCACCTCACCGGCGAAGCCTTTTTCGAAGTCAGCAAGCGCAACGGCGCGCCGTTCACCGTCACCACGGTCCACGACGCCGAAGTCGTGGTCCGCGGAACCAAATTCAACCTGAAAGCCTACGACGACAGCTCCGACGTCGAAACCGTACTGGTCGAGGGAGCCGTCGATTTCCGCGCCGCGGACCACGTCGTGGCTCTGCACCCGGGGCAGAAAGTCTCCTACAACCCCACGGACAACGACCTGACGCTGCAAACGGTCAACGTGGAGGCGGAGCTGGCCGCGCGGCTGCGCACGTTCCGCCACGTCGACCTGGCGCAAATCGCCGGGGTGATCGAGGATTTCTACGGCATCGGCGTCGCCTTCCGCAGCGAGGCGCTCAAAAACATCCAGTTCACCGGAACGCTCGACTGGGGGGGGGAAATGCAGGCGGCGCCGTCGCCCCAGCAGACTTCGGTCCGCGTTGAAAACGTAACCAGCCTGAAAGGGCTGATTCAGGAGATCGAATCGCAGACCTCCTACCGGATCTCCTACCAGGGCAACCTGGCGGACAACGTCCCCGTAAAAATCGCCAAATCGACGAAATCGGTTTCCCAGCTGCTCGACGAAGCCCTGCGCGGAACCGGCATCACCTACATCATCCGTCAGAACAACATCATCCTGACCCGTGCGGCGGCACAAAGCCCCGCAGCCGCAGCGCCGGCTCCGGCCGCGCCGCGAAAACAGCACATCGCGGGCCAGGTGCTCGACGCCGCGACCCGGCAGCCGATCATCGGCGCCACGATCTGGATCAAGGATTCGGCGCTCGGCACGAGCACCGCATCGGACGGTTCGTTCGACTATTCGTTCTCCGGCAACTTCGGCTTCGTGACCGTCTCCTACGTCGGTTACCAGACGCAGGAGTTCCCGATCGGCCGCATTCCGAAAGTGATCTCCCTTTCGCCGGACAACAACCTCGAAGAGGTCGTCGTCGTCGGCTACGGCGCCCAGAAAAAGGCCAGCATCATCGGCTCGATAGCCTCCGTTCCGGTCAACGACATCAAAATGCCCACGGGCAAGATTTCGAACAACCTGGCCGGACAGCTCGCGGGCGTCATCTCCGTACAGCGTTCGGGCGAACCGGGCGCCTCGTCGACCTTCTGGATCCGCGGCATCAGCACCTTCGGCTCGAACAAGTCGCCGCTGGTGCTGGTCGACGGCATCGAGCGCGACCTCGACCTGGTGGACATCGAGGACATCAAGGAGTTCTCGATCCTCAAGGACGCCGCGGCGACCGCCGTCTACGGCGTACGCGGCGCCAACGGCGTCGTGCTGGTCACCACCCGCGGAGGCATCGTAGGCAAGCCGCAGATCAACATCAAGTTCGAGGCCGGCATGGTGCAGCCGACCAAGATTCCCGACATGGTCGACGCCGTCCAGTTCGCCGAGATGTACAATGCGGCGGCCGGATACGACTTCTACTCGAAGAAGGACATCCAGATGTTCCGCGACGGTTCGGACCCCGACCTGCACCCCAACATCGACTGGGTGGATCGGCTCTACAAGGACTACTCGTTCAACCAGCGCGTCAACGTCAACATCTCGGGCGGCGGCTCGACGGCCAAATACTACATCTCGGGCGGCTTCTACAACGAGGACGGCCTGTTCAAGGCCGACAACATGAAGGAGTACAACACGTCGGTCTTCTACCGTCGGTTCAACTTCCGGTCGAACGTCGAGGTCCAGCTCCACAAATACACCAAGCTCAACGTCAATCTGGCCACCACGTTCGAACGCAAGAACGAACCGGGTTCGAGCGCCACCGGCGCCAACGGCATCTGGGGCTATGCGCTCAAGACCGCAGCCAACGCCTTCCCGGACGTCTATTCGAACGGCTACCTGGCCGGCCCGGCGTCGGGACAGGGCGAGAACCCCTATGCGCTGCTGACGCAGACCGGTTACCGCGAAATCTTCTACAACACGGCGCAGTCGCTGTTCGTGCTGACGCAGGACCTGGGCGACTGGGTGACCAAGGGCCTTACCGTTTCGATCAAGGGTTCGTTCGACGCCAAGAACGAGAACAACCTGAGCCGCACGAAAACCTCGCCCCAATGGCTGGCCACCGGCCGCAACGAAGCGGGCGAACTCGAATTCAACCAGACGAAGATCGGCGAGGAGAACCTCACCTACAAGCAGACCAACAAGGGCTACCGTTCGGTCTACTTCGAAGCCGTGGCCAACTGGGCACGCACCTTCGGCAAGCACGACCTATCGGCCATGTTCCTCTTCCAGCAGTCGCAGAAGAACTACGTGGGCGAAAGCGCCAACAACTCGGAAAAAGCGCTTCCCTACCGCCATCAGGGCATTGCGGGCCGTATCACCTACAACTACGACAACCGCTACTTCGTCGAGGGTAACTTCGGCTACAACGGCTCGGAGAACTTCTCGCCCAACCACCGCTTCGGTTTCTTCCCGTCGATCGCCGTGGGGTACGTCGTCTCGAACGAAAAATTCTTCGCACCGATCCGCGACGTGGTCAGCATGGTCAAACTCAAAGCCTCCTACGGTCTGGTGGGCAACGACCAGATCGGCGGCGACCGCCGTTTCATCTACAACGAAACCGTGATCGGCGGCGGCAAATACTATTTCGGCACGACGCCCAGCCAGTACACCTCGGTCCGCCTCGGCGAATTCCCGAACCCCAACGTAGGCTGGGAAAAGGCCAAGAAGCTCAATCTCGGCGCCGACCTCTCGTTCTTCAACCAGTTGAACATATCGGTGGATTATTTCAAGGAAAACCGCGAGGGCATCTTCCTCCAGCGCAAATCCATCCCCATGTACGTGGGTCTGAGCACCAAACCCTGGGTGAACATCGGCAAGATGCGCAACAGCGGCATCGACGCCTCGCTCGAATACCACCAACCGCTCGGCAAGGACCTCCACCTCACCGTGCGCGGCAATTTCACCTACGCACGCAACCGGATCATGGACCAGGACGAGCCTGATTACGCCTATACCTACATGAACCACAGCGGCCAGATGCAGTGGCAGAAATTCGGCCTGGTGGCCGCCGGACTCTTCCAGGATCAGGAAGACATCGACTCGTGGGCCAAACAGAGTTTCGGCGAGGTGAAACCGGGCGACATCAAATACCTCGACCTCAACGGCGACGGCATCGTCGACAACTACGACACGAAGCCCATCGGCTACTCGGACATCCCCGAGATCGTTTACGGATTCGGCTTCTCGCTGCAATGGAAGGCATTCGACCTGTCGGCATTCTTCCAGGGCGTGGCGCATGTCAGCTTCTCGACCCTCACCGACCAGACGCAGGCGTTCGTCGGCCGCAACCTCAAGGAGTCGAGCGTATTCGCCGACCTCTACGGCAACACCTGGACTCCGGAGAACCCCGGCGCCAAATACCCGCGCATGACGACCGGCGCCATCGACAACAACAACCAGCTGTCGACCTTCTGGATGGCCAACGGACGTTACCTGCGCCTGAAGAACCTCGAGCTCGGCTACACGCTGCCCAAACGCATCGCCAACAAGATCGCCATGCAGAGCCTGCGCGTCTACCTCTCGGGTGTGAACCTATTCACGTTCAGCCCCTTCAAGCTGTGGGACCCCGACCTGCAAACCGGAGCCACCAACTACCCGAACAACCGGATCATCAACCTCGGTCTCACGATCGGTTTCTAACCCCTAACCGGCAACAACCATGAAAAACACGATTAAAACATTCGCCCTGTTCCTGACAGCCGGAGCCATGCTCGCTTCCTGCGACTCATACCTCGACCGCCAGCCCGACGAGCCGCTGACTTCGGACAACATATTCAAAAAGCAGAAGACCACGCTCCAATACCTGACCAACATCTACTCCTACCAGCCGGATTACGAAGCTCCCGCCTGCGTGTCGAACAGCAACGACATCCCCTGGGAGGCCAGCTCGGACGAGACCTCGTTCGCCTACCTGGACCGGTCCTACACCCAGATCAACTACAACTCGTGGAACCCATCGCTACACATCTACCGCGACGACACCTACAACACGCCCTATAAGGGCATCCGCGAAGCCAACTACTTCATGCAGAACGTCCACAAGTGCCCTCCGGAGGAACTGAACGATGTCGACAAGGGCTACTACTACAACGAGGCCCGCTTCCTGCGCGCGCATTTCTACGCCATGATGCTGCCCGTCTACGGTCCCGTCTTCCTCATCGGCGACGATCCGGTGGACTTCACGCAGAGCGGACTCGACCAGCGCGAGCGCAACACCTGGGACGAGTGCGTCAACTACGTCGCGAACGAGCTTTGGGAAGCCGCCAAGGGGCTGCCCGACAGCTGGCCCGACATCTACTACGGCCGTGCCACGAAAGGCGCCGCCCTGGCAGCACGCGCCCGCCTGCTGCTCTACTCGGCCCGCAAGCTCTTCAACGGCAACGAACTCTACAAGGGTATCGTCAACAAAAACGGCGACCACCTGTTCCCGACCCAGTACGACGAAAAGAAATGGGAGCTGGCAGCCCAGGCCGCCAAAGACGTTATGAACCTGAACCTCTACTCGCTGGTCGGCGCCGACGGCACGGACCCCTACGCCAGCTTCAACACGCTCTTCACGTCGGTAGGTTCCGGGACCGGCGGCGCTACGGAGAAGATCTACACGCGCATCGCCAGCGGCTACCAGTGGCGCGTGGTCACCACGCCCCCGAGTGTCGGCGGAACGGCCTACGGCGGCTACGGCGTAACCCAGAAACAGGTCGACGCGTTCGCCATGGCCAACGGCCGCTACCCCATCACGGGCTACACCGACGGCGACCAGGCGCGGCCGATCATCGACCCCGACGCAGGTTACAGCGAAAGCGGATTCTCGAAGTTCAAGCACCCGATCTACGGCGACGAACTGGAGACGTTCAAAATGTACCAGAACCGCGAACCGCGCTTCTACGTCAACGTGTTCTGGAGCGGCATGACCTGGCACGGAGCCAACAAGAAAACAGCCAACGTCCAGTTCTATTTCAACGGCAATTCGGGTCCGGGAAAATCGCACAACTATCCGCCGACGGGTTATCTGGCGCATAAGTTCACCAACCCGTCGATCGACACCTCCACCGGCAACTATGGCTACCTGGATTTCCCCGTATTCCGCTATGCGGAGATCCTGCTCAACTACGTCGAGGCGCTTAACGAGTACGATCCGTCGAACGCGGACATCACGCTCTACCTGAACATGATCCGCAAACGCGCCGGCGTTCCCGACATCGAGGAGGTCTATCCCGACGCCGCCGGCGACCAGACCAGGATGCGCGAACTGATCCGCCGCGAACGCCAGGTCGAGCTGTGCTTCGAAAACCTGCGCTATTTCGACACGCGGACCTGGATGACGGCCGAGACGGACAACAACATGCCGGTCTACGGCATGAACATCTCGGCCAAAGACCACAAGGCGAACGGCGAATTCTGGCAGCGCGTCATCTGCAAATACGACGGCGGCCGCGACGGCAACCGCGTCTTCACCAAGCGCTGCTACCTCTTCCCGATTTCCCAGGAAGAACTCGACCGTGTGAAATGCACGCAGAACTACGGCTGGTAAACCCCTCTAATCCGGATAATTATGAAACTGAAAAACATATTGATACCCTTCGCAGGTGTGCTGCTGCTGACCGCCTGCGAAAAAGACCACCGCAACGACAACCTGACCGACCCGCGCGTCTACATCGTCAACAACGGCGTGCAGAACGCAATCTATTACGACGTGGAGGAGACGATCGACTACAACATTTACGCTTACAGCAGCGGCTACTTCGGACAGCCGTCGGAGGTGAAGGTCGTACCCGACCCCGATGCCGTCGAGGCTCTCAACGCCGCGAACGGCTCCTCCTACACGCTGCTCGGCGAGGAGTACTACCAGATCGTCAAGGACACCGGTTCGATCACGGCCGAAGGCCGCCGCGCCACCCTCACCGTCCGCCTCGACTGCAAGGGGATCATGGCGCTGCCCTACATGAACGACTACGTCCTTCCGCTGCGGCTCTCGGCCACGGGAACCGAGGTCAACGAGAAGCTGAACACCATCCTGATCAATCCCCGGATGCAGGAGACCGAGGTGCTGGCCGAGAACGCCGGTGTCGTGGAAAGCGACTTGAGCGCCACCGACGCCAATACGCTCGAATTCACAGCCTACACCGAGTTCAACAACAAGTGGGATTCCGAGATGGAATACGAACACGGCGATGCAGTGCTCGCGGCCTATAACGCCGAGCACGGCACGCAATACATCCCGCTGCCCGAAAGCGCCTACACCTTCACGGGAGCCGACCTGAAAGCCGGCTCGAACAAAGCGGTTTCGACCATCGACATCGACAAATCGAATCTGACGGCAGACCGTTACTACACGCTGGCCGTAAGGCTCAAGAGCAATTCGAAATTCAAGATCGGCGAGAAGAACACGGTGCTTTACCACATCTCGCTGCTCCCGATCTACGACAGCCGCAGCAAGTGGAATCTCGTTTCGTGCAGCTCCTACTACACCGGCCGCGGCCCCGAGCTGATGATCGACGGCGATCTGGTCACCCGCTGGGAGAGCCGCTACAACAACACCGGAGAGGGCGACATCAACCCCAACGAAGCATCGACCGTATGGGATATGGGCAAGACGTACTACTGGTGCGGCATGACGCTCGTCCGCCGCAGCGACTCCTACGTGACCGACCTCCGCGCCGGCTACATCGAGCTTTCGGACGACGGCAAGAACTGGACGAAAGCCCAGGACTTCGACTTCGGCGACAAGACCAACACGTCGACGACCGGAACCTACGCCGTCGAGCAGTGGACCGTTTCGGGCCGCTACGTACGACTGGCCGTAAATGCCAGCAACCGCAACAAACTGTACTCCGTGTCGGAATTCGTTCCGGTGCTGGCGGAAAAGACGAAATGAACCCGAAATCCAAAATTCCCGAACCGATGAAAAAACCGATTCTGCTTTACCTGACGACCCTCGCCCTGACCGCACTCTGCGGCGGGGCGGCGGCCGGGCAGGCTGCGGCGCAAAGCGCGCCCGACATGTCGAAATACATCCTGACCCCGAAACCCGCCGACACCCCGCGCATCAACGGCGCCCGCGTCTTCGGCGTCCGCCCGGGTTCGGAATTCCTCTACACGATCGCCGCGACGGGCGTCCGTCCGATGACTTTCTCGGCCGAGGGGCTTCCCAAAGGGCTGAAACTCGACCCCGAAACCGGACGGATCACGGGACGCGTAACCGCTCCGGGCGAATATACCGTGCACCTGAAAGCCGCAAATGCGTCGGGCAGCTGCGAGCGTAATCTGAAGATCGTCGTGGGCGACGAAATCGCACTCACTCCGCCGATGGGCTGGAACAGCTGGAACTGCTGGGCGCGCGACGTCACGCAGGAGCAGGTGCTCTCGTCGGCGCGCGCGATGGTCGAAAGCGGACTCGCCGACCACGGCTGGTCCTACATCAACATCGACGACGGATGGCAGGGCAAACGCGGCGGCAAACACAACGCGATCCAGCCGAACACGAAATTCCCCGACATGAAGGGCCTTGTACGCGAGATTCACGACATGGGCCTGCGGGTGGGCATCTACTCCACGCCGTGGATCGGGACCTATGCCGCGCATATCGGCAGCTACTCGGACAACCCCGACGGCGTCAACGAGTGGATCAAAAAAGGCCGGCACAACGAGCATTACCGTTATCAGAAAGAGGGCGGCAACTACTGGAAGGACCGGACCGAAGTCTGGCACCTCGGCCCTTACTCCTTCGTGGAGGCCGACGTGAAGCAATGGGGCGAATGGGGTATCGACTACCTCAAGTACGACTGGAATCCGCTCGACTATTACCACGTCAAGGAGATGCACGACGCCCTTCGGACGCTCGACCGCGACGTCGTTTACAGCCTCTCGAACAGCGCACCCTACGGCGACGCCCCGCAGTGGATGCGGTACTCCAACTGCTGGCGCACGACGGGCGACATCCGCGACACGTGGGAGAGCATCAGCAGCATCGGGTTCAGCCAGGACCGCTGGCTGCCCTTCAACCGCCCGGGTCACTGGGCCGACCCCGACATGCTGGTCATAGGCATGGTGGGCTGGGGCCCGAAACTCCACTACACGCAGCTCACGGCCGACGAGCAGTATACGCACATCAGCCTCTGGTCGCTGCTGGCCGCGCCGCTGCTGATCGGCTGCGACATGGCGCAGATGGACGACTTCACACGGAGCCTGCTGACCAACGACGAAGTGATCGACGTCAACCAGGACCCGCTGGGCCTGCAGGCCGTTCCCGTCTGGCAGCAGGGCGACCAGGTGATCTACGCCAAGCACCTCGAAGACGGCTCGATGGCCGTCGGGCTTTTCAACCGGGGCTGGCAGACCGTGAAGATGAACTTCACGCTCCGCATGCTGGGTCTGCGCGGCAGGCAGACCGTGCGCGACCTGTGGCGGCAGAAGGACCTCACGGAGTGCACCGACAAGTTCGAAACCGCCGTTGCGCCTCACGGCGTCGTTCTGGTGAGAGTCTACCCCGGCAACAGCCGCGAACAGGCGACCGGCAAATAGCACGGCCCTGTTTCATAATAAATAAAAGACGGATACCTGCGTATCCGTCTTTTTCTTGAGCGGCATTGCCGCAATGTCGACAGAAAAGCCTTCCGAAACGAATCCGAAAGGCTTTTCTGCTTGTGGGAACAAGCGGATTTGAACCGCTGACCTCCTGCTTGTCGAGCAGGCGCTCTAAACCAACTGAGCTATGCTCCCGGCATAAAAAACCATCCTGTTTTGGATGGTCTCTGTCGTGGGAGCTGAGGGATTCGAACCCCCGACCCTCTGCTTGTAAGGCAGACGCTCTGAACCAGCTGAGCTAAGCTCCCCTTTTGCTGAATTGCGAGTGCAAATGTATGATAAATAAATCATTCCTGCAAGTCCTCGCTTCATTTTGGGAAATCTTTTTTCGCTGGCAGTTCATTCGGTTGACACGCTGGTTTACACATTTGCATAAAGCCAATGCTGGTTAAACAATAGTGAATTAGTTGATAATCTTATATTTGAATAAGAGAGGACAAACTTTACAAAGGGGCCTATAAATATACCCCTTTCGCAAAGTCTGTCCTCGTATCAGTCGAGAAAAACGCGCGGGAAAATCTTACCCTTTCCCCTGTTCCCTCCTTTTAAGAATGTTGTTTTGCTTTTGTTTCTGTAAAATTCTTTAAAAAATTCAAAGAAATTTAAAGGATTTTAATGTTTAATCTACCAACTCTTTAAATTTCATACTCCTTGCATATATGCTTTTTACTTTGTTCACAGGTATAATGTCGACATAGCCAAGTTTTACCAGTCCCTCTAAATCCCCTTTTGCCGTCGGATAAGATACATTCATGCGCGTCTGAATTTCCTTAACAGAGAATGAAAGATTAGGAGAGTCGTTATACCATTTGATAATTTGAGCTTGGCGAGCGTTTATATTACCCAATTTCAAAAAATCAGAAGTTTGTTGTTGGTCATCTATTTTTCGTTGAATATATTGCCGAAGTTCATTATAAGCTAAACTAACCGCCCGTAAATGGTAAGCTACAAAATAACCTAAATCGTTTCCGTCGCATTCCGTATATAAATAGGCTTTTTCGTATTGTCGTTTACTTCGACTGATTATACGAGAAATAGAGAGATATTCTGTCAGCCAATATCCTTTACGAAGCATATACCAGTAGAATATGGCACGGGCAGTACGCCCATTTCCATCTACGAATGGATGAATGAATGCGATTAAAAAATGAATTATGATTCCCTTAACAATGGGATGAATGAATACACCATTAAAATCATCATCATTAAAAAGTCTACATATGCTGTCAATCAGTCCCTCAATCTCGCAGCAATCGGGCGGAGTGTGAATTGTTTCGTGAGTAATCCCGTCTTCAACGACCACATTATTGTCTGTACGGAATCGACCTTCATCATTGCTATCATCCAATGTCCTATAAGTCATCAGTTGGTGAATATGCAATAATGTCTCTTTCGTAAATTCCTCGTCTTTGTGCTGAAGAATGAAACGGATCGTTTCATAATTGTTATGAATCATCTGTTCCCCCCGCGTCCGTGGAGAAATAGATTTCCGCAACATATCTTTTGCAATTTTTCGAGTCGTAGCTGCTCCTTCCATTTGACTGGAAGCAATTGCTTCCTCCATATTGGAACTAATCAGATAACGATTCTTATCTGCTTCGGGGATAAAACTTTGTGTCCCCAAATACCCGCCCAGATTCATGTCAAATTCATGGCACAACTGCTGCATGTGGTCTGTCACATATAATTTGAACCGATAATTGCCTATTTCCAATGTTTTGGCAAACATACGTGACAACTTAACGCAAGCCCATACATCTTGTGCGAGCACTTTGTCTGGAAGATGTTTATATTTAATCTCTGTCCAATATTGGTACTGCCTATTGATCTCGTTTACCACATCGGCAATTTTCGGATCACAACTCAGACGGAGCGCTTTATCGAAATCTTCTTTGCGTATTTTCGGAGGAGATTCTATCATATCTCATATAATTTTTGCATGTACAAATGTAATAAAATTCTTTAAAATACTTAAAAAACTTTAAAGAATCTTAATGTTGGTCCTTACACGAATTGCTCCAAATATTTCTCCTTAAACCCTGCCAACGGGAATTTGAAATCTCTTTGCTTGCCCTCTGTTGTCGTATAGCGGATAATAACCGTATCGCTTTTTATATGTAATTCGAATAGGTTTACCTTATCGTGTCCCCATCCAAGGATATTGGTTATACGCCCTCTGCGCTAAAAGGTTCGTATATCCTTATCTGTATCATCAGGTAGAATATACCTAAAACATCAGGCACATCCCGCAAAAGTTATCATAGGCAACGACTTTTCAAATCATCATGCGCCGTTCATCACTACCCTGCCGTCATTCGGTTTTTGGTGTTTTATACATTTTAGCTAAAATTTACGTTGTCATTAAATCTTTGATTATGATATAAATATAGGGAAATTTATGACTTATGCAAGTAAAATAGAAAGGACAAACTTGTGCAGAGAGTCTAAAAGTTAACCCTTTTGCACAAGTCTGTCCTTTCAATTTGGGAATATGAATCAGATTTTTTTAAAAGTAGTGGTTATTTCTGCTTTATAGCCGTCGCTATCGTCTACTTTGTATAAAAGGACAAGTTTGCTTTTTGTTAATTCTTTAATGTTATACACAGATGTCGGATTGCCTTCTTCAGGTTCTTCATACATCAATAATTGGTTATTAGAAATCGTGTATTCAATAGACCAATTACTATCCAATCTATTATTGTCATAATAATAGTAGCTTTTATATCTCCCCGTTCCATTTTCATTAAACGTATAGGTGAAATAAAAACCGTAATCATCATTTACATCGTCAATCGGATATGTAATATCCTTTTCCATTTTGCCCTCTCCTGGTACAATTTCATAACCGACCTCACGTGTAATTTGCCACGTTCCTGCAATTTGATTTGGGTCAATTTTGTTGTCATCATCATCGGAGCATGCCGAGAATGAAACTGCCGCAAACATAGCGGCCACCAATAAAAACAACTTTTTCATAGTTGTAATAAGTTTAGTTTGTCGCTACGCACCATCGCGACGGTTAATTTTTGGATTTAAGGAAAACAGAAAGCGTGGTGCCGTTGTCGTATGTCCCACAAAGATAGACAAGACAAACTAAAAAGCAAAACATCTTTCCGATTTCTCGGAACTGTTGCAGATTGAATTATAAAGAATAAGCCGAAAGATGTCTCCTCTTTCGGTAAATCAAAGGACAAACTTGGTCGCAGGGTATTAAAATAGCCCCCTCGTCCAAGTCTGTCCTTGTCGCTGGTATTTGACAATGATATTCCGCATTTCTTCCGTCAGCAGAAAATTGATAGGTTTGCCCGTTTTCTTGCGAACGTATTGCACCCGACCGTCCCGTACATTCCCGTATTTCAGCAGGGCGATGTCTGCAAAGTTAATCCCTGCTCCGAAATAGCTGAACACGAAAATATCCCGTGCTAATCGTTCGGAGGGATAGCCTTGCGACAAATCGAGTGCAATAACCTTGCGCACGTCCTCTTTCGCAATGGCCCGTTTCTTCGTCCGCGTATCGAATTTGCTGACTTTATAGGCATCGAACGGGTAATAATCCCGTTTCACCAACTGCAATTCTACCGCCTTGTTGAACACGCTACGCAACGTCCGAAAGAGTTGGCTGATGGTCGTATCACCGCAACCGCTCGTCCGTAACCAATTCTCGTAACGACGCAACCACACGGCGTCAATGTCGCTGAACGGGATTTGCAACCGCTGCCCCGTGAATTTCAGCAACGATGTACGGGAGTATTTGTAAACGCCTGCATTGCCGAGTTTACCGCCGCGTTTCATGTCGTCAATCAGTTTATCGTACAATTCAACCACCGTAGCGCAACGGACTTGGTTATGAAAATGGGACACGAGCGTTTCCACCGTGTATTCACGTTGCTGGGAGGTCATTTCGACAATCAAATCGTTGTATTCCGCCGTTTTTGCGGCTATCAGCCGTTCGATTTGCTCCTTGTTGGGACAATTCCGTTTGGGCTTGCTTTTCTCGAAATCCCAAAATTTTTCGTGCAGGGAAAGGCCGAGCGAAACGTATTTGCGTTTGCGGTCTTTCGTAACTCGGAGCATTAAAGGAAGCGTTCCGTCTTTGAGAGGTTTGTACTTGTAACAAATGACCTCAATGTTTGCTTTCATGCGTCATTTCGGTTGACACATTGGTGCGCCTGAACAAGGACTTGAACCTAGGACCCCATGATTAACAGTCATGTGCTCTAACCAACTGAGCTATTCAGGCATTTCGAAACGGGTTATCCCGTCGTTTCGGAGTGCAAATATATAGCAATTTTTCATTCCCGCAAAATTATTGCACGATTTTTTCGCAAAAAAAGTATCTTTGCATGTCGCACAAATCATAAAGAAATGATCCCGAATCGCGTTATTTTCCTTATTCTCTTGACGCTATGCGCCTTAACGGCCTCGGCGCAGGAACATCTGTCTTTTCGGCCCGATACGTGGGACTTCGGCACGATCCGCGAAACCGACGGCCGCGTCAGCCACACGTTCACGGGTGTCAACCGCGGCGACAGCCCTCTGGTGATCCTCGACGTGGTGACCACCTGCGGCTGCACGGTCCCCGATTTCTCGAAGAAACCGATCCTTCCGGGCGAAAAGACGCAGATCACCGTCACCTACGACCCCGCCAACCGCCCCGGCTCATTCACCAAGGAGCTGTGGGTCTACTCTTCGGAGAAGCGGAAAATCGCCACGCTCACCGTGCAGGGGAGCGTCATCCCGCGGCAGAAAACCGTCGAGGAGCTCTACCCCGTCGATGCCGGCGGAGGGCTGCGGCTGGCCTCGACGCTCAACGCCTTCTCCTATATTTATCCGGGGCGGCAGGTGCAGGCGGCGATCGGCTACGCGAACACCTCGAAACGCCCGGTCCGCCTCGAACTGCGGCCCGAAACCACGAGCGGAGCGCTTCGGACCAACTATCCGAAACAGATCGCGCCGGGCGAACGGGGTGAAATCAACTTCACCTACCTCATCCCCGCCGACAAACCCCGCTACGGGACCGTGCGCGACGCGCTGGAGGTCCTGATCGACGGACGGAGCAACGGCACGACGCTCGTCACCCACGGCATCGGCGTCGATCCGCAGCCCGCGGATGCAACACAAAACGCCCCGAAAGCCGATTTTTCGGAAAATATCCTTAAATTTGGACCGGTCAAACATGCGGGACCAGTCCGGAAAAAGCACTTTACGCTTTCGAACGCGGGCGGCGCGGAGCTGATCGTGCGGGCCGTCGAAGGCGAGGGACACGTGGCCACGACACTCGCCCCGGGGCAGAAAATCGCCCCCGGAGATTCGCTGCGCTGCGAAATTCTGCTCGATCCCCGGACGCAGGACTACGGCATCGTGACCGAACACCTCGTGGTGGTGACCAACGACCCCGTGCGGCCCATGCGGCGCATCCGGGTGACGGCAATCATCGAAGAGTGACACACAAACACACAACGGATATAATGTACCCCATTCTTGAAAAAAGACTCCTCGCAGAGGGCATCTGGCTGATGAAGGTCCTCGCACCGCGCGTGGCCCGCTCGGCGCAGCCCGGACAATTCGTCATCGTGCGCGCCGACGAACACGGCGAGCGCATTCCGCTCACGATCTCCGATTTCGACGCTGCGGAGGGCAGCGTGACCATCGTCACGCAGGCCATCGGCGCCTCGACGCGCAAAATCTGCGCACTGAACGAGGGCGATGCCCTCGCCGACTTCGCAGGTCCGCTGGGCCACCCTTCGGAATTCGTCAAAATGCCCGTCGAAGAGCTGCGCCCACGCCGCTACCTCTTCGTGGCGGGCGGCGTGGGCACGGCCCCGGTCTACCCGCAGGTCAAATGGCTCCGGGAACACGGCGTGAAGGCCGACGTCATCATCGGCGCCAAGACACGCGACATGCTGATCTACACCGACGCCATGCGCGCCGTAGCCGAAAACCTCCATATCGCCACCGACGACGGTTCGGAGGGTTTCAAGGGACTCGTGACGGCGCTGATCGGGGAACTGATCGAAAAAGAGGGCAGACACTACGACGAATGCGTGGCCATCGGCCCGATGATTATGATGAAGTTCGTGGCCCTCACCACGAAGAAGTACGCGCTGAAAACCACCGTGTCGCTCAATGCGCTGATGGTCGACGGCACGGGCATGTGCGGCGCCTGCCGCGTGACGGTCGGCGGCCGGACGCGCTTCACGTGCGTCGACGGCCCGGAGTTCGACGCCCACGAGGTCGATTTCGACGAGGCGATGCGCCGGCAGGGCATGTACCGCACCCAGGAGCAGCGCGCCGCGGCGATCGAGGCCGAGCGCGAGGCCGGACACGTATGTAAGATCGGATTGGACAAGTAGAAAGGTGAAAGGCATTTCAGCGACGGAGACCATGCAGAATATATAATTATCTCCCGCATAGAACTTCCCACTTTTCACCTTTCACCTTTCACTTTTCACTTTTCACTTTTAACCTTTCATCTGCTATCACATGGCAAACAAAATACCCCGCGTGCCGGTGCGCGAACAGGACCCGGCGATCCGTGCGACCAATTTCGAGGAGGTCTGCTACGGCTACGACCTCGAAGAGGCCACACTCGAAGCTTCGCGCTGCCTGCGCTGCAAGAATCCCCGCTGCGTGGCGGCCTGCCCCGTAGGCATCCGCATCCCCGACTTCATCGCCGCCCTGCACGAAGGGCGGTTGCAGGAGGCAGCCGACATCATCTCCGAGGACAGTTCGCTGCCGTCGATCTGCGGCCGCGTCTGCCCGCAGGAGAGCCAGTGCGAAGGCTCGTGCATCCTGGGCATCAAGAGCGAACCGGTCGCCGTGGGCAAGCTCGAACGCTTCGTCGGCGACTGGAAACTCGAACACGGCGCCCCCGTGCAGCCTGCCGCCGTGCGCAACGGCCGCAAGGTCGCCGTCATCGGCAGCGGCCCGGCCGGGCTGGCCTGCGCCAGCGACCTGGCCCGCATGGGCTACGAAGTGAAGATTTTCGAGGCGCTGCACAAGGTGGGCGGCGTGCTGGTTTACGGCATTCCCGAATTCCGCCTCCCGAAGGAGCGGATCGTGGCGCGCGAGATCGCCCAGGTCGAACGGCTGGGCGTCGGGATCGAGACCGACGTGATCGTGGGCCGCACCGTGACGATCGACTCGCTGCTGGACGACGAAGGCTATGACGCCGTATTCATCGGCTCGGGCGCCGGGCTGCCCCGCTTCATGGGCATCCCGGGCGAGAACCTCAACGGCGTGGTTTCGGCCAACGAGTTCCTCACGCGGGCCAACCTGATGCATGCCTACGACAAGGCGTACGACACCCCGATCTACGTCGGACAGCGCGTCGTGGTCGTAGGCGGCGGCAACGTGGCGATGGACGCCGTGCGCACGGCCAAACGGCTGGGCGCCGAGGCCACGATCGTCTACCGCCGTTCGGAAAAAGAGCTTCCGGCGCGCGTCGAGGAGGTCCACCACGCCAAGGAGGAGGGCATCCGCTTCCGCATGCTGACCAACCCCACCGCAGTCCTCGGCGACGAAAAAGGCTGGGTGACGGGTCTGCGGTGCGTGGAGATGGAGCTGGGCGAACCCGACGAAAGCGGCCGCCGCTCGCCGGTGGTAAAGGAGGGCTCGGAGTTCGAAATCGAATGCGACGTGGTGATCATGGCGCTGGGAACCTCGCCCAATCCGCTGCTGGCCGCCACGACCGCCGGTCTGGAAACCACCCGCCGCGGCTGCATCACGGCCGACGAGCGCGGCGCGACGACCCGTCCGGGCGTCTTCGCGGGCGGCGACGCCGTGACGGGCGCCGCGACGGTCATCCTGGCCATGGGCGCGGGACGCACCGCGGCCAAAGCCATCGACGAATATGTAAAATCACGTGCAAACGGCACACATTAAGCGAGAGTTCCGTATATTAGCTGCAACATGCAAATCCGATAAATCCGACACCATGAACAACATCAAATCCCTGATCGCCGCACTGACTTTCGCCGGCCTGACGGCCTGTGCCGACAACAGCCCCAAAACCTTCTCGGGATTCATCACCGACGCCTCGATGAACACCGTCACCGTCCGTGCGCTGACCGACGAGAGCACCTGCACCTTCGCGACCACGGACGCCGACAAGAGCGACGCCAACGGCCTGCTGCTCGGCGCCCCCGTCACCGTAGACTACACGGGCAAGCTGAAGGACGGAACCGCCGCCACGAAGATTGCGACCGATCCCACCTACGCCGAAGCCGTCGGCAAATGGACGATGCCCGACCCGATTGCTCCCGAAGGCGTCATGGGCGTCGAGATCATGGTCGAAGGCGCAGCCAGGTCGATCAACATGGCGACGCTGGTCTACACCTCGTGGGAACTTCAAGGCGAGGCGGACAAAATCCTGCTCAAGGGCCAGAGCCTCGGCAACGGCCAGACCATCGACTTCACCCAGACGGGCATGATCGCCAAAACGGCCGACGGGAACTACACCCTCACGATCGAGGGCACGGGCACGGTCTACACCAAGGCCAAGCAGTAAACAGCTTTTCCGCCCCGAAAAGCCAGCGCCTCCGGACTTCCGGGGGCGCTTTCGTTTCCGGGAGGGTCCGGCGTCCGTTTTTCCCCGAAAATAGCGGCTCCGACGCTTGCTAAATCCGTGCTAAATGCGTAAATTTGTGGCTACTAACCCGTTTATCCGAACCATGAACAAAATTCTGACGGGAGCCTTGCTGCTCCTCTTTTCCTCCAGCGCCGCGGCGCAGACACCCCGCGACTCGATTGCATTCGCCACCGCCCAATGGCGCACGGCCGACCTCGGCGGCGGCGCCGAATGCCGCTACGCCCAGATCGACATGTTCGGGTCGCGGCAGAGCATCTCCGTCGCCACCTACCCCGGACGCAGGTTCACCACCTCGATCGTCCACCTCGATCGCAGGGCCGAGTCCACGAGCGATCTGGGGAAGGCCGCCGGCGCGGAGATCGCCGTCAACGGCAGCTACTTCAACGTCAAAACCTTCGAACCGGTCACCTTCGTCCTGCTCGACAGGAAGATCGTGGGACGCACCACCCCCGAGGAGGCATTCCGCACCAACGGCGTCATCGCCTTCAAGGACCGCAAGGGCCGCCGGATGGAGATCTTCCCGTGCGACACGACGCAGTATGCCGACGTGGCGCGCCGCTACCGCTCGGCGCTGGCCGCAGGCCCGGTGCTGATCGACGGCGGCAAGGTGGTCGAATACACCTCCGGGAGCAGTTTCTACACGCGCCGCCATCCCCGGACGCTGATCGGCAAACGGGCCGACGGCACGGTGGTGATGGCCGTGATCGACGGGCGTTTCAAAGGCCAGGGCGACGGCGCGACCATCGCCGAAACAGCCTACATCGCACGCCAGCTGGGTCTTACCGAGGCGCTGAACCTCGACGGCGGCGGCTCCTCGACGCTCTGGACGGCGCAGGAAGGCGTCCTCAACCATCCCTACGACAACCGCCGCTTCGACCACGAGGGCGAGCGCGGGGTCCCCAACTGCATCGTGGTCCGCAGGTGACCGGCCAGCGGCCCGGAATCAAAGAACGCGGTTTGATGAAATTGCATCAAACCGCGTTCTCATTTAACCCGACCGTCCTTATTGCTTCGACTGCACGTACTGTTCGTACAACCGGTCGTAACAAGCCTTCAACTGCGGGAACTCCGCCTTCTTCACCTCGTACATGAAGACGCCCCGGTAGTGCGCATCCTCGTACAGGGCCTTCAGGATCGCCGTCCAGTCGTTGTCGCCCCGGCCCTGGCCCGGCAGTTCGTGACACTCGCTGCGGCCGTCGCCGTCGCTGACGTGAATCGTCCTCACCCGGCGTCCGAGCGCACTGATCAGCAGTTCGGGATTGTCGATGTGGTTGGTGTCGACCGCGGCGTCCACCTCCCGGGGCACGAGCGACATGATGTGCAGCACCTCTTCGACCGTACGGCCCAGCGGGCGTTCGTAGTTCCCGTCCTTGACCAGTTCGTAGCCCAGCATGTTCTCGATCACCACCCGGGCGCCGATCTTCTTCGCATCGGGAAGCAGCTCCCCGACCGAGCGCACCAGCTGCGCGATCCGCGCGTCGCGCTCCCCGTGCCCGAGATACCAGCTCGGGTGGAACAGCACGATCCGCGGCGACAGGATCTTGCAGAAGCGCAGCACGCGGCGGTGCAGTTCGACACTCCGCTGCCGCACGGCCTCGTCCGTCTGCGAGAGGTCGATCTCGCGGCCGAAAGGCATGTGCACCGACCAGATTTCGATTCCGGCGCGCTTGAGGTCGCGCTTCAGCTGACGGCAGCGCGCCTCGATCTGCCGATCGTCGGTCATCTCCTTGTTCAGGAACAGCGTCGACGCGCTGATCTCGATGGCGTCGATGCCAGCCCTCTTCGCCTCGGCGAAGGTTTCGTAGGTCCAGTTCGTCACCGGGCCGAAAATCCCGGACGAGGAACCCACCTTCAGCCGCGGCGGCTGCCCGGCAAACACCGGGATTGTGCATAGGACTGCAAGCAGCAGCAGTCCGGTTCTGTAAAGTTTCATAACTGTAAAGATCATAAAAAAGTCGGGCCGATGCAAAACCGCACCTCCTTGCGGGGGGGGGCGGCCGGACGCCGCGACAGATAAAAGGGGCGTTACGACCCCAAAGATACAAAAAAAGGGGCGCACCGATGAAAGCACGCCCCCTGTGAACAGATTTATTTCACGACGGCTCCGATCACCGTCTTGCCCGTGCGCGAAGCGCCGGTCTGGTCGATGGCGCTGACCGCCTCGCCGAAGGCCGGATCGAGCGTCTCGCCCAGGATCTTCAGCTCCGAAGCGGACATGCCGTACTGGCGCGCCGGATTCGCGTCGCCGAGCAGCACGCAGGTCTTCGTCGCACCGCCGTTGTCGCCCAGCGGGCTGAGCATCGAGGCAGGATCGAACGCCGCGCCTGCGACAGCCATACCGTCGGCATTGTAGACCGTGCCTCCGATAATGGAGTTGGCGACCTTGTAGCTGGCGTCCTTGAACCAGGCGACATCGTCGGCCGCGCCGTCCGTCGTATTGCCCGAGATCAGCGTATTGTAGACCTCGATGGCCCCTCCGACGGCAGCCTGCTGCAATCCCGCACCGTTTCCGGCCGTCACCGTCGTGTTGCCGGCAATCGTACAGCTGACGATCACCGCCTTGCTCGGCTTGGCCGCCTTGCCGTAGACCGCGATACCGCCGCCCTTTCCGGAATGGTTGCCGCAGACCGTCGAATTGACGATCACCAGGTTGCCGTTTTCGCGGACGTAGATACCGCCGCCGTTTAGGGTCGCATGCTCGGGATTGACGCTATTGCCCGAAATCGTGGTGTTGCTGATCAGCACATTGGTCTTGCCGCCCGTGTCGCCGAAGACGTAGATACAGGGAGCTACGCCCGACGCCTTGTTGTTGCTGAACGTACAGTTGTTGATCCGCAGCAGTTTGGCTCCGTCGGCCCACAGGCCGCCGCAGTTGTACGTCGTCGTCGACTTGGTCGCATTGTCGGCAACCACGCAGTTGTCGAACAACGCCTCGGCTCCGGCGTCGACACGGATGGCGCCCATGCGGATGTCCGTATTGTCGACGATCTTGCAGTTGAGGATGTCCACCGTCGCGTTGCCGATGAAAATGCCCGCGCCGTAACTCTGGTAGAACTTCACGCCGCCTATCGTCGTGCTGCCCACCGTACTGAACTGCGACGAACCGTTCTTGATCGTGAATCCGTCGAGCGAAGCCTTCATGCCGTTCATCTTGGCCGCCGTCACCGCAACCACGTGGCATACGGCGTGGTCGCCGTCCAGAATCGTCTCGTTCGCCACGGGATCAGCCACGGCGCCCTCGGCCGCATCGGCCGGATAGCCGCCGATCATCGAGAAGTTGCTGTGGATTTCGAACGTGTTGTCCAGCGCGGTCTTCATGCCCGTCAGCGGAACCGAAGGCACGTAGGAACCCGCAGCCACATGGATCACGTCGCCGTTCATCGCCTGGTCGATCGCGTTGGCCAGCGTGGTCGCCGTCTCCCATGTCAGGCCGTCCTTGTCGGCCGAGCCGTCGGTCTTGACATAGTAGTGCGTCGCCAGGTCCGAAGCGCTCGCAGCGGCCTGCGTCACGGGCAGCGTGACGTTCTCGCCCTTGATGACATAGGCCGAGATCGTCGCCGTGCGTTCGTCGAGCGTACGGTTTGCGGCCACGGTCACCGTGATCGTGGCGTCGCCCTGTCCGTACGACGGATCGAACGACACCCAGTCCTTGTCGCATTCGATGCGCCACGGAAGGTTCGATTTGATCGAAAGTTCGTAGTCCTTGGTGGCCTTCTCCGCGGTGATGCTCGTCTCCACGAACGACAGTTCGGGCGTCTCGGGAGTAAAGGCCGTATCGTCGCTAAAATCCTGGCAGGCTCCCAGCGCCGCGCATGCGGCCGTCAGGAGCAGGTATTGAAATATCGTTTTCATCGGTTCCGTCTTTTATTGTTCAACAATCGCCAATCCGGTCGCCACCTTGCGCATGACCCCGCCCTGGTCGGTCGGCCAGTTCAGCAGTTTGAGTTCGCCCTCCGCGCCGTCGCGAGCGATGAAGGTCGACGAGCCGCCGCCGTCGAGGTTGAGCGCGTCGCAGGCTCCGCAGGCCGACATCAGGTTCATCAGGTCCAGCAGGTCGGCGCCGTTCGAATAGTAGAAGTTACGGCCGTCGACCACCATCAGGTAGACCTCCTTGCCGTCCTGCGACACGCCGATCGCCGTACGCGGTTCCATGTTCGCCACCGGCATCGTGTTGCCGCTCTGGTCCAGCTGCTCGCCGTTCTTGAGCAGCAGCGTGCCGAGGCCGCAGACTGCTTCGCGGACGATGTCCTTGTGAAGAGCGTACTCCTCCTCCGTGAAGCAGCAGGCCTCGTTGTCCTTCGTGATCACGAAGACGTTGCAGTCCGTACGGCTGAACGAAGTCTTCACCGCCACGCCGTCGCGGTAACATACGCCGTAGGGGATGTAGGTCGTATTGAAGAAGTCGGCGTTCGTGCCGCCCAAGACCTTCTTCCCGTTCTTCTGCATCGCCTCGAGCTGCTTCATAATCGTCTGGCCGGTGCCCACCTGGTTCTTGTCGTCGGCGAGCGTCGTGCGCAGGGTGATTTTGTCGCTCAGGGCGATCTTGAACAGGAACAGCTGCATGGCCAGTCCGTCGTCGGCCAGAAATGCCATCTCCAGCACGTCCACGCCGTCGGCCAGGTTGTAGGTCCTGTCGCTCTTCACGTGAGCCACATACCCGTTCGATCCGTCGACGATGCTCTGTCCCCAGGCCGTCTGGGCGGTCGTGTCGAACTTGGCGTATTCGTCGAAAGCATTCGAATTGTCGCACGCAGCAAGCAGCCACACGCACAACAGCATTCCGATCATATATCTGTATGTTTTCATCGTTTTATCGTTTTATGCATATTGGACAATCCCGCTAATAACCCGGATTATTCGGTTTGAGGTTCGGATTGTAAAGCAACTCCCGGCTCGGAAGCGGCATCAGGCATTGGTAGTCCTTCGTGCCGAGCGTCTGCGTAGCCTTTCCGGTCCGCACGAGGTCGTACCAGCGGAAACCCTCGGCGAGGAACTCCAGACGGCGCTCCTGAAGCACCGCGTCGAGAAAATCGGCTTCGTTCCCCGGACTCACCCTGTCGAGGCCGCGCTTTTCCCGCAGTTCGTTGAGACGATCCAGACCTCCGTTCAGCCCCTGCGCCTCGGCGCTGATCAGGTACATTTCGGCCAGACGCGAAATCACCACGGGGTCCGACCCGGTCTGCCCGCTGGGGTATTTGTTGACGAAGTTCAGGTTGTCGAGCGTGGTGATCGACACCTCCTTGCGCAGGTCGTTGTCGGCGTACATCGTCATCACGTCGCCCGCGGGACGGTAGTTGTAACTGCCCTTGTTGGGGTGGTTGTAGGAGTAGAACTGGTTGGAAATCTTGATCGACGAACCGTCCTCGGTCAGGCACGAGAAGGCGAAGATCACCTCCTTGTTGGCCTTCGAGCGGAAAATCTTGTCGAAGTCGTCGAGTGCGTAGTTCGGATTGGTGATCAGGCTCTCGGCCAGCTCCTTGGCCTCTCCCTTCTTGCCCAGATAGAGTTTCACGCGCGCTTTCAGGGCCGTCACGGCGGCGGGCGACACGTAGTAGAAACTGTCGGCGCTCAACCCGTTCAGGAAGCCCGAAGCCGCGTCGAGGTCCTCCTCGACCAGTTCCCAGGCCATCGAGGCCGGGTCGCGCGAAACCTTGGCCTGGGTGTTCTGCCGCAGGACGGGCACGTCGCCGAAGCGGGTCACCAGACAGAGGTAAATATACGCCCGGAAATAGCGGCACTCGCCCAGCACCCGGTTCCGCGTGGGGCTGTCGGCCAGCCCCTCGGCGATCGACATGACGTTGTTCACCTGCAAAAGCGCCTTGTAGTAGCCGTTCCACTGGCTGCTGACAAACGTATGCAGCGCATTGGAAAGCGAGTTGATCAGGTCGATCGGGCGGCCCGTGCTGGTCATCAGCTCACCGCCGAAGAGGTCGAACGCGATGTAGGAGTAGTAGGTAGGTCCCTCCTGAACCTTATTGTACATTCCGATGCGCAGCGCCTCGATGTCGTCGGAGCCGACCACCGTCGGGGAGACCGCCGAATGCGGCTCGATGTCGAGCATGCCGCTGCAAGCACCCATCAGGGGCAGCAGGGCAAACAAGATGATTTTATGCAACGATTTCATGATTGTCGGATTTAGAAAGTGATGTTTACGCCTAACTTGAAGATGCGCGGCTGGGGAACGCCGTCGTTATCCTCGCCGTAGAAGCGCGGATCGAGATTGACGCTCGTCTCGGGGTCCCAGCCGGGATAGCGCGAGCAGAGGAAGACGTTGTCGCCCTGGGCATAGACCCGGAGTCCCTTGAGGTGGATTTTCGAAACCAGCCGCTGCGGGAAGGTGTATCCCAGCGTCACCGAGCGCAGGCGGATGAACGAACCGTCGGTCAGGTACATCGTCGAGTTCTTGCCGTTCCAGCCGCTGTACGAGTAGATCGCGCGCGGGTATTTGTCCGACGTGCCGGGTCCCGTCCAGCGGTTGTCGGCATAGGCTTTCAGCAGCGAGCGGGTATGGCCGGGCTTGGAGCCGGGGATCATCCACGACGCATACACGTCGTTTCCGTAGCTGTACGTAAAGAAGAGGCTCAATTCCAGCCCTTTGTACTTGAAGGTGTTGTTCCAGCCGCCCGAGAATTTGGGGTTGGGGTTGCCCGTGACGATACGGTCGTCGTCCGTGATGTTCCCGTCGCCGTTGCGGTCCCAGTACTTGACGTCGCCGGCGCGCACGCCCTTGTCGTAGAGCGCCTGCGGCACCTCGCCGTCGTACTGGTAGATGCCGTCCGTGCGGAAGATGTACCACGAACCCACCGTCCGGCCGAGTTTCAGCGCGCGGTTGGCGCCGATCGACAGCAGGTCGTCTTCGAGCAGCGACGTCAGCTTGTTGACATTGCGGGCGATGTTGAACGACGAACTCCACAGCACCTTGCCCAGATTGAGGTGGGTGTTGATCGTGAACTCGACACCCTTGTTGCGCATCGACCCGATGTTGCTCAAGATCGAGGTCTCGCCCGTCGTGGCGTGCACGGGCTTCGAGTAGAGCAGGTTGTTCGTGTTCTTCAGGTAAACGTCGGCGATCATGTTGATCTTGCCGCCCAGGAAGCTCAGGTCGAATCCGGCGTTGTACTGGTCGGCGGTCTCCCACGTCAGACGGTCGTTGCCGCTCGACGAAATGGCGATGCCGCTCTGGCCGCCGTAGTTGACGCCGCCGCTGATCAGGGCCTGCCAGCCGTAGTTGCTGATTCCGTCCTGGTTACCCGTGCGGCCGTAGCTGGCGCGGATCTTCAGGTCGGTCTTCTCGGCGTTCCAGAACGACTCGTTCGAGACGTTCCAGCCGACCGACACCGAGGGGAACCAGCCCCAGCGGCAGTCGGGCGCGAAGCGCGACGAACCGTCGGTACGGATCGTGGCATTGACCACGTAACGGTCCTTGTAGGCGAGGCTCAAACGGGCGAAATAGGATTCGATGGCATATTCCGACAGTCCGGCGCTGGCATCGACGATGTTGGCGGCCACGCTCGCCACGTCGAACGCCGGCGAGGGATAGTTCTGCGCATCAATGTACGACGTGCGGCTCCTGGTCTTGAGGAACGAGTGACCCACCATGGCCCCGAGTTCGAAATCTTCGCCGATCTTGCGGTTATAGTTGGCGTAGAGGTCGATCGTGTTGGTCATCACGAACCGGTTCCGGTCCAGGATGCGGCCCTTGTCGGCAGCATAGGGGTGGTTCTGATTGTAATAGATGTAGTCGTAGGTGTAGGCCGAGTCGTTGTTGTACGACGCCCTGACCGTCAGGCCCTTGATGATCTGCGCCTCGGCCCAGAACGAACCGATGAAGCGGTAGTTGTCCGTATAGGAGGTCTCCTCGGAGAGAATCTGCACGGCATTGTGCAGCAGCAGTTCGTCGGTTCCGCCCGTGTAATAGCCGCCGTTGGGTTTGTAGGGACGGTCGAAGGGACGCTGCTGCACGGCGCGTCCGATGATCGTCGATCCGAGATCGGCTCCCGGGATACGGTTGTTGTGCAGGTAGTTGCCGCTGATGTTGGCGCCCACCTTCAGCCATTTGAACATTTCGTGGTTGATGTTCGACTTGAGGTTGACCTTCGAGATGTCGTTCGTCTTGATGACGCCCTCCTGGTAGTTGTAGCTGCCCGAAAGGTAGTATTTGGTCTTGGCGTTGCCGCCCGAAAACGACAGGTCGAGGTAGTGCGACTGCCCGAGCCGGGTGATCAGGTCGAGCCAGTCGGTGTCGGGCATGTCTCCGTAGGGATTGCGGATGGGCTTGACATATCCCGAGCTGTTGACCGTGAAGCCGTTCTGGCGGTTGTAGTTGTCGACGCCCTCGTTGAAGACCTCGACGTACTGCTTCGAACCGACGTATTCGCGGCGCCCGGTGTTGGGAAACTGCGTGATGCTGAAGCCGTAGTTGACCTTGACCTCCGATTTGCCCTCGCGGCCCTGCTTGGTGGTGATCAGCACGACGCCGTTGGTGGCGCGCGAGCCGTAGATCGCGGCCGAAGCGGCGTCCTTCAGCACCTCGATCGACTCGATGTCCGTGAGGTTGAGCGTCGCCAGCGAACTCATGTTCTCGCCGAACGAATAGAGCGACGCCGAGTTGTTCGACAGCGGAATGCCGTCGATCACGTAAAGCGGCTCGTTGCTGGCGCTGAGCGACGACGAACCGCGGATGCTCATCTTCTCGGCCGAGCCGAGGTTACCCGAACTGGTCGAGATCGACACGCCGGCGATGCGGCCCTGAAGGAGTTCCGAGGGCGACATCACGCTGCGCATGTTCTCCTCGGTGGGCTTGAACTGGCTGATGGCGTTGGTCACCAGGCTGCGGCGCTGCGTGCCGTAACCGACCACGACCACCTCGTCGAGGGCCATGTTGTCGTTTTCGAGCCGGACCTCATAGAACCGTGCCGGATCGTCCACCGCAACCTCCCTGGTCTTCAGGCCGAGGTAGGAGACGATCAGGCGGACATCCGTGCGCGCCCCGATCCGTACGGAGAACGAGCCGTCGAGGTCGGTGGTGGCGCCGATCGTCGTGCCGTCGACGATCACCGTGGCGCCGGTGATCGGATTCCCGGCGCTGTCTTTCACGACGCCCTTCACGACGGCATTGGCCGAAGCGCGGGCCGCGGCGTCCCGCTTCGCGGGGGCGGACATGATGGCGATCATCTTGCCCTCGACGCTGCTCACGACGTTCTGTCCGGCGAACATCTTCCCGACGACCGCGCCGATCTCCTCGTTTTTGACATCGAGGGTGATCTTCTTGTTCACATCGGCATCCTTCGTCTTGATGACGAACGAGTAGCCGTAATCCTTTTGCAGGCGTTCGATCGCCGCCTTGACGGTCGCATTGCGGACCGACAGGCTCACCTTCTGGGCCGAGGCCGCGGAGGCCTGGAACAGGAAGCACAGAAGTGCGGCAAGCGTGATCAAACTTTTGACGGAAGGTAAAAGTTTATTCATTACGTTAAGATTTGAAGTTTTGAGAAATAGGTCATTAAAGATTCCGTTCGTTCTGTGTACTACATGATATGGTTATTTTAGGGGTGGCGATATGTAATATACCTCGGCTTCCCTGCGCACCGAGAAAAGGCGGTCCTTGTTGAGCGCATCGAGGATTTCGTCGAGCGACTCCTCGTTGACGAACGAGGCGTAGTAGGTCTCGTCGCACAGCGATTTGTCCGTGACGACGATCTCGACGGCGAAGTGGCGGCGCAGGTCGGCGACGATGTCGCCCAGGGTCTGCTCCACGAAGAAGAAGTTGTTGTTGTCGATCCAGTTCGCATAGGAATCGGGATCGAAATTGAGGAAGTCGATGTGATTGTTGGTCTTGTTGAAACGGAGGATGTCTCCGGGCGCGAGGGTGAGTTTCCCGTTCATCTTCGACGCCTTGATGCCTACCGACACCTTGCCGCGCACCAGACTCACCTCCGACTTGGCGTCCTCCTGATAGGATTTGAGGTTGAACTGCGTGCCGAGCACCTTCACCTCCAGCCGGTCGGCGGAGACGATGAACGGGCGGTCCTCGTCGCGGCGGACGTCGGCGAACATCTCGCCCGACAGGTAGACCTGCCTCATCGAGCGGTTGAACTGCTTGGGATAGATGAGTTTCGTACCGGCGTTGAGCCACACGTGCGTGCTGTCGGGCAGCACGATCTCGCGGCGCTCGCCCATGCCGGCATAGACCTCCACCCACTCGCGCGGGGTGTTGGCCTGATGCCTGTAATGGAGCGCCAGAACGACGGCGGCAACGGCGGCGGCGTATTCGATTATACGGAGGGACCACCGCCACCGCCGGAGGTTACCGCTGCGGGGGGGGGAATTCGGGGCGGGGCATGCCGCGAGGATCGAGTCCAGCTTACGCCGCACGCGCTCCTTGCCCTCGGGATCGTACTCGGTCTCGGTAGCGTCCAGCAGGTCGCTGAACAGCTGGTCCAGCCCCGGGTCCTTCAGCCGCTCCCGCAGCCACATGCGCACCTGCTGCGCCTCGGCTTCCGTGCAGTTGTCCCGCATGTAGGCAAGCAGCTGTTCACGCGACATATTTTTCTTGGTATCCATAGGTTTCGTCTTGTTTTCAGAAGAACAGCACAAAAAAGAGCGTCACGACGGAGATCGTCTTGCGGATCTGCTTGATCGCCAGGTCGACGTGCTTTTCGACCGTGCGGATCGAGAGGTTCAGCGCCCGGGCGATCTCGGCATTGGTCATGTTGCGGTCGTAGCGCATGGCGAATATCTCGCGCCGCTTGTCGGGCATCGAACGCATCACCGAGTCGATGAACCCGACCCGTTCGCGCACGTCCACGTAGTCGTAAATGTCCGTATCGCCGTCGGCGACGTTGAGCATCGCATCGTTGATGTCGCTGCGCAGCATGTTGTACCGCAGCCGCATGTAGTCGAAAAGTTCGTTGCGCGTGGCGACCAGCAGGTAGTTGCGCACCGACAGTTCGGGATTGACCTGCTCCTTGCGCATCCACATTTTGACGAAGACGTTCTGGATGATGTCCTCCGCCACGGAAGAGTCCTTGATGATATGCCTGGCGAAGGTGTGCAGCAGGTCGTAGTAGCGGTCGAAAAGCACTCCGAAGGCTGCCTTGTCGCCGCCGCGCATCATCACGACAAGCTCCGAATCCCGTAAACGATTCTGCATGCCCGTCAGTATTTGCTCATGTCCGTAACCGCATAGGGCGTCCGGCAGGCCTCCAGCGCCGCCCGGATCGCCACCGGGGCGTTGGCGTCGGTAACCGGCGTCGAATAACCCGTCGTCGAGGTGCTGGAGGTCGAATAGCGGTAGCCGTTTCCCTCGACGCTGACGCCCGTGCAGGGCGTGACGAGCGTCCGGAACACCGTCGCGGCGGCCGCGTAACGGCTGATTCCGTAGTCCATGTGGTAGGAGTCGCGCGTAAGGTCCATCCCGTTGTCCCTGTTCAGCGACGAGGTCCGCAGGTTCTGGAGCGACGTTCCCGAGGGGATCACGAGGTCGATGCAGGTCTGGGCGGTGATCTTCCGCACCTGGGCCACGATCGCCTCGAACATCGCCTGCTGGTTGGCGAAATACTTCGGATAATGGGAATGGTAGGCTCCGTAGGCCTGGGCCATGATGTAGCCGATCGTGGGCCGGTCGAGGGGCTGCGCCTGCTGGATGTAGTCGCAAAGTCCGGAAATCGCGCCCCGCTCGGTCTCGTCCCACTCCCACGCATAGTACGAACCGGTGTGCTCCTGCAATGTCACGATGTCCCACGTATCCGACTCGACGATGCTCTTGAGCGAACGGTTCAGCGTCCCTTCGTTCTCCCACTTCGTCGCTCCCGGCTCGCAGTAATAATAGGTGCAGATGTCCGGCGCGGCATAGTTCTCGAAAAATTCGGGCAGCTTATAGCCGCCGTGATAGGCCCGCACCATCCGGACATGGGTGATTCCGGCGCTTTTCAACATGCCCGGCAGATGCTCCGTGGCATCGACCGTAAAACTGTTGCCGATAAAAAGTATCTTGAGGGATTTGCCTCCCGCCGGCAGCGGCGGGTTGAACGAGCCGTTAAGCTCGCTCCCGATCCGGATCACCTCGCCGTCGGCGAAGACGAAGCAGACGTATTTCCCCGTGTCGAGCACGCAGCGCAGCGCAACGGCTCCGTCCGCAGGAGCGGCCGTGCCCGTGTCGGCCCCCTCGAAAGCGATCGTTCCGCCGGCCGTCAGCGTCACCGCGGGCGACGCCCCGCCCCGCAGGGCCTCCGCGTCGGCTTTCACCGGCGTCGCAACGCCGTCGGCCGCCCAGTAACCGCCGCCGTTCACCGTAAAGAAGGGAATCGCCTCTTTCCGAACGCCCCGCGTCGCGGCGCCCTTGAAGCCGAACTTCAGCACCCCTCCGGCGGTCGTCGTCACCGACTCGGCGTAATTGCAGGCTTCAACGCGCGCTTTCAGGTAGGCTTTCATCTCGTCGGTCGAGCCGAACAGGTCGACCGACTCCTCCCCGGAGACCTTTTGGGTGACGGGCACGACGGCCGGTTCCGCACCGCCGTATGCGATCGTCAGCGACGAGGTGCGCTGCTGCGCCAAAGGATTCGCCTGCGCGGTGATTCCGACCTTCGCACTCCCCGTGCCTTCCGCCGGAACGGCTTCCAGCCACTCGTCGTCGCACACGATCGTCCAATGCCCCGTCGTCGAGATGCTCAGCTGCAAGGTCGTTTTCCCGGCCTCGAAATTCAGCGAAGCCGGAACTGCATAGAATCTGACATCGGGATTTCCGTCGTCGTCCTTGCCGGAAGAGCAGCCGGCGGCGGCCGCAAACAAGGTGAAAATCAGCAGGTAAAAAAGAAGTTTCTTCATAAGTTCATCAGGTCGGTTATAATAAGTACGAATGAGGCGAACCCTCTACGTAACCGAAAATGCAATTTCACGGAAATGAAACACGGCCCCCAGAACCGGAGCGGTGAATAAGGCGAAATAAAACTCCGGACGGGAACCGGGGCTGAAAGCAGGCCTCCGGTTCCCGTCCGATCGCTCCGTAAGGTCATCCCCGAACGGATTATGGATTCAATCGGTTTATCCGTTTCCGGAACATTCCGGCAAGCTGCCGGTGATTTCGGCCACCCGCCGGGCCGCCATTTCGGGCGTAACGGCTTTCAGGCAGCGGTAGTCGCCGTAGCGGCAGGGCTTGTTGCCGAAGACCGAGCAGGGACGGCACGCCATGTCGGCCTGCAAAACGTTCCCGGACGAAACCCCGTAGCCCAGAAAACCCAGCCCGGGATGCGTCGCGCCCCATACCGACACCACGGGCGTCGCGACGAGCGACGCCAGGTGCATCACCAGCGAATCCATCGTCACCACGCAGTCCAGGTTGGCGATGAGGTCCATCTCCCCGGCGAAACGGACCTTGCCGTACAAGGCCGTGACGTTGGGATACGTGCGTTCCATCTCCTCGGCGAACGCCTGTTCGGCGCCTCCGCCTCCGTGGATGAAAACCCGCCCGTAACGCTCCGAGAGCATCCGCACGAGTTCGCGGCTCTGCTCCTCGGGATAGGTCTTGCCCCGGTGTGCGGAGAAGGGTGCGAAGCCCACCCACACGCCGTGTTTCTCCCCGAAGGGATTGGGGCGGTCCCGGCGCACGGCGGGCGCAGGGTCGTCCAGCACGAATCCCAGCTTCCGGAAAACGTCGCAGTAGCGCAGCACCGTGTGGCGCAACGGCTCCATGCCGCGGCCGCCGCAGCGGATGAACGCCCGTTTCCCGGCGCGCCCCTTGTCGATATGCGCCGCCGGAACGCCGTGCAGACGCATCGCGAGGCGGAACGCCTTCGAGCGCAGCACGTCGTGCACGTCGGCCACGGCGTCCACGCCCAGCCTCCGGGCCTGGGCGGCCAGCCGCCACATTCCCGCCAGGGAGTGATGGGCGCCTTTTACATCGACGTCGAGAAACCCGACATCCAGCCCTGCGAAAAAGGGCCTGAACATGGCCTGCGTGGCCACCGTGACCCGCAGATCGGGATAAGCGGCCGTCAGCGCACGGAGCGCATGCGGCAGCATCGCCACGTCGCCCATCGCCGAGGTGCGCATCACCAGCAGGTGACACGGAACCGGCGCGCCGCTCCCGGCCGCCGCACCGCCCGCTCGTTCCCCGTTCGGGAGGCCGTTCGCCGTCCCCACGCTATTTTTTCTGCCCATAGAGCACCGGATTCAGTGCCGGGTCGTTGTACATTTTCATCTGTTTGTAGGTCTTCATGTACTTGCGGCCCGCCTCGATGTCCTCGATCAGCTCTTCGATGGCCTGCGAAAGGTCGACCTGCTGCGCGAGCAGCACGTCCAGCTTCTTCCGGCAGGCCGCGCGATGCGCGTCGTCCACGTCCGTACGCTCCGCCTCGCGCGCCATGTGGTAAATCTTCAGGGCGAGGATCGACAGGCGGTCGATGGCCCACGCCGGGGTCTCGGTGTTGAGCCGGGCGCCTTCGGCAGGCGTTACGTCCTTGTATTTGTCCAGCAGGTAGGAGTCCACGTACTCCACCATGTCCGTACGGTCCTGATTCGATTTGTCGATGCGGCGCTTGATGAGAAGCGCCTCCGCGGGGTCGATGGCCGGGTCGCGGATAATGTCCTCCAAGTGCCACTGCACCGTGTCGATCCAGTTCTTGTGGTAGAGCAAATGGTCGATCGTGCCCGGCGCGTAGGGATTGTCGATGGGATGGTCCACATCGTCCCAGCGGTGATACTCCTCGATGGACCGGTTGAAAATACGATTCGCGTTTTCGGTAAACATAGCTTGCGGTTTTATAGTATTATTGGATTTTTCACCGGAAAATCATACCTTTGTCGGTAACGATTAAACAAAGATAATGACTTTTTCCAAAAAAGCAATACTCCTCTCCGGAATCCTCCTCTGCATCTCCGTGCAGCTCGGGGCGCAGGTGCGCCAGACGCGCGAAGAGTACATCAGCCGCTACATGCCCATCGCCATCGCCCACATGGAGCGCTACGGAATCCCCGCGAGCATCACCATGGCGCAGGGAATCCTCGAATCGGACTGCGGCAACAGCCTGCTGTCGATGAAGTCGAACAACCACTTCGGCATCAAGTGCAAGCGCAACTGGACGGGCGACAAGGTCTACCACGACGACGACGCCAAGGGCGAATGCTTCCGCTCCTACCCCTCGGTCGAGGCGTCGTACCGGGACCACGCCGAATTCCTCGACTCGCAGCCCCGCTACGACTCGCTGTTCGCCTACTCCTCCGACGATTACAAGAGCTGGGCGCGGGGTCTCAAGGCCGCGGGCTACGCCACGGCCCCCGACTACGCGCAGCGGCTCATCCGCATCATCGAGGAGAACCAGCTCTTCCTGCTCGACCGGCCCGACGGCGCACGGCTCTACGCCTCGCGCTACGGCCTGAAACGCGACCCCGAAGAGTGGTTCTCGTCGCAGAGCAGCGTGGAGGAACTGGCCCGGACCGAGGGGGCCGTCGACCCGGACAACTACCGCGTGACGATCAACGCCCACCAGGGTTACAACGTCTACGTCACCAACGGCGTGCACTACGTGCTGGCCAAGGAGAACGACACGTTCGAGAACATCGGGCGGAAGTTCCGCCTCTCGCCGCGCAACCTGCGCAAATTCAACGATCTGAAGGACAAGAAGGCCCAGCCGGTGCCGGGCGAGGCGGTCTACATCGAACGCAAGCGGAAACGCTGGGAGGGCAACTCCCGGCACCACATCTGCCGCCAGGGCGAAACGGCCTACTCCGTGGGCCAGTCCTACGCCATCCGCACGCGGTCGATCGAGAAACTCAACAAGCTCCGCAAGGACGAGGAGCTGGCCGCAGGACGCGAAATACGCATAAAATAAAACCTACATACCATGGAAACAACCCCGCTGAGAGCACAGATTCTCGACACCATCATCCGCAAGTCGACACTCAAACAACGGGTTTTCGACAACACCTTCGGAGCGTTCAACTCCCTGAAGGAGACGCTGCTGGAGATGGCCTCGGAGATGGACGACGAACTGGACGGCAAACTCGACCGCCGCGTGAGGCTCGAATACCGCGACCGCGGCAAGTTCGAGGCCCAGTTGCAGGTAGCCAACGACATCCTAATCTTCCAGATGCACACCGACGTCTTCGAGTTCGGCTCCGACCACCTCATCTGGCAAAACCCCTACGTGCAGGCCGACCGCGACAACTCCTACTGCGGACTTATCAACATCTACAACTTCCTGTCCGACTCGTTCAAATTCAACCGCAACGCCGACGAAGGCTACCTGATCGGCCGCATCTTCATCAACCGCGAACGCCGCTACTTCGCCGAAGGCAAGCAGCAGAACTCGATGCGGGCGATGGATTTCGGCAAGTCGGAGATCGGCCAGGAGGCGCTGGTCGCGATTCTCGAATCGGCGATCGGCTTCGCGCTGAACTTCGACCTGCTGATGCCGCCCTACGAGGAGAACAAACGCGTGACGGTGGACCAGTTCAACACCAAGATGGACAACTCGAAGTTCGTGACGGGCAAACGCCTCGGCTACGACTTCGACGTAGAGGACATTTAACGGGCCGAACACGGGAGGGGCTTCCGATTTTCACCGGGTCCCGCGTGCCGCAACCGCCGTTGCGGCACATGATCGCCGCTTTAGCGGCACGCCGTAAATCCGGCCCTTCCCCGAACCCCTCCTCCGGAGGGAACTTGCCGTACCGCGCCCCACGCATCGAACACAACTTTCAACACGTCATTTTCTCTTGAAAACCATTCTTTTCCCGCTAATAACCGCAGCGGCGCTCCTGACGGGCAGCGTCCGCGCCCAGAACGAATACGCCGAAATCGCCCGGCTGCGGGGGCTGAACGAATCGGTGCGCGGCATCCGCTCGATGGCCGACGGCGAACACTACACCACGCTCGAATCGAACGACATCGTCCGTTACAGCTACGCCTCCGCGGCTCCCGGCGAGAGCATGCTCCCCGCGCCCGCGCCGAACCTCGTCATCACCGACTACGCCTTCTCGCCCGACGAGCGGTCGATCCTCATTGCCTCGGGCCGCAAGCCGATCTACCGCCATTCGTACACCACCAGCTATTCACTCGTGCGCGACAACGCCGTGCGCCCCGTCCTGCGCGACGCCGAAGCGCCGCGCGACGCCTCCTTCTCGCCCGACGGGCAGAAGATCGCCTACTCGGACCGCAACGATCTCTACGTCTACGACATCGCCTCCCAGACCACGCGCCGCATCACCGACGACGGGGCGTGGAACGAGGTGATCAACGGCACGACCGACTGGGTCTACGAGGAGGAGTTCGGCGCAACGCGGGCCTACGCCTTCTCGCCCGACAGCCGCCGCATCGCCTACCTGCGTTTCGACGAGAGCGAAGTGCCGCTGATGGAGATGATGCGCTTCGACGGCAAACTCTACAACAGGGCCTATTCATTCAAATACCCCAAGGCCGGGGAGCGCAACTCCGTGGTCCAGCTCTGGATCGCCGACCTCGAGACCGGCGCCAGGGAGCGCATCGACACGGGCGAGGAGACCGACCAGTACATTCCCCGCATCGGCTGGACGCCCGACGGACGGCCGTGGTACTACCGCCTCAACCGCCGCCAGAACACCTTCGAGATGATCGTCTGCGAACCCCACGGAGCGCAGCGCACGGTCTACGAGGAGCGGGCGCAGCAATATGTCGAGCGCGTGGACGACGGGACCGTGACCTTCGTCGACCGCGACCGTTTCCTCGTGCGGCAGGAGAGCCACACGGGCTTCATGCACCTCTACCTGTACAGCCTCCGCCGGGGCATCCTCGAACAGGTGACCAAAGGCCCGTGGGAGGTGACCCAGGTTGTGGGAACCGACGGCAGGCGCGTGTGGTTCCTCTCGACCGAGACCTCGCCGCTGCGCCGCAACCTGTACAGCGTGCGCCTCGACGGCAAGGACAAACAGCGTCTCACCACGGGCGAGGGCTACTACACCGCAGCCCCGAGCGCCGGGATGAAATACTTCATCACCACCTTTTCCAACGCCTCGACCCCCAACGTCACGGAGGTCTGCGACGCCGCCGGGAAACCCGTCCGCACGCTGGCCGACAGTCGCCGCCTGCGCGAAGAACTGGCCGCCGCCGACCGCCCCGTGAAGGAGTTCTTCACCTTCACGACCGAGCGCGGCGACACGCTCAACGCCTATATGGTCAAGCCCCGCGGCTTCGATCCCTCGCAGCGTTACCCCGTATTGCTGACCCAGTATTCGGGTCCCGGCTCGCAGTCCGTGCGCGACCGCTGGTCGCTGGACTGGGAGGACGCCCTCGCCGACAAAGGCTACATCGTGGTCTGCGCCGACGGCCGCGGCACGGGATTCCGGGGCGAAAAGTTCAAGAAACTCACCTACGGACGCCTGGGGGCGCTGGAGGTCGAGGACCAGCTTTCGACCGCCCGCCACATGGCGGCGCAGCCCTGGGTCGACCCTGCGCGCATCGGCATCTACGGCTGGTCCTACGGCGGATTCATGGCCCTGAGCTGTGCGATGAAGGGCCTCGGGCTGTTCAAAATGGCCATCGCCGTGGCTCCCGTCACCTCGTGGCGTTATTACGACACGATCTACACCGAGATCTACAACAACCTTCCGCAGTACAACGCCGCAGGCTACGACGACAATTCGCCGATCAATTTCGCGCGGATGCTCGACGACCGGCGCACGCGGCTGCTGATCATCCACGGCACGGCCGACGATAACGTCCATTTCCAGAACACCGTCGAGATGACCCGGGCGCTCAACCGCGCCGGCAAACAGTACGACATGATGGTGTACCCCGACCAGAACCATTCGATGTTGCCCGACGCAACGGCACACATAAGACAAAAGATGATCGACTACACTCTGAAGAATTTATGACGTACACATTGCAACACGAAACGCCCGTCGGCCCCGTGACGATCACGGCTACGGGCGAGGCTGTGACGCAGATCCGTTTCGGCACGACAGTTCCGGAAGGCTCCGCGGCCGTCCCCGAAACCGCCGCCACACCCCTGCTGCTGAAGGCGGCGGCGCAGCTCCGGGAGTATTTCGCCGGCACGCGCCGCGACTTCTCGCTGCCGCTCGCACCCGCCGGAACGCCCTTCCAGCAATCTGTCTGGCAGGCGTTGCAAACCATCCCCTACGGCGAAACCCGCACCTACGGACATATCGCCATGCAGATCGGCCACAACAAATCGTTCCGCGCCGTCGGCATGGCCAACAACCGCAACCCCATCGTCATCGTCATTCCCTGCCACCGCGTCCTGGGTTACGACGGCAAGCTCACGGGCTACGCCGGAGGGCTCGACATCAAGGAACGGCTGCTCGCCCTGGAAAAGCGGCGATAACGCACCCCGGCGGCAGGCCCGCAAACCCCAATCGCACCCGCACGAAAAAATGCGGGGCACGGTCTCCCGCGCCCCGCATCTGCATATCCCGCCGGGTCAAAGCCCGAACGCAAAGGCGTTGATGCCGTCGTAAACCGCGCTGACGATGCCCAGCAGCAGGACGCCTGCCATGCAGAGCGCGAGGCTGACGCGCGTGTAACGGTCGCTGCGGAACGCCGCGATCGGCGCGTCGCCGGGCATAATGTACATCGCCTTGACGATCAACAGGTAGTAATAGAGCGACACGACCGTGTTGACCAGCGCGATGAAGACCAGCAGGTGGAATCCGCCACTGAAAGCCGCGGCGAAGACGAAGAATTTCGAGAAGAACCCGGCGAAGGGCGGGATTCCCGCCAGCGAGAACAACGCCAGGGTCATCAGCAGCGCCAGGCGGGGATTAGTGCGGGAAAACCCGTTGTAGTCCTCCAGCGAGACCCTGCCGCCGCTGTGCTGCTCGACGGCGGACAGCACGCCGAACACCGCGAGGTTGGCGGCCATGTAGACCAGCACGTAAAAGACCAGCGAGGTCATGCCGATGGCGCTGCCGCCGATGACGGCCAGCATGATGTATCCGGCCTGCGAGATGGACGAGAAGGCCATGAAACGCTTGAGGTCCTTCTGCCGGATGGCGAAGAGGTTCGCAACGGTGATGCTCGACACCGTCACGATCCAGAGCAGCGTCTGCCACTGTTCGGTCATCGGGGCGAACACCTTCACGAGCACCGTCAGCAGCACGAACGCCGCAGCGCCCTTCGAGACCACCGAAAGATAGGCGGTCACGTTCGTCGGCGCGCCCTGGTAGGCGTCCGCCGTCCAGAGGTGGAAGGGCACGAGCGAAATCTTGAAGCCAAGCCCCGAGAGGAAGAAGACCAGGGCCATCACCTGCAACGGCGAACCGTCGATGCGGGCGGCCATGTCGCCGAAATAGAGCGTCCCGGTCGTTCCGTAGAGGAACGAGATGCCGTAGAGCATCAGTCCGCTCGAGAACAGCGCGCAGAGGATGTATTTGGCCCCCGCCTCGGCCGAATAGCGTTTGTATTTGTCGAAGGCCACCAGACAGGCCATCGGGACCGAAGCCAGCTCCAGACCGATGAAGAACAGCAGGAAGTTGCCCGCGCCGATCATAAAATACATGCCCAGCAGCGTCGAGAGGGTCAGGATGTAGAATTCGCCCTGCTTGTGGCGCGTGTCCTCGCGGCGCAGCCACGTGTCGGACTGCAGGAAGACGATCAGCGCCCCGACGGAGAGCATGCTTTTGACGATGCCGTCCATCGGCGTATGGCAGAACATGCCGCCGAAGAGTTCGCCCCCCGCAGCCGGAACAAGGTTCACAACCACCTGCACGACCATCAGGCAGCAGACCACGGCCGAAAAGCGGCGGCGTGCGCGCTCCCCGGCCATGAGGTCGTAGAGGAACACGAAGACGAGAATCGCCGTGAGGGTCACTTCGGCCCGCATCAGCGTAAATATCGAGGTGTAATCCATAGTCGCTTAACTCAAAATATGTGCAATGATCTTCGCGACGCTGCCGCGGATCATGTCGCTCACCCACAGCGGCGCCAGACCTATGCCGGCGATGGCGACGACGAGGCAGACGACCGACAGCCGCTCGTCCCACGTGGCGTCCGAAAGCTTCAGGTGCTCGGGATTGTCGCACGTGCCGTAGAGGATTTTCCCGACGACGCGCAGGATGTAGACCGCCGTGATGACGATCGACGTGCAGGCGATGACGGTCACCACGCGGTGGAACGTGTCGGCGTTCATAAACGCGCCGTTGAAGATGGTCATTTCGGCCACGAAGCCGCTCAGGCCCGGCAGCCCGAGGTTGGCCAGACCCGCGATCACATACCCGACCGCGAGGAACGGCATCACCTTCATCAGCCCGCCCAGCTGGCGGATGTCCCGCGTGTGGGTGCGGCCGTAGATCATGCCGATCAGCGCGAAGAAGAGGGCCGTCATCAGGCCGTGGCTCAACATCTGGAGCACGGCGCCCGTACCGGCCGTGGTGTTCATCATCAAAACGGCGAACAGCACCAGTCCGCAGTGCGACACCGAGGAGTAGGCGTTGATGTACTTGAGGTCGGTCTGCACGCAGGCCGAGAAGGCGCCGTAGACGACGGAAATCGTTGTCAGGATGATAAATACCCAGCTCAATTCATGCGCCGCTTCGGGTAAAAGATACATAGCAACCCGGAAACAGCCGTATCCGCCCAGCTTCATCAGCACCCCGGCGTGGAGCATCGACACGGCCGTCGGGGCCGAGGCGTGGCCGTCGGGGCTCCACGTATGGAACGGGAACAGCGCGCCCAGCACGCCGAAACCCACGAACACCAGCGGGAACCAGATGCGCTGCTGGGCAACGGGAATGTTGTTCAGCGCGGCGATCTCCTGAATGTTCATCGTCGTGGCGCCCGCACCGAAGTAGATGCCCAGAATGCCGATCAGCAGCAACGCCGAACCGCCCATGAGCATCAGCGTCAGTTTCATGGCGGCGTATTCCTTGCGCCCGCTGCCCCAGACGCCGATCAGCAGGTACATCGGGATCAGCGCCACCTCGTAGAACAGGAACATCGTGAAGAGGTCGACCGAAATGAAGAACCCGAACACCCCCACGCTCAACAGGCAGAACCAGAGGAAGTAGGCTTTGACGTCGGTCTTCATCTGCCACGAGGCGAACGTGCCCGTGAAGACGATGACGGCCGACAGCAGGAGCATTGCCACCGAAATGCCGTCGACGCCCACGGCGTAGTGGATGTTGAGCGGCGCATACCAGACGCGGCTTTCGGTGAAGAGCATCTGCGCCGTCTCGCCCGCGCCGCGCAGCCCGAGGTACTGCACCACGAGCACGACGGCCAGCGCCACGAGCAGCGAAGAGCCTGCGACCATCACCGTGTGAATCTGCCGCGTGGACTTCGAGAGCCACAGACCCAGCATCATCACGAGCGGAACGGCGGGAAACAGAGATAGTATATTCATAACTCGTTCGGATTAACAGATTAGAAGAATCAGGATCGTGAGGCCCAGCGCACCGCCGAGGAACCAGATGCAGTAACGCTGCACGCTGCCGCTCTGCATGTCGCGGATGAGCCAGGCGGCGCCGTTGGCGCCCCAGGCGAGGAGATTCATAAAGCCGTCGACCACATGGCGGTCGAACCACGCAATGGGCGTCGAGATGCAGGCGAAAATCACCCGGTGGGTGATGAACTGGTAGACCTCGTCGATGTAGAACCGGCGATAGGCCGCGCGGTGCAGGCCGCTGAACGTCGCGGCCAGCCTGTCGGCCACGGGCTGCCGGTCGCGGGCGTACATCCACGCCGCCAGCGCGATGGCCGCAGCGGCGACGCAGAGGCTCACGGCGGCAACGCTCCGGTCGATATGGATGACATAGGGCGCGCCGTCGCTCGACACGAACTCCCCGAAGGGGATGAATCCCGCCACGCAGGTCACCGCCGCCAGAAACACCAGCGGCAGGGTCATCGTCAGCGGAGCCTCGTGCGGCTTGTGCGCCGCATGCAGTTCGCGGTTCTCCGCGCCCCAGAAAATACCGTAATAGAGCCGGAACATGTAGAAGGCCGTAAGTCCCGCGATGGCGGTCATCACCCACCCCATGACGGGCGAGAAGGCGAAGCAGGCCGTCAGGATCTCGTCCTTCGAGAAGAAACCGCTCAAGGGCCAGATCCCCGCGATGGCGAGGCACGCCACGAGGAACGTCAAGTGGGTCAGCGGCATGTAGCGGCGCAGGCCGCCCATGGCCGACATCTCGTTGGAGTGCACGGCATGGATGATGCACCCCGCGCCGAGGAACAGCAGCGCCTTGAACATGGCGTGGGTGAAGAGGTGGAACATCGAGGCCATGTAACCCAGCCCTCCGGCGTGCGGGTCGGCCGAGGTCGAGACGCCCAGCGCCACGAGCATGAACCCGATCTGCGAAATGGTGCTGAACGCCAGCACACGCTTGATGTCGCTCTGCACACAGGCCACGACGGCGGCGTAAAACGCCGTGAAGGCCCCGACATAAGCCGTCCAATGCAGCACTTCGGGCGCATAGCCGATGAAGAGCGGAAACATCCGCGCCACGAGGTAGACGCCCGCCACGACCATCGTCGCGGCATGGATCAGCGCCGACACGGGCGTGGGCCCCTCCATGGCGTCGGGCAGCCAGATGTGCAGCGGGAACATGGCGCTCTTGCCCGCGCCGCCGACGAACATCAGCCCCAACGCCAGCGGGATCATCGCCCCGGCGGCCACCAGCGCGTGCGTCTCGGGCGTGAAGGAGAAGGTCCCGGCGTAGTAGCCGTAGATCAGGATGCCTATCAAGAAGCCCAGGTCGGCGAAGCGCGTCACGATGAAGGCCTTCTTCGAGGCGGCCACGGCCTCCTTCTTCGTATAGTAGAAGCCGATCAGCAGGTAGGAGCTGACGCCCACCAGCTCCCAGAAGAGGTACATCTGGAAGATGTTGGTCGCCACGACCAGCCCGATCATGCTCATCGTGAAGAGCGACAGAAAGGCATAGTAACGTTGGAAGCCCCGCTCGCCCTTCATGTAGCCCAGCGAGTAGATGTGGACCATCAGCGACACCGTGGAGATCACCACGAGCATCATCACCGAGATCGGGTCGAGCAGAATGCCCAGGTCGATGTGCAGCGCACCGCCGATGGGCAGCCACACGGCGTTCCAGGGGATCTGCGTCGGAAACACGCCCGCGGCATCGCGCCCGGCCGAGAAGTATTCGAAAGCCGTCCAATAGCTCAACAGCGCCACGACGGCCAGCACGGCCGTGCCCACGGCGCCCGCCGCCGCGGGACGCATCTTCATGCCCGCAAGCCCCAGCACGAGGAAACTCGCCAGCGGAAGCAACAGAATCAGAATCGTATATTCCATAGAAGATCGTTTTTTCGCACCGTTACCACTTCATTTCCCGCAGGCTCCGGGCGCCGATGTTGCGGATGTTGCGGTAGATATTGATGATGATGGCGATGGCCACGGCGGTCTCCGCAGCGCTGATTCCGATGGCGAACAGGGCGAAGAAGAACCCTTCGAGCTGCTCGGGGAAGAGGAAGCGGTTGAAGACCACGAAATTGATGTCCACCGAGTTGAGAATCAGCTCGACCGAAATCAGCATCGCCAGCAGGTTGCGGCGCGTGACGAATCCGTAAATGCCCACGAACATCATCACCGTGGAGACAATCAGGTAATATTCCATGTGTATCATAGTCGTGTTTTTTAGCGTTTGCGCGCGATGAGGATGCCGCCGACGATGCAGGCCAGCAGCAGCAGGCTGATCACCTCGAACGGCAGGATGTAACCGTATTTTCCGCTGCTCATCAGCGCGTGGCCGATGGTCCGCACGTGCAGTTCGCCGTGCTCGAAATGCGAGGGCAGGAAGTCGTGGCGGAGCGTTATCCAGAGGCAGATGCCCAGGCTGGCCAGCGCGGCGCCCAGCCCCACGAAGAGCTTGTAGCCCTTCAGGTCCTCGGCCTTGTCGCCCTGGCTCGACGTCAGGAGGATCGAGAAGACGTAGAGCACCGTGATGCCGCCGGCGTAGATCAGCAGCTGCACCGCCCCGAGGAACGAGTAGTTGAGCTGGAAGTAGATGCCCGCCGTACCGAAGAGCACGAACAGCAGGTAGGTCGCGGCGCGCAGGATGCGCCGGGTCGTCACGGCGAGAATCGCGCTGACGCCGATGAACAGCGCCAGGACCGTGAAAACGATCAATTCGAGTGTTATTTCCATGACTTACTGTTTGTTGAGTTGTTTGACGAGCTTTTCGCGCGTGTAGACGGCGTGCTCGAAATCGGTCGAGAAGCGGATCGCGCCGGTCGGGCAGGCGTTGACGCACAGGTGGCAGAACATGCACGACCCCAGGTCGTACTCGTAGCGCACCAGCCGTTTTTTGGTCTTGCCCGTCCCGGGGTCGGCGACCGTCTCGGTCGTGAGGCGGATGGTCCCGTTGGGGCAGGCCGACTGGCACAGCCCGCAGGCGATGCACCTGTTGCGCCCCTCGGCGTCGTGGGGCATCGTCAGAGAGCCGCAGAAACGGTCGTACATCTTCAGCGTGGCCCGGTTTTCGGGATACTGCTCGGTGATCTTGGGCGTGAAGAACTCGCGCCCCGTCACTTTAAGTCCGGTCAAAAGGGTTCCCAGTCCGTGGAAAAGGCCTTTGATATAGCTACTCATAACTAAAAATGCAGTTTAAAGACGACGACAATGACCATCAGCAGCAGGTTCGCCAGCCCGATGGGAACGAGGTATTTCCATTCGAGCGTCAGGATCTGGTCGATGCGCAGGCGCGGAAAGGTCCACTTGATCCACATGAGCAGCCACACCACGAAAAACGCCTTGGCGAAGAACCACACGAAACCCGGAATGCAGTCCATCACGGCGTTGAAGCCCTCCCAGCCTGCAATGTGCAGCGGCATCCAGCCTCCGAGGAAGATGGTGGCGGCGACGCCCGCGACGATGAACAGGTTGACGAACTCGGCGACGTAGAACAGCCCGAAGTGCATGCCCGAATACTCGGTGTGGTAGCCCGCCGTGAGTTCCGACTCGGCCTCCGGGAGGTCGAACGGGCCGCGGTTGACCTCGGCGTTTCCGGCGATCAGGTAGATCACGAAGGCAACCATCGCCGGGATATGGCCCTTGAAGAGGAACCACCCGTCGGCCTGCCGGGCCACGATCTCGGAGAACTGCATGGTGTCGGTCAGCACGATGATCGTGAGGATCGAGAGGCCGATGGAAAGCTCGTAGGAGATCATCTGCGCACCGCTGCGCATGGCGCCGATGAGCGAATACTTGTTGTTGGAACTCCACCCCGCCAGCAGAATGCCGACCACACCGATCGACGAGGCGGCCATCATAAAGAAGACGCCCACGTTGAAATCCAGCACCTCCAGCCCCTTGTTGACCGGCAGACAGGCGAAGGCCAGCACCGAGGCGAGGATGACGATATAGGGCGCGAGGTTGTAGAGGAACTTGTCCGAACGGCGGATGGTGATGATCTCCTTGGTGAGCATCTTGAAGACATCGCAGATGACCTGCACCGTACCCCACGGACCCACGCGCATCGGCCCGAGGCGGCATTGGAAGGCCGCGCAGACCTTGCGTTCCATGAAGATCATCAGGATGGCGATCACGGTGTACATCAGCAGCAGACAGCCGCCGACGATCACGCATTCGATGAAAACGGCCAGCCCGAGGGGCATCAGCGAGGTCAGCAGCCCGTGGACCCAGCTCGTAATTATAGAAAAGTCGAACATAGCAATACAATTTTTCGCTATTACAGATTATGGCACAACCGTCCGAAACGCCAATTTTGCCGCGCAGCGGCACCAAGTCCCTCCCCGAGGGAGGGGTTTGGGGTGGGGTCGGACTTGCAAACGACGCCGCAGGCGGCGAAAACGCCATTCGACAGCGTGATATGATGCATCATGGTCATAGAGTCTCTTTTATCTGTCAATATCCGGAACCACGTAATCCAGCGTGCCGCCGATGGCGATCAGGTCGGCGATCTTCGTCCCCCGGGCGATGGTCTCCAGGCACGAGACGAGCGGCAGACCCGTCGAGCGGAACTTCATGCGGTAGGGGAACTTGTCGCCCCGGCTCTCGATGAAGACCCCGAACTCGCCGCGGCTTCCCTCGACGGCGGCGTAGTAGCTGCCCTCGGGAATGCGGATCACGGGCTTCATCTTCAACTGGTATTCGCCTTCGGGAATGTTGTCGATCAACTGCTCGATGATGTGCATGCTCTGCTCGATCTCCCGCATGCGGACCATGTAGCGGGCCAGGCAGTCGCCTTCGGTGAAGAGCACCTCCTCGAAATCCACCTTGCCGTAAACGGCGTAGGGATGGCGCTTGCGCACGTCGCAGGCCCACCCTGCGGCGCGGCCCGTGCCGCCCGTGGCGCCGAACGAAATGGCATCCTCGCGCGTCAGCACGCCGGTGCCTTTCAGACGCTCCTGCGCGATGACGTTGCCCGTGAAAATCTCGTGGTACTCGCGCAGCACGGGACGCATGTAGGCGATGAACTCCTTGACCTTGCGCACGAAATCGGGATGGATGTCGGCCTGCACGCCGCCGATGGTGTTGTAAGTCTGGATCAGGCGGCCGCCGGTGGTCTGCTCCAGAATGTCGAGCACCTTCTCGCGGTCGCGGAAACCGTAGAAGAAGGCCGTCAGCGCGCCCATGTCCATGCACAGGCAGGCGAAGAAGAGCAGGTGCGAATCAATGCGCTGCAACTCGTCCATGATCGTGCGGATGTACTGCACGCGCTCCGGCACCTCGACGCCCAGCCCCTTTTCGATGCACATGCAGAGGGCGTGGCGGTTCTGCGACGCCCCGAGGTAGTCGAGACGGTCCGTCAGGGCGAGGGTCTGGGGATAGGTCAGCTCCTCGCACATCTTCTCGATGCCGCGGTGGATGTAGCCGCAGTGCACGTCGAGTTTTTTAATGATCTCGCCTTCGAGCGACACGCGGAAGCGCAGCACGCCGTGCGTGGCCGGGTGCTGGGGACCGACGTTGATGACGTACTCCTCCTCCTCGAAAAGCACGTTGCGCCCGCGTATGAAACTGCCGTCGGGCTGCAACTCGAAGGTCGGGGCGCTGTCCTTCGACACCTCGTTGCTCATGCGGAGCGGGTTCGACGCCGGATCGTAGTCCTTGCGCAGGGGATGTCCCACCCAATCGTCGCGCAGGTACAGCCGCCGCATGTCGGGATGGTTCAGGAAACGGATGCCGAAGTAGTCGAACGCCTCGCGCTCGTTCAACTCGGCGGCCTTCCACAGGTCGCACACCGAGGGCAGGACCGGGCGTTCGCGTTCCGGAGTCAGCGTCCGCACCACGACGTTCTCGCCCGTCGAGGTGGCTTCGAGGTGGTACACCACGCCGAAGCCCTCTTCGCCCCAGTCCATGCCCGTGAGGCTGCGCAGGAAATCGAAGCCTTCGGCCTTCAGGCGTTCGGCCACCCCGCGGAAAGCTTCCGCCGGCACGGTGAACATCCCCTCGCCGGCCTCCGACCACACGGCCGCAGGCTCCCAGGCCTTCATTTTATCTGTCAGGGTCATAATTCTCGTTTTTCTTCGTCCACATTCAAATCGTTCTTCTCCGCCGTCAGGTCGCTCCGCAGCAGCCGTTCGTACTCCTCGCGGCCGATCTGCCGGTTCACGCCTCCGAAGAAGCGTTGCAGTTTCACCTTGCGCTGAAGCTGCATCAGTCCGTAGAGCATCGCCTCGGGACGCGGCGGACATCCGGGGATGTAAACGTCGACGGGCAGAATCCGGTCCACGCCGTTGACCACGTGGTACGACTTCTTGAACGGACCGCCGCTGATGGCGCAGCCGCCCACGGCGATCACGTATTTGGGATCGGCCATCTGGTCGTAAAGACGCCTGAGCACCGGAGCCATCTTGTGCGTGATGGTTCCGGCGACCATGATGAAGTCGGCCTGGCGCGGGGAGGCGCGGGCCACTTCGAACCCGAACCGGGCGAAGTCGTAGCGCGCGGCGCCCACGGCCATGAATTCGATGCCGCAGCAGCTCGTGGCGAACGTCAGGGGCCAGAGGCTGTTGCTGCGCCCCCAGTTGATCACCTCGTCGAGACATCCCGCCACCACATGGGTTCCGTTCTCGCGCAGTTCGCGCACCATCTGTTCGAGGTATTCGTTGTCGTTGAAGTCTTCGTACTTCATCGACTTGATTTTCGGTCTCTTTATTTCCATTCCAAAGCTCCTTTCCGCCATGCGTAGGCAAGGCCCAGAATCAGTACCACCAAAAAGAAGAGAATGCTCACCAGTCCGTAGACGCCCAGTTCCTGCACGACGACGGCCCACGAAAAGAGGAACACCGTCTCGACGTCGAACATCAGGAAGAGGATGGCGAAGAGGTAGTAACCCACCTTGAACTGCATCCACGAACGTCCGCGCGTCGGGATGCCGCACTCGTAAGCCTCGCCCTTCTGGGGGTTGTACGAACGCGGCGACACGGCGCGGGCGATGCCCAGCGCGACTGCGACCAGCGCAATGGCCGTAAGGATGACGACCACCAATAGCGTGAAATACATAGATATGTTGTTTTACGATTTTTAATTCCGGCACGACGAACGCACGCACGCCCCGCGGACGGCAAAGCCCCGGAAACATGCGGCAGGTAAAACGGCGGAAAAGGCTAAATCAGAATGCGCCCCAGAGAGAAGACGTAGTAATCCACGGCGTCGGGGTGCAAAGCCGGGGAATAGGTCCGCATTGCGGTACGGAGGCCGAAAGCGGCATCACAGGCGACGCGCGCGCCGGCAAGCTGCCGCACGGCGGCCTTATGGTCCGAAGGAGCTGCGGGAGCCTCGATCGAGACGGCGCAGGGACAGATCGCGGCGGAGAAATAATTGCATGCCGCGGCGTGCGAACCGGCAACCGAGGATTGCGTCAGGGCAGGGCGCACGCTCTCCGCGCCGCTGCGGAACGACGTATCCTCCAGACTCCCCGCCAGGGCGAAGAGCAACAGGATCAATGCCAATTGAATTCTCTCCTGCATCCGGTCCGAATCATAAATTTCTACGCTGCGAAGATACACTCTTTTACGCAGAAAAACACATCGGCAAACCAAAATGATCACAAAATGACGAATTTTGATTACAAATCCATGAATCCGCGACCCGCAAAAAATGCCGTTTCCTATATAGGAAACGGCATTCGAACACCGGCGGAAACCGCCTATTTTTCAGCGTATCGGTCGCCCACGACCTTCCAGTCGACGACGCCCCAGAGGGCCTCGACGGCATCGGCGCGGCGGTTCCGGTAGTCGATGTAATACGCATGCTCCCAGACGTCGATCGCCAGCAGCGGCTTCATGCCGTGACGCATGGGGTTGCCGGCGTTCTGCTCGCTGACGACGGCCAGACGCCCCGAGGGGTCCTCGGCCAGCCACACCCACCCCGAACCGAAAAGGCCCGCGGCGGCGCGGCCGATCTGCACCTTCAGTTCGTCGAGCGAGCCGAAATTGCGGTTGATGGCCTCCAGCAGCTCGCCCGAAGGCTCCTTTTGGGGTTTCGGCGAGAGCTGTCCGAAGAAGAACGCGTGGTTCCACGCCTGCGCGGCGTTGTTGTAGACCGGCCCGTCGGCCGAAAGGATGATGTCTTCCAGCGGCTGCCCGGCAAAGGGCGTGTCGACGATCAGCTCGTTCAGTTTGTCGACATAACCAGCATAATGCTTGTCGTGGTGGTAGTGCATCGTCTCCTCGGAGATTGCGGGCGCAAGCGCGTCGTAGGCATAAGGCAGGTCCTGCGGGGTGAAACGCGGCGAGGCCGCGGTATCGGTCGTTGCCATAATCAAAGATGTTAATAAGTTGAGATACAAAATCATATGTCGCTTGTTTTTTGTTCCTTCATCGCATCGAAAGCCCATTTTCCCCGGCCGCAGACGGGACATACCCAGTCGTCGGGCAGCGCGTCGAACGGCGTATACCGGCCCACGTTGTGTTCCGGATCGCCCGACACGGGATCATAGATGTATTCGCAGTAGGTGCAGCGGTATTTTTGCATCGCATTCGGAAGGTTAAATTCAGCAGGACCCCGAACAAATAGCGTACCCGAGTTCCGGTTTCGGAAAATTTTTCGTAATTTTGATCGGAATACCGACGAATTGCAACCTAAAACCAACTATATGATGACACTTCCTTATGCCGAACCCTACAAGATCAAGATGACCGAGGCCATCCGCACTTCCACGCGCGAAGAGCGCGAAGCGTGGATTCGCGAAGCCCGCTACAACCTTTTCAAACTGCGCTCGGACCAGGTGACGATCGACCTGCTGACCGATTCGGGCACGGGGTCGATGTCCGACCGCCAGTGGGCGGCGATGATGACCGGCGACGAAAGCTACGCCGGGGCCTCGTCCTATTTCCGGCTCAAAACGACGGTCGCGGAGCTGTTCGGCATGCCGTGGTTCCTGCCCACGCACCAGGGGCGCGCCGCGGAGAACGTGATCTTCTCGGCGCTGCTCAAGGAGGGCGATATCGTGCCGGGCAACTCGCACTTCGACACCACGAAGGGGCACATCGAATTCCGCCGCTGCCACGCCGTGGACTGCACGATCGACGCCGCGGCCGACACGCAGCTCGAACTGCCGTTCAAAGGCGAGATGGACCTTGCGAAACTCGAAAAGGTCCTCGCCGAAAACCCGCGCGAAAAGATTCCGTGCGTGGTGCTCACCGTCACCAACAACACGGCCGGAGGCCAACCCGTGTCGATGCGCAACATCCGCGAAACGGCCGAACTGTGCCGCCGCTACGGCGTGCCCCTGCTGATGGACTCGGCGCGCTTCGCCGAAAACGCCTACTTCATCAAAACCCGCGAGGAGGGCTACGCCTCGAAGACGATCAAGGAGATCGTCCGCGAAATGTACGACTGGGCCGACATTATGACCATCTCGGCCAAGAAGGACGGCGTGGTGAACATGGGCGGCTTCGTGGCGATGCGCTCCGAGGAACTCTACAAAAAGGCGATGTCGTTCAGCATCATGTTCGAAGGCTACGTCACCTACGGCGGCATGTCGGGCCGCGACATGGACGCGCTGGCCGTGGGACTGGACGAGAACACGGAATTCGGACAGCTCGACGCCCGCATCCGGCAGGTGCGGCTGCTGGGCGACCTGCTGGACCAGTACGGCGTCCCCTACCAGCGTCCGGCAGGCGGGCACGCGATCTTCGTGGATGCGAAGAAGGTGCTTCCGAACCTCCCGAAGGAACAGTTCATCGCCCAGACGCTGGCCGTGGAACTCTACCTCGAAGCGGGCATCCGCGGCGTGGAGATCGGCTCGATCCTCGCCGACCGCGACCCCGAGACACACGAGAACCGCTACCCCGCGCTCGAACTGCTGCGCCTGGCCATCCCGCGCCGCGTCTACACCGACAACCACATCCGGGTGATCGCCGCCGCATGCCGCAACATCTTCGAGCGCCGCGCGGAGATCACCACGGGTTACCGCATCACCTTCGAGGCGCCGATCCTGCGCCACTTCACCGTCGAACTCGATAAAATCCGTTAACGATGAAACGAATCCTTCTCACACTGGCCGCGCTCGGCACGGCCCTCACGATGCAGGCGAAAGTCGTCCTGCCCGGCATTTTCGGCGACAACATGGTGCTCCAGCAGCAGTCCGAAGCGCAGTTCTGGGGCAAGGCCGCGCCCGGCAAGAAGGTCACGATCCGCCCCTCGTGGAGCACGCAAGGCATTACGGCCAACGTCGGCAAAGACGGCCGCTGGCGGGCCGCCGTGCCCACCCCGGAGGCCGGAGGTCCCTACACGATCGAATTGAGCGACGGCGAGCGGCTGACGCTCCGCGACGTGCTGATCGGCGAGGTGTGGCTCTGCTCCGGACAATCGAACATGGAGATGCCGGTACACGGATTCCCCAACCAGCCCGTCGAAGGTTCGGCGGAGGCGATCATCCGGGCCAGGGCCGCAACGCCGATCCGCCTCTGCACCGTCAAACGCAGCACGGCACGCACGCCGCAGGAGGAGTGCGCGGCACAATGGCTGAAGCACACCCCCGAAGCGGTCGCCGGAACCAGCGCCACGGCCTACTACTTCGCCCGCTACTTGCAGAGCGTGCTGGACGTCCCCGTGGGTGTCATCGTCACCTGCTGGGGCGGCACCCCGGTCGAGGCGTGGATGGACCGCGAAACGATGTCCGGATTCAAGGAGTTCGACCTCTCGTTCCTTGACAACCCGGACCAAATCGACCGCCCCCAGTACAAACCCTGCGGACTTTACAACGGCATGATCGCACCGCTCGTACCCTACACCGTGAAGGGATTCCTCTGGTATCAGGGCGAGTCGAACAGGCCGAATCCCACCCAGTACCGGGCGCTGATGCCGGCCTTCGTGAAGATGCTCCGCGAGCGCTGGGCGCAGGGCGGGCTGCCGTTCTACTACGTGCAGATCGCACCCTACCGCTATGACGGACCCAACGCCATCAGCGGAGCCTTGCTGCGCGAAGCCCAGCTGCATAATCTGAAGGATATTCCATCGAGCGGCATGGCCGTAACACTCGACATCGGCGACGAGGGCTGCATCCATCCGGCCAAAAAAGAAGAGGTCGGAACACGTCTGGCCTGGCTGGCGCTGTCGAAAACCTACGGCATGAAAGGCATCGACGCCGATACGCCCGTCTGCGAAAAGATGGAGGTCGCCGACGGCAAGGCCTACCTGACCTTCGCGACAGGTCCCGACGGCCTGGCGCCCTACGGCCGCACGCTCACGGGCTTCGAAATGGCGGGCGCCGACCGCGTCTTCCACCCGGCCACAGCCCGGATCGAGAAGGGCAAAAGCCGCCTGATCGTCGCGTGCGACGCCGTTCCGGAACCGGTCGCCGTGCGCTACGCCTTCCGCAACGTTCCCGAAGCCACCCTTTTCAACACCTCCGGCATCCCCGCCTCCTCGTTCCGCACCGACGACTGGGAGGTGAAGTAAACGCATGTTCCAACCGACCGATCCGGCCGCGGGGACAGACCTCCGCGGCCGGATTTTTTCAGACCCGCATCTCCGGACACGTCAGCAGGAGACGCAGCGGTTCAGCGAAGCGAGGATTTTCCGGTTGGCGGAGTCGATGACCGAGGTTTCCAGCGCCGAGAGGTAAATCTGCGTCGTGCGCTCGGAGGTGTGCCCCATTCCGGCGCTGATCACCGGCAGCGGCACATTGTGGTTGCGGGCCGCCGTCGCCCAGCTGTGACGCGAGGTGTAGGACGAAAGCCCGGAGTCCAGCCCCAGCAGCGACGCGAGCTTTTTCAGCAGACGGTTGTAGTAGTTCAGCGCGACCTGATACTGCGCATAGGCCCGGGCCGGGTCCTCGGCCGTCAGCACCGGGAAAAGATAGGGCGTATCGCGCGTGCGCGGAGCGTACCGGCCGATGATCTCGCGCATGCACGGCTCCAGATGCACGGTCATCCGCTGCCCCGTCTTGCGGCGCACGTAGTGGATCGCCCCGTCCCTCATGTCCTTTTTCCGGAGAAAAGCCATGTCGACGAACGCCATGCCACGCATGCAGTAGCTGAAAACGAACAGGTCGCGGGCCAGCGGCAACGCACCCGAAACCGGCAGGTCGAGGCTCTTCAGACGGGCGATGAGCCGCTCGTCGATGGCCCGTTTGCGCGTGCGGTCGACGCCCGTATAGACACCGCCGAACGGCGACGCCGGCTCGGCCAGCCGCCTGCGGACCGCCTTGTTGTAAACCGAGCGCAGGATGCGCATGTAGAACGACACGGTGTTCCGGACGACCCCGCGGCGCAGCAGGTAAGCGTTGTACTCCTCGACCAGCCGCTCGGTGAACGCGGCGAAAGGCAGTTCGCCGCCGCCGAGAAAGCCCGAAAAACTGCGGAGCGTGCGCGTGTAGTTGCGGGCCGTGCCCAGCCGGTTGTCGGCTGTCAGCTGCGCGATCTGCTCGCGCATGAACGCCGTCACGCCCACGCCGCAGGACTGTGCGCAGAAGCGGTCGGCAACCTCGTCGACCGTATAGGGCCGCCCCTCGCGGCCCAGGTCGCGGATGATCCGGTGCAGCCGGTCCACGTCGCACTCTATGCGGCACTGCCAGACCGGAACGCGGCCCGGCTCCGGAGAGACGGCCCGCTGCGCCGAAGCGTCCCACTCGCCGGGCATCAAACGGATGCCGGTCGTAATGCAGCGGGTCCGGCGGAGATGGGTCAACTGATAGTAGATGGTTCCGGCCTTGCCGGATACGCGCGATGCGCGGAATTTTACCTTTACGGAAGTGATCATAACAGTATGGGATTTGTTCCGAAAGGTCGCAATTATCCTCTGTTTCGCGCACATGCCCACCTCCGCTTAATCGGGTAAGCGACCTGCTTTATCCGGATTTCCCGATACAGAGCAGGCCCGGGATTTCGTCCCGGGCCTGTACTTGCGACAAAACCGCCGCTCTACGCGCAAACCGCAATCAATGCGGTCATCGGCAGCGCAGGCCGTCAGTTCTTCAGTCGGCTTTCCGCCCGAAGCAACTCCCGGACAGCCGCCGGCCGAAAGCTAAATCAGCGTTTCGAGGATCTGCACGGCATTGAGCGCCGCACCCTTCTTGATCTGGTCGCTCACGCACCAGAACGCCAGGCCGTTGTCGCACGTCAGGTCCTTGCGGATGCGCCCCACGTACACGGGGTCCTTGCCGGCGATGAAGAGCGGCATCGGGTAGACCTTGCCGGCGGGATCGTCCATCAGCACCACGCCTTCGGCCTTCGAGAAGGCTTCGCGGGCTTCGGACACGGAGACGGGACGCTCGGTTTCGAGCCACACGCTCTCCGAATGGGCGCGCATCACCGGGACGCGCACGCAGGTCGCCGACACGGCGATGTCCGAATGCATGATCTTGCGCGTCTCGTGGAACATCTTCATCTCCTCCTTCGTATAGTCGTTGTCGGTAAAGACGTCGATATGCGGAATCACGTTGTAGGCCAGCTGGAAGGCGAATTTCGCCACCGTCGGTTCCTTGCCCGCGCCCAGTTCGGCATACTGCGTCTCCAGTTCCGCCATGGCGGCCGCCCCGGCGCCGCTGGCCGACTGGTACGTCGACACGTGCACGCGGCGGATATGCGACACGTCCTCGATCGCCTTCAGCGCCACAACCATCTGGATCGTCGTGCAGTTGGGATTGGCGATGATGCGGCGGGGCGCGTTCTTCGCATCTCCGGGGTTGACCTCCGGCACGACGAGGGGCACGTCGGCATCCATGCGGAAAGCGCTCGAATTATCAATCATAACGGTCCCGTGCCGAGTGATCGTCTCGGCGAACTCCTTCGACGTACCCGCTCCGGCCGACGTCAGGGCGAAGTCGATTCCCTTGAAATCGTCGTTGTGTTGCAGCAGTTTGACGGTAAGCTCCTCCCCGCGGAATTTATAGGTACGGCCCGCGCTGCGCTGCGAACCGAACAGCACCAGTTCGTCGATCGGGAGCCGGCGCTCCTCCAAAATCCGCAAAAACTCCTGGCCCACAGCGCCGCTGACGCCCACAATAGCAATTTTCATCTCGATAAAGTTATAAAGTGATCATCGTTTCCGCTCGGACGAACCGTACACGGAAGCTCCGGAGGCAAAAATAACGATTTTCCGGGAAAAATCCTCCTTCCGGCCTGGAAATCGGCAAAATCCGGAACGCAGGCACACGATCCGGACACCGGAAAACGACTGCGCACGAACCGTTCCGCCCGCACCGCCGCAGCAGCAACCGCCCGAAAACATCCACAGAAACGGTCCCGGCAACGGCTGCCGCCCGGAAACATCCGCAGAAACGGTCCCGGCAAAGGCTGCCGCCCGCTTTCGCCCGCACCCGGCACCCACACCCGGCACCCACACCCGGCACTCGGCACCCGTGCCACATCCGCACCCGACACCCCGGCACCCGCGCCGCCGAGGGCTTCGCTTACGCCCGGTCCGATTTCTCCGCCCGGTCCGATTCCTCCGCCCGGTCCGATTCCTCCGCCCGGGCGTCCTTTTCCCGCAGCGCCTCCTCAATCTTCCGCTCGCGATAGACCTTCGGCGTCGCCCCGAACCGGGCGATGAATCCCCGGAAAAAGGTACTGCGGTTGGCGAACCCCGACTTGTAGATAATCTCGTCGATCGAGAGCCGCGTGGTCACCAGCAACTGCTCGGCCAGGTTCAGCCGGTACTCCCGGATGATTCCCGCCGGGGTCTGGCCGGTGATCGTCCCCAGCCGCCGGTAGAAATTGCAGAGACTCATGCCGAGTTCCCGGGCGATGAACTGCGTTGAGAACCCCGGATAGAGAATGTTCCGGTTGATGATGTCGAGCATCCGCTCAAGAAACGCCTTGTCGTCCTTGTGCAGCAACCGCCCCTGCGTGAGGTCGAAGGCGCTGTAAACCGAGCGTCCGTAGCTTTTCAGCGATTCGTAACGGCGCAGCAGCTGGTCGACGACACTCTGCAAATGGGTAATGTCGAAGGGGATCTTCAGGCAGATGTCCACGCCCAGTTCCAGCCCCTCGACCTTCACGTCCGTACGGGAAACCGCCGTCAACAGGATAATCGGGACCTGCATCAGCTGCTTGGTTTCCCGGATGCTGCGGATCAGGCCGATCATCGCCGTATTGAGCGACACCGTCCCGCAGATGATGATCTGCGGCTGCGCTTCGGCCAGTTTCTCCTGCGGGCATTTCAGGTCGGAGACGATCCGCACGTTGTAGCCGCCGCTGAACAGACCGGCGATGAAATCGGCCATATCCCGGTCCTCGTTGATGACGAGCATCGTCGGGAGCATGTCGCCGAACGTCATCACGGAGGCTTCGGGAACCGGCACGGGCAGGCTGAACCGCCGTCCGGGAGCGATGTCGGGCTGTGCGGCGGACCGGGCCGCACGGGTGATCTCGAGCCGCGGCAGCGACAGCGTAAAGGTCGTCAGCCCGTCGCGGCTCTCCACCCGGAATTCGCCCTGGAGCTTGGTCACGAGGTTGTAGCAGATCGCCAGCTCCAGGTCTTCCTTCAGCGACACGCCCTGGCGGCTCAGCGCCCCCAGGTGGTTGAGCAGTTTGTAACGGTCGAAAATCAGTTCGATCTGCCCGGCGTCGAGTTCCACGCCCCGGTTCGAGACCTCGATCCGAAGCCGTTCCGCCGCGCCGGAAGTCTCCTCCCCGGCGCCGGAAGCCGCCCCGTCCGGACGCGGCACGGAACAGATTCCGACCGAAACGCTCACCTCGCCGCCCGGCTCCGTCCGGCGGAACGCATTGGACAGCAGGATATTGAAGATCATCATCAGGATATTGCGCACCGAAGGGAACAGCACGCCGCTGCCTACGGCCGTCCGGTAGGCGATGCGGTTCTCCCCGGCATAATCGGCGAATGTCTGCGCGATGCCGCCGGCCGTGCGTGAAACGTCCAGCATCTCGATATCGTCCGAACCGTCGACGGGATCGGTCGACTGGAATTCGTTGAGCATATAGATCAGATCGTTGATCTTCTGCGCATTGTGCCGGATCAGTTCCGCCTGCCGGCGGACGAACGCGTCGGCCGACTTGCAGCCCATGATCTGCTGGCAGGGACCGTTTATCAGCGTCACGGGGATCGAGAGTTCGTTGGTCAGGTTGGAGAACGACCAGATGCACGACTCATAGACCAGTTCCCGCTGCCGCTGTTCGTAGAGCGACTGCCGGAGCCGCGCCCGGAGCCGGCGGCGGCGGATCAGGTATCCCGACACGCCGATAACGACGCCCAGCGTTGCGGCGAGATACCCGATCCAGGCCCAGGTCGAGGCGTAGGGCGGAGCCAGCACGCGGATCGGCAGGCGGCTGACGGGACTCCACTCCCCGGTCGTATTGTTCCGGTAGCGCACCCCGAGCGTATAGCGGCCCGCGGGAAACGCAGCGAAAGCCAGCGTGTTGCTGTGGTAATTGTCGTGCCAGTCGCCGTCCAGCCCCTCGATATTGTAAAAATAGGAATAATTGCTGCCGTTGACGTAATCCAGTGCCGCGATCGAAAGACTGAAAGCATTCTGATGATGCCGCAGCACCATCCGCCCCCGGCGCATCAGCGCCCCGACATCGTACGACTCGCCGTTGGCCCTCACCTCGCGGAACCGGATGGGCGGCATGTAGGAGGCCGCTTCGAAATCCCCGCTGTCGGAGATGACCACGAAGCCGTTGATCCCGCCGAAAAGCAGTTTTCCCCGCTCCCGGTCGTAAAAATAGGCTCCGTCGCTGAACTCGACCACGTCAAGTCCGTACGAAGCGCCGTAAACCACCGAACGGTTCGTCGCCGGGTCGTAGCGCACGATGCCGGCATTGGTCCCGACCCAGATGTTGTCGAGCGAATCGACCAGCAGGCCGTGGATCACCCCGCAGCGCAGCTGGTCGTTGCTGTAATCGGATTCCGCGCCGCCGCCCGCCGGATCGTAACGCACCAGGCCGCAGCCGGTCCCGAACCACGACGAGCCGTCCGAACGGCACACGCCCGCCGTCACGTCGTTCACGGCCAGCCCCCGGCGGGTGTCGAACCCGACGGTCCGGCCCTCCCGGGTGCGCCTGTCATAATGTACGACGCCGATACCGTGGTTGCAGAACCAGAGGGTGGAATCGGACTCCTCGCAAACGGAGAAAAAGAAGTTCCGGCTCCGCGCCTTGAGTCCCAGCTCCACCGGTTCGACATTCGCGGCGACGGGCGCGTCGGCGCTCCCGGACAGTTCGATGCGCCAGACCCCGTAGCCCACGCTCGCAGCCCACAGCACCCCGTCCCGGTCCTCGTAAAGCCCGTGAATGCGCCGCAGCGCCCCGCTCCGCGGCAGTTCGAAAATCCGCCTGTGCCGGTACGAGTAGTAGCACACGCCGCCGTCGCCGCCGATCCACAGCACATTGCGGCGGCTTCCGGCAAACGTATAGACCGAATTTTTCCCCAGCGGCGAATCGGCGGCCGTATAGCTGTCGGTATTCTCCCGCGTAAAGGTCCGCCGGGAGTAGAAATCGCGGATGCGCAGGATGCCGTCGTTCTTGGTCCCGATCCAGAGGTCGCCCTCCGGGTCGACATGGAGCGCCTTGATCGGTTTGGTCAGCAGGTAGGGCAGCGTTTCGTAGGTGACCGAACGGATCGCGACCTCCCCGACCGCCTGCCGCAGCAACCCGCTGCCGTCGGTTCCGATCCAGACAATATCCTGGTTACAGTCCTTCAGCAGTGCAAAAACGCCGCAGTTGACGTCGATCTCCTGCAACTCGTAACGCCCCTCGATCGGATCGGTCGAACGGAGCCGCAGCACGCCGCTCATCCCGAAGGCCAGCACGTAATCGTCCTTGTCGCTGATCACCGACGAAAGGGCGCCGCGCCGTCCAAGCTCCTCCCGCAGGTCGAAAATCGGGAAAGCCCGCCGCTGCCCGGTGTCGAAGCGGAACAACATGCCGTTCCGGTCGGTGAAAAAGATCGTCCGGTCGCCGTCGTAACGGGTGAACACCACCCCGTCCGGCAGCGGCATCCGCTCCCACTCCCCCACCGAAGCCCTGCCGCCGGCGTCATAGGCCACCTGCGCACAACGAATATCCTCCGAACGCACCAGCCACAATACGCCGTCGCCGTCGAGGCACATGCGCAGCACCCCGTTCAGCTCCGCCCCGCGGACATCGACCGGCTCGAACGCACCCTGCGACGCCACATATCCGTACAACTTGTTGCCATGCAGGAAAAACGCCTCGTCCCGGCTGCGGGCCGCGAATTTATAGACCCGCTGGAATCCGGCAAGCATTTCGATCCGCCGGTCGCGCGTGTCGAAGCGGTCGACGCCGTAGTTGGTCCGCACCCAGAGGTAACCGTCGTCCGTGGCTACGATCTCCTGAATCAGGTTGCCCGAGAGCCGGAAATGCCGGGCGGAATTGCCGTCCCACAGATTCAGTCCGTCGCAACTGCCCGCCCAGATATACCCGTCCGCATCCTGCGCCAGCGACAGAATCGAACTGTTCGACAGCCCGTCGCGGTGGGTAATGCGGCGGATATTCTGCGGGAATGCACTCCGGACGACCGCGACCGCGAGGAGAAGGAATACGCATCTGAAATACATAGCAGGGCGAATTAGATAAAAACAGACCGGAATATCTATGTAAATATATACAAAAAAACCGGATTTCAAAACAAAATATCCCATTTAGCGACAACGCCGATTCCCCTTGGTACAAGGGCTTTTTCCCGGATACGCCGGATGGCTTTTCCGGCGAGCGGCAAAGAGCGATCTTGGGCGCTATGATATGAAATCATACTTCTTTTATAAGAAAATATACTCGCACAATGCCGTTTTCTGATATTTTTGTAAAAGCCTTGACGAAAGTTTCCGCTTCCCGAAAGGCTTATTTGCGACACCTATATATAAAATTTGCATGCTATGAAGAAAACACATTTGTTTCGGCATCAGAGGTATTCGCATCCAAATCGGACGATAGCCGGAAAATCATTCCGGGCAGTCTCCGCATCGTTTTCCGTATTCCAGTTCCGCCGGTCGAAATACCGGAAGCAACGGCATCCGAACGACCCGCTCTTCGGCTGATCCGCCGTATCGCCCTCTCTCTTACGTTCGCATCCTCCCGCAGCATCCCTACCCATACCCGCTGCATGCTTATTCAAACGCACCGTTCCTTTTCCGATAGCCGACGGCCCATCGGAAAGGCAGCCGGCCCGAACCTCGTACCAAACCCATTTAAATTTTCGCCTATGATAAAAAAATTGCTCTTATCGCTATCGGCGGTTTTCTGTATGACGGCAGCTTCGGCCCAGACCCAGACGGTCAAAGGCCGTGTCGTCGATGAGAACAACGCACCGGTCATCGGTGCGACCGTTGTCGTCAAGAACCGCCCGACAATCGGCACTTCGACCGATGTCAAGGGAGAATTCGCACTTCAAGGAGTCCCGAAAGGAGGGGGGGGGAAACTCCAAATCTCTTATGTAGGCTACAAAACCCAGGATGTTGACATTGCACCCAACATCCGGGTAAAACTCGAACCCGACGCCCAGGCCGTAGAGGCCGTCGTGGTGACGGGTATGACCAAGATGGACAAGCGGCTGTTCACGGGAGCCGCAGACCAGCTGGTTGCCGACGACGTGAAACTGGCCGGTATGGCCGACATCAGCCGCGGCCTGGAAGGCCGGTCGGCCGGCGTATCCGTCCAGAACGTATCCGGTACGTTCGGAACCGCCCCGAAAATCCGCGTGCGCGGTGCCACATCAATTTACGGCAGTTCGAAGCCGCTGTGGGTCGTGGACGGCGTCATCATGGAGGACATCGTCGACATCGACGCCGACGACCTCTCCTCGGGCGACGCCACGACGCTCATCGCATCGGCCATCGCCGGACTCAATGCCGAAGACATCGAGAGCTTCAACATTCTGAAAGACGGCTCCGCCACCTCCATCTACGGAGCGCGCGCCATGGCGGGCGTCATCGTCATCACCACCAAACGCGGCCGCGCCGGCGTGAGCACCATCAACTACACCGGCGAATTCACCTACCGCATGATTCCGTCCTACCGGGATTTCAACATTATGAACTCGCAGGACCAGATGTCGGTGTACATGGACATGCAGAAAAAAGGCTGGCTCAACCTCGCCGAAACCATCACCGATTCGGAAAGCGGCGTATTCGGAAAGATGTACCAGATGATTGCGGCCGGACAATTGCAAAACGACGACGCGAGCATCGGGAATTACCTGCGCGCGGCGGAGTTCCGCAACACGAACTGGTTCAGCGAGCTGTTCAACAACAACGTCATGCACACCCACTCGGTGAGCCTCACGTCCGGAACCGACAAATCGTCCTACTATGCGTCGCTGAGCGCCATGAGCGACCCGGGCTGGACGAAGACCAGCAAGGTGGAACGCTACACGGCCAACATCAACGCCACCTACAACATCTTCAAAAACCTGTCGCTGAACCTGATTTCCAACGGCTCCTACCGGAAGCAGAAGGCGCCGGGAACGCTGTCGTCGGCAACCAACTACGTGACGGGCGAAGTGAAGCGCGAATTCGATATCAACCCCTATTCCTATGCGCTCAATACGTCGCGCACGCTCGACCCCGACGAATTCTACACGCGAAACTACGCGAGCTTCAACATTCTGCACGAACTGGACAACAACTACATCGACCTTTCGGTCGTCGAGACCAAATTCCAGGCCGAACTGAAGTGGTCGCCCGTCGAGGGCCTCGACTTGAGCGCCCTGGGCGCGGTAAAATACCAGGCCTCGATCCAGGAGCATAACATCACCGAGTCCTCAAACCAGTCCGTTGCTTACCGGACCGTCGAACCGACCACCGTCCGGGACAACAACCCGTTCCTTTACACCGATCCGGACAACCCCTACGCCGTTCCGGTGACCGTGCTGCCCAAGGGCGGTATCTACGAACGCACGGACAACAAAATGCTTTCGTACGACTTCCGCGCGTCGGCGACCTACAACAAAACGTTCAACAACACGCATATCATCAGCCTCTACGGCGGTATGTCGGTGAACAAGATCGACCGGCACAACACCTGGTTCCGCGGCTGGGGACTCCAGTACGATATGGGTATGGAGCCTTACTACGATTACCTGGCCTTCAAGCAGGGCATGGAGAGCGGCAGCAAGTACTACACGATCGGCGACTCGTTCTATCGCGAAGTGGCCTTCTTCTTCAACGGAACCTATTCTTACAAGGGACGCTACACCATCAACGGAACCTACCGCTACGAAGGGACCAACAAGATGGGCAAGAGCCGCAAAGCCCGCTGGCTGCCGACGTGGAATATCTCCGGGGCATGGAACGTCCACGAGGAGAAGTTCTTCAGCCACGTACAGCCCGCCCTGTCGCACCTGTCGCTCAAAGCCTCCTACTCGCTGACCGCCGACCGCGGCCCGTCTTACGTCACCAACTCGCTGGCCGTCATCAAAGCCTCGACCCCGTGGCGTCCGACCAGCGGCGATACCGAAACCGGTCTCAAGGTTTCGAGCCTCGAAAATGCGCAGCTCACCTACGAGAAGAAGCACGAGCTGAACCTCGGACTCGACGTCGGGTTCGTCAACAACCGGATCAACCTGGCCTTCGACTGGTACAAACGCAACAACTTCGACCTGATCGGCACGGTCACGACCCAGGGTATCGGCGGCGAGATCTCCAAATACGGCAACGTCGCGGAGATGAAATCGAACGGCGTCGAAATCAGCCTTTCGACCAAGAACGTCCAGACCAAGAACTTCAGCTGGACCACCAACTTCATCTACTCGCACATCCACAACGAAGTGACCAAACTCGAAACCTCCACGCGCGCAATGACGTTGGTTTCGGGAACAGGATTCACGATGGAGGGGTATCCCGCCCGCTCGCTCTTCTCGTTCCAGTTCGCAGGATTGAACGAAGTCGGACTGCCGGTCGTGGTCAACACGGAAGGCAAACTCAGCTCCAGCTCCTTCAATTTCCAGGACAGCAACGAGAACAACCTGAAAACGAATCTGGTCTACTCCGGACCGGTCGACCCGACCGACCTGGGCAGTTTCGGCAATACGTTCCAGTACAAGGGATGGCGTCTGAACGTCTTTATGACCTACTCGTTCGGCAACGTCGTGCGGCTCAACCCGGTCTTCAGCAGCATTTACTCGGACCTCAACGCCATGCCGCGGGAATTCAAGAACCGCTGGATGGTCTCCGGCGACGAAGCCGTCACGAACATCCCGGCCATCGCCTCGAAGCGCCAGCGCCAGCTGAACTCCTCGATTTCGTACGGATACAGCGCCTACAACTACTCGACGGCACGCATCGCCAAGGGCGACTTCATCCGCATGAAGGAGATTTCGCTTTCGTACGACTTCCCGAAGAGACTCATTTCGAAACTGCGGTTCTCTTCGCTTTCGCTCAAACTGCAAGCCACGAACCTCTTCCTGATCTACGCCGACAAGAAGCTCAACGGCCAGGACCCCGAGTTCTACAACACCGGCGGCGTCGCAGCCCCCGTGCCGCGGCAGTTCACGCTCACAATCCGAATCGGACTGTAAAATCTGATTTATCTTAAAAAGATTCCTATGAAAAAAAGCATCATATATTTACTGGGCATAGCGGTCGTCATTCCGGCATTCATGTCGTGCAGCGATTTTCTGGATCAGAATCCCGATCTGCGCACGACGCTGGATTCCGAAGAGAAGATCGCCAACATACTCGTCTCGGCCTACATCAGCGGGGCAGGCAGCTACCAGCTCGTTGCGGAACTCTCCTCGGACAACGTCTGCGACTACGGCATCACAAAGAATTACAACCAGTTCTATCAGGATGTCTACGAATGGGCCGAAGAGGTTACCAGCAACAACGACGCCCCGCGGAACATCTGGAGTTCGAACTACAACAACATCGCCAACGCCAACCAGGCGCTTTCGGCCATCGAGGAGCTGGGAGGACCTACCACCACGAGGCTCAAGGCCAGCAAAGGCGAAGCGCTGATTTGCCGGGCTTATTCCCATTTCGTACTGGCAAACATGTTCTGCATGCCCTACAACCCGGCAACAGCAGGGAACTGCCTGGGCATACCCTATATGGACCACGCCGAAACCGACCTCAACCCCAGGTACGAACGCGGAACGCTCCAGGAGGTCTACGAGATGATCGGCAAAGACATCGAAGCGGGCATCCCCCTGATCGACGACACGGCCTATTCGGTTCCGAAATACCACTTCAACTACAAGGCCGCCTGCTGCTTCGCCTCGCGCTACTACCTGTTCATGCAGGACTGGGACAATGCCATCAAATACGCGACGATGGCCCTGACCTCCAACCCGTCGTCGCTGCTGCGCGATTACAGTGCGATCGCCGCTCTGCCGAACGGCACCAGCAGGCATCAGGAATATGTCAATTCGGCCAGCACGGCCAACTTCCTCCTCCAGGCCGCGACATCGAACAGCGGACTGCTTTTCGACTGGTACTCCACCGCCGGCCGCTATTCGCACGGCAAACTGCAAGGAATCTATGAAACCGTTCAGCCGAAAAAAGGCGGTCCGTGGGGCAGCAGCGTGACTTTCAAAGCGCCGCATGCAGTGCTTGCCTCATCGGGCAAATACGTTCTTCCCCGGACATGGCGCGTGTTCCAATACACCGACCCGGTCGCCGGAACCGGATTCAACAAAGCGATTTCCGTTCTCTTCACCTCCGAGGAGGCGTTGCTCAACCGCGCCGAAGCCTATATTATGAAGATGAACGAAGACCCGACGGCGCTCGACAAGGCCCTGGAGGATATAAACCTCTACGCCGCGAACCTCTTCTCGGCAGGGTTCAAATCCATGACGGAGGCTTCGATCATCAAATGGGCTACGGAAACCTACCCCGACTACTCCGAACTCTACGTCGGAAAGACCTCGGTCAGCAGCCCGCAGACGCTCAATCCCAAGAAAAAGCTCCATGCGGCCCCCTACAACACGCTCGAAGAGGGCGGCCCGCAGGAGAGCATGCTTCAGGCGCTCATCTTCATGCGCCGCTACCAGTTCCTCCACGAAGGCATGCGGTGGTTCGACACCCGTCGCTTCGGCATCACGGTCTACCGCTACCTGCTCGATGAAGACGCCGAAACCGTCGTGCAAATCACCGATCAGATCAGCGACGAGAACGGTACGGCCGATCCGCGCCGCGCCCTGCAACTCCCGGCCGACGTTATTGCCGCCGGCCTGACCCCCAACCCGAGAAAATAACAAACCAAAGTGCGTATGAAAAAGAATCTGATATATCTGCTCTTTTCCGTCACGCTGCTCTGCGCAGCGCTGACAGCCTGTTCGGACAACGACGATCTGGATTCCACCAGCGTGGTCCGGCCGACGACCACCGAACAGAACGACCTCGACCGCTGGCTCAAGCGCAACTACGTCGAAACCTACAACATCCAGCTCAAATACCGGTTCGAGGACATCGAGTCGAGCATGGGCTACTACCTCACACCCGCCAGCTACAAGCAGTCGGTCGCCATGGCCAAACTGGTGCGCCACATGTGCCTGGAAGCCTACGACGAGATAACCGGCAGCACGGATTTCATCAAGGCCTATTTCCCGAAAATCCTCTTCCTGGTCGGCTCGTATGCCTACAAGACCAACGGAGCGATGGTGCTGGGAACGGCCGAAGCCGGGGCGAAGATCACGCTCTACAACCTCGACAACCTGAACCCCAAGACCGTCAATGCGAAGACGGCCTATTTCAAGACGATCCACCACGAATTCGGGCATATCCTCAATCAGACGAAACCTTACCCCACCGATTTCGCGGAGATTTCCGGCCCGGATTACGTACAGGACCAATGCTTCGAAATCTACAAGACCACCGAATCGGCACTGCAAAAAGGATTCATTTCCCCGTATGCATCGAAAGCCGACAGCGAGGATTTCGTGGAACTCATCGCCCTCTACGTCAACCGGAGCGCAGAAGAGTGGGAGGAGATGCTGACGACGGCCGGCGACACGGGACGGCCGAAAATCGAAGCCAAATTCGAAATCGTCTCCAACTACATGAAAAGCACCTGGAACATCGACCTGAACGAACTGCGGGAAATCGTACTGCGCCGTGCGGAAGAAGCGCCCAACCTCGACTTCGACTCGCTGGATGACGAAGATACGGACACGCCCGAAAATTCCGGTACAAACGAATAAGCGACACCGAATATGAAAAAAACAGCAATCATACTATTTCTGGTTCTGGCCATTCCTGCCCTGCTCACCTCATGCCTGTTCGACGAGGAGGATCTTTTCGACAAATCCGCCTCCGAACGCATCGAAGCCGCCAAGCAGGAAGCCAAGACCGTGCTCGAAAGCGCTGAAAACGGATGGCACGTGCGCTATTTCCCCTCCCCGACCCAGGAGTTCGGCGGATACAACCTGTTTTTCAAATTCTCCGAAGGCAGCGTCACCGTTGCCTCCGAGATCGAAAGCAACCCGTCCATCACCGAGACGAGCCTCTATTCGCTCGGCGAGGATCTGGGCGTCACGCTCAATTTCGATACGAAAAACTCGCTCATCAATTACTTCGTACACCCGAAAAATCCCGACAACATCGGATCGACCTACAAGGGCATGGAGGGCGACTACAAATTCACGGTGATGGAGACATCCGCGGCAATGGTCGTCCTGCGCGGCATCATCACGGGGAATTACTACATCCTGACCCCCGTTTCCGCGGACACCGACTGGTCGGAAGACCTGGAGACCTACCGGAACAATGCGGAAGACATGTCATTCAACACCTATTCCTTCGTCGTAAAAGACAAGACGTATTCGGCAACGCTCACGAACCGTCGCTTTGCGGTCAAGATCGACAGTGAAACCACCGTGTACGCACCGTTCATCTACACCAAGGCCGGCATCAGTTTCTACATGCCGGTCGAGATCGACGGAGTGACCGCACAGAACTTCACCTTTGTCGACGACTACTATTTCGCCGAAGTCAACGGCGCCGATTTCAAGATTATGACGCCCGAGCCGGTCCGGTCGGACATCACGTTCGAAGTGACCGTTCCCGATGCCACGAAGACCTACAACAGCGTTACGGTGAATACAGTTCCATCAACGGATACGGAGTACTACTACATGGGGCTGATGCTGAAGTCCGAATTCGAGGCCCAGCGCGAGAAAAAGCTCCTGCAAAGCCTGGTCGGCACGCTCAACGGCAACATCGGCGCAGGCGACGATCCCGAAGCGATCGCAGCCAGCCTGCTCCACAAAGGTGCGGACACCTATACGCTCAACTATCCGAGTTTCTACGACGAGTACGTAGCCGTCGTATTCGGATGCGCCGTCTCCAACGGATTCATCGTCTCCACCACGCCCATCACGTCGCTTCCGGTTTCGATCGACGCCTCGCTCTTGCCGGACAATACCGATCCTCTCTACAAGAGATGGCTGGGCAAATGGAGAGTTACGAGCACCACCTCGCAGGTAAACGAAGCTCCCGTAACATTCGAGGTTATCGTAAAACCGGGCACCGTCAACTCGTCCTACATGATCCGGGGCTGGGGCATCACGATCTACGGAAACAGGTACGACCTGCGGGCATATTACCAGGCATCCTATAATGGCGCCTCCACTCCGGCCATCCCGATTCCGAAGTCGACCGGTATTCTCTACACGAAAACCGACAATGCGATTTACGGCTACGACGGAGTCTACCCGATCCGGACTCGCTACTCCCGTATAACCCACTCGACCGGAGCCTACTCGTCATTTACGACGACCCAGACCTCGCCCAAACTCGTCGGCATTTACGACGAGGCGCAGGCAGGCCAGGCAACGATGTACGGTTCCGGCTACAATACCGGCACCGATTACGTCGGCATAGAGTTCTTCAGATGGACGGAAAACCAGGCATCCTACTACACCTCGCCGGCTGTCCGTCCGGGCTATACTGCCAAAGACTTCCCGGTGGGCCCCTTCACGTGGGTTCAGCTGATAGACGCCGACGGGAACGACCTCACCACCGGCACCCCGGCCGAATAAGCGAAACCGGTTCGATCCTCAAATAAGTCCGGGCCGCCCTCAATGGGCGGCCCGGACTTTTATCGGATACAGAAAACCCGGTCCGTGTCAGTCGAAGAAATTCTCGTCCTCGGGGTTGTTCCGCCCCTCGGAGTCGACTTCGTCCTCGCAGTCGTAACGGGGCATCATCGCCGGACGCACGAACTGGTCCGTACGGCTGATACCGAAACGACCGTCGTCGTAGATCTTTTTCATATATTCGCCCACGATCGGCAGCGCCATCACGCTGCCCTCGCCGCCGCGGATGAAGTGCACCGACTGGTCCTCGCCGCCGACCCAGGCGCCGGTCACCAGCTTCGGGGTCACGCACATGAACCACGCGTCGCGGTTCTTGTTCGAAGTTCCGGTCTTGCCGCCGATCTCCATGTCGGTCAGCCCGAACTGCCACCGCAGACGGCCCGCCGTCCCCGAGTTGACCACGTCCTGAAGCATCGTGAGCATCGTGTAGGCCGTGCGTTCGCTGACGGCGTCCTGCGACTGGGGAATGAAACTGGCGATCAGGTTGCCCTGACGGTCCTCGATGCGCGTCACGAAGATCGGATCGGTGTGCACGCCCTGATTGGCAAAGGTCGAAAAGGCGCTCACCAACTCGTAAACGTTCGATTCCGAAGAGCCGAGAGCCAGTGCCGGAACGGGGTCTATGTAGCTGCGGATGCCCATGTTATGAATGAAATCGGCCACGGCAGCCGGCTGCTTGGCCTGCTTCATAATCCACGCCGAGTAGTTGTTGCGGCTGCGCGCAAGTCCCCACTTGAGGGGGTGCAGCACCCCGTCGTACTCGACATTGCCGGCCTCCTTGGGCGACCAGGCCGTACCGTTGGCCGTCTCGATGGTCGTCGGCAGGTTGGGAACCATCGTGCAGGGCGTCAGTCCCAGATGGTCGATGGCGAAGGTGTAGACGAAGGGCTTGATCGTCGAGCCGATCTGGCGTTTGCCCTGCTTGGCCATGTCGTACTTGAAGTAACGGAAGTTAGGCCCTCCGACATAGGCTTTTACGAAGCCCGTGGCAGGATCGAGCGACACCATCGCGGCACGCATGATACGCTTGTGGTGGAGGATCGAGTCGCGCGGCGTCATCAGCGTGTCGCGCTCGCCCTTATAGGTGAACACCCGCATGTTGCAGGGTTTGTCGAAAGCGGCGTTGATCTCCTTCTCGCCCGCCCCGGCGTGCTTCATCTCGCGGTAACGGTCCGAATAACGGACGGCATGGCGCATGATCCGGTCGCGCTCCTCCTTGTCGGCATCGACGAAAAGCGTCTTCGTCGCCCGGAACTGCGCGTCCATCTTGGGCTGAATCTCCTTCTCCATCTGCCGCTGCACGGCCTGCTCGGCATAGGTCTGCATCACGGAGTTGATCGTGGTATAGATTTTCAACCCGTCGCGGTAGATATTGTAGGGCGTGCCGTCGGCCTTGCGGTTCTTGTGACACCAGCCATAGAGCGGATTCTCGTTGTACTCCTCCACCGCCTGGTCATAGTCCCACTCGTTGTAGAACTGGCTGCGCTTGGGAGGCCGGGCGTTCATCACCAGCCGCAGCATCTCGCGGAAATAGGTCGCCGCACCCTCGTTGTGCGACACGGGCTTGTAGTTGGTCACGATCGGCAGCGCCGCCAGCGAATCGCGCTGCCTGCGGGTCAGCGCCCCGGCCTCCTCCATGCGTGAAAGCACGAGGTTGCGGCGCACGAGGGCGTTCTTGGGATTCAGGATGGGCGAATAGCGCGTCGGGGCGTTCACCACCCCCACCAGCACGGCCGCCTCCTGCACGTTGAGTTCGTCCGGCTCCTTGTTGAAGAAGGTGTGGGCCGCCGACTTGATGCCGAAGGCGTTCGAGCCGAACTCCACCGTATTGAGGTACATGGCGGCGATCTCCTCCTTGGTGTAGTTGTATTCGAGTTTGAGGGCCGTGATCCACTCCTTGAACTTCGAGGTCACGAGTTTGGCCTTGCGGACGACGGCGCCGCGGTTGCGGACCGTATCGCGCGGAAAGAGGTTCTTGGCCAGCTGCTGCGTGATGGTCGAGCCGCCGCCCTGCGAGGTGTTTTGCAACAGCAGGGTCTTCACGGCCACACGCGCCAGCGAAGGAATGTCGATGCCCGAGTGGGTGCGGAAACGGACGTCCTCGGTCGCAATGAGCGCCGCGACGATGGGCGGAACCTCATGCCCGGCCAGCCGGATGTGAAGCGTCGAATCCGACGGATAGAGGTCGGCGTACTGCACATAGGAGCGGTTCTGCACGAAGAAGGTTCCGATCACCTTGCCGTCCTCGGAGTAGATCTCCGTGGCGAGGTTGCTGCGGGGATTCTCCAGCTCCTCGAACGAGGGCATGCGGCCGAACACGCCGAAGACCGTGAGCACCAGCATCAGCGCCACGAGCGCAAAGGGTGCGAAAGCCGCGTACCAGATCCATTTTATCGTTTTCGGGCTGACACCCGTCTTTTTTTTCTGTCCCATACGACGATATTTGCGACAAAGATACGAAATTTTCACCTTTTACTTTTAACCTTTCACTTTTAACCTTTAACCTTTCACCTTAAAACGGCAGTCCCACCGACGCTGCGACGTACACCCCGCCGCTCGACGGATGGTAGCACGACAGCTTGAAGGTCGAAGTGGCCGACGCCGGCTGCCGGAAGGCGTTGAAGTCGAAAACGATGTCTCCGCCCACCGACCAGATCCGCCGCCACGTCATTCCTCCGCGGCCCACGTCGCGGAACTGCGCGTAGTCGCCTCCGGCGTTGAGCCGGATGCGCTTGATGTAGATCACCGAGCCGATGCCGCCCTCGGGATACCACACCGGCAGCTGGTAGTTGGCCTGAAAAGCCGTGTAGTTGTTCGACACGATGTCCGCGGAGGTGAACCCGCGCGGAACCAGCCGCGTGGATTTGTAGCTCAACGGAGCATATCCCGACGGAAACTTGTAGCCGCCGATCGAGGTCTGGTAGGTCGCGGCCACCAGCACCGAGTTGTGGGGCGCGAATCCCGGCAGATAAGCCTGCCCGTAGAACGAAATCAGGTCGCTGAAATGGGCGTTCTCGGGGTTGAACGTGTAGTTCGCGCTGAGGGTGTAGCCCCAGCGGGGCGCGATGTCGCGGTGCGCCATGCGCACCTGGTCGGAGAATCCGGCTCCGAACGAAACCTTGTGCAGCCCCTCGCGGAAACCGACCCGCTGAATGTTGGAGATGCTGCCGTTCTCCCATTCGATCTTGCCCAGATCGGCAACCATGCCGTTGGAGTAGTTCCTGCCCGCCGAGAGGGAGAGCTGGCGCGTGTGATACCCCCGCTGGAAATAGAGCGGCAGCGTGGCCGACAGCCCCACGGAGTAATATTTGTCGGGAGCAGGACGGCTTTGGTAGACCGGATTGCCCTGCCCGTCGCGGCCGGCCAGCGAGTAAAAGAGCTGGTTGCCGCCGTAGGAGGCGTCCAGGTCGAAACGCACGCCCAGTCCGAAATAGCGCACGCCCAGATTCACGAGCGAGCCTTCGTGCCGGTTCCAGCCGTAGGAGGCGTAGGCCTCGGCGCTCGAAAGCAGGTTCTGCGAGATCAGCGTAAGGCCCACATTGAGGTCGATCACGTGTTCGTCGACCGCCGCAAAGGGGTTGAACGCCACGGGCATCCAGCTGTGGGCGTTCACCAGATTGGGCACCTTGCGATACCGCTTCGCGCGGAACTCGCCGGACTGTCCGACCGAATCGGCGCGCGTATAGCGCACCGTGTCGAGGTTCACCACGTCCCAGCGTTTGCGGGGCGGGTTCACCAGGTTGACGGGCAGCCGCGAAGGCGTGACGGGAATCAGCAGGCTGTCATCGGCGGCGACCCGCTGCTCCGCGACGCGGTAGCCGAGGCGGTCGTAGGTCGTCAGCAGCACCCCTCCGTCCGCCGGGGCGGGCGCGAAGGAGCCGTAGGCCGAGGTGGTGATGCGGTATTCGCGGCAGGCCATCAGGTCGTAACAGTGGGCCTCGTCCCTGCCCGAGGCGATCGAGCCGTAATAGAGCTTGCCGCCCCCGGCCCGCAGGTTCGAAAGGGTGATGTAGGCCCCCTCGGTAATCGGATGCAGGCCGTCGGAGTCGATGCGGCCGATCCACATGCCGCTGTCGTCCGTGACGAGGACGTACCACGCCACCGTACGATCGTCCCACGCCAATCCGTGAATCTCCGACCGGACGGGCGTTTCGAACCGCCGTTCGGGACCCTCGCCGTGCCGCACCACGACCGTATAACGGCCGTCGGGATTGTACTCGACCCATCCGAACTCCTCGCCCGAAGCCGTGGGATAGAGCGTGTTTCGCTGCCGTTCCGCCGTGCGGGGCACACCGTCGGCGAGGTCCATATAACACAGTTGCGAGTTGACGCGCTGTTCGAAAAGCGTGGAACGGCGGTACTCGGTCCACCAGACGCGGCCGTCGGCCATCGACGGACGGGTCGAGACCAGCCCCGTATGGCAGACCGTCCGTTCCCCGCCCGTACGGCGGTCGATCACGACGAAACGCGAAACGCGGTCGAGGTCGGTTTTCAGCGCCACGACGGCCGTGTCGCCCAGCGGCAGGGGCCACTGGTAGGTCGTGTGGTTCTTTTCGGGCAGCGCGGTGAGCGGCACGGCGCTGTCCCCGGTTTCCGGCAGCGAATCCCAGTAGCGTTCCAGCTCGTCGAAGGTTTCGCGGAAGAGCTTCATGACGTTGGTCTTGTAGAATTTGCCCAGCGCCACGCGCGTGGTGGCCAGCACGTAGGGGTTGCGCGACCCGTACCACGCGACCTTGTCCCAGATGTTCTCGCCGTAGCGTTCCCAGGCGTAGGAGCAGATCTGATAGCCCAGCTCGTAGTGGTCGGGAATGTAGTCGCGGTAGGAGCCGCAGAACCAGCGGTCGATGTTGCGGCGGTCGCGGCCGACGCTGCCCATGGCGCGGTAGGCCATCGAAAACGAAGGCTGGAGACCGCGGCCGAACGACGAGTGCATCGTTTCGGACATCACGGCGTCGCCCTCCATGGCCCAGATCGGCATGCACAGCAGGCCGATGGTCGACCCCTGCTGTCCGAGCACGTAACTCAAGGCGCGGATGACGCCCCGGTCGAGGTTGTTGTACTGCACGGCGTGGCGGTACTCGTGGGCCACGAGCTGCTTGTACCACGGCATCGAATAGCTGTCGACGGCGGGCGAGGTGAGGAATTCCACGCGCTTGGGAAGGTACATCACCAGTCCGTTCGACTGGAAATTCTCGGGATGCATGACGAAGGGAATGCGCATCGGGCCGTGGCGGAATCCGTAACCGATGTCGGGCCGGACCGAACGGATGTAGAACAGCGTGCGCCGGGCGATGCCGGCGACTGTATCGGGATAGATCATCCGCACGTCGGGCGTGCGGATCGCCGACCACTTCTGCGGAGGGTCCGAACCCCAGGTGTAATACTGGGCCGCGGCGCGTTCGGCGCCGCACAGCGCGCACAGCAACGCCAAGAGGAGAAGCAGCCGGCGCACGTTACGAACCGGCTTTTTTGCAGCGGTAGCCGCTGCGGATGAGCAGTTCGGCCACACGGTCGCGGTGGTCGCCCTGGATGATGATTTCGCCCGCCTTCGCCGAACCGCCGACGCCGCACCTGGATTTCAGCATGCGCGCCAGCTCCTGAAGGTCGGCATCTCGGCCCACGAAACCTTTGACGAGGGTCACGACCTTGCCCGCCCGCTGTTTGCGGTCGAGCCACACGCGCAGGTCCTGCTGCCCCGCAGGCAGCGTCTCGGCTTCGGGTTCGTCGTCCGTTTCGTAGTTGAAACCCGGGTCGGTCGAATAGACCATCCCGAGCCGTGATTTCCAGTCGTTGTCGGCCATAGTTGTTCGAATGGTTGAAATTAAACGCCGAAAGCGGCGTCATTTATTGCGCAAAATTAGCAAAATATTTATCTTTGTTAACGCATGGCAAAGAAGTTCCGCGAAAAACTGCGCAAGTTCAACCCCTTCACGCGTCCGATGACGCTCGACGAACTGCCCAAACCGCTGCCGGCCAACCCCGACCAGCGGCTGGTGAAGGTCTATGTCGAAGGCTACGAAGACGTGGCCTTCTGGCGCGGCATCTTCGACCATTTCCAGAATCCCTACCTGCGTTTCGAAATCTCGGTCCCCGACCGCGGCGACCTGCCCAAGGGCAAGAAGGTCCTCATGGGCATGATCCCCCGTTCGTCGGAGGAACTGCTCCTCTGCGTCGACTCCGACTTCGACTACCTCTTCGCCGGGCGAACGCCCCAGTCGAAGGAGGTCGCCGAGGCCAAATTCATGTTCCACACCTACGCCTACGCCACCGAGAACTACCTCTGCTACGCCCCCTCGCTGCACAACGTCTGCGTCAAGGCCACCAAGAACGACACGCGCATCTTCGACTTCGTGAAGTTCATGCACGAATATTCGTGCACGATCTACCCGCTGTTCCTCTGGTACGCCTACTCGGCGCAGCTGGCCACGGAAAACGTCTTTCCGCTGATCGACTTCAAGCAGTCGGTGCGCATCGGCTACCTCGACATCGAGGACAACGGCTCGAAGACGATCGAGTGGCTGCGGCGCAACGTCTCGAAGCGCGAGAACCTGCTCCGCCAGCGCAACCCGCGGATGATCGAACCCATGAAGGAGTTCGAGGTGCAGCTCCGCGGACGCGGCCTGACGCCCGAAAACGCCTACCTGTTCATGCACGGCCACACGCTGATGGACAACGTGGTGCTGATCATGCTCAACACCGTGTGCGAGAAGCTGCGGGCCATGTCGATCGCCAAGATCACCGCCTCGAAGAAGCAGGGCGTGGCGCTCAAGAACGAGATGTCGAACTACACCAACTCGCTGCGCTCGATCCGCGACGTGCTGCTCGACAACGAAAACTACACCAAAAGCCCGCTTTACAAACGGTTGGAACGCGACATCGAGCGGTATATCGCCCGCACGATCTGGAACATGAAGCGCAACGGCGAAATCCGCGACACGTCGATGATCGGCATTATCCACAAACTCCGCACCGGACAGCAATAACGGAAAAAAGAGGGGCGGGAACGCGGACACGCTCGAAACGCATCCGGCGACTCCCGCCCATGAATCCGGCCCTTGGGACCGGTTATTCCCGTTTGCGGACCACGCGCACGGTGGACTGCGTGGCCTGCCGCACGAAGACCTGCGGACCGCGGGCGTAACGCCGCCACAGCTCGTCGGTATAGCCGCGCACCGTGAGCAGCTCCATGTTCTCGGCTTTCATCACGTCGAAACCCGCCTCGCGCAGCGCCTCGATGGCCTCGTCGATATGCCACGAGTTGTCGACGCACAGGCTCAGGTTCACGGCCGAATTGTGGATCAGGTTGGCCTTGATGCGGAAACGCTCCAGCAACGAGAAGATCGTGGCGAACTTCTCTTCCAGCACGAAGGAGAAATCCCGCGACCGGATGGTCAGCAGCACCTGGTCCTTCTTGAGGATCAGGATCGGAACGTCGACCGGGGCCGACATGCCTCGGATCACCGTGCCGGGTTTGCGCTTGTCGCCGAAGGGCCGCACGTAAAGCGGAATATTCTTGTTCTGAAGCGGCTTGATCGTCTTCGGATGGATGATCTGCGCGCCGCTGTAAGCCAGTTCGATGGTGTCGAGGTAGTTCAGCTCGGCGATCTGCACGGCATCGGGGAATGCTTTCGGATCGGCGTTCATCACGCCGTCCACATCCTTCCACACCGACATCGACTCGGCGTCGAGAATGTTGGCCACCACGGCCGCCGAGTAGTCCGAGCCTTCGCGCCCCAGGGTCGTGGTCGTGCCGTCGGGCGCGCCGCCGATGAAGCCCTGTCCGATGAAGATGTTCTCGACGCATTTGCCCAGCGCGTTTTTCAGCAGCGAAGCCGAAGCCTCGATGTTCACCCCGGCGTCCTTGTGGCGCTGCTCGGTGAGAAAACAGCGGCGCATGTCGATCCAGCGGTTCGACACCCCGGCGTAGTTCAGGTACTCGGAGATAATCGTCGTCGAGACCAGCTCGCCGTAGGCCACGATCGTGTCGTACCACAGTTCGGCGTCGCCGGGTTTGTAGACGGTCTCCGTCGCGACCTTTTCCAGTTCGCCGAACAGCGCGTCGACCGCCGGCAGCCGCTTCGGCTCGTGCCACAGCTCGTCGATGATCTCCGCATGGTACTTCCGCAACGATTCGACATGCTCCAGCGAGAGCTGTTTATCGCCTTTCTGAAGCCCCTCGAACACCTTTTCCAGGGCATTGGTCGTTTTGCCCATCGCCGAAACGATGATGAACAGGTTCTGCTCGTCGTCGATGATCTTGCGCAGATTCCTCACTCCGTCGGCATTCCGCACCGACGCACCTCCGAATTTATAGACTTTCATGTTATTTCGCTTATTAACCTAACGTACCTTCCTTTACCTTTTGCACAGTTGACCGCTGTACTCTTGCGGCCGATGGCCGCGTTTACAAATCTACCCCACCCCAAACCCCTCCCGTGGGAGGGGCTTGTCGCGACGCAACCGGGATTTCGACCGGATTTACAACCGGATATCCCGAAATGAAAAACCAATTTTTAATTTTTCATTCTTAATTCTTAATTACCTTATAGGGTACTCCGATGTTCTGGAACAGGAACGCGTACATGTCGGCCGCCTCGTCGATACGCTTCGAAGTGGGTTTGCCGGCGCCGTGGCCCGCTTTCGACTCGATGCGGATCAGGATCGGGGCGTCGCCCGCCTGGGCATGCTGCATCGCGGCGGCGAACTTGAACGAGTGGGCCGGAACGACACGGTCGTCGTGGTCCGCGGTAGTCACCAGCGTCGCGGGGTATTTCACGCCCTCCTTTATATTGTGCAGCGGAGAGTACTTGTAAATATAGGAAAACTGCTCCTCGTCCTCCGACGAACCGTACTCCACGGCCCAGCCCCAGCCGATGGTGAACTTGTGGTAGCGGAGCATGTCCATCACGCCCACGGCCGGAAGGCACACGGCATAGAGGTCCGGACGCTGCACCTCGCAGGCGCCGACCAGCAGGCCGCCGTTCGAGCCGCCGTGGATGGCCAGCTTGTCCGTCGACGTGTATTTTCCGGCGATCAGGTACTCGGCGGCGGCGATGAAGTCGTCGAAGACGTTCTGCTTGTTTTCGAGCATGCCGGCCTTGTGCCACTCCTCGCCGTACTCCGAGCCGCCGCGCAGGTTGGCGACGCAGTAGATGCCGCCCTGCTCGACGAACATCAGCGCCGAGGGGTTGAAGCCGGGCGTGAGGTTGATCTGAAAACCGCCGTAAGCGTAAAGCAGGCAGGGATTCTTGCCGTCGCGCTTCATGTCCTTGCGGCGGGTGATGAACATCGGGACCTTCGTGCCGTCCTTCGAGGTGTAGAACACCTGCTCGGTCGTGAACAGTTCGGGATCGAAATTCACCTCCGGAGCCTTGTAGAGCGTCGATTCGCCCGAAGCGATGTCGTATTTGTAGATCGTGGCCGGAGCCGTGTAGTTGACCAGCGTATAGTAAAGTTCCGAGTCCTCCTCCCGGCCGTCGAATCCGCCGACCGAGCCGATGGCCGGAAGCGCCACTTCGCGCACCTGCTTGCCGGCGTAGTCGTACTGGTAAATCCGGCTCTGCGCATCCTGCAGGTAGTAGGCGAACAGACTGCCGCCCGCCGTGCCCACGCCTTCGAGCAGGTTCCTTTCACTCTCGGGAATCACCGTTTCGATCATCCCGGGACGGTTCAGATCGACCTTCATCAGCGCGTAGTTCGACGCATCCCTGTTGGTCACGTAATAAAGCCGGTCGTCCTTGCAGTCGACGGGCGAATAATCGGCATCGAAGCCCGGCAGCAGGACGCGGAATTTCGGGTCCGACACCCTTTTATAGAGGACCTCCGTTCCCGACGTGCCCTCCGAAGCTATGACGAAGAGCCATTTGCCGTCCTCCGAAGGCCATGCCGAGAAGTAACGCAGCGGATGTTCCCGGTCCTCGTAAATGAGCCTGTCGGCCGACTGGGGCGTACCCAGCGCATGGTAATAAACCTTCTGAAACTCGTTCTTGGAAGAGTAGGCGTTTTGCTTCGGGGCGTCGTAGGCGCTGTAATAGAATCCCTTGGAATCGGGCGCCCACCGTGCGCCCGAGAATTTCACCCACTCGATCTTGTCGGCAGCGAGCGACTTGTCGGCGGTGTCCATCACGCGGATCTCCACCCAGTCCGAACCCGACGCGGCGGCCGAATAGGCAAACCAGCGGCCGTCCTTCGAGAAGGACATGTCGGTCAGGGCCACCGTCCCGTCGTCGGAGAGCTTATTGGGGTCGAGGAACACCTCGCCGGCCTCGCCCGGCTCCTTCGTGCGGTAGATCACCGACTGGTTCTGCAAACCGTCGTTATAAGTGTAGTACCACCAGTCGCCGTGCTTGCGCGGGGCGCTCTCCTTGGCGTAGTTCCACACTTCGGTCAGCCGCTCGCGGATGGCCCCGCGGAACGGAATTTGCGAGAGGTAGTCCTGCGTCACGGCGTTCTCGGCGGCGACCCACGCGGCCGTGGCCTCCGAGTTGTCGTCCTCGAGCCAGCGGTAGGGATCGGGAACCTCCGTGCCGAAATAGTTGTCCACCACGTCGCCGCGCACGGTCTCGGGGTAAGGCTGATGTTTTATCTGTTTCATATTGCCGCAGCTTGCCGCCGCCGCTGCGCCGAGCAGAAGGGCGGCCTTGATGAATAAATGCTTCATAATTGAACCGTTTGGGTAATGATCGGGACAAAGTTATGAAAAATTCAATATTTTCAGTAATTTTGCCTATTGAAAACAACTGTCTATGCACAACGAACTCAAAACGATAATCGAGCAGGCGTGGGAAAACCGCGCGCTGCTTCAGGCCCCCGCCGTGCAGCAAGCCGTACGACAGGTCGTCGAACTGGTGGACAAGGGCGAACTCCGCACGGCGGAACCCGTCGACCCGGCCAAAAGCGAATGGAAGGTCAACGAGTGGGTCAAGAAGGCCGTGATCCTCTACTTCCCGATCCAGCCCATGCGCAAGATGGAGGCCGGCGAACTGGAGTGGTACGACAAGATGGAGCTCAAGCACGGCTACGGGGAGCTGGGCGTGCGGGTCGTGCCCCAGGCCGTGGCTCGCTACGGCGCCTACATCGCCCCCGGAGCCATTCTGATGCCTTCGTACGTGAACATCGGCGCCTACGTCGACACCGGCACGATGGTCGACACGTGGGCCACGGTGGGCTCCTGCGCCCAGATCGGCAAACACGTCCACCTCTCGGGCGGCGTGGGCATCGGCGGCGTGCTCGAACCCGTGCAGGCCGCGCCCGTGATCATCGAGGACAGCTGCTTCATCGGCTCGCGCTGCATAGTGGTCGAGGGTGCGCACGTCTGCCGCGAAGCGGTGCTCGGCTCGAACACCGTGATCACCGGCTCGACGCACATCATCGACGTCACGGGGCCTGAACCCATCACCTACAAGGGCTACGTGCCGCCCCGCTCGGTGGTCGTCCCGGGCAGCTACCGCAAGCAGTTCCCGGCGGGAGAATACAGCGTCACGTGCGCGCTGATCATCGGCCGGCGCAAGGAATCCACCGACAAGAAAACCTCGCTGAACGACGCCCTGCGCGACTTCGGCGTATCGGTATAGACATGATTCACCGCATCGAAGAGACCACCTCGACCAACGACGACGCCCGCGACGCGAAATACCGCCACGGCGACATCGTCTGGGCCGAACGCCAGACCGCCGGCCGCGGCCAGCGGGGCCATAAATGGTCGAGCGCCGAGGGTCTGAACCTCACCTTCTCGCTGGTGCTCGAACCCCGGTTTCTGCCCGCCGGCGAACAGTTCCTGCTCAACGAGGCCGTGGCCCTCGCTCTCACCGACACCTTCGCGCAGTTCGGCATCGCGGCGCGCATCAAGTGGACCAACGACATCTATGCCGGGGACAAAAAGCTGGTCGGCATCCTGATCGAACACAGCTACTCCGGGCAGACGCTCGCCCGCACGATCGTCGGAATCGGCATCAACGTCAACCAGACGGAGTTCGACCCCGCGCTTCCGAACCCCGTGTCGATGGCCATGGTCGCGGGACGCACGTTCGACCGCGGCGAGGTGCTCGAAGCCTTCCGCCGCCACATCGGCATCCGCTACGCCCAGCTCGAGCTGGACGAACGGGAAACCCTCCAGCGCGACTACCGCGAACGGATGTACCGACTGGGCGAACGGCATACGTTCCGCTACCCCGACGGCACGCCGACCGAGGCCTCGATCGAGGGCGTGCGCCCCACGGGCGAACTGCTGCTGCGGCACGCCGACGGCACGCTCCGGGAATATCTGTTCAAGGAGATCGAATTCGTGATTGCCGGGAAATAGCCCGTCAGGGGTCCGGCAGCAGGTAGACGACGTGCACGAAAGGCCGCGTCCCGCCCGCTTTCAATTCAACGGAGACTTCGGTCAGCAACCGAACATACCGGCGGCGCATATCCGATCCCAGAAGAGGGTCCTCCTTTCCCCCGACGAGACTCCGGACCACAGGCAGCCGGTAGGCGGAATCGCCTGCGGCATACGATTCCCAGGGATACCTCTGATTTTCAATCACGACTCCCTGCAACTCCGCAAAATCCGGATCGTCCGGAAAATCGTTGTCGGCCGCGCCCATCCGTCCGCCCGTCATCCTGCGCGTCCGGGAAACGACGCGCGCCACGTTCCTGCCGTAAAACCGGCAGACAGGGTCCCCGAGCGCCGTATCCGCGACTCCGGCAACGGAGATGAACGTTATCAGCGTATCGCCGGCGACAAACACGACCCGGGGATCGCGGCAGGAGGAGGCTCCCCCGCCCCGGGGTATCGCCGCGTCAAGCCCATCCATTCCGAAGCATACGCCGCCGCCCAGCCGGCACGGCAGCGTGTCCGGCCGGAAGCGCTCCGGCATCTCTCCGTACGGAGTCTGCGCCGCAACAACCTTCCAGATGCACAATGCAACCAGCAGAGTAACCCGTTTTTTCATCGCAAACACACCTTTGGACAACACAAGATAACGGATATTCTCCGCCGCACCAAATCCGGGGCGCAAAATCAGACGAAAAGTACAGAAATAATAACCGAAACCTCTTGCTGTTACAGAAATAACAGTTATATTTGCATCGTAAAACAGCCTAATTCAAATCAAATTTTAAGGATATTATGAACGTACCTGCAAATCTGAAATACTCCAGCGACCACGAGTGGTGCCGCATCGAGGGTGACACGGCCGTTATCGGCATCACCGACTTTGCCCAGAGCCAGTTGGGCGACATCGTTTTCGTCGATGTTCCGACCGTGGGCGAGACGCTCGCCGCAGGCGAGGTTTTCGGCTCGATCGAGGCCGTGAAGACCGTGAGCGACGCGTTCCTTCCGGTGGGCGGCGAGATCGTGGAATTCAACGAGGCCGTGGACGCCGATCCCGCCGTCGTCAACCGCGACGCCTACGGCGAAGGCTGGCTCGTGAAGGTCAAAATGTCGAACCCGGCCGAATACGATGTCCTGCTCGGCGCCGCCGACTACGAGAAACTGATCGGATAGTCCGAAGGAGAATTAAAAATGAAAAATTAAGAATTAAAAATTAGTTTTTCATTTCGGTTTATCCGTCCGTTTTCCGGTCGAAAATCCGGCCGCAGGCGAAAATAAACAAGGAGCTTTCGGATAAAGTCCCCGCCAAGGCCGACCGCAGGCGAAAATAAACAAGGAAGCCTTCGGATAAAGTCCCCGCCAAGGCGGATGGTTTTCGGGCTGAAATTCCGGCCGCATGCGATAAGCCCCTCCCGAGGGAGGGGTTTGGGGTGGGGTCAGACTTGCAAACGACGCCAAAGGCGGCGACAAGGCGGCAAGGATTTCAGAGAGCGGGATTAAAAAAGAACAAACATACTTAATAAAAACAAACATTATGTCAAAAGTTACTGTCGTAGGTGCAGGCGCCGTAGGTGCAACCTGTGCAAACGTGATGGCTTGCCGCGAGGTGGCGAGCGAAGTGGTCCTCATCGACATCAAGGAGGGTCTCTCGGAAGGCAAGATGCTGGACATGTACCAGTGCTCGACGCTGATGGATTTCGACACGAAGGTCGTAGGCGCAACCAACGACTACAAGACGACGGCCAATTCGGACGTGGTGGTCATCACCTCGGGCATTCCCCGCAAGCCGGGCATGACCCGCGAGGAGCTGATCGGCACGAACGCCGGCATTATGAAGGGCGTGATCGAGAACGTCATCAAGTACTCGCCCCGCGCCATCATCATCGTGGTTGCCAACCCGATGGACACGCTGACCTACCTGGCCCTGAAGGCTTCGGGACTCCCGAAGAACCGTATCATCGGCATGGGCGGCGCATTGGACTCGGCCCGCTTCAAGTGCTACCTGGCCAAGGCCACGGGCGCTAACATCAACAACGTCGACGGCATGGTCATCGGCGGCCACGGCGACACGACGATGATTCCGCTCGTATCGAAAGCCACGGTCAACGGCGTTCCCGTTTCGCAGTTCGCTTCGAAGAAGAAACTCGAAGAGGCTGTCGCCAACACGATGGTCGGCGGAGCCACGCTGACCAAACTCATCGGCACTTCGGCATGGTACGCTCCCGGCGCAGGCGCAGCGATGATGGTCGAGGCTATCCTCAACGACCAGAAGAAGATGGTTCCCTGCTGCTGCTACCTCGACGGCGAGTACGGCCAGAAGGACATCTGCATCGGCGTTCCCGCGATCATCGGCCGCAAGGGCATCGAGAAGATCGTGAAGATCGACCTCACGAAGGAAGAGGCCGAGAAGTTCGCCGCTTCGGCCGAGGCCGTCCGCAAGACGAACAACATCCTGCACGAGATCAAGGCGCTCTAAACCGGGGGTGGGTGGCGGACCGGAATACGGAAAGCCTGTCCCGCAAAACCCAGGGAACTCCTTTACAAAAGCCGCTCCGACGATTCGGAGCGGCTTTTTCGTATCCGGAAAGGAGCGTCTATCAGAAGCTGACCTTCGCGCCGATGAACCAGCTGCGGGGCAACGAAGGTCCGTAAATGTAGCCCGAATCGCGGTCCACGCCCTTGTCGAAATCCTTCTGGTAAGCGTTGAACAGATTCTGCACGCCGCCGTAAAGCTGGAGGGTGATCTCCTTGTAGACCCGCAGGTCGTAGGCCAGACGCAGGTTCACGTCGCAGAACGCAGGCGTCGTGACGGCCACATCCCGCTCCACGCCCGATCCGGCCATGTGCTGCACGAGCATCTCGCCCGTGCAGGTTCCCGTCACGTCGGCCGTGAAATTGCGCAAGGGCTTCAGCGACGCCGTGAAATAACCGTACAGATCGGGCGTGCGAAACATCCGGCGCACGGGAGGCACCGTTTTGTCCTCGCTCCAGTATTCAGGCTCGACATAGCGGCTCCGCTGCCACGTCACGCCCGCCTGCAACTCGAACCAGCGGGTGAAAACCGCCCGGCCTTCGGCGTTCAGGCCCCTCACCGTGGCGCCCGAACCGTTGTAACGCTCCTTGATTTTGCCGCCGTCGGCCGTGTCCTCGATGTCGCGCAGGGCGAACACGTCGTCGAGACGGGTGTAGAATCCCTCGACGAGCAGGTTGGTCTGCACCCGGCCGAAAGTGTGGTAGAGGTCGGCCGAGAGGCTCACGCTGTGCGAGCGTTCCTCCTTCAGATCGTCGGCAAGCCGGATGCGGACCCGCTTGCCGCCCACGATGGCGATGTGCATGTCCTCGTCGAAGGCCTGCGGGGCGCGGTAGCCCCCGGCATAGCTCACACGCAGGTTCACCGACTCCGAAGGATTGAAGCGGACATTGGCCCGGGGGCTGAAGATCGCATGGTCCACGAGGCTGTGCTTGTCGAGGCGGCCGCCGATGAGCAGCGACCATTTCCGGGTCTTCCATTCGTTCTGGAGATAGGCCCCGACGATGTGCACCGTCTGGTCAGTGCGGATGTCATAGCCGATCGAACGGTCCGAAAGGTCGTCGTAGCTGTACTCCGTGCCGAGCGTCAGCTCCGAGGGCATGAAGAGCAGTTTGCGGAAGGCATGGACATACTGCATGCCCGCGGCGAGGGTCAGATCGTGCGTCGTGCCGTAGGCGTCGAGGTCCTGCTTGCTGCCGTAATAACTCTTGCGGGCCGTGTTCTGGAACGAGGCGTAGGCATTGAAGTGGTTGCTGCGGTCGGCCGACGAGATGTCGAACGAAAGGCTTCCGCCGTCGATGGCATGGTCGGTCTGCTCGGCGACGAAGGCTTCGTGGGGCGGCTGCTTCAGCAGGTCGCCGCCCCGGCGGTACTCGTCGATGTGGTGGTACTGCGCCGTGATGCGCGAATAGGCCCCCGTGCGGAAGAACGAGCGCATGCCCACGGACTGGCTGCTGATGACGGGCAGTTCGGTGAATCCGTCGCCGTCGTGGTCGTAGCCCGAACGGTGGCGGCTCTGGCCGAAGACGCTGATGCCCGCACGGCCGCTTTCGGAGACGATCGAAGCGTTGAGCATCGTGTTGTTGTCGTAGGAGTTGCTGCCTCCGAGCGAGGTCAGCGTATGCGACAGCTGAGCCGAACTGCGCGTCGGCTCACGGGTGATGATGTTAATCGTGCCGCCGATGACCGACGAGCCGTAGAGCGCCGACCCGCCGCCGCGCAGCACCTCGACCCGCTCGATCATATTGGCCGGAATCTGCTCCAGCCCGTAGACACCCGTCAGGGAGGAGAAAACCGGATGCGAGTCGACCAGAATCTGCGAATAGTGGCCGTCGAGACCGTTGATGCGGACCTGCGTGAAGCCGCAGTTCTGGCAGTCGTCCTCGACGCGCACCCCGGGCTGGAACGAAAGGCCCTGGGCCAGGCACGAGGCGTTGGCCCGTTCGAACAGGCCGGCGTTCAGCACGCTCACCAGCGCCGGAGCTTCGCGCCGCAGCGTCTCCGAACGGCTGGCCGAGACGACCACTTCGTCCATCGAAATGCCGCTCTGCGCCACCTCGAAGTTGAGTTCCCGGGTCTCGCCCCGTTCGAGAGCGACGGTCATCCGACCGGAGGCATAGCCCAGCGCACGGACTTCGAGCGTCAGTTCGCCGACAGGGAGGTTTTTCAGGAAATAGTGGCCCGAAGCGTCGGTCGTCGTACCGAAAGCCGTGCCGACGACGGCCACCGAGGCGTAGGCGATGTGTTCATGGGTATCACGGTCCACGACGTGGCCGAAAAGATTCGCGTCCGTGCTTTTGCGCGGCGCTTCGGCCGCGAGCACGACAAGGCTCTGGCACACGGACAGCGCCAACAAAATATATCGTTTCATACGAAAGTATTGAATAATGGTGAAAGTAAGTCCGCTCCGGCATGCGGATGATTGCGGCTTCCGGCCGCGTTTACAAATCCGGTCCACCCCTGAATCCCCTCCTCGGAAGGGACTTACGGCGTAAAAACACACGCCGCTTCCGCTTTGACGGCTCGGCAAACGATAAATCGTCGGCCCTCGCCTGTCGCCGCAGTTGTCGCGATGCAGCCGGACATGCCGATATTACGAAACGCAATTACGCCGCCGGAGGCGCCCGCAGGGAGAAACGCCGGACCTCGACCGCACATTTGCAGCGCGTGGCTTCGGGTTGCAGCACGGCCAGCACCTCGGCGTAGAATTCATGCGGAGGCTGGGTCTCGGCCAGGTAGGGGAAGAAATAGAAATCGTCGACGACACAGAATTCGACGACCTGTTCGGCAGCGCCGTTGTCGGGAACCAGATCGCCGCTGAAAGCCGCGAAATGGGCATGGTCCTCCAAATAGATATGCACCTTCTGACCCGCATGGGCTGCGAGCAGAACGGCCAGCATAAAGGCCGCGAGGCATTGTTTGAGGCGGAGGTGCATTGTCTTCACGGTGGCGAAGATACGAAAAAAAGGGACCGCGACAAGCGGCCCCTGCAAAAATACCTACAAATGAGGGTGTATGTCCTGTCCGGCACTCCCCGGGGGAAGCGGACACCCCCGGAAAAAGCCGGGCGGTTCAAATGCTGATGTCGAGGATCTCGAAATGGATCGTGCCGGCCGGAACCTCCACGTCCACACGGTCGCCCTTCTTGCGGCCCAGCAGCGCCTTCGCGATAGGCGTGCCGATCGCCAGCTTGCCTTCGCGCAGATTCGCCTCGTGCTCGGCGACGATCGTGTAGGTCATCTGCTTCTGGTTGTTGTGGTTCAGAAGCGTCACCTTGCTCAAAATCTGCACTTTGCTCTTGTCGATCTTCGACTCGTCGATCACGCGGGCGTTGGCCATCGTATCCTCCAGTTTGGCGATACGCATCTCCAGCAACCCCTGTGCCTCACGGGCGGCATCGTACTCCGCATTCTCCGAAAGGTCGCCCTTGTCGCGCGCTTCGGCGATCGCCGCCGAAATCGCCGGACGCTCGACGGAACGCATGTGCTCGAGTTCGTCCTTGATTTTCTTGTAGCCCTCCGCTGTCAGATAAATAATCTCTTGTGCCATAATCCAATAACTCTCCGGAATCTCCCGCCGGAAGCCGGAAATTCCAAAAACCGAATAAAACGTAAAAAATAAGAATCCTGACCCGAAAAGGCCAGAACCCCGTTGCTATTGCATAGACAAAGATAGGAAGTAAAATCCATATTTCCAAATCTTTTTTCGCGCCCCGTGGCACGGATCGTGCCCGCCGTGCGGGGTATGTACATCGCCCTTACGCTTCATCTGCTGTGGACGCTCGGCGCGGCCGCCGTCATCACGCGCCGCCAACGGATACCGGCCTCGGCGGCCGCCTGGCTGGCGCTGGTCTTCCTGCTTCCCGTCGCCGGCACGCTGCTTTACGTGCTGGCCGGATACCGCCGCGCGGTCCCGGCGGCAGAGTCCTGCGACTGCCGGGGCGACGCCGTGGAGCAGATCGTCGCCCGCGGCTGCGGAACCCGCCCCGCGCCCCGCAACAGCGTCAGCCTGCTGCACAACGGCAGCAACGCCTTCACGGCGCTGATCGCCGCCCTGCAACACGCCGTCCGCTCGATCCACATGGAGTACTACATCATCCGCGACGACCGCATCGGGCGCACCATCGCCGAAATCCTGATCCGCAAAGCCCGCGCCGGACTCGAAGTGCGCGTCATCTACGACGCCGTAGGCTCGTGGCGGCTGAGCCGCACGACATTGCGCCGCATGCACGACGCCGGGGTACGCACGGCCGCCTTCGAGCCGGTGCGCTTCCCGTGGTTCACCACGCGCGTTTCGCGCCGCAACCACCGCAAAATAGTCGTCACGGACGGCCGTATCGCCTTTCTGGGTGGCATAAATATTGCGAAATACTACCTCGACGGAGATTACATGGGCAAGTGGCGCGACGAGCACCTCCGCATCGAGGGCGACGCCGTGAAGGACTTGCAGCGGCTCTTCATCGCCGACTGGGCGCGGGTCACGGACGAATGTCTCGACCTGCGCCGTTACGTCGCCCCGCACGGCATCCGGCAGCGCCTGCCGATCCAGCTGGCCTGGTCCGAAGAGGGCCCCTCGCGGCTGACCATCGCCGAGGCTTTCGCAGCGGCCGTCGTCCGGGCCAGACAGCGGGTGCGCATCTGCTCACCCTACTTCCTGCCCCCGACGCTGATCCTCGACGCGCTGCGCCTTGCGGCGCGGGGCGGCATCCGGGTCGAAGTGATGATCCCGACGTGCAGCGACTCGCCGTTCTCGGACCTCGTGTCCGACTCCTACGTCGCGGACCTGCTCGACGCCGGAGTCGAACTCTACCGCTACGACAACGGATTCCTGCACGCCAAACTGGTGATCGTCGACGACACGCTGGCGTCGGTCGGAACCGCGAACATGGACTACCGCAGTCTGACGGACAACCTCGAAGTCACGGCCTTCATCCGCGACCGCGAGACGGTCCGGCAGCTGGCGGCGACCTTCGACGACGACCTCGCCTCGTGCCGCCGCATCACGCGCGCCGAATGGAGGCCGCCGCTGTGGCGCCGGACGCTGGGCGACGTGCTCCGGCTCGTGTCACCCCTGATGTGATCCCGTCCTAAACATCAACGTCTTATGAAACACCTGGTCTTCACCCTCCTCGCCGCGCTCGTCTTCTCCGGCGCGGCCTCCGCCCAACGCCTAATGGTCGGCGTACGCGGCGGCGTCAACTTCGCCGACTACTCGTTCGTCCCGACCCGCATCGGCGACACCCGCTTCACGCCCGGCGCCGTCCGGGCCGGTTACGACGTGGGCTTCGTCCTGCGGCTCAACCTTTCGAAACACCTCCACCTGCAATCGGAACTGAACTACGCCTTCGTCAATTACAACGTGCTGGCCGAGAACTCCGGGAGCCGCCGCATCGCGCTGCGCACCGAGCGGTTCGAAATCCCCGTCCAGCTGGGCTTCCAGTTCGGCGTGCTGCGCCTGTTCGGCGGCGCGCTGTTCCGCGTCACGGAATCCGAGCGGAGCAGCGTCCCGCAGCTGCTCAAGGTCCGCTTCAACAACGGCGACGTGGGCGTCATGGGCGGACTGGGCTTCAACGTCCGCAAATTCTTCATCGACTTCCGCATCTCGGGCTACCCGCGTTCGCGCGTCTGGCACGATTTCACCTCCGAAGGAATCGCCCGGCGCGTCAAAGTGCCCCACGACATCGTCTACGGCGGGTCCCTGGGATTTTTCTTCTGACACCGTCGCCGAAAACGTCCCGGCACGGCGCGCCCCACCGCAACAAGCTGCAAATCGGGCATTTATCCACACCCCGAAACATCGTTCCGGCACCTTCGCCCCGCCCTCAAGCCCCCGCCCCGGCAGGGGCTTTTTCACGCGCCGCCGGAAAAAACGCCCCGCACGGCATCTTCGCAGTCTCCGCGAGCAATATTTTTTTTTGCAAATCGTTAATTTATGCGTAACTTTGCGCGATAAAGCGCCGTAAAAGATTCATAAATGAAGCAGACTTTTTTATACGCCCTTTGCGGAGTGGCGGTTGCGATCATCCTCGGAGGATGCTCCGGGATGAACGCCCTTCTGAAAAGCGGGCAGCCCGAACTGATTTACAGCAAGGCGCTGGAGTACTACCAGAAGGAGAAATGGCAGCGCGCCTCGACCCTTTTCGAAGGCGTGCAGCACTACTACACGGGCTCGTCGCGCGAAGACAGCATCTCGTTCTTCAACGCCCGCTGCAAGTACAAGAACCGCGATTTCGACACGGCTTCGACCCTGCTGGACGACTTCCGCCGCAAATTCGGCCGCAGCGCCTTCATCGAAGACGCCGAGGGCATGTACGCGCTCTGCTTCTACTACCTCTCGCCGGGTCCCTCGCGCGACCAGACGATGACCGGGCACGCGCTGATCGCCATCAACGAATTCATGTCGCGCTATCCGCAGAGCGACCGCGTCGAGAACTTCCGCAAGATCAACACCGAGCTGACCGAACGGCTCCACGAGAAAGCTTACCTGAACGCCTACACCTATTATAAGACGGGCAAATACAAATCGGCGATCGTGGCGTTCAAGAACGCGCTGAAACAATACCCCGAGAGCAAGCGCCGCGAAGAGATCATGTACCTGATCGTCGATTCGGGCTACCGCCTGGCCAGCAACTCGATCTCCGAAAAGCAGACCGACCGCTACCTATCGATGCTCGACTCCTACCTCTCGTTCAAGGAGGAGTTCCCCGAATCGACGCACATCAAGAGCCTCGACCGCATGGCCCAGCAGGCACGCGACTACCTCGACCGCAATAACAAAGACAACAACATATAAGATGGAAATCAAGAAGAACATTCCCAACAACACCATCACGCGCAAGCTGGTGGATCTGGACCGGGAGACGGGCAACGTCTACAAAAGCATCAACATCATCGCCCGCCGCGCCAACCAGATCTCGACCGAACTCAAGACGGAGCTTAACCGCAAGCTCGCCGATTTCTCGTCGCCCACCGACACCATGGAGGAGACCTTCGAGAACCGCGAGCAGATCGAGATTTCGCGTTACTACGAACGCCTGCCCAAACCGGTGATCATCGCCACCGAGGAGTTCCTCGACCACGAGCTGGTCTACAAGGAGGGCAAGGACGGCGTGATGAAGGAGATTTAAAATCCGCACGCAATGGCATCCCCGGGCACGTGTCCCCCGCTGGCGGGACGCCACATACTGCTGGGTATCACGGGTAGCATAGCGGCCTACAAGGCTGCCGTGCTTTGTCGTTTATTGAAGACGGCCGGCGCCGACGTGCGCGTGGTGATGACTCCGCTGGCGAAGCAGTTCATCACGCCCCTGACGATGGCCACGCTCTCGAAGAACCCGATTCTGGTGGAGTTCTTCGACCCCGAAAACGGCGCGTGGAACTCCCACGTGTCGTTGGGCGAATGGGCCGACTGCTACCTGATCGCCCCCGCCACGGCCAACACCCTGGCCAAAATGGCCTCCGGCATCGCCGACAACCTGCTGCTGACCACCTACCTCTCGGCCCGCTGCCCGGTCGCCGTGGCTCCCGCCATGGACCTGGACATGTACGCCCACGAGGCCACGCAGCAGAACCTCCGGACACTCGCCCGACGCGGCGTGCATATCGTCGAGCCGGGCGAAGGCGAACTGGCCAGCGGTCTTCAGGGCAAGGGCCGCATGGCCGAACCCGATGCGATCGCCGCATTCGTCGGCGGTCTTCTCCGTGAAAAAAAAAAGAACCTGCAAGGTAAACGGCTGATCGTCACGGCAGGAGCCACGATCGAAGCCATCGACCCCGTGCGGTTCATCTCGAACCACTCCTCGGGCAAGATGGGCTATGCCATTGCCGGGGAGCTGGCCGACAGAGGGGCCTGCGTGACGCTTGTCACGGGCCGCACGGAGCTGCCGACGCCCGCGGGCGTGGAGCGCGTGGACGTGCTCTCGGCCACCGAGATGTACGACGCCGCGGTCCGGGCTTTCGAAGGGTCCGACGGGGCCGTGATGTGCGCCGCCGTGGCCGACTACACCCCCGACCGGGTTTCGGACACCAAAATCAAGAAATGCGACGGCGACATGTGCATCACCCTGCGCCGCACGCGCGACATCGCCGCCGAGCTTGGAGCGCACAAGGGCGGCCGCCTGCTGGTGGGATTCGCCCTGGAAACCCACGACGAACAGGCGCACGCCGAAGCCAAACTCGAAAAGAAGAATTTCGACTTCATCGTCCTCAACTCGCTGCGCGACGCCGGAGCCGGCTTCCGCGGCGACACGAACAAGGTGACCTTCATCGACCGCACGGGCCGCGAAGAGCTTCCCCTGCTGTCGAAGCGCGAAGTCGCCGAACGCATCGCCGAACGTATCGAAGAGTTTTTCGCCGAATAGCGCGCAATCGCACCCGGTTTTCGTTTTTTCATTTTTAATTCTTAATTTTGAATTCTTAATTCCGAATTGGTATGCTACGCCGTCTGTCGGTCGAAAACTACGCGCTCATCGACAAGCTCGAAATGGAGCTGGACCCCCACCTGAACATCATCACGGGTGAGACCGGGGCCGGAAAATCCATTCTGCTCGGCGCGCTGGGCCTGCTGCTCGGAGCCAAGAACGACGGGCAGGCGATGAAGGACGCAACGCGCAACTGCACGGTGGAGGGGACCTTCGACCTCGCGGGAAGCAGTCTGGAAGCGTTTTTCGCCGAGAACGACCTCGACTATGCCCCCGAAACGACCCTGACGCGCATGATCACCCCTGCGGGCAAGAGCCGCGCCTTCGTCAACGACGTACCCGTGCAGCTGGCGCAACTGCGCGAACTGGGCGCACGCCTGCTGGACATCCACTCGCAGCACCAGAACCTGATCCTCTCGTCGGAGGAGTTCAGGACTTCGGCGCTCGACACCGTGGCTGCGAACGGGGAACTGCTGACGCAGTACGCCGCGCAGTATGCCCGGCTTACGGAGCTGCGCCGCCGTCTCGCGGCCCTGCGCGAAGAGGCCGCCAACGGCCGCCGCGACGAAGAGTGGCTCCGGTTCCAGACCGAGGAACTCACCTCGGCCAACCTGCGCCCCGGCGAGCAGGCAGAGCTGGAGGAGGAGCTGGCGGTGCTCGAAAACGCCGACCGCATCGGCGAGGCGCTGACCTCCCTGCGCAACGCCCTCGACGCCGACGAGACCGGGGTGCTGGCGCAGCTCAAGAATTCGGAGAACGAACTCAACCATATCCGCAGCCACTACCCCGCCGCCGGGGAATATGCCGGACGGCTGCGCTCGGTGCTGGAGGAACTGAAGGACATCAACGGTTCGGCCGCCGCCGCATGCGAACGGCTCGATGCCGACCCCGAGCGGCTGGCGAAGTGCTCGGCGCGGCTCGACACGCTGATCGCCCTGCAACAGAAACACCGCGCGGCGGACGAAGCGGAGCTGATCGCCCTGCGCGACCGCTGCGCCGCACAACTCGCAGCCATCGTCCACAGCGACGAGGAGATCGCCCAAGCGGAAGCGGCCCTATCGGAAGCCGCCGAAAAGACCGCGACGCTGGCCGACCGTCTGCACAAGACGCGCGAAAAGGCCGCTGCGGGATTCGAGAAACACATCCTCTCGACCCTCGCCCGGCTGGGCATGCCCGAGACGGTTTTCCGCATCGCCCTGACACCCCTCGCAGAGCCGGGACGCACGGGCCGCGACAGCGTGCAATTCCTCTTCACGGCCAATCCGCGAATGACGCCGCAGCCCGTCGAGCGCATCGCCTCGGGCGGCGAGCTTTCGCGCGTGATGCTGGCCCTGAAAGCCCTGCTGGCCGAACGGATGCAACTGCCGACGATCATCTTCGACGAGATCGACACGGGCGTTTCGGGACGCATCGCCGACGCCATGGGCGAAATCATCGCCTCGCTCTCGGCCTCGATGCAGGTGGTGGACATCACCCACCTGCCGCAGGTCGCTTCGAAGGGCACGGCGCACTTCGTGGTCTACAAGCGCGGCGGGCGCACCGACATCACGCGCCTGGGCGACGAGGAGCGCGTGACCGAGATCGCCAAGATGCTCTCCGGCTCGGAAATCACCGACGCCGCCGTGGCCCAGGCCCGCATCCTGCTCGGCAAATAGCCGTACAAAACCGATTTCACACGTGACGGAGCGGCCGGACCGCTCCGCCCGCCGTTATAACCCCTAAAAAACACGACATGAACGACATCCTCGAAATTGCGGCCGCCAACCAGCAGCGCGCCCGCGAGGTCATCCGCGACACCGATCTGGAGGCCATCTGGCGCTCGGTGGGCGCCGAAGCGAACCTCGTAGGCTCGCTCCGCACGGGTCTGCTGATGAAGCACCGCGACATCGACTTTCACATCTACTCCTCACCGCTCCGCGTGGCCGACAGCTTCGCCGCCATGGCCCGGCTGGCCGAAAATCCCCGCATCCGTCGCATCGAGTACGGAAACCTGCTCGACGCGCAGGACCAGTGTCTCGAATGGCATGCGTGGTATGCCGACGCCGACGAACGGCTCTGGCAGATCGACATGATCCACATGCCCCGCGGCTCGGCCTGGGACGGCTATTTCGAACGCGTGGCCGACCGAATCAGCGCCGTACTGACCGACGAGACGCGCCGCGCCGTCCTGCAAATCAAGTACGACACGCCCGACGAGGTGAAGATCATGGGCATCGAATACTACCAGGCGGTCCTTCGCGACGGCGTGCGCACCTATGCCGAGTTCGAAGCATGGCGTGCGGCGAACCCCGTCGAGGGCATTCTGGAATGGATGCCGTAAGCCCGCCGGAAACACCGCTCCCCTGCACGGCCCTGCCGGCCGGCATATGGAAAGCATTGAACCGCAAATGCGGCAAGGAGAAATAACCGCCGCAGCCTCAAAGAAAACGGACCGTTCCTTTCGGGGGACGGTCCGTTTTGCGTCAATGCCGGCGCAGCCGCCACCGTTGCACGATCGTCTCGCCCCGGAAGTAGATGACCAGCGAACTGACGATGACCGCCATGCCCGCCACGGTGCTAAAATCGGGGTATTCGCCGGGCAGCATGATCCAGCTCAGCACGGCTCCCAGGACAGGATTGATCAAACGGCACATATTGATGTCGCTGACCTTCGTGCCCTCGGTGCGCAGGGCCATGAACCAGAAACTGAAGGCGAAGACCGAGATGAAGACCAGCACGCCGAGACTCGCATAAAACCCGACGGGCTTGGCCCAGAAGGGGTGGAAACCCTCCGCCGCGATGCCCACGCCGTAAATCAGCAGGCCGCCGAAAAACATCTGCACGGCATTCAGGAAGATCGGATCGACCTTGCCCTTGTCCTCCGAAACCGAAATCGCGGAATAGCCCTGGAACAGGATGCAGGCCAGCAGCAGGACGATACCCCCGATGCCGCGCCAGTCGAGCGGCGAACCGTCGCTGCCCGTGCCGACGATCAGCAGCAGTCCCGCGAGGCTCACCGCAAGACTCACGACCTTGTAACGGTTCAGGCGGTCGTTGCTGGCCACGAGGTGCGCCAGCAGCACGTTGATCAGCGGCGTGAGGCCCATGACGATCGAGCTGATGGCCCCGCTGACGAAATCGACTCCGAAATAGAAGGCCGTATAGCCCATGAACATATTGATCAGGATCAGGTTGCCGAAAAGCCGCCGGTGCTGCATGATCTCGCGCCACATGCCGCGATGCCAGGTGTAGGCGAAGAGAATGATTCCGACAACGGTGAAGCGCAGGCCCGCGAAATTCATCGGCGAGAAATCGTAGCTCAACCCCTGCTTGATGAACGGATTGACAATCGCCCACAATACCGAGGCCAGCACGGCGTAGAGTATTCCTTTTTTCATAACGTGCATCTTTCCGCCGCAAAGGTACGAAAAACGGCCGGCAAAACGAAACCGGTCCGGGCAAATGGACGGGCCGGTCCGGGAGCAGGCCGTGCATTCGCCGGAACGGCGCAGATGCCGGATACCGCGTCCCGGTCCGGGCGGATTCTGATTTTAAGCCGGATCCGTCCGGGCATCGTGAAGAACGGGACGAACGGATAGTACTTGAGGTACATTCCATTCGCCCCGTTCGAGAGATGTGCGGAAATATCCGCTTATAAATGGGAATCCGTTACATCATGCCGCCCATACCGCCTGCGGGCATCGCCGGCACGGCGGGAGCGTCGGACTTCTTCTCGGCCAGCACGCACTCCGTGGTGAGGAACATCGAGGCGATCGACGCGGCGTTCTCCAGCGCTACGCGCGACACCTTCGTCGGGTCGATGATACCGGCTTTCAGCAGGTCCTCGTACTTGTCGTCGCGGGCGTTGTAACCGAAGGCGTCCTTGCCCTCCTTCACCTTGTTGACGACCACCGAGCCTTCGCCGCCGGCGTTCTCGACGATCTGGCGGAGCGGCTCCTCGATGGCGCGTTTCACGATCTGGATACCCGTCGTCTGGTCCTCGTTCTGGCCCTTCAGGCCTTCGAGAGCCGCCGTGGCACGGATGTAAGCCACGCCGCCGCCCGGAACGATACCTTCCTCGACAGCTGCGCGCGTTGCGGCCAGCGCGTCGTCGACACGGTCCTTCTTCTCCTTCATCTCGACCTCCGTGGCGGCTCCGACGTAGAGCACGGCGACACCGCCGGCCAGCTTGGCCAGACGCTCCTGCAACTTCTCCTTGTCATAGTCCGACGTAGCCTTGTCGATCGACGAGCGGATCTGGGCCACACGGGCTGCGATCTCCTCCTTCTTGCCGGCGCCGTCGACGATGGTGGTGTTCTCCTTGTTGAGCGTCACCTTGTCGGCCGAACCCAGCATCTCCAGCGTCGTATCCTCGATCTTCATGCCCTTGTCGGCCGAGATCACGGTCGCACCCGTCAGGACGGCGATGTCTTCGAGCATCTCCTTGCGGCGGTCACCGAAGCCCGGAGCCTTGCAGGCGGCGATCTTCAGCGTGCCGCGGAGTTTGTTGACAACCAGCGCCGAAAGGGCCTCGCCGTCGACATCCTCGGCGATGATCAGCAGCGCACGGCCGCTCTGGGCCACCGGCTCCAGCACGCCCATCAGCTCCTTCATCGTCGAAACCTTCTTGTCCGTGATCAGGATATAGGGCTTTTCGAGCTGGGCCTCCATCTTTTCCGTGTCGGTGATGAAGTAAGCCGAAATGTAACCGCGGTCGAACTGCATGCCCTCGACCACCTCGACATGGGTCTCGGTTCCCTTGGCCTCCTCGACGGTGATGACACCCTCGTTGTTGACCTTGGCCATCGCCTCGGCGATCAGCTTACCGATCGTCTCGTCGTTGTTGGCCGAAATGGTGGCCACCTGCTCGATCTTGGCGAAATCCGAGCCGACCTCCTGGCTCTGCTTCCGCAGCGACTCCACGACCGTCGCAACGGCCTTGTCGATACCGCGTTTCAGGTCCATCGGGTTGGCTCCGGCCGTCACGTTCTTCAGACCGACGCCGATGATCGACTGCGCCAGCACGGTTGCGGTGGTCGTACCGTCGCCCGCATCGTCGTTGGTCTTCGAAGCGACCTCGCGGACCATCTGGGCGCCCATGTTGGCGAAAGCGTCCTCCAGTTCCACCTCCTTGGCCACCGTCACACCGTCCTTGGTGATCTGCGGAGCGCCGAATTTCTTGTCGATGATCACGTTGCGGCCTTTGGGACCGAGCGTTACCTTAACGGCGTTCGACAGCGCGTCGACACCCTCCTTGAGCAGTTCGCGCGCCTCTACGTTATATTTAATATCCTTTGCCATGACTATTTATCGAATTTAGATGATTGCCAAAATATCGTTCTGTTTCATAATGAGGTAGTCCACGCCGTCGACCTGGATTTCCTGACCGGCATACTTGCCGTAGAGCACCTGGTCGCCCTCCTTGACCTCCATCTTGACCTCCGAGGTTCCGGGACCTACTGCAACGACTTTGCCTGCCAGCGGTTTCTCCTTTGCCGTGTCGGGGATGATCAATCCGCCGGCCGTCTTCTCCTCCGCGGGATTCGGGAGAATCAGCACGCGGTCCGATAATGGTTTTACGTTCATAGCTTTGTGTTTTAAATTTGTTTGATATAATATGTTTCATTCGCTTTCGCAACCTCTATCCCATCAATAGATGTGCCAACCGTTTTTTGGCAGATTTTGCGTGACAAACGAGCAGAGGCGACTGCCATTTTGTCATTTCCGCCATTTCCGGACGATTTTTCAGCCGTTTTTTTTGCACGGACCGAAAAATCGTATTACATTTGCATCCCGATACGACGAACTCGTATCACACGGTGGATGTAGCTCAGTCGGTTAGAGCGTCGGATTGTGGTTCCGAAGGTCGAGGGTTCGAGCCCCTTCTTCCACCCGAAAAGGTCTTCTTGCGAAGACCTTTTTTCGTTGGCATGTGCAGACAGTTCAATTGGCCGACACGGAACATGCGATACGAATCCGTCGGGCGACATCGCCTCCGCGCTCCGGTTCCCGGGGCTGCATCATAAAAAAACCGGACGCCTCGCGGCATCCGGTTCTCTTTATATTCCGGCAGCAAATTACTTGCGGTAGATCTTCGTGTAGCCGTAGATAGCCTCGTCGCCGAGTTCCTCCTCGATGCGGAGCAGCTGGTTGTACTTGGCCATACGGTCCGAACGCGAAGCCGAACCGGTCTTGATCTGACCCGAGTTCGTAGCCACGGCGATGTCGGCGATGGTCGAATCCTCGGTCTCGCCCGAACGGTGCGACGTCACCGACGTATAGCCGGCGCGGTGAGCCATCTCGATGGCGTCGAGCGTCTCGGTCAGCGTACCGATCTGGTTTACCTTGATCAGGATCGAGTTGGCGCAGCCCATTTCGATACCCTTCTTCAGGAAGTCCACGTTGGTGACGAACAGGTCGTCGCCCACGAGCTGGCACTTGTCGCCGATCTCGGCGGTCAGCATCTGCCAGCCTTCCCAGTCGTTCTCCGACATGCCGTCCTCGATCGAGTCGATGGGGTATTTGGCGACGAGTCCCTTCAGGTACTCCACCTGCTCCTTCGACGTACGCTTGGCGCCCTTCTCGCCCTCGAACTTGGTGTAGTCGTAAACGCCGTCCTTGTAGAACTCCGACGAAGCGCAGTCCATGCCGATCGACACGTCGCCGCCCTCGCACTTGCGGCCGGGCTTGTAGCCGGCCATCTTGATGGCCTCGATGATCGACTCGATGGCATCCTCCGTGCCGTTGAGCGCGGGAGCGAAACCACCCTCGTCGCCTACGGCCGTCGAGAGGTTACGGTTGTGGAGCACCTTCTTCAGGTTGTGGAACACCTCGGCGCCCATGCGGATGCCCTCCTTGAACGAAGGAGCGCCCACGGGACGGATCATAAACTCCTGGAATGCGATCGGAGCGTCCGAGTGCGAACCGCCGTTGATGATGTTCATCATCGGAACGGGCAGCGTCTTGGCGTTCGCGCCGCCGATATAGCGATAGAGCGGCATGCCGAAATAGTCGGCGGCAGCGCGGGCAACGGCCAGCGACACGCCGAGGATGGCGTTTGCGCCGAGCTTCGACTTGGTGGGGGTTCCGTCGAGGGCGATCATGGCCTTGTCGATGCCCACCTGGTCGGCTACGTTCATGCCGATGACGGCCGGAGCGATCACTTCGTTAACGTTCTTCACGGCGTTCAGGACGCCTACTTCGACCTCGATGGTCGGATTGCCTCGCGAGTCGAGGATTTCCCTTGCGTGAATCTCTACAATCTGCATAGTTGTAATAATTTGAATTTTATGGTGTTTGAATGCTAATTCCCTGAATCGGCACGGCAAAGGTACAAAATAATTGTGAATTGCAGTTTCATTATTGTTATTTTTTTCACGACAACAGCATTCGTTTCCGCGGATTTTTCTACAAATATCGTATCTTTGTGCCGCGGCACAGACGCATAACCTGTAAACGACTTTCAATCAATGCGAAAAGTTCTTTCGTTCTCGCTCTTTCTGATGCTGGGCCTCGTCGCCTCGCAGCTGCTTCCCGGCGCACTCGGCACGGCCTATCCGGGTTTCAAGGCGACTGCCGACACCCTGCTCTACATCTGCCTGGGATTCATTATGATCAACGTCGGACGGGAGTTCGAAATCGACAAGTCGCGCTGGCGCTCCTACACCGCCGATTACTTCATCGCCATGGCCACCGCAGCGCTGCCGTGGCTGCTGATCGTCCTCTACTATATTTTCGTACTGCTGCCCTCCGACCTCTGGACCGACTCCGCGGCGTGGAAGGAGAATCTGCTGCTGAGCCGTTTCGCGGCCCCGACCTCGGCCGGTATCCTCTTCACGATGCTCGCCGCGTTAAGCCTGAAAAACAGTTGGATATACCGTAAGATCCAGGTGCTGGCTATCTTCGACGACCTGGACACCATCCTGCTGATGATCCCGCTGCAAATCCTGATGATCGGCCTCAAATGGCAGATGTTCGCCATCGTGGGCGTGGTCGTCGTACTGCTTATCGCAGGCTGGCGGTGGCAGGCGCGGTGGAACGTCCGGCAGGACTGGAAACGCATCCTGGGGCTTTCGGCGGTGGTCTGCGCCCTGACACAGGCGCTCTACATCGTCACCGCGCGGTGGTACGGACCAGAAAACAGCATACACATCGAGGTGCTGCTTCCGGCCTTCGTGATCGGCATGCTGATGAAGCACAGGGAGATCGACACCCCGACCGAACGCCGCGCCGCAACGGGCATCTCGTTCCTGTTCATGCTGCTTGTCGGCATGAGCATGCCGCTCGTGACGGGCGCTTCGGCGGCAGACGCCGCCGCGGCCGCCACCTCCATCACGGCGTCGCAGCCGATGATGCCGTGGGGCGTGCTGATCCTGCACGTCGTGGCCGTTTCGGCGCTCTCGAACATCGGGAAGCTGGTCCCGGTCTTCTTCTACCGCGACCGGAAACTGAGCGAGCGGCTCGCACTCTCGATCGGCATGTTCACCCGCGGCGAGGTGGGCGCGGGCGTCATCTTCATCGCCCTGGGATACAGCCTCGGCGGCCCGGCGCTGATCATCTCGGTGCTGACGCTGGTGCTGAACCTGATCCTCACGGGCGGCTTCGTCGTCTGGGTCAAGAAACTGGCCCTGAAAAGCTGCACACCCGAAGCATAATTTCATCGACCTCCATGAAAAGATACGCATTCATCCTGCTCGTCCTGCTGTCGGCGGGAGCCGTCCGGGCGCAGCGGTATGAGAAGAACATCCTGGGCGTCCGCGCCGGCGTCAACGTGTCGACCTGCGACATCTCGATCGAAGACGTGCGGATAAACACCGGTTCGCGCGCGGGATTCCACTTCGCCGTGACGGACCAGATCCTGCTCCACCGCAGCCTGCCCCTCTACCTCGAAACGGGCATCGGCTTTTCGAGCCGCGGCGGCAGGGCCGCCGCTGAAATCTACGGCGACATCTACAACATGACCATGCGTCCGTTCTACATGCAGGCCCCCCTGCTCGTCAACTACCATTTCCACATCCGGGATCTCCTCACGATCCAGCCCTTCGCGGGCATATACGGCGGCGTGGGCATCCGGGGCGCGATGAAGACCGAATACGGCAACGAGGATATGTTCAGCGCCCCGGGCTTCCTCTCCCGCATGGATTTCGGCGTGCGCGCGGGCGCCGGGTTCGTCATCAGACGCATCTACCTGGGCATAAGCTACGACATCGGCTGCCGCGACCTGTTCCGGGGCGGCGAATTCTTCGGCTACGCACTCCAGCCCGAAAGCGCCGAAATACGCAACAACTGCCTGACCGTAAACATCGGTTACAATTTCTGACATCCGACAGCTATCCAGCTAAAGCAAAAGCATTTACGGATATTTTTTTCATTATCCGTAAAAAATTTCGGGGGGGGGATTTTTCGAAAAAATTATCCTATATTTGCCACGTATACAAACCCAAACCCATTCATTATGAAAAAAGTATTGCTTATCATGGCCGCCATCCTGCTGGCAAATGCCGTTTCGGCGCAAAACTACGAAAAGAACATCCTGGGCGTCCGCGCCGGACTGAACCTGTCGAGCTACTCGATTTCGGCCGGAGGTGCGTCCATCAGCACCGACTCGCGGGCCTCGTTCCACGTCACCGTGACCGATCAGATCCTGCTTTGCAACAAACTGCCCTTCTACCTCGAAACCGGGCTTGCCTTCTCGAGCCGCGGCGGCAAGGTCGACGGCGTGAGCTTCCGCCCCTCCTACCTGCAAATCCCCGTGCTGGTGAACTACCACTTCAACATCAAGGACATCGTTACGATCCAACCCTTCGCAGGTCTTTACTACGGGCTCGGCATCGGCGGCAAAGTGAAGGTCGGCGACGAGAAGGGCGACATCTTCGGAGACGAAGGCGGGTTGAAACGTTCCGACCTGGGCGTGCGTCTGGGCGCCGGCGTCGTCTGGAAACGCATTTACTTCGGGCTGGGCTACGACATCGGCTGCCTGAATCTGGTCAAGGAGAGCGACGGCGAGGGCACGATGCGCAACAACTGCTTCACGATCAGCGTCGGATACAATTTCTAATCCGCCCCTGCGCCAATAAAAAAGGGACGTCCTCGTCGGGCGTCCCTTTTCCGTTCCGCATAAACGGTCATTCCCGCAGCAGCACCGACGAATCGCCGTAGCTCAAAAAGCGGAAGCCGTGGCCGAGGGCGTAGTCGTAAATCCGCCGCCACCCGTCGCCCACAAAGGCCGAAACCAGCAGCAGCAGCGTCGATTTGGGCTGGTGGAAATTGGTGACGATATTGTGCACGATGCGGAACTCGTAGTCCAGCGGCGTGATCATAATCTGCGTCGAGGCTTTCAGCCGGTCCAGCCCCTCGCGCTCCATATACCCCGACAACTCCTGCAACGCCTCGCGGCCCGAAAACTCCGCGGGAATGTCGTACAGCTCCCACTGCCCCACGACCCGCCCGGCATCGGGCGTCCCGGCCGTGCGGATGCGCCACGCAAGGGCCGCAAGCGATTCCAGAGTACGCACCGAGGTGGTTCCCACGGCGGTGATATGCCCCCACTTCTCCAGCAGGCGGACCACCGTCGCACGGCGCACCTCGAAATGCTCGGTGTGCATCGGATGCCGCGCGGCGTCCTCGTCCTTGACGGGCAGGAACGTGCCCGCCCCGACATGGAGCGTCACCTCCTCGAAGGCGAATCCGCGCACCTTCATCTCCCCGATCAGCTCGGGCGTGAAATGCAGCCCGGCGGTCGGTGCGGCCACCGAACCTTCGAACTTCGAATAGACCGTCTGGTAGCGCGTGTTGTCGATCTCCTCGCTCTCGCGGTTCAGGTAGGGCGGAATCGGAATCCGCCCGAGGTATTCGAGCAGCTGCCCGAAGGTCATCGGGGCCGTCCACTCGAAACGCACGACGCACTCGCGGCCGTGGTCCTCGACGATCCATGCACGAAGGTGCTCGGCGCAGCCCCCGCGTTCGAAATTGATCTCCACGTACCCCTCTTTCCACTTCTTGCGGTTGCCCACGATGCACGACCATGTGCAGCCGCCCGTGACGGCGAACGCCCGCTCGTAGTCGGCCGGGTCGTGCGGCTCGAGACAGAAGACCTCGATGCGCGCCCCGGAGAGCTTGTGCATGACGATCCGCGCCCGGATCACCTTCGTGTTGTTGAAAACCAGCAGCTCCCCGGCCGGCAGCACGTCGCCGATGTCGGCGAAACGCTTTTCCGCGATTTCTCCGCCGCGCCAGACGAGCAGCTTCGAGGCGCTGCGCTCGGCGAGCGGGAATTTGGCGATCCGCTCGTCCGGAAGGTCGTAATCGAAGCGGCTGATGTCGATATGTCGTTCCATATTTTGCCCGAAATTATGCGGCAAAGTTACTATTTTTTGTAACTTTGCGGCGCTGCAAGGCAATAGAAAAAGGAAAAACCCATGAAAACCGACTTTCTGGTTATCGGTTCCGGCGCCGCGGGCCTTTCGTTCGCGCTGAAAGCCGCAGCCCACGGACACGTTACGATCGTCACCAAGGGCGCGATCGAAGAGTGCAACACCAATTATGCACAAGGCGGCATCTGCTCGGTAACGTACGCTCCCGACACATTCGAGAAACACATCCGCGACACGCTGGTCTGCGGCGCAGGCAAATGCGACGAGAAGGCCGTGGAACTGGTCGTGCGGCGGGCCCCGGAACTGATCGCCGACCTCATAGCCTGGGGCACGCGTTTCGACAAGACCCCCGACGGGCGTTTCGAGCTCAACCGCGAAGGCGGACACTCGGAGCACCGCATCCTCCACCACGAGGACCTCACGGGAGCCGAGATCGAACGGGCGCTCGTGCAGTCGGTGAGGGAGCATCCGAACATCACGGTTCTCGAACGCCACTTCGCCATCGACCTGCTGACGCAGCACCATCTGGGCGAATTCGTCACGCGCCACACGCGCGGACTGGCCTCGTTCGGGGCCTACGTCCTGAATCTCGACACCAACGAGATCGAGACCATGCTTTCGAAATTCACCGTCGTGGCCACGGGCGGCTGCGGCAACGTCTACTCCACGACCTCGAACCCCGTGGTCGCCACGGGCGACGGCATCGCCATGTGCCACCGCGCCAAGGCGATGACCGAGAACATGGAGTTCATCCAGTTCCACCCCACGACGCTCTACAACCCCGGCGAGAAGCCCAACTTCCTGATCACCGAAGCCATGCGCGGCTTCGGGGCCATCCTGCGGCTGCCCGACGGCAAGGAGTTCATGGACAAATACCACCCGATGAAATCCCTCGCGCCGCGCGACGTGGTGGCCCGCGCCATCTACCGCGAGATGACCAAACGGGGTTCCGACTTCGTCTACCTCGACGTGACGCACAAGGACCCCGAGGCCGTGAAGAGCCATTTCCCGAACATCTATGAAAAATGCCGCTCGATCGGCATCGACATCACCAAAGACTGGATTCCCGTGACCCCTGCGGCGCACTACTGCTGCGGCGGCGTGAAGGTCGACACCAACGGCGAAACCTCCGTGAAACGGCTCTACGCGCTGGGCGAGACCTCGTGCACGGGGCTGCACGGCGCCAACCGTCTGGCCTCGAACTCGCTGATCGAAGCGGTGGTCTACGCCGACCAGGCCGCGCGCCACACGGCGTCGCTGCTGGAGAAAGTCGATTTTCAGGAGGGCATTCCCGACTGGGATTTCGAAGGCACGCAGCACACCGAGGAGATGCTGATGATCATCCAGTCGAAGCGCGAGATGCAGACGATCATGTCCAACTACGTGGGCATCGTGCGGTCGAACCTCTCGCTCAAGCGCGCCATGCACCGGCTGGAAATTCTCTGGCAGGAGACCGAGGAACTTTACAACAAGACCAAGCCCAACCGCGAACTGTGCGAGCTGCGGAACATGATCGCCATCGCCTACCTGGTCATCAAGCAGGGCCGCGAGATCAAGGAGTCCGTAGGCTGCCACTACAATGCGGATTACCCCAAGGAGGGATAATCCGTATAATTAAAAATGAAAAATTAAGAATTAAAAATGGGATTCGCAGGCAAACCTTCCAAAGCACAGGTTTTTCGATAACGCATTTCAAAAACCCGTCCCTTTCACAATCGCCAAGGAGGCAATTTTTCATTTTTAATCTTTCATTTTTAATTACGCAAGTCATGACACAACAGGAAGAGATAACCCGGCGGCGGACCTTCGCCGTCATCGCCCACCCCGACGCGGGCAAAACCACCCTTACGGAAAAACTGCTGCTGTTCGGCGGCGCCATCCACGTGGCCGGAGCCGTCAAGAGCAACAAGATCAAGAAGGGCGCCACGTCCGACTTCATGGAGATCGAACGCCAGCGAGGCATCTCGGTGGCCACGGCCGTGATGGGATTCGAATACCGGGGCTGCAAGATCAACATCCTCGACACCCCGGGCCACGAGGATTTCGCCGAGGACACCTACCGCACGCTGACGGCCGTCGACTCGGTGATCATCGTCATCGACGGCGCCAAGGGCGTCGAGGCCCAGACCCGCAAGCTGATGGAGGTCTGCCGCATGCGCCAAACCCCCGTGATCGTCTTCATCAACAAGCTCGACCGCCCGTCGAAAGAGCCGTTCGACCTGCTGGACGAGGTGGAGAAGGAACTGCATATCCGCGTGCGGCCGCTGGCCTTCCCGATCTCGAACGGACCCACGTTCAAGGGCGTCTACAACCTTTACGAGAAGAACCTCTCGCTCTTCACGTCGGACGAAAAGCTCACGGCCGACGCCTCGACGGCCGAAATCTCGGACCTCGCCTCGCAGGAACTCGAAGGCTACATCGGCGAGAAGTTCGCCGCCCAGCTGCGTTCCGACGTGGAACTGGTCGAGGGCGTCTACGACCAGTTCGACCGCGACGCCTACCTGCGGGGCGAACTGGCCCCGGTGTTCTTCGGCTCGGCGGTGAACAATTTCGGCGTGCGCGAACTGCTCGAATGCTTCGTGCGCATCGCCCCTTCGCCGCGCCCGGCGCCGACCGAAACCCGGCAGGTGGAGCCTGCGGAGCCGAAAATGACCGGCTTCGTCTTCAAGATCCACGCCAACATGGACCCCAACCACCGCGACCGCATCGCGTTCCTGAAGATCTGTTCCGGCACGTTCGAACGGAATAGGAACTACCTCCACGTACGCAGCGGCAAGCAGTTGAAATTCTCCTCCCCGACGGCCTTCATGGCCGAGAAAAAGTCGGTGATCGACTTCGCCTATCCGGGCGACATCGTGGGTCTGCACGACACGGGGAACTTCAAGATCGGCGACACCTTCACCGAAGGCGAGAAGCTCCGCTTCACCGGAATTCCGTCGTTCGCCCCCGAGCAGTTCCGCTACATCGAGAACGCCGACCCGCTGAAATTCAAGCAACTGGCCAAAGGCATCGACCAGCTGATGGACGAGGGCGTGGCGCAGCTGTTCACAAGCTCGCTCAACGGCCGCAAGATCATCGGCACGGTGGGCGCGCTCCAGTTCGAGGTCATCCAGTACCGTCTGGAGCACGAGTACAACGCCGCGTGCCGCTGGGAGCCGATCTCGATCTACAAGGCCTGCTGGATCGACAGCGACAACGCCGCGCAGTTGGCCGACTTCAAGCGCCGCAAGCACACCAACATGGCCGTGGACAAGCACGGCCGCGACGTTTTCCTCGCCGACACCAGCTACGGGCTGGCTCTCGCGCAGGAGAACTTCAAGGATATCCGCTTCCACTTCACCTCGGAGTTTTAGGACGCCGCCTGACACTAAAAAACCGCCGGAGCATTCGACTCCGGCGGTTTTTCACATCAGGCTGCCGCACATCAGATCATCGGGACCTCGATGACCAGCAGCCGTGCGTTTTCGGAAGCGCGGATCAGAAAATCGTCGGCGTCCGATATGCCCATGCCGTCACGGGGACCGAGCGGTTCGCCCGCGACCTCGGCCGTGCCTTCGATCACGAAAACATAGGCCCCGTTGCCGTGAAGATTCATGCGATACCGGGCTTCCCGCCCGGCGTCGAGGTCGAGCGTATGGAACCATGCCGTCTGGTGAATCCATCCCACGTGTTCCCCGCCGCGGCCTTCGGGAGCCACGATCAGCCGGAACTCGTTGCGCTTCGCGGGCGCGAGTTCGATCTGGTTGTAACGGGGCGTATGGCCCTCGGCGTCGGTGATGACCCAGATCTGCAGGAACTTCACCGGCTCCTCGCGGCTGGCGTTCATCTCGCTGTGCGTGATGCCCGTACCGGCGGTCATCACCTGCAATTCGCCCGGCTTGAGGAGCTGCATGTTGCCCATGCTGTCGCCGTGCCTCAAGGCGCCCGAGAGAACGAGCGAAACGATCTCCATATTCTCGTGGGGATGCGTTCCGAACCCCTCGCCCGGGGCCACGGTATCGTCGTTGAGCACGCGCAGGGCGCCGAAATGAATCCGCCCGGGATCGTAGTATCCGGCGAAGCTGAAAGTATGGTGGGTCCGGAGCCAGCCGTGATCGGCATACCCGCGGGTCGCGGCTCTGTGAATCGTCTTTTTCATAATTTGCATTCATTCAATAATCATTGAATACAAACGCAAATCATATGCCGGTTATTGCGTCACTCCAACTCCAGGTTGCTCACCCGGTCGGTCGTCGCGAACCCGAAATCGGGATAGACGTAAAGCCCGAAACGCGGCTCGGTCTCGCCGTGCGTATAGGCCCAGATCGAAGCGTAGTCCTCGGGGTCCTCGCCCATCTTGCCCAGCTGGCGCAGGTAGGCGGCCAGCGACTTGTTCTCGACGATGAAGATTTCGCCCATACTGTCGATGATCGGGCTGTGGCGGCGCGTCCGGTCGTGGTCGAAACGCAGCAGACGCTTGCCCTCGGCCGTGATGCCCACCAGCCGGAACGACATGCTCTTGCCGATGGCCGGAAGGTTCAGCACGCTGCGGTCCGTGGCCAGAAACGGCAGGTGGTGACGACGCATGAAGCAGCGGATTTTCGCAGCCGTATCCGTCCCGTCAGCCAGCAAATCGTCGAGTTCGGCCGCCTGCTCCGGAGTGAGCCGCCCGTAAACCTTCTCCTCGACCTGCTCCTGCATCGAGCGGCTGTTGGGGGTGAAAACGGCGTAATTCTCCTGAAACCCCTTGACCGAGAAGGTGTAGTAGCAGACCACACCGAGCGAATTTAGCACCTGGCGCAGGCGTGTGGTGTGCCCGCGGCGCGAAGCGGCCACGGTGTAGACCAGCTGGTTGGTGATGAGCCACCCCGCCGAAAGGATCTTCCGGATGGCCTCCTCGGCTTCGGGCGTCACTTCGAGCGGCGTCTGGAAATGGGTCTGGATGATGAACTGCTTCACGCCGACGGCCGAGGCCTTCTCGCGGAATTCGCGGAGGATTTCGACCAGTTCATCGTTGACGCGCATCGGCAGATAGGCCGGCAGGCGCGACCCGAGGCGCACACGCTGCAATTCGGCGTACTTCTCCCCGTCGGGGCGTCGGGCATTGGCCCGGCGCTTGCGGCCGGCCATGCGGCAGACCGCTTCGAGAATGTTACGCAGGGTTTTGTTCTGGCTCATCAGGGCGTCGCCGCCCGTGATGAGGATGTCGCGCAGCTGGGTGTCCTCCTCGAAATAATTCATCAGGCGGCGCAGCTTGTGGTCCCAGCTCTCCTTGGGGCGCAGGGTCTCGAATTCGAAATTGAGGCGTTCGCTCTGGAAGTCGTACATGCGCTGGCACGAGGCGCACAGCCCGCCGCAGGCGCGGCCCATCGTGTCGGGAATCAGGATCGCCACCTCCGGGTAACGGCGGTGGATGTTGTGTCCGTCGGGCAGCAGCCACCCGGCGGCATTGGGTCGTCCGGCCTCGACGACGTCCTCGCGCTCCCAGGCGCGGATCTGCCCGTAGGTTTCGACCAGCTGCGGCGAATAAAGAATGTAACTGCGGATGGCGGCATCGTCGTAGCCGCCGCCCGTGACGTCGAGCAGCGAAAAGTAATAGGGCGTGGCGAAGAAGGGCATTCCCTTCTTGCGGGCCTTCGAGAGCAGATACATCGTCTCCGACGAGAGCGAGCCAGCCAGAAAGCGGTTCAGTTCCGAGGGGCTTTTCACGGCCATCGCCAGCTGGAAGCGGAAATCGCCCCACCAGGCGGCCACCTGCCGGTACTTCTCCTCGTAGGTCATGCCGTCGGCGAACTGGAAGCGCGACGGAACCTTCGACTTGCGGTTCCCGATCTTCTGGATCAGCAGGTGGAGCATCCGTTCGCGGTTGTCGGCGCGGATGGCCCGCACCCCGTCGTCCTGTCCCGAGAGCCAGCGTTCGGTGCGGCTGCGCACGCGCCGGGGCGAAGGCAGCGGAATCTCCGGAGCATCCAGCAGGCGGAAGAGATGGTACAGATCGACGAACAGGTCGGAAGGCATTTCGGGGTTTTCGAGCCTTCCGGTAAGAAACTGCCACAGCAGCGTGAGGGTCCTGACTTCCAGCTGCCGGTCGGTGGATAATTCGCGGACGCTGCGTCCGTCGTAGTCGATCAACAGTCGAATCTGCTCCGCCGCTTCGCCTTCCGCCGCCCGGTGTGCGTCCACGAACTCCCGGAGGCCCATGCGAAACCGTTCGCCGTCGCCGCTGGCGTCGGCAAGGGCCGCAAGGCCGGGAAACTCCTGACGATAAAGCAGTACGAGTTGGGAAAGGGTCAGTGCAAGCATTTTCTTTTGTTTCATAAGCATTGTCTTTTTAGAAATGGAACCATTCAAAACAGGCCGGCAGGAGCGGGGATATTCCGGCCTTCGGGTTATATGCGGGGCAACAATATAGTAAAAATTTTTAAGATCACAAGAACCCTCCCTGTAAATTCCTGAACTTTCGGCCGAAAATCCGTCAAATTTTCAAAAACACGCCCTTGAAGGCCTCTTCACCGGGTAAAAACGAAAGGTTTCGTTATATAACTTGCGAAAGTTTCGTTTTTTTATTATTTTTGTTCCGACACAACATTTGCCACCCCCAAACCACCGAAAAATGAAAAGACTGCTGTTGCTCGCACTCTTCGCCGCCACGGCGGCCTCGGCGAAAGCCCCCGCCGAACGCTGGCTCGATCCCGAATGCTTCGAAGTCGGCCGCGCGCCGATGCGCACGAGTTTCATCGCCTTCCCCACGGCCGCCGAAGCCATTCCCGAGAACGACTACACCCGCTCGCCCTTCTACCGCACGCTCAACGGCGAATGGTCCTTCCTGCGCGTGGACCGACCGGGAGCCGAACCCGAAGGGTTCTTCCGCTCCGGACACGACGACTCGTCGTGGGGCACAATGCCCGTGCCGGGAATCTGGGAGCTGAACGGCTGCGGCGACCCGGTCTACACGAACAAACCCTACCCGTGGCACAAGTTCTTCGAGGTGAAACCTCCGCTGATTCCCCATGAACAGAATTACACGGGCCTCTACCGCCGCACGGTGACCGTTCCCGCCGACTGGAAGGGCCGCGACATATTCATTCACATCGGCTCGGCCACCTCGAACGTGACGCTCTGGGTCAACGGCCACGAAGCGGGTTACAGCGAAGACAGCAAACTCGAAGCCGAATTCGACATCACCCGTTACCTGACGCCGGGCAGCGACAACCTGATCGTGATGCGCGTCAACCGCTGGTGCGACGGTTCGTTCCTCGAAGACCAGGACTTCTGGCGGCTTTCGGGCATCGGCCGCGACTGCTACCTCTACGCCCGTGACAAACGCCGGCTGGCCGACGTACGGCTGACGCCCGATCTGGTCGACGATTACCGCAACGGCACGCTCCGCGCCGAAATCGCCACGACGCCGGGCATCGGCAGCGTACGGCTGACGCTCCGCGACGCGGCGGGCCGCACGCTCGACGCGCGCACGCTCCGCCCCCGCCGCAACGCAGCCGAAACGACGTTCGAAGTCGCCGCCCCGAAGCAGTGGAGCGCCGAAGCCCCGAACCTCTACACGCTCACGGCCGAAGCCCTGGCCGCCGACGGCTCGGTGACCGAAGCCGCGGCCTTCCGCGTCGGATTCCGCAAGGTCGAGATCCGCGGCGGGCAGCTGTTAGTCAACGGCAAACCGATCCTCATCAAAGGCGTCAACCGGCACGAAATGGAGCCGAACACGGGTTATTATGTCACGCGCGAAGAGATGGTGCGCGACATCCGCGAGATGAAACGCCTCAACATGAACGCCGTGCGCACGTGCCACTACCCCGACACGCCGCTGTGGTACGACCTCTGCGACGAGTACGGTCTCTACGTCGTGGACGAAGCCAACGTCGAATCGCACGGCTACCACTACCGCGACAAGTCGAAGAACCTCGCCGGCAACCCCGCCTTCGCCGCCGCGCACCTCGACCGCAACCGCCGCATGGTGCTGCGCGACTACAACCACCCTTCGATCATCGTCTGGAGCACGGGAAACGAGGCCGGAAACGGCCCCAACTTCGAACGCTGCTACGACTGGATCAAAGCCTTCGACCCGTCGCGCCCCGTGCAATACGAGCAGGCCTCCTACCACGGAGACTACAACACCGACATCGTCTGCCCGATGTACTGGAGCTACGGGCAGTGTGAGAAATACCTCGCCGAGAATCCCCAGAAACCCCTGATCCAGTGCGAATACGCCCATGCCATGGGCAACTCGATGGGCGGATTCAAGGAGTACTGGGACATGATCCGCCGCGAACCCAAATACCAGGGCGGATTCATCTGGGACTTCGCCGACCAGGCCCTTGCCTGGCGCAGTCCCGAAGGCCGGCTGACCTACCGTTACGGCGGCGACTACAACGACACGGACGCTTCGGACAGCACCTTCTGCTGCAACGGCGTGCTGGCCTCCGACCGCTCGTGGCATCCCCACGCCTACGAGGTGAAGCACCAGCACCGGCCGATTCACACCACGCCCCGCGACCTGAAAAACGGCGTCGTGAACGTCTATAACGAGAATTTCTTCACAGACCTTTCGCCCTACCGCCTGCTCTGGGAGATCACCTCCGACGGACAGCCCGTGTTGAGCGGCACGGTCGAGCGTCTCGACGTGGCTCCGCAGACCACCGCCGCCGTGACGCTGGGCTACAAACCCGAACAGGTCTATGCCTTGGGCGGCGAACTGCTGCTCACGGTGCGTTACCAGCTCCGCGAACGGCAGGGACTGCTCGACGCACTTTATGAAGTCGCCGCCGACCAGTTGACGCTGCGCGGGGACGACCCCGCGGCACGCTTCGCCGCGACCGCTCCCGCCGGGACGCTCCGCGTGGCGGACAAAACCGTTTCGGGCGAAGGATTCTCGGTCTCGTTCGATCCGAAGAGCGGCTTCATCCGTTCCTACCGCCTGCGCAACGTCGAGCTGCTGGCCGGTCCCGTGCGGCCCAACTTCTACCGCGCAGCCACGGACAACGACCTCGGCGTGCGCCAGACCGGGAAATACCCCGACAGCCAGATGTGGGCCAAAGCCGAACCGCAGCTCACAGGCTTCGCCCTTACGCCCGGCGACAGCGAAGTGAAAGCCATCGCAGACTACACGCTCCCAAACGTCGGTGCGAAACTGAATCTGACGTATTCGATCGCTGCCGACGGTTCGGTCCGCGTCAGCGAAACGATGACCGCCGACCCCGCGCGCAAGGACGTCGCCGACCTGATGCGCTTCGGCATGGCCTTCGAAACCCCGGGCATGTTCGACGCCGTGGAATATTACGGCCGCGGCCCGATGGAGAACTACGCCGACCGCTCCGGCGCCGCCTTCGTGGGGCGCTACGCCCAGCGTGTCGCCGACCAGTTCCATATGAAATACGTCAGCCCGCAGGAGTCGGGAACGCGCAGCGGACTGCGCTGGTGGCGGCTGACCGACGACTCGGGCCTGGGCGTGGAGATCTGCTCCGACCGCCACTTCTCGGCATCGGCCATCCCGTTTGCCATCCCGCAGCTCGACAACGGCTCGCCGGAATATGTCCGCCACCCGGGCGACCTCGTGCCCGACGGCCGCACGCACGTCAATATCGAGAGCGTCCAGTCCGGACTGGGTTGCGTCAACAGCTGGGGACGGCTCCCCCGCCCCGAATACCTGCTGCCCTACGGCGACTACTCATTCAACTTCCTGCTGCAGCCCGTCACCGGAGGACGGTAGCCGACGGACAACCAACGCAAAAGCCGCAACCTAAAAAGGTTGCGGCTTTTGCGTTTACATATAACGGACAAGTCCCAAAGCATGAACTCCGGGACCTGCCAATACACCGCCGTTACTATTTTTACCTTTTCGTTTGAAGATATGCTTCGTGAAGACAGTAATATTTCATTTTGAACAACACGTAGGCAATGGAAAGCAATACGACTACAATCCCGAAATAAACCCATCCGTTGACTGGCAGATAGATGGCTCCGAACGAGATCACAACCTGCAAAAGTGCATAGGCCGCAGAAACAACTACATAATGTGGCATGCTCGACAAATGGGCTGCAAAGTGAACGGACTTCCTCAAGGAGTGTACAACCGACAGCAAAACCGGTAAGACCACCTACATCCACAAACGCCTCAAAACGCCTATCTGAACTTAAAACGAAACAAGCCGCGGCTGTGGACATTTTTCCCGAATACGAACAATGCGCTCGAAGGGATATCTACGATACATTAAAACCAAATTGAGGGAGCACAGCGATATTACTAAACTACGCAGAATCAGTCTCATTCAGGAATATACAGCACGTCATTGAATGTAACCTACTTTTTTACAATTAAGCTCACAACGTACATTTGCGACACACAACAAAAAAGAAAAGCGGACGACAATTCATTGATTACCCCCCCCTCAAAACAGGGATCGGACCCAAATGTTTTTGCCCTTTATGCATCAATATGTTATAACAGTTCTTTATTTTTAAGGTCACGGGGTTGTAGCGATCGTTTTACACTTTATGACATCTCTATACTGTGATATAAAAATGCGAATTATTTTTAATATTTCCAATAGGTAGATAATTGGCAATGTTTCGGAATTTTCAGAGTTATCCTTTTTTGCAATAAATTCATCAAGCGTCTCGCAGCCACTTTCGTCTCATAAATTACTGATGATTCTATTACTTCAACCGTGTGCCATGTTCCTGCAAGTATTACACAACCGAAGTTACATACTGATGGGGCAAGATGAAAGCGTTTTATCTCTATTGTCCATTTTTTAAAGACGCAAGGTATTCTTCATGCAAATGATAATACTTCTTTTTAAACAACACATATATCAATGCAAGCACAATAATTGCGCTTATCAAATAAATCCAATGCGCTACGACCGTATCAGGACACAAGTACACAAAGCCAAGCGAAATCACCAATTGCAGCAACGCATAGAAACTCGAAACCTTAACGTGACCTATCTTCAACTCATTCGCCATAAGTTGGTACACATGCTTACGATGCGCCTCACCAAGATTTTCATGCAACAGAATACGATGCACAATAGTCAAGCAGCCATCCACACCATATACGAGAAGGAAGATCAGGAAGGTTACATCTCCAGTTGCGAGTACAAGATTACCAATCAGAAACAGAAGTATATATGCAATCCCGATTGAACCCACATCACCAGCAAAGCATTTTGCCTTTCCCTTTTGGCGAAAATTGAAGAAACAGAATACGATATCAGCCAACACTACTGTCACAATCAACGACTGTTCCACAAAATCCATTGTATTATTCAGCAAGGCGAGTGGAATCAAAGATGCCATAGCATAGGCACCCGTTATACCATTTACGCCATCCATAAAGTTAATCACGTTTGACGCACCCACACATACGATAAGAGCCAAAATTACTATCCGCCACATATCCAAGTGCAAAATGTCCAACTGATAAAACATCATCGCCATGGCAATAAATTGAGCCACTAGTCTTACAAAATCGGGCAGAGATCGGATATCATCTATGAAACTAACACCGGCAACGAGAGTCACAGCCAAAAGGAACCAGATATATGGGAAGCTCAAAAATACGCTCCATATCCAAAGACTAAAAAGAAAAATAATTCCACCACCCCTCAGAACAATCGTCGAATGGCTCGACCTCTCATTAGGCTTATCAATAATGTTGAATGTATCAGCAATCTTAAAGTATACCAACTCTAAAGCAATAAGAATTACGAAGATGATTCCGTATATGAGAATAGTATTCATAAACAATATTACATTTTATGATTATCGTTTTAACATCCTACTATCTCATCAAGGTTCCTCAAACATTTCTCCTTCATAAAATTTTCTTCATAGAAGGCTCTACCAGAGGCACCCTTTTGAGCCAACGTCTCCTTGGCGGTTTCGGAGAGCCGGACTACAAGTTTAGCAAGCGATTGTGCATCACCAGGTGCCACATGCCATCCGCATTCAGCATCCTTCACCACTTCAGCGCCCTCACCATTTAGACTTGCAATGATAGGACGACCCGCAGCCATATACGAACTGATCTTTGCAGGAGCATACAAATTGAATAGAGGCGAATCCGTAAGCGAAACCAACATTACATCTGCTTTTTTAAAAAACAGAGGCATAGTTTCAGACGGATACCTTCCCAAAGTCAATACCGTCTCTTCAAGCCCATGTTCCTTTACAAACTGCTGTACCCAAGACATCCTGCGTCCATCACCCACAATCACCCATTTAATATCTTTGCGCTCTTTTGTCAGCAATGCAGCTTGTAGATTGCATTCCATTCCGTGAGCTTCTCCTACAGCACCAGCAAACATCACCTTGAAGTTTCTTTCATCAAAAACCATTTCTTCATCAATCCCCTTCTCATTTAAAATATCCGCGAGATTCGTGCAATCCATGTTCGAACCATTACCATCTGACCATTGAGGATAATACACAATCTTATCCTTGTAATTCCCATACTTCAGAATATTCAGATCAAAACTCTTCGAACTAGTCAGTATCTTATCACTCCACTTGTATTCACTCTTTACAAAGTGATTAAAGAATCCCAGAATATGTCTATTGTTGATACCTCCTGCAGCAGCCAGACTCTCCGGCCACAAATCCAGCACCCAAGTATAGAGAGGCACCTTACGAAGTTTCTTATAAAGAACACCAGGAGCTGACATCATAACTGGCGATAACTGCTGCACAAACACAAAATCGTACTTATGGCTGATAGCGAGAAACAGCACATATCCCCAAGCCACTATGAAATAGCTGAAATAATTCAGAATCAGCATAATCTTATTGTTGCCACGAGGAAAGATAGGCAGACGTGTCACTCGTACTCCATTCACCACCTGATTTCTGTTCTTAAACATCCCATACCCTTTATGGAATACCCCATCCGGATAGTTCGGAATGCCGGTCACTACATGCACATCATGTCCCTCCTCTGCCCAATGAAAGGCGACATCATTACCACGAAATATCTCAGGGTAGAAATACTGGCACACGAACAGTATTTTCTTCTTATTACCCATATACCTTACTTTATGCGATTATGCGATATTTACCTAACCAATTTTTGTATGCAACGGCAACTACCATCAGTCCATCGAAGAGAATCTGGCCGAAATATCGGCGATTGAATTTTGTAGCAGAATGTTGAGATAAATCCGTAAGTACTTGGAATTGATATGATACTATACATCCAGCAACGCTAAAAGTCTGTTGCCGGCAAGATGATTTAATGGAGATAGTCTCTTCCACAAATGAGGAGACATTTGTATTATATGGATCTTGAATTATCCGATATGATTGCAGAATTGGAGTTAACATACAATTAATTGCAGCAAGACTCCTCCTACTTTTTCTTAAAAAAACAAACGACCAGAAAAAAATAGAGATATTATAGATTAAATATTCTTTACAGCCCTTTTTTCCGATGCAAGATTATCTATCGTTCTTTTATAGGAATTTATTCACCAAATAAAATATTCTTTTACTTAAGAAATAAGAATGAGATAAAGTTCTTACAATAATTGACGGATATGATTTTAGGGTTGTGCAATGCTTATTTGCTTCAAATGTTACAAGAACCAATTTATATTCAGAGTATGAAATAATTTTGGCAGATGAGTGGAGTATTCCTCTTACCCAGAGCGGCAGCAAGTATTTCTTCACAAAAGGAGCAGCATTCTCTGACCTCTGATAAAGATTTTGCAAGTCTAGGAAGAAAGGATATGCTTTTATAATTTTCTGTACACCGGATGCTGTCATTATCGAACCAGGGCGGTGAAGGTAGTTGTACAAAGGTTTTTTGATATGCACAACCTCATCTACATGAAGAAGGGCTTTCCAAATGAATAATTGATCTTCTCCATATGGATTATTTTCAAAAGTCAAATTGTTATCTTTGTACCAATTGATATTCAGCAATGATCCAGGAGCTAAAATCCTAATCTGACGTTTTAGGAACAATACTTGTATTTGAGAGCGTGAATATATTTCGATACCATGATCATATCCAGCAGCCTTGAATGCCTCTTCTTCTGTTACATCCTGAAAATCTGAAATGATATACTTCACATTGGGTACTGTTTCTATTACTCTTTTGAAATAGTCCAACGTGTCAGGGTGAATAATATCATCACTATCAGGAAAATACACAAACTCACCCTTTGCTATGGCAAAGCCTGCATTTCTGGCACTTGACAAACCAACATTCTTTTGATGGACAACTCGCACCTGAGGATATTGAGCAGCATACTCATCACAAATTTTAGGGCAGTTATCAGGTGAACCATCATCCACTAATATCAACTCATAATCTGATATGGTTTGGTTGAGAATTGACTGAATTGAATTTCGAAGATATTTCTCAACATTATATACGGGCATTACAACAGAGAATTTAGGTTGCATGTTTCATCTGTTTTATTGTTAAGCAATTAGAGATAAACATATGCTTTATGGCTTCATATAACCAATCAATATGACTATGAAACGGTATAATGACACTTACTGTTTTCATCATAATAAATTCAAGAATTCCATGTCGACATTAATCCTTGGCAAATAGTATATCTTCAATAGCGAAGGCTTCGTGATAGGACAAGCCACAGTACCAAAGGCATATTTATACACATCTCCCGCCAGGTGCTTGTTAGCATAACCACAAGCGTAATACGAACCATACGGAAAAGCAAACATCTCAACTGGCTTTCCAATTATCTGCTCCAGTTCACATTTGGAATCTTTCAGATCACGCAAGGCCTGTTTCCAACTGAACAAGGCAAACTCTCCATGGCTAACCCCGTGAGAGCCTATTGTGCAAAGTTCACATTTAGACATTTCAACGAGTTGCTCCTTTGTAATGAAACCATCCTTATTCAAAAGCGATACGTTCACAAAAAGGGTGAAAGGAATACTTGCTTCTTTCAGCAGAGGATACGCATTGTAATAGAAGTTTTCAGGCACATCGTCTATGGTAAGAGCATAAAAATCTTCCTCTCGTTCCCAATTCTCCAGGCGGATTGTATTCTTGGATTTCAGCCACACGAGGAATCGTCTGCATTGTTCAGTAGAGATGCGATAGGGTTCTGTCTCTTCATCCTGTATTTCGTCCCCTACCCAATGCAGCATCAGTACTCGTCCTTGCGGAGCAAAGATTTTGGAAACATTTATATGGAATAGATGACAACATTTCCCCATGAAACGTCTTAATAATTTCATTAAATTGGATTTTTTATAAACATCCCAGGATAATTATAATGCAAAATCTTAGCAGGTACGCCTCCCACAGTTGCATTATCAGGCACATCCTTCGTCACAACAGCGTTTGCTCCTACTGTTACATTATTACCAATCTTTATGTCACCAATAATTACAGCCCCAGCACCAACAAAACAATTATCTCCGATTATCGGGGCTTTTCCTCTGCCATTACCACCTATTGTCACAAACTGATGCAACGTGCAGTTTTTTCCGATTTTGGCGTTATAGTGAACAACTATCGGTAAACAATGTGGTAGTTCCAACCCCGGTCCTATAGTGCACATTTCCGAAATCTGGACACCGTACTTTCTTGTTAGTCTAACTCGTTGAATCTTTGCAAATGTGCGAATAACGCGATTATTTGACTTACAGCACCTGAACCAAAAAATAAATTTTAGACTGGAGTTCCTTGCGAGAAAGACGTTACGAAAGATGCGCGCGAAGGCCCCCATCACATCGAGACATATCATTAAAAATCAAGTATTTAATATCCATTGATTTCATTTACCCTCAAACACTTTTTTAATGAGATTCAACTGATAGTGTGGATTCCAATAGTCATCAATCTCCTTGTAGCATGTCTTACGAACCTCCTCACGGCACCCGCTTTTTAAAGCAAACCACCGCGAGATACTACGAGCAAGGTCATCAACGTTGTCATATTCAAAGAAGTCACCCGTCTGCCCAGGAATGATTGACTCAAACTCAGGCATCTGCCGCTTAAAGTTATTGTGGGAAATAGCAGGACAACCGAACATCAGCACATGCATCGCTGTAAGTCCGATATTGCCAGGAGCTACACAAAGGTCTGCATTATATATGAGTTCGGCATTCGTTTTCTCATCGAAGCATGCACCGTAGAACCACGTATTATCCCGAAGTTGATATTTAGCAACTTCTGCTTCCAATAATTGACGCATTTCACCATCCCCAACAAAAGCGATATTATAGTTCTCGCCCTTTTGCTTGAGAATGCCTACGGCCTTTACAATCTGATCAAGTTTCTTGACGGAAGTTAAACGGCCAATGAAGACGACTGTTGGAAAGTCATTCTTGAAATGCTCTTTGTAAATATTAGACTCAACTATGCTATTGCGAAGTTCCAACTGCTTATCGTAATCAAGCGAGTTCCTAATAACATGAAGTTTTCTAGCATCGAAGCCATTCTTAATCATTTCACTTTTGGCATAGTTTCCATATAAGAAGAAACCATCCACCTTTTTGAAGAAAAATTTTTTGACGATCTTTTGAAAACGAGATTCCTTGCCATACCATCCATGAGTCCATAGATAAATCTTGGAATAATTCATACCCTTTCCCATTCTCTGAAGGAGCCACCACTCAGATAAACTTCGAATAACTCCTGGGCAAATAATAGCGTCATACCGCTGAAGGTTTAGCTTCTTGATTCCTTTATAGTACACGACTGTGCCTAGAACTTTCGTCTCTTCCATGGATAGGTCACAATGCTTGAGCAAAGAGTAATCGAACAACTTCAGATTACGCTTCGCATTACCACAGAAGAACCAATCCACATCCAGTTCTTTGTCCATCAACTTATATATCGCTTCCCTATATGATGGTGCATAAGGGAAGAGCATCGCAATTTTCTTTGCCATATAATTACATTTCTATTTCGGCTTTGGCAGACAGCATCGAATTGCAATGTGTCGCATCCACTTATGCTATTAGAAATCTATATTTGATGTTACTGCATTCTTAACATCCTCTCAATTGCCCACCGATGGCTTTCGCATTGAAAATTATTGAGCATCATCGGGATATCCGGACCTTTCAGCAAACCATAGGCTGCATGAGAAAGAACGTGTATGTTGGTAGTTGGAGCAATCGCTGCCAAACCTCTGAGCAGGTAGAGTTTATATTCTGGCCAAAGAGCTTTGAGGTCCCTATTCAAATAATCCCAATACTTGTCTTCATTGCTCAAGAGTTCGCACAAGTAGTCATTGTACTTCTTACATTCCATACTTTCATCATGTTCAAGACTAAATTTTGAGAATTTTGTATTATGCACATCGAAGGAAAGATTCTTGTTCTCATCGATGTTCATCTCAACTACCAAACCCTTATACCAATTTGCTCCATGCTGACTAGAGAAGAGTTGGAAGAAAAAGTTGCCAAGGCTGTAATAGATCATTTTCCCCTTGTACTCTTCCCATCCTTGTGGAGTATGTGGATGAGATGCGATAACTGCATCGGCTCCCATGTCGACAAACTCCCTGTAGCGAGCTCTCCACTCTGGAAGAGGAACGACCATATCTTCCACACCTGCATGAGGAAGCACAACCAAAACATCACACACCTTCTTTGCATTCAGGATGGTCTTATTTACCATAGGATGATTGATCCATGCAGTACCGTAATCCAATGACGTTGCATCAAGCCCTAAAGCACCAAACTCCTTATGAACAAAACATAAGAGGCCAACCTTAACACCATCTTTCTCTATAACATGCAGACGGTATGCATCATCAAAACAGCCTGCACCAATGATACGTGTTTCACCCTTGAATGCCTTAATAGACGCCTCACATCCTTCCTGATCTTGATCCATCATGTGATTGTTCGCCAGCATGATAATATTGACGCCAAGATTTTCAATGAATGCTGGAGAGTCTTCTGATTGAGTCAACGAAGGACCACTTTTGCATATCGGCTTTCCCACACCTCTCACAGGGGCTTCAAAATTGACTGCCACATAATCTGCATCTTTAAACAAATTCTGTAGTCGCAGGTCAACCTGTATGCTTTTAGGATCTTGGCTTACGAAATCGCCACAAAAAATAAACTTCATACTGAAGATTATTCGTCAAACTTACGCCCGAGGATTTCTACCCCCTCGTTCGAGTATGAATTCATGATGCCACCCCACGGGCTGAATGTCAGCTCACCGAAATAAATCTTTCCATCGAAATCGTAGAGATCTACTCTGACAAATTCGAAGTCGCTGGAGAGTGTTTCTGCAAGGGTTACCATCTCTTTCAAGTGTTCAGGTTTTGGCGGCATGCTTGCTGGCATAAATTCAGGCTTGGTGTAAGGGAGTTGTTGCCAGTTAGTGTCCAATGTGCAATATTTAGCTCCGGACTCACGCCCGCATACCACGAATACATCTGCCACCTTGCCTTTGATGCAGTGGAACTTATAGTCAGTAGGAAGAGTAGCACCATCACCCATCAGTTCCTCTGCTAGAATCATCGGCTTAATGGCGCAATAATGAGGCTCTGTATTACGAAGATGTGAGACTTCCAGAAGAGTTGCATCCATATTCTTGACGACAGTAAGAATATCTATCTTTGACTTATCAGTACAAATATAGTGTCCACCACTACCGTTATTTGCTTTTAGGATGAAGCGGTTAGGCAGTTGGTCAAAAGGAATCTGACTGGCATTCTCCCAAGCACCAAACTGCTTCAGGAGAATCCCTTCAAGCCCCTTCGCCTTCACATACTCACGCACCTTCACTTTATCTGCATAATCCGCATACTTCAAGAAATCCTTCGAGAGCATTGATGAAAGGATTCTCTCCGACAGATCTTTAGGATGCTTGAAATTAGGCAGATGTCCACGGTGACGATAATAACGGATAGTGTAATTCACGCGCTGTCCCAACACATTAGCGATAATGTTCGCTAATTTAGAATTCAACTGGCTTCTCCAATTGCCTTTATCTTCAACTACTGGCATATTAATTTAGTTTGGTATAATACATGTAGAATTTGATTGCACAAGGCAAAACTTCTTTCATGTGATTTTCGATGAGATTGCATTTATCGAGCATTTTGAAACGCCACACGACCTTTCTAAATGCAGACTTTGTTATTGCCGTCCTTTGCTTATGAGTTGCAGAATTCTCAATTATAACAGAGTGAATATGCTTTCTCCAAACGGGGAAACTCAACTCCTCAATAAAAGTTTTATAGGACTCTTCATATACTCTCTTATAGTTCTCATGATTCTTAACAATATCAGAAAGCCGATCAACAAATGCCTTTACATCCTTGTGAGGGATAACGTAGCCATTTATTCCGTTTCGAATAATCTCCTGATTTGCAATTTTGAAGTCTGACACTACGGGAATACAACCTATTCTCATTGCCTCCAACAAAGCCATTGGAAAACCTTCTCTTCGAGAAGGAGCAAGGAATACATTACATGAGGCTATGATTTCCGCTGCTTTCTGTTGAGGGATAAGACCAGCTACTATCACTCTTTCATCTTCTGGCAATACCTGGCGAATATCATCAAACGGTTGGAATTTCTTAAGCGGAGGAGTCGTAATACCTAACCAATAGAACTCGAAAGGCAAGTCTGTTTTACACAACTTATGTACAATAGGAACCACAAGGTCTGGAGATTTGCTTGCTGCAGACCCTCCGGCAAAAACAATCTTTACTTTGTCAGCTGCCATCTTGGACTTTTTCATAGCCTCTGCTTCAGGGTTATCTGCAACAGAATTGAACACTACCTTGATTTTGTCGTTATTCTTTATACCGAAGCGATGGCTGATGTAATCCTTACAACTGCTGGACAATGCTATAATATTGTCAATATACTCGTTATTGAAGGCTGCATTATCGCAATCCATTGTACCCAATGAATGAGATACTGTAATCAAACGTGTCTTATCATCTACAAATGCCGCTAACAACGACATGATATGTGAATTACTATTGATTATCACATCATAGTTCTCAACCTGCAATTTGTTCAGAAGTTCAGACGCATCTTCAAAATTATAGATATTGATTCCGGTTATAGAATATATCTTTGCATATCCTCTATACGACTCAATATTTTCATCGACCAATAAATGCATCTCATTCTCCACATTCAAAAGGCGACAAAGCTCTCTATTGAAGGAAGGAATGCCCGCATTAGGTGTTACGGATGAGGTCGCTAATAGTATTTTCACCTATTTTCTACTTTTTATTAGTTTTGCAGGATTTCCACCTACAACGGAATACGGCGGAAAGTCCTTGGTTAGAACTGATGCCATTGCTATGATGGATCCGTCTGCAATAGTTCTTCCAGGAGTCATATGTACATCTCTGCCAATCCATACATCATTACCTATTTGAGTAGTCTTTTTTTCTGTACTTCCTTGTAATGCCATTGGTAGAGACACATCAGAGACATCATGATTAACATCGAGAATAAAGCAATTGGGGCCCATCATTACATAATCCCCTATGATTGTTCCGTTGGGGATTTGGGCATTTATTCCGATACCGGAATAGTCGCCAATCTCAATATCTACTCCTGAAGCAAAATAAGCTTTACGCTCAATGTTCACATGCTTCCCACACCTCTTAAATATCTGTTTACAAATTAGGTAACGAATTTCACCCCCTATATTGCCAAATGTGTTGGATTTAGGTAAATACCGAGCGAAGCCATAGTACAAAACCAAATAGAATATCTGCTTTATCTTGATTTCTTTTCCTTTAATTCTCATAGCGCACTATTTCTCTAATTCAACAAACCGACGAGCAACATTCTCGATTCGATAGTTATCCAAGAAGTCAACCTTACGCTCGCCCGAATAATCTCCTTCATAGAACTTCAAGAAAGCAGAAGCGTCAGAGAAATCATTCGTCACATCCAGCACAGGGCGGCCTGCTATGCCATAATCAATCAACTTACTTGGAGTTTGGACCATCGATGGATTTGTGACGTTGATCAGAAAGTCTGCCTTACTACACTCCCATACCACGTCCTCGCGACCTTTGCCTGTGATGTACTCTATCTGACCGTTAGACTCCTTTACATACTTTTCTTCAAGAGGAGTGCGCATCATCATAATAAATCTATAAGGCTTATTAAACTTTAGGAGATAGTCCATAAATGAATGAGGATCGCGAACACCAGGATATATAGACCCCATAAAGAGAAAGGTAGGAACAACATTCTTTTTGTACTCCGCAATTGGAGTCTTTGAGATATCAAAACCTTGAGGGATCACTCGGATCTTACCCCAATACCGCTCGTAGTAGCCCTTATAACTCTCCTTGGTAGGTACTGCAATATAATCACACATTGAGCACCACATATCCTCAAAACGCTTCATGAATTTTGGTGCTTTGATAAACGGATTGAGCATAAACGGGTCTCCGCAATCGCAAATCCAGGTCTTTGGGAAAATTTCTGGATAGAGTTTTTTGGCACGGGCAGCCCCGGAATGAATTGAATGTGGATATGCAATGGTAATCAGCATATCCATATTCGGATTTTCTTTGATAATCTTCCCTACTGAAAAATGGAATTCGCATTGAGGCCACATTAATAAACGATGGAAAAAGTGGAACATAAACTTATCAAAGTGATTGTATCTCTTTGTCTCATCATTAGCGGCTGTCGCAAATTTCGGATTTATGTCGCGTCTGATTACTCCCGTATCTTTGACATATTGGGTATAGTCATATTTGCCGTGAACCGTATAGAGAATCACTTCATGCCCCATCTTCACAAGTTGTTCAGAGAGTTCAGTCGTGCGAAACGCTCGAGGCCCCTGTGCGGGATATGCATGATTTGATATAATCAAGATCTTCATAAGAAAAGATATTTTATTACTGTTAATGGAGCTGGAAATGCGTATAGATAAAGTTCGGTAATAGCGCTCATTCGTCGATACCAATAAAGAAGAGAGTAAGCATAAATGAACGGAACTACATAGAAGTATTTATCATATTTCTTTAAGATTTCATAGTTCTGCGCCCAAACAATAACCAAGAATGGAATTACAAAATATTGAAATCTCCCCATCGATGGAATTCCAGAAAGGAAGTTGGTTATAGCTGCCAATGCAAGCATGATAGTCAATAGATGACCCGCATGTGGATTCCGGTTTATCTTCCTGCGATTGATAATAAGTAAAAAAGACAATAGTATATGAAAATATCCGGGCAATGCAATCAAGAAGTCTGCATAAGCAGCCCCATATTCACTCACACCACTCATTCGCTCCAACGCCATCTCTGACTCTGTATACGACCATATCTGATTTTGCATGAATTGTGGCAATAGAAAAGAATAGTCGTTTAATACATTCAAATAGGAAACTGCAGATACAAAGGACGAAGCAATAAAAAGTACTATTGTCACACTCTGGAATCGGCTCAACAATAATGCAATTGCCATAATTACCACCCAGACGACTGAAGCCCCATGAATTAATGGCATCAGCAACAGAAGTACAATCTTCTTATAATCTTTTTCGACAAAAAAATTGAGCGCAACATATACACCTATCCAGGCTGCCGTCCAGAAACGCACTCCATTGATATTGTATATAGGATTACTATAACAGAACATGAAAAGCAATACATAGAATACTATGTTATTACTTACCTTATTATGGCGTAAGAATATCTTCAGCGACTTGATGTAAAAGAAACCGAAGACTGCTGCATATATTAGGTAGGTCCAATGGTAATTATCGGAGAATCGTCCAACAAGGAAATTCACCGTCAACGTATAAATATCCTTGATATTCGACTCAAACGCGAAATACTCATTGATCTCTAATACATATTGAGACCAGGTATAGCTATATTCTACTAAAAAATCTTCTACATATCTAAAAGAATCCGCAGCCTCACTTACTGCACAGAAAGCGACACCAAACACTAAAAACCATAAATATAAGAACCAGTGTGATACTCCATCTCTAATATCTTTTATCGATGTTATTGCTGAAATGAATGGATTTATGAGGAACAATATGAATTTTTCTCCTCTATTATTATTGCCTACCATCAATTAAGTATGATTTTTATGGTAAAATTTTCACAACTGCATTTAGTCTTGATTTGTTCTTTAAGAACCCACCTGCAATATCTCGATAAGTAACTTTGCAAATCCAACAAAGCACATAGTAATCTACCAAAAAAAATCCCAAGCAGACAAACAACACAATGAACTTATTCATGTTTAGAAAGTCTAAAAGAAGAAATGGTGGTAATGACGCTAAAGCCGAAATCATAATTAGTATCGTCATCGGCTTTGGTGGCAACAGCTCTGTAATCTTCATGTGTGCATAGTTTGCAATAACACGCAGCAAGAGCCAGATTTTAACCAGATTGCACAACTCTGAAGTTATCGCAACATAAACCGCAGAATCAAAAGTTTTACATACGACGTATTCTGCTATTACAATCATAAATGCTGCTATCATGTGCGCATTGGCATAAGAGTTAGTCTTACCAATAGCAAGAATGATCGGATAAAATGGAATAATATAAAATAGTCCGCTCAAATTCTTAATGACAAAGTATATTGATGATTGAGCATATATATCTCCGTACATACAGGTCATAATCGGTTCAGCGAAGAAGACGCTAAAAATCAGCATCGGAAAAATGAGTTTTGCGGACTTCAAGAGAGCTGAGTTCCAAACAACCAGAGTCTCATTGCTCATTCCATTTCCTTTGTCCATTCCAGAGAAAACCGGGAGGAGAACGGCGGATATAGAGCCCAATATCATTCCTACCAATGGTAGCTCCATGAATCCATTCGAAAACTCTGCAAAAGTCTCGTTACCGAAATATCTACTAATAAAAAGCTGGGTTGCCGACGATATGATCACGCCCCATAAGGATGCGTATAAAAGCGGGAGTGCAAACTTGAATATCTCCTTATATGTCAATGAACTCTTTTGATGCTCTACATCTTTTACTGGCCAAGATTTCAAATAGAGAGCGAGGAAGAACGTTATCAGAGAAGCAATATCAAATCCAATAATAGCGCATATATAGTTTCCTGAGAAAATAACCACCGGAAAAACAATGCATATAATAGTCAGAATTCTGGTAGCTATCGTGTAATATGCCAAATACTTAGTCTTGCGAAAAGATGCGTAAATAGCATCCAGTCCCATTGTAGGCAACAGAAGAAATGGTGTTGGAGAAAACACGATCAATGCCGACCTCAGATCCGGATTGTTCATTACGGATGCTATCGGGCCTGCACAACACAGGAGAAATAGAGAGAATGCTGCTCCAAGAATAAAAAAGATCTTCGTTACCTTGGATATGATATCCCTTGAATAGTTTGTCGCGTATTTTGGCAGAAAGTATGCATATGCTTTAGGCAGACCAAGTGTAAATACTGCAAGCAGAGTGCTATACACATACATCACCTGTTTGTAGGTTCCGTAGTCTCCTTTGTCGAAAAATCGACTCAGGATCATAGAACTGATGATACTTACAATGAATGAAAAGAAACTGCCAATAGCCACCCAAGCGGCTTGTTTGGAATTTGATGTTTGCCCGAGCGACATTCTATATATCTAAATACTTCGTTCTTACGGATTCGAATTTCTCCTTCGGAATATATCCGTAATATTCATTTTCTAAATGCCAAGGTTGAAAACACTCCTTGTCGAGATACTTGACGACTTTGGCAGGCACTCCTGCCAATATGCAAAAGCCATCAGGAAAACTTTTGGTTACTACAGCTCCCGCTGCCACGATTGTCCTTGGTCCCAAAACAACACCTGCTGTAACAATGCTATTCATGCCTATCCATGAGTAATCCCCTATCACCCCCCCCCTCTACCACAACTACCTATTAACCTGAACCTTATATAATTCCAATAGGACTGATTATGCACTCCTGAACTTGCAGATTTAACGAATGATGAGTAGAAAGGAATTAATACTTTGATAACTTTCTTGATTGAATTCATCTCATTTTCTTTTTTAATAACGCCCTAACAACCACTTGAATGGTTTATACTGGAATAATTTCATTAGAAGGCAGCATAACATGTATTCGGTTGTTAACAGCAATAACAAAGCGCCGACGAAGGATAGTATGCTTATTGGCTGTATCCAAGCGTAAAACAATTTGAAAAAGTATACCAGAGGAGCAAAGTGAAGTGCATATACCACCAGACTGTTTTGGCCCCAAAATTCAAGGAAACTGCACTTTTTTATCTTCTTACATATTACTATGAGGAACAAAGTTCCGCAGACTGAAAGTATTAAGAAGAGAGGTATGGTCTTGAGTGAAACCGATAGAGAGGCCGTGATATTTGGGCTGCGCCAGAAGTTGATCAATGCCAACAAAGGATATGAATACAAACAATACTTCAATGCTTTCTCGTAGATCGACTGATTTTCTTTGAGAAAGAGGCCAAGAGCTACGAAGAAAGATGCTACCAATCCGTGTTGATAATAGAACGGATTGCTTCCGAGATTGAATTGGTTCAAAGCCACTCCTGCTATCAATAAGACGAATGTAGCGATAAGCATAATAATTAGAGCATCAGTGACCTTTTGAATACTGTAGCAAATTACTTTAGCAATGACAAGAGCCTGAATGAACCATAGTGTACCACCACTCTTTATTGTTTTCAATAAAGTTGTGGAAATGTCTTGATGAGTCACCATCAAAGCATACATAGTGTCATTCACCAATGATAGTGCAAAAAGCGGAAGGACTAAACTTTTAAGTAAGGATTTAAGAAATGTCTTGGGGTCTTTCCTGAAGTTCGAGCAATAGCCGGAAATTAAGAAAAATGCCGGCATGTAGAAACACGTGAAAATAGAATTCCATCCATACACATATTCGAAATAATCATTCTTAAAATCAGTTCTATTGAGTGCCGACCTGAAATGTGCAAACACGAGCAAGATTATCAGCGCACCTTTCACAACATCTAAATAACTGATTCTATGCGAATTCCCCCCCCCGAAATTCCGGCAGTCGTCACCCTTATTGAGTTAAGTCGGGTCTTATCTTTCTGCATTCTATTATGTTTATATCAATCTGAATATTTTGACAATAATGTACTTTATTTTTGTCTTAAACGAGAGTCTTCCGATACGTAATTTTATCTCTGGCAAGAGCCTCTCTGTTAGCTTTATATGCCTGTAATGAAGCCGCTTGCTGTATAAAGAATCCAGTTTAACCGGTAAGTACTTGCTGTAGAAATAATCATTGATGATCGCCGTTGAACCTGTTGCCAAGAAAGCTTTGTACACAATATTTATACATCGAATGATGTCGTCACTTGTATCTTTTGACGTTCTTGTTATCGAAGATTCGTTACCAGAATAATAGAAATAATTTCTCGGCTGATCGAGTATCAGAATCTTCTTTGCATGGGTCGCACACGCTATTGAAAATGCCTGATCCTCTAACATTACCATCTTTTCAGGGAACGAAACCTGATGGTCATCTACAATACCCTTTTTGACGAAAAGGCTGTGAGTATAACCTCCTACACTCTCATTGACAAAATATTCTTCTCTTGTGACTATCTTATAATTAACATTCTTGCTTTCATCAGAATTGACGGCTTGTGGATTATATCTTTGCGGTGTACGACGACTGAACAATCTCACATAGTCGATATGCTCATTTCCGATTGCTTTGAAAATGGATTCATACATAGAAGGTCCGATGTAGTCATCTGCGTCTATGAATGAAATCCATTCTTCATCTTCTATTTTGTTCAAAGCAAAGTTTCTTGCACTTGCCGCTCCTGCATTGGGTGTATGAAAGACTCTGATTCTCGCATCCTTCTTTGCATAGTCATCAAGAATGGATGCTGTATTATCTTTCGATCCATCATTGATGCAATATGCTTTCCAGTATGGATAAGTTTGCGCGAGAATGGAATCCAGGCAATCCGTAATATATTCTTCAGCATTATAGACGGGGAGAACTATCGCCCCCTCATTTCATGCAAATTTCTTATAATCATATATTTGCACTTATCATCAAATGTGGTATATCTTCTCAATCTTATGCAGCATATTGCAACAGTCGAGAATGACCTTGCCTTTCAGGCGCTCTTCGTTGTCGAGAATGTGCTGGTGCTTAATCAATACAATTATCATATCCATATCGTTCAGGAACTCATCGAAGTTGTTGTATTGGTTCTCGGCAATCTTGTGCTCCTCGAGGAACGGATCGTAGCAGCAAAGAGGCCGCGCAAGGTGACGCTCTTGAGCCTCGAGCATCTGGAGAGCTGGTGACTCGCGATAATCGTCGACATTTTCCTTGTAGGTAAGGCCATAGAGACCTACCTTGCGGTTGTCGGTGATGTTGTTCTCCTCCATGATTTCATAGATGCGGTTGAGAACGAAAGCAGGCTGCGAATCGTTGGTCTTCATTGACTCATCGATTACCTTTGCGAGCTGAGGATAGTCGCCTACGAGGAACCAAGGATCAACAGAGATGCAGTGACCACCTACACCTGGACCTGGCTGGAGGATATTGACACGTGGGTGCATATTGCAGATACGGATAATCTCGTATACGTCCATGGCGTCGTGACGGCAGATGCGTGCAAGCTCGTTGGCGAAGGCGATATTGACAGCACGGAAGGTATTTTCAACGACTTTAGTCATCTCAGCTGTACGAATATCGGTAACTACGATATCGCCTTGGCAGAAACTGGCATAGTAAGACTTCACTTTCTTGCCAATCTCACGAGAGTCAGCACCTACGGTACGATTGTTATGGATCAACTCGTAAACCATATTGCCAGGGATGATGCGTTCAGGTGCATGCACAAGGTTGATGTCTTCGCCAATCACGAAGCCATTCTCCTCGATGATAGGACGCACGAATTTGTCGATAGTACCAGGGCTAACGGTTGATTCTATAACTACGGTTGCACCTTTAAGACAAACTTTCATCACTTCCTTAACAGCTGTTACTACATAGCAAGCGTCAACTTTCTTTGAGAACTTGTCGTATGGAGTTGGAACAGAGACAATGTACATATCTGTCTTCTGGTACTCGGTGGTGAACTTGATACCTGCTTTGAGGGCATTTTGAAAGAGTTCGTCGAGGCCGTCCTCCTTGAAGGTCGTGTGACCTGCGTTAAGGGTGTCAACAAGCTGCTTATTATAGTCAGTCCCGATAACTTCCACTCCGTGAGAAGCCATCATAAGGGCAGTCGGAAGCCCAATGTACCCCAATCCAATTACATTAATCATATTATTAAGTATTATTTTAATTATCTTGTTGATTATTTCACGCCATAACGATCTGTCTCTTTGTCGGCAAGAACGTCTGCAATTCGGCGGCATGCCTGACCATCACCATAAGGATTTACAGCCTTGCTCATCTTCTCATATGCGGCTGCATCGTCGAGGAGTATACTGACCTCATTCATGATTTTATCATAATCGGTACCTACAAGATGTACAGTACCAGACGCAAGAGCTTCAGGGCGCTCGGTGGTATCGCGCATCACAAGAACTGGCTTGCCAAGACCTGGCGCCTCCTCCTGAATTCCACCAGAGTCGGTAAGGACAATAGTAGCCATGCTCATGAGGTGAACGAACTCGAGATACTGAAGAGGTTCGATAAAGAAGAAGTTTGGACGGGTGAGGTCTTCACCAAACACCTCGTGAATTGGTTTGCGCACATTTGGATTGAGGTGCATTGGGTAAACGAAATCAACCTCAGAATACTTTTCTGAAAGGTCCTTCATGGCGGTCACCATACGAATGAAGCCGTCGCCGAAGTTTTCACGACGATGGCCTGTGATAAGGACAAGTTTCTTTCCGTTTGAAAGTCTTGCAACATCGTAACCAGCTTGTGCAAGTACGTTATCCTGCTCTTTAGCAAGAGTCTCATCGGTCTTGAGCTTGTCAACTACCATATGGAGGGCATCAACAACCGTGTTGCCCGTTACGTAGATATTGCCATGAGCCTTTTCGTCAAGGAGATTCTTCTCGGAGAGTGGTGTCGGTGAGAAATTGTAGGTAGCGATACGACCGGTAATCTGACGGTTCATTTCCTCTGGCCAAGGACTGTATATGTTGTGAGTGCGGAGACCTGCCTCTACGTGACCTACGGGAATCTGGGCATAGAATGCAGCAAGAGCACCTGCGGTTGAAGTAGTGGTATCACCATGTACGAGCACTATATCAGGACGACACTCCTTGAACACATCACGAAGCCCTGTGAGCACGTGTGCTGTCACATCGGTAAGATCCTGGCCCTGTTTCATGATGTTGAGGTCGATGTTTGGAGTAACCTCAAAGATTTTGAGCACCTGATCAAGCATTTCACGATGCTGGCCGGTTACGCATACGATAGTCTCAAACTCCTCTGAACGCTTCTGAAACTCCTTCACCAACGGACACATCTTGATTGCCTCTGGTCTCGTTCCGAAGACTAACATTATTTTTTTCATATATTATCCCTTTCTATTTCTCACGTGCACGATTATATGCCTGCCAATGTAGTTATAACACATCCTTACGCCATACCATCTTATTTACTACACCAACGTAGCTCTGAATGATCTTGACAACCTTGCTGGATACATCATCGACATAGTCAGGTACCGGAATACCATGGTTGCCATTTGCAGTCATTTGGACAGCAAGGTCAATAGACTGAAGAAGTCCCTTGGTATCGATACCGCTCAAAATAAAGCACGCTTTATCGAGAGCTTCCGGGCGCTCTGTTGATGTACGAATACAGACAGCAGAAATTGGCTTACCAATCGAAGCATAGAAAGAACTTTCCTCGGGAAGTGTACCCGAATCGGACACCACGCAGAAAGCATTCATTTGCAAGCAATTATAATCATTAAACCCAAGAGGCTGCTGAATCTGCACGCGTGGATCGAGTTGGAATCCAGATGCAGCCAGACGATTGCGCGACCGTGGATGGCAACTGTAGAGAATTGGCATATCATACTTTTCTGCCATCTTATTAATAGCGGTGAAAAGAGAGGTGAAATTCTTCTCTGTATCAATATTCTCCTCACGATGAGCAGAGAGGAGAATGTATTTGCCTTTCTCCAATCCAAGACGCTGGTGTATATCTGATGCCTCAATTTCTACAAGATTCCCGCGAAGCACTTCTGCCATAGGAGAACCGGTCACGTATGTACGCTCACGAGGAAGTCCACATTCCGCAAGATAACGACGTGCATGCTCTGAATAAGCCATATTAACGTCAGAAATGATATCAACGATACGGCGGTTTGTTTCCTCTGGAAGACATTCGTCCTTACAACGGTTACCTGCCTCCATATGGAAAATAGGAATATGAAGACGTTTAGCCCCAATCACGCTCAAACAAGAGTTAGTATCACCAAGAACAAGGACACCTTCAGGTTTTGTCTGAACAAAAAGTTTGTATGAGCAGTTGATGATATTACCGCAGGTAGCACCAAGATCATCTCCTACTGCATCCATATAAACCTCAGGATCCTTCAATTTGAGATCCTTGAAGAACACTCCATTCAGGTTGTAATCATAGTTTTGGCCTGTGTGAGCGAGGATAACATCAAAATACTTGCGACACTTGTTGATGACAGCAGCAAGACGGATAATTTCAGGGCGAGTGCCGACAATAATGATCAGTTTCAACTTACCGTTTTTCTGCCACTTAACGTCGCTATAATCAAATTTGGGAGTTTTAACAGCCATAGTTTATTCCTTTTCGACTGGATCAAAATAGGTATCTGCTCGATTGGGGTTGAATACCTCATTGCAATACATTACTGTCACCAAGTCTTCGGTTTCACTTAAGTTAATGATGTTGTGAGTATAGCCTGGAAGCATGTGGACGGCCTGAATCTTCTCGCCGCTTACTTCATAATTCCAGATCTCGTTGGTACCCTCCTCACGAAGTTGAATAAGACCATGTCCGGCCACTACGATAAAAGTTTCCCACTTGCTGTTGTGCCAATGTTCTCCCTTTGTAATACCAGGCTTGCTGATGTTGATGGAAACCTGACCATTATTGAGCGTATGAATAAGTTCAGTAAATGAACCACGCTGATCAACGTTCATTTTGAGGTCGTGGATAACTTTGTGCCGAGGCAGGTAGCTGAGGTAGGTAGTCATAAGCTTGTATTCGAGGCTGCCTTGAGGCACAGCCATTGCGGTCTGCACCTTACTCTTTGGTGGATTTACAGAAACAGCGCATTTATTGATGATGTCCACAATCTCTCCGAGAGTGGTTCTGTGGGTAACGGGACAAAAGCAATATTTTCCTCCAGCAGTTGGAACAACGTTGAGACCTTCGAACTCACAACGATGTTCCTTGCCGATGAGGGCTCCAAGCATTTCATCTACCAGATCATCAATGTAAAGGACTTCCATCTCTACACTGCGGTCGTTAACCTGAATTGGGAGATCATTGGCAATATTGTTACAGAAGGTAGCAATGGCACTATTATAATTAGGACGACACCACTTACCGAAAAGGTTTGGGAAGCGGTAGATGAGCATTTTGGCCCCTATTTCCCGTCCGTACTGGAGAAAGAGGTCTTCACCAGCTTTCTTGCTACAACCATATTCAGAATTGCCAAAACGACCAGTGAGGGAAGCTTGGGCAGAGCTAGAGAGCATCACGGGACAGCTGTTTTTATGTGCCTTCAGTGTGTCAAGCAGGACGCCGGCAAAACCGAAATTGCCTTGCATGAACTCTTCCTGATTCTGTGGACGGTTGATACCGGCAAGGTTGAAAACAAAATCAGCTTCAGCACAAAAGCGGTCAAGTTCTTCCTGGGTATTACCAAGGTCATACTCGAAGACTTCATCTACCTGTACACCTTCGTACCAGCGAGCCTTGCCTTCCCTGATGTTATTGAGTTGAGAGCAAAGATTTTTACCGACAAAACCTTTTGCCCCTGTAACCAAAACCTTCATTTATTCTATTTAGCAAGATTAAAAATACCGTTCAATTCGTTCTGAACATACTCAAGAGCGGCAATCTTAACTTTAGTTTCCGTAAGGTTCAGGCGACGAGTGTTATCAGAGTTGAACTCTTTAAGTTCACAACGTTTATTATCGCCCTCTGTAAAGAACTTGTCATAATTAAGAGAGCGATTGTCGGCTGGCACACGATAGAAATCTCCCATATCCTCTGCCTTGGCACACTCTTCGTTAGTCAGGAGAGTCTCGTACAGTTTCTCACCATGACGAATACCGATAACCTTGATATTTTCCTTCTTACCACCGAAAAGTTCGCATACAGCCTCTGCTTGAGTCTGAATAGTACAAGCAGGCGCCTTCTGAACAAGTATATCTCCGTTCTGGCCATGTTCGAAGGCGAAGAGGACGAGATCAACGGCTTCTTCGAGCGACATGATGAAGCGGGTCATTTTAGGTTCGGTCAGTGTAATCGGGTTGCCGTTGCGGATCTGTTCGATCCAAAGTGGAATAACAGAACCACGTGAGCACATTACGTTGCCATAGCGAGTACAGCAGATCTTGGTGTCGCCGGAATAACGGCTCTTTGCTACTGCGATTTTCTCCTCAATGGCTTTGGTGATACCCATCGCATTAATTGGATACGCTGCTTTATCCGTTGAAAGACAGATTACTGCACCAACCTTTGCCTCAATAGCAGCAGTAAGGACATTGTCTGTGCCAATTACATTAGTCTTTACGGCTTCCATTGGGAAAAACTCACAGGAAGGAACTTGCTTTAAGGCTGCTGCATGAAAAATATAGTCAACACCAGGCATAGCATTTCGACATGACTGAAGACTTCGTACATCACCGATAAAGAACTTGATTTTGTGCGCAACATCAGGATACTTTATCTGATATTCATGACGCATATCATCCTGTTTCTTCTCATCACGAGAGAAAATACGGATTTCTGCAATATCAGTCTTCAAGAAACGATTCAATACTGCATTACCGAATGAACCTGTCCCTCCGGTAATCATAAGGGTCTTACCTGTAAAGATGCTCATATTAACTTTTTATTGTTATTAATTAACCATCGTGCAGTTAGCATGAATCCATAAAACGTTATTCTCACCGGCTGAAATCCTTGACTCAGGATGTCAGCTATTTCGAAGGCTGACCGATAGTTTGAAAGTTCAGATTAACGTGGGCTTACAACTCCATCACAGAATATTGTGTCTATACAAATATGCTTCACAAGTGCTTGACAGAACCTTGGAATAGACGTTTGCTCGTACATAGCATGTGTTAGAAATGATAGGGATCAGCCATAATTCGCACTTCCCTGTTTACAAGGAAGCGATTCACGATGTTGCATTATTTATCAAAATGTCAAAGAACTTTACAATCATCGTATCTTACCGGGAGACCAAGGGTATTTGAGTGCCGACGCATAGTTAAATCTATTCAAGAGTAGCCATATTATTGGGGAAAATACCTACGCAACGCAATCAATACGATTATTGCCAGCAGCATCCAAATATCGCCATTGCCGAAAATGTATCGGAACCATTCTCGCAACTCTGCGACTACTTCATGATCCGATGAGACTATACGAAATTTTTAAGGAATTCAGAATTAGATCGCTCTATAAAATTATGCCAATCAATTCCACACAGTTGACCGTTAAACACAACAATATAAATACCAATTACTTAAGCACATGCACTTCTCAAATACACTATGGATTATTATTATCAAATCATGCAATTAATCGCGACGAAATATATCACGTGTATAAACTTTCTCCTCCACATCACTCAAGTAATCATCAAAACGATTTGCAATAATTACATTAGACAGAGCCTTGAATTTAGCAAGGTTGTTCACTACCAGTGACCCGAAAAAGTTTTCACCATCAGCAAGTGTTGGCTCATAGATTACCACATTAGCACCTTTTGCTTTGATACGCTTCATAATGCCTTGAATGGCACTTTTACGAAAGTTATCGGAGTGTAATTTCATCGTCAAACGATATACTCCAATAGTAACAGGCTCTTTTTTGCCATCATACTGATTATTTGTGCTATAATCGTACCAACCGGCTTTGCGAAGTACTGCATCTGCGATATAACCCTTACGGGTACGATTACTCTCTACAATAGCAGTTATCATGTTCTGTGGCACGTCTGCATAATTGGCGAGCAACTGCTTTGTGTCCTTTGGCAGACAGTAACCACCATAGCCGAACGATGGATTGTTATAGTGAGTACCGATCCGAGGATCGAGACCGATGCCCTGGATGATGGCAGCTGAATCAAGTCCCTTCACTTCTGCATAGGTATCGAGCTCGTTGAAATAGCTGACACGCAGAGCAAGATAGGTGTTGGCAAAGAGTTTTACAGCTTCGGCCTCCTTCAATCCCATGAAAAGAGTGTCGATATTCTCTTTGATGGCACTTTCCTGAAGAAGCTTTGCGAATATCTCGGCAGACTCTTCCATGTGATTGCCTTGAATCTTGCGGATTGCCTCATTCTCTTCCTCCCATTCCTCTGACATCATCTTTGGATAACCAACGATGATACGTGAAGGCCAGAGATTGTCTTCGAGTGCCTTACTCTCTCGAAGGAATTCAGGAGAGAACAGCAAACGGAACTCACGACGTTTGCCATCTGCAAGAGGTTCCATCTGTGCAAACTTTTGAGCATATTTCATATAGAGTGAACGGCAATAGCCAACAGGAATCGTTGACTTGATTACCATTGTCGCCTTTGGATTAACAGAAAGAACGAGGTCAATCACATCCTCAATATGGTGTGTATCGAAGAAGTTCTTTACAGGGTCATAGTTGGTAGGTGCAGCAATAACTACAAAATCTGCATCTTTATAAGCGGATGCTCCATCAAGGGTTGCAGTAAGGTTGAGTTCCTTTTCTGCGAAGTATTTTTCAATATACTCGTCCTGTATCGGCGAGATACGATTGTTAATCTTCTCCACCTTTTCAGGGATAATATCAACAGCAGTCACTTTGTGGTGTTGTGCCAAAAGAGTTGCAATACTCAAACCGACATAACCGGTACCGGCTACAGCAATTTGGAGGTCTTCAAAATTTCTCATATTCTCGCGGATTAATTTGGTTCTGATGGCCGTATTGAACGACACCACGAAAAGCTCTTTACAAGCGATTTAATCAGATTACCTGTACAGTAGAAATAACAATAGAGGTATATGGTTAAATTTTCTTAAATATTTGGAATTGAAAATGGTGCTATTGCAGAAAAGGGCATCGGGGAGCGTAATTCATACAAACAGTGGATAATAAACATAATGCCTCAATACTGTTGCGTAGAAAATATGGTCAATACCAGGAAGAATATCTTTGATGCCTGATTAAGATAGTAGCAGCACGCCGTTAGAAGTGTGCAACTAATCAAGAAACTAAATAATCAAAAGAATAACAATCTAAAAACAAACGTTGCTTAAATACAAACCGGGTTGTTACATATAATCCAGCGCAATACTTACTTCTGGCTGATCAATGGCCATATCGTGGCACTTGAAGATTATTTGTCATATACCTCGAACCTCGAATTTTTCGACTTGAACTCGGGTACCGTCCGCTTCATAAGCCGTATCATGTCGGGAATCTCCACCTTTCGGGACAGCGTCTCCAGCTCTTCGGCAACGCCGCAGGCCTCCCCGTAGTCATACTCCCGAACCTTGGCGATACGGATCCGGTCGTGCGTCGTCGGAAGCGTGTTCTCCTTGTTCGACAGAACCTCCTCGTACAGTTTCTCCCCCGGACGCAGACCCGTGTATTCGATCCTGATGTCCTTCTCCGGCTCGAAGCCCGCCAGGGAGATCATCCGCCGCGCCAGGTGCG